>Ga0181520_10000213_pt1 | contig 123999 bp, 105 predicted proteins | sample PEATcosm2014_Bin_29_FD_132451 | JGI IMG/M metagenome (GOLD analysis project Ga0181520, IMG submission 132451) | Peatland microbial communities from MTU Mesocosm Facility, Houghton, MI, USA - PEATcosm2014_Bin02_30_metaG | ecosystem: Environmental > Terrestrial > Soil > Wetlands > Peat | place... | reverse complement strand
TCTTTGCCTTCGAGGGCCGGCGGAATCGCCTGAATCTGAACTGGGGTGGGGTTTACAAAGTTCTTTGCCGCAAGCGCCTGTTGTAGTTGCGCCTGGAGCGGCATTTCTTGGAATGTACTCATTCTATGGGTGTCTTCTTCTCTCTTTTACTGTGCGCGCGAGTTGGATGTGTGCGCGCGGAAACACATATCCTGCAATTTTCTGTCGGGAGGAGATTTTGAGATCGAATCGCAGTTACTGCTCGGCGGGGTCAACTCAGAATCGCGCATCCAACTTCGCGAGATACTGCTTGCATAGTATCACAAACCCCTGTGATGCCATCCGCTATTCTGGTTTTAGCCGTGAAGGATTAACCAAATAGCGAACAGTTACCTCTAACTCAATGATAAATCAGTCCATCGTTCAAATTCCGCGCAACCATGTACCAAGATAACAACCCCCGCTTCCTAACGATTGACTAAGTGGAGAATGGATGTGGATGACATTCCGGCAGCCGAAGGTAGCGTCTCGCTTACGAAATGCGAAGCAGAGCTGGATTTTGTCCCCGTATCTGTTGACTCTGGCGGCAGAGTTTAGGTAATCTTAATTACCGATTATGCTTCACATGGCCACATCCCCGCTTACAACACCGACAGCCGCCGACGTACGCACAACTGGCGTACCGAAGCGAATTACCACCGGCAGCGGGGGATAGAATCAGGCAATCTTAAACAGCCCGAGCACTACTCACCCGCCAATCAAATCAGGCGGGTTTTGTGTTTTTAGATTTATGTTTCCAGCGCATGGTCCATCTGCAGATGCGCAGCAGCACATGGGAGAGCAATGCGAGACGACAGAGAATTGCACGACGATCAGCAGCAACGGCACGCCAGCGGATTGCCGCCGGCGCAGGGTCTTTACGATCCGGCGAACGAGCATGATGCTTGCGGACTTGGTTTCGTCGCCAGTATTCGCGGCGAGAAGAGCCACTCCATCGTAGAGAAGGGAATCGAGGTGCTCACGCACCTGGAACACCGCGGAGCATGCGGCTGCGATCCCGAGACAGGCGATGGTGCCGGTGTGCTGATTCAGATTCCGCACGAGTTCTTTGTGCGCGAGTGCGCCGCGCTGGGCATGACGTTGCCTGAGCCCGGTGGCTACGCGGTCGGCATGGTATTTCTCCCCGTCGGCAAAAAGGAACGCTTGCAGTGCGAAGGCGTGGTCGAAAAAATTCTCGGTGAAGAAGGCTTCGAGGTGCTCGGCTGGCGCGACACGCCGGTAGACCCAAGTGCGATTGGCCGCGTGGCGCGCGGCTCTCAGCCCTACATCGAGCAGATCATCCTGAAGACCCTTCAGCCACTGGAAGAGCTTGAGTTCGAGCGAAAGCTTTACGTCGCAAGGCGGCGGATAGAAAACGAAATCGCGCACGCCGAAATCGAAGGCCGCAGCAACTTCTACATCCCTTCGCTCTCCTGCCGCACCATCGTTTACAAGGGATTGTTGCTTGCTCCGCAGATTACGAAGTTTTATCCCGAGCTGGGTGATCCGTTGTTAAAGAGCGCGCTCTGCCTGGTTCACCAGCGCTTCTCCACCAACACCTTTCCCAGCTGGCCGCTTTCGCATCCCTACCGTCACATCGCGCACAACGGCGAAATCAACACCGTCAAGGGCAACGTCATCTGGATGAACGCGCGCCAGCGCCTGTTGGAGTCTCCACTCTTTGGCGCCGACCTGCAGAAGATTTTCCCGGTCATTACTCCCGGCCTCAGCGATTCCGGTTCGCTGGACAACGCAGTTGAGTTACTGCTGCACTCCGGGCGTGAACTGCCGCACGTGATGGCCATGCTGATTCCCGAAGCTTGGTCGCGCAATCCGCACATGGACCCGGAGCTGCGCGCATTTTACGAGTATCACGCGTCGTTGATGGAGCCTTGGGATGGACCCGCATCCATGGCCTTCACCGATGGCCGCGTGATCGGCGCAACCCTGGACCGCAACGGTCTGCGTCCGGGCCGTTACGTGGTTACCACCGATGACTTGGTTGTGCTCGCTTCCGAGGCTGGAGTGCTGGAGTTCTCGCCCGAGCGTGTGAAGTACAAGGGCCGCCTGCAGCCGGGCCGCATGTTCCTGGTGGATACCGTTGCCGGCCGCATCATCAGCGACGACGAGGTCAAGACAAAGCTTTCCGCACGCCAGCCCTACGCCGAGTGGATCAAACAGAACCAGGTCACACTGGAGCATTTGCCCGAGCCCACGCGCGTGCATGGTCCCAGTCAAGAAACCATCATTGCGCAGCAGCGCACCTTCGGTTACACGGAAGAAGACATCAAGATCATCATGGAGCCGATGGCGCGCAACGGCGAGGAGCCCACTGGTTCGATGGGCGCCGACACGCCACTGGCTTGTCTCTCTGATCGGCCGCAACTCCTGTTCAACTATTTCAAGCAGCTCTTTGCGCAGGTCACCAACCCGCCTATCGATCCCATTCGCGAAGATATTCTAATGTCGCTGACCAGCTACATCGGCACCGAGCGCAATATTCTCGATGAGACTCCGCTGAACTGCCACACGCTGAAGCTGCCCCAGCCGGTGCTGACCAATCGCGACCTGGAGAAACTGCGCCGTGTCTCCAGTGGCGATCTGCTGGCTACCACCCTCACGGCTGCGTTCCGTGTGGATGAAGATGGTCCGGGACTCAAGCGCGGACTCGATGGCCTCTGCCGCCGGGCCTCGCTCGCCGTGGAATCCGGTTACACCCTGCTGATTCTCTCTGACCGCGGCGTGGATAAGGAATATGCGCCTATCCCCTCGCTGCTGGCCCTGGCCGCTGTGCACAACCACTTGGTGAAGGAAGGATCGCGCACCAAGATCGCGTTGATCGTGGAGAGCGGCGAGCCGCGCGAGGTGATGCACTTTGCTCTGCTGATCGGCTACGGCGCCAGCGCGGTGAATCCCTACCTGGCGATTGAGACGCTGGAAGACATGGTGTTCCGCGGATTACTCCCTCCGGAGATCACGGCGGAAAAAGCGGTGAAGAATTTCATCAAGGCCATCGACAAGGGATTGTTGAAGACCTTTTCGAAGATGGGCATCTCCACCTTGCAGAGCTATCGCGGCGCGCAGGTCTTTGAAGCCATCGGCCTCAGTCGCGAATTGGTGCGCGAGTATTTCTCCGGCACCGTCTCCCGCATTGAAGGAGTGGGCCTGGAAGTGATCGCGCACGAAGCAGTTCTTCGTCACGAGCACGGCTTCCGTCCGCGTACCGCGTCGGAGTTGGAACTGGAAGTTGGCGGGGCCTACCGCCATCGCGTCGATGGCGAATATCATCTGCTGAATCCGCAGACGATCAGTAAGCTGCAACATTCGGTGCGGCAGGGCAGTGCCGAGGTCTTCAAGGAATACACCGACCTCATCGACAAGCAGAACAAGCAGCTCTGCACGCTGCGCGGGTTGCTGCAATTGAAGGAGCGCGACAAACCACTGCCGCTGGAGGAAGTGGAACCAGCAAAGGAAATTGTGAAGCGTTTTGCCACGGGAGCCATGTCCTACGGCTCCATCAGCAAGGAAGCGCATGAGACTCTTGCGATTGCGATGAACCGCATCGGTGGCCGCAGCAACACCGGCGAGGGCGGCGAAGATGCAGAGCGTTTCAAGCCAGATGCTTCCGGCGATTTGCGGCGCAGTTCGGTGAAGCAGGTTGCTTCGGCGCGTTTCGGCGTTACCGCGAATTACCTGGTAAACGCCGACGAGTTGCAGATCAAGATGGCGCAGGGTGCAAAGCCCGGCGAAGGCGGACAGTTGCCGGGGCATAAGGTGGACGCGGTGATCGCGAAGCTTCGCCACTCGACTCCGGGCGTAACCCTGATTTCGCCGCCGCCGCATCACGACATCTACTCCATTGAAGATTTGGCGCAACTGATCTACGACCTGAAGAACATAAATCCGCAGGCGCGCATCAGCGTCAAACTAGTCTCCGAAGTGGGCGTGGGTACGGTTGCTGCCGGCGTTGCCAAGGCGCACGCCGACGTAGTGCTGATCAGCGGCGACAGTGGAGGCACCGGCGCATCGCCGGTCAGTTCCATCCGGCACGCCGGTATTCCGTGGGAACTTGGACTTGCCGAGGCGCAGCAAGTGCTTCTGCTGAACGATCTGCGCAGCCGCATTCGCGTGCAGACCGACGGCAAGCTACAGACCGGCCGCGATGTAGTAATCGCAGCTCTGTTGGGTGCCGAGGAGTTTGGCTTTGCGACCACGCCGCTGGTTGCGATGGGCTGCATCATGATGCGCAAGTGCCATCTCAACACCTGTCCCGTGGGTATCGCTACGCAGGACCCGGTGCTGCGTGCGCGCTTTAGCGGACAGCCTGAGCACGTCGTCAACTTCTTCTTCTACCTCGCCGAGCAGGTGCGCGGATACATGGCTCGCCTTGGTTTCCGCACCTTTGACGAGATGGTGGGACGTGTGGATCGCCTTGAGGCCCGGTTGGCAAGCGACCACTGGAAGGCCAAGGGCATCGACCTGTCGACGATTCTGTATTCGCCCGCACTGCCTACGCGCGTTGCACGGCATTGCATTCACAAGCAGGATCATGGCCTCGAACAGGCGCTCGATCACGAGCTTCTGAGCGCGGTAAAACCTGCACTGGACGCAGCAAAACCGATAGATGTGTCCTTCGCCATCCGTAACATTCATCGCACGGTGGGAACCATGCTGAGCGGCGAAGTGGCTCGGCGCTACGGAGACGCAGGGCTGCCGGACGAAACCATCCGGCTGCGATTTAACGGTTCGGCTGGGCAGAGCTTCGGCGCATTTCTGGCAAAGGGAATCTCGATGACACTGGAGGGCGAAGCCAACGATTACGTGGGCAAAGGGCTCTCCGGCGGACGCATCGTGGTCTTTCCTCCGCGCGAATCGCGCTTCCGTGCCGAGGAAAACATCATTGTCGGCAACGTCGTTCTTTACGGCGCCACCAGTGGCGAGGCGTACTTCAGCGGCATCGCTGGCGAGCGCTTTGCGGTGCGCAACTCGGGCGCGACGGCGGTAGTAGAGGGCGTCGGTGACCATGGTTGCGAATACATGACGAAGGGCGTGGTGGTGGTACTGGGCCGCTGCGGCAGAAACTTTGCGGCCGGCATGAGTGGAGGAATCGCTTACGTGTATGACGAGGCCGGGGACTTCCACGACAAGAGCTGCAACCTCGCTTCGGTGGACCTGGAGCCGGTCATGGGCGCCGAGGATGTACGCATCCTGACGGCGCTGGTCGAGGAGCATTCACGGCGCACTGGCAGTGTGCAGGCAAGGAAGATTCTCGACAACTGGACCTCAGTGCTTTCGCATTTTGTAAAGGTCTATCCGCACGAGTTGAAGCGCGTGCTGGGCGTAGAACGTAAGGCAATGCAATACAGCAGGGTGCGCGAGATGAAGGCCGCCGCAGCCTTGGAGGTGCAGCGTGGGTAAGCCAACTGGATTCATGGAATTTGAAAGAGCGCTACCAACCCGGCGTGCGCCGGAAGAGCGAGTGAAGGACTGGTTTGAGATTTACCACGAGTTCCCGCTCACTAGCGTGCAGCAGCAAGGCGCGCGCTGCATGGAGTGCGGTGTCCCCTTCTGCCATAGCGGATGCCCGGTTAACAACCACATTCCGGATTGGAATGATCTTGTTTATCGTGGACGCTGGGAAGAAGCGGTGCGGCGCTTGCACGCGACCAACAACTTTCCGGAGTTTACCGGACGCATTTGCCCCGCTCCCTGCGAGGCCTCCTGCGTACTGGGAATCAATCAGCCTCCAGTCACAATCAAGCAGATTGAAAAAACGATTGTGGAGCGCGGATGGGACGAGGGATGGATTGCTCCTGAGCCTGCACCCGAAGAGAGCGGCAAGAAAGTTGCAGTGATCGGTTCGGGACCGTCTGGACTGGCAGCGGCGCAGCAGTTGTGTCGTGCTGGACACTCCGTGACGGTGTACGAAAAAGCCGATCGCATCGGCGGCCTGCTACGCTACGGCATCCCGAATTTCAAACTCGAAAAGCATCTGATTGATCGGCGAATGGCGCAGATGGAAGCAGAAGGTGTGAAGTTTGTAGCCAATGCGCACGTGGGCGTAAACGTGGACGTGGCGCAGTTGCGCAAGGAGTTCGATGCCATTGTGCTGGCGGGAGGCTCAGAGTCTCCGCGCGACCTGAAGGTGCCGGGGCGCGAACTGAAGGGTATTCACTTCGCGATGGAGTTCTTGCCGCAGCAAACGCGGCGCGTGCTCGGCGACACAGTGTTTTCAGAATCTGCGATTCTGGCAACGGGAAAGAGAGTTGTCATCATTGGTGGCGGCGATACCGGGGCCGATTGCCTTGGCACCTGTTTGCGCCAGGGAGCGGCCAGCGTGCGGCAATTTGAGATCATGCCCAAGCCGCCGGAGACGCGCTCTCCGCAGACCCCGTGGCCACTGTGGCCGCTGCAGCTGCGCATCGAGAGCTCGCACGAGGAAGGCGGCACGCGGGAGTGGAGCCTGAACACGGCTTGCTTCGAAGGCGATGCCGACGGTAACGTGGCGCGGTTGCAAGTAGTGCAGGTGGGCCCACCGCCGAAGTTTGAGCCAGTGGCAGGCACGCAGACTGCAATTGAGGCCGACCTAGTGCTGCTGGCCATGGGCTTTACGGGGCCGGTGCGCGGCGGCATGTTGGAGCAGCTCGGCGTGGCTTTGGATGGACGCGGCAACGTGGCTACCGATGAACGCAACATGACTTCGGTGGAGGGCATCTTCGCTGCCGGCGACATGCGCCGTGGGCAATCGCTGGTGGTTTGGGCGATTGCCGAAGGACGCAAGACCGCAGCTAGCGTGAACATATACCTGGGTGCCGCTAAGGCAGCCAGCGCCTAAGCGAACAGCATTTGTGCAATAAAGAAGGCGGCCGGCGGGCCGTCTTCTTTATTGGCGCATTTCTAGGATTGAGCCGCTAGGCTTTCCAGCTGCCTGCTTCTGCGCAGCAGCTGCGCGCCTGCAAGGCAGCCGGCGTTTTGCCGTGAGTAGGATGAGCGAGCAGCGTCTGAATGCGGAAGGGTAGAGATTTACGTATGAAAATTTCTGACAAAAGGGCACTGATCTCGTCGAGATTCTGCTGCGCCAGCGCGACGATGGACGGGCCTGCACCGCTGAGGCAGACTCCGAGCAGGCTGGGATGGCGCAGCTCAAGAGCTTCCTTGAGTCCGGGAACGATAGCAACCCGGTAGGGCTGATGCAGACGGTCCTCAAGCGCCTCGCGTAGCAGGGCAAAGTCCGAGGTGCGCAGCGCCTCCAGCAGAAAGGCCACGCGTTGCACGTTGAAGATGGCATCGGCGCGCGAAATCATCTCCGGAAGCACGGCGCGCGAGGCTTTGGTTGCCAGGTGCTGCTCAGGCGTCACGACGACGATAGCCAGTGATTCCGGCCAGATGGCACGCAACACGCGCAACGCTCCAGGTACCTCGCAGCTTACGGTAAGTCCGCCGAGCAGCGCGGCCGCGATGTTATCAGGATGGCCTTCCAACTCGCAGGCCGTGGTTAGCAGCACCTGCTCGTCGATGGGGCGAACATGGTGGCCGACAAGCGGACTGGCGATGGCTTCAAAGAGGCGCAGACCAGCAACGGTGGCGGCGGCGCTGCTACCCAAGCCGCCCTTCATCGGAATGTCGCTCTCGACTTTGATATCGAGCGAAGGGATGGGGTAGTTGTAGCGGTCGGCGATGAAACGGAAGGCGCGCTCAATATAGTTTTCGCCGTCCAGCCGCTGATTCACAAACTCGAAACGCAAGTCTCCCTTGCCCGGCAGCACTCGCACGTGCAGGGTGAGATAGAGCTGGACGGCCACGGCAAGGGTATCAAAACCCGGTCCCAGATTGGCGATGGAGCCTGGCACGCGTATGACGATTTCATCTTTATCCGTGCGCATGTACTTCCTCCCGCTGATGAGTGCGGATGATAAAGTTGGTATCTTTCAGAACATGACCGGTGAGAATGGCGACTACACTGGCATTCTCTGGAATCTCGTTTGCGGCGCGCAATTTGCGGAGTCCCGCAATGGTTGTGGCAGAGGCAGGCTCACAGCCGATACCGTCTTGTCCGATCACGGCCTTTGCTGCCGCAATCTCGTCATCGGTAACGTCGAGCACCTGGCCTCCAGTGTTGCGCACTCCACGCAGAGACTTCTTCCACGAGCGCGGATTGCCAATGCGGATCGCGGTTGCAACGGTTTCGGGCTCTGCTACTGGCGAGAGCTCCTCTGCGCCGTCGCGCCAAAGTTGGGCGAACGGGTTGGCTCCGGCGGCTTGTACCACGATCATGCGCGGCAGCTTGTCAATGAATCCGTAGTGCAGCAGCTCGTCGAACGCCTTGCCGAAGGCAGAGGAGTTGCCGAGGTTGCCGCCGGGGACGACCAGGTAGTCGGGGACCTTCCAGTCGAGTTGGTCGAGCAGATCGAACATCGTAGTCTTCTGGCCCTCAATGCGGAACGGATTGATTGAATTCAGGAAATAAATCCCTTCGTTGGTCTTGGCAAGTAGCGTGTTGAGCGCGTCGTCGAAGCTGCCTTCGACCTCGACCACCTCCGCGCCAAAATCCAATGCCTGCGCCAGCTTGTTCAACGAAACTTGTCCAGCGGGAAGATAGACGCGGCCAGTTAGTCCGGCGCGCGCCGCATAGGCGGCCAGTGACGCCGCGGTGTTTCCCGTGGAGGCGCAAGCCACAACCTGGGCTCCGATGTGCACGGCTTCGGTCATGCCCACGGTCATTCCAAGGTCCTTAAAGCAGCCTGTGGGATTCCATCCAAGATGTTTGAATTGCAGGTCGGAGACGCCGGCAAAGTCGGCAGTTTTGTGGCCGCGCACCAGCGGCGTGTTGCCCTCGCCAAGAGTTACGATCTCGTTTGCCGGATAGTCAGGAAGAAATTCGCGATAACGCCAGACGCCGCTGACGTCGCGGGGATCGCGCGACTTGCGGCGTTCGCTCCAGAGTGCTTTCATTGCGGACGCGTCGATCGAAGGGAGATCGACATCGACCTCCAGCAGTCCGTCGCACGTGGGGCAAGCCAGCGCAGGCGAGTGTAAATCGAGCTTAACGGCACAATCCGGATCAAAACAACGCAGTTGCATCAGAGCTCCTTGGTGAGAATCGGCATGGTCAGCGGGGGCTGGACCAGGAAATCAAGCTTGCTAATTTCGCGCATCGCCGCCGCCAACTGTTCGGCAGGGCATTGTTCGAGGGTGACGACAAAGGGCAGTGCGTCCTTGTCAAAGCCGGGTTTCTGCAGCAGCGCGTCGATGTTGATGGCGTGTGCCGCCAGCGTGTTTGCGATTGCGGCGACAATGCCTGGGCGGTCGCGCACGACGAAGCGGAGATAGTGTTCGCTGGCAAAGTTGGCGCTGACCGGAAGCACGTCTGCAGCGGGATGCCGTGGCGCTCGATTTCGACGGCGCGCCATGTCCAGCAGGTCGCTGACGACGGCCACGGCCGTGGAGTGGCCGCCGGCGCCGTGTCCACTGAATGCGGTTTGACCGCCGTACTTTCCGCCGGAGAGCACAAGGTTCAGGCTACCGGTAATGTGGGCCATGGGTGAGTCAATGGGAACCAGTGCGGGCTGTACCGCGGCACAGATCTGGCCGTCGCGGCGCTCGGCGCGCGAGATTTGGCGGATGGTGCAGCCGAGCTCGTGCGAGTAGGTGAAGTCAATCGCGTCCAGGCTGCGAATAGAAGTGCAGGGAATTTGTTCTGGTTGCACGATGGCCTTGAGACCGATGCGGGTGAGGATGACCAGCTTGGAGCGTGCATCATAGCCATCCACGTCGTCAGTGGGATCGGCTTCAGCAAAGCCCGCGTGCTGCGCTTCCTCAAGCGCGGCCTTGAAGGAGACGCCTTCACGCTCCACCTTGGTGAGGATGTAGTTGCAGGTTCCATTGAGAATGCCGCAGACCTTGTAGAGCTGGTCGCCGGCCAGTCCATCTTGAAGCGCGTCGATGACCGGAACTCCGCCAGCTACCGAGGCTCCAAAAGAGATTGCGCCGCCGTGCTTGCGGGCCAGCGCGGAAAGCTGTGGGCCGTGCTGGGCGATCAACTTCTTGTTGGCCGTGACCACGGACTTTCCTGAGGCCAGGGCGCGCGTGATCCAGTCATGCGCAGGGTCCAGGCCGCCCACCAGTTCCACGATAATGTCGGCATCGGAGGCGAGCACATGCTCAACATCGCTGGACCAGCGCACGTCTCCGGCGACCCAATCCACGCGTTTGCGTTCCACATCGCGATTGAATACGTGCGTCAGCCGGAGGGGCGAATCTGCTGGCTGATCGCTGAGTATGCGCGCCACGGCGCTGCCTACGGTGCCAAATCCGAGGATGGCGATTTTCAACGCGGGAGCCTGCGATGCAGAGGCACGATCGACTGCAGGTTTGGTAACCAATCTGTTTCTCCAGTTCTGAGGCATAAGAACAACTATGCTTGCGCCGTTTCACGCGCCGTGTCAGGCGAAGCGTGCGAGGGCGTAGTGGAACACTCTTCAAAGAGGTGGCGATGTAGCTGCTGTACTGACTTTACCGCATCCTTTCCGTCCACCACAAAGCTCACGCTGATTTCAGAAGATCCCTGGGCGATCATGCGGATGTTGATTCCCGCTGCGGCGATCACACCAAAGACCTCGGAGGCGATGCCGACACGTCCGCGAATGTCCTCGCCAACCAGGCAGATGATGGCCATGTCTGGCTGGAAATCGACTTCACCCAGCGCCTCCAGCTCAGAGGTTAGCCTTACCAGATCGCGGCTTCCTTCGACGGCGACCGACGCGGAAGCTCCAGAGATGGAGACAAGCTCGCTCTGCAGATGATGCCAGCGCAGGAAGCTGAACAGATCATCCAGAAAGCGCTGCGAACCCACATGGCTGGGCGCACATACGTTGAAGACCGAGATGTTGCGCTTGACGGCAATGGCGCGGAAGGACGACGGTCCGCGCGCGGCAACGGCGCGGATAATGGTGCCTGCATCGTGGGGCTGATGAGAGTTGAGCACTGCCACGGGAATATCGTGCTCCACGGCGGGGAGCAGGGTTGCCGGGTGCAACACCTTGGCGCCGAAGCAGGCCAGCTCGGTCGCCTCATGGAAGCTGATTTCGGCGATGCGCTGGGCCTTGGGACAAATGCGTGGATCGGTGGTCAGAATGCCGCTGACGTCAGTCCAGATTTCGATACGATCGGCCATGAGAGCTGCGCCAATGATGGCGGCGGAATAGTCCGAGCCGCCGCGCCCGAGGGTGGTGATCTCGCCGGAATCGCTGGACGCGATGAATCCCCCGAGAACGGGAACAAGATTCTGCTCCAGCAACGCCGGGATTTCTTCAAGAAGTTTGGTGCGGGTGGGAGAAGCCAGAGGCGAAGCGGCAGGATGACGGGAGTCGGTGACGATCAGCTTTCGGGCGTCGGCGTGGGCCGAGGGAACTCCGAGGGCGGCGAAGGCGGCGGCCACCAGTCTGCTAGAGAGCACCTCGCCGAAGGTAAGCATGTGCGAGTGCTGCGCAGGCGAGGCTGACTCCTCTGCGGCGATCTGCTCAACCAAGGCAGCAGTTTCGGCAAGAATCGCGTCGAGTGCCTCGGCAAAGGCGGCAGCCGCAGGCGGGTCCAGCATCTCTCCGGCAGCCTGCAAGTGCCGAGCCCGGATGACATCCAACAATGCACGCGCCGCGCTCAGTTCGCCGCGCGAGGCCACGTCGGCAATCTGTACCAGCTTGTCGGTGACCCCTCCCATGGCGCTCACCACTACGAGCGGTTGCTCCGTCAATCGCGAGGCCACAATAGAGGCGACGCGCCGAATAGCAGTCGAGTCCTGCACCGAACTGCCGCCAAACTTCATAACAATCATTCCCGGCTCCTTAAGGCACTGCGCAAAACAAAGAACCCACCGTCTGCCGGACGGTGGGTTCTCGAAGGGTGCGAATCAGTGTTCTTTAGCTGATCTCTTCGCGGAACTCACATGCGCCCGGGAACAGGCCTGTTGTGCCTGTAAACGTTATCCGGGATGTGTTGGTAATTCGCATGTAAGTATCTTTGACGATAACGAATACAATGCTGCATGTCAAGCATGGAAGCGTGAAAGTGCCAATGCAATCGCTCGAGATACATCGGCAACCTGGGGTGCATCCTTAACAAATTATTTTGCCGCTGCTGCGAAGAGTGCACCAAATGCAAAGAGCCCCACGTTTGCGCGTGGGGCTCTCGTCAGCTTGCAGGAGTTTAGTACATTCCACCCATACCGCCGCCACCGCCGTGCTGCGGGGGCATTTCCGGCTTCGGTTCCGGAATCTCGGCGATCAGGGCTTCGGTGGTAAGCATCAGGGCCGCAATCGAGCCTGCGTTCTGCAGGGCAGTGCGGGTCACCTTGGTCGGGTCGATGACGCCGGCCTTCACCAGGTCAACAAACTCACCTGTCTGGGCGTTGTAGCCGTAGGAGGTGTCTTTGTTGTCGCGGATCTTGCCAATGATCACTGCACCCTCTTCGCCAGCGTTGGCGACGATCTGGCGTAGTGGCTCTTCCAGAGCGCGCTTCACGATGTTGGCACCGATCTGCTCGTCTCCGTGCAGTTTCAGGGCCTCAACCGCGGGAATGCAGCGGATCAGGGCAACACCGCCGCCCGGGACGATGCCTTCTTCTACGGCAGCGCGGGTTGCGTGCATGGCGTCTTCCACGCGAGCCTTCTTCTCTTTCATTTCGGTCTCGGTGGCTGCGCCGACCTTGATCACCGCAACGCCGCCCACGAGCTTCGCCAGGCGTTCCTGGAGCTTCTCGCGGTCATAGTCGCTGGTGGTCTTGTCGATCTGGGCGCGAATTTCCTTGACGCGGCCGGAGATGTCTTCGGACTTGCCATTGCCTTCGACGATGGTCGTGTTGTCCTTGTCGATGGTGACCTTCTTGGCCTGGCCAAGATCGGCGAGGGTGAGGTTTTCCAGCTTCAGGCCCAGGTCTTCCGTGATGGCCTTGCCGCCGGTGAGGATCGCGATGTCCTGCAGCATAGCCTTGCGGCGATCGCCAAAGCCAGGAGCCTTGACGGCGGCCACGTTCAGTGTGCCACGCAGCTTGTTGACCACCAGAGTGGCCAGCGCTTCGCCTTCGATGTCTTCGGCGATGATGACCAGCGGACGGCCACCCTTGGCAACCTGTTCGAGCAGCGGCAGAAGGTCCTTCATGCTGCTGATCTTCTTTTCGTGGATGAGGATCACGGCGTTTTCGAGAACCGCTTCCATGCGCTCGGCATCGGTCACGAAGTAAGGCGACAGGTAGCCGCGATCAAACTGCATGCCCTCGACGACTTCCAACTGCGTCTCCATGGTCTTGGCTTCTTCCACGGTGATGACGCCGTCCTTACCAACCTTCTTCATCGCTTCCGCGATGATGTGTCCGATGGTCTCGTCGTTGTTGGCAGAGATGGTGCCCACCTGGGCGATTAGCTCTTCGCGGTCCACCGGCTTGCTCAGCTTGTCGAGCGCGCCCGGGACGCGAACGCCATCCTTTTCCGTGCCGTTGACGGCGACGATGGCCTTTTCAATGCCGCGCTTGAGCGCCATTGGATTTGCTCCGGCAGCCACGGTCTTCACGCCCTCGCGGAAGATCGACTGCGCCAGGACCGTCGCAGTGGTGGTGCCGTCGCCGGCGATGTCGCTGGTCTTGCTGGCGACTTCCTTCACCATCTGCGCGCCCATGTTCTCGAGCGTGTCCTTCAGTTCCACTTCCTTGGCCACGGTCACGCCGTCCTTGGTAATAAGCGGCGAACCAAACTTCTTTTCGATTACTACGTTGCGACCCTTGGGTCCGAGCGTTACCTTGACTGCATCTGCCAAGACATTTACGCCGCGAAGGATCGCCTGTCGGGATTCCTCACCGTGAACAATCTGTTTTGCCATGGTTAAAAGCTCCTTGAAAATTCTTACACTGCTCTACTGCGCCGGTCGATGCCGGGGGTGCTGAAGCTGAAGCGGCGGCCAAAGGGCCGCCAGCAATTACTTTTCGAGAATGCCGAGGACTTCTTCCTCGCGCATGATCAGCAGTTCTTCGCCGTCGATCTTGATTTCCGTGCCTGCATACTTGCCGAACAGGATGCGATCGCCCGCCTTTACTGCCAGGGGAAATACCTTGCCTTCATCGTTGGACTTGCCCTTACCGACGGCGATGACTTCGCCTTCCTGCGGCTTGTCTTTCGCAGTATCGGGGATGATGATGCCGCCACGAGAGGTTTCCGCCTCTTCGATACGGCTTACGACAATGCGGTCATGCAATGGGGTCAGTTTGGTCGTAATTGCTGTCTTTGTTGCCATTCTCGAAACTCCTTTCGGGATTGAGTGAAACTGTTGCGGCGGTCGCCGCACCTCAAACGTTGACTGGAGCAGCATCCGTGGAGGATGCTGTTAGCACTCCGGCCATACGAGTGCTAATTTATTCCTTCCCAGCGAGAAGTGTCAAGCGCACGTGAGCGTAATTCACTCAGATTTGACATTCGGAGTTGTAAGCTGCTCATTCCGCAGGGACAGACGCCGATGATGGCATACGTTTACGCAGCAATGGCAATCGGAGAACGGTTTGCGGCTGGCCAGATTGCGCATACAATGGAGCCATTCCGGAGACGCTTTCGCCTTACAAACCGTTTCTCCGGGTACAGTAAGGACATGAGAAAGAGCCTGCAATTGCGATTCACCACCATCGTCTGTCTGCTGCTGATCGCACCCGTGTGCCTTTCAGCCGGGGAGAATAAGAAGAAAGCCCCAGAGCAGTTCTCCAGTCTCAGCTTTGTTGTCCTCCGGGATTCCAGCGGTAAACCGATCAAGAATGCAAGCGTTGTGCTTCACTCGCTAAGCAAGGACGGACGCCAGGAGCGTGACGGCCTGCAACTCAAGACGGATACCGACGGCAAGGCTTCGATTGAAGACATCCCTTACGGTGATTTGCGGCTGCAGGTGGTTGCGCATGGCTTCCAGACCTACGGAGATGACGTCAAGGTGAACCAGGCGAAACAGGAGTTTGTGATTCGTTTGAAGCCTCCCGCCGACCAGGTATCGATCTACAAATAGAAATTCAAGTCCTGATGCGGCATGCCGCCGGATAGACGACGCTCCTCAGCGCAGCAAAGTGGAGAGGATTTCCGCGCGTGATTTTGAAGAGTCTTGCCGGCCGGAGGGCAGGAACGTGGAAGCGGCGGCAAGAAAAAGAACGCAGACGCAGGCCAGCAGAAACGCTGCTGCGGCGGGAACAAAGCGGGGTGAAATAGCTTGGAGCATGGAAGCTATAACACAGCATTTCCGCTGGCGTGTCTTGTTACGAAAGGTGAAGTTTTCGGCCCCCGGCTACCGGGGCTGATTCCCGTGGCGCTCCATATAGGCAGCGAGTAGTTCCCGGGGATTTAGCATGGAGCCGTCCGTGTGTTGCACCGTCAGGGCCTCAACGACGCTGGGGCCGCGCTGATGGCGCGCGTTGTGCAGCGCTTCGGTGGCAACCCGGTAGGCGGCGATGGCGTCATTGGCGTCCACGCTGAAGACCGGAATACCGAACTCAGCATAAAGCGTACGGAGGTCCAAAGTCTGTGGCCGTCCAGGCGCAATGCTGTTTGCCACCAGGTACAGGATGGGAAGTTTGTGGCGGGCAGCAAACTGAAATGCAGTCCGGAAATTCTCCTGGGCTTCGGGCTGCGCGCCGATCTTGCCGACGCATACGATGACGGCACACGCCTTCGCATCATCCATGAGTGCCGCCGCAGAGGCGATTGTAGCGGCACCGATCCTGCGACGCGTGACTCGTATGTCTTTGCCGCCCTTGCGTACCAGGCGCGCACCAGCGGCCGCGCAAGCGCGGATCACCGGAACACCTTCACCGGCTGCCAGGCAGACTGCGATCTCTGCAACTTCGGCGCCACTGAACGGGCGCGCCTTGGAGCGCTTTAGCGCGGTGAGCGCCTGATACATTTCCTGTTGGGCGGCGGAGGAGACCAGCGAAAATCGTTTGGTTCCGTGGGCTGTCTTGGGAGCTCTTGCGGGCTTTATGGTGGGCATGTTGGTTGAGTTTTTTATTCTAACCTAAGCTGGCGGAGATTCGTGCTCCGGGTTCTGTGTCGCAACCGCAATTCCTTGAACACAAGTGTGAAAATATTGTAAGGAATCTTCGGAATGATCCGATCCGTCCCGTGTTTGTGGAGTGTTTCCAATCTGGGCATTGCGCGCGTACAACACTCGGTGCGGAGTTGCATTTTTCCGGAACCTATGCCCCCTGCAATCTTTTGAACACAAGTGTGGAAATAGCGGTGAGAAACCGGCGTTAGCCTGCGAATGAGCCTTTGTTCATGGGCTCTTTTCCATTCTGCACCGATGCCGGTGCGGCTGATGATTGAAGCAGGCGTTCGAAGCTTTACAATCCTTGTAAGCGGCTGGCCGGTTTTCAACAAATGTGTGGAAAGCAGGTTGAAAAAGCCTTGGTTGAGGCCGCCAGGTGATTGCACGGATTGACTCTCGTCCGCTTTGCACAATTACCGCTGCGGGGTGCGAAGTGCCGGTGGAGAAAACAGGAAATTTAAAAAAACGACTTGACGTTCTTCTGGTGGAACGTGGTCTGGTGCCGTCGCGAGAACGTGCGCAGGCCATGATTCTGGCGGGCCGGGTGCTTGTGGACGAGCAGAAGGTTCAGAAGTCAGGGCACTCCGTTACCGCCGATTGCAAGATTCGTCTGCTCGGCACCGATTTGCGTTACGTCAGCCGCGGCGGCTTGAAGCTGGAGGCCGCGCTCGCCCATTGGCGCATCTCGCTCGAAGGTGTGGTCTGCATGGACGTTGGCGCCTCAACCGGTGGCTTTACCGACTGCATGTTGCAGCACGGCGCCGCCAGCGTGCTCGCCGTGGATACGGGCTATGGGCAGATCGATGCCCGGCTGCGCGCCGACGCTCGCGTCCGCCTGCTGGAGAAGACCAACGCACGTTATCTTGAGGCGCAGCAGGTTCCCGAGGCGATTGAGTTTATTTCCATGGATGTTTCATTTATCTCTGCTACGCAGGTGCTGCCCGCAGTTTTGAACGCTGCGTTCGCCTCCAAGGGCCAGGCGCGGCGCGAGATGGTGCTGCTTATCAAACCGCAATTCGAGGTGGGGCGCGAACTCGTAGGTAAAGGCGGGATCGTGCGTAACGAAGCGGCGCAGCTGGGAGCCGTTGCTAAGGTTCGCGACGCGGTTGCCATGCTCGGCGGAGAGCAGATCGAGGCGATCGATTCACCCATCCTGGGAACTGAAGGCAATCGCGAATTCCTGTTACATGCGGCCTTCCATGCTCCCCAAGTGGCGCAAGTGGAGTACAAATAAAAGTGTGAAGATCGCTGCCATTATTTCAAAACCTTCAAAGCCTGAGCTGGCCGATATCGTGCCGGAGGTTCTGCACTGGCTTGTTGCACGTGGCTACCACGTCTACATTGACCAGCAGACCGCGGCCTATGGCACCAATGATTATGTGGTTCCCCGCGCGGAGATTGCGCGCTACCAGCCTGAGTTCGTTCTGGTACTGGGCGGCGATGGTACCTTGCTTTCCGCGGCGCGTGCGATTGGCGCAGCTGAAATTCCGCTGCTTGCCGTCAACCTGGGATCGCTCGGCTTTCTGACTGAAGTGCGGCTCGACGACCTCTATCCAACGCTCATTGCCGCCGTTGAGGGCCAGTGTCCGGTCGAGTCGCGTTCGTTGCTGGACTGCCGTTTGCTGCGCAATGGCACGGAGATCGCTCACTATCACGCGTTGAACGATGCGGTGGTCAAAAGTACCGTGGCGCGCCTCATCGGTTTTGAGTTGTGCATTAACGACGAACATGTGGTGGAATATCAGGCCGACGGCGTCATTGTGGCCACACCCACCGGATCTACAGCATACTCGCTGGCCGCTGGAGGCCCTGTGCTTATGCCCAATGCGGAAGCAATTCTGCTCACTCCCATCTGTCCACACTCGCTCACTCATCGTCCACTGGTGGTGGGAGACGACGCCACCATCTCGGTGCGCCTGAACGGCGGCGCCGACGGGGTTCTCAGCGTCGATGGACAGGTCGGAATGCCGATTGCCCAGGGAGATCAGATCGTCTGCCGCAAAGCCGACTACCGGGTAAATCTGCTGCGCATGAGACGGCCGTTCTTCGATGTGCTGCGCAGCAAATTAAGGTGGGGATGGCGATAGGCGCAACGCAAGCTTCGGACGCGGCATTGTGAATGAATTGGACTAGCCGCTACGCTTTCGCCGCGCTAAGGACTGTCGCACTGCCCTTCGCCCGGGTGCGATGGATGCATGATCTCAATCGCGTGCATCTCCTGGTAGAGCCAGAAGTTGGCCTCAATTTCGCAGGGTCGCGAACAGAATACAGACGCACTACGCTCCGGCATCACGTTTTGCCCAAGCTGTGCGCCGCACCATGTGCAGTTGGTCAGCGAACCATCATCCGGCAGATATCGGTCTGATTGCATCGGTGCAATCAGAGTAGTCACGCGATTCTCCCAGGGCCATCCGGCAATTCGCTTAAGTATCCCTAGATTTCACCTCTGCGGCCGCATGCGAGTGGGGTACGCGGCAACGACCAGCCGCTCCGGCCGCTGGCTCTAGATTTCACCGCGAATGATGTCCTCGAAAGCCTCACGCCTGCGCACCAGCCGAACCTTGCTGCCATCCACCAGCACCTCTGCCGCGCGTCCACGCGTGTTGTAGTTGGAGGCTAGGCTCATGCCGTAGGCACCTGCATCGAGCACCGCCAGCAGGTCGCCGGGAGCCACCGGAGGCATCTTGCGGTCGCGGGCAAAGAAGTCTCCCGTCTCGCACACTGGCCCCACCACGTCCATCAAGCCGCTAATCGACGCAGGCGAGGCTTTGCGCGGCGTCGCCGGCACAATCTCATGGTGCGCACCGTAAAGTGAGGGCCGTACCAGGTCGTTCATCGCCGCATCCACCACCAGGAATTGCTTGCCACCATTCTCCTTGGCGTAGAGAATGCGCGTCAGCAGCGCTCCCGAAGCGGCCACAATCGAACGTCCCGGTTCCAGCAGAAGGTGCAGGCCCGTGCCGCGTAGCGGACGCATCAACGCTGCTGCATAGGCCTTTACGCTGCGTTCGAACTCCTTGATGCCTGCGTCCTTATAGCGAATTCCAAGTCCGCCACCGGCGTCTACGAAATTGATGTTCAGGCCGTCGGCGGTCAGTTCACGCACAAGGGCCAGCACGCGCTCGATGGTCTCGCCAAACGGCCGCACGTCCGTAATCTGCGAGCCAATGTGGACACTCACGCCCACCGGGTCCAAGTAAGCAAAGTCTGCGGCCCGGCGATACAGCCCGCGAGCCTTCGCGATAGGCACGCCGAACTTATGCTGGCGCAAGCCGGTGCTGATATACGGATGAGTCTCAGCCTTAACGTCAGGGTTTACCCGTAGAGCAATGCGCGCCGTCTTCTTCAGCTTTGCGGCGCGTTCTCCCAGTAGGGCAAGCTCAGCCTCGCTTTCCACGTTGAAGAGCAGGATTCCTGCGGCGATGGCGAGGTCCATCTCGTCGGCCGTTTTGCCTACGCCGGAGAACACTACGCCTTCCGCCGCGTGCTTGCCCACGCAGATTACGCGCTGCAACTCACCGCCGCTGACCACGTCAAAGCCGCAGCCCAGCGATGCCAGAAGCCGCAGCACCGACAGGTTCGAGTTCGCTTTCACCGAGTAACAGACGCTGTGGGACTGTTTTTCAAACGCGCGCTCAAAAGCCGCTACGCGCGCCCGTATCGCGGTCGCCGAGTAGACATAGAGCGGCGTGCCGAAGCGCCGGGCCAAACGCTCCACCTCGACTTTGTCGCAGCACAAAGTGCGGCTTGAACTGCCGCCTTGAAAGGTAAATGCCGGGGGACGCTCCTCAAGGGAGTCTTTACGAATGGTCACTTATTTGTTTTCGCTTCCTCAATTTTCAATACCGCTACCGTCTGGTCATCAAACGCTTCCACGGAGCCCACAAATCGATTCACCTCGGCAAACACCGCATCCACAATTCCGCCTGCTGACTTTTCGCAGTGGCTCTCCAGCACGCGTGCCAGCCGCTTCATGCCGAATATCCCGCCTGCCTGGTTTTGTGCATCCGGAATGCCGTCGCTGAAAAACAGGAAAACATCGCCGGGATCTGCGTGAAAGGTGACTTCATCGTACTCTGCCGTGGCGAAGAGGCCAAGCGGCAGCCCGCTGATCTGCACTGGCTCGGCTTTTCCATTCTTGCATCGATAGGGAAGCGGCAGCCCGGAGTTGGCGATGCGCAACGTCCTGTCGTTCTCGTTCCACAAAGCGTAGATGATGGAGACAAACTGCGCTGCAATCGGACGCTCGGCCAGCGACAGGTTCACGGCTTTCAACATCTCAGCCGCGCCCGGTTCCTCCGCTGCCTGCGAGCGCAGTATGCCGTTCACCAGAGCCGCATAGATTGCAGCCGGCGCGCCCTTTCCGCTCACGTCGCCTATCACGATTGCGGTCATCCCGGTTCCTGCGTAGGAGACGACGTCGTAAAGATCTCCGCCAATGGCGCGTGCCGGCACCGCACGCGCTGCAACTTCAGCATTGCCCAGCAACGGAATCCTTTCCGGGAGCAGGCGATACTGCAGCTCGCGGGCCAGCAACATATCCTTCTCCAGAGTCGATTCCTGCCGCTCAATCTTCTCGTAGAGCCGTGCGTTCTCAATCGAAATTGCAACCTGTGCGGCCAGGGTCTTCAGCATGCGCGCATGCTCTTCCGTAAAGTAATTGCGCCGCGTATGCTCCAGGTCGAGAACGCCGATCACCGTGCCCTTGTAGACCAGCGGAACGCACAATTCACTCATCGTCTCAGGATTCAGAGGAAGATAGCGTTCGTCGCAGGTCACGTCGGGAACCACAACGGTCTGGTTGTGCTCCGCCGCGTAGCCTACCAAGCCGCGCTTCAGTGAGATATCGTGTTTGATCTGCACATTCTCGTTGAAGCGCAAGGAAAATCGGTGCTGCAGCTTGGTCCGCTTCGGGTTCAGCAACAGGATGGAGAACATCTGATAGTCGATCAGCCGCAACAGCAGCTCGCCAATGCGCTTGAAGAGCTGGTCAAGGTTGAGAATGGATGTGAGTTCGCGGCTGATTTGATTGAGCAGGATAAGCTGCTTGGCTTGCCTCGCCACTCGCGTATAAAGTCGCGCATTCTCTACACCGATCGCCACCCGCGAGGCAATTAGAGTGAGCACGCTGCGATGTTCCTCGGAAAAAAAGTTGCTCTCGGAGGCTTCTACATCCATTACGCCAATGATCCGGCCCTTGACGATCAGCGGCACAGCCAGCTCTGAGAGTACCTTGGCTCCGCTGGCGATGTATCCAGGGTCCTGCAGAACATTGTTCACCAGCACAGCTTCTCCGCGCTGCACGGCCATCCCGGTAATTCCGGAGCCAACCTTTACGCGTATGCGCTCGGCTTCCTCTGGCGAATGTCCCATCTGGAAGCGGACGCGCAGCTCTTGCTTTCTTTCGTTCAACAGCAGAATCGCGAAGACGTCGTAGTGGATGATCCGCTTTACCAGCTCGGCCACGCGCTGCATCAACATCTCCAGGTCGAGTGTTGTGTTCACCGCGTCGGCAACCTCAAGCAGAAAGCCGTCCATCGACGGCATGACTGCCCCGCGTTTTTCCTCGGTCTGGATTGTCTTTGCCATTTCCGATGATTCCAAGATGGTTGAGCCTCGCGCGCGTGTGCAGGCGCAAGAAATCGGCGGGAAGGAACGCGATCATCTTCTCCGACCGCGGAATCCTGTCTCACCGCATTCCGGATTCTATCATCGCCATCTTTCATCCGGTGTGGTATCCGGTCGTGCGTTGAGGCGGTAAAATGTGGGCGATGGCTCAAGATTAAGGTTCGGAGGTGCTTGATATCCACGGCGCCTTACCGCTTGAACGCAACCAATATGGTGTACGAGGAAGACAAAATGCCGATCTATCTCACTTGGCTGGGGCACTCAACATTCAAAATCGAAACCGCCGAAGGTAAGACATTTCTCATCGATCCCTGGATCACGCAGAACCCGCTCTGCCCTGACTCGGAGAAGCACCAGACGAAGGTAGACGTGCTGCTATGTACACACGGTCACGGCGACCATATTGGCGATGCCGCTGCCATCTGCCGGGAACTTCAGCCCACAGTGGTCGGAATCTACGAACTCGCCTCCTGGCTTGCTGGAAAAGGCGCAAAGAATATCTCTCCCATGAACAAGGGCGGCACGCAGGACGTTGCGGGCGTGAAGGTCACCATGGTCCACGCCGTGCATTCCTGCGGGATCCAGGAGGAGGATGGCTCTTTCATTTATGGCGGCGAGGCCTGCGGATACGTCCTCGAATTCAGCAGCGGTCTCAAGCTCTACCACGCGGGAGACACCGCCGTCTTCAGCGACATGCAGATCATCCACGACCTCTACCGCCCTGACGTCGCCTTGCTCCCCATGGGCGACCACTTCACCATGGGCATCCGCGAGGCGGAGTATGCCTGCAAGCTGCTTAAGCCCCGCGTCGTCGTCCCCATGCATTTTGGCACCTTTCCAATGCTTACGGGCGATCCCCATGGCCTTAGCTCTGCCGCCAAGCAACTGAGTTTTGCGCTGTGGGAGATGCAGCCCGGCGTACGCCGCGAAATCACTCTCAAATAGTCAACGGACCACTCTGGATTGCAAACTTTTGCCCTTCAGAGTGGTCTTTGGCCCTGCAATTCCAGTCTTCGGCGGCTTTGGTACTGGGTTGAGCGTTACATTTTCGTGAATTCCAGAACCCGCATGAATGGCGGTTGTACGCAACTTTTGCACCGCTGAGCTCTGCTAGGGCCTGCGGATGTCATGCGAGCTGGTAGCGGCCAGTGGCCAACCGCCAGAGTACGTTTTGCCCTGTATTCATGCACCTTTGCGCAAGATCGGGAAGTCTGTCTTGTAACTCAACCCGCCCGTTCATAACGACTTGTTCTGCAGCATTGCACAATGCTCATGGCACCGGGCTGTGGACGGGCTGCACTCGATTGAAAATAAAGCACTTAAATTTCAATTTGTTTTCTTGACTCTTTTTCTGGTTGCGGTACAACACACTCGTTCTTTGACAGTTTCCAAAGTTTTCCCGGTTGGTGGTGAGTCCGGGGCTCAAACGAGCTCACTTAGGCCACCGACGGACTTGGAAGTCATCAGCGAATCCGGCAACGGCAGTTGCTGGAGACCAGGGACGGCGGTCCCGCGACGTGAGGGCGTAAGCTCTTGCATCTCTTCCTCGGCGCGGCAGTGCTGGGGAAGAACAAAGCTTGGCGCCTCGCAAGGGCGACAGGGTCTGAGGAGCGCAACTCTTCAGATGCTCGAGAGTCGAAAGATTCTTGGGCCGCGCGCCGGACGCAATCCGGCGCATTGGGCGGTCAGGTCGCACTGACTTGCCCGACGGCTTACCGGCCGCGAACCGGCAGGCCTGCTGATGACGACATCCGGCGGATAGTCTTCGAGGGGCAGTGAGGGTCTATAGCGAGCTGCTGGTCGAGGCGAACAGGATACTGTGAAAGGCAAGATAGGATCCCGAGGAACGAATCGGTTTGCCCGATTGGTCGGTGAGCCCGGAGCCCGAACCGGGGCCGCGCGGGGCGGCCAGCCTAATAAGCTGGAAGCAACGAGAGCAGGTCTGGTAAGGGTCTAACGCGAGCTGCTGGTCGAGGTGAATGGGTTCGCAAGCCTCGGGATTCGTATTTGTGCCCGAATCTTTATCTCAACACCACATCAAGCCCGGTCCACGTAAACTCCATTGCAGCGCTACTTCTTACGCTCCACTATGTAGCGCGCAATTTCCTTCAGAGTGTTTGCCCGCTCACCAAAGCTGTCCAGCGCTGAGCAGGCAGTGCGGATCAGTTGCGCTGCCATCGCCTCAGCTTGTGCCAGCCCGAACAGCGCCGGATAGGTAACCTTCTCCGCGGCCAGATCCTTGCCAGCGGTCTTGCCCAGTTGCTCGCTCGTCTGGGTTACGTCCAGGATATCGTCGGCAATCTGGAAGGCAAGTCCGGCGGCGCGTCCGAACTCTTTCACCCGCTGTATCTCTACTGCCTTTGCGCCCGCATAGTAGCAGCCTGCAAGAAGGGAAGCGACGATCAATGCGCCGGTCTTAGCCCGGTGGATGTATTCCAGCGTCGGCAGGTCGGGCTTTACGTGCTCCGACTCAAGATCCACCACCTGTCCGCCGATCATTCCGTCAATTGTGCCCGTGCCATGCGCCAGCTCTTCGATGATCCGCACTCGCGCTTCGGCCGGACACTTTAGCCGCGCCATCACTTCGTAGGCTTGGGTCTGCAGAGCGTCGCCGGCCAGAATTGCGGTTGCTTCACCGAAGGCTTTGTGGCATGTCGGGCGTCCGCGCCTCAGGTCGTCATTGTCCAGTGCGGGTAGGTCGTCGTGCACCAGCGAGTAGGTGTGCAGCATTTCAATCGCAGCACCCAACTCGTCAACGCCCTCAGGCATGGTGCCGCCCACCATCCGTGCCGATTCCATGCACAGAATGGGGCGCAGGCGTTTGCCTCCAGCGAAAACGCTGTGACGCATCGCCTGGTGAATGGAACTCGGATATTGCGCCGCCGCCGGCAACAAACGTTCCAGCGCAGCATCGGCGATCTTCTGGCCTTGGAGCAAAGTTTCTTTCAACATGGACGATCAAAAGTGTATCAGCGCTCTCTGCTTTTGAGCTACCCAGAGCTAAATCTTAATCGGACGATGACTTCCGTTTCCAAAACAAAAGCCCCGCACCGGGCGAGGCTTCAGGATCGGCGACTTATGCGCTAGGCGGCAACGGACATGCGCCGCTTTGTTGCCACCCGGGATGCACGCAGTATCGAGCGGAGGTCCTGCGGATGACAGAATTCGACGGCTCCAGCATTCAGTGCGGCCATCCACATCCGCTCGTCGGGTGAGCGATGCGTAGCTACGACCACCAGATCTCGGAAGTTGCCTACCAGTTGACCAATCTCTTCCAGATTCACGATCTCGGTATCGAGCACTGCCACTCGCGCCTCGTGACGCGGCAGCAAGGTGCGCAGCTCCGATGCGCTTCCGGCCACGGCTACCCGGGCAAAGTGCGCATGAAGGTCGTTCGCTAGCTCCTCTGCAATCAGAGGATCATGTTGGACGATGATGACGGTCGATGCTGGCATATTCTCTCCGTGCAGTAACTGCCCCCGCCTTGCGGCGTGACGGTCGGAAAGAGTTCTCTTAGGTTTATTGCGGTGGACGCTTGCCCGTCTTATTTGCTTTCACTGCTCTCGCCAAACGCCTCGGCTCGCAGCTTCCCGTCGTGCTTTAAAAGGATTTCGATCTTGCCTTCCGCCTCTTCCAGTTCTTTTCTGCAAGAACCGGATAAGACGATGCCCTCTTCAAAGAGCTTCAAAGACTGTTCCAGCGGTAAATCGCCCTTTTCCATTTCCTTGACGATTCCTTCCAGCCGTTGGAGACACTCTTCAAACTTCGGCAAGGCATCCTCCGTAGTGGGTCCATTCTACTGCATTTCCGCCCGCGCCGGACTGTCCCTAAGGTTAAAATCAGAAGAAGAATTTCGGTCAATGGGACAGCGTTACGTCGCGCAGGAAGTCGTAGTTTCCGGCCGGGGAAAGTTGTACGTTTTCCAGCCTGTGTGTATGTACCAGTACGTTGTCTGCCCACCATAGATTCACATAGGGCAGGTCGATGCTCAGGATTTCTTGTATCCGGTCGTAATCTGCCGCGCGCTGTTTTTCGTCCACGCTGCGCCGTCCTTCGGCAATCAGACGGTCCACCTCAGGATTGGAGTAGTACCCGCGATTGGCTCGCTTGGGAGCAAAACTCGCGGTGTCGAAGACATTTTCGAAGACATCTGGGTCCTGGTTGCTGCCTCCTACCCAACGCAGTGAATACAGCTGAAACGCGCCCTTCACGATGTCCGCATAGAATGTCGCAAACTCATAGCTGCGAATGTCCAGTGCGATTCCTACCTCGCGCAACTGCTGCTGCAGCACGGCGCAGAGCAGGCGGGCGCTCTCGTCGGTAGAGGTTTTCATCACCAGGTGGAAGCGCACTCCGTCTGTGCCGGCGTGGTACCCCGCCTCATCCAGCAACTGGCGAGCCTTCCCGGCATCATGCGGATAATCCTTTGCACGAGGATCGTAAGCCCAATGCTGCGGCGGCAGAATGCTATTTGCCGGACGCGTCATGTCGCGCCACAGGTAGTGAATCAGCGGCTTCCGGTCAATCGCATAAGCCAATGCTTGCCGTACCCGCACATCCTGCAGGATGGGATCGCGCAGATTCATCGCCAGATACTGGTAGCTGGTTCCCGGTGCGCGCTCCACCGCCAGTCTCGGTTGCCTCGCCAGAGCCGCGACCATGTCTCCCGGCAGCGCGTTGATCTCCGCGTCTGCCGAGCCTTTGCGCAACTCCAACGCCCGGGTTGTCGCATCCGGAACCACATTGAAGCGCACCCGTGCCACTCCCGCGTGCTTGCCCCAGTACTGGTCGTTGCGTTCAATGATCACTTCGCGATCCTGCGCCTGGGAGACGAAGCGGAAGGGGCCAGTGCCAATCGGGTGCTGCGCCAACTCGCCTCCCGAGCCGTTCGGCACTACGCCCAGCGCTCCATCGGAAAGATTCCAGAGCAATCCTGCAAACGGCTCCTTCAGCCGGACCACTATCGTAAATTCGTCCGGTGCCTCAACCCGATCCACATAGCGGTAGGCGTTGGATTTTGCCGTGCGCAGCTTTCCGCTGAGCAGCGAGTCCAGCGTCCACTTCACATCTGCCGAAGTCATGCCGCGCCCGTCATGGAAGTGCACATCATGGCGCAGATGGAAGATGTAGGTCAGAGGATTGGGGATCTCCCAGCTCTCAGCCAGCCGCGGCTTCAACTGAAAGTGATCATCACGGCGCACGAGTCCTTCAAAGATGAGCTCATCGATGCGCTCCGACTGCGCGTCGGTTCCGATTCGCGGATCGAGGTTGAGCGGAGAGCTTTCAATCAACATGACGGCGGTCTCCGGATCGGGCATCTGCCGCGTGCATCCGCCCAGCGCCAGGCAGAGCGCAAGCGCTGCGGCAAACTTACGCATAGCTCACCTTGCCCAGAATTACCTCGCGCTTAGCCCCCGTTGCGCCGGGTACGTTGGAAGTTTCGCGATGCCAGCTCTGATACGCCAACACTGCAAAAGCGACTGCCTCCTTCGCCTGCGAAGGCACTCCCTCCGCATCTGTCGGCAGCACTTCCATGCCGAAACCGGAAACCTCGCGGCGAATCATCTCCATCAACGTCAGGTTTCGCGTTCCTCCACCGGAGACAAATAGGTCGTGGTATCGGTTCTTCTTTGCCAGCCCGCGCACTGCCTCCCCAATCGAGCGCGCCGTCAGAGCTGTCGCCGTCGCCAGCACATCATGTTTGCCGGCCCGCCCGCACTGCTTCAGGAAGTCGCGCACGTACTCGCGTCCGAACTCTTCGCGTCCCGCCGTGCGCGGCCCTTTGCGCCGGAAGAATTCGTGTTCCATCCTCTCAGCCACGACCGCGTCCAGCACAGTACCCTTGGCGGCCAGCTTTCCTCCGTCATCCATTGCTTTGCCAAAGAGCTTCTCGCAAACCGCATCGATCACCATGTTTCCAGGCCCGGTATCGAAGGCCCGCACCTGCGCGATCCGCGCCCCTGCTGGAATTGCCGTCAGGTTACCGATTCCGCCGATGTTCTGCACAATTCTTCCTCGCTTTGCGTGGCGAAAGACCAGCAGGTCGAGGAAGGGAACCAACGGTGCACCCAGTCCTCCCGCGCCCATATCAGCTGGGCGAAAATCGCTTACCACCGGAATCCCCAGCCGCGCCGCCATCACTGAGCCGTCACCAATCTGCCAGGTACAGGCGATTTTGCGCCCCAGATATTCGGCAGCCTTGCCCTGGTGATAGATCGTCTGCCCATGGCAGCCCACCAGTCCGCAGACCACGCCAGCCCGCCGTTGACTCCGCCGCACACAATCGGCATAGGTCTCAGCCAGCAGAAAATTCAGCCGCGCCAGTTCGCTCACGGCAATCGAGCGCGCGTTCATTGCCTGCAGTACTGCGGCGCGCACTGCCGCGGGGTAGGGAAATGCCTGATGAGAAATCAGCTCAAAGCGTGTTTGGAAGCGTCGTCCACTCAGCCGCACAATGGCCACGTCCACCCCGTCTGCCGAGGTCCCGCTCATCACACCGGCAACAATCAACGCCGCATCCTCCCGCTCCTGATTCGTATCTCCGCGCTCATCATATCCGGAAAGGCCGATTGTACTATTCGCGGTATCACATATAGCAGTTTGTGGGTTGAGATAGATCCCGGAGGAAGGGCTACTTGCTCGCCAGCGCCTTGGCCTTGGCTGCGCATTCGATACAGAACTTGTGTTCTTTCAGGTCGATCCACTCCACCGCGTGCGAGCTAGACATCACGCAGCGATAGTCTTCGCAGTGGTGCAGTTCCAGGGTGTGCCCCAATTCATGCACGGATTCAATCAGCAGTCTGCGCGCCAGGAGGTTCATGTCGGGCGGCAGACCGTAGAACTCCTGCCGGAGCCGCGCGTAGGAAACCACCGAGCACGCTCCGCCCACCTGCGCTTCGCCGAAGACGAAGGTCAAAATTGGGATATACAGATCGACCGGGGTTACGCCCAGAACTCGCCATGTCTTCCAATTCGCATACTGCTGCATTCTCTCCAGCAACTCGCTGGAGTGGTACTGTCCACGCTCGGCGTGGAAGGCGAACTCCGGACGCAAGGGTGGGCTCAGAACCTCGCAGGGGATATGAAAGGCATCGGAAAGCTCCGAGCGCAGCCAATCCAGCAACGGTTCATGCGGTCCTCCGATCGGTAAGAGCTGTAAGACCTTCATCGTGTTTCAGGCGCTGTTAGAGTCTGCTTGGTCCATCCATATTTTTTCAGCTTGTGGTGGAGGGTCACGCGGTCAATGTCCAATACTTCCGCTGCCCGCGTCTGGTTCCCGCCGCATTCGTCCAGCACCCGCAAAATGTGCGTCTTCTCCATATCCTCCAGCGAACGCGCGTCTGGCAGTGGAGCGGAGGTGGTGGCGTGGGGCTGAATGGTGAAGTCACGCTCGCGCAGTTCCGGCTCCTGGGAAACGACCATGGCCCGTTCCACGGCATTCTCGAGTTCGCGGATATTTCCCGGCCAATGATATTGCTGCAGCAGGTCCATCGCTCGCGGGTTCACCCGCAGTATCTTCTTGTTCATGTCGCGGGAGAATTTGCGGACAAAGTGGTCCACCAGCATCGGAATGTCATCGCGGCGTTCGCGCAGCGGCGGCAGCTCAATGCGGAAGACATTCAGCCGGTAATAAAGATCAGGGCGGAAGCGGCCCTCCTCGATCTGTTGCTCAAGCGGTTTATTGGTTGCCGCTATGCAACGGAAGTCCACCTTGATGGATGTGTTTCCGCCAACCCGCACGATCTCGCGCTCCTGCAGCACCCGCAACATATCGGTCTGCGTCCGCAGACTGATGTCGCCAATCTCGTCCAGAAAGACCGTGCCGCCCTCGGCCACTTCAAACTTGCCCTTCTTGCGATACTGCGCGCCGGTGAATGCTCCCTTTTCGTGGCCGAAGAGCTCGCTTTCCAGCAAGGTCTCGGTCAACGCTCCGCAGTGGATTGCCACCAGCGGATGATAGCGCCGCGGGCTGGCAAAGTGGATCGCGCGCGCCACCAACTCTTTGCCGGTGCCGCTTTCGCCTGTGATCAGCACCGTGGCATCGGTGGGACCAACGGTTTCAATCGCCTCGAAGACCCTCTTCATCGCCGCGCTCTGGCCGACCATGCGGTCAGGCCGTGCAACATCGTCCACCGTCTCACGAAGGCGAACGTTTTCTTCGCGCGCCTGCCGATGCGACAACGCGTTCTGCATTGTATGAGCGATCTCGTCCGGGTCCAGCGGCTTGGTCACATAATCGTATGCGCCGTTTTTCAGTGCCGCCACGGCTGTCTCCACCGAGGCATAGCCGGTCATCATGATCACGATCAGCTTGGGGTCGAGCTCATGAATCCTGCGCTGCAGCTCGATGCCGTCGGTCCCACGCATCTTGATGTCCAGCAGCGCAATGTCCCATGGATGCTCGGCCAGCCGCAGTAGCGCTTCACTGGCGTTTTCCGCCGTTCCCACTTCGTAGCCCTCTTCGATGAACCATTTGTGCAACGAATCCCGTACACTCAACTCGTCATCCACAATCAGCAGACGGTTTTTTGTATCGCTCACGTTCCTACCCCCGCGCCATCGCGCTCCGCACTTAACTGCTCGATGATGAAGCCGCCGCGTTTTTCAGATGGTCCGCGCGCAACGGCAGAATAATTTGGAAAGTGGTTCCCACGCCCAGCTCGGACGTGACCTCGATGCGGCCATTGTGGCGGTCCACAATTCCCTTGGAGACGGCCAATCCCAGCCCGACTCCCTTACCTACTTCCTTGGTCGTGGTGAAGGGTTCGAAGATGTGCGCCAGAATCTCCGGCGGAATGCCTACGCCGTCGTCCCGCACTTGCAGTTCGACATGATCGCCCTCCGGTAAGGCACGCGTGGATACCCAGAGATTCCCGCCGTGTGGCATTGCGTCAATTGCATTGATCACCAGCGCCAGTGCTACCTGTTCGATTTGCGCCGCATCGCATTGCAATGGAGGAAGCGACCGGTCCAAGTCCACTTGGAGCTGAACCCCACCGATCTCCGCTTTGTGCTCTGCTAGCCGAATGGTGCGTTCCACCACTTTGTTCAAATCAGAAACGCCCAGATTCATCGGCGAAGTGCGGGAGAACGAGAGTAAGTTATGCAGCAGTTCGCCGCAGCGCATGCTCTCGCTGGCAATCAGATTCAGGGACTCGATTGCTTCCTGCTTCTGTTCCTCATCTCGAATACCGCGCTGCAGCCACTTCTTGATCAACCTGGCGTAGGTCAGAATCCCGGCCAACGGATTGTTGATCTCATGGGCCACCACGGCCGCCATCTTCCCCACGGCAATCATTCGTTCTACTTGCAGCATCTGCTGCTGGGTATTCTGCAACTCGCTGGTCTTCTGCTCCACCCTATGCTCCAGGGTGTGTGTCCAACTTGTGATTTCGGTCTGCGCTGACTGCAGTTGGCTGCTCATGCTGTTGAATGCCTGCGCCAAGGTTCCCAGTTCGTCAGCTGATTCCACCGGAATCTGGTAGCCCAGTTCACCCTCGGCCAAGTGTTGCGTGCCCTCCCGCAACCGATTCAGCGGAGTGTGCAGCACCGTGCGGATGGCAATCCATACAAAGAAACCAACGCAGACGCCTCCGCACAGCAGCAACACAATAATCCACATATTGCTCTGCGCAAGGCTTGCATCTTCGCGCTCCAGCGACAGGCCGGTGTCCAGGACTCCGAGAATGCGCTCTTTCGCCGAATGTGCGTGACAGGCGGCGTTTGAGCACTCCGGCTTGTTCATGATGGGCTCAATCACTTCAAGCACGCGGTGTCTGCTGCCGTCGGCCTTTTGGGCCTGGTAGATACGGAAGCGCTTCTGCACCGCCGGAAGAGCCGTCCCCTGATGGCATTCCACGCACTGCGTATTGTCGGGGCGGATCAGGTTCCCGGCCTCACGCGAGTCGCTGGAACAGGCCACCCGCCCATCGTGGTTGATGATACGAATACGTTCCACCTCGCGGTGATGGCCTATTCCGTAAATGGCTTGATAAAGACCTTGCTGATCGTTTTCCATCATCGAGCGGTATGTGTTGTCGCGGACGAAGTCGCTGATTTCGATCGCCTGCTCCAGCGAAACTTGTTCGAGGTCGTGCCGGTGCAATCGGATGTTGATGTACCCCAGCATTCCTGAGCCGCATGTCAGGCATGCCAGTAACAAAACGAGAAGTTTTGTACTGACGTGCCTGACGCGCCATTTGAATTGCTGGGACATCGTTTCTCCAGAGACGATGGGAGCACCGGTCGCGCTCCCATCCATCCGTTAGTCCGCCAGCGTCGGCTCGGGCGCCAATTCCGGCAGCTCCGCCGGTTCCGGTCCGTGTTCCGCACTGGGAAGCGTGTAATGCGCACCTTCGAAAATCGGCAGATATTTGACCGCCGTCGCGAAGATGAAGAATCCCAGTGCGATGATCATTGCCGTGATGCTGGCTTCCGTCCACTTCGGAAAGTAGTGATGACCGGGCCAAGTGTCCAATCCTGTGATGCTCACGTTCAGCCGGTTAGTCACAAATCCCAGCAGGGTCGAGCAGGAAGCTACGTACAGCATCGTCCCATTCAACCGCGCTCTCCGGAAAGACAGAATGGCCAAGGGAATCACCACTGCCAGAGCCAACTCCAGCCACAGAAAATAGGCTTCATAGCTCGGGTGCAGAATATTGGTGAGTTGCCCACGATGGAAGTAGTCTTCAAAGCGCAGTAACGCGTAAATCCAAAGTGTCACATACAGCACGCCGCCCAGCTCTACGAGGATCGGTAGCTCCAACTGACGTCCGAATGCCCTTGAACTCAAGGACGACTCGAAGATCGTCATCGCCAGTCCCACCGCAACCGCCGAGATGAAGAAGAGGAACGGGAGCGCCGGCGAATACCAGAACGGATGCAGCTTCGTCGGCATGATCAGATACATTGTGCCCAGCGAGGATTGGTGCAAGGTTGAGAGCAGAACGCCAAGGACTACAAGCGGAACCAGGGCGGCTTTGACCCATTTCAGCGGCTTAGCCAGGTTGAACCGCTCCAGCACGGCGGCTGAAAATTCGAACATCAGCACTGTCGTATAGAACATCACGCAGAACCCGACTTCAAACATCACCGAGTGCGGATTCATGTAGATGAGCTGGTGCCAGATATACCAGGGACGCCCCAGATCGAACATCAGCCCCACGATCACCAGGCAATATCCCAGGAATGCGGTCAGCACTGCGGGGCGGGCGATCACATGCAGGCGCTCGATGTTCAACAGGTATGCCGCACCGGTCACAATGAAGGCGCCCGCCGCCAGCATGACGCCGCACAGCACATCGAAGCCAATCCAGATGCCCCACGGGAATCTGTCGCTCATGTTTGAGACGGCGCCAATGCCATAGTAGAAGCGTACAAATGTCGAGTACACTCCCATGGCCATGATCATGCAGAACACAACCTTCCAGAAGGTCAATTTGAGTTTCACTTCGTGCCTCCTTGATGATTGCCGTGTCCTGATCCTTCAGCCAGAGCTACAGCTTCGCGGCGATGCGTGATCCAATACACGCCGCCCAGCACCAGGGCCCACAGCGGGACGAAATCGGGGATCTTGGAAAGAATGCGGAAGGTATAATCCGGCATCGGCGTAGTGCCCAGTTTGGCCGAAGCGGGCAATCCAAAGGATTCGACTGCAACCGACGAGAGCAACAGTACCGAAGTCCCACCCACTTCCTCCAGTCCGTAGACATGAGGAACATAATTGCTGGGATTCTGGCGGAGCCTCTCCTTTGCCTCCGCAATCAGCGCATCGCGATCGCCAAACTTGGTGGCTCCGGTCGGGCAGATCTCAGCGCACGCCGTAGGCCGCCCCTGCGTCACCCGGTCCGGACACATGATGCACTTGCGTATGCGCGGGTTCAGCTTTCCCCACTCGTACTTTGGCTGCGAGAATGCGCAGGAAACCATGCAATAGCGGCAGCCAATGCACTTGTAAACGTCGTATACCACCGGGCCTTCCTTGGTTTTATGAAGGGCGCCGACCGGGCATACCGAGGCGCATGCTGGCTCATTGCAATGCATGCAAAGCCTGCGCATGAATTTGTCATTCTCGGTGAGAACGACCGTATATTTGTGTTCGGACTGAACTGCCTCCGCCGCAATCGTGTCATCGTAGGGGAGGTTGTTCTGCTGCGCACAGGCGCCCTCACACTGCTTGCAGGCGATGCATAGCGTCGCATCGTATAGGATTGCCTTACTCATAAGGATCTCCGCACCGCTAACGGCTGACATATCTATGTCAGTCGGATTAAATTCACCTGGCGTGGGAGCAGGACGGGTTTGCTAAGATCGGAGCCGGTAACCTCAAAGTTACCTCACGCAGGCCAGCGGTTCGTGCCGCTATGGACGAGCGTGCAATGGCTCCGGCCTTCAACGTACCGGATATCCCACATTGCACTTGTTTTGCCGCTAGGGTTTCCCCCAACGTTTTGCTCTTCCTGGCTGCCTGACATTTCAGCAGGTCAGGGCAACTTCGCCCCGCCCAGAATCAAACTACACGCCGGAGCCTGAGGCTACGGACCTGCTTTTCTGGTCCAATCCAACACTGGCCACAAAAACTGAATTTCGCATCGCTCGCCGCCATGCACAGCCGATCTTGCGATGTGTAGTAACAATGTTCCTGTCGATTGTTCGTCACCGTGACCCACATCACATCGCCGCGTGCGCGACAACGCCATATTTTTGTGATGATTGCTGAATTGTGCAACAGCAAAGTGCGAACAATCGCCACAGTGTTGAAGAAATCAACAGACAATATTGAAGAAGCTGTGCAGAAATCACGAAATGAAAAATTCCCAAAATAGGAAAGCTCGCCGAATTCGGTGAGCTTTATCCGCTCTTGCGCTCTTCGCCCTATGCACCCACAAGTCGTTCCAAGGCCATCTTGTTCCGAATCATCAGCGTCGAGCCCTTTAGAATCGCAATCTGCTTTTTCCGGAAGTCCGCCAAGGTGCGGGTCACGGTTTCCCTGGATGTACCTATAATCTGCGCGATCTCCTCGTGTGTCAGCGCTACCTTAATGCGCGTGCCATCGTCATCTGCGCCCTCACCGTGCGACCACTCCAGCAGTAATCGGGCCAGGCGCTCCGGGGCTGAGTGCGACAAGCCGAGTGAACGAATCTGCTGATATGCCGACTGGCAGTCCCGGCTCAGGTGCTGGGCCGCCTTCAGGCAAGCATCCCCGTGCTGTTGCAGGAAGCGAAGGAAATCCTCACGTTTGACGAAGTTCAGCTGGCAGGGTTGACCCGACTCGGCAGTGATCTCATAAGGAGTGTTGGAAACGGTGGCATGCAGGCCAAGCACTTCACCCGGTTGCACAATCTTCAGAATCAGTGTCTTTCCGTCGCTTGAAGTGGTCGAAAGTTTTATCCGGCCCTTGCACAACATATAGATTCCGCGGGGAGATTGTCCTTCGACAAACAGCACAGCTCCAGCCGGGTAGGCAGCGGTGAACTTGATCTTTTCAAAGGCTTCCAGAGAGGCTTTGGGCAGCCCGCAAAAGAAGCTGCCAGTGCGCAGCTTACATATCAGGCAATTCTCAACCAGTTCCAAGCCGTATGGTGATCCCAACTCACCCTCCCCATGTCACTGAAACGATGTAACTTCCGGTCGCCGGTCAAGATTTCCAAGTGCGTCAGAGCCCTGAAAACTCGCCGCCGACGATCGGCTGGCACCCGCTCCGCGAGTATCCCTGAAAGTGACTTATATCACATTCTGCATGTGACAACTATTACAGACTATTGTCCAGTTTTCCAGCAGAATCCTCCCAATTCATCAGGGGCGAGTCGCGCAGCTCTGGAACTGAGCGCGATGCGTTAGGAGTTCCGCAAGTTCCCCACCTCCATATTCCACCCACCTTGCGGAACAAGGTTCGGCTGCAAAGCTGGAGCGCGTCGCCTTCCAGTTTTCACCATCCTTAACCCCGCCGCGCGACCGCCTCGTTTTTCCCTTGCAGCAATTCTCAATCCAGCATATAGTTTTTCGCCAGTTGGCTCAGGCGTCCGTGCCGCCGATCCGGAGGCATTGCAAGCTTGAGATCTGGGGTGCCCGGCCTCTTTTTGGGGGGAAGCCGGTAGGGAAGCAGTCACAATTCAGCATTTCAGGGGCAACCGGCTATTTTGTCGTGCCCTCTCATACTTGCCGTGTCTTCGTTGAGTGCTTAAGTACTTATTGCCATTGACTCTATCTCAGTCGTTCATTCTTACCGGTATCATGCGCGGAGCTTTTGCTCCGTCAAAACCAGGAGGACGAGTGAATGGCAAATCTTCAAACGAAGAACGGTGACACTGGCCTCGAAAAGACCAAGTGGGACCGTGTGCAGGAGATGGACGAGTTCCGCCTCCTTATATTGGCAAAGAAGGAGTTTGTGGTTCCGGCGACTGTTTTCTTTGTCGTCTACTACTTCGCGCTACCAGTGCTGGTTGGTTATGCTCCGGATTTCATGAGCCAAAAAGTGCTAGGTCCGGTCAACTTGGCTTATCTCTTCGCCTTGTCACAGTTTTTTGTCGCCTGGGGCATTGCCTGGGCTTACGTTTCCGCAGCGCGCAGGTTTGACAAGTTTGGAGCCCACATCCTTGAAACCCTAAAGCGCGAGGGGTACGACGAAAAACAAGACGGAAAGAGAGGACTGTAGCCGATGCACCTCGATATGACGCTAGTGTTGTTTCTCTCCTTCATTGCCATCACCCTTGGCATCACTGCCTGGGCTTCGAAACGCTCCGGCTCCTCCGCCAGTTTTTTCGCTGCAAATCGTCAGATTACCGCTTGGCAGAATGGTGTGGCCGTCGCCGGCGACTACATGAGCGCGGCCTCGTTCCTCGGCATTGCCGGCCTCATCGCCTTCTTTGGCTATGACGGTTTTCTGTACTCGGTGGGCTGGCTGGTTGCCTACCTTACCGTGTTGCTCATTGTCGCTGAGCCCTTGCGTAACGCCGGCAAATACACCATGGCCGACGTGCTGGCCTACCGCATGAATCCGCGTCCCGTGCGTGCCATGGCATCGATCAGCACACTCACCGTCAGCACCTTTTACATGATCGCGCAGATGATTGGCGCCGGAGCACTGGTGGCCTTGTTGCTCAAGGGCAGCCACATCAGTTTTACCGTTGCGGTCACCGGCGTTGGAATCCTGATGATTGTCTACGTCGTCTTCGGCGGCATGTTGGCAACTACCTGGGTGCAGATTATCAAGGCGGTGCTCCTGATCGCTGGCACTATTCTGCTCAGCATTCTGGTGCTTGCCCATTTCCACTTCAGCCTGCCGGAGTTCTTCCAGGCAATCTCGCAGGTCACTTATCACGCTGACGGCAAGGTTGTCGTCAAGGACTTCATGACCCCGGGCCTGCGCTTCAAACTGCCCTATGGTCCGCTGGAACTGATCTCTCTCGGCATGGCGCTCATCTTTGGCACCGCCGGACTTCCCCACATTCTCGTCCGTTTCTACACCGTTCCTGACGCCAAGACGGCGCGTTACTCGGTAGTTTGGGCCATGGTGATCATTGGCAGCTTCTACATCATGACCACCTTCCTCGGCTTCGGAGCCGCAACCATCGTGGGCCGCGATTACATCACCAAGAACGGCGGCACCAACATGAGCGCGCCCTTGCTGGCAAAATTCATCGCCGGAGATGTCTTCTTCGCCTTCATCTCCGCCATTGCATTTGCAACCATACTCGCCGTGGTCGCCGGACTCACGATCTCAGCCTCGACATCATTTGCTCATGACTTCTGGACCAACGTCATCCACAGCGGCGTCGAGCGTAAGCCGGGAGAGGAGCGGATGGTTGCCCGGATTGCCGCCTTTGTCGTCGGGGCGGTCGCTATCGCGATTGCAATTGTTTTGGGCCCAACCGCCAATGTAGCGTTTCTGGTTGCGTTAGCCTTTGCGGTTGCGGCGTCAGCCAACCTCCCGGTGATCGTCTTTTCCATTTACTGGAAACGCTTCAACACCGCAGGCGCGGTCTGCGGTTTGCTCTTCGGTTTGGTCGCCTCCATTGTTCTGATCCTCATCGGTCCCAGCGTCATGGGTATCGATCCGGCTTCGGTGGTTGGAGCCGCGCGCCATCCCATACAGGCAGCCCCCATCTTCCCACTGGAGAATCCCGGCATTCTCAGTATCCCAATCGGCTTTGCCGGGGCACTTCTCGGGACATTCTTCGGTGCGAAGGATCCCAATGCAGTTCAGCGCTTCGAAGAACTCGAGGTTCGGGCCAACACCGGTCTCGGTTCGGAAAAAGCCACCGCACATTAATGCCAATGCCTGCCGGGGCAGAGGAGAAATATTTCATTTCCCCTCTGCCCCGGCGAATTGGTATGATGCCGGGCACGCTCTGTATCGGAAAAGAAGTTGTGGATGGCGATCCGATAGCGTGAGTAACTCGGTCCCCAGGGGTGGAGACCGGCTTTTTTCTGAATGCATGCAAAAAGGAATCTGTGTTTCCCGTGTCGCTTCCAATCTTGTTAGGGGGTTCTATGAGCAGTCCAACCAAGTCTGAAATTATTTCTCAAGCGTTTTCCTATGATGCGCCCGCTATTGTGCAGCGCGACGCCAACGTCAAGGACTACCGTGCCGAGTACGAACGCTCTATGCAGGACCCTGAGGCCTTTTGGGCCGCTGAGGCCGCAAACTTTACCTGGATCAAGAAGTGGGACAAAGTGCGCGAGTGGGATGGCGTACATCACAAATGGTTTGTCGGCGGCAAAACCAACATCACCCTTAGCTGTCTCGACCGCCACGCCAAGAGCGATCGCTTCAATCGCGTTGCCTACATCTGGCTTGGAGAGGATGGCAGCGAGCGGGTGATCACCTACGGCCAGCTTTATCGCATGGTCTGCCGCTTCTCGAACGGTCTGCGTTCGCTTGGAATTGGCAAGGGAGACCGCGTTGTAATCTACATGCCTCTCACCATCGAGGGTGTTGTCTCCATGCTGGCTTGCGCCCGCGTCGGCGCCATCCATTCCGTCGTCTACGCAGGACTCGGACATACTGCGCTGCGCGACCGCATCATTGATGCCCAGGCCAAGGCGGTCATCTGCGGGGAGTCGGGCGTGCGACGCGGTAAGCCGGTGCCTCTCAAGCCCATCGTGGATGAAGCCATCGACGGTCTCGATGCGGTCGAGCACGTCATCGTCGTTCCCCGCGGCTCAGAGAGGTACGAGCCTGCGAGCGCCCGCGAAGTTAATTATTACGACTTGCTAAAGTTCTCATCTGAGTCTCCCGCGCAGGAGATGGATGCTGAAGATCCGCTCTTCATCCTCTACACCAGTGGCACCACTGGACGTCCCAAGGGCGTCGTCCACGTGCATGGCGGATACATGGTCGGAATTACGTACCACCTCCGCACCTTTTTCGACGTGAATCCGCGTGATCTTTTCTGGTGTACCTCGGACATCGGCTGGGTCGTCGGCCATAGCTACATTGTCTACGGCCCGCTCTGCGCCGGTGTCACCACCATCTTTCGCGAAGGAGCCATCGACTGGCCCAACCCCGGAACCGCATGGGAAATTGTCGAGCGTTATGGCGTCACCAAGATGTTCACCGCTCCAACTGCGATTCGCATGTTCATGCGCTACGGCGAGCACCTGCCTGCCGCACACGACCTTACCTCGCTGCGCGTCATAGCCTGCGCCGGCGAACCGCTCAATCCAGAGGCTTGGCACTGGGCGCAAACCTATCTCGCAGGAGATGGCAAGTGGGGCTATGTCGTCGATAACTGGTGGCAGACAGAGCTGGGGGCGCCCACCCTCGGTACGCCGGTGAACATGCCCTATCGCACAGGCAAGGCTGGCATTCCGCTAGCTGGAGTCGCTGCCGATGTCGTCGATGCGTCTGGGAACCCTGTTGGCGTCAATGAGCGTGGCCGTCTGGTTCTCAAAGGGCCGTTCCCGCACATGATGCGTACTGTCTGGAAAGACAATCCGCGTTACGAACGCGACTGGCAGCAGATCGATGGTTCCTACGTCACCGGCGACGTTGCTCTCAAGGACGAGCAGGGATACATCGCTGTCCTGGGCCGCGCCGATGATGTGCTCAATGTCGCTGGCCATCGAATCGGTACCGCCGAAGTTGAGTCCGCCCTGGTTTCGCACCCCGCGGTTGGCGAGGCTGCGGCCATCGGCATCCCAGACGCTTTGAAGGGCGAGTGCATCAAGGTTTTCGTCCTTCTTCGTGCCGGGCATGTGCCCAGTGACACGCTCTCCGCCGCATTGATCGACCACGTACGCCGTGAGTTGGGTCCCATTGCCACGCCCGCGGCTCTGGAGTTTGTAACTCAATTGCCCAAAACACGTTCCGGAAAAATAATGCGCCGCTATCTGAAGGCCAAGGAGACCGGTCAGGAGATCGGCGATATTTCTACCATGGAGCAGTAGTAGTGCTCATTGTCCGGCCGGCAGGTGCAACCCGTCTGCCGGTACCACCATCTTGATGCGGGGCGCAAGCCCCGCCTTTTACGGAGGAGTCAGCACGCAATGGCGAACGAACCTTTAGCGCATGGCGTCAACATTGATTCGATGTTGCAGGAAAACCGCGTTTTCCCTCCCTCGGCGGAGTTCAGCGCCAAGGCGCATATCAAGAGCCTGGAAGAATATGAGCGTATCTACAAAGAGGCCGCCGAAGATCCGGAGGCCTTCTGGAGCAAAATTGCCCACGAACTTCATTGGTTCAAACCTTGGACAAAGGTTCTCGGGTGGGATGCGCCCTGGGCCAAGTGGTTCGTCGACGGTAAGATCAACATTTCGTACAACTGCCTTGACCGTCACGCCGCTTCGGAGCGCCGCGACAAAATTGCCATCCTGTGGGAGGGTGAACCCGGCGATGCCCGGACCATTACCTACGCCCAATTGCTCGCCGAAGTCGAGCTCTTCGCCAACGCGCTCAAGGGGCTTGGCGTAACCAAAGGAGATCGCGTCACCCTTTACATGGGCATGGTGCCAGAGCTTGCCGTCGCCATGCTAGCCTGCGCCCGCATCGGCGCCGTGCACTCGGTTATTTTCGGAGGATTCTCTGCCAACGCTATCGTTGATCGCGTCAACGATCAGCAGGCCACGGTTGTCGTCACGCAAGATTTTGCACGGCGGCGTGGCGCCCAGTTCCCCCTCAAAGGTACGGTTGACGAAGCGCTTACCAGCTGTCCTTCGGTCAAGAGCGTCGTCGTCTATCAGCGCACCGGTGCGGAGATCAAAATGCAACCCGGCCGCGACTACTGGTGGCACGACTTGATTGCCAAGGCCACGCCCCATTGCCCTGCCGAACAGCTCGACAGCGAGGACCCGCTCTACATCCTCTACACCTCCGGCTCTACCGGAAAACCCAAGGGCATAGTTCACACCACCGGTGGCTACTCCGTCGGAACCTATATCACCTCCAAGTGGATTTTCGACCTGAAAGAAGAAGATATCTTCTGGTGCACCGCCGATATCGGCTGGGTCACGGGACACAGCTACATCGTCTATGGCCTGCTGCAGAACGGCGCAACCACTCTGATGTATGAAGGTGCGCCGAATTTCCCGGACTTTGACCGTTTCTGGGCAGTCATCGAGAAGTACAAGGTCAACATTCTCTACACTGCTCCCACCGCCATCCGCACCTTCATCAAGTGGGGCAATCAATATCCAGAGCGTCACGACCTCAGCAGCCTTCGCCTGCTCGGAACCGTCGGCGAGCCCATCAATCCCGAGGCCTGGATGTGGTATCGCGAAGTCATCGGCAAAGGGCGCTGCCCCATCGTCGATACGTGGTGGCAGACTGAGACCGGCAGCATTATGATCACACCGCTTCCTGGCGCAATTGCCGCCAAGCCCGGTTCAGCCACCAAACCGTTCCCCGGAATCATCGCCGAGGTCGTCGATCGCGGCGGCGAAAAAGTTCCTCTGGGCTCCGGCGGCTACCTTGTCATCAAGAAGCCCTGGCCGGCCATGTTGCGCACCATCTACGGAGACCCCGACCGCTACGTGAAGCAGTACTGGTCTGACATTCCCGGCGTCTACTTCACCGGAGACGGCGCACGCATCGATAAGGATGGATACATATGGGTTATGGGCCGCGTCGATGACGTGCTCAACGTAAGCGGTCACCGCCTCTCCACTATGGAGATCGAGTCCGCTCTCGTCGCCCACCCCAAGGTAGCCGAGGCTGCCGTCGTTGGCCGTCCCGATGATCTCAAGGGCCAAGCCGTTGCGGCCTTCGTGACTCTGGAGGGCGGTTATACGCCATCGCCCACTCTTAAAGAAGAGCTTCGTGCCTGGGTCACAAAAGAGATCGGTGCCATGGCTCGGCCCGATGATATCCGCTTCAGCGATCAGCTTCCTAAAACCCGCTCCGGCAAGATCATGCGCCGTCTGCTCCGAGAACTTGCCACCAGCGGCGAAGTCAAAGGCGACATCACTACGCTCGAAGATTTCGCTGTCATCAGCAAGCTTAAGGACAGCGACGAATAAAACAACGCGGCGTTATTCAGCCTGCCCCACTCCAACTCGGAGTGGGGCTTCCCTTATAGGCCGATCGCTTTGCGGCTTCGCACAGTTGTGATGGCTTGGAATACGCGTACACGACTGAGGCGCAGGCCAACTCCGGCTGCATAGCTGTTAATATCTAGTTCAACCTTCTTGGGTGCAATTGTGAAAATGAGTCGCTCTTATTGGATTTCCTTCGTTGTGCCGTGCCTTGCCACTCTGGTGCTCGCGCAGCCAGTTCGTCCTACGCTGCGCGAACTGGAATTCAATATTCAAGCGGAACTCGAAGCCCATGGCGAGCGTGTGCTCGGCCAGGAAGCCTATCGCTGGAGCACGCGGCTGGAGAACATTTCAAATTGCCGGGCCGAACTCACCGTTCAGGTGACCAGCAACGTAGGAGGAAATACCGTGCGCACTGACCGCGTACGCTTCTCGCTCGGGGCTCTCGAGCCTTACGGCATTATGGAAAAGAATTGGCTGGAGTTGCCCTGTGCGGGACGCGAGGAGTGCATCTTTTCGTCCAGCTCCACCTGCACCAAGAAAACTACGGAAGGTGTTGCCATCGATTGCACCACCGTCAGCCGGAAGCGGGAAGATTCCTTCGTACTCCAACTAGACGGCGACGCGGCAGCTTCTTCGCGGCTGGAACACGGCTTCCGCCAAGCTATCGAACTTTGCCACGATCCAGCCGCCGTAACGTTCTAGTCTTTTGGATATGTTTCACCGGATGAGTGAGAGCAGCGGGATTATGGCAGACAGCGTGAGTACACTTGCCGCAGTGGATAGCAAGAGCACAGATTCAGCCTCCCGCGTTCTGGCATTGTATGTCAATGCAAATAGAATCCCGAAAAATCCGCATGGGCATGCCATTAACAAAACTGCATCTCGAACAATCTGACTGGGATAGTGCAGCAAAAGGGAAGCGATCACAAACGCCAGCAAAGGCTGAAGTATAAGCTTCATTATGAGCGCGCCTAACACGTTGTAGTCAACGGAAAGGGACTCGCGGGCAAGAACGAGTCCGGTAATAAACAAGGAGACACCCGCAACACTCTCTCCAAAATACCCGAACGACCTGACCCATACAGGCGACAGAGTGTATCCACCCAGCGAAAGGCACAGTCCAAGAGCTGGACCGACCACGATTGGATTTCGCACAGATCTCCATAATCCAGCAGCGTACCGTCTGAGAATGCTGGCGTGACTTTGCGATGCGTCTTCGGTTTCCAAAAGCAACAATGCCAGTGGCACAATTAACAGGTTTCCACAAAGAATCCCAACACCCACAGGCACCGTGCCGAGCGGGCCATAGAGAGCGATAAACAGAGGAAACCCAACCGCCACAAAGTTGGGAGAGGACACTGTCAACAGAATCGCCGAGCTATCGGCAGGCGTGAACTTGTACCGCTTCACCTCAACAATCAAGCCGAAGCAGAAGACTGAGAGTGATGTGAGCGCCAGAACCAGGAAAAGCTTGCCATGGAAAACCAGCGCCTGCCGCGGCATTTGAACTGCAGCCAGGAAAAGCGCGGCTGGCATCGCGTAGCTCACCAAAAAGATATTGATGCCCGCCAAGCCTTTGCTGTCCACAATGCCGCGCCGCCCTGCAAAGTAACCCAGGGCCAGCCCGAAATAGACCGGCACGAGCGCTATGACGGTCACACCAGTCATGAGTTTCTCCCAGACCGCATGGTCAGCGCGTGACCATGGAACCGCGTCCCTGGCACTCTTGGCGCCGAGTCAAGCATTGTTCGCTCCTTTTTAGGTACACAGCAGCTTACACCAGGTGTCCGCAACCGCAGCACTGATTTATTACAGCCTTCCCTTTGCGGGGAAGCCACGTCTTCTTGCTCATGAAACTGATTCCGGGAAGAGAGCCACCGCGACGATTGCAGCGCCATCGAACCGTAGATTACTTGGGAGTGAATCATGGATTTCAAACTCATCGGGAAGCGTGCACTGGTGACGGGATCAACGGCGGGGATTGGATTTTCGATTGCGAAGCTGCTGACTCGTGAGGGTGCTTTCGTGTATGTCAACGGACGCACAGAAGCACGAGTTAGCAGAGCTGTTGGCGAGATCGACGGCAGGGTCGATGGCGTAGCGGCAGACCTGACAACGGAGCAGGGCGCGGAGAAGCTCTTCGCCCGCGTGGAGAAGCTTGACATTCTGGTGAACAACCTCGGGATTTTTGAGGCGAAGCCGTTTCTTGAAATCGAGGATGCAGAATGGCGGAGGTATTTCGATGCGAATGTGCTCTCTGGCGTTCGAATGACGCGCCACTACCTGCCGCAAATGCTGGAGAAGAAGTGGGGACGCATCGTCTTCATTTCGAGTGAGTCCGCGTTGCAAACTCCCGCGGAAATGGTGCACTACGGTATGACCAAGACTGCTCAGCTGGCGGTGGCACGAGGCGTTGCGGAGTCCTTCCCTGCAAGTGGCGTCACCGTGAATTCCGTATTAGCCGGCCCTACCGAAAGCGAGGGAGTATCCACTTTCGTAGAAGGTCTCGCAAAGCAGCAGGGCAAGACAAAAGATGATGTGGAGCGAGAATTCTTCGAACGCGCCCGGCCGAGCAGCCTGATAAAGCGCTTTGCAACCACCGATGAAGTTGCTGCAATGGTGGTCTATCTGTGCAGTGAAGCAGCTTCAGCAACCACAGGGGCCTCGGTTCGTGTGGATGGGGGAGTCGTTAAGTCGATTGCGTAGCTGACCGCGCAGTGGTGGGCGGATCATCCCCGAGAACGGTCCGGCGATCAGCCAGTACGCCCGGGTGTACGAATCCCCGACCCTAAAGGTGTCCGTCACTGCACTTGCTTTAGCACAACCTCTGCTCCCGCCATATCCTTTAGCGCGGCTTCGGTCGTGGGTTGACTGACACCCACGCAGGCGTTCGTGATGAGAGTTGTGTGATATTTGAATCTCACCGCATCCAAAGCCGTCGCCTTAACGCAGTAATCGGTTGCGATTCCACAAACGATGACGTCCTGGATCTCACGTTCTCGCAAGATTCGTTCCAGAGTTCCCCCACCACCTCTGTCTTCAAAACCCTCAAATGCCGAGTAACCGTCGTCTAATCCCGACATGCCTTTGACAACATGGATAGTGTTGCCAGGCAGCTTCAAACCCTCCACCAATTCGGCACCCTTGGTATTTGCCACACAGTGAACGGGCCACTTGTTGAAGTGCTCGGCCTTAAGCGGATGCCAGTCTTGCGAAGTCACCACCAACACCGTTTGGCCAAGCTCCTGCACGATTCGATTGATAATGGGAACCAGAGCCAGGCCGCCAGCTACAGCCAGAGCGCCACCCTCCACAAAATCGTTTTGCATATCCACAATAATCAGCGCTGTATTCATAGGATTCTTTTCGTTAGTCAGCCCCACCATATTAGTCGATTCACGCTTCTCGCTTAAAATTGGAGCTACGGGTGCGAAGGGCGGGGAACTTCCAAGCAAAAAAAGGCCGGAAGTCGCTCCGGCCCCGTGGTTCACACTCTTATCCTTACCTAGCCGGGAGCTCTAAGCTGCTCTTCCGGGTGAATCGGTTTGGGCTGCGAGAGGCACGCGATCCACTTCATCCCAAATCTTGGAGCCGTGAGTTTCGCGTAGCGCGATGCTTCCCACAAGGAATGTCATGGCCGCCACCGCCATTGGGTAATAGAGGCCACTGTAGATGTTTCCCGTCGCCGCTATCGTCGATAGGCCTATCAATGGCACCAATCCTCCGAATACACCGTTGCCAATATGATACGGAAGCGATAGCGACGTGTATCGAATCCTTGCCGGGAATGCCTCCACCAGGTAGGCCGCAATGGGACCGTAGACCATGCAGACGAAGAGTACCTGCAGGAAGACGAGCGCCACGATGGCAGGGAAGTTCGGGTTGGTAGCAACAGCGGCGGGTACGAGTCTTCCGCCTTGCCCCGTAGTCATTGGCGTAAGCTTCACCGCCCCAGTCACTTTATCCTTGGTAGAGGTGACGCTGACAACATTATTGCCGACAGCCTGCTCCATGGCACGATAGATCGGAAGGTAGAAGATCACCGCTAGCAGGCAGCCTGCCATTATGATCTTCTTGCGCCCGATGCGATCCGAAAGGGCTCCAAAGACGGTGAAGAAAGGCATCCCTAAAAGCAGCGCAATGGCGACGGCGTAGTTGGCTGTTTTGGGGTTCAGCCGGAGAATTGTTTGGAGGAAGAACAGAGCAAAGAACTGTCCGGTGTACCAGACCACACCTTGGCCGGCGGTTGCGCCGAGCAGCGAGATCATGACCCGCTTCAGATTCGACCAGTGAGTCAATGCATCTGTGAGCGGCTGCGTAGAGGTCATCCCCGCGCTCTTCAACTGCGTGAAAATGGGCGATTCCTTCATCTTCAAGCGAATGTAGAGCGAAATGGCGACCAGAACCAACGAGATCAGGAACGGGATGCGCCAGCCGTATGCCCGGAAAGCATAGTCCGACATGCTCGCCTGGGTGATGAGGATGACGGCGAGCGAGACGAACAGACCGAGGGTCGCGGTGATCTGAATGAAACTGGTGTAGAAGCCGCGTTTCTTGTCGGGCACATGTTCGCCAACGTAAATGGCGGCGCCTCCGTATTCGCCTCCCAGTGCGAGACCTTGCAATACACGCAAAACGATCAGGGCGATGGGTGAGAACCATCCGGCAGTGGCAAACGTAGGCAACAGGCCAACGACGGCGGTCGCTAGGCCCATGATGCTGAGGGTGACCAAGAAGGCGTACTTGCGCCCGACAAGGTCGCCGATGCGCCCGAAAAACAGGGCTCCAAGGGGACGCACCACGAACCCCACAGCGAACGTCGCCAGATAAGCAATGTAGGCGAAGGTGTCGTTTCCTGGTGGATAAAACTTGGGCGCCAGATAGGCTGCCAAGCTTCCGAAGATGTAGAAGTCATACCACTCGATCATGGTGCCAACGGACGATGCTGCGATCACCTTACTGATCCGGTATTCGGGAACGCCTAAGTTACTTGCTTGAGCCGCCATTTGTGATCTCCCAATTTCACTTTCCATCAATGCTGTAAAAAGGCGAGGGGTTGCCTCGCGTCTTTGCAGGAAGATGAACTCAGTTGCGCGCAGAGCTGCGGAATCTGAGAAGCACACCGCGCGGACTCGACAGAGAGAGTGTCGCGCAGCTGTGAGTCCGGGAAAAAGTGAGGCCTGCTAGAGCGCTGGGCTGCTTCGGTTGCTAGAGGGCGCGTTCGATCTGATAGAGGATGGTTCGGGCGGCGGCTTTGGGGTGGTCGGCGGCGGTGATGGGGCGGCCAACAACGAGGTAGTCGGCTCCGGCGCGGATGGCTAGTTCGGGGGTGACGACACGGGCCTGATCAGCCGCGATGCCTCCGTCGGGACGAATGCCAGGAGTGACGAGGGTGAACGCGTCTCCGAGTTGCTGGCGCAGAGGCGAAGCTTCCTGCGCAGAGGCGACGATGCCGCCGCATCCGGCATGGATCGCAAGGCGCGCGAGGCGGAGGACTTGGGCTTCGACGCTGCCGGAGATGCCAATCTCTTCAAGGTCCGGGGCGGCGAGTGAGGTTAGGACGGTGACAGCAAGAACGGTGGGGCGGGTGGCGGATTGCGCGGCTGCTTCGGCGGCGGCCTGGAGCATTTTGGAGCCACCGGAGGCGTGGACGGTAAGGAGTGAGACTCCGAGCGCCGAGGCGGTGCGGACGGCGGCGGCAACGGTGTTGGGAATGTCGTGAAATTTGAGGTCGAGGAAGACCTTTTTGCCATCGGCGACTAGTTCGCGGACGATGGAGGGGCCAACGGCGGTGAAGAGTTCCTTGCCAACCTTATAAAAGGTAACGGTGTCGCCAAGCTGGTGTACAAGGGCGCGCGCCTTTTCGGCATCGGCAAGGTCAAGAGCGACGATCAAACTTTTCCGTCCATCTTTCATGAAGACAGGATAACTCAGGGGAAGTGAGAGGGAAAATCGATTACCGGCCGGCAAGCTCGGAGCGGGAGATTCGGTGCTGGGGTCTTTCGCCTCGCTCGAGATGACACATAAGAAAAACAAGGGCAAAGGCAAGTCAGATGCAAAAGCAAAGGCCCTGCGGTGGGGGTGTGCCGCAGGGCCGGGTTCAAAAGTGAGTGATGTGATCTAGCGCGGCTCGGCGGGTTGGTTTACCATTGCCATCTCCGCTTGCCGGGACTCGACAATGTCGATCCGGACCTTCTGCACGCCCTTCCGGTGCATTTCAAGGGCGCGAGCTGCGCTATAGGATAGATCGATGATGCGTCCTGGAGTGACCGGGCCACGATCATTAACACGGACAATCACAGACTTCAGGTTCTTCAGATTTGTGACCTTCACGAACGTGCCCAGCGGCAGTTCGCGATGAGCGGCGGTGAAGTTATACATATCGTAGTCTTCGCCGCTCGCGGTGGCTTTACCCTGAAAAAACTCGCCATACCAGGAGGCCTTGCCTACCTGATACGGCTCGATGGTCTTGCCGGGCTTCTGCGGTGGAAGCGGCAGAAAGGACGGCGGACTCAGGGCAGCCGATGTTGTATGGCCGGGTGCCGCTCCCATACTGCCGCCTAACAAAAGCAAAGCATAGACGGAATGGGTCAGTACTCGTCGCAAGCAAACACCTCGCTTAAATTGGTATTCCCCCTCACTACTGCGCCCGGGCGTTTCACCCAGGCGATGACTCATTTTACGGGGCCAGAGGACTAGGGTCAACCCTTGAGAAAATAATTACGATTTTCCACTTGCCAAAAGAATGCCGACGTGATTACGAGATTCGCATCGCCACAAATGGAAGCCCGAGAGGGGCAGCGTAGATTCGGCGTCCAAATTTCTGACAGCCAGATACCTTAGAACGGGGCCGGTAGTGGATTGGTTGCTTATTGACAGCCAGCGTGGTCCAGTCCCATGGGGCCATTGCCGTGGCCGAGACCGGGAGCGCACTGGATGGCGCGGCGGACAAAGAGCTTGGCAGAGGTGACGGCGGCGGGAATGGACGAGGATGCCGCTCTGGCCGGAGTCGCCGGAGCCAGGAAGCAGGCAATGGCGGTAGAGAAGGCGCAGCCAGTTCCGTGAGTCGAGGAGGAGTGAATGCGCGGAGCGGAGAGGGTTTCGAGGAACTCGACGCCGCGAAGGGTATAGGCAAGCACGTCGGATGAGTCGTCTCCCGCGACGTCGCCTCCGGTCACCACCGCAGCAGTGGAGCCGAGTTTAAGGAGGGTGTGAGCGAGGGCTTCAGGGTCGTCGGCGGTGAGTGTGGTGAGAACAGCAGCTTCCTGGCAATTGGGAGTGACGACGGTCGCCAGCGGAAGAAGACGCGTACGGAGAATAGCGGTTCCGGCTTCGTCGAGGAGTTCGGCTCCAGAGGAGGAGCGAAGAATGGGATCAAGGATGATGGGGCAGAGGGGCTGCGGTAAGGTGTCTAGAAAATCGGCCACGACGGTAGCAATGCCGGACGTGGCAAGCATTCCTATTTTGATGGCGCTGGGAGGGAAATCTTCAAGTAAGACCTGAAGGGTCTCGCGGACAGTCTGGGGTGCAACGGGCTCTACGCGGCGCACGCCTAGGGTGTTCTGTACGGTAAGGGCGGTGATGCAGGCGACGCCGTAACAGTCAAGGCTGGAGATGGTTTTGAGGTCGGCGGTGATGCCCGCACCAGAGGAGGGATCAAAGCCGGCAATCGTCCATACCACCGGTGGTGTGCTCATGGGAGAAAGTTAGCACAAAGGAAGGCGAGTAAGGGCGCGTGGCAACTCCTTTTCGTGCGGAGGCTGTGTATACATCCCACGTTTGCGCCGGCTGGCGCGGCTGTGGAGCACTCGATTAACACATCAGCTCCAGCCCCGGCTACCGGGCGGGCGGTACCTCGTCGGGGATAACGGGGAGCAGGGGTGTTTCGTCCTGCGGCTCGGGCTGGGTGGTGGGAAGAGGTGTAGGCGCGGGCTGCACTGCGGTAGGCGCAGGCTGTGCGGCTGCGCGAGTCGACTGCGAAGGGGCTGCGGCGTTAGGCGATTGCGCGATTGGGGCTTGGGTGCGGTTGCGCGGCAGAACAGTCGGGGTGGCAGGCCGCAGTGGCTCGGGCGGAGGATTGTCTTCCGCAACGATGCGAACCGGAAGCTCGGGCTCGGGCGTTGGCGGGGTGGCGGGCTCGCGGACGATGGCCTGGTCGCGGGTGCGAAGAGGCAGCGGCGGTAGGCCTTGGGAGCGCAAGGCGGCGAGCTGCTTTTCCTGTGCGAGCTCGACTGTCTGCGAGTTCTCGTCGGCGACCGAGGACAACCTCAGGCCCTCAGCGTTCTTGCGGGTAGAGAGGGTGACACGGTCCGCGCTGCGATTGGCTTCGCGGGCTCTTGCATAGTACGTGTCCGCCGTCTCACGATCCCCTTCGGTTTCAGAAAGGTATCCCATGTTATTGAGAGAGAAAGCGTTGCGGGGATCTAGGCGATAGGCCTGTTGAAAATACTGGCGTGCCAGGATGGGCTGGTTGCGGTTGAGGGCCGAGACTCCGCGCAGGTTAAGGCGAGTGACTTTTGCCTCGGTGGTGCCTTCTGCACTGAGCTCACGGCGGGCGGCCTGGGCGTTGAGGCTGGCGATATCAGAAATGGGGCGGCCTCTCCAGCTGCGGTTGAGAGCCACGACAACTCTCTCATTGGAGTGGCTGTCGGCGGCCTGGGAGTAGAGGCTTACGGCCTGCTCGAGTTCGCCCTCCTGCTCCAGCGCGTAGCCGAGATTGTTGAGAGTGAAAGGATTGTTGGGGTCGAGGGCGAGGGCTTTGCGGAGGATGAGTTCGGCCTCGGGAGCACGCTCCTTCTGAAGCAGTCCCATGGCGGCGACGTTAAGTCGGTTGATCTGCATGGGGACGCTGACGGCGGCTCCGGCAACCTGGGAGACCTGCTTGCCTTTGAGTTGCGGATTGTTGGAGAAGGCGATGGCGGCATCGGAACCGGTGGCAGCAGCGAGGTCGTAGAATTTCTGTGCCTTGTCAATCTCACCATCGATTTCGGCGAGATAGCCGAGATTGTTCAGGGTGAAAGGATCATCGGGGTCGAGCAGATAGGCGCGGTAGAAGGCGCGTTTAGCGCGAGAGATGTCATTACGCTCTAGTGCTTTCACACCCTCCTGATTGAGCTGTTGGACCGGGGTGGGCTTCGTGCGCTTGGGGACCTTGATTTTTACATCGGCGGCTTGGGCGGAGGCGACGGCAAGAAGAATGGCAAGCAGAAGGATGCTCGCCCGTACACAGGAAAGCCGAGCCGATCGAAACTCAGGAAAAGCCAGCTCCGAAATCATCGTTAGACACACCCCACTCTGGCTTGTTAGATGGGAGCGACTCGGATTTTGTTGTAGGCTGCTGGCGGATTGGACGGAGTGAGTGGGCAGGCGTTTCGCTCCATTTGCTCGATGTGATGGCGGGCGATCAACACAGGACAGGCCGAAGGGCGGCAGTTCTGCATCCAATAGCGGAAGACTGATGTAGGTCCGGGGAGATGATGAAACACGACTGGAAGGCCGCAATACTACTGATGGGTGTGACGTTATTTGCATCCCAATTCGCAACCCGAAGCGCCGATGCCCAGAGCGTAGGGCAAGACGCGGGGCAGGGCGTGGTCCATGGCGCTGGGCCGAGCGCTGCTCCGGTGGCGCTGGAGCCGGAGGCCAAGGGAGAACCGCATACCGAGATGCTGGATACCTCGCACGAGGCGGCAGGCGACCCGCTGCTGGAGCCAAAGCCTCTGCCGCGAGCTCAGCTGTCCCTGATTGGCGGCGTTGTGCGAAAGGTGGACGTGATACACAACCGCATCACGCTGCAACCGTTTGGCGGCGGACAGAAGTACGTGGTCTACTTCGACGAGCGCAGCCGCATCCTGAGTGCAGGACGGGAGACGACGGTGCTGGCAATCCATCGCGGAGACCGGGTGTATGCGGACAGCCAGGCGCTGGGGGCACAGGTTTTTGCGCGCACAATACAGGTGCGTCCAGTGGGCGGCCCGGCGCAGGCGAGCGGACAGGTGGTTGAGGTAATGGGAGGCCAGGTGCGTTTGCAGGATCGGCTGAGCGGGGAGACAGTTCGCTTCCTAATTACGGATATGACCAAGGTGGAGGAGCGCGGCAAGGCGATGTCGGCTTCAGAGCTGCGCCCGGGATCGCTGATCGATGTGACGTTTACTCCGGGTGGACGGAGGAGCGAGGCGCAAAGCATCGTGATCCATGCCACGGTAGGAGAATCGTACATCTTTGCGGGAACATTGACATACGTGAATCTGCGGGACGGCGTGCTGGCGATGGACAACTTAGTGGATGGTAACAACTACGAACTGTCGTTCGACCCGCAAAGAGAGGGAAAGGTGGATCAGTTGGTGGTGGGAGCTCCGGTGTCGGTGACCGCCAGTTTTGATGGCAAGCGCTACCGGGCGACATCAATCCAGGTGACGCAGGCGAGGTAGCCGTAAGAGAGATTGCGGCGGCGGAGAGCCAAAATCTGCTAAGCACGGGAGATGTGGGGCATAGGGCCGCCTCTTAATCCAGTCCATTGTTTATCCGCTTGCTATTGGGTGGGCAATATGCCATTTTGAACCGACTTCATAATCAGGTTCCCACGGGTAAACAAGTGGAGGCGTACATGCCAGGCTTGCTGTCCTCAGACCTAGAGATGCTGGCTTGTCCGGTTTGCAAAGGAGCACTTGCCGAAACCGGCAACGCATTGTCCTGTGCTAACTGCGGCTGTACGTACGGCATCTCGGAAGGCGTACCTCAACTGCTTCCGAGCAGCGCTTCGGTTCACGATTCCGTCAAAGAGGACACGGAGAGCGAAAGGGAGCACTTCGACAGTTATTACCGGACACAACGAAATAACCCGGTTCAATTGATTACCGACATGGAGTGGATCAGGAGAGCGAAGGCGCCCAGTTCGCGGCCCCTTGATTTCTGGGAATATTCCTTTTACTTGGCCGGAGCCGTGCAAGGCAAGAAGGTGCTCGAACTTGGCTGCGGGGGTGGTTGGATCAGCAGACTACTCGCCTACAAAGGAGCTGCCATCTCAGCCGTTGATATCTCATTGGAAGGGTGTCTGGCGGCGCGGGAAAAACTGCTAAGCGCAGGCTTCCATCCAGACTGTATTGCGGTGATGGACGCCCATTATACGGGCTTCAAGGACGCGACTTTCGATGTCGTTTTCATAGTGGGCGTACTGCATCACATGAACACAGGTAAACTTGCGAGCGAGGTTCATCGCATCCTCAGGCCTGGCGGCAGGATGGTCTGCTACGAGCCGCTTAAGTATGGCCCTTTGATGTGGGCCCTGCGTTCCGTCTATTTAAAACTCCACGGACTCAAGGAATACTCGACATCCGAACACGAGGAAGCGCTGCAGGATAAGGATCTCGATCCGTTTCGGCAGCTGTTTGCAAACAGCATGGTAAGGCGGATGAACTTTATCGGAAAGACAAACCGATTCAAGAACCGCTTTGGACTTCTTGCAAGAACACTCCGTTGGGCGGACTACCTGCTTCTTTCTGTGTTCCCGTTCTTCCGGCGCTATTGCACAACAGTTGTCTGTTGCTTTGAAAAGTAAGGGTGACCAGGGCAATTCGGGTTACGCCGCTCGTCTGCTTGCCTCGGGATTGCCAGACTTCCGCTTGGGCGAGGCGAGGATGCGTTCGAGTTGTTGAACGTGATTCAGATCGTGTCCGGCAATCATGGTTACGATGCGCTCAACAGTTTCCTTGCCGCGCTCGGAGTGTATGCCGTAGTAGGTCCACTGTTCCGGGGTCAGTGAGTTCAGAAGCAACAGGTTCGCTTTGCGAATGGCCCGGAACTGCTCGAGGCACTGGCGCGGATCGCGCTCGGCGTAGTGTCCAGCGGCGTTCCATGCGTCCTGATCGTAGGCTTCGATGGGCGTACCGGGTGCGCCTAAGATTGCCCGCAGTCTCCAGCCAATTACGATTTCGGAGTCAGCAAGATGGGCGAGAATCTCGACGGCGGACCATTGTTCTAGTGAGGGACGTTTGCGCAGTTTGGCGAGCGGGACACTTTTTATGAGCCTTGCAAGCGCGCCTGCCGTGGCCGCCTGCACCCTTAGAGGCTTTTGTCCCTGGGTGTAACTCAGAATGCGATCGACATACTTCTTAACTGTTTCATCCATTTGTTGACGTCCTTTCGCCACATGTTTCAGCCCGCCAACTATTAGTGAATGTCAGGGGGAATGGGTACCTGCTGATAGCCCGAGGGTGGTAGGAAGTGCGAAGCATCGATAGAAGCGCTGGAAAAGCCGCCGAGTTCGGTTGTGGTTTCCATGAGCACCATGCTATTGGGTTGCTGAGGCGGAGGTGCGGAAGTGTCGGCGGCGGCAGCGGGTGGGTTGTTCTGCTTCTTATGGCCAAAGCCGCCCAGCATGGAGCCGAAGCCTCCGAGTTTACTGGTAATGGCCGAGGTGGCCGCATTGCCGGCTCCCTGTTTGGCGGCGTCACCCGCCGAGGGTGTGTTGGTGTTGGCGTTCTGATCGGCGTCGGGGAGTGGAGCATCCGAAGCTGCCGGGAGCGGCTTCCCGTCGAGTGTGGTCCCCATACGCATGACGGTGTAGATGGGAACCCCTTTGAGCTTGGAGACCTCCTTCGCCATCTGACCGAATCCCTGCGAGGAGCCGGCGGGGGTATTGACCTGCGGCTGATGGGGCATGGATTTCATGATAGAAGAGATGGTTTCGCCGTAGACGTCGCCGAGCTTCTTTGCGTAACGCACTTGAAATTCGCGCACCTCTTTATAGCCGGGAATTTCGGGCGTGAGCCATAGGTCGCTGGTCATGGCGAAGCTGCCGCTCTGGCCGGATTGCTGATCGGTTGCGCGGAGGGTGAGCGAGAGGATGGACTCACTGGTGTCGACGCCACTGAATTGCTTGGTAGCTCCGGTGTTGCGCACGGCGACGTCGAAGTCGATCTGCGGAGCGTTGGCGAGGTCAGGTTTGGATTGCTGTGGCTGAGGTGTGGGCTGAGGCCGTTCGGCGGCACGGCGCTGAGCTTCGAGGAGTTGCTCCCGCATTTGCTGGAAGGTGATGGTGTAGTACTGCCTCTTCTGGTGGTCGATGTGGGTGACGGTCTCTTTGTCGAGATCAATGATCTCGGATGAGTCGGGATCATTGCGAGCCATGCGGTTGCCGCTAACGTAGACACTGTTGACGACGGGGGCGTTTATCTGCTTGGCCTGCCTGCTGAAGCGGGAAGCGAGTTTCATCATGCTCATCATGGAGCCGCCAGTCATCCTGGTGGTCTCGGTGTACTGAAAGTCGGCGAAGAGGCTTGAGGGCACGACTAGGGCGAGAATAAGGAGACACGCTGTGCGACCACGCATGGGAAGACCTCCATCTTGAGCGCAGCAGTGTAGTACGAGTGAGGTGACGAATCCTATTGTCCGTGGAGAGAAATTAGGAGGGTGGGCAAGATGTCCTAAAGAAGATCCGGGAGTGAACCAACACGGGCGGAGCGGACGGCATCGCCGAGCGTCGTACGCAAAGCGGGGCGTGAGTTGGTAGAATGAAAATGAGCGATGGAGTTCGCCTTGACCGCTGCACTGGAGTGCGGCTGATGACTCCTACCATCTTGACTTCAGGGAGAGCTCCGAATCGTGCTTGCTTATCTGTGGGTTTCTGCCGGTGCCATTGTCGGCGCCTGTGCGCGTTACTTTGTGAGCCGCTATGTAGCTAAGGTTGTGACGGCCTCATTCCCCTTCGGCACCCTGCTGATTAACGTTACGGGCAGCTTCATTCTGGGATTGTTTTTGGTGTGGGCGACGGAGCGGGCACTGCCGGACCCGCATTGGAGGCTACTGGTCGCCATTGGCTTCTGCGGCTCCTACACGACATTTTCCAGTTATGCGTTTGAGAGCTTCGCTCTGCTCGAGCAGGGAAACTACTTCTTGTTTGCATCCAACGTGATGGCGAACAACCTGCTGTGCCTGACGGGAGTATTGGCAGGTGCGGTGATCGCGCGCAGCATATAATGCTGGGCTGAGCTGGGGAGGACATCATGAAACTGCACACCTATCTCAACTATAGCGGGAACTGCGAGCAGGCTTTCCGCTTCTATGAAGAACATCTTGGCGGAAAGATCACCATGATGATGACCTTTGCAGGACAGCCGCTTCCGGAAGACGCGCCAGCCGATTGGGGCAAGGCCATCATGTACGCCCGCATGACGATTGGAGAGACTGAGCTGATGGGAAACGACGTTCCGCCAAAACGTTTCCAACCGATGCGAAGCGTCTATCTCTCGCTTTCAGTGACCAGCACGGAAGAGGCGGAGAAGATTTATAAACTGCTCTCGGACGGTGGCCAGATCTTTATGCCGATGGCGGAGACGTTCTTTGCTTTCCGCTTTGGGATGCTCAGGGACAAGTTCGGCACATCATGGATGATCATCCACGAACGCCCGATGCCGCACAACGGATGATGAAATCAGAGGCGGAAGCTCCAGGAGATAAAACGATGGCGGTACAGGTCACGATGTATTTGCGAGAGGATGATCAGTGGCAGCACCGCTCCCTTCATCTTGAAGTATTGACGTACCTGAGGGAGGAAAACGTCTACGCAGCCGTGGCCTATCACGCGGTGGCGGGCTTTATGGGACGCATGAGGCTGAAGACGGCGACACTGGTGGAGGGCGGCGGCAAACTGCCCGTGGTGGTCTCGTTTGTCGATACAGACGAACACATTCAGAGGGTTCTGCCAAAGCTGAAAGAGATGGCGGCTCACCGGCTGATTGTGCGCGAAAACGTCGTGGTGGAGCAGGGAAGTCTGGAGTAACTAAAAGGTTTAGCAGGGAAGTCGATCAGCCTTATGGTTGGGAGGCGCGGCGCTCTTCAAGATTGAGTCCAAGCGCGGCCAGCTTGGCGGTGGTCGATGCGTAATCGGTGTGATGAATGCCGCGGATGCCGAGGCCTTCGGCCACTTGGACAAACATGAGTCGATCATCCAAGTAAGCGACTTGCGAGGCCGGGACCTGCGCAATGTCGAGAGCAGTACGGTACATATCTTCATCGGGCTTGCGCGCGTGGATAAAGCAGGATGAGATGAAGAAATCCACGAAACTGTGGAGCTGGAACATCTGAATGCGATGCTCGTTGAGCTCGCGACCCTCATTGTTGACCACGGCAATCTTGAGTTTGTACTGCGCCTTTAGGGTGCGGATGAGACCGATCATCTCGGGAAACGGCTTGGACTGGGCGAACATAAAGTCACGAAATTGCTGCGCGGTGAAACTCCTCTGCTCATAAAAGACGACGCGGCTAAGATATTGGTCGAGGGTGATCTTGCCTTCCTCATAAGTATCAAAGGTGAGGTGATGGCGCTCGTCCACCTCTTTGCGGTCGAGCTGGAAGGTTTGGGCTGCGAGTTCGCGCGCATGACGATCCCATCCGTTGGTGAGAAGGACTCCGCCGAGATCGAGGAAAAGAGCTGTAATTGGCATTGAAGGACCTCCGGTACTGATGAGAATACGCGAAGCTAACGGCAGATGAGATGCAGTGCGACGTCTCAGAGTCTGAGACTAACTTGGTTACGGACGTCTCCGGTTGTGAACCGCACGAATTTAGCATGCCCTTGTGAATATAAAACATCGCTGGGCGGCCAGATTTGGCCTAGAAGGTTGGTGGTCGAATCAGGAGCGATAGAAGCGAACACGGGGTTCCTTCTGGGGACGCTGATTGCTTCACCGGTACACGGTCACTTACAGTCGCCTGTCCTTAGGCAGGATTGGGCAGCATTTACTACTTCTCCGACGGCGGCTCGGCCGGCAAGAGCTTTTTCTCTGCTAGAAATTTGGCCAATAGTTCGCCGGTGGCGATGAGAATCTGTCCACAGTGGCTCTTCTGTTCCGGTGTACCGTATTCGTGGATTTGTAGTACCTTGCAGGAGTTGTCGCCGAAGCGGGCGGCAAAGCGTTCGCCGAGTTCTTGTGCATACGTATACGCGGGTTCGCGACTTCCGCTTGGGTCGTCCCGACCAGCCAGCAGACTGAGGACCATGGTCGCGCCGGTAAAGGCCCCACAAAAACCTAGCTTCCCCGCTCCCCCGCCGCCGAAACAGGTTGCAATCCGCATCGTTTCATCACTGAGCTCAAAGGGGAGTTCGTCGCGAAACCCATGCAACACCGCTTCGGCGCAGTTGCAGCCGTGCTTGTAGCAATCGCCGACAGCAGAGTCTTCTAGCTTCATATCCGTCACTATACACGCTCCAAGTACATCAGTTTCTTTGTTGTGCACCCCACTTTGGAATCAAGGGTGCCACTGAGCGCCGCGCTCTCCAAAGGGAGTCTGGCGCGGCAAAACATCGGTCGAGCGGCAACGCGTTCCCGAGGTCATTCCACCAGAGAAACAAATTGAACCCAAAATGAGATCGCTCTCTTGCAGCGACTAGCTGTTAAGTACACTTAAGAATGGACAAAATATACATGCTTGGTTTTCGCGGTGGATGTGCCATCAGTCACAATAAAGTGTGATTCTGGACGGCCAACTCTGATTGTTTTTGCGTTTAGTTTTTTGTGAGTGGATTTGGGGCATAGATGTAGTTTGCAAAAGGTGTTTGACATTGATAATGTTCTATCGTCATTTGCTACGAAACAATCCCTTGCCCATTTCAACGCATGTATTCTGCGAGGGACATGATCGCTTTGTGGCGGACTAAAGTTTGAAGATTCGAAGGGTAAATATATCCCTGATCAGGAGGCGATCCGATGAGTGACGGTATTGTGGAAGGCAGCGTAAAGCGCCGGGCTCTTCTGAAGTCGGCCGCGGTCTCCGGGATTGCCGAAGGCGAACCGGAAGAGTTTTCTGCCTGCTGTCCCTCGTTGGGCCTGTGCACGGCGATCTGTCCTTTGAAAGTGACTGTGAAGGATGGGCGAATCACGCACATCACGAATCATCCTGATTACCTTTGCTGTACGCAGGGGCACGCCCAGCGTTCAGTTGTCTATGACCCAAGCCGTCTGAAGTACCCGATGAAACGGGTGGGCGAGCGCGGGGAAGGGAAGTTCGAACGCATCTCGTGGGACGAGGCGCTTGACCTCTATAGCGGAAAGATCAGAGAGATTGGCGGCCAGTACGGCAACGAGGCTATTCTGTTTTACTCCGTGCGCGGAACGATGGGCCTTGCCCGATTGGCGGCGAAGGCCAGGTTTGTGAATGTGCTAGGCGGTATGGCGTCGATCTGGGGATCGCTTTGCATTTCCAATAAGTTTCTTGTTGCTCCCATGATGTATGGCTCGATGAACACCGAGAGCGATCTCGATACCATTAAGGATTCGAAGCTTGCGATCATATGGGGCTATGGCTTCGCCGACAGCAACCGGCGTGTCGACTTCGCCGGTGAAGGCATGAGGATCATGGAGGATGCCCGAGAGCGAGGAACGCGTGTCGTTGTGATTGATCCATTCTTCTCGCAGACAGCAGCCAAGGCCGACCAGTGGATCCCTATCATGCCGGGAACCGACGGGGCCATGGCCCTGGCTATGGCCAATGTGATCATCAATCGTAATCTTTACAACAAGGATTTTGTGGAACAACACGTGTTTGGCTTCGAGGAGTTCAAGCAGCACGTGCAGCAGTACACTCCGGAATGGGCGGCCGTGATTACCGGCGTGCCGGAGATGGTAATCACCAGCCTTGCCGTCGAGTATGCGACTCATCAGCCATCAGCGCTGTTTCCCGGCGATGGTCCATCGCGCTCGGGCCGCGATCCCTCGCAATGGGTTCTTGCGTGCGGTGCGCTGGCCGCGATTACCGGAAGCGTAGGCAAGCCGGGGACGAATGCAACTTCTGGATTTGGTTTCAAGAAAGGGATTGGTATCGGCGATCTTGGCGCCGCCGAAAGAAACAAGGTTTCAGTGCAGATCAACGAGTGCCAGATTGCCGATGCGATTCTCTCCGGCAAGGCACTGCAACCGGATGGTCAGGTTGCGCCCGTGTCGCTCCGTATGATGATCGTGCATGGCGCAAGTGTGCTCAATCAGGCAGGCGATTCCAATAAGATCGTCAAGGCCTTGAAGAATCTCGATTACATTATCTGCGCCGAACAGTTTATGACTCCGTTTGCGCGGTATTCGGACCTTCTGTTGCCGGCCACCACGATCTTCGAGGGAAATGACTGCGGCTACTACTCCCAGGCAGGACACGTCATGGTTTACAGCGAGCAGTGCATCGAGCCAATGTACGAGTGCCGCTCAGACCTCGAGATGTGGGCTGCGGTGGCTGAGCGCATGGGGGTTGGTGCAGAGTTCCATTCCGATTGGAAAGACGTGGATTGGATCCGCGAGACGTTGAAAGCATCGGCGGATGTGCCGCACTTGGCCGACATTACCCTGGAACGCCTGCAAAAAGAAAAGGTAGTGTTCGTTGGCCCGCGCCCGTTCATTCCGTTCCAGGAGCAAGTGTTGCAGGGTAGGCCGTTCCCGACCAAGTCCGGCAAGATTGAGCTTTACTCGAAAACCATGGAAGCGAAGGGGCTGCCGCCATTGCCGACCTATAACGACGGCTTCGAACATGCCCGGCACCCACTGGCCAAGAAGTATCCCCTCACCATCTGCACTCCGCACTCGGTCGCTTGGTTACACAGCCGCTCCAACAACCGCTGGGTGAATGAATTTTATCCGGTCGATGTCTTTATCAACCCGGCCGACGCTTCCAAGCGGGGAATTGAGGCTGGCGACACCGTACAGATTTTCAACAACCGCGGCGTAATCGAACGCAAAGCCAATGTTAGCGAACGTGTGCCTGCCGGTGTGATCGCCATGTACCAGGGGCCTTGGTACAAACCGGGAAGCGACGGCGTTGATCGCGGCGGTGGGGTAAACACCCTCACCAATGACACCATCGATAGCATAGGCGGGGCAGGGACTTATAACGGCGTGTTGGTAGAAGTGGCGAAGGCCTAGGGGAGACGGAATGTCGACGGCACAGTACGGATTTTATTACGACGCGGGTCGATGCATTGGATGCCGTGCCTGCGTGTTCGCCTGCAAGGACTGGAATGACAATGCCGTCGGGGAATCCGTCTACTGGCGGCATGTTACGACCGTGGAGTCGGGCAGGGCTCCAAATGTTCGTTTGACGAATCAATCCATAGCCTGCAACCATTGCGCTAAACCGGCCTGCGTGGACGCGTGCCCAGCCAAGGCCATCTCGAAGCGTTCCGACGATGGCATCGTGGTGGTCGATAAGTCGAAATGTACAGGCTGCAAAACCTGCGGCGAAGCTTGTCCCTACGGCGCTCCGCAGTACGGGACCGACGGCAAGATGCAGAAGTGTGATCTGTGCCTGGACAAGATCAAACAGGGTCAGAAAACGGCTTGTGACGCCGCATGTACAGGAGACGCGCTTTACGCTGGACCGCTGAACGAACTTGCTCGCGTCTGGGCGCAGAAGACTCGTGCGACGTCGACCGGGGCAACTCAGCCATCCCTGCTGCTTCCGAAGCTGAACTAGGAGAGAATCCGCTCGCTGCCAACAGCCTTCTACGTCGGGACGCAATGGCAAAGTGCTCGAAGCACGTCAACTTCTAATTGGGCTGTCTGGCCGCTTACACCAGAAGCTCTGGTACCTCCAAAATGCCATCATTGAATGTTCGAGCAAAGGCATCAACAACCACTGGATCAAAGTCGGTCCCAGCCTTTTTTACGATATAGTCTCTCGCCTCGAAGGTGGGGATTGCCTTGCGGTACGGGCGGTCACTCGTGAGCGCATCGTAGACATCGGCCACCATGATAATTCGCGCCCCTAACGGAATCTCTTTTCCAGATACTTGAAGGTCTCCTGAGCCGTCGAATTTGTCATGATGTGCCAGAATTATCGGTACAACGCGTCTGAGAGATCCCTTGGCTAAGTCTATAAGCTCCCCGCCCCGGTTTACGTGCTGAGACATTTCGCTACGCTCATCTTCGGTAAGGCTAGTGCTTTTGTAGAGAACCCGACGACTAACTTCGAGTTTGCCGATGTCGTGGAGTAAAGAAGCTGTTCGAACATCCTCGATGAATTCCGCTGAGGCTCCCATATCTCGCGCAATCAGGGTCGAATAAATGGACACACGGTAGGAATGGTTTTGGGTGTAGTTGTCTTTGGAAACAAAGTGGCACAAGATATTCAGCACGCCATCGTAGGTTTCTCGAAGTTCACCTAACTGCCTTGCCTTGTGTTCATGCAGAGTTCCCATTCCGTAGGCGGTAAGTACGAGTATGCCTGCCCAGATTGAGAAATCCAGCCATTTCTGAAGCGGGCCCACTTGTTCCTGAAATAGGTATGGATTGACTTGCATGATCATCAGGACTATCAGAACGCTAGCCACGGCGGTCATTACCGCGTGCCGTCGGCCATAAAAGTAAGCGGAAAACAGCACGGGCAGACCGTAGAACCCCAGAAGCATGCGATGAGAAGCCAATACAAAATTGAGCATTGCGGCTATCGCAAACATTGACAACAGAAGCCACAACTCCTTATTGACTTCAAGAATTTTGTCTAATGTCTTCAAGCAAATCCCTTTCGTTTCACACCATGAATAAAGGGTATAGAAGTTCACCTGCAATTCTTAAGAAATTATGAGAACACGATATCGGAAGTAACGCCTCGAAGAGTTACTCCCCATGGCAGCTAAGCGTGCGTAAATTGAGTTTAGGGGGCGTGTCGAGATAAGCGGATGCAGTTCTTCGGCTTCAGCTATGCTGAACGGCGCGGCGCTTCGTCAGTGCATAAACCGTCCGCGCTTCTTCCATGACTCGACGGTGAATCCTCTCGATAGCACATGTTGGCCGTTGAGAGGGAGAGGGACGCAGGGTATTCACTTCTGGGAGAACTAGATATGAAATAGCTCGGACTTCGCGTATTGGGTGATGTCTATGACGACATGGACAAACAAATCCTTTTCACCCGCGATGGGTAGCCAATAAGAATTGTTCACCTTTTTCGTGACCGGGGAGTATACGATCGTCTGCTGCGCCACGCCCTTGTCTAAAGCGACGTTTGCTTTACAGTGGTTGTGAACTCCGTCGCTTGTGAGTTGGAAACATTTCATTCCAACCCGAAGCCCTCTTTCGATCGCCGATTGGTTGCAAGCCTGGATAGTCCGGTTCCTCGTCACAAGCAAAGCGGAGGAAGGGAAAACATCCCACATAAGATGAAATGCCTTTAAGACGTCGGGATTGATTGCAGAAATAATCTGTTCCGGGCTCGCTGTCATGATTCTCCTCTGAAATGCATAATCCGTGAGCGCGACCGACTCGAATACAAAGGCCGCCGTCGAGAGCTAGGATGGCACCGCAGTGGGCTCAAGCGCAACTCACAGTCGAGGCAAACTCCTGCCCCGAGACGCCGGCGACAAGAACGCGCATTTGTCCGAAAGGCTCGTCTTTATGAACATTTTAGGCACTTTTTATCCGAACTTTAGAGCCGCAATGCTCTACTAAGATGCAAGGCTGTAGGAAACTCGCCAGGCTGGACTGCAGCTTCGGTCATGACGACAGGTGCTCATTATGTGCTCAGTGCAGCCGGGGCAACAACTCGACTACTACTACATCGAAGGTGCAATAGCGCACAGCGGAATGGCCACGATCTTTCGCGGCAGAGACTTGCGTAGCGGGCGCCAGGTTGCAGTCAAAGTTCCGATCATGGAAGCGGAAAGTGACATAGCTTTTTACGAACGCTTTCGGCGCGAGGAGGAAATTGGCCTCAAGCTGGAGCATCGCGGCATTGCCAAAATTCTCCCTAATGACGGCCGCAGCCGCCTCTATATCGTCATGGAGTGGGTCGAGGGAAAACCTCTGCGCACCCTTCTGAACGAGCAGCACAAACTTCCCGCCGACCGTGCTGTCCAAATCACGCTACAGATTTGTGACGCCCTTGAATACATTCACCGCCATGGCGTCGTGCACCGCGATCTCAAGCCGGAAAATATCCTCATTGACGCAGACGACAACATCAAGCTGATTGACTTCGGCATAGCAGGCAATGCTGGTTCGCGGCGGCTTACGTTCGGGAAGCTCTCCAACACGATGGGAACGCCGGACTACATCTCCCCGGAGCAGGTGAAAGGAAAACGCGGCGATTCCCGAAGCGACCTGTTTGCACTCGGCGTCATTCTGTACGAGATGCTGACAGGGCGGGTTCCATTTGATGGCCCAAATCCTTTCGCAGTTATGAATAACCGGCTTCTGAACGATCCCGTGTCACCGCGCACAATCGACCACACAATCTCGCTTCAGCTTCAAAGAGTCATTTATCGTGCACTGAAGCGCGAACCTGAAAGTCGCTATGCTCAGGCAACGGATTTTGCATATGACCTCGAGCATCTGGATGGTGTCAGCGTGGATGAGTACGCGAAAACGTACGCGAGAGAACATCGGAACTCGTTGTGGAAGCAGAGAATGTTGTCTTACGTGCCACTGGCACTGATCCCAACTCTGATTTTTACGTTGCTATTCTACGTATTGCGGCACCCATGAAGTGATGAGCTCACACATAGGCGCGCAGAGCATCATCGCAAGAGCAAATTGGCCAAAAGAGCGGTGGCTGCACGCGCACGCAGCCACCCGAAACGTCTAAATGGAGAGATTCAAAATTCGGTTAAGGCGTTGAACAAACGTAGCAGGATCCTGGAGCGGTACGCCTTCCATGAGAAGAGCCTGATCGAAGAGAAGCCACGCTGCGTCCTGAAGAATCGGGTCATCAGGACGCGCAAGCAGTTTCCTGACGATCTCGTGATCAGGATTGATCTCAAGCGTTGGCAAGAGTGCAGGAATATCCTTCTGGCCCATTGCGCGCAGCATCTGCTGCATTTTCATCGACGGTTCCTCTTCGTCGGAGACGATGCAGGACGGGCTATCTGCTAGCCGAACGGAAGCGCGAACGTCTTTCACGCGATCGCCGAGAGTTGCCTTTAGCTTGTCGAGCAGTGGCTTGAGTGCTTCGGCCTTGTCGGGCTCCGCGTCCCCCTTTAAGTCCTCGCCGGTCGAGGCTTTGTTTACGGCCTTGAGGTCGATATCGCCGTATTTATCGATGCCGGAGAAGACAATCTCGTCGATATCATCATCGAGGATGAGAACTTCAATCTCCTTTCTCGTGTAGATCTCGAGCAGCGGCGATGTGCGGAGTAGGGATTCGGCCCCGCCGGTGATGTAGTAGATGCTCTTCTGTCCTTCCTTCATTCGCGACTTCACGTCGGCGAGGCTGGTGAGGCCTTCTGCTTTGCTGGATTTGAAGCGGACGAGATCAAGCAGCGTTTCGCGATTCGCAAAGTCGCCGTACAGACCTTCCTTCAGAGGGCGGTTGTACTCCCTAATGAAAGTCAGATATTGTTCGGGCTGCTTTGCCGCGATGTTCTTTAGCTCAGAAAGGATCTTCTTAACGCTAGCGGTGCGGATGCTGGTGAGAACGCGATTCTGCTGCAGGATTTCGCGGCTGACATTGAGCGGAAGATCTTCGCTGTCGATGACGCCTCGAATGAAGCGCAGGTACTGCGGCAAAAGCTCTTTAGCGTCGTCCATGATGAAGACGCGTTTCACGTAGAGCTTCACTCCGACCTTGTATTCTGCATGGTAGAGATCAAGCGGAGCCTTCGATGGCACATAGAAGAGCGTGGTGTATTCCAGGCTCCCTTCAGCTTTGGTGTGGAACCAGAAGAGAGGATCTGTCCAATCGCCTGCGATGGACTTATAGAGTTCCTTGTAGTCCTCTTCGGTGATCTCGCTCTTGGGACGACGCCAGAGAGCGCTGGCGGCATTGACCTGTTCGGTGGTGCGGGTCTTCACCAACTTCTTCTCAGCTTCGTTCCACTCGCTCTTGTCGTAGGTCAGAAAAATCGGAAAGGCAATGTGGTTTGAGTACTTCCTCACAATCTGCTGCAATCGCCCACCATCTGCGTACTGCTGACCCTCCTCGTTGAAATGAAGAAACACGGTGGTGCCAGCGACAGAGCGCTCTGCAGGCTCAATGTCAAAGCCAGTACTGCCATCGCTGACCCAGCGCCACGCTTTTTCTTCACCAGCCTTGCGGGATGTGACCTCAATGCGGTCTGCGACCATGAAGGCGCTATAAAAGCCGACACCAAACTGCCCGATGAGATTTGAGTCTTTCTTGGCATCCCCGGAGAGCTGCGAGAGGAAGTCTTTGGTGCCAGAGCGAGCGATAGTGCCAAGATGCGAGACCAGATCCTCCTCATTCATGCCAATGCCCGTGTCGCTAATTGTGAGAGTTCTCTTCTCTTCGTCCAACTCCAGATCAATTCGAGGATTGAAAGGAAGGGCCCGATAGACATCGTCTGTGAGAGTCAGGTGGCGGAGCTTGTCAATCGCGTCGGAGGAGTTGGAAATGAGCTCGCGCAGAAAGATTTCAGGATGCGAATAGAGAGAGTGGATGATCAATTGCAAAAGCTGATTGACTTCGGTTTGAAATTCACGTTTCGACATAGGTATTTATTATGAACAAAAGTAAACGCAAACGCATCCTTCAAGCGAGAACTGAGATCTCGCTGTCAGTTTCATCATCGAGAGCAAGCGCGGAAGTCAACTCGGCCATATTCATCTGACTCAGCACGGTTGCTGCTAAGTCTCCGGCCTCAACGGTAGTGATGCGACCAGGAACAGATGGCGACATAATGGAATTCGTGACTGTTGCCAACGTACCAGGCGCTGATGATTGCGGAGCGTTGTGTTCGAGTGCCATTGCCAGAACTTGAGTTGAGGCATCTGCCGCAGAGGGTGGCGACTTCTGATCAAACACCTGCGCAAAATGTTCGTAGATACTCTTAACGCTATGCGGCAGGCCGCCTGCGCCAAAGAAGATTGAGCGATTGGCTTCCGCAGCTACCGGTAAAATGGCCGCGGCATTTGCATTAGGGTTTGCCCGCATGGCCTTCAGCAACGAACCCGCCCCTCCGGCCCCCAGAAAATGTGCGAGATACAGTTCTGTCGGACCGATCGTGCCGCCGACGCTCTTCTGCAGGATTGCACTGTTCACCCTGCCCAGTTCGCCGGTCATTTCCGCTGCTATTTGAGGATCCTTGCGAAGATCGAGGATCGCCTGTCTCGAAGCTGGATCGTTGACGTACGCCATTCCATTTTCGCCGAGGTGTATTTGGCTAGCGTAGCGACCAAGGCCATGTTCCTCTCCGTGGGCTTTGATCATCTGTAGCCAGGTCTGCCCTGTGAACTGGAAAAGGCCAGTAGCGCTGCTCACCTGGGCTTTGGCATTCGGGTCGAAGCCGCTTTCAATCCCAGACGTTTGAAGAAGGTAAGCAAAGCTGGAACCTGTCCGGGCTGCGGCGACCTTGATCGCTTGCACGACCCTCTTCCCGTATGCGGCAGTTAGGCTTTGCGGATCAGTAATTGAGCTCAAGGGTTTCCAACATATTGGTAAATTCTGGCAGTCCAGATTCAATGAGCATGAAGCATGCCAAAGAGCTAAAGGACGAACGTAAATACTAGAAATTCGTATAAATTGTTTTATTTGTTGGACTTGTCTGAGTTTGCCGAGAGTTTAATCCGGAGTCATCTGAAATCGTTTCTCGTGTATGCTCATCCGCATTATTTCAACCGAGTGTCGATCGCTAATGCTGGTCTCATAATCGTCAGAATCGACATGTCGGCATTTCGGGCGAAACACTCCTAATCGATAGGTTGTCTTTCTCCGCTTTTTCTTTGTTCACCCATCGTGCGCAATCAGAGTGTTCACGATGACAGGCAAGAAGGCACGCTGCTCTGAGAAGCCTTGCGTTTTGCGTTTCTCTCTTGTAACTGAATCATAAGGCCCTGATTTCTCAGGGCCTTATGATGTAACAGTCGCAGGTATGTCTCAGAACGGAATGTCGTCGTCGGTAATTTCGGTGGCTCGCGCGGGACTGGAGTCGAATTCCGCTGGCGCGCTCTGGTCGAAGTCGCTGGTGCGAGATGAGCGACCGCCGCCGTCTTCGCTGCGTCCACCGCCGCCGAGCAGGACGAGATCGCTCGCTACGATCTCAGTGGTGTAGCGCTTTTGTCCCTGCTTATCTTCCCATGAACGGGTTTGCAAGCGGCCTTCAACGTAGACCGAGCGGCCTTTCTTCAGGTATTCGGCTGCAATTTCAGCAAGGCGTTGCCAGAGGACGACAGAGTGCCACTCGGTGCGGTCCTGCCATTCGCCACTCTTGTCCTTGAAGCGCTCGTTGGTCGCAACCGTCATGGTGGCAACGGCGGTGCCTCCGCTGGTATGTTTCAACTCGGGATCTTTTCCCAGATTTCCAACCAGGATGACCTTATTTACGCTCTTTGCCATGCTCCTGCCTCTCTTGTCGTCGTTGTCCGCTGCCAATTTCTTGCGTCACGTGCCAAAACTTCATGTCACGCAACGCTATTTTTCTGTGCAATAGTAGCTTGCGGAAAAATTGGCAACGAACACTTCCTTTCCTTAGATTCCATTCAGACCTTGCTAAGTATAAGCGTACCGCGCCGCCCAAAACCAAGAAATCTGCAAGCTGAACCGTTGAGCATCCGACGGCGAGTCGTCACAGGGGTGTCCGCTCGCCACGGCTGGTAATTCCGGTCGTGAGTACTGGTAATCCCAGTGGCGGCGGCAATTGATGGAAGCCCGCAAGGCTCAAATGTCAGGGGGAATCAGCCACCTGAACCGACCGAGTCCTAATACCTGCGAACTTCGTCCAGAACCTGAGTTTTCTATATGAGTCAAACACGTTGGTCAGTGTGAATTGAAGATGTGCGGCGTGGGCTATACTTCGTTTTGGATGCGGAAATTGAAGTGATTTGTAGCTTGAAGTTGCAATGCCCGGAGCGGGTGCGATGTCACACCAAACTGCAAAAGAAAGTTATAGAAGGCTAGCGGAGAGGCTGAACCGGTTTCCACAGGGAGCGCCACCGACGGAGCTATTGTTCCGGATACTGGAAGTGTTGTTCACCTCAGAAGAGGCTGAGTTGGTCTCGCTGCTCCCGATTAAGCCATTCAATGTGAAAGCAGCGGCGCATGCCTGGAAGAAGACAGAAGTAGAGGCGCGTAAGGTGCTGGACAGATTGGCCTCGCGCGGAATGATGCTGGATATCGAAATCGACGGCGAGCAAGCATTTGTATTGCCTCCGCCGATGGCAGGATTCTTTGAGTTTTCAATGATGCGGATTGGGGAGCACTACGATCAGAAGCTGCTGGCGGAGTTGTTTTATCAGTATCTGAATGTCGAGGAGGATTTTATCCGTGCTCTGTTTGCAGGTGGCGAGACGCAACTGGGACGCGTGTTTGTGAATGAAGCGGCACTGCCCAGGGAAAATACCATTCACGTGCTGGACTACGAGCGGGCGTCTGAAGTGGTGCAAACGGCTTCGCACATAGGAATTGGGACCTGCTACTGCCGTCACAAGATGGAACACTTGGGACGCGCATGTGCGGCGCCGATGGACATCTGCATGACGTTCAATTCGACGGCGCGTTCGCTGATCAAACACGGGATTGCGCAGCGGGTGGATGCGGGCAAAGGGCAGGAGTTGTTGCTTCAGGCGATAGAGAACGGCTTGGTACAGTTTGGCGAAAATGTGCGCGAGCAGGTTTCATTTATTTGCAACTGCTGCGGTTGTTGCTGCGAGGCAATGCTGGCAGCTAAGCGCTTTGCGGTGTTGAATCCGATTGTGACGACAGGCTTTTTGCCGGAGATCGATGGGGAAAGCTGCAGCGGGTGTGGAAGGTGTGTGGAGGCTTGTCCGGTGGAGGCGATAGGGCTTGTATCGGCAGGCGATTCGCAGAGGCCGAAGCGGAGAAAGGCGCGGGTGAACGAAGACCTGTGCCTGGGATGCGGAATGTGTGTCCGGCAATGCCGCACCGGAGCGGCAAAATTGAAATCGAGAGCTCAGCGAGTAATTACTCCCGTGAACACAGCCCACCGGACGGTGCTAATGGCGATTGAACGCGGCAAACTTCAGGAGCTGATCTTCGACAATCGCGCGCTGTTCAGCCATCGCGCAATGGCCGCGATCCTGGGCGCAATTTTGGAGCTTCCGCTGGTGAAACAGGCGATGGCGAGCAAGCAGATGAAGTCGCGCTATTTGGAGCAACTGCTGGTGCGGCACGAGTTTAATCACAGGGACGCATAGAAGAGCGACGAATACAATGCGACGGATGGGCATGAGCCGCAAGGTACTGGTCCGGCCAATTGCAGGCTGAACTTGCAGATAATATCGAACCCCGCAGTGCCCCAGCTCACATTATGGGATGGGAGCAAGAGTAATGACACAGGAACAACCCAGATGCAGGAGTAAAGCCTCAGGAACAGGTGCGGAAGATGGCTTATCGGCTTATCACTCGCCAACTTGTCCCGCTGTCATTGCAGCCTTGTGCTGTGCCAGCATCTGCAGCTCGGGTTGAGAGGGATGGACAACAAACGTGTGGTCTTGAAAATGACTGCAAGATCAGTATGTCAACACTCACGCGACGGGTCACTGCGCAATTCCGGTCAAGTGATTTAATGGGCGTCATGGACATTGCCGGGAAGTGACGAGACGATTAGTGAAGGAAACAACTACGCCTACGAATGAGTGGCTATATCTCAACATCGTCGAAAATAGTGGGAATTCCTTTGGTGGTAATGACTATTGGGCACTCTACTCGCCCGATTGCTGAATTCATTCATCTGCTCAAAGCGCATGGGGTTGAGAGATTGGTTGATGTGCGCACAGTGCCGCGTTCACGCCACAACCCGCAATTCAATCGCGACCAACTTTCGCCCGCGTTACATTCGGCACGCATCCACTACAGCTACATGGCTGGTCTGGGCGGTTTCCGTCATTCGAGCGACGACTCAATAAACATGGGATGGCGCAACAAGAGCTTTCGTGGGTATGCCGATTACATGCAGACCACAGAGTTCTGGGAGCATCTGGATATGTTGATCGGGCTTGCAGCGCGGGAGAGGGTTGCAATCATGTGCGCGGAAGCCGTTCCTTGGCGTTGTCATCGCTCACTGATCGCCGACGCGCTGCTGGTGCGTGGAATAGAAGTACGGGAGATTACAAGCGCAACCGGCACGCGGGTCCATTCGCTGACGCCCTTCGCGCAAGTCAGAGAAGGTCGAATCACCTATCCGGCTGAATGATTGCATGCGACGTCATTCTCGCTCAACGTCGCGGTCGAATCGAAACACATATCGAAGCAGGCAGGCATTGATTAGCAGCAACACCGATGACCCGATAGCCGCTGGAACGAGTGTCTTGATCTGGCCGCTGAGCAGCGCCTCCATTGACACCGTAAGCAGCCATAGTTGCACTACGACCGTTGTGCCGACAAGAATCAGAATTGCTGTAAACAGAGTGGTTCCCTGGCTGCGAACGCTCATTATGCCTCCAGTTCAGTGGCAAACAGCCGGTCGCCACGCTGTTCGAGTTTGATTCGCGGAAGAGGTCGCGTCGGGGGACCGGCAACCGGGCTTCCTCGGTCGATGTCGAACACACCGTGATGACACGGGCAGAGCAATGCATTCTCAGCCTTGTTGTACACAACAGCGCAGGAGAGGTGAGTACAGACCTGCGAGTATGCAACCAGCTTGCCCTCCGGTGTGCGTACGGCGATGCACGGGTCCTGGTCGGTGGGATAGCGGAAGAGCAGCAAGCCTGTCTGCTCCAGCGCTGAAACTGTGCCGATGTCGCGCTCAGCCTTCGAACCACGATGAAGCCGCTGGCCGGCAATCGCTGCGATCCAGTTTGCCCCAGCCAGCAGCAACGACCCGAGCGTCATGAACTTCACCATCTCGCGACGGGTGACGTAATGGTCTCCTTCCCAATCTATGGGAAAATCCTGCTTCCACTTAGGAGCCTTATTGCAGCAGGTACACTCTTTCGTTTCGTCGGTCACTATACCTCCTCCAACATCAAGGCAACATCGTAGGGATCGTCCGGCAGGGCAGCAGGAGTGGATGAGATCTGTACGAGATCCACGTTCACTTGTTCTACCTCGCGCGGAACCATCACGTACACCTTGGTTTTTACGACCTCATTTCCGAATTTCCACGAGTTGATCGGAATGCCGCTGCGTGTGCGCTGAATGTCTTCCATGGTGGTGAAGGTGAGCGCGCTGGATGGGCAAACCGTCGCGCACATCGGCTTTTTGCCAATGCTGCTGCGGTCGTAACACATGTCGCACTTCATCATCTGGTCGATTTCGGCGTGATACTTGGGGACGCCAAACGGACAAGACATGACGCAGTTGGAACAGCCAATGCAGCGCGGTTTCAGCGAGCTCTGCACGACTCCGTCGGGAGTCTTTTTGATGGCGTCGGCGGGGCAGATGCGGGCGCAGATGGGGTCTTCGCAATGCATGCAGACCTGCGGGGCAGTCTGCACGCTATCAGAACGCTGGATGGTCTCCAGGTGAATCATGCTGACGCCGCGATGCGTGTCACATTCGGCGCATGCCTGTAGGCAGGACTGGCACCCGATGCAGCGCGAGTGGTCAATGAAGAAAGCTGCCTCGCTCATCGAATGCCACCCGCTTCCATCTCGAGTCGTGCGATGGCGTCAGTGGGATGTTCTGTTTTACTGACGCGTACCGCGCAAATCTTGAATTCAGGAATGTTTGATACCGGGTCAATGGCGCGAATCGTCAAGTTGTTTGCCGAGCGATCAAGCGGCCAGTGATAGGGCACGAACACCGTGTCCGGACGAATCGTCTTTACCACCTGCGCGCGCACCACAACTTCACCGCGGCGGCTTTCCACTTTCACGAAATCACCGTCGGCGATTCCGAGCTTTTCAGCGAGGCGCGGGTGCATCTCGCATCGAGGCTGCGGATACTGTTCCATCAGGCTTCCGATGCGACGGGTTTGCGTGCCAGACAGAAAGTGCGATACCACGCGCCCGGTGGTGAGAATAATTGGATACTCCTCATCCGGCATCTCCGCCGACGGGCGCCACTCGACCGGAATGAAATGGGCTTTGCCATCCGGATGTCCGAACTTCCCACCCTCATAGAGGCGTGGAGTGCCAGGATGTCCGGGCTCGGGACATGGCCAGAACAGCCCATAGTCTTTCTCAATGGCATCCCAAGTCATGCCAGAGTAGTCGGAGACGCCACCTTTTGAGGCGATGCGCAACTCTTCGAATATCTCGCGCGGAGCGGAGTGGAACTTGTCCGCATACCCGAGGCGGCTCGCGATTTCGTTGATGATTGCCCAGTCCTGGCGCGCGCCTTCCGGAGGCGTTACGGCTTGACGATGGCGGATTACGCGGCCTTCAACGTTGGTTGCTGTGCCTTCGTCCTCTTCCATCAATGAGCCCGCAAGCACAATGTCGGCATAGCGAGCCGTCTCAGAGAGAAAGAAATCGATGTTGACGTAGAACTCCAGCTTTCCAAGTGCCTCGCGCACGTAGTTGCCATCCGGGAGGGAGACCGCTGGATTAAAACAGATCGAGATCAACCCTTTGATCTTGCCTTCATGTATAGCCTCTACGAGTGGAATGGCCGACAGGCCCTTCTGCGGAATCGATTCTTCAGGGACTCCCCAGACCCCAGCGATGTACTTGCGATGCTCGGGATTGCTGATGTCGCGGCTTCCGGGGAGTTGGTCGCACTTCTGCCCCTGCTCGCGTGCACCTTGTCCATTGCCTTGGCCGGTGATCATGGCATAGCCGCACCCTTCGCGGCCGATGCGTCCGCTGGCCACGACGAGGTTGATCGCGGCGATACAGTTGTCCACGCCTTTCGAGTGATGCTCGATGCCGCGGGCATGAAGCAGGAAACTGGATGGCGCAGGGCCCCAAAGTTCAGCGGCCTTGATGATCATTTCCGGAGAAACGCCCGCGATTTTCGCTGAGTGCTCCGGCGTGTACTTCTTCACCGTTTCCATCACAGCATCAAAGCCCGTGGTGTGCTTCGCAATGAACTCGCGATCGATCCAGCCACGCTCGATCATGATGTGCAGCATTCCATTAAAGACGCCAATGTCGCCGCCCGAGCGCACTGGAATAAATAGATCCGCATTGCGCGCAATGGGCGTCATGCGTGGGTCGAGAATGATTAGCTTGGCGCCCTTTTCCCGAGCCTGCCACAGGTAGTCCGTGGTGATCGGCGCGCACTCGGCGATGTTTGCCCCAGCGGCCAGAATGACCTGGGCCTTTGTTATGTCGCTCCAAGGATTCGCGCTGCGATCAATTCCGAAGACTTTCTTGGAGGCTGCCCCGGCGGAAACCATGCAGAGGCGTCCGTTGTAGTCGATGTTGGCGGTCTTCAACGCGACCCGCGCAAACTTGCCCATCAGGTAAGCTTTTTCGTTGGTAAGCGACGCCCCCGTCAGTAACGCGAAAGCGTCATTACCGTACTTCTGCTGAATGCGGCGAATTTCGCTGACTACGCGATCCATCGCGGCATCCCAGCCGATTGGCAAAAAGCCCTTTCGTTCCACACGCTGCAACGGACTCTTGAGGCGGTCTGGGTGTTCGTCCTGCATGTAGCGCTTCACACCCTTTGGACACAGCTTGCCGCGATTGAACGGAAAGTCCTCCCATGGCTCGAACCCAACAACCTTGTTCTCACGCACTCGCAGTTGGATTCCGCACTGCTGTCCGCAAAAGCAGCAATGCGTCTTCACCAGCTTCTCGTCTTTATTCGTGTGTGCCCATCCGCCGGGAGGGACCGTGTGCAGCGTGGGGCCGAATTGCTTAACGAGTTCGGGAATATCCGTCGGAAGCTTTGCCACGGCTACAATTCCTTTCCCATCCCGCGTACATCCCTGCCGAGGGATTTCCATAGCCCGTCCTGCGCCAGCGCGAGATTCTTGCGTCGGCACGTGGGACAGACATCCTGATAGTGAATTCCATTAGCCATCTGATATCGAATCCCAATCGCCGCCTGCACAGCTTTCAGATCTTCCATCTGCATTCGCGATCCATAGACCTCGCCACAGCGAGCGCAGAGGGCCTGTTCGCCTTCGGCTCCGGCTTTTTTGTAGAAGTCCACTCCAAGTTGCGCGGGACGCTGGAAGATATGGAAAAACTTGCCGAACGGCAGGTAGAGCAGGGTGAAGATCACGGTGATAGCGTGCAGTTGTGAGAGAAACACGTAGTGCAGGCCGTGCATGAGGTGCGTCGAGGCCGTTAGGAACAATCCGGTGATTGAGATTGCGAACAACAGAATCAGTGGCAGCAGGTCATTTGAAAACTGCTGCACGGATCGTGCATCGTGGTCGCGGCCACGCCTCCATAGAGCAAAGAAGACGCCAATCAGAACCATCACTGCCGCAATGTCCAGGATGTTGAATGTTATTGCGGCAATCGCGCTCCCCAGGTGAAAGCTGCCAACTGGAATGCCGAACATGAAGGCGTTGTAGATCTCCTGGTTGTCGCGCGCTGTTTCAAATCGCACCCATCCAAAAGAAAGCGGAAAGGTGACTGCTGCGGCCAGTAGGCATCCCCAGGCCAGAAACCAATGGGCGGTCCAGCGTACACGAGAACGCTTCTCAATGAAACGCTGTAGAAAAATGTTGTTCCAGAAGATTCGGCAAAGATGCAGGATGTTTCCCGGTAACTGTCTAGGTTGCAAAAATAGCTGCCATCCTCGATACCAATACAAGCGGGTAGGCGGCCTTCGTAGCCACATCGAGTATCGATAGCCAATCCCGAAAGCGGCAAAGACCGATGCACCCGCATAGGAAACCAGTGCGGGATCAAAATCCTTCAGACCGCGGCTGCCGACAAAGATCGCAGTAATCAGGGATGATGCCACAAGCACGCCCCATCCAAAAGCATGGGCCGTATCCGAACCGCGAACTGGAAATTCAGGCTGTCGCATTTGCCACCTACGAGAGAGCAACCGCCACGACGGGCGTGGATGGCCGCCATTGCAGCACCACAAAACAGATCAGCGAAAAGGCTCCAAGCAGCGCAAACCCCGACGTAAACGTACCCGTCTGCTGTTTAATGATGCCGAGCAGGAGCGGAGGGAAAAAGCCACCAAGTCCACCGGCAGCGCCAACCAACCCAGTCACGCTGCCCACCGCGCCGGGGAAATACTCAGGCACCAACTTGAACACCGCGCCGTTGCCGAGACCGATGGCAGCCGCCATTCCAAGCGCTCCAATAGTGAATGTGGTCATCATCGGACAGGCTAGAAAGATCGCCATAATGGCCGTGGCAGGAAATACCCACTTTAGAATTGTCCGGCCGCCAACCTTATCTGCCAGAATTCCACCCACCGGACGCATGAGCGTGGCCAGAACAACAAAGCCTGCGGTTCGCATTCCTGCGTTCTGCGGAGTCAGCTTGAACATCTCCGTCAGGAAGATGGGCAGGTAAACCGCCATTGCTACGAATCCTCCGAAAGTGAGGAAGTAGTAGAGACTGAGAACCCAGCTCCGGGGATCATTCAGCGGACGCACCGTATCTTTGAATGATTTGATTGCACCGCGACGTGGAGCGTTGCGCGCCAGCAGCACGAAAAGCAGCAGCCAGATTGAGAGCAGGACGCCGAAGGTCCAAAATCCCCAGCGGATTCCAGCAGCGGCTGCGATGAAAGGTGAGCCAAACGCGGCCAGTGACTGGCCGATGTTTCCAGCTCCGTACACGCCCAGCGCGAAACCCTGACGCTCAGCGCTGTACCAGCCACTGACGAAGCCGACTCCTACCGAGAAGCTCGCCAGCGCAATTCCTATGAAGAATCCATAGATCAAAAGGTGCTGGTAGTTGTGCACCGTTCCCATCAGAAAAGCCGGGATGATGGAGACCAGCATCACGAAGCTAAACACCGACCGTCCGCCGAAGCGATCCGTCAGCATCCCTAACGGGATTCGTCCCAGACTGCCCAAGAGAACAGGGAGTGCTACGGCAATGCTCTTCTGTACCGGAGACAGATGCATTTGCTTGCTCAGGATCGGCATCATGGCGGAGAGGGAGCCAAAGACTGCGAAACAGAAGGCGAAAGCTCCCGTGCCGAGGGCGAGTTGAAGCTTGGGAGAGGGTTGGGATTGCATTAAGAGTTCCTCGTTACCGCCAGGTTCGCAATCACCACGGCGGCCATTCTATATCAGGAAACTACAACCAGAGCGCACGCCCAATGACTTAAGTCTCAGCGCGAAAGATTCTTGCTTTTTTTTGCCCAGATGATCAACGGCTGGATGTAACCATCCTGATTGGAGTTGAACCAGGCAAGCGCACGCGTGCGCATTGAACGGGAAAACACACCAAGAGGCAGAAGACAATACGGGGGAGAAAACGGCCTCAGCGGCTCCAACAATCATGCGCAGTAAGCCATGGCTGTTGGGGCCGACGGCGAACGCTGTTGCGGCTGCGACCAATCCCCATGAGATCATGATACTGGCAAGCCAACGCCGTGCGCCGAATCGATACAGGTGGCACTTCGAAGATGCAGTACCCATGAAGGATATTGCAGCAGGCGTGCTGTTCAAGCCCAATGTCGACAACACTCCCAGAGCAAAGAAATCATCGCATAAGCATCGTTTGGTCGTACTCTGGAGACAAAAGAGTGGAGTAGCGACGGTGTTTTCCTGACTCTGGCGATTTGTATTTGAGTGAGTATTTCTGGGAAGAGATCACCCGGAAACAAAGGAGCTGAGTCCGCATGGCACTGAGAATTCAGAAGACGCTTCTCGAACAGCTGCGCAAGCATGGAGAAGAGACTTATCCGCACGAGTGCTGTGGCGTGCTGGTTGGTGAGTTCGACCATGCGGGTGGACGAACTGTCAAAAATATTGTGAGATGCGGGAATACATGCACCGATTCACCGCAGAATCGCTACCAGATAAGTCCCGTTGAACTAGTACGCATTCAGCGTGACGCCAGGCTGGCGGGCGAGGATATTGTGGGTTTTTATCACTCGCACCCTGATTGGCCTGCTAAGTGGTCGAGTACCGATCTTGACGAGGCGCACTGGACCGGATGCTCGTACGTAATTACCGGCATTGAAAATGGGCAGGCTGTTCTTACAAATTCCTTTGTGCTGCTGGGTGAGGAACAAAGCAAGCACTTCGAGGATGAAGCAATCGTAGCGAAGTAATCAGTGAGTACAACAATCTGTTAGTGAAGGAACGACATGCGGATCAATGCCTCGATACCAACACCACTTCGCAAGCTTGCATTGGGCTATGCTCGGATAGGAATCTAACGACCTGTAGTACCGGAGATTGCAGTGGCAACTATGAATGAGAGTGTTCCAGCAACCTTGAGCAACGATGAAATCCTGCGCTACTCTCGGCACCTGATCATGCCCGAGGTTGCCATGGAAGGGCAGAAAAAGATAAAGGCCGCGCGCGTGCTGTGCGTCGGTGCTGGCGGGCTCGGCTCACCATTGGCGCTGTACCTGGCCGCAGCCGGCGTGGGAACACTGGGCCTTGTGGATTTTGATGTGGTGGATTACACGAACTTGCAGCGACAAATTCTCTACCATACCAGTGACGTTGGCAGACCGAAGCTAGACTCTGCGGTTGATAAACTGAGCGCCATCAATCCCTTTGTGAAAATCGAGCGCTTTGAAACGCTGCTTAACAGCCGGAACGCGCTCGAGATCTTTCGCGGCTTCGACATCATCGCCGACGGAACCGATAACTTCCCTACGCGCTACCTTGTTAACGATGCCTGTGTGCTCACCGGCAAGCCGAATGTCTATGCCTCGATCTTCCGCTTTGAAGGACAAGCCAGCGTCTTTGCGGCAGAGGATGGTCCCTGTTATCGCTGCCTCTATCCGGAGCCGCCGCCACCTGGATTGGTGCCATCCTGCGCCGAAGGTGGAGTGCTTGGCGTGCTGCCGGGGCTTCTCGGCGTTATCCAGGCAACCGAGGTTATCAAGCTAATTCTTGGTGTAGGTGATTCGTTGATCGGACGGCTATTACTTGTCGATGCGCTGGCAATGCGGTTCCGCGAGTTGCGCATTCGCAAGAATCCGGATTGCCCGGTGTGCGGCGCGAACCCGACGCAGAAAGAGCTGATCGACTACAACCAGTTTTGCGGGATTCGTGGAGAGGAAGCAGCGGCCGCAGCGAGCGTTAAGGTTCCGGAGATTCAGCCTGAGGAACTGAAGCGCCGCCTCGATGCAGGGGAAGACATCTTCGTTCTCGATGTTCGCGAGCCCCACGAATATCAGATCTGCAACCTCAACGGCTATCTGATCCCGTTGGGTGATATGCCGAAGCGCATTCATGAACTCGACACAAGCCGCGAGATCGTTGTGCACTGCAGAAGCGGCGTGCGCAGCGCCAAGGCCGTGGAGTTTCTTCGCCAGTCGGGCTTTAAGCGCGCGTCAAACCTGACGGGCGGCATTTTCGCGTGGGCAACGAGGATTGACCATTCGATGCCAAAGTATTAAGAACCGCCGATGAGGAGGCCAGCTCTCTTGCTAGCGACTGGCCTTTCCATCGGTTGACTTACTTGGACCAATGTCCCTTCGAATCCGGCTGGCATTCAGGATTAGCAGCCAGTTATTTTCATCTTTGCGATGCTACGAGGTGTATATGGATCACCACCAACTCGACATTGCTACTCGATTGGTTCACGCCGATGAAAGACAACGCGTGCCTACGGGACAACCGGTCTCCACACCCATCTGTGCATCGACTACGTTTACTTATGACTCCATGGTTGACGCTGAAGCACAACCATATGCTATTTAAATGAGAACTCGACAGCATACTCCGTAGGCAGTAAAGCTGACTGCTTGTGACGTACCCGAACAATCAGTCCGACCTGAAAAATGTTCTGACCACCTTCTATGTAGTGGGTCGCAATCGAGACCGCCGTGTACGGACGGAACTGCTCGAAACTCAAAAAACACGCTCCACCGCGGCTGATGTCTACGACATCCACAACGACACCAGGGACGCCGTCTGTAATGACATAGGCCTTCGTTTTCCTGCAAGGAACTCTGGGTTGCTTGCGTCTATTGATGGCGGGAACCTGAGGTCTGACACCAGAGTCATCATATTCTGAAGCGTGCTCCTGTGCTTGGCCAGAGTAACTCTCCGAACTCTGCACCTCGTGCGCTAGTTGCTGTTCAGGTTGAGTGGCGAAGATCTTCGAATCAGGCGCAGGGCCGGAAACCGTAGTTGGAGTGAATGACGTTGTCTTAGCCGAAGCACATGTCCGACGCCAACTGACGCTAACAGCCTTACCACCCTCGTAAGTCACCTGATATTGAGGATGATCCTTAACGAAGGCGTCCATTAGGCGATCACCAAGTGCAGATGCGTGTTGTGGATACTGCTGTTTCAGTTTCTGGGCGAAAACTTCGGCAGTAACGGTGACTTGTGAGTCTGACAAAACAGCCTCCGGAACAACTGAAATAGAAGATACGGAGACAGATAGTAAGACCCATAATGATATCGAACTTCGAAATCAGGTCAAGAAACTTCGGTAACTCACACTCAAGGTACGCGATAGTTACTGAAACTGGCGGACGAACTCCTAAGCATCGCTATACGCAGCTATGACTCAAGTGCAGCAGGCGATCCGTAAGCTTGGCTGCACGTTCGCCCGCACGGAAGATCGACTCTGCCTTTACTGCAAGCCGAGGTTCTTTCAAATCTTCCATCAGCAAAGACGAGTACCCATTGATGACGAGGAGCAAGTTATTGAAGTCATGACCAATTCCGCCCATAGCACGGCATAGGGTTTCTATTCTTTCTGAAGGCTGAGGTTCCTCGTCACAGGCACGCAGGGCTTCCTCGCCGAGGCCATGGTCTTGCAAATTGGAGCCGATATAGATAAACCCGTTGCGGCACCCAGCACTGCTACTGGTTGCGAAAACGGTCAGAAGCATTTGTATCGAGTTTCCGCTCTTCGCATTCCGGAGAGGGATCACCCCTGACCATGGTCGGCTGGAAAGCGTTGAAGCTGGTTGCGATGAGGAGATGTCTGGCCAACAGAACTGCGCCATTGTGCTGTTACGCGCATCTTCAAGGCTCGCCAGGCCAAGCAACTGCCGTCCATTTGCATTCATAAATGCAATCCGTCCGTCGGCGTCCGTCACCGCCATGAAGCCGGGGGCGTGTTCGAGTGTTCCGATCAAGTCGCTTTGCAGGTCATCTTCCGCTTTGTGCTTTTCAATATCCTGCAGGAATATAACAACTCCGCCGATTCTCTTGCGAGTCCTCCTCCAGGGGCGAAAAGTCCAGCTCATGCCGTGGTATTCACGGTCTACACCGGGAATACAAAGAGTCTCAAGCGTGATGGAATCCCCTGCCAAGGTTCTGGCGATCGCAGCCTCCAATCCTTCCGGCTGGACCGAGTACAGTTGCTCGAAAGCCTTGCCGAGGATTGTGAGCCGGCTCATCCCAAACTGAAAACAATAAGCATCGCTTACCTCTAGGTGACAACCGGAGTAGTTCAGCAGAGCCATTGCGCCCGGGGCATTGCGTATGAGATCTTCCAACGCGCTTTGGGATCCAGAGGGGAATGTCGTAAATCCCTCCGGACGCAACGTCGCCAATGTTGTCCTGGAGTTGGAGTTGATTCGGAACTTCTCAAGCACGCAATTGTAATCTGTTTCCATTACAAATCCTTTCCACCACTGCTTTTGTAGGCGCAGCAGAAGCATCCACTGCTGATTCCGCGCATAAGTCCTCCCAGCCGCAGAAGGGAAATAGGTTCTTCGACGACCGCCACATCTCTGCTAAGTGGAGCAGCACACGAGTGCGGGCACGGCACTTCGAGTGCACGTTTACTGCCAGGCTCAAAGGTGGCTAAGTTCAGCGGTTTGAGTGGGCCTGGACGGTTTCTTGCACGGCGGGAGTCTAATCTCTGGAATTGAGAATCAGCTCTGGATGCGCATGCAGTACAACCGACGGGAGAGTTGTAGCTCGGAATGAGGAAGTGGCTGAGCTGGCTGAAAATGGAAGCCGCTTCCTAAGGCTTCCGGTTCTCGGCTATACCGTACTGCTTGATCTTTACGTAAAGCGAACTGCGCGGAATGCCTAACCTGACGGCGGCGCGGTCAACTTTGCCGTTTTCTTTGCGAAGCATGACGGCGATGTGTTGCCGCTCCATCTGCTCCAGAGTCATGTCGGAATCCGGCTCGGGAGCCACCTCGGAGGAAGGCGCCGACGATCTGGTAAGTTGAAAGTTCAAGTCCTCCGTACCGATTACTCCGCTTTGGCATAGGAGTGCCGCCCGTTCGAGCACATTTCGTAGTTCACGGATGTTGCCAGGCCAGGAATATGACTCTAACGCTTCCACAACTCCGGGGCCCAGTTCGAGTTTGTGACGATTGAGGTCATTCTGAAGGCGTTCCAAGAACCACTGTGCAAGGATCGGGATGTCGCCGATTCGCTCGCGCAGCGGGGGAATGACGAGCGGGATCGTGCTCACACGGAAATACAGATCGCTGCGGAATTTTCCGCTCGCAACCAGTGCTCCCAGGTCCTGATGGGTCGCCGCAATCAGTCTTATATCGACCGATCTATCGCGAACGCCTCCCAACCTTCGAAAGCGGCTTTCATCGAGAACCTTCAAGAGCTTGGGCTGGATGGCAATATCCATATCGCCGATCTCATCGAGAAACAGGGTTCCGCGATGAGCAATTTCGAGAAGTCCGGTTTTCTGAGTGATGGCGCCAGTGAAAGCTCCCTTCTCATGGCCGAAAAGATCGCTTTCGAGCAGCTCACGGTTGAGCCCCGCACAGTTCAGATCCACGAACGCCTCAGTTGCACGCGGGCCCTGCTTGGTAAGCCATTCGGCAAGTACGCCTTTGCCTGTACCGGTTTCACCTTGAATCAGGATCGGGTAATCGGAGTCAAGAACGCGCTGGACGGAGGATTCCAATTGGCGAATGCTCTTGGATGAACCGAGAAAGGGATCCCGGTGGTGGCGCATAATCTGGTTCTTAACAGCTAGTTCGCGGCGGATGTAGCGGCGCGTGTCGAGCACCTTCTCAAGAAGTTTCAGTAACACCGATAACTCGAACGGCTTGGCTACAAACTGTTCCGCGCCTTCTTTGACCGACTGCACTGCTAACTCAATGGTTGCATATCCGGTCATCATCAGAACGGGGATGGAAGTATCGACGGCGCGTATGTCACGAAGAAGACGCAACCCATCGACGTCGGGAAGAGAGTAGTCCATCAGAATCGCATCAGGATGATTCTGCTCAAGATATTCACGGCAGGCCTTGCCGGAAAAGACCGCGGCTACGGAATATCCCTTAAGTTCCAAGTAACGGCGAACCGCATCGCATAATTCGGCGTCGTCGTCGACCAGCAAGATTATGTAGTCATTAACCACAAGTTAACCCATGTACAAACTTTGGCACTGGCGGGCAATCCGGGTCAATCGATTTTGTCCGAATTCCAGACAATTTGTGAGAACCAGATACTGGCAGCTACTGGCTATGCGGCAGCAAATGCCTCCGTTTTCTCGCAGAAATCGTGCGGGCACGCTGTCGCCAGTGAGGCAGCTCCCCACCATTTTGAAGACGTCCTTGTGCAGTAAATTGGAAGGGAGTACAAAATATAGGTTTTTCAATTTAACTTTTTAAAGGCGGATACACTATGAGCTCCCAGAATGTTGGCGGGATGATTCCCCGTGATCGTTTGCCTTTTTCGGCCATCGTGGATCGGCCCATTCGTAAGCTCCCCGGCGGAGCGCGCATTGTGGTTTGGCCCATCGTCAATGTCGAAGATTGGAATATCAATCGTCCCATGCCACGGCAGGTTCTGCCAGCGCCGACTGGACTTCCGATGCTTCCGGATGTGCCGAACTGGGGGTGGCATGAGTATGGGATGAGAGTCGGCTTCTGGCGCATCAAACAGGCGCTGGACGCCAGAGGGATGCGCGCCACGCTCGCTATCAACGGCCGGGTATGCGAGTCTTACCCGGTGGTCGCGCGCGCTGCACTGGAAGCCAAATGGGAGTTTATGGGCCATGGCTACGATCAAATGCCGATTCACAAGGTAGAAGATCAGCTCGCGATGATCCGCAAGACTATGGAAGCCATCGAGCGCTTTACCGGTAAGCCGCCCGTGGGGTGGGAGACTCCAGGGCTGACGGAGACTTTGGAGACAGCCGACAATCTGGCTGCGGCGGGCATTCGGTATATCGCCGATTGGCCGATAGACGACCTGCCTTGCGATATTGCCACCGCCAACGGCCCCTTGGTCACCTTGCCCTATCCGGTGGAAATCAATGATGTCGCCATGATCGCGGTGCAGTACCATCGTTCCGAGGTCTTCTTGGAGAGAGTGCGCGATACCTTTGACCGGCTCTATGCCGAGGGTGCGCAACAGCCGCGAGTGATGGGGATCTCGGTTCATCCATACCTCAGCGGTGTGCCTCACCGGATCAAGTATTATGAGCAGGCACTGGATTACGTCCTCGGACATGAGGGCGTACTGGTCTGGACCGGCGATCAGATTCTCGATTGGCACCTTTCGCAAAAGGCAAAGGAATCTGCATCGGGCGTCTGAGAGAACGTTCCGCTGCATGGCTTTTCAAATAGGTTTTCTCCAAAGGCGCAATTGGGAAGCGCGAAAGATGCGCGTTTTTCCGATTGCGCCGTACTTACAACACGATATCGAGAGCCAATGAGGAGCAAGGATTCCGTGAAAACTGATGACTACGGCGCATTCTGCCAATACAACCCTGCGCAGCTAGAAGGCGCGGCGCAGGGGCCGCTCGCCGGCATGAGTTGCGGCGTCAAAGATTTGTTCGACCTGGCTGGATTTCGTACGGGAGCGGGCAATCCTGACTGGCTGGCCACCCATGCGCCCGCCAAGAAGACCGCCAGTGCAGTGCAGCGTCTGCTGGATGCGGGCGCGAGCGTGAGCGGGAAAACCATACTGGACGAGCTCGCCTACAGCGTTAACGGCGAGAATGCGCATTACGGCACCCCGGTCAATCCGGTGACGCCCGGCCGCATACCGGGCGGCTCTTCCTGCGGTTCGGCGGTTGTGGTAGCAGCGGGACTTTGCGATTTTTCTCTGGGCACCGATACCGGTGGCTCGGTACGCTTGCCGGCAAGTTTTTGCGGCATTGCCGGCATTCGCACCAGCCACGGCGCGGTTCCCGTCGATGGGGTGGTCTCACTGGCGCCCAGCTATGACACGGTCGGATGGTTTGCGCGTGATGCTGAGATGCTGGCGCGAATTGGCGATGTACTGCTTCCAGAGGATCGCAACGAGAGTTTTGCTTCCGATACGCTGCTGATTGCGGAGGATGCCTGGGAGCTGGCGATTCCAGAGATACGTGCGGCTTTGAAGCCTTCTCTGGATGCGCTGGCCGCTTCCGCCAAACAAGTGCGCCGTCTCCGCCTTGCGCAGGATGGATTGCTCCACTGGCAGAAGGTCTTTCGCGTCATTCAAGGCCATGAGATATGGCAGACCCACGGCGACTGGATTCGCACCACGTCACCGAAATTTGGTCCCGGCATTCGCGAGCGCTTTGCTTGGGCCTCGACCATACAAGCAAGTGACGCGCAGGCGGCGATGCCGGAGCGGGAAGCGATAACGCAACACATGAACAGCCTGCTGGAAAACGCTGTCATCGTGCTGCCTACGGTATCTTTTCTGCCGCCTCTGAAAGGCTCGCCCACGGCAGAAGAAGACCGGACAAACGCGCTTTCGCTATTGTGTATTGCGAGCCTTGCCCGGCTTCCGCAAGTCTCTCTGCCGCTGGCGACTGCCTCGGGCTGCGCCGTGGGATTGTCTCTCATCGGAGCTCGCGGCCATGATCGCGCTTTGCTGCAGGCTGCCATACGCGTGATGGAAGCGCACCGAGTGCATATCTAAGCACTTGTGCAGATGACACCTTGTTGCATAAAAGTGGGAATCGCATTTGCGATTCCCACTTCTGCTTAACCGTGTAGTGGACTCCCTATCTGAAAATCTACTGTGGTCCGGCCGTCTTGGGGCTCCCGGCGCCAGAGTCGAATTCCTGGGCCATCCAATGCTGGAGCGCGACCATGTTTTGCGGACGGCCCAGGAAGTTCTTGACTAGGTCGTTGGCTGGCATGGAGCCGCCAGGTTCGAGGACGACCCTGCGGTAGCGCATGGGAGTGTCGCCAGCCAGCAGGTTGTGAGGATCGAATTGCAGGAAGAAGTCTTCGGCGATCACCTTGTCCCATAGATACGTGTAATAGGCGGAGGAGTAGCCGCCCAAGTGTCCGAAGGAGGCCCAGATGTGGGTATCCGGCAGCCGGGTGAGGAGAGTGTAGCGGCGGCTGTCCTCGCGAGTGACCGTGTCAAGGTTGACCGATTCAGGTTTGGTTTTGTAGATGTCGTAGGAGATCGCGCTGAAGGAATTCTGGCGAGCGACCCATGCACCTCGTCCGAAAGCCGAAGCGCGGTTCATGCGATTGACCATTTCAACCGGGATGGGTTCGCCCGTTTTGTAGTGGCGGGCGAACTTGGCAAGGATCTGTGGGCTGCGAATCAATTCTTCGAGCATTTGTGAGGGAGCTTCGACGAAATCGGATTCCATGGAGATGCCGCTAATTCCGGCCCAGGCTTGCTGGCCACCCAGGATGTGGTGCATGAGGTGGCCGAACTCGTGGAAATAGGTTTCTACGTCACCGTAGTCCATCAGGCCAGGGTCCGTGGCAGTGGGGGCAGGGAAGTTGCAGACAAGGATCGCTTCGGGAAGTTGCTTGCCGCGAACGCCGTCGAGTACCTGGGCCATTTCAGCGTGGCTGAACTTTCCGGGGCGGGGGTGCATATCGAGATAAATGCGGCCAATGGGCTTGCCATGGTCAATCACAATCCAGGTTTCGACCGCGGGGTCCCAAGAGGGTGCGTCCGGTTCCTGCTGGAAGCTGACGTGAAAGAGTTCAGCGGCAACGTCGAGGATTCCCTGCTTTACCTGCATGTAGGGAAAATAGGGGCGCACAGATTGCGAGTCGAAATCGTAGCGGGAGCGGCGAACTAACTCCGAAAGATAGGATCCTTCATAGTCCCAGATTTCTTTCGTTCCGGGATCGGTCTTCCGTTTCTCGGTGAGCAGCATTTGGAACTCGCGCTCGGCCAGCGGACGGGATGCCGTGTTGACTTGCTTGATAAAGTCGGCGATCTCGTGCCCCTTGGACAGCATTTTATCGGCGGCATTGTAGTCGGCCCACGAGGAATAGCCGAGAAGCGTGGCGATCTCGTAGCGGGTCTTCATCAGGCTGGTAAGGACTTCCTGATTCTTGGGGAAAGCACGCGTATTGAAGGCGAATGTAAGACGGCGGCGCAGGTCATCGCTCTTGGCAAAGGTGAAGACCGGTAGAGCATCGGGATAATCGGTGGTGATGCGGACTTTGCCATCGGCTCCTGGCTTGTGACGGTCGATGTAATCCTGAGGCAGACCGGTGAGCTCAGAGGGATCAGCCTCCACTGTTTTCTGACCGTCGGAGATGTTGCGCTCGAACATGGACTGCTCTTCCGTGGCCTGGTCGTTCAGCTTCTTGAGGCGGGCGCGGGTGGCATCGTCCTTGTCAACGCCGGCCAGACGGAACTCAAGCAACTGCCGTTGGACGTAGTAACGAGTGGCGGGATCGGTCTTGGAGAGATCGAGCGCGGCGAGCGCGGCATAGACCTCGCGGTTAAGCGTGATTGCCGTGCGGGCTGCGCTAGCCTTGGTGAGCATCGCCGTGGCGTGGTCGCGGAAAGTGGCATCGGGATGGACCTGCTCCATGAGTTGCGCAAAGTAGATGGCAGAGTTGATTTGCCGGAATGCGTCGTCGAAGGGAACAAGGGTGTTTTCAATCGTCCGAGGAGCTTTCACGGCGATCAAAGTATTGATGGTTTGCTCTCCCGCAGCAAGGCGTCCGTCTTCGATTTTGTCGAAGGCTGCGGCGTCAGGCTTGGCGGCCCAGATGCTGGGCTGGGAAACAGCGATGCGCTGAGCGGAAACGATGGCAACGAAAAGAAATGGGAGGCCGATGAGGATTGCCAGGCGGGCAGAGAGCAGCATGAAAGAACCTCGCGGAGAGTTCTCCAGAGACATGTGAAAGTTTACACGTACCTCCGCTTGATTGCAGAGGGCCTCACCTTTGGATGGAGAATGCCCGAGGTGTGTTGCAAAATCGCTGGGCAGGGAGACTTCGTAGTCCGGCCCCCTTCCTTAGGCTGACGGCAAAGCGTTTGTTTTAATCGCCAATCGTCGTCTGGCGCTCAGGCCAGGGCGGCAGGACCTTTATCAGCACGGCCAAAATGATGAATGGAAGTATGAGCAATCCGGCGGCGACTAACTCCCCCTCGCGCGAGATCAGTTCCAGCTTGTAGGTGGTGTAGCCCAGGAAGCTCTTGGAGAAAAGCTGGCCGCCAATGACCACGTTCCAGCGCATCGCGAAGATGCCGATAATGGTCAGGCATCCGCAAATCGCGTATGCTGCCCGCCGTATCTTCTCCGGCACATGGAAGATCTGGATCAGTCCAATCGCCAAAATCGGCACCACGGTTCCGAGCACAATCTGCAATATAACCTGCGAGAAGAACAGGCGTGTGTGGACCATGAAGTCCAGCGAGCGGAACGATTCGTCTGCCACGGAGATGCGGTGGATCAGGTCGAGCATCTCCAGAGCGAAGTCGATGATGAAGGTGTACAGCATGTACTGCGCAACGGTATCGACACATCGCATGTCAATCGGTTGTTTCCGGAGCTTCATCATTGCCATGTACACCAGCATCACCATCGCGATGCCGCTCACCATGGCCGAGAAGATAAAGACTACCGGCATCAGCGGCGAGGACCACCATGGATTCGCCTTGACCGTTCCGAAGATGAATCCCACATATCCATGCAGCAGGAATGCCGACGGAATGCCGATCAGCGTCACCACCCATCCCACACGTTCGTCCACCCGGAGAGCGCCCTGGCTGATGTTGCTGGAGCCCAAGGTGAGAGCGCGGTAGAGCAGTCGCCTCCAGCCAGTAGTGCTCTGCGAGAGCAGCACAATGTCACGCCGGAAGTCGAGCCACACCTCCAACAGAAGAACAGCCATCAGGTACCAGAGATAGACGAAGCCGAACATCGCCATTGGCGAGCTCCGGTGCGGCGTTAGGTACATTTCCAGCGAACGCTCCGGGTGTCCTAGGTGCAGTTGCAGCGGCAGTGGCGCTACCAGCAGGAATGCCAGCGCCGTCAGCATCGCCAGGCGGTAGGTCGGCTTTACGGCATCTACATGGAAGATGCGCTCCAACGACGCCAGAATAAATGCGCCCGCCACCAATCCGGTCACAAAAGGATAGACCACAATCAGCACGCTCCACTGGAGCTCGATCTCGTTTGGATACATGAACCCGTCAACTGGCATGATCGCAATCTCCTTAGCGCACGGAACCATCGATGTCGTGGTAAAAAGCCTTGGCGCCGGTGGCCAAATACGGCTTGAGTACCTGCACGCTGTGGGTCTTCAGAAATTCGTGGATAGGATCGGCTGGGTTCTTCAGGTCCGCTAATTGGCGCGCTCCCGTGGGACAGTTCTCGCAACACGCCGTCGTCAGCCCTTTCGTGATGCGGTGGTAGCAGAGCGAACACTTCTCCGCCGTATGCTTCGTTGGGTGCAGGAAGCGGCAGCCGTAGGGACAAGCCTGTATGCAATAACGGCAGCCCAGGCAATACGTCTCATCTACCAGCACAACTCCGTCCGGGCTTTCAAAGGTCGCACCTACCGGACAGACCTGCGTACACGGCGATTCCGCACAATGGTTGCACATCTTGGGCACAAAGAAGTTCTTGCCGCCTACAGCCGTGCTAGGAGGAAAACCATCTTTTCCGCCATTGGGAGAATCTACCTGCGGCGTCTCCTGGCGCCAGCCCGGGACGTGGTAGCGTTCTACCCAGGTGCGGAAATATCCCTCGGGCACGTTGTTCTCTGTGGCGCAGCCACGAACGCAGTTGCCGCAGCCAATGCACTTGTCGATGTCCAGCAACATGCCCCACCAGTGTTCGCTACGGTTGTAGTTGGACGCCATCTCCGGTGTCCCGGCCAGTACGTACTTCCAGGCAAATGCCGCAGCGGGCAGAAGCATGAGCATCTTGCGTCGCGTGATCATGATTTCTTGTCTCCTGGTTGCAGAAGAGGGCTGTGCGGCACGTGACAAGTCTTGCAGACGACGCCACCTGAGTGCTGGGTGCTGGCTACCTGCGGAAAGGTCTTTGGCTTGGCGATGTTCTCTTCATGGCAGCGTGCGCAGAGCACTGCCGTTTCCGGCAGTTGCGGCACCATGGAAGCGGGCTCCTCGGCGTGTTTGGCGAGCGGGCCATGGCAGGCTTCACAGTTCACGCCCGCGTGTTTGCCCGCCTTTTTCACTTCGAGCACGTCGGCGTGGCAGTCCTCGCAGGCCTTGTGGCCGGCGTAGGCGAGCGGCTTTGATGACAACTCGGACAGCGCCGCTCCGCGGTAGTGGCCGTACTCTCCAAAGGTTTTGGGAATAAAGTATGCCCGTACCAGCAGAAACACGACGAGCACAATCGCACATGCAATCGCCAGCCGGACAAGATGTCCGGCGTCCTTGAATTTGCTCACATGCACCCCGTCCGGTTCCGTAGGCCACCCCCTGGCTCGGTTCCGAGTGGCACAAGGAATACTGCATGTGGCTACATTGTGCCGTGACGCGCAGCACACGCACATGTGACGTGCTCTAACGGGGAAACGAGTTGAAGGCAAGTGAGCGAACGCCAAAATGTGCGAAAGTGGAAGTATGGTGGAAACACTAATGCAACAGGAGCTTAGCGACGGGTACGATCCCATGGGTAATCCGGTGGCTGACGTAGACCGGGGACAATTTGTGCTGGGATATGGTGCGTGCGCGCTGGCTGGCTGCCTGTGGGGAACTGGGTTCTTCTTCGGCAAAATTGCGCTGGCGGAGATGGGCGTGGCGCACATGGTCTTCTACCGCTTCCTGTTTACCTGCCTGGTGCTGGCACCGCTGGTATTGCGACATCCGGCGCGGCTCAGCGGTGCCGAGTGGCGGGTACTGCTGCTGGCTTCGTTCCTGGGCGTGCCGGTGCAATTTCTGGTGCAGTTTTACGGGTTGTCGCTGACCACGGTCTCCCATGCCTCACTTATGGTGGGCACCTTACCGGTGCTGCTGGCGGTGGCGGCTTCGATCTTCGCGCACGAACGGCTGGATGCGGTGGGCTGGCTGGCGCTGATGGGCTCGACTGCGGGTGTGGCACTGATCGTGCTAGGCGGGACGCCGGCGATCTCGAATGGCCGAGGCCCGAGCATTGCAGGCGATCTGCTAGTGGTGTTGTCACTGGTGATCGCGCTGGCCTGGATTCTGCTGAACAAGCGATTAATGCAACGGCACTCGCCGGTGGTGGTGACCTCCTATGGGTTGCTGAGTGGTGCGACCATGCTGGCTGTAGTGGTGCTGGCGGCACGCGGAGTGCCTCCGGTACACGGAGTGAGTGCACGGGCGTGGCTGGCACTGGCGGCCAGCGGCGTGCTTTGTACCGCATCTACCACGTTGCTGTGGAATTGGGGAATCCATCGCGTGCCTGCATCGCGAGCTGGTGTCTTCCTGAATCTGGAGCCCGCAATGGGATCGATTCTGGGAGTCCATCTTTTGGGCGATCGCCTGGGGCCCTTTGCCTGGGTGGGCGGAGCTCTGATTCTGACAGCAGCCGTCACACTCACAACTCGCGGCCGTGCGGAAATTGCCGGAAGCCTGGACTAGAGCAGTTTCGGAGAATCGCCTCTGGAGCTTCGGAGTATTCTGCTTCAGGTAGTCTTGCCACTGCACCGCAGCCGAAAGTAAAGGCGAGGAGTAGTCGATGAGAAGCCGGAACAGCGCGCGCCAGACAATCCGGCAGGGAACGTACGACTTGTGCATCATCGGCGGCGGAGCAACCGGCACAGGGTGCGCATTGGATGCGCAGCTCCGCGGATTTTCAACCGTTCTTCTGGATGCGGGAGACTTCGTTTCGCATACCTCGACAGCTTCCACCAAACTGGTTCACGGCGGCGTCCGGTATCTGCAAGAGGCGGTGGAGGATTTCGATTACGGCCAGTATGCAATGGTGAGGAAGGCTCTGCACGAGCGTATTCACATGCTGCGTTGCGCGCCGTACCTCGCGCGTCCCATGGAACTGCTGGTTCCGTGCTTCAGCCGGTGGGAGCTGGCGTACTACACGATCGGCATGAAGGTATATGACTGGATTGCGGGTCCGGCCAGTCTGTTCCCTAGCCGGATGCTTTCCAAGGCGGAAGCAGTGCGAAGAATTCCGCAGTTGCGCAGCGAGCAACTGGCGGGTGCGGTCTCCTATGCCGACGGGCAATTCGACGATGCCCGCTTCGGCCTCAGCTTGGCGCAAACGTTTACGCAACAGGGCGGGGAAGCAATCAACTACGTCAAGGCCGTGGACTTCGGACGGGGCCCGAACGGCAAGCTGGCGTGGCTGGAGGCAGTAGACCAGCTTACGCAGGAGCGCTTTCAGATTCATGCGAAGGTGTTCGTCAACTGCACGGGACCCTTCGCCGATCACATCCGCCTGATGGCCAATCCAGCGCTGCCTGAACGTCTGCGTTTCAGCAAAGGTGTCCACCTGCTGCTCCCGTTGGAGGCCCTCCAGAGCGAGTCCGCGCTGCTGGTCCCGAAAACCGAGGATGGACGCGTGATCTTCGCCATTCCGTGGCTTGGCCGTCTGCTGGTGGGGACCACAGACGACGAAGCGCAACTCACCGGCGAGATGGTGGTCACGCCTGCGGAGATCGCGTACCTGCTCAAATATGTCAACCAGTACCTCAACGTGAAGCTGACTCCGATGGAGGTGCAGTCGGCCTTCGCGGGCCTGCGTCCGCTGGTACGGTCCAGGGATGCGGTGGACACCAAAAGACTGATTCGCGATCACGAAGTTGAGGTGGATGAAGTCAGCGGTCTGGTCAGTGTTCTTGGCGGTAAGTGGACCACCTACCGAGCCATGGCAGAAGACGGAATCAACCACGCGCAGCAGGCACTTGCGGGACGGCAGGTGAAGAGTAAGACATTGGACTTCCTGCTCACGGGGGCCCAAGGATTCACGCCGGAATACTGGAAACAGTTGGAGGCGAAGTATCAGCTGTCGCCGGAGACCGCCCGTCACTTGGCGCAGAAGTTCGGTACTGATTCGCCCAAGGTGCTGGATCTGGGAGTGCAGGAGCCGCAACTCATGCAACCGCTGATCGAGGGGGCGGCCGTCATCCGGGCGGAGGTAGTGTATTCGATTCGTGAGGAGATGGCGCAGACCATCGAAGACATTCTCCTGCGAAGAATTGGTTTGCAACTTCACAGCTGGAGGGAAGCTGCACGAGCCGCGCCCGTCGTTGGCCAGTTACTGGCCCGCGAGTTTAGCTGGACCGAGGCACAGACCAAGGAAGCAGTTTCAGCATACTTGGCATCGATCCAGCATCTGCTCCATAGTGCCGGGATTGATGAGTAGCCGACGAAGGATAGGGAAGACACATGGAAAGCTACATTGGAGCCATTGATCAGGGAACGACCAGCTCACGCTTCATGGTGTTCGACCGGTCTGGAAGAATCGTGAGCATTGCGCAGAAGGAACATGAGCAGATCTATCCCGAGCCGGGCTGGGTCGAGCACGATCCCTCCGAAATCTGGCGCTGCGTAACAGATGTCATCCAGGAAGCGATGGAGGCCAAGGGGCTGAAGCCTGCAGATGTGGCGGGCATCGGCATCACGAACCAGCGCGAGACTACGGTGGTTTGGAACCGGAAGACGGGAGAAGCGGTTTACAACGCCATCGTCTGGCAGGACACTCGCGTTGCTGGAACGGTTGCCAACTTCACCATCAACGGCGGCCAGGATCGCTATCGCGCAAAGACCGGTCTGCCTCTCGCGACCTATTTCAGCGGATTGAAGATTCGCTGGATTTTGAACCATGTAGCTGGTGCGAGGGCTGCGGCGGAAGCGGGCGACCTGCTCTTTGGCAACATCGATACCTTCCTGATCTGGAAGCTGACCGGTGGCATCATCGGTGGCGTGCACGTCACCGACGTGACCAACGCCAGCCGTACGCAGTTGATGGATCTGGAGACCCTGAGCTGGGACACGGACATCCTGAGTGACTTCGATATTCCAGCTTCGGTTCTGCCGAAGATCGCTTCGAGCTCAGAGGTATACGGCAAGTCCACCCTGGCTCCGATCAAAGATGTGGCGATTGCCGGAGACCTTGGCGACCAGCAGGCGGCACTCTTCGGCCAGGCCTGCTTCAACCCTGGCGAAGCCAAGAACACCTACGGTACAGGCTGCTTCATGCTGATGAATACCGGCGCGAAGACTGTTTCTTCCCATCATGGCCTGCTGACAACTCTCGGCTACAAGATCGGCAAAGAGCCGGCGGTGTACGCGCTGGAAGGTAGCATCGCGATCACTGGCGCGCTGGTTCAGTGGCTGCGCGACAACCTGGGACTGATCGAGAAAAGCTCAGAGATTGAAGCGCTTGCCCTCACCGTTACCGACAATGGAGGCGTCTATTTTGTCCCCGCCTTCAGCGGACTTTATGCACCGTATTGGAAAGATAGCGCTCGCGGCGTGATCTCCGGCCTGACTCGCTATGTGAATAGGGGCCATATTGCCCGCGCCGTCCTGGAAGCCACAGCGTTCCAGGTTCGCGAAGTTGTGGATGCGATGGAGAAGGATTCCGGCATCGTGCTGGCCAGCCTGCGCAGCGATGGCGGTATGGTCCAGAACAATCTCCTGATGCAGTTTCAGGCTGACATCCTGAACAAGCCGGTGGTTCGCCCGGTGATTCAGGAAACTACGGCATTGGGCGCGGCCTACGCAGCCGGGCTAGCCACCGGATACTGGAAAGATACCGACGAGTTGTGTGCCAACTGGGCGGAAGATCATCGCTGGATTCCGGCGTTGGCAGAGGAGAAGAGAGCAACGCTGTATCACTTCTGGAAGAAGGCCGTTACCCGCTCCTTCGATTGGGTTGAGTAGCGGTCGTTGCTAGCGATGCAGGTTTTCGATTGCAGAGTCGCGCACAATAGCCGATGATGCCGTGGGCCGGATACCCACCCGAGATTCGCAAGCTGGCCCTGCTACTGAAGGATCGATAAGGAAGCTCAAAATGGCAGAAGAATCGGTGCTCATATTCATCGAAGATGACTTTGAAGACATGGAGCTGATGTATCCGAAGATCAGGCTGCACGAGGCCGGATACAGCGTGGTAATTGCGGGGCCCAAGGAGGGCCACCGGTACACCGGTAAGCATGGAGTTCCATGCTCGAGCGATGCGGCGATTGCCGAGCTCAAGGAGTCCGACTTTGCGGGGGTCATCCTGGTGGGAGGTTGGGCGCCGGACAAGCTGCGGCGCGACGCCAAGGTACTCAGCCTTATCGCTGAGTTTAATCGCTCCAAGAAGTTGATTGGTGCAATCTGCCACGGCGGTTGGATGGCAATCTCAGCCGGAATCTACAAAGGTGTGCGCGCGACCGGCAGCTTGGGAATCAAGGACGATCTGATCAATGCAGGCGCCATCTACGAAGACTCACCCGTTGTGGTGGATCGTCATTTTGTGAGCAGCCGTTTTCCGAATGATTTGCCGCAGTTCATGAAGGCCGTGCTGCAGGTGCTGGGCAGGAAATAGCTAAGGTCAGGCCGTGGGTGTGGAAGCGGCAGTTTTTGGTTTAGCCGGAACACCTGCGGTCGAATGGCTGCGCGCTGAGCGGTTTACGCGACCCCAGAAAGCGACGAAGTAATCGACTGCCGAGAGCAGAGTTACCGCTAGCATGAACCAGATGGCCATGCGCGCGATCAGTTCAACTCCAATGATGAAGCCGAAGATGTCCCATTGGTACCAGCCGTGCGCCAGAATCGTGGCAACGACAGCCACAATTTGCAGCACCATCTTTAGCTTGCCAATATCGCGTGCCTGGATGGCAAAGCCCTCGGTTGCGGCCACGCTGCGCAGTCCGGTGATCAAGAACTCTCGTCCCAGCACAAGAACTACAATCCAGGGCGGCATCAGGTTGGGAGTGAAGCGGATGAGGAGGATAAGTCCGGCAGCGACCAGGAGTTTGTCCGCCATGGGGTCAAGCAGCATTCCCATGCTGCTGATCTGGCCATGCTTACGGGCGAGATAGCCGTCGAGACCGTCGGTGATGGAGGCAAGGATGAAGATTCCAGCTGCCAACAACTCCTGCTCACCGGGATGAAAAAGGCTACTGGACAACACCCAAATCAGAAAAGGAATACAGGCAATTCTGCTTAGGGTGATCGAATTGGGCAGGTTCAGCACGTAAAACCATCCAGAAATCTTCAATCAAATTATGCGGGACAAATGGGCGAAAAGCAACGCGCCTCAACCCCGGAGCAGCGGCCGCAGCGCAAAACATTTGGTCGCGGCGCGTTCTGCTGTTTATACTTCCAGCCAGCGATGGCTAACATTTTATACGGAGTTAACGGCGAGGGTGCAGGGCATTCGACTCGCTCGCGGGAGATTATTCTGCACCTGCAGTCCGCGGGACACAGCGTGGTAGCTGCTTCGTTCGACCGTGGCGTGCGTAACCTGGGCGACATCTGCGAGGTGTTGGAGATCCACGGTTTTCGCTTTACCTATGTGAATAACCAGGTGCGCTACAACCGTACTCTGGCGCGCAATCTCTTCCAGGCGCGCAAGGCCACGCGCGGCATCAAGGAGCTTGCGCGGGTCATCGACGAGCGTGGCATCGAGCTGGTACTCACCGACTTTGAGCCGCTCACCAGCCGCGCCGGACGCCGCCGCAAAATCCCGGTTATCTCCATCGACAATCAGCACATCCTTACCCACTTCAAGGTAGCCATACCGGCCCACTACCGCCGGGACGCCACGGCAGCCAAGCTGGTGACGCGGATGATGACTCCCTACGCCACGCACTATCTGGTAACCTCGTTTTTCGACGCACCGGGACGCCGCAAGAACTCTGAACTGGTGCCGCCCATTCTGCGCCAGGAATTCCAGAACGCGCTGCCCAGTGCCGACGGACCCATCCTCGTTTATGTCACTTCCGTGGCCCCGCAGCTGATTAAGGTTCTGAGCTCGGTGCGTGCCGAGTTTATCGCCTACGGCTTTGGCCGCGAGGGACGCGACGGAAACATTCTGTACAAGAAACCCAGCTTCGAGACGTTTTTCGAGGACCTGCTGCACGCGCAGGCAATCATCGCCAACGCCGGGTTTTCGCTGGTCACCGAGGCGCTGCATCTCGGCAAGCCTTACCTGGCGGTGCCTGTACGCAACCAGTTCGAGCAGATCTTTAACGCGTTCTGGCTGGGCCGCACCGGCTATGGCGCGTTCTGGGAGGAGTTGACCAAGGAGCGGGTGGAATCGTTTCTCTTCAACCTGCCGCTTTTCCGCGAGAGACTCGCCGAGTATCCCCGGACATCGAATCAGGCGTTGTTTGCCAAGCTGGATGGGCTGATTGCGGCGCTACTGAAGCGCTAACTTCTGCGCTCCCTGAAAAACGCCTGCAGGATTTCCATGCAGCGCCCTGCCAACACGCCTTCCGCTACTTCCACCTGGTGGTTGAGTCGTGGATGGTTGATGACCTGCATGATGCTGCCGACGGCCCCGGCCTTGGGGTCGCGCGCGCCGAAGACGAGGCGGTTGATGCGCGCATGGACGATGGCTCCGGCGCACATGGCGCAAGGCTCCAAGGTGACAAAGAGCTGGCAGCCGTTGAGCCGGTAATTGCCGAGAGTGCGGGCCGCGTCGCGCAGAGCTTCAACTTCGGCGTGGGCGCAAGGATCGTTGAGCGAGAGCACCTGGTTCCAGCCACGGCCAATGATGATTCCTTCGCTGACCACGACAGCGCCGACCGGAACCTCGCCTGCAACTTCCGCGCGCGAAGCTAGGCGCAGAGCCTCTTCCATCCAGCGCTCGTCACATTCAGATGGGCCACCACGAATTTGCTCTTCGCCCTGCATAGTACGCCGTGCTTACGCAGGCTCCTGCTGCGTCATGCAGTGAATCGCTCCCAATCCCCAGATCAGATCGCCGCAGTAGATGGGCACGATGCTGTGCTTGGGCAGCGCGCGCTGAATCGTGTTCAGCGCCTTCAGGTCGTTCGGATCGTTAAAGGTGGGGACGAGAACCCTCCGGTTGGCAATGTAAAAGTTGGCGTAGCTGGCGGGCACTCGCTGGCCCTTGAAGACAACGGGCGCGGGCATCGGCAGGGGAATGATCTCCAGCGTACGGCCTGCGGTATCAGTCATTTTCTTCAGACGCTTCAAGTTTTCCTTGAGGATCGCGTGATTCGGGTCCGCCGAATCCGGCTCGAATGCGGCTAAGACGGTTCGCGGGCCTACAAAGCGGGCGATGTCATCGACGTGGCCGTGGGTGTCGTCCCCAACGATGCCGTGCTCCAGCCACAGAATCTTCTTCACTCCCAGCATCCGGCCCAGCATAGCTTCGATCTGCTCGCGCGTCATCCCCGGATTGCGCTGCTGCACCGGACTTAGCAGGCACTCCTCGGTGGTCAGCAGCAGGCCGCGTCCGTTCACGTCGATCGATCCCCCCTCAAGAACCATCTGCCTTGCGCCAGCGGCCGGCAGCGCAGCGTTACCCGTGCCCACTGCATCCGCCATCGCTGCATAGGCCGCACAGTCGCGCAGCTCTGCAATCTTTTCAGGAAGGGTGTTATCAAGCTGCCAGTTTTTGTACTTGGCCCAGCCATTGAACTTCCAATTGGTGAGCGCCACCTTGCCTGACGTGTGCTTTACAAAGATAGGGCCGGAGTCGCGCAGCCATCCGCGATTGGTGGGCCAGTGGTGGAATGCGATGTGCGCTTCCATCGTGGGCAATACATTGGCATGCGTCAATATATTGCGGGCTCGAACCTCGGCTTCGGCATCATTGACGATCAGTTCAACGTGCGTGACCGCTGCCAGGTTGCGTACGATCTCCGCGTAGACGTATGGGATCGGTTCAAATTTTCCCGGCCAGTCGCTACGATTATGCGGCCACGCTAGCCAGGTTGCGCGTTGCGGCTCCCACTCAGCGGGCATGCGAAAGCCTTGGCTCGCGGGAGAGCCCACTGCTGCAAGAGTTGAGGTGGTGGGTAAGGCGGGCGCTGTCGGCCGCGGGTGCTTGGTCGTCATCACTTTCCAAATCTCTGTGTGATAGGGCCGTAGGTATCGATGCGACGGTCGCGCAGGAAGGGCCAGTTGCGGCGAATCTCCTCTTGCAGCTTCACGTCCACGGTGCCCACTAGAATTTCTTCCTGGTCGTGCGAAGCCTGAGCGATGATGCGGCCAAAGGGATCTGCCAGGAACGAGCCGCCCCAGAACTCAAGGCCCGCACCTTGCACCTGGTTGCCGCGAATGTTTCCCGTCTCATGACCGGTGCGGTTGACCGCGCCGACGTAGACTCCGTTGGCAATGGCGTGGGAGCGCTGCATGGTGCACCAGGCCTCATATTGCGCCGCGCCCCACTCAACCTTCTCCGCCGGATGCCAGCCAATGGCCGTGGGATAGAAGAGGATGCTTGCTCCTTGCAGCGCGGTCAGCCGCGCAGCCTCGGGATACCACTGATCCCAGCAGACCAGCGTGCCCACCGATCCCTCCTCGAGATCAAAACTCTTGAAGCCTAGATCGCCCGGCGTGAAGTAATACTTCTCGAAGTAGAGCGGATCGTCGGGGATGTGCATCTTGCGGTAGATTCCGCGAATTTCGCCGTCTCTGCCGAGGATGACGGCGGTGTTGTGATACAGGCCTGGGGCGCGGCGCTCAAAGAGTGAGAGCTCGATAGCGACGTGCAGCTCGCGGGCCACGGCGGAAAAGCGGGCCGTGCTAGGTCCGGGAATTGGTTCGGCGAGATCGAAGAGCACGGTGTCCTCGCGCTGGCAGAAGTACTGGGTGCGGAAAAGTTCTGGCAGGCAGATGACCTGAGCGCCGCGCCGCGCCGCCTCGCGCACGTGTGCCACGGCGCGTTCCAGGTTTTCGTCCGGCTCCGGCGAACAGCGCATCTGTACCAGGCCTACCTCAAATTTGTCGGCTGCCACTTGCTCCTCCGTCCTAAATTAGAGTCGTGCCCAAAGAGAGTCAGAGGCTAGAATATCAAAGCGCAAGGCGCATAAATGGTATCCTTCTTTCATTGGCATGGAATCTATGACCATTCCGTCGAAACGCGTGGATGACCAGACGGTGCTCTCGCACGAAGCGATTCGTGAGGCCGACGACATTTTCAATCGCCATCTGAAGCGAGTCGGACTGAAACACACCGAGCAGCGCGATACCATTTTGCGCACTTTTCTGGAGACTCACGACCATCTCTCTACCGAAGAGCTGCACCACCTGGTGCAGCGCAGCTTTCCGCGGATCGGCTTCACCACGGTGTATCGAACGCTGAAGCTGCTTACCGAGTGCGGCCTCGCCAGTGGGGTGGCTTTCCACGACGGCGTCACGCGTTACGAGCACCAGTACAACCGGCGCAGCCATCATCACATGGTCTGCATCGAGTGCGGCAGCTCGGTCGAATTCTTTTCACCCGAGGTTGAGAAGGTGGAGCAGGAGATTGGGCGCAAACATCACTACATCACCAAGCGCCACACCTTCCAGGTCTACGGCATCTGCGCCGAGTGCCAGAAAAAACCGGCACAGCGCTGAACCGGCCTGAGTAATGAGTACCTGGCCACGAGCGCCCTTGACACTGGTCACCCAAACCATATATTTCTAAGGACTTTCCTTCCACTTGTGCGGATATTCCGCTGTGCGGTTTTAAGCGCGTGTCTCGGTTAGAAAGGGAACCATTGATTATCAAGGTTTTTTATCACGACAAATGTTTTGACGGAGCTTGCTCGGCTTCGCTGTTCACGCGCTTCTATCGCGAGCGAATCCGGAAGCACGCGGAGTTCCAATACCAGGGACTGCTGCATCGCGCCGGAGCGCTGTTCAACATTGAGGAGTTCAATGGAGACGAAAACGCGATCGTCGATTTCAAGTATCTGGCTTCGGAGAAGCTGACCTGGTGGTTCGATCATCATGAGAGTGCTTTTCTTACCGACGAAGATCGGGAGCACTTCGAGCGCGAGGAGAGCAATAAGAAGTTTTTCGACCCCGATTTCAAGTCGTGCACAAAGTTCTTGGCGACGGTGGCGCAGAGCCGCTTTGGCTTTGACATAGAGCCGGTGGCAGAGCTGGTGCACTGGGCAGACATTGTGGACGGAGCAAGCTATGAGAGCGCGGAGGTTGCGGTGGCAATGAAGGAGCCCGCAATGCGCATCACCATGGCGCTGGAGGCGAACCAGGACCCGGCGTTCGTTCCGCGGCTGGTGGAGCTGCTGGCCTATCGGCCGCTGGAGGAGATTGTGAGCACGCCGTTTGTGGCCGCACAGATTCCGCCGCTGCTGGAGCGTCACCAACGCTCTATCGAGATTATTCGCAAACACAGCGAGTGCGTGGATCAGACGATCTTCTTCGACGTGACAGGGTACGAGCTGGAGGGCTACAACAAATTCATTCCGTATTATCTGCATCCGGAGAGCATTTACAGCGTGGGACTGAGCAAGAGCAGCTTCCGGGTGAAGATATCGGTAGGTTCGAACCCGTGGACCGATGCGGAGAACATGATTAACCTGGCGAAGATCTGCGAGCGCTACGGCGGCGGCGGACATGCACGGGTGGGAGCCATCAGCTTTCCTCCGGGCGATTTTGCGCGTGCCACAGAAGCCGCGCAGGAGATTCTCGCGGAGCTGCGCAGCTACGCGCGCAGGCATCACACGAAGTAGAGCAATTCGGAATTTTTGTCCGGAGTCGAGCACACAATCCCGGAAATTGCCAGCCGGATTTGCATTGCCAAGGATTGTCTTTCTTGGCAATCGTTGAAAAACGGATGTTTAGCCGTTGGTTAATCCTTGCGCGGAAATGCAAAGGATTAACCGATCCGTTACACTCTTGCGGATATGTTAATAGCACGCAAAGCAATGCTGCACGCTGCTTTGAGCCTGGTTCTGCTCAGCTGTGCTCCGGTTGCGAGGGCGCAGGGCGGGCGAGTGAATGCCGTGCCGCCGGGCACCAAGGTGAATTCCGCCGATCCCACCACAAAACCTTTGGATAGCCGCAAGCGTTTTGCGTATGACGTGGTGCGTGCGGCGGTGGCGTTGCCGCAAGGCGAGTTGCAGGACCGGTTGAGGGTGCTGGCCGAGGCAGCGGCGGTGATCTCACCGATTCGTCCGGCACTGGCGAGGGAGTACAGCAGGGAAGGTTTGCGGGTGGAGCAGGACCTGATCCAGCGCGGCGAAGAGCCATCTACCTCGATGCTGAATGCAGGGCCGGTGGATTGCAAGGCGGTGCAGACACTGGTGGAGAGCATTCCGGCAGAGCGCGTGGATGCGGCGGAGACGACTCTGGTGGCGGCAATCGGAAATTGTGCAACGGCGCGGTTGAGCGCGCAGAAGCTGATTGACGCAGGCGTGCAGGAAAAGAAAGTTGCGCCGCGCGCGACGCTGGCGATGATGGAGATTGTGGGATTCAATTCGGCGTGGTCGCAGCAGACGTTCGAGAAGGTCTTCGATGCGTTGCCGGCAGAGGCGGAGAAGATGGGGCCGCAGGCTCCGAATCTGGCGAACATGTATGCGCGGGCGGCGGGCGAGATGGGCCACGACGCGGCGCAGAAAGCTGGGCTGAAGCTGCTGCTCTGGCTGGGCAAGGTGCCGGAGAGCGGCGACCGCACGGTAGCCGTGAATGTGACGGCCGCGGCGATGAAAGAAGTGCTGGGCACCAAAGACTTTGAGGATGCGATGGCCAGTGACATGACGGCGCGGCAGGTGGCGCAGAGCGCTGGTGGCGAGGGCGAAATCTCACATGCGTCGGACGAGCCTGTCTCAGTGCTTAAGGCGATGCAATCGGCGAATGACGACCGGATCAAAGAGTTGGAGGCGCTACCTCCGGCGCAGCGTGCGCGCGAGGCAGCGGCGAGTGGCTTTGCCAGCGGCAGCAGCGGCAACCGCAAGCTGGCATCACGCTATTTCGATCTTGCATTCGATTCGCTGAACACGGTGTGGAGCGAGCGCGAGAGTTTGCGGGAGGCTCCGGACGTGGTGCAGGAGGTGAGCGAGGCGGCGGCACAGGTGGATTCGCTGGATGCGCTGCATCGTGCGCAAGGGTTGGACGACACAGCCGCCGAGGCGATTGGAATGCTAGCCGTGGCGCGTGTGGTGGCCAACAAACAGCAGGAGGATGGTAAGTCAGCAGGCCGCTAGGCGGGTGAGGGGAGCGCTTGGCGGGCGCTCCTCAAAAGGTTTCGCATCCGCGGCGGTGCCGCCGCTTCTGCTGGTGTCAGGCGACCTTGTAGCCGGCCGCGTCGGCAGTGAGACGAGCTGCCTCGGTGTACTCGGAGCCGCTGAACTCGGGCTCGGCGGAGAGCACCTTCATGTGATTCCAATCATAGGGAAACTCTTTGCCGCAATCGAGGCAGACGACATAGGTTCCCGTGAGCCGCGCGGCTTGAGAGCGCAGGCCATTTCCCTTTTTTGCAGTTATGGGAAAACTGTAGTTCTTGTGCCAACAGCCGAAGAGCATGTCAAATACTTCGCCTAACATAAATACCTCCTGATCCGCTTCTAAAGCCGGATGCCAATCGGTACTAAGGCATCTAGTACTTAGATTCGCCGCAGCTCAGAAAGGTTCGACAGATGCACAAACTCAATTTGCCGTTGAATGTTGTAGTTAGATGCGGCGGGCAGGTTTTGCGCCGGTGTGCGAGGCAATCGGAGCATTGGGCCAAGGATTTCCTCATCGGTGCTGCTGCTTCGTTGGGGGCTGAGCGGTACAATCGGCCATAGCCATGTCTTCTGATTTCGTTCATCTGCATCTTCATACCGACTACTCCATGCTTGACGGCGCCTGCGATACCAAGGTGCTGTGCAAGCGCGCGAAGGAATTGGATATGTCCGCCGTTGCCATGACGGACCACGGCAACATCTTCGGAGCTGTGCACTTCTTCAACGACGCGAAGGCCGTGGGGATTAAGCCGATCCTGGGCTGCGAGCTTTACGTGTGTAAGAAAGAAGACCATCGCGCAGAGCCGCAGGGCGATAGCTACAACCACCTGATTGTGCTGGCAGAGAACGAAGCAGGTTACAAGAACCTGACGAAGATTTGCTCAGAGGCATCGCTGCATGGCTTTTATTACAAGCCGAGGGTGAGCAAGCGCTATCTGGCCGAGCACTCGGAAGGACTCATTGGTCTATCGGCGTGTTTGAAGGGCGAAGTGGCAGAGCGGCTGACGGAAGGGAAGTACGAAGCGGCGCGCACGGCAGGCAAGACGCTGGAAGATATTTTTGGACGCGGGAATTTCTTCCTTGAGATTCAAGATCAGGGACTGGCGGAAGAAAAGCGGATTCACAAGGATCTGTTCCGGCTGGAGCAGGATCTCGATATTCCAATGGTGGCGACCAACGACAGCCACTATATCTGCGAGGACGATTGCCTGGCGCAGGACGCGATGATCTGCATCCAGACAGGCAAATCGATTGCCGATCCGAACCGCATGAAGTTCCAGACCAACCAGTTCTTTGTAAAGAGCAGCGAGGAGATGGGCAAGGTCTTTCAGGGATATGAGCAGTTACTGAAGCGCACGGTGGGGATTGCCGAGCGTTGCAATCTGCGGCTGGAGAAGATCAAAAATCCATTTCCGAAATTCGATGTGCCTGAAGGCGAAACGATTGACAGCTACTTTGAACGGATTGCGCGCGAGGGGATGGCGCGGCGCATGGGGCTGTTGGGAGAGCTGAAGACGCTGGGCAAATTGAAGCACAGCTTCGGCGACTACGAAGATCGATTGAACCGCGAGATCGGCATCATCAAGCAGATGAAGTTTCCGGGATACTTCCTGATTGTGTGGGACTTTATTCGCTATGCGAGGGAGAACGGAATTCCGGTGGGACCGGGCCGCGGCTCGGCTGCGGGTTCGCTTGTGGGATACGCGATGGGAATCACGAACGTCGATCCGATCCAGAACGAGCTGCTGTTTGAGCGCTTCCTGAATCCAGAGCGCGTCTCCATGCCTGATATCGACGTGGATTTCTGCATGAACCGCCGCGGCGAAGTCATTACCTATGTGACGGAGAAATACGGGCGCGAGCAGGTAGCGCAGATTATTACGTTTGGAACGTTGGCGGCCAAGGCAGCGATCAAGGACACAGGACGCGTGCTGGATATGCCGTACAACGAAGTGGACAGGATCGCCAAGATGATTCCCGGCACGCCAGGGATGACGATTGACAAGGCGATGGCCGACGTTGCGGCGTTCCAGGATGCGTACACGAATGATCCGGCGATTCGCAACCTGGTGGATACGGCGAAGAAGCTGGAAGGGATGGTGCGGAACTCCGGGGTACACGCGAGCGCGGTGGTGATTGCACCATCTCGCTTGGACGAGATGGTGCCGCTGTATAAGACGAAGAACGATGAAATCGTGACCGCCTATGACATGAAGGCGGTAGAGAAGATGGGCCTGCTGAAGATGGACTTCCTCGGGCTCACCACGCTGACGATCATCGACGACTGCCTGAAGCTGATCCAGAAGACGCGCGGCGAAACGGTGGTGATGGAAAAGATTCCACTGGAGGACACGGAGACCTACGAGAAGGTCTTCCACAAGGGACAGACTTCAGGGGTCTTCCAATTTGAATCCGACGGAATGAGAGACGTACTGCGGCGTTACCAGCCGACGACGGTGGAAGACTTAACGGCGTTGAATGCTCTGTACCGGCCAGGACCGATTCAGGGCGGCATGATCGACGACTTCATCGAACGCAAGTGGGGACGAAAGAAAGTCGATTACATGCTGCCGGAGCTGGAGCGGCTGCTGAAAGAGACGCTTGGCGTAATTGTGTATCAGGAACAGGTGATGCAGATTGCCAACGTCATTGCCGGATATTCACTGGGCGAAGCCGACCTGCTGCGGCGCGCGATGGGAAAGAAGATCGCGTCGGAGATGGATCAACAGCGCGAGCGATTTATGCAGGGCGCGGCGGAGCGGAAGTTTTCTACGGAGAGAGCTGGGCACATCTTTGACTTGATGGCGCAGTTTGCAGGATACGGCTTCAACAAATCGCACTCGGCAGCCTACGCGCTGGTGGCTTATCACACGGCGTACTTGAAGACACACTATCCGGTGGAGTTCATGGCGGCGCTGCTGACCTCGGTGACGGGAAAGACCGAGGACGTGGTGAAGTACATTGGCGAGTCTCGCGAGATGGGAATTGAAGTGCTGGCGCCGGATGTACATGAGTCGGCTGCGAACTTTACTCCGATTCTTACGCCGGAGGGATCAAAGATTCGCTTTGGACTTTCGGCGGTGAAGAACGTTGGCGGAAATGCGATTGAGTCGATCGTGAAGGCAAGGCAGGATGGACACTTCAAGGGGATTTACGATTTCTGCGAAAAAGTGGATTTGCGGCTGCTAAATAAAAGGGTGATGGAGTCGCTGATCAAGAGCGGGGCAATGGATTCGCTGGGACGGCGCGCACAATTGATGGACGTGCTGGACAAGGCGATGGAGCAGGCACAGAAGGCGGCGCGGGATCGCGATGCGGGACAACACGGATTGTTCGGCATCTTCGAAGAGGCAAACCCAGCAGCGAGCGCGGCTGACAGGCTGCCGAATGTTCCGGACTGGGAAGAGTCGGTACGGCTGGCGAACGAGAAGGAGATTCTGGGTTTCTGGATCAGCGGACATCCTCTGGAAAAATACCAGGAGAAGATTGAGGACCTGCATGCGCATAAGTCGAGCGACGTGCTGGCGATGAAGCGCTCGACTCCGAAGAATGAGGACATCACGGTTGCGGGGTTGATCACCGGAGTGCGTATAGCCAAGACTCGCAAGGGCGACCTGATGGCCGGACTGGTGCTGGAAGATATGCATGGACGAGTGGAGGCCGCGGTGTTTCCGGAGGCTTACAAGCGGCTGCATGAGAAGGTGAAGCTGGAGATTCCGGTGCTGGTGAAGGCAGCGGTTCGAGTGGAGGAAGATGCCGCGCCCAAGCTGTTCATCAACGAGATTACTCCGCTGGACGAGGCGCAGGTGAAGCTGCCGAGGTCGCTACGGATTTCGATTCAGCTACCGGAGGCGCTGCCGGAGACGGTGGATGCACTACATGGGTTGTTCACTCGCTCGAAGGGCGACGCCAAAGTGCTGTTCGATTTGGTGCGTCCGGGTGAGTACGTCGTGGTGATGGAAGCTGACGGATATAATGTGAGTGCGGATCGGGCGTTTATGAGAAGCGTGGAGCAGTTGTGCGGCCCGGATTCAATCAAGGTGATCGATTAAGAGAAGGTAAGCATGGAAGCGGTAAGCAAGGCAGACCAGGAACTAGCCAAGGTTGAGCGGCAGATTGCGCAGCTGGAGACGGTTGCTGAAGGCAATCCAGAGGCTCAGAAGCAGCTCCGGGCTTTGCATGAGCGGGTGGATGGACTGCGGCGGCAGGTGAGTGCAAACCTGGACGCATGGCAGCGGACGGAGCTGGCGCGCCATGCGCAGCGTCCGTATCTGCTGGATTACGTGCAGCACATGTTCACCGACTTCTCGGAGATTCACGGCGACCGGGCGTTTGGGGACGATGCGGCGATGATCTGCGGGATGGCTCGCTTCCACGACGAGCAAGTGCTGGTGGTGGGGACACAGAAGGGGCGAGATACCAAGCAGAAGATTCATCGCAACTTTGGTATGCCGAACCCGGAAGGGTACCGCAAGGCGATTCGGGCGATGCAGATTGCGGAAAAGTTTGGGCGGCCAGTATTTACATTTATCGATACACCGGGTGCGTACCCAGGACTGGGCGCGGAAGAACGCGGACAGGGCGAGGCGATTGCCTACAACCTGCGCGAGATGTCTCGGCTGAAGGTTCCGATTCTGGCAACGGTGACTGGCGAAGGCGGTTCGGGCGGAGCGCTGGCGATTGCGGTGGCGGACCGGGTGTTCATGCTGGAGAACAGCGTGTACTCGGTGATTTCGCCGGAAGGCTGCGCGTCAATTATGTGGCGCGACGCCAGTAAGCGCGAGCTAGCGGCACAGGCGATGCACATTACGGCACCGGATTTGATTGGGTTTGGCATTGTGGATGCCATTGTGCCGGAGCCGGAGGGCGGAGCTCACACGGACCATGCGCAGATGGCGGCGACGCTGGACAAGGTGCTTTGGGCGAGCCTGGCCGAGCTGAAAAAACTGAGCACGACGGAGCTGCTGAACGGGCGGTATGAGAAATTCAGGAATATGGCGCAGTTCTACCGCGAGACGTAGGACGATATAAAGTTAATAAACACACTGCTAGAAATAAATAAACTCAATATATAGATTGACAAACTAAATTGTCAGGCGCAATCTGACGATGTAAACCGAATTGCGCCATGCCTACCCAGACGAAAAATACGACAGATTGGCAGGAACTAAGCCGGCTCACCCAGGGACAGTCCATTGTGGTGGAACGGGTGCGGCTGACCGAAAAGAACATTGCCATTGAAGGCGCGTTTGAGCTGCCGCAACTGGCACAGCTGAGCGCCGAGGACCAGGTGTTTGTGACGGCATTTATCCGCAGCCACGGGTCCATCAAGGAGATGGAGCAGATCTTTGGGGTTAGCTATCCGACGATCAAGGGGCGGCTGAACCGGATCGCGGAGAGCCTGGATTTTGTGGAGCAGAATCCGGCCCCGGGGCGCAGCGAGGTGCTGGAACGGTTGCAGCGCGGGGAAATTACAGCCGAGGACGCGATCCGGGAGTTGGAGGCGCGGAGATGATTCCATTGACGGCAACGGTGCGGATGCGACTGGCGGAAGGGCGGAGCTGGAGGATATGGATTCCGCTGTTTGTGGTTTGGCTGATGCTGCTGCCGGTGGCTCTGGTGCTGTTTCCGATGATGTTTCTGCTTGGTTTGCTGGTGCGGGTCAGCGCCTTCCGGTTGTATGGGACGGTGTGGGGGACTCTGAGTTCGCTGAGAAACACGCTGGTTGAGGTGGAGAACGAGGACGTTCTATTTCGGGTGCGGATTGTGTAAGGGAGCAGGAGAAAAATGATGAGTGAAAATCGCAGACAGATTCTGGAGATGCTGGCGGCGGGAAAGATCAACGCCGATGAGGCCGAGCGGTTGATGGCGGCGCTGGAGAATGGAACAGCGTCGGCGGCCGGCAATGCGGGCGGAGAAACCAAGGCGAAGGCCAAGTACATTCACGTAATGGTGGATGCGGAAAACGGCGGCAAAGGGGCGAAGGTGAATATCCGGGTGCCGATGCAGCTGCTGCGCTCGGGAGTGCGGCTGGCGGGACTGATTCCGGTGCAGGCGCGGGAGCATGTGGAAGGCGCGATGCGGAAGAACGGATTTCCGATGGACTTGTCGGCGATTCGTCCGGAAAACCTGGAGGAGATTGTGGATCAGCTGCAGGACTTGACCATCGACGTGGATGACGACAGCTCGAAGGTGAAGATTTACACGGAGTAGCAAGGATACCGCTACGCTACCGCACGGTGCAGCGTGCATCGGTGCTCATTGTACGCGGAAGAGCGTTCGCACTGAGAGGCTCTGCGGCATCGTTTCGCTAAAAGCGACTCGAGGCCGAAGTGCCTCTTGAACTTCAGCTCAGATTTGGGCGGTGCTGGGGTTCCTCGCGATGCTCGGAATGACCCCTCCTGGGGCTCAGAACGATCCCAGTCAAAACTCATGGACCACACCATTCAGAAGCTCACGCGTGGATCATTTCAGCATGGGATTCCTGGGATTGGATGGCGTCTGCTTTGGGCTGGGGGGCGCGTTGGAGCGTTTGGTTTTTCTTGGGGTCTTTGAGGAGGGCGACGAGGGGGATCATGACGAGAAAGACCAAGCCCATGATCTTGAAGGCTTCGACAAAAGAGAGCATAGTGGCCTGCTGCTGCAACTGTCCGTAGAGGGCACGGTAGGCCTGATGCGAAGCGGTTACGGGGTCTGCTCCCCGGAGGGCGAAGTACTGGGTGAACTGTTGCAGCGCGGCCCAGGCGCGAGGCTGGCCGGGGAGAATGTGTTCGGCGAGACGGGTTTGATGGAACTGCTGTCGGCGGGCAAGAAGGGTGGTCATGACGGCGATTCCGATGCTGCCGCCGATGTTGCGCATGAGGTTGAAGATGCTGGTGGCATTGCCCATGCGCTCTCGGGGAACGTGAGACATGGCGGCGGCGGCGAGAGGAATGAACATGCAGGCCATGGCTCCGCCCTGCATGACCTGCGGCCAGAAGATGTCCCAGTAGCCGGCGTTGAGATTGAGGTTGGCGAGCATGAACATGGTTAGAGCGCCGACCAGGAATCCGGTGACGAGAAGTTTGCGCACATCCACACGGGCGGCGATGGCTCCGACGATGAAGGTAAGGGCAAACGAGCCGATGCCACGCGGGGAGAGCGCGAGTCCGGCCTGCATGGCTGGGTAATTGAGCAGGGTTTCAAGGTATTGCGGGAGCAGGACGAGGCTGGCGTAAAGGCAGAAGCCGACGGAGGACATCATCAGTACACCGACGGCGAAGGAGCGGTCCTTGAGGGAACGCAGATCGACAATAGGATGCTCGACGATGAGTTCGCGTATGACGAAGGCGAGCAGGCCGACGATGCAGCAGAAAACTTCGATGCGAATGTCGCGCGAGCCCAGCCAGTCTTTGCGCTGTCCTGTGTCTAAGAGGATTTGCAGGGCGCCGAGGCCGAGGGCGAGAAAACCAATTCCCCAGAGATCGACGGAAGCGCTACGGTTGCGCTTGAGGTAGGGCGGATCGTGGACGAAGCGCGTCATCATCATCAGCGAGAAGATGCCGACGGGAATGTTGAGGTAGAAGATCCAGCGCCAAGTGTAGTTGTCCGTGATCCAGCCGCCGAGGGTGGGGCCGATGATGGGGGCGACGATGATTCCGAGACCGTAGGCGGCCATTGCCTGGCCGTGCTTCTCCTTGGGGAAGGTTTCAAAGAGGATGGCTTGGGCGAGGGGTTGCAGTCCGCCTCCGGCGAGGCCCTGGAAGACGCGGAAGACGATGAGTTCGGTGAGGCTGGTGGCGGTTCCGCAGAGCAGGGAAGCCAGGGTGAATCCGGCGACGCAGAAGAGCAACATGCGGCGGCGTCCAAAGTAGGTGGCCAGCCACCCGGACATGGGCAGGATAATGGCGTTGGCTACGAGATAGGAGGTGACAACCCAGGTCCCCTCCTCATAGGTTGCGCTGAGGTTTCCGGAGATGTGGGGAATGGAAACATTGACCACCGTGGTGTCGAGGACTTCCATGAAGGTCGCGAGCATCACGGAGATGGTCACGATCCACGGATTCACCAGCGGACGAGAGTCAGTGGTTGCCATGGCAATAGGTTGAGACGTGGCAGATTATCGCGATTGGGGGCGCAGGTCTGTGATGCAGAACACCACGGTAGGGGCAATTTGTTTCATTACCCAGAGGGATTGGGCGGGTGGTATGTTCCCGGTCAGGGGCTCCAGAGCTGCGGTCCGATGCAGGAGTTTGCCGTTTGGTGCACAGGCGGCGCGGCAGCGCTAAATAGCTGGCATATAATGAACGCCGGACAAGGTGACGCAAGGCTTGTAGGCAAGGCGCTTGCGTGCCGAAGGTGACTCTTTCATGGTAAGTACCGACGTTGCCCTTAAGCAGGGCAGTGATAGGGGCCAGGATGGCGGGCCTGTTGTAAATGACTTCAGCATCCAAGTTGCCACGGTAAACGGATCCGGCTCACAGTCAGCGAATTCCGTTCTGCTTCGCACCATCTTCCGGATGGGCGTGCCGGTGAGCGGCAAGAATCTTTTTCCCTCCAACATTGCGGGACTTCCGACGTGGTTCACGATTCGCGCGTGCAAATACGGATATGTGGCCCGCAAGCAGGACCCCGAGCTGCTGATTGCGATGAATCCGGAGACGGCTGCGGAAGATGTGATGGGGCTGAAGGCGGGGTCGGTGGTGCTGTTTGACGAACCGCTGAAGCTGGCCGTGTTGCGCGACGATCTGGTGTTTTACTCCGTGCCATTCGACAAGCTGGTGGGGCCAGTGGCTCCAGAGCCGAAGCTGAAAAAATTGCTGCGCAACATGGTTTATGTTGGCGTGATGGCGCACCTGCTATCGCTGGAAATGGACGAGGTGAATGAGTCGATCCGGCGACAGTTCAGCGGCAAGAAACGCGCGACCGATGTGAACATTGCCGCAGCGCTCGCCGGATACGAATACGCGATGGCCAACCTGGCCCGCTCCCGCTACAAAGTGGAGCGGATGAATGCGACGGCGAACAAGATCATGATCGACGGAAACTCGGCGGCGGCGCTGGGAGCGATGTTTGCCGGAGTTACGGTGGTGTCGTGGTATCCGATTACGCCATCGTCGTCAGTGATTGAAGCGCTGGTCGATAACTTAAAGGAATACCGCGTGGACGCTGACGGTAAAGCCACCTTCGCAGTGGTGCAGGCGGAGGACGAGCTGGCGGCAATTGGTATGGTGCTGGGCGCTTCGTGGGCAGGAGCGCGGGCGATGACAGCAACGTCGGGGCCGGGAATCTCGCTGATGGCCGAGTTTACGGGGCTGGGCTACTACGCGGAGATTCCGGCGGTGATCTGGAATATACAGAGGGTTGGACCATCGACGGGATTGCCGACGAGGACGGCGCAGGGCGATCTGCTTTCGACGGCTTTCCTTTCGCATGGAGACACGAAGCATCCAATGCTGTTGCCGCATTCGGTGGGCGAGTGCTTTGAGTTCGCAATGACGGCATTCAACCTGGCGGAGCGTTTGCAGACTCCGGTGTTCGTGCTCAGCGATCTGGATATTGGGATGAATAATTGGATGAGCGATCCGTTTCCGTACCCGGATGCGGCGGTGGATCGCGGCAAGGTGCTGAGCAAGGAGGATGTGGAACGGCTGGGCGGCTTTGCGCGTTACAAGGACGTGGACGGCGACGGCATTGGGTATCGAACTTTGCCTGGGACCGAGCATCCGTTGGCGGCATGGTTTGCACGCGGTAGCGGACACAACGAACGGGCGCAATACTCGGAGCGTCCGGATGATTACGTGAAGAATCTGGACCGGTTGAATCGCAAGTGGGAGACGGCGCGGGGGATGGTGCCGGGGCCGGTTGTGGAACGCAAAGTACCGGATGCAAAGGTTGGGATTATTGCGTTTGGATCGTCGCACTGGGCGGTGATAGAGAGCGTGGATCAGCTGCGGGATGAGCGGGGAATTGCCGCCGACTACCTGAGGCTGAGGGCGTATCCGTTCAATGCGGCGGTGCAGGAGTTTATTGCGGCGCATGAGCGGGTGTATGTGGTGGACCAGAACCGCGATGCGCAGATGTTGCAACTGATCAAGCTGGATATTGCGGCGGCGGAGGTTGTGAAGCTGCGCAGCGTTCGCCACTACGACGGACTTCCGCTGGACGCCCGTTTTGTTACCGACAGCATTGTGTCTCAAGAGCAAGCAGGGCAGGAGCAGAAGTAAATGGCGAGCACACCGAATTCCCCGGCAGCAGTGAAGCAGAACCGCATTGGACTCTCCGTGATGGATTATCGCGGGAGCAAGTCGACGCTGTGCGCCGGATGCGGACATAACGCGATCTCAGAGCGCATTATCGATGCGTTTTACGAAATGGGCATTGAGCCTGAGCAGGTTGCCAAGCTGAGCGGCATCGGCTGCTCATCGAAAAGTCCGGCGTATTTTATGGGGCGGGCGTTCAGCTTTAACGCGGTGCATGGGCGCATGCCGGCGATTGCCACGGGCGCAGCGGTTGCCAATCACAAGCTGCTTTGCATTGGAGTAAGCGGCGACGGCGATACGGCTTCGATTGGGATGGGACAGTTCGCACACTTGATGCGGCGCAATCTGCCGGTGATTTACATCATTGAAGACAACGGGGTGTATGGGCTGACGAAGGGACAGTTTTCGGCGACGGCTGATGTGGGATCGAAGCAGAAGGGCGGCGCGGTAAACGAGTTGCAGGCAATTGATACCTGCGCATTGGCGATTGAGCTGGGTGCGACGTTTGTGGCGAGGAGCTTCAGCGGCGACAAGAAACAACTGTCGGCGTTGTTGAAAGCGGCGATTGCGCATAACGGAACGGTGCTGCTGGATGTGATTTCGCCATGCGTGACGTTCAACGATCATGAGGGTTCGACGAAGAGCTACAAGTTTGTGAAAGACCACGAAGAGCCGCTACAGGATATCAACTTTGTTCCGGCGTTTGAGGAGATCGACGTGGAGTACGAGCCGGGCAGCGGAGTGGATGTGACGATGCACGATGGCTCGAAGCTGCATTTGACGAAGATCGAAGAGGATTACAACCCGACGAACCGGATTGAGGCGCTGACGCGTCTGGCAGAGGCTCACGAAAAGGAAGAAGTGCTGACCGGACTATTCTATGTGAATCCGGCAAAGCCGAGCTTTACGGATTTGCTGAACCTGGTGGATGCGCCGCTGGGGACTCTGCCGCTGGATGCGGTAAGACCGTCGAGAGAGACGCTGGAGAAGATTATGGAGGAGTACAGGTAGAGTCTAGAGCAGTTGATGCCTGTGTTCGGCAACGGAGCGACATGGAGAACATCGAAGAGCTCAAGAGACAGGCAGGCGAAGCCTCCCTAAACTGGGTGGCGGCGAACACGGTCGGAATTGTCAATACCCTGCGTACGAGCGGCTATGATGAAGCGACGAATCGCCGTGGAGATGGGGAAGAGATCGGGACTGGCTGCCCGGGACGCTGGGGGACGCACCATTTCATCCTGACTGCGGGCCACGTTATTAAAGCTGAGGCCCAGCCAACGGATATGCGGATATTTTGGCGATCCAAATCTCACATTGAGCGAAGGTCAGATGCCGACCTCAGGGCAGAAGATATTGCGGACGGCATTCCGGTATCCGATCCGAATGCTCGTATTCACCGTTGCAAATGGGAGGACTTGGCTGTCATCGTTATGGACCCGAAATTTGCGGGTGAGAATACGGAGTTTTTTGATATTGCTAATGAGTGGAACGATCCGGCCGTAGGGGAGTTTGTTACTTGCCATGGATTTCCGATTGATAGGCGCGTTCTGGTCGAGGAACGATATATCGGGAACAGGCGGGAGCGAACGATTGCTGTTCGTCCTGAAATATTCAGCGGGCGTGTATTACCTCAGCCATCAGAAAGAGAACTTAGGTTTCAGATTACCGAATACAACCCCGACTTACATTACCTTGTCCCGTACGAGCACCCTGACAGCAAACATCCGCACGGTTTCAGCGGGGCTGCCGCGTGGTGGGAGAGCGACGAGAAACAGCTCGTCTGGCGTCCGAATTTTAAGTTTGCCGGAGTATGCACTTGCTGTTACAAGAAGGGCTCGGTTGAGCAAATTGTGAAAGCTTCCGCTGCCCGCCGTTTCTTAGAAGAAGTGTTTGGTGCTGCATAGGATGATGGTGCCTGGCCCCTCTGCGTGTGGGCTTATTTGCAGCGGCTAACGACAGCGTTCGTGGCCTGAATGTTCGTGCTGGGTAGATCTTCCGAACAACAGAGGAATGCTGGCGCCGAGGGCGTAGGCAAATGAGTTTATGGCGGGCCAGACGAAGAAGAGCTGCAACAGGCCAAGCTCATCCTCGGGGCTGTGCTCGGAGCGCCACAGAGGGAAGACGTCCGCGCGCACGTGGTTCCAACTGCGAGTAGCCCAATAGAGATCGGTGGCGAGGAAGGCGAGTACGAGAGCGCCGGCTAGCCACGTGTAGCAGGCGACGGAGCTGCGCGCACGCCGATTCAAGATAAAGCCCAGCAGCAGACCAGCCCACCAGATGAGCGGGCTATACCACATCACAAGATTTGAGTTGCTGGAGGCGGAGTCAAGGCCGGTAAAGCGCGCGAGAAGTACTCCGGCAAAGGCAGCACAGAATCCACCTCCGAACATGGCAGCCACACAGTGCAGGAGGAAGCTTCGGCCTCCTGCAGGAGCACTGCTTTGAGAAGCCGAGGTGAATGATTGGTGCTGGTGCTGGCGCAGATCGGTTCGGCTGACCATCGCTAGAGGAGCGAGTTTAGCACTTCTCCCAGATAGCTCCGTGTTTACAAGGAGGCTAAGAATGCGATGCGAACAGATTGCTTCGCGCAAAAGAGGCGCGTCGAAGGTGGGGCACCGGCCAATAGCCTCTATAATCGTTTTTGCAATCAGCATTCCTTTCAATGGAGTCCCCGTGGCCTACAACGATTTGCGTGAATGGATAGCGGCGCTGGATGCGGCTGGTGAGCTGAAGCGCATTACCGCCGAAGTCGATCCGGTGCTTGAAGTGACTGAGATTACCGATCGGGTTTCGAAGTGGGGAGCGAAGAATGGCAAGGGGCCGGGCGGACCGGCGCTGCTGTTTGAGAATGTGAAGGGACACCCGGGGCAGAAGATCTTCATCAACCAGTTCGGCTCTGAGCGGCGGATGAACATGGCACTGGAGTCGAATTCGCTGGATGAGATTGCGGAGCGGATTCAGCAGATGATGGACGTGAAGACTCCGCAGGGATTGCTGGAAAAGATCAAGATGCTGCCCAAGTTGGCCGAGCTGGGGAATCTGTTTCCGAAGCGGGTGGCGACGGGGCCGTGTAAGGAAGTGATCAGGCGGGAAGGTTTTTCGCTGCTGGATTTTCCTATTTTGCAGTGCTGGCCGCAGGACGGTGGACGGTTCATTACGCTGCCGTGTGTGATGACGCGCGATCCGAGGACGGGCAAGCGGAACGTTGGGATGTATCGGATGCAGGTGTATGACGCGACGACGACGGGGATGCACTGGCAGCGGCACAAGAACGCGGCGGAGCATCAGCGGGAGTTGATGCGGGCGGCGGTGACGAATGGGCCGACGGTGGGACGGACTTCGTCGGTGGACATTATGGCGCGCAGCGGCGGCGGAAGCGTTGCGATCCAAGGGAAGCCGGTGCATGGGCGGATGGAAGTTGCTGTGGCGATTGGGACCGATCCGGCGCTGACGTTTTCGGCAATTGTGCCGGCGCCGCCGGAGATTGAAGAGTACATGATTGCCGGGTTCTTGCGCGGAAAGCCAATTGAGGTGGTGAAGTGCGAGACGGTCGATTTGGAGGTTCCGGCAAGCGCGGAGATTGTGCTGGAGGGAACGGTCGATATTGGCGAGCTGAAAGTGGAGGGTCCGTTCGGCGACCACACAGGGTTCTACTCGCTGGAGGACCTGTACCCGGTGTTCAAGGTGCAGTGCATTACGCATCGGAGGAATCCGATTTACGCGGCAACGATTGTGGGCAAACCTCCGCAGGAGGATGCGTGGATGGCGCGGGCGGTGGAGCGGATCTTTTTGCCCGCGGCCAAGATGATGATTCCGGAGCTGGTGGATTTCCATCTGCCGCCGGAAGGTGTGGCGCACAACCTGATGATCCTTTCGATTCGCAAGAGTTACCCGGGACAGGCGCGGAAGGTGATGAACGCGATCTGGTCCATGGGGCAGGCGATGTTTACCAAGTGCATTGTGGTGGTGGACGAGGACTGCGATGTAAAGGATCTGCGCGAGGTGACGCTGCGGACACTGAACAATATCGATCCGGAGCGGGATATTCAGTTCATGCTGGGGCCGGTGGATTCGCTGGACCATGCCGCACGGCTGCCGAATTTTGGCAGCAAGATGGGGATTGACGCGACGCGGAAATGGGCGACCGAAGGCTTTGACAGACCGTGGCCGGATGAGATCGAGATGACAGACGAGGTGAAGGCGCAGGTCACGCGGCGGTGGAAGGAATTCAAGCTGGAGTAGGCAGGAGTTGAAGGGTATTGCCGGGGGGACTAACGGCGCCAGAGAAAGCACATTAGAATGACTCCCCAGAAGAGCACTGCCAGGAAGACAGCTACAAACAATCCCTTAAATGCCGCGAGCGTATCCGGGTGCGGTTGCTCCACATGACTGTCAGAACAGCCGGACGCGGTGCATGGGCTCCGGAAGAGCTTGTTGATTCGCCGCGAAAAGTTTGAACGCTTCATACGCCCACAGCTCGGTTCCTCTGCTCAAAGGAGGCTGCGATGGGAGACGGTCGCAGTCATTCCGGCCGAGAATCCTTCTTGCTGGAACTATGCAACTTCTTGAGCATATTGGGAAGGAAAATGTGAGTACCTTGTCACTTTATCGTCACTTGTGCCGGTTAAGTGACCGGCTAGTATCGCCGGAAGACGTTGAAAGGACAAAGCGTATCCGCTCGGCGATGGGCGGGTGGGAGTAGCTCCAGAAGACGAGGAGAGGCGAGGGATCGGGGTAGGAATAGGATTTCTCGCCAAGGAGTTGAAAGGTCTGGGCGGCAACCTGGGCGGGGTTTGGGGTGGTGGCTTGGGTGATGGCCAGGCCATAGACATCGGCCTGATGCTCTTCCCATCGGCTGAATGAGCTGGCAAGGGGCTCTCCGAAGAAGGAAAGAAAAGAGGCGAGCAGCAGGAGAAGAGGGAGCGAAGACCAATCGCCGAGGGCGCGGATTTGCCAGCGCAGGCCGAAGCGGGTGAGAGCGGACTGGGCAAGGCGCTGGGCGAGGAAGAAGCCGGCGAAGAGCAGCAGCGCGGAATAGGCCAAGCCGAGGTAAATGTGGTGAAGGACGTAGTGGCCCATCTCGTGTCCGAAGACGAAGAGGGTTTGCGGGAGGGTGAGGTCGCGGGCAGTGTTGTCCCAGACGACAATGCGCTTGGTGGCTCCGAAGCCGGTAACGTAGGCGTTGTAGGTGGTGACCTTGTCGCTGGCGTGCATGAGGAAGATGCGCGACTCGGGAATATCGAGGCCCGAGGAGTGGGCGAGGCGGCGGAGCTGGGTGGTGAGTTCCGGATTGGTGTTGGCGAGCGGCTCGAAGCGGTTGAAGAGCGGATCGATGATGACGGGCGAGACGAAGACCATGGCAGCCATGATGGGCAGGGTGAGCAGCCAGGCGTAGAACCACCAGCGCCGGGGAGCACGGCGGATGAGGGTGTAGAGTCCCCAGAGGGTAAAGGCGGCAAAGATCAGGATCAGCAGTTCGGCTTTGGCCCAGTCGGCCAGCCATGAGCCCCAGCCCTGGATGCTGAGCCCGTAGGCGAGGGAGATGTGATGTCCGTAGATGGACAGAGGCAGATCGAAGAATGAGAGGGTAAGCAGCAGGGCGGGGACGAAGATGATGACCTGCACGAAGCGCCGTTTGGAGATGCTCTCTACCACTCGCTGCAGCTTGGGAGCGAAGCGGAAGGCGATGAGCGCGACGAGCACGGCGATTCCGAGGATGGTTGAGGCGAGGGAAAGCACGAGGCTGGTGCGGTGCAGGCCCTCGGACTTGTGAAGCTGCTCCGGGGTGAGGGTGTAGGCGGTAATGGTGCGCTGGGCGACGAGCTCTCCGGGAGAGAGATGTGCGGCGGGAGTGGGGACAGTCGGCATGTGTGTTCTCCATGATAAATGGCCGATGCTGATACGTTGCCGTTCGCTGGATGAAAGTGCATCACAACCCGCTATGCGCGCCATTCGACTGCCGGGTTGCCCCACAGACTAGAATATTTTTGCCAAAGCAGTGCTGCAGGAGAGAGCATAAGTTGTTTGTGTGATGGGCGTTGACTCCTTAAGGAAGTGATTCATATCAATGGCGACAGGGCAAAAAAATACTCCAACTGAAATTGCAGCAGCCAAAGGAAAGCTTGGCATATTGATCGTGGGACTGGGTGCGGTGGCTACCACATTTGTGGCTGGCGTGGAGGCCGTACGCAAGGGGATTGGGGCGCCAATCGGCTCATTGACGCAGATGGGGACGATCCGCCTGGGAAAGCGCACGGATGGACGTTCTCCACTGATTAAGGATTTTGTTCCTCTCGCCGATTTGAATGATCTGGTCTTTGGCGGCTGGGACATTTTCACCGACAGCGCATACGAAGCTGCGTCCCATGCCAAGGTTCTGGAAAAGGATCTGCTGCTCCAACTTAAACCGTTTCTGGAAACAATCAAGCCGATGCCGGCGGTGTTCGATCATAACTACATTAAGCTGATCGATGGACCGAACGTGAAGAAGGGCAAGAACAAGCTGGATCTGGCCGAGCAGCTTCGCGCCGATATCCGCAACTTCAAGAAGGCGAATGGCTGCGACCGGCTGATCATGATCTGGTGCGCCTCGACGGAGAGCTTCCAGAAGGCGAGTGAAGTTCATGAGTCGGTGGCGGCGTTTGAAAAAGGGCTGGAGGCGAGCGACCCGAACATAGCGCCCTCGCAGATTTACGCCTATGCGGCACTGCAGGAGAGCGTGCCATTTGCCAACGGCGCGCCGAACCTGACGGTCGATCTGCCGGTGATGCGGGAGCTCTCAAAGAAACACAATGCGCCGATCTGCGGAAAAGACTTCAAGACCGGGCAGACGCTGATGAAGACGATTCTGGCTCCGGGATTCAAGGCTCGCATGTTGGGGCTGAGCGGATGGTTCTCGACCAATATTCTGGGAAACCGCGACGGCGAAGTGCTGGAAGATCCGGGATCATTCAAGACCAAGGAAGAGTCCAAGCTGAGCGTGCTGGATCATATTCTGCAGCCTGAGCTGCATCCCGCGCTGTACGGGAATATCTTCCACAAGGTGCGCATCAACTACTATCCGCCGCGTGGCGATAACAAGGAAGGCTGGGACAATATCGACATCTTTGGCTGGCTCGGATATCCGATGCAGATCAAGGTCGATTTCCTCTGCCGCGACTCGATTCTGGCAGCTCCGCTGGCGCTGGATATCGTGTTGTTCCTCGACCTGGCAGCGCGTTCCGATCAGCTGAAGGGAATCGGAATTCAGGAGTGGATGAGTTTCTACTTCAAGTCTCCGATGACCGCTCCGGGACTCTATCCCGAACATGACCTGTTCATCCAGATGATGAAGATGAAGAATACTCTGCGCCACATTCAAGGCGAGGATCTGATCACTCACCTTGGCCTGGAATACTACGACTAGAACTGCTGATAGTTGGGCGAAAAAGGCAGGAGCTTCGGCTTCTGCCTTTTCCCTTTAGGGCGAGAAAAGAGCCCTGAATTTTACCTTAGTACCAAGCACAGCACGTAGAGTCGGCATCGTATGTAGCTATGAAACGGGCTGGGTTGAAATCGTTGATCGCCGTGTTAGTGCTGGCCTCCACAGGGCTATGGGCCGAAGCGCAAGGAACTTTTCGTGGCGAACTGGTGAGTGCACCACGGGGAGAACGATCGGCCGGTCTGCTGTATCTGCTGGGACGCGACGGCAACGTGCGTCGCGTGGTGGTGACTCGCGCGGTTGTTGAATATGACTCCGCGGTGTCGTCGGAAGACCGTTCTCAGCCCGCCCGGCGAGCGCTGGTGCCCGGCACGGAGGTGCGAGTGGTCGCGCTGGTGGACTCCGAAAGCGGCGAGTGGACCGCCTCGCGCGTGGAGGTGATCGCGCACCATGCCGCTAAGTTCGAGGACGACTACGGCCCGGACGGCAGCGGCCCGGACCAAGTCACCACTTCCACAGGGCCTGAGATTCCTTCACGTACCATTTAAGCGCGATGCCTAAAGCGCGGCAGGGGCGATCCCTTGCCGCGCTGCGATTAGACAGAGTCACATTTGACTTCTCTCAAATAAGTAGTGCAGCCCTTCCGATGATTTTGTTCTCCTGAATCAGACGGTGAGCTGTCTCGGCTTCCTCCAGCGGAAAAGTTCGGGTGACCACGGGTTTCACTTTGCCCTGATGGACAATCCTGATTGCATCCTGCAACTCCGCCATGGATACGTATCTTGAGCCGTGAATCTCCAGACCCTTAAACATTACCGCCGTGGGATCAACGCGGAATGTGGGATCGCTCTTAAAGACGGCAGGCGAACGGAAGCCCAGCACCACGAGCCGGCCAGCCACTGCAAGGCTCTGGAAACCTGCTTCCAAGGTTTGCGCCGAGGCAACAAAGTCGAGGACGGCATCGACGCCACGGCCATCGGTGAGACGTTTGGTCTCGGTGACCAGGTCCTTGGATTTGCAATCGATAACCTCGTCGGCGCCCAAGGTCTTTGCGTACTCAAGTTTTTCGGGAGCGACATCGGCGGCGATGACACGGCCGCCGCAGAGCTTTGCGATTTGCACGGCATGGATTCCTACTCCGCCTCCCGCACCTATGATCAGGACGTCGTCGCCGGGGCCGACCTTGGCTTCCTCTCTGCAGGCGTGCAGAGGCGTGGCAATCGCATCGGAAATGATAGACGCCTCGGCGTAGGACATATCCTTGGGAATGCGGCAGAGATTTACGGCCGGAACACTCATGTATTCGGCGTAGCCGCCATCGCAAGCCAGGCCGACGTAGCCGCGCCAATTTTCACAGAGCGTCTCGCGGCCACTGCGACAGAAGCGGCAAACTGCACAAGTAAGGTAGAAGTGACAGGCGACGTGATCCCCGACTTCGAGGTGACGTACTTCACTGCCCAACTCCACGACTTCGCCAGCGACTTCGTGGCCGAGAATTCTGGGATAGCTGGTGACAAGGCCCGGCGTGCCTTTCATGATTACAATCGTCAACCCCACGCCCGCCGCGCGAACCCGAATCTTCGCATCGCAAGGACCGACGCCTGGTTCTTTGACCTCGGCCAGCGTGACCGGCCCACCCTGTTCGTGAAGAAGCATTGCCCGCATAAATCCGTACCTCCTGCTATATGAAAGTCGACGCAAGAACAGCCGCATCGCGTGATCAACCGCAATCGCTCTTTTGGTTTTACAAACGGATGCAATTCTACACAAGGCAGAATAGCACTCGGTCCTGGCGAGGATTTGAACGCCAGAGGGTTGAGTTTCGTTTGGTCACTGACGAGACACTAAATCGTGCTTGAAACAGAGCTTCGCCAACACCTAACTGACGTGGCATAATGGGGTTGCATCGCATGGCCCCGTAGCTCAGCTGGATAGAGCAGCGGTTTCCTAAACCGGAGGTCGGGTGTTCGAATCACCCCGGGGCTACCATCTCAATTCATTGAAAGCGCACTAGATAGCGGCAGACCGGGAATTTTGTAGTCACGATATTGGTTGTTCTCTCGATTTCTTCCCATCTGGCGGAAAACCATTCCAAGAATACGACCTTCTGAAATTCGCAGGTTCAATACACTCGCACTACCAACTGCGTGACATTTGCTGTACCAGTTACATGCAAGGAGAAGTGCACGACGATGGTCGCCTATGCGCTGTCTTTTTGGCATGAATTGACGCACAACGTACGAGCGGACACCATGCAAGCAAGAGGATGAAAGCTTTGCATATGCTTGGAACTGCATTTATCTCCGTGCTGGCGGGCCTACCTTCCTCGCTATCGCATGGGTGTCCTCCCAACTGAAGATCATCCCGCCGCTGAAGGGTAGGCCCCTTCCTTGAAGTCCGTGTAGCGCCCCGCCGTCTGGATGGTCATGGGCCCCCGCAAGAGTCAGGAAATCCAGATGACTTTCAAGCAAGCCAAAACTCTGTTTGCTTTATCCATTTTGCTCGGTGCTATGACGGTCACAGCTTTTGCGGGCGTCACCGTCTCCTCACCTGAGAACGGGGCGACTGTTCACTCGCCCGTCACATTCGTCGCGAGCGCCACTGCAACGGGCCGGGCCAGCATCACGAGGATGGCCATCTACGTTGATTCGGAGAGTGTCTATTCGATCAATCGGGCGAGTCTGGACACCAGCGTTTCCATGTCCAGCGGCCAGCACGCGGTTGTCGTGGAGGCCTTTGACTCCAGGGGGAACACCTACTCTTCCGATTTGACCCTCAATGTTCAGGCTGCGACGCTGACTCTTACCACGTCTTCTCTCGCTAACGGCACCGTGGGCAGTGCTTACTCCGTGGCTTTGCAGGCCAGCGGCGGTGTCACGCCTTATACGTGGAGCCTTGCTTCGGGTTCGTTGCCTTCAGGACTGACTCTCTCTGCCAGTGGCACGATCAGCGGCACACCGACAGCCAGCGGGACGTCTTCATTCAGCATTACCGTCAAGGATTCAGAGACTACGCCCCAGACGGCGACTTCCAGCCTTGCGATAACCATTGCCCCAGCTGCGACGC
>Ga0181520_10000212_pt1 | contig 124370 bp, 101 predicted proteins | sample PEATcosm2014_Bin_29_FD_132451 | JGI IMG/M metagenome (GOLD analysis project Ga0181520, IMG submission 132451) | Peatland microbial communities from MTU Mesocosm Facility, Houghton, MI, USA - PEATcosm2014_Bin02_30_metaG | ecosystem: Environmental > Terrestrial > Soil > Wetlands > Peat | place... | reverse complement strand
TGCTTCCATGACGACAGTTCACAGAACGTCAGGCCGCGGGGAAAAGTACCTTGCCTGAGGCCGAACCTGATCCGTCAACAAACAGGCTCAGGACTCCACAAGTTGTGGGTAATTGAAAGCGCTTCAGCGTGGGGTGAGCAAAACACATAGTTCATACGGAGTCCTGTAGGGACGGCGCTCATACTCCCTTCCCTTTTATCGTTGTTCCGAGAGGAATGAAAGGACAAGCCGGACGCGACTTCCGAAAACTTCAAACATCTGTTGCCATCCCGGCAGAGCCGAGGGTTTTCACAATCGAATAGACTAGAGAGCGATGAACGATACCCTTTTTGCTCCCACCCCCGCCGACCGTGCCGCCGACTGGATTGTCGCTCACTGCGACGGCGGTTCGCGCGGCAATCCCGGACCCTCCGGCTACGGCGCTGTGGTCGAAGACGCCCAGGGCCGCGTGCTGGCCGAATTGAGCGAATTCCTCGGCATCCAGACCAACAACTACGCCGAGTACTCCGGCTTGCTGGCCGTGCTACGCTGGGCCATCGAACACAAAGCAACGCACCTGCGCGTCATCTCCGACTCCGAGTTGATGGTCAAGCAGATGCAGGGCAAGTACAAGGTGGCCAGCCCGGTGCTCAAGCCGCTCTACGACGAGGCCAAAAAGATGGCCCGGCGCATCGAGAACCTGGAGATGCGCCACACCCTGCGCGGCGGCAACAAGGTCGCCGACCGGCTGGCCAACGAGGCCATGGACCGGGGCATGGGGAAGGCTGGTAGCGGGGTTGGCGGAGCGAGCGGAGTCAGCCGTGGAGCGGCCGCTCTGCCCAGCAGACCTCCCAGTCCGCCACTGAGCCGTCCAACGCCTGCAGCGCCCGCTAAAGCGCAGCGTCAGGTGCTGGAGGGCTACGTCAAGAACGGCGTCGTTCATCTGCTCGGCGGCGTGCTGCCCGAGGGCGTCTTTGTGAAGATCGTTCTCGAATAGCCCAACCCAAACCAAAGTGAATCCCTGCAGACGCAAGCAGGCCCCCGCCATGGCGGAGGCCTGCTTGCCGTGCTGCAAACGCAGCCCAGGGGAAACTACTTCTTGACCGGGGCGATGACGTCCTTGGCGGCCTTGGCCACGCGGAACTTGACGACGGTCTTGGCCTTGATCTTGATGGCCGCGCCGGTCTGGGGATTGCGGCCGATGCGCGCCTTGCGCTCCGCCTTTACCAGGCGGCCGATGCCGGGGATCACGAATACGCCGTTCTTCTTGGTTTCCTTGATGGCGGTCTCGGCCAGCAGGTCCAGGAAAGCAGCAGCTTGCTTGTTGGTCATTTCCATCTTCTCGGCCATGAGCCGAGTCAGGGCGGTCTTGGTCAATCCAGTTGCCATGTGTTTCTCCTTCTTTGGGGCGCGCCCTCGGGGCCGCCGGTGTTGCCTCGGGTTCCACTGCCGCGATCCGCAAAAGTCCGTGCAATCCACGCAGCGCTGGCACGAAACCCCTGTGTTCATGCGGGTTCTGAGACCCCGTCGTTGCCTACAATGCGACTTTAGGGTGGGCAAAGTCAATGGCAAATCAGCGATTTCCACAAAAATCTTTGGTTTTTTCAGGGTTTTTACCTTGAAACACCTGTTTTTGCCCATTTTTCCACGATTATGACCGATTCCGAGCCGCTCACCAACGCGCCGAGTACCGCGATGCGGCGCTCAAGAATCTCCTCATTTCAGCCCGAAAAGTACCGTTTTGCGCGGCTTCATTGCCGCCAGAATGGGCGTATTCAGCGCTTCGACCGCTGGGGCGGCCAGCTTGAAGCAGCGGACCAGCGTGGTGGTGAAATCCGCTTCGAGAGCCGCCGTGGCGGGCAGCGCCGTGCTCAATCCCCATTGCCGGCAGCGGATCAGGTCCAGCGCCGGATGCTCGCAGGGAAAGCCCTTCGGCGGGCGGGTCAGGGCGTTGCCTTCGAAATCGGCGAAGACCTTGCGCACGGCGGGCTTCTCAATCAGAGCGCGGAAGGAGGCGTGGTTCTCCAGCAGCCAGTGGCGGATGGCGGCCAACTGATCCTTGGCCGGCATCCAGGCGCCGGCGGCGATCACCACCTCTTTGGCGTCGATGTGGAAGTAGAAGCCGGCTCCGCTGGTCTTTTCCAAGCCCTCGGGCATCCACCAGGCAGCCACGTGGGTCTTGTAAGGCTTCTTGTCGGCGCTGAAGCGGGTGTCGCGATAGATGCGGAAGAGGCACTTCTCCGCCGGGCGCACATAGGCGGGCGCAAAGCCCTCCATAGCCTCATTGACGCGGCGAATGATAGCCAGCATCGGCTCTTTCAACTCTGCCTCGAAGGTGGCTTTGCGCGGCGTGAACCACTCACGGTCGTTATTGCGCGCCAGCCCGCGCAGAAATTTGAGGCCCTCGGGACGAAGGTGGGCGGGGACGGCAGCGGAAACAGCGTTTTTTGGGCTCGGCAAATCTCACCTCATTTCGGTCGCCATCGATGCAGCAGAAGCACTACGACTGTGAGAATCTAAACATCTTCAGGAGGCCAATCCTACCAGGGAACTGGCAAGGAATATGTGCCAGACTGAATCCGCACCATTCGGCCAGATGCAGAATGCTATAGAAAAGCGACGATAGGTGAATCCATTTCTTTTCCTGGCCATGCCCGAGGCTCGAACGGCGAGGCGCAGATATAACTCATCATCGCTGAAGCTCTGGGTTTCGGCGAAGAAAAATCCCGGCGCCTCGCGGAGAGCTCTGCCGGCGAGGTTGGCTGCAGGCTCGTCGTCAGGGCCAGCAGCTTGAAGCGCCAATCGTTGCGTTCTATTTCCTAATCTGCTGCTTCTTCCAGTTCCGTCCCCACGCGGTGCAGCCCCATCACCTTCCATTGAATCCAGTCAAAGGCCAGGTAGACCACGGGAGTGGTGAAGAGGGTCAGCAACTGCGAGACGATCAGGCCACCCACGATGGTGATGCCCAGCGGCTTGCGCAGTTCCGAGCCCACGCCCATGCCGATGGCCAGCGGCAGTCCGCCGAAGAGCGCGGCCATGGTGGTCATCATGATGGGGCGGAAGCGCAGCAAACACGCCTGATAAATTGCCTCGACCGGCGCCAATCCCTGCTCGCGCTCGGCTTGCAGAGCGAAGTCGATCATCATGATGGCGTTCTTCTTGACGATGCCGATGAGCAGGATGATGCCTATCAGGGCGATGATGCTCAGCTCGGTTCCCACCAGCATCAGCGCCAGAATTGCTCCCACGCCAGCAGGAGGGATGGTGGAGAGAATCGTCAGCGGATGGATAAGGCTCTCGTAGAGAATGCCGAGGACGATGTAGACGGCGGTCAGCGCGGCCAGAATCAGCCAGGGCATATTGTTCTTCGAATCCTGGAAGGCCTGCGCGGTGCCCTGGAAGGTGGGGTGAACGGAGGAGGGCATTCCCATCTCGCGCTGGGCTTTTTCGAGCGCGGTGACGGCGTCGCCCAGGGCGCGATTTGGCGCTAGATTGAAGCTCAGTGTGACAGCCGGATACTGGCCCTGATGGTTCACTTGCAGCGGGGTCCGCTGCTGCTCGAATTTGGCGATGGTGGAGAGCGGAACCATTGAGCCGCTCGCAGACTTCACAAAAATCCCATTCAGCGAATCGGGGCTGAACTGATATTTCGGGTCGACCTCCATCACCACGTAGTACTGATTGAGCGCGGTGTACATGGTGGAGACTTCGCGTTGGCCGAAGGCGTCGTAGAGCACCTGATCGATGGCCAGGGTCGTGATGCCCAGGCGCGAGGCGGCGTCGCGGTCGATGACCAGATTGGCGGCAAGACCCTGGTTCTGTTGATCGCTGATGGTGTCGCGCAGCTCGGGCATGGTTCTCATGCGGGTCAGCAGTAGCGGCGCCCAGGTGTTCAATTCGTTCAGGTTCTCGTCGGAGAGCGTGTACTGGTACTGCGCATCGGAGCCGCGGGCGCCGGTAGAAAACTCCTGCTGCACTTGCAGCGTGAGCTGGGCGCCGGGCACACTGCTCAGCTTGCCGCGCAGACGGTTGACCACTTGATCGGCGCTGACCCGCCCTGGGCGCTGGTTAAGAGGTTTGAGCGCGATGAACATATTGCCGACATTCGTGCTGCCGCCACCCGGTCCGCCGCCGCCGACAAAAGCCGTCACCGACTGAATCGCCGGATCGTCGAGGACCATCTGCGCAAGCGTCTCCTGCTTCACCTTCATGGCGTCGAAGCTGATGTCCTGTGAGGCGCGGGTACGGCCGCCCATGCGCCCGGTATCCTGCTGCGGAAATAATCCGAAAGGCACGATGGTGAAGAGGTAGACGTTCAATCCGATGGTGCCGAACACCACGAATATGATCAAAATCCGGTGGCGCAGGACCCAGCGCAGGCCGATGGCATACTCGTTCAGCAGCCACTGAAAGGCGCGCTCGCTCATCGCGTAGATGCGGCCGTGGCGGCTTTCGTCGCGCGACTTGAGGAAGTGGGCGCAGAGCATGGGCGTAGTGGTCAGAGAGACCAGCAGCGAGACCGAGACAGCCACGCTGAGCGTAACGGCAAACTCGCGGAAGAGCTTGCCCACAATGCCGCCCATCAAAAGAATGGGAATAAAAACGGCAATCAGCGGCAGGCTCATCGACAGCACGGTGAAGCCGATTTCCTTGGATCCCTTCATCGCCGCCTCGTAGGGACTGGCTCCCATTTCGAGGTAGCGCGTGATGTTTTCGATCACCACAATGGCGTCGTCCACCACGAAGCCGGTGGCCACAGTGAGCGCCATCAGCGAGAGATTGTCGATGGTGTAGCCCAGCAGCCACATCACGCCGAAGGTGCCCAGCAGCGAGAGCGGCACGGCGATCGACGGAATGATGGTGGCCCACACCTCGCGCAGAAAAAGAAAGACCACCAGCACCACTAAAAAGACACTGACCAGGAGGGAGATTTCGACATCGCGGACGCTGGATCGAATGGTCGTCGTCCGGTCCACGGCTACATCGATCTTGATGGTGGGCGGAATGGCGGCCTGCAGGCGCGGCAGTTCGGCCAGCACACTGTCCACTGTGGAGATGACGTTGGCGCCGGGAATCTTGAAGACGATAATCAGCACCGCATCCTTCAACTGGCCGGGACCGCTAGCGGTATTAATGCCGCTGACGCCGGCGTTGCGAATGTCGGCGACGCTGTCGGTGACCGTGCCCAGGTCGCCGATGCGCACCGGCGCGCCGCTCTGCTTGTTGTAGCCGGCGATGATGGGCGCGTAGTCCTGGGCCTTGAAGATCTGGTCGTTGTCGTTGATTAGCCAGCGATGATCGGCGTCTTGAAAGCTGCCCTTGGGGCGATTGGCGTTGGCCCCGGCCAGAGCCGTGCGCACCGCGTCCAGCCCGATGCCGTTGCTGCCCAGTTGCATCGGATTCAACTCGACGCGCACCGAGGGACTCGATCCGCCGCCGACGAAGCACTGGCCCACGCCCTGAATCTGCGCGATCTTTTGCGCCAGAATGGAGTTGGCCAAGTCGTAAATCTGCGGCTTGCCCAAAACATCCGAAGTCAACGTGAGAATCAAAATCGGCGCTTCAGCCGGATTCGCCTTGCGGTAACTGGGGTTTTGCGGCAGGTAGGCGGGCAACTGGCTGCGCGCCGCGTTGATCGAGGCCTGCACATCGCGCGCGGCGGCGTCGATGTTGCGGCTGATGTCAAATTGCAGCGTGACGGAGGCCGCGCCCAGCGAACTCGAAGAGGTCATCTGGTTGACGCCGGCGATGCGGCCGAATTGGCGTTCCAGCGGCGTAGCGACGGCCGAAGCCATCGTCTCGGGGCTGGCGCCGGGCATCCCCGCGCTGACGCCGATCACCGGCATATCGACGTTGGGCAATGAGGCCACGGGCAGCAGCGAGTAGGCCACCGAGCCGGCCAGCAGCAAGGCCGCGCTGAGCAGCGAGGTGGCTACAGGTCGCCGGATAAAGAGTGCGGACAGATGCATCGATGAGCCTCAAACCCTCAGCTTCTAGATGCTAGAAGCTCTTCAAAAAAATGTTTCCCGTTCTCTGAAACGGTCTACCGCTGAGGAAGCCATGCACACAGGCTGTTCCCTGTTCCCTCGTTCCCTTGGTCCCTCGTTCCCTTGTCGCTAGTCCGCGCTCAACGCGTCTTCCGCAAAGCCCTGCTTCAGCTCATGACGGCGCATCCACTTGGCCAGTTTGTCGAAGTAGAGGTAGGTCACGGGGACGGTAAAGAGCGTGAGCAATTGCGAGAGCAGCAGGCCGCCGACGATGGCGATGCCCAGCGGCTTGCGCAACTCCGCTCCCACGCCGCCGCCCAGCCACAGAGGCAATCCACCCAGCAATGCGGCCATGGTGGTCATCAGGATGGGACGGAAGCGCAGCAGGCAGGCGCTGAAGATCGCCTCTTCGGCGGTCTTGCCTTCCTCTCGTTCTGCTTGCAGCGCGAAGTCGATCATCATGATGGCGTTCTTCTGCACAATGCCGATCAGCAGAATGATGCCGATCAGCGCAATCACGCTGAACTCGGTGTGGGTAATCATCAGCGCCAGCAGCGCGCCCACGCCCGCCGAAGGCAGCGAAGAGATGATGGTGATGGGATGGATGTAGCTCTCGTAGAGCACGCCCAGCACGATGTAGACAGTAATCAGCGCGGCCAGAATCAACAATGGTTCGTTGCTCAGCGAAGTCTGGAAGGCAGCGGCCGTACCTTGGAAGCTGGCGTTGATGCTGGCCGGTATGCCGATATTCTTTTCGACGCGATTGACGGCATCGACAGCGTCGCCCAGCGCCTTGCCGGGCGCCAGATTGAAGCTGACCACGGTGGAAGGAAACTGGCCCTGGTGGCCGATGGCCAGCAGCGTACGCGTCTGCTCCCAATGCGCCACCATGCTCAACGGCACCTGCGCGCCGGAGGCAGACTTCACAAAGAGGTTGCTGAGCGTGCTGGGATCGGTCTGGAAGTTTTTGGCCACTTCCATCACCACGTGGTACTGATTCAACTGGGTGAAGATGGTCGAGACCTGGCGCTGTCCGAAGGCGTCGTACAGAGTGTTGTCCACGTCGGCCATGGCGATGCCCAATCGGGCCGCGGTGTCGCGGTCGATCACCAGTTGCGCGCCCAGTCCCTGATCTTGCAAGTCGCTGGCCACGTCAGTCAGGTCCTTGTCCTTGGCCAGTTCCTCGACCAGCTTGCGGGTGTAGGTGGCCAGCTCCTTCTGATCGGGGTCTTCCAGCGAATATTGGAACTGCGTGCGGCTGACGCGGTCTTCCACGGTCAGATCTTGCAGCGGCTGCAAGAAGAGCTGAATGCCGTCTACCGCGGCCAGCTTGGGTTGCAGACGGCGAATCACGTCGGTGGCGGAGAGCTTGCGCTGGTCCAGCGGCTTCAGGTTGATCTGAATGCGGCCGGAGTTGAGCGTGGTATTGTTGCCGTCCACGCCGATGAAGGATGAGATATTGTCCACGGCCGGGTCTTGCAGCAGAATGTCGACGAGTTTTTGTTGGCGCTCGGCCATGCTGGTGAAGCTGACCGTCTGCGGCGCTTCGCTGATGCCCAGCACCACGCCCGTATCCTGCACCGGGAAGAAGCCCTTGGGGATGATGACGAACAGCAGCACCGTCGCAATGAAGGTTGAGATGGTGACCATCAGGGTAGCGAAGCGATAACGCAGAATCACCCGCAGGCCGCGGCCATACGCGGCGATCACGCGGTTGAAGATGCCTTCGGACCAGTGATAAAAGGCCGACTGGCTGGCCGTCTTCTTGTCCTTGAGAATGCGCGAGCACATCATCGGGGTCAGTGTCAGCGAGACCACTGCCGAGACCAGAATCGTAACCGCCAGCGTCACGGCGAACTCGCGGAAGAGACGGCCCACCACATCGCTCATGAAGAGCAGCGGGATCAGCACCGCGATCAGCGAGACGGTCAGCGACATGATGGTGAAGCCGATCTGTTCGCTGCCCTTGAGCGCGGCCTTCATCGGGCTCATGCCCTCTTCAATGAAGCGCGAGATGTTCTCGATCATGACGATGGCGTCGTCCACCACAAAGCCCGTCGAAATGGTCAGCGCCATCAGCGTCAGATTGTTCAGCGAATAGCCCAGCAGGTACATCACGCCGAAAGTGCCCACGATGGAGAGCGGCACGGCGACCGAGGGAATGATGGTGGCGGCCAGATTGCGCAGAAAGAGAAAGATCACCATGACCACCAGGGCGATGGTGAGCATCAACTCGTATTCGACATCCTTGACCGAGGCGCGAATGGTGACGGTGCGGTCGGTCAGCACCTTGACCTGCACCGAGGCCGGCAGGCTGGTCTGCAACTGCGGCAGCAGCTTGTGAATGCGGTCGACCACGGCGATGATGTTGGCGCCCGGCTGGCGCTGAATGTTGACGATGACCGCGGGCTGGCGGTCCATCCATGCGGCCTGCTGGGAGTTCTCCGCCGCGTCCACAATCGTCGCCACATCGCTGGCGCGCACCGCTGCGCCGTTACGATAAGCCACGATCACCGGCTTGTAATCGTCGCTGGCCAGCAACTGGTCGTTGGCGCCAATGGTATAGGACTGACGGCTGCCGTTCAGCGTGCCCTTGGCCTGATCCACATTGGCCGTGGAGAGCGCGGTGCGCAGGTCTTCCAAGCTCAGGCTGTAGGCGGCAAGCTGGGTGGGGTTGGCCTGAATGCGCACCGAGGGCTTCTGGCCGCCGGCGATGGAGACCAGGCCCACGCCGGTAACCTGCGAGACCTTCTGCGCCAGATTGGTGTCGGCGGCGTCTTCGATCTTGTCCAGCGGCAGCGAGTCCGAGGTCAGCGCCAGGGTCATGATGGGCGCGTCGGCCGGGTTCACCTTGCTATAGATGGGCGGATTGGGCAGATCGGTGGGCAAGAAGCTGTTGCCGGCATTGATGGCCGCCTGCACCTCCTGCTCGGCCACGTCGATGTTCTCGTCCAGATTGAATTCCAGTGTGATGACTGAGCCGCCGCCGCTGCTGACCGAGGTCATCTGCTTGAGGCCCGGCATCTGCCCGAACTGGCGCTCCAGCGGCGCGGTCACGGACGAGGCCATCACCTCGGGACCAGCGCCGGGATAGAAGGTCTGCACCTGAATGATGGGGTAATCCACCTCGGGCAAGGCAGAGATGGGCAACTGCTGGTAGCCGACAAAGCCAGCCAGCAGGATCGCCGCCATCAGCAGCGAGGTGGCTACCGGGCGCAGAATAAATGGCCGGGAGGGACTCAGACTCACTGCTGCTCCTTCTTCGCGGGTTTGCCTTGCTTCTCGGATTGTTGGTCAGCGGGACTGTGCGCTGCCGCGCCGGGCTGAGCGCCACCGGCGGGAGGCGTAAACAGACTGGAACCAGAGGGAGCGGCAGCGCCCTGGCCGCTGTGTTGATGGGCCTGGCTTACCGTCACAATCTGGTTGGGACGCAAGCGGTCGGCGCCATCCACAACCACCTTTTGTCCCGGCGTCAAGCCACTGTCCAGAATCGTCACCTGCCCTTCGGCCAGAGCAATCTTGACCGGTTGCAGCTTGGCAGTCGAAACACCCTTGGCGTCCGTCTCCACCGCCCACACAAACGAACCCTGCTGGCCGCTTTGAATGGCCGCCGAGGGAATCACCAGAGCATTGGGCCGGTTCTCCAGCACCAGGTGAATATTCACAAACTGGTTGGGGAAGAGGGCCTGATCCTTGTTGTCGAAGACGGCCTTGAGCTTGTCGGTTCCGGTGGTGGTGTCGATCTGGTTGTCGGCGGTCATCAGGATGCCGCTGGCCAGCTTTTGCACGTCGCCACGGTCGTATGCGTCCACCGGCAGACGCTTCTCCGCAGCCAGTTTGTGCAGCACCTGGGGCAGTTCGTTCTCGGGCAGGGTGAAGTATACGGCGATGGGCTGGAACTGGTTGACGATCACCAGGTTGGTGGTGTTGGCGGTGATGATGTTGCCGGGATCGACCAGGCGCAGACCGATCTTGCCGCTGATGGGCGATTGAATCGAGCACCAGCTCAGTTGCAACTGGGCGCTCTCGATGGCGGCTTTATCGGCTTCGATGGCGCCCAGGTACTGGCCCTGGTTGGCCTCGTCGAGGTCGAGCACCTCCTTGGAGGTGACACCCTCATCGAAGAGCGCCTTGTAGCGCCGGTACTCCGCCTGAGCGTTCCTGAGCAGGGCCTGATCGTGGGCCAGCGTGCCTTTGGCTTGGTCCAGAGCCGCCTGGTAGGGCTTGGGATCGATGTTCAGAATGGTCTCGCCCTGGCGCACATTCTGCCCCTCGGTGAATTTCACCGGCAGCAGTTCGCCGCTGACCCGCGCCTTGATGGTCACACTCATGTAGGGCGTCACCGTGCCCAGCGCGGTGAGGAAGATGGGCATGGGCCGCTCTTCGGCGGCCGCCACCTGCACCGGGATGGGCCGGCTCTGCAAAGCCGCCGCCTGATCCGCGGCCGTCTTCTTGGCTGCTTGCTGGTTCTTGTAGATCATCCAGCCAGCCGCTCCCACCGCTCCCAACAGCACCAGGATGACGATGACGCGGACCCAGGAACTGTTCCCGCTGTGGGGTTGGACAAAGGCATTGTCGGAGGGCGATGAGGCCTGCGGCGTTTCTTCAATGGACATGGTTTCGATTCCCGTCGTTGAGGTGTGAATGCCCGCGCCGGGCACCAATGCGGCGTTGCCGGCTGGGCCGGACGCCCGATTCTGACCGTTCAATGCTGTCTGCTCGAACCCGGCGGCGAAGGATAAGTTTCCCGCACCCCGCCCCGATTTTGCTCGCTGGCGGGCGTCTTCCGTATCCGCGCCCTGGCCCACCGTCCGATCTGGACGGGTCTATTGTAAGCGAACCGAGGCTCAACTCGATGCGGCCAACCCCTGCCTGATATTCATCATCGGCGATTTTCGCGGGATTCAGGCCATCTTAAGTTTTCCTGGATACGAATAAAGAAGGATGGGAATAACAAATCCCAGACGATGGGTGGGAAGTTAGAGCCGATTCTAGGTTTTTGCGCCGATCTAAGCCGCTTTGCCATGGCTTCCCGCTGAACTTCCGTTTTGAACTGCGGAAGCAGAGAGAGCGGGCTTTTTTGTCCCGCCTCAGAGTGCAGCCGACCGATTTTTTCGGGCTCTTTGGTTTAGCTGCGCTATTCTCGACCTACGGGGCAGAGAGCGATCGGCCGCTGGCCAACGCTGCTTTCTTCAACCCGTCTCAGGAGTGAGTACTCGCCCTATGTGGATTGTCCGGCTTGCGCTACGGCGGCCCTATACCTTCGCCGTCTTTGCGTTGTTAATCCTGATTCTTGGCGTCTTCAGCATCCTGCAGATGCCGACGGACATCTTTCCCAACATCGACATTCCGGTCGTCACCGTGGTGTGGAACTTCAATGGCCTCTCCGCGCAGGAGATGTCCACCCGCATCGTGACCAACAATGAACGCGGCCTGACCACCACGGTCAATGACATCGAGCACATCGAGTCGCAGTCGTTGAATGGGGTTGGGATCATCAAGGTCTTCTTCCAGCCGCATGTCAACATTGGCAGCGCGGTGGCGCAGATCACCGCCATCTGCCAGGTGCAACTGCGCAGCCTGCCGCCGGGGACCACCCCGCCCTTCATCATTCAGTACAACGCCTCCAGCGTGCCGGTGCTGATGCTGGGCCTGAGCGGCAAGGGCCTCAACGAGCAGCAGTTGAACGATCTGGCCACCAACAACGTCCGCACCCAGTTGGCCACCGTCGAAGGCGCCCAAACGCCCTTCCCTTACGGCGGCAAGCTGCGCCAGGTACAGGTGGATCTGGACCTGCATGCACTTCAGGCCAAGGGGCTTTCCCCCGTCGATGTAGTCAATGCCGTCTCCGCGCAGAACCTGATCGCGCCCTCCGGCACCATGAAGATCGATCGCTTCGAGTACGCGGTTGAAACCAACTCCGCTCCACAGGTATTGGACGAGCTGAACAATCTGCCTATTCGCAGCGTCAACGGCGCCATGATCTACGTGCGCGATGTGGCCCATGTGCGCGACGGCTTCCCGCCGCAGAACAACATCGTACGTGTCGACGGGCAGCGCTCCGCCTTGATGAGCATCATGAAAACCGGCTCGTCCTCCACGCTGGAGATCATTGCGCACATCAAGGAAATCCTGGCCAGCCCGGCACTCAAGGGGCAATTGCCACCCCAGTTGCTGATCAATCCCTTGAGCGATCAGTCGATCTTCGTCCGCGGCGCCATCGACGGGGTGGTGCGCGAAGCCGTCATCGCCGCTTGTCTCACCGCCATCATGATCCTGGTTTTTCTGGGCAGTTGGCGCTCCACCATCATCATCGCCGTCTCCATTCCGCTCTCTATCCTCTGTTCGCTGATTGTGCTTAGCGCCTTGCACGAAACCATCAACATCATGACGCTGGGCGGATTGGCGCTGGCCGTCGGCATTCTGGTCGACGACGCCACCGTGGCCATCGAGAACATCAATCGCAATCTCGAAGCCGGCAAGGAACTGGAGCAGTCGATCTTGGACGGCTCGGCGCAGATCGCCATTCCCGCCCTGGTCTCCACACTGGCCATCTGCATCGTCTTCGTGCCCATGTTCCTGCTCAGTGGCGTGGCGCGCTACCTGTTTGTGCCCATGGCCGAGGCGGTGGTCTTCGCCATGCTGGCCAGCTACCTGCTCTCGCGCACCCTTGTGCCCACCATGGCCTAGTATTTGCTCAAAGAGCACGACGACACCGAAGCGGAGCGGAAACGGATCAGCCGTAATCCCTTTGTCGCTTTCCAGCGGGCTTTCGAACGCGGATTTTCAGGCTTCCGCAACGTCTACCTGCGTCTGCTCATGTTGTGCGTCGACCACTCCGCGGTCTTTATCGCCCTGTTCCTGATTTTCGCGGCGGGCTCGGTGGCGCTGCTGGCGCCGCGGTTGGGCCAGGACTTCTTCCCTTCGGTCGACTCCGGCCAATTCAAGATCCACGTCCGCGCCCGCACCGGGACCCGCATCGAAGAGACCGCTGCCCTTTGCGACAGAATCGACGCCACCATTCGCTCGGTGGTCCCCGCCAGGGAAATCGTCACTGTCGTCGATAACATCGGCTTGCCCAACTCCAGCCTCAATCTCTCCTACTCGACCTCCGCCCCCATCGGGCCCGGCGACGCCGACATCCAGGTCCAGTTGAGCGAAGATCACCGCCCCACGACGGAGTACGTCGAGCGCCTGCGCGGCGTGCTGGCCCGCCAGTATCCCGGCGTCATCTTCTATGTGCTGCCGGTGGACATCGTGACCCAGATTCTCAACTTCGGCCTCTCCGCACCCATCGACATACAGATCGTCGGGCCTCGTTTGGACGAGAATCGCGCCCTCGCCGCACGCGTGCTGAATGAGATTCGTTACGTCCCCGGCGTCGCCGACTCGCGCATCCAGCAGCCCTTCAACTATCCCAAGATGATGGTCGACGTGGACCGCACCCGCGCCCAGTCCGTCGGCTTTACGCAGAAAGACGTGGCAACGAGTGTGCTGGTCGCGCTGAGCGGCAGCTTCCAGACCACCCCCAGCTTCTATCTCGATCCCAAGACAGGCGTCACCTACAACGTCGCCGTCATGGCGCCGCAATACCAGATCGATTCGCTGGACGAGTTGAAGAGCCTTCCGGTGACCGGTGCACTCCCGGCGCTGCCGGCGTCGACATCGCCCGCCACCAGCGCGCCCGGCGCGGCCACCCCGGTGCAGGTGCTGGGCAACATGGCCTCCATCACGCCCGGCGTCGAGATGGGCACCGTCAGCCACTACGATGTGCAACCGGTGATCGACATCTACGCCAACGTCGACGGAACCGACCTGGGCTCGGTGACGGGCAAGATGGAGAAGATCATTGCCCGGCATGAGAGCGAATTGCCGCGCGGTTCGCATTTCATCCTGCGCGGTCAGAGCGAGACCATGAAGACCTCCTATCGCGGTCTGCTGATCGGCCTGGTTTTCTCCATTTTGCTGGTCTACCTGCTGATCGTGGTCAACTTCCAGTCCTGGCTCGATCCATTTCTGATTATTGCCGGGCTGCCCGCGGCGCTGGCCGGGATCGTCTGGTTTCTCTTTCTCACCAACACCCGGCTGAGCGTGCCGGCGCTGACCGGCGCCATCATGTGCATGGGCGTGGCTACCGCCAACTCGATTCTGGTGGTCAGCTTTGCCCGTGAGCAGTTGGAAGTGCTGGTTGGCGACGCCCGCAAGGCCGCCCTCAACGCCGGCTTTGTTCGCCTGCGCCCGGTGCTGATGACCGCCCTGGCCATGATCATCGGCATGATTCCCATGGCCCTGGGCCTGGGCGATGGCGGTGAGCAGAACGCCCCGCTGGGCCGCGCCGTGATCGGCGGCCTGCTGCTGGCCACCGTGGCCACGCTCTTTTTTGTTCCCGCCTGCTTCTCCACCGTACACGGCGTTCTCGAGCGCCGCCGCCGGGCAGCACTCGTCGCGGGAAGCGCACTATTCGATGAATTTGACGACACGCTCGATGAGATCTCGGAGTAATCCTTCATGAGTAACGCATCCAATCCGCATCCGCAGCCTGGCGCACCGCAGCAGCAGGAGCACGAAACTGCTCCCGAGCAGCAGCCCATCTCGCCGGGCAAGGCCATCGTAGGCGTCTGTATCGTTCTGCTTGTTGCCGGAGCGCTGGCGGGCCTGGGTATTCTGCGCCGCCACTCCGCCAACGTTGTATTGGCCGAGCGCACCATGGAGCAGGCTCCGCCCACGGTGCTCACCGCGCCGGCCAAACTGGGCGCGCCGGTGAGCAGCTTCGTGCTGCCCGGCAACGTGACCGCCTACACCGATTCGCCTATCTACGCCCGCACCTCGGGATACTTGACGCGCTGGACCTACGACATCGGCGCCAAGGTGAAAAAGGGCGCGCTGCTGGCCGAGATTGCGGCGCCCGAAGTCGATCAGCAACTGGCCCAGGCCAACGCCGATCTGGCTACCGCCCAGGCCAACGCCAATAACGCCCGCATCCAGGCCGAGCGCTACTCCGGGCTGGTGCAGTCCAACGCCGTCTCCCATCAGGACACCGACGCCTACGTCAACCAGGCTGCCGCAACCGCCGGCGCTGTCCGCTCCGCGCAGGCCAACGTGCAGCGGCTGCGCGAGTTGCAGTCCTACGAAAAGGTCTACGCTCCCTTTGACGGCGTGGTGACTGCCCGCACCGTCGATACCGGCCAGTTGATCGATCCCGGCGCGGGCAAGGAGCTCTTCCGCCTGCAAGCCATCCAGACCCTGCGCGTCTACGCCAGTCTGCCCCAGGTTTTTTCGGCGACCGTGCAGCGCGGCTCCAGGGTGGACTTGACCTTTGCCGAGCACGCCGGCAAAACCTACCAGGGAACGCTGGTGCGCACCGCCGACGCCATCGACCCCGCCAGCCGCACTCTGCTGGTGGAGATCGATGTGGACAACCGCGCCGGCGAATTGCTCCCCGGCTCGCTGGCCCAGGTGCATTTCAAGACCCCCACCGCTGGACCCAGCTTCGTCGTTCCCGTCTCTGCCCTCATCTTCCGCAAGGAGGGATTGCGCGTGAGCACGGTGGTCACGGGCAGTGAGGGAAGCATTGCCCGCCTGGTGCCGGTGACTATCGGTGAGGACGACGGCGCGACGGTGCAGATCGTCAGCGGCCTGGGCGTGGCGGACCAGGTAATCCAGGACCCGCCCGACTCCCTCATCGAAGGCCAGCGGGTTACGGTGGTCTCCTCCACGGAACACGCGGCGGGAGGCAAGTAGCCATGTCCATTTGCGGTGGGAGATCAACAAAAAAAAGGAATTGTCATCCTGAGCGCAGCGAAGGATCTGCGTTTCGTCTGGGCTTTGCCGATGAAGCACACGGTGCCGGGTGCCCCACCCTCGCCGCGTCTCTGTCTTTGCGGCTAGGGTGGGTGATTCCGGCTGGTTTGATTCTTCTTGCCGGCTGCAAGCCCGTCGGGCCGAACTACAACCGTCCCGCCTATCAGGCTCCAGCGGCCTACAAAGAGACCGGCGCTGCCACGGTGCTTCAACCGCCCGCTGCTCCCAACGGCGGCGCCTGGCAGCCCGCTTCGCCCTCCGACGGCCTGCTGCGCGGCAAATGGTGGGAGATCTACAGCGACTCCCAGCTCAACAAGCTGGAAGAGCGCATTGCCACCGACAATCAGACGCTGCGTCAGGCTACCGAGTCCTATCTGGCCGCGCACGACCAGGTTGTCGCAGCGCGCTCCGGGCTCTTTCCCACGCTCTCGGCCGGATTATCCTCAGCCCGCGAGCGGCCTTCCGTCAACGGAACCTCGTACAACGCCAGCCGCCCCAACGCCTTCAGCGACAACGTGCTCACCGGCCAGGCCAGTTGGGAGCCCGATCTCTGGGGCCGCGTTCGCCGCACCTTTGAAGCAGCGCACTCCAACGCCCAGGCCAGCGCCGCCGATCTGGCCGGGGTCGATCTCAGCTTGCACGCCGAACTAGCCGCCGACTACTTCCAACTGCGCGGCCTCGACGCCCAGATCAAGCTGCTCACGGCTACCGTCGCCGACCTCGAAGGCCAGCTCGATCTCACCCAGCGCCGACTGACTGGCGGCGTGGGCACGGAGGCCGATGTGGCCCAGGCTCGCACCCAGCTTGAAACCGTTCGCGCTCAACTCGTCGACCTCGGCGTGGCCCGCGCACAATTCGAACACGCCATCGGCACCCTGGCCAACCTCAAGCTCACGGATTTCAGCATTCCGCCCTCGCCGCTCGAAGGGACGTTGCCGCAGATCCCTCTCGGCCTTCCCTCGCAGCTTCTCGAGCGCCGTCCGGACGTCGCTTCGGCCGAACGCCGCACCGCGGCCGCCAACGCCCAGATCGGCATAGCCGCCAGCGCCTTCTATCCCAACATCACCCTGGGCGCTACGGGCGGCTTCGAAAGCACCCACGCCGGCACCTGGATTCAAGGGCCCAGTTCCCTCTGGTCGCTGGGAGCGCAAGCTGCTCAGCTCCTTTTTGACGCCGGCCAGCGCCGCGCCTATACAGAGGAGGCTAAGCACGCCTACGAGGCGCAGTCTGCCGCTTATAAAGCCTCGGTTTTGGCCGCTTTCCGCGATGTGGAAGACCAGCTTTCCAGCTTGCGCATTCTGGAGCAGGAGTCCGCCGTCGAGCAGCAGGCCGTGGCCAGCGCCCAGCACTCCTTCGACCTCTCGAATCAACGTTATAAGGGTGGCGTCACCAGCTACCTGGAAGTTCTGACGGCTGAAACCGCATTGCTGCAAAACCAGCGCGCCGCCACCGACCTCCAGACCCGGCAGTTCGCCGCCAGCGTGGCGCTGATCCGCTCTCTGGGTGGCGGCTGGGATGCGAGCCAGTTGCCGAAATAAGCAAGAACGTATGGAAATCAGGGCTTGCACTCAGTGGTTTTCATTGCATATTGAAAATCTTATGTTTAATATGCAATGATGATCGCCCGATCCGCAACCATCAAAATCGCGCAGGCGCTCCAGCGACAAGCCGCCGTAGCGATCATTGGGCCGCGACAAGTCGGAAAGACAACGCTGGCGCGGGAGATTGCCGATCGTCAGCCGAGTTCGCTTTATCTGGACCTTGAAGCCAGACAGGATCGGGAGAAGTTGGAGGAGCCCGTTCTTTTTCTGCGGCAATTTCAAGAGAGCCTGGTGGTTCTTGACGAGATTCATCGAGTTCCTGAGCTCTTCAGTTCCCTCCGCGGTTTGATTGACGATGGCCGGCGCAGCGGTCATGAGTTTGGCCGGTTTCTTATCCTGGGTTCGGCGTCCATGGATTTGTTGCGCCAGTCGGAGGAAAGCCTTGCTGGACGGATTGCCTTCATTCACTTGAGCCCCTTCCACACCGGCGAGTTGCCTCAAGGCGAAACAATGATGCTACGCCATTGGCTACGCGGCGGTTTTCCCGGCAGCTACCAGGCTGAGGACGACTCATCGAGTCTGCACTGGCGTGAAGATTTTATCCGAACCTATCTGGAGCGAGACGTCCCTCAGTTCGGCCCACGCATTTCAACGGCGGTGCTTGAACGCCTATGGACCATGCTCGCGCACGGTCAAGGTACCTTGTTGAATCATCTGCGCATGGCTGCAGGCCTTCAGGTATCGGCGCCCACAGTGCAGCGTTATATCGACTTGTTGGCGGATCTGCTGCTGGTTCGCCGGCTCCCTGCCTTTCATCGCAATATCGGGAAGCGATTGGTGAAGTCACCCAAGGTCTATGTGCGGGATAGCGGCCTGGTACATGCATTGCTGGGCATTAAAACCTACAACGATCTTGTCGGCCATCCGGTTTCTGGAGCTTCATGGGAGGGTTTTGTACTGGAGAATCTGCTCCAATCAGCCCCCGAACGAACCGTAGCCAGCTTTTATCGGACAGCAGCCGGCGCTGAAATCGATCTTCTTTTGGAGATCCCCGGTCATGGACTGTGGGCAATCGAGATTAAGCGAAGCCTTGCCGGGCGGCCGGAGAAGGGTTTCTACATCGCCTGTCAGGATCTGAAGCCGGATCGACGCTTCCTCGTCAATGCTGGAAGTGGACATTATCCTGTCGACGCGGAGATTACGGCGATAGGGCTCCACGATCTGACGGAGAGACTGGGAGCACTCTCACACTAAGCCCATTTGGCGTCATGGACGAGTAAAAGCCACGGTTCCTGCGTCCTCTTGATCGAAAGATTCAAGGTCGCCAAACGCTGGTGGTCGCTTCGGCTGAAGCACGGAGGCTTAGAAAACTATCCCTTCCGGTTCCGTTGAGGCCGCTAATTCCGCTTCACTTCACTTCGTCACCGCATCGTCGTGCGTATGGCTGAAGGCCGCCGGCGGCACGTCGTTGATCGGCAGCGCCGGGCCTTCCCAGAGCAGGCGCGGCCAACCCTGGCTGGCCGTATGCAACCCTTCCAGATGAAGGGAGTGCCGGCCGGCTCTCAATCCCAGAGCGCCGCGGTCGTAGCGCATGGCGTTCCCTGGGGAACCGCAAACCTGGGCGAAGGCGGGGCCGGTTTTGGCCACCTCCACGCCGTCGATCACCAAGCGCGCCCCATCGCGCGCCATCAGGTGGAAGGTATAGCCTCCGTCAGCGGGAATGTCGATCATCCCGTCCCAGGTCGCCGCATATTTGGGTAATCCGTGAGCGTCGACGGTGAGGTTGGGAGAATCGCCGTAGAAGGCAGCCTGCTCCTTGCTCAAGTCGGGCAGTTCCGTCCATGTGCCGGGAAGGATCTTCCACTCCAGGCCGGCGACGCGAGGGCCGTCCGGGGGCAAGGCGTCGCGCCATTGACCCACCACCGCAAAACTGCGCACCGCCCAATCCACGCGCCCCTGCTTGTCTTCGACTTTGAGCAGAACCCGGAAGCGCCCGGCGCCGTTGACGCCGTCCAGTTCCGTGCCCAGCGCATCGGGAAAGCTGTGCCGAACTTTCCTGCCGGTGGCTCCGGTTCCATCGCCGAAGAGCCAGGTGTAGTGCGAGCCCTTGAGATCTTCAGCGGTAAAAGCGATCGTTTTGCCTGCCGTGATGACCGGCTGGTCGACAGTGAAGGCCGCTTTGGGGCCTTGCGAGGCAATGAAATGCGGCTCTTCCGCGCCCCCGCTCATCTCCAGTTGCAGATCCGCGGCGTTGGCGGCGGCGTTCTGGCCCAGCTTTACATTCTCGAAGCTCACATCCTTGACCGGGCCGACAAGGGTCGAGGGTGCCAGTGCCGGCTGATCGAGTGCCCAGATATTGCGGAAGACGAAGCCATGCAGCGCCGGCTCCTGCTGCTCCAGTTGCACCAGCGAGTACCAGTTGTCGAGGAAGAGATTCTCAAAGACGAAGTTGGAGTGCTCGCCCTTGGCCCCTTGCGCGCCCCAGAAGCCGAGCAACCCAAAGGTCTGCCCGCAGGCCCCGATGCCGCCATGCAGAATATCCGAATCGCGCAAAGTGAAGTTCTGCGAGTTGAAGATTTTGCGCGGCCAGCCGGCGCGCACGATATTCGAGATGCTGGTCGAGAGCACGCTGTTTTCGATCAGGATGTTGTTCACATCGTTGCCCGGTCGCACCATATCGGCGTCCTTGTAGCCGTCCCAGTTGCCCTCCATGGCAAATACGTCGTCCGAAGCGCGCAAGAAGGAGTTACGCACAATTGCGTCGCCGCCGCCCAGCCAGTCCATTCCGTCCTGGTTGGCGTTGGCGGAGTTGCCGCCGATCAGGCGCAGATCGTCGTAGACGAATCCTGTCGAGTCCTTCATCTGAATCGACCAGGTCCGCGCCCGCACCAGGCAGGTCAGGCCGTCGATCTCCACATGATGCGCGTCCTTGGCTCCGATGCAGTGCCAATCCGGCTTCTGCATCCAGCCTTCGTCGCTGTTGGGGTCCTGGTTGCCTTCATACACGATGGTGCCGCGGCCCAGCACCTTGACGTTCTCCACGTTCCAAAGATTGAGGCTGCCGTAAATGTACGCGCCGGGCGCCAGGTAGATGGTGTCGCCGCTCTTGGGATTCAGGCTCTGGCGGTGAACGCCGGCGGGTATCACCTGCACATTGGGCCCTGTGGGCGCGGGCGCGGGCGGCGTTCCGGCAAAGAGAAAGAGCATCTTGGCGCGGTTGAGAAAGTCGCCGGGGCGGCTGATGGAGAGCTTGGCCGGGCCATTCAGATGGAAGCGAATGGTCTGCCCATTGCGCGTGGGGCGAATCCCCAGCCGCCAGGGCTGAATGTCCACGCCACGCTCCCAGAAGCCCGGCTCGGCGGCGGCGATCTCCACATCCACCGGCCCGGCGGCGTCAAAGCTCACATAGTCGTAGCTGGAGGCGGCATGAGCCACGTCCACCGGCTGGCCATTGACCTTGACCACAAAAGCTGCCGACTTCATCTCGTCGGGAACCGGCGCGGCCTGCACATGAGACGCAGTACGCGCCGTCGCGGAAAGAGCGGAAACAGCCAACAACAACCAGCAGCATGAGGGCAACAAGCGAAAAGAAGACAAGGAGGCAGACTCCGGAGAAAATCTGGGAACGCTACCACTTTAAAAGAGCGCTTGCTCCCCTGTATACCGGATTGATCCAAAAGCCACGCTGACGGTGTCTGGCGTTGTGCCATTTCGGCCTTTGGATTTTCTGCACCCCCGGTTGTTCAGGCCCTGCTCAGAGCCTGGATTGCCAAATTCGTGAGACACGCAGCGAAAAACGAATGGCGAAGGTCGTCGCCAGCAGCGTAAGGCTGCCCAAGGTCAGCATGATGGGGATGTACCACAGGCCCAGCACCTCTTGCGCTGGCGGCGGCGGAGCCGTCTGGGTTCCCCAGCCGAGCAGCGTCCCGTTCTCGATCCACATCCCGGTGTTGGCGGGGAAGACCGGCTTCAACAGTGCGGTAAGCACCAGGCTGCCGCCTAAGCCGTAGCCAAGGATGCTGAGGAGGAATACGGCGATTCCCGAGACCCCGCGCGTAGCCAGCCGCAGCGTGGCCCTTAGCAGCACGAGCGGTGAATTGCTGCGGCTGGCCTGGCGAATGAGCATTCCATCGCGATATTCGCCGGCGAGTTTCTCTGCCGGTCCCAGGCGTTGCAGAATCTCCTCGATGCTCGCGGCTGACTGCTCGGCGGAGTCGCGAATGTGAGCCCCGATCTCGCGCACAATCTCTTCCCGCTCCTGAATCGTGAGTGGACCAAGATGGCTGCGGAGAGACGTCAAATAACTGTCGATCAAGATTTCTTTGCTCATTGCTTTGTCTCCTGTTCTTTCAGTACAGGTTCGAGAAGGTTGCTCAAACCGCGTGCGAAGCTGATCCACGCTTCCGCCATCTGACGCAGGCGTTCGCGGCCGGTCTCGGTCAGGGAATAGTACTTGCGCGGATGGCCGGCCTCGGCCTCCACCCACTCGGAGGTGAGCAGGCCTTCGGTTTTGAGCCGGTTCAGGATGGGATAGATGGTGCCCTCCGCCAAAACCAGCCGGGAGTGATTCTCCAGAAAGCGGATGATCTCCAAACCATAGAGCCGCCCTCCCCAAAGGCTGGCCAAAGCGGCCATCTCCAGAGCCCCCTTGCGCAGTTGCGCCTCCCAGCGATCGGGGGAGTCACTTTCGCTCACCGGCATTCGTTGTTTAGCCATAGCACGATACCTCGTATAGCAATGTATAGTGTTCTACGATGACAATGTCAAGAAGTTCCATCTTTTTTGCGATGAAAAAACGGCCATAATCGGCATGGGGAGCGAGTGACGGAAGATGACGATTTCCCAGTCGAAGTTGGATAGACTCCTCTTTCTTCTACAGAAACTGCTCTACCGGCAGTGAACGCGGAAGGCAGGCGTTCGGAACTTCTTGCAGCCGGATTGATAGGTGTGCTGCGCAAAGCGGGATTCCGGCTCCATACGCGTCGGGTTGCGAACCTCCGTTACCAGCGCCTTCACTTCGGCCCTTTTCAAGAGCCTCGCTTGGATGTATGCTCCTGAGTTCGGTGTTTTCCTTTTACGGAGGGTCCAGCGCCATGATGCATATGCCGATTCGGGTCATTACTGTGGAGCGGGAGTACGGCTCGCGCGGGGGAGAGTTCGCCCACGATCTGGCGGAGCGGCTGGGTTGGCGGCTGTTGGACTCGGAGCTGATCTCCGGGGCAGCGCAGATGGCCGGCGTCGAGCCGGAACTGGCCGCCCGGCTCGACGAGCGGCTCGACCCCTGGTACTACCGCTATGGCAAAGTCTTTTGGCACGACTCGGTCTACTCCGCCACGCAGATCTCGGACGACCAGATCTTCGACTCGGAGCGGATGCTGACGCTGGTCCGGAAAGAGATTCTGGACGCCGCTCAAAAGGGCAATTGCGTGCTGGTGGGACGTGGCGCCGCCTGCGCGCTGGCCGGGCATCCGGGCTGCTTTCATCTTTTTGTCTACGCCACCTCCAAGGCCAAGCGTGAGTGGTTCGCCCACGCCTTTCCGCAGCACGCCGCGCACGCCGACCAGTATCTGGCCGCTAGCGACAAGCGCCGCGCCGCCGTGATTCGCAAGTATTACCAGCAGGAGTGGTGCTGCCGCGGCCTCTATCACATGCTGCTGAACTCGGCCATGGGCACCGAGGCCATGATCGCCGCCGTCGAAGGCGCGGCGAGTTTGCACCCGGTAGCGCACGAGACAATGGCGGAGTAGGTTTTGCCGCTGCGGCCAAGGCAGAGCCTGCTCTGGACTTTAATAATCCACTTGCTCCACGCCAGAAATCGGCCTACGATGGAAGAATAAGGCCCGGCCCACAGTTGCAACCTGCGGACCGGGGCAAGTGGTACCGGACTATGGACGGAATTCGCGCCAGAGTTTCACCACCTTGGCGAGGAGTTCAACCACAGCCCCCAGGGTTTCGATCAAGGCCTTCACCTTGATCGGCCAACCGGTGGACGATGTTTTACCCATCGATCCTTCTTTCAATTCACGTGACTTCGGTGCATCAACACCGGGGTTTTGTGTCGACAGCGATACTTTCGGCTGTCGCGCTCAGAATGAGCGGGGATCGGTGCAATGTCAAGGGAGAATGAAATCTATATTTCATGACGATAAGTAAATAATTATGAATAACTTACGAGATTATTTTCACAAGATTTCCACTGCACGCACGAATTGATTCGGAGGCTTGCGCAAGCTCGGGATGACGCTTCCGCGGGTTTCGGCTTTCGTCCTTTTCAAAAAGCGTCAAATTCAGATAGCTTCTTTAACTTCAACGCGCCGCACCCGCTGGCCGATGCGCGTAAAGATCTCCCAGGGAATCGTCCCCGTAGCCTCGGCGTGATCGTAGGCAGAGACGGTTTCGTCCCCCTGGCTGCCCAGAATCACCACCTCGTCGCCCACTTCGACGTCCTCCATCCCGGTCACGTCGAGCACAGACTGGTCCATGCTGATGCGTCCGGTGAGCAGAGCGCGCTGGCCGCGCACCAGCAGGCTGAAGTGGTTGCCCAACCGGCGGTCGAGCCCATCGGCGTAGCCCACGGCGATCAGCGCCAGGCGCATCGGCTCGGTGGCTACGAAGGTTCCGTTGTAGCCCACCACGGCGCCAGCAGGGATCGAGCGCAGGCTCACCACGCGGGTCTTCCAGGTCAACACCGGCTGCAAATTCCGGCGGGCGGCGGCCAGTGTTGCCGGTTCACCTTGCGTCTGCTCGGGATCGAAGCCGGGATCGAACTGCGGCGTTACTCCATAAAGCGCCAGCCCCGGCCGCAGCATGGCCTTCAGCCCATGGCGATTGGCCAGTTCGACGATGGTCTTCGCCTGCCCGGCGACCAGGGCAGCGGAGGCTCCCACGCTCAGCCATTCGGGCAGATGGCCGGCAGCGCCGATTCGTTCCATGGTTGCATCCAACCGGGAGAGCTGCTCCTCGGTCACCACGCCATCGGCCTCGTCGGCGGCAAAGAGGTGGGTCAATACGCCCTCCAGCCGCAGCGGCGAACCGGGCTTGAAGCGGGCCAGAGCCGGCGAAAGCTCTTCCGCGCTCACGCCCTGGCGGCTCATGCCGGTGTCGATCTCCAGATGGACGGGCAGTGACCCAGGGCGCACTCCAGCGGCGCGCGCGGCGCTCTCCAATTCGTCTAATTGGTGCAAATCCCAGGTTGCCGGGGTCAGTCCGTGGCGCACCACTTCGGAACTCTGGCCGGGATAAGTTGCGCTCATGACCAGGATGCGCGCCTCGGGGCACAAGCTGCGCACGGCCACGCCTTCTTCAACCGAGGTTACGCCCAGCCAGCGCGCTCCCGCCCGCAGGGCCGCCGGCGCACAGAGATCGAGACCGTGCCCATAGGCGTCGGCCTTGATGACTGCCATCAACTCCACATCGCGAGGCGCAAGGCCCAGCAGAAACTGGTAGTTTTCTTCGAAGAGGCGGGTGCGAATTTCAACCCAGCAGGGGCGCATTTGCATAGGGCTATCCAATCCACATTCTAGCGCGCGGTGCGATGTGCTCATCTCAGTAGCGCAAAGGCCACCACGGTTTCGTCCCGCGATCCGATCTGCGCGAGCAGCTCCGCCTCCAACTCATGCGGAACCTCCATTGCACAGGCGGCGATCTGCTCCTCGCTGGCGCCGACAAAGCACAACTCGCAGCATCCCAGGCCCTCTTCCATCCGCACCGGCGGGCCGAAGACGCGGCAGGTCATCGGCCTGAAGGCGTAAAGATCGCAACTTCCGGTTTGAGGATCGAGCGCCGGGCAGGCGGCCTCGTTGGCAAAGTCTTCGAATTTCTCCTTTTCCTCTTCCGACTCGCCCAAGACGCCCGTCTGGGTATTGCCGGGGAAGTCGGCCCCGTGCGCGGCAATCCAGGCGTGGGCGCGCTGCTGGACTTTTTGAAAACGCTCTTGCTCCGCCGTCCGCAGGGCTTCCATTCCCGAGCGCAGGCGGGCGGCGTCCAGCGCGTTGACGGCAAAGGCTCCGTGGCAGCACTGTGCACAGCCCACGCGGCAGGCCAGCCAGGGACCGGCCCGGCGCGCCGCATCTGCGAGAGTGCGGTCCATGATTTGAACGAGTTTTTGGTCGCCGGCGGGCAGTTGCATAGCTAGCAGAATAGCGAAACCTGCTGGCATTTGCGCCGGAATCGCGTTACGCTGGCCGCGGAGGTCCCCATGAGTGAATTCCGTAGCACGATTATCCCCGGTCATCGCTACCGCAACGCCCCCGCGGCCATCGACTGGCTCTGCCGGGTCTTTGGCTTTGAACGCCGCGCCGTCTATGCCGGCGAGGGTGACGTCATCCACCACGCCGAACTCGCCCTGGGCGGCGGCATGATCATGCTGGGCACCGGCAAGGACGATGAGTTCGGCCGCAACTTCAAAACGCCCAACGAACTGGGCGGTATGGAGACGCGTGGCGTCTACATTGTTGTCGAAGACGCCGACGCCACCCACGCTCGCGCCGTGGCGGCGGGGGGAACGATCCTTCGCCCGCTGCAAGACACCCCTTACGGCAGCCGCGAATTTACTGTCCGCGATCCGGAAGGCTATAGCTGGAGCGCGGGCACCTACGATCCCTGGGCGCCGCCTGCGGGGTGACCTTCAGAGCAAACGAATCTTGATTCCGCTGGCGTAGCAGTTTTGGATTGCGAATCGAAACAAAGGGTAATTTGGGGAGGGAGCAGGGGCCTTCAGGCCCCTGAATAGGGCGATGGATGGATGGGCCTTCAGGCACGGGCCATTTTGCATCTGAGAGCAGAGACCCGAGGCTAAAGCCTATTGTTTTTGCCGCTGCTTCAGGGGTCTGAAGACCCCTTCTCCCTCCGCAAAAAACAAACAAAAGCAATGGTGACAACTGTTTCACTCGGAAAACGGTCGATCGATCAAGATGCGTTTGCCCTGAGTGATTCTTGTAGCGATCAACTCTTGGAATAGACAAGCGTGGACCGGGAGGTCCACGATACAGCCGGCCAGGAGGCCGGCGCTACAATTTCCTGTTTCCTGGGCCGGAATCGCCGGCGGAAAGCGAATAACAGCAAAAGAAAAACCCGCCACAGCGCCAATCTGCCGCGCGGCGGGGTTTCCGTTTGACGAGCGACGGCTACTTCAGCGTGCTCATGTCGATGACAAAGCGGTACTTCACGTCCTGGCGCAGCATCCGCTCGTAGGCCTCGTTGATCTGCTGGATGGCGATGACTTCGACCTCGGAGACGATGTTCTTTTCTCCGCAATAATCGAGCATCTCCTGGGTCTCTTTCATGCCGCCGATCATGGAGCCGGCAATGGAGGCGCGGCGGCCCACCAGGTTAAAGAGGTTAACCGTAGGAGGCTTGTCGGGCAGGCCCACGATTCCCAGCGTGCCGTCGCGCTTGAGCAGTGCGGTGTAAGCGTCGACCGAGTGCGGCGCCGCGGCCGCGTCGAGGATGAAGTCGAAGCTGCTCACGTGCGCCTGCATGGCGTCGGGATCGGTAGAGAGCACGACTTCGTCGGCGCCCAGTTTGAAGGCGTCTTCTTTCTTCTTCAGCGAAGTGGTGAATTGAACAACATGCGCACCGAAGGAATGGGTGAACTTCAGTCCCATGTGGCCCAACCCGCCCAGGCCGATAATGCCCACCTTCTTGCCCGGACCCACCTTCCAGTGGCGCAGCGGCGAGTAGGTGGTGATGCCGGCGCAGAGCAGCGGCGCGACGGCGGCCAGATTCAGATTCTCCGGCACGCGATGGGCAAAGCGCTCGTCCACGACGTAGTTGTTGGAGTAGCCGCCATGGGTGATCGATCCGTCGAAGCGGTCGGGGGAGTTGTAGGTCTCGGTGGGGCCCTCCGCACAATACTGCTCCTCGTCGCTCTGGCAGGAGGGGCAGGTGCGGCAGGAGTCGACGATCACGCCGACGGCGGCAATCTGGCCTACCGTGAACTTGGAGACGGCGCTGCCCGCGGCCACCACGCGGCCCACGATCTCATGGCCGGGGACCACCGGAAAGCACGATCCGCCCCACTCGTTGCGGACGCGATGCAGATCGGTGTGGCAGACGCCACAGTAGAGAACCTCGACAACAATGTCCTGTGCGCCGGGCGCGCGGCGCTCAAACGAAAACGGTACAAGCGGAGACTTCGCGTCGAGCGCGGCATATCCTTTGGAAGACGGCATGTTTTTTGTTCCTTTCCGCTGCAAGTCTACCGCAGGGAGCCGCGACAAATCCTGCTTGGAGCGCGCTCGAATCGGCGATTTATTGCGGATTTCTTGGTTTGGTCTATTTGCCGGGCGGCGTCTGGGCCGTCGCCGGTTTGGGGCGGCCGTTGCCCATCTTGGCGGCAAGGGCGTCGTCCACGGCCCGGGTCAAGCTGCTGGCCTGGTCGAACTCCGCCTTAGCCTCGGCTTTCTTGCCCATGGAGCGGTACAGGCGTCCCAGCCGCCAGTGCGCATTGACATCGCTCGGAGCCAAACGGACGGCCTCTTTCATCTCCGCAAGCGCCTCGTCTGGATGGCCGCTGTCGGCGTAGACGATGCCCAGATCCAGATGCGCCAGTTCCTGCCCTGGGTCGAGCCGGACGGACTTTTGCAAGGGCTCCAAACCGAGCTCGGGGTGGCTCATCTGCATCTCGGCATCGCCCAGGTAGAGCAGCGCCTGCGCATCGTCGGGAGAGTTTGCCAGCTCGGCCTGAAACTCGCTGACCGCCTCGGGGTACTGATGCTGCGTCCACAGCAGGTAGCCCAGCCCGAAGTGCACCAGGGGCTCGCGGGGATTGGCCTTGACCGCGGCGCGGAACTGCGCGATGGCGCCGGTGTGGTCCTTCAATTCGTCCAGCGCCTCGCCGGCCAGCATGTCGGCCTCGGCCGATTCGGCGTTCAGGTTGAGAATCTCGCGGTACGTATCCATCACGCATTGAAACTGCTTGGACCACATGCAACTGTGCGCCAGGGCCAAGCGCAGAGGAAGGTTCTGCGCATCGGCGGCAGCCGCTTCTTTTAAAAAGGGTGCGGCTTCGGCGTACTCGCCCAACCCATAGTGGGCCATGCCGATCAGAACGGTCAGCCTTTGCGCTTCGGGAGAGGCGGCTGACAGGCCCTTGCGCAGCGGAACGAAAATCTGGATCGCTTCCTTCATCTGGCCGGCTTTGAAGAGCGCCAGGCCCAGATTCAGGCGCAATCCCGGCATCGACGGATCGAGCGCCAGAGCCTTGCGATAGAGAGGCACGGCCTCTTTGTAGTGCTCCTGGCGGGCTTCCAGAAGTCCCAGGTGCGCGTAGGGCTCGGGATTGGAGGGATGCGTTTTGAGCACAGCGCGCCAGGCCGCTTCCGCCTCGGCATTCCTGCCCTGCTGCTCCAGAGCCAGCGCGGTTTGCCGCGGGTTCTCTGCGCTCTGTCCCAGGCAGAGCACGGCCGACAGCGTCCATCCCAATACCCAGCCCCCGCGCAGAACTCGCTTCACGCCCACTCCTTCTCCCGACTGCCGCGCCACATCGACAGTCCAGCAGAAACACTGACTTCCGTCATTTTATCTCCCACTGGCGTTACCGAACCACGGTAGATACCTGGATCGATCTTGACGATCATTGCTCTAGCGTGACGGGCGCTGAAGCCGGCAGGACAGATGAACTCTTGCCTCGCTGTAGCCAACCCACGCCCCCGATGCGATACCCTCGGAGGTGCGGGCCAAAAAGCCTCCAGGGGTACACTTTGCGCATCGTTTTGTCGAACATTGGAACCTTGGGCGACATCAATCCATTGATCGCCTTGGCGCTGGAGTTGAAACGGCGTGGACACGTGCCGGTGATGGCGCTGCCGGCCGTCTACGAGCCGAAGATCCGCCCGCTGGGGCTGGAGTTTCACCCCATCCGTCCAGACATCGACCCCAGCAACTCCATTCTGGTCGAGATGGTCTACGACGTGAACAAGGGCACCGAGCATGGGCTGCGCAACTTCCTCTTTCCGGCGTTGCGCCAGACCTTCGACGACCTGCTCGACGCCGCCACCCAGCCGGAGCGCGCCGATCTGCTGCTGCTCGGCGAGCTTAACTACGCCGGACCAATTGTGGCCGAAGTGACGGGGATTCCCTGGGCCAGCTACGTGCTGGCGCCGCTCTCTTTTTTCAGCGCCTTCGACCCGCCGGTGCTGCCCATGTATCCGCGGCTGGCGCGGGCCGACAAGACGGTTCCAGGGATGGGCCGGGCGATTCGCCGGTTGGCGCGTTTTGTCAGCCGTAAATGGCCGCAGCCCATCTACGATCTGCGCCGCGAGTTGGGACTGCCGCGCGGCAGCAACCCACTCTTCGACGCCAAACACTCCCCCCACCTGGTGCTGGCGCTCTTTTCCAGGGTGCTGGGCCAGGAACAGAAGGACTGGCCGGAGAACACCCTGATTACCGGCTTTTGTTTCTACGATTCCGACGCCGGCAATGCCGCGCTGCCCGCGAATCTGGAGAGGTTTATGGCCGCGGGCGAGCCTCCGGTGGTCTTCACGCTGGGTTCGGCTGCGGTGTTGGCGGCGGGCAAGTTCTACGAGTTCTCGGCCAAGGCGGCGGTGCGGCTGGGGATTCGCGCCGTGCTGCTGATCGGCTCAGACGAGCGCAACCGGCCCAAGCAAAAGCTGCCCGAGTCGATCTGCGTAGCCGATTACGCGCCCTACTCGGCGCTCTTTTCACGCGCCGCGCTGGTGGTGCACCAGGGCGGGGTAGGGACCACGGCGCAATGCCTGCGCGCCGGCAAACCCATGCTCATCATGCCCTATAGCCACGACCAGCCGGACAACGCTAGACGCATGAGACGGCTGAAGGTGGCGCGGGTGATTCAGCGCGGCAACTATACGCCCCTGCGGGTGGCGCGTAAATTGAAAACCATGCTGGCCCTGCCACTGCTGGCCAAGCGGGCGGAAAAGGTGGCGCAGCGGCTGGTCTACGAAGACGGCGTGCGCACCGCCTGCGATGCGCTGGAAAAGCTCCTCGAGCGAACGCGGAGAAGCGAAAGCTAAAAGGCTTCCGTCCGGTTTAGATGAACCCCCTTGGTGGAGCGCAAACCATATCTGTACTCTCAATCGATTCAGATTCGTTATTGGATGCGATGGGGGCGGCAGGCAGCGGGAGCAGCGGAATGGATACGAATCGCCGGAATACAGGATGTGCAGTCGAGTTGAATTGGGTAATGGTCTGCTGGTGGCTTTGCCTGCCGTTGCTGGCGAGCGCCGTATTGGCGGCGCAAGCGCCAGCCCCATCGCCCGCCGGCGAACGCGTCGCGGTCTGCCAGGTATTGAAGGCCGAACTGAGCGGCGAGCCAGGAGCCACGACCGAACCAGCCGACACCGAGCGCATTCAATCCGCGCTTTCGCTCTGCGATCCCGGCGAGGCGGTGGTGCTGGCCGCGGATGGAGCAAAGACTGCCTTTCTTGCCGCGCCGCTGATCCTGTCGCGCGGGGTGAAGCTCTTTGTCGCCAAGGGCGTCACGCTTTACGCCTCGCGGAATCCCCACGACTACGATCTGCGGCCAGGCAGTTGCGGTGGGCCGGCCGGCGAGGCAGCGGTCTGCAAGCCCTTTCTTTTTGCCTACCAGGCGGCTTTCAGCGGCGTAATGGGCGAGGGCGCGATCGATGGGCAGGGCTGGGCGGGAGGCGCGCAGAGTGCTCCTGATCTGGTCTCATCCTATGAGTCGCAGAACTTCTCCGTCCGCGGCGTCACCCTGCGCAATGCCGCGGGGGTGCACCTGTCCATCTCCAAGACCATTGGCTTCCTGGGCGAAAACGTGCAGATTCCGGCCTCGTCCAGCGCGGGAGCGGGCGTTCTGCTCAGCAACGCGCAGCAAGCCGAGCTGAAGAACTTCACCATCGACACTCGCGCCACGGCGATGGATCTGCGCGCCAGCATTTTGGGCGCGACAGAGAAGGTAAAGATCACGGGGCTGAGCATTGCGGGCGGCGGAATTCATCTAGGCGACCCCGTCTACGGCGCAGTGCGCCAGATCGAGATTTCTGTAGTCTCAATGAGCAAAGCCGGCTTCACGTTTGACTTGCGCGGCAACAAAGGCGGCGACCTGCGCGATGTAAAGGTCAGCAGCGCCTGTATGCAATCGTCCGTTTTACCGCTTACTGTGGAAGGTGCAACAGCGCTTCCCGCCGACCGCGGCATTGCCTTTGAACAATCCACAGTGGAAGGCCAAGGCCACTTGACTGCGGCGGGTCTGCAAGCCGACGCATCGGTACACTGCTCGGCAACGGTCGATCGGGCGGCTTCGCGCTGGGAGCTCGATCTTAGCCGCTTCCGCCAGCAGGGAAACAAATCCAAATTGACAGTAGCGCAGGACGGCAGCGGAGACTTCACCACCATTGCAGCGGCGGTGCGGGCGCTGCCAAACACAGGCGGCGAGATCGCGGTAAAGCCGGGAAGCTACCGCGAAGTCGTGACGATTCGCAAGCCGCATGTGCATCTGTACGGAGTCGAGAGCGACCCCGCCAAAACGGTGGTGGTTTTCGACAACACCGGCCCAAAGTCAGGTGGAACCTTCAACAGCGCCACCGTCTTTGTCGAGGCCGACGACGTGCGCATCGACCATCTGAGCATCGTCAACGACGCGGGCAACAAGGGCCAGGCAGTGGCGCTGGCGGTCACCGCCGACCGCGCCATCTTCACCAGTCTGCGTCTGCTGGGAGCCCAGGACACGCTCTTTGCCGCGGCCAAATATTGCTACGGCGACTACGGCCCCTGCGTGGCGGCGCGGCAATACTTCCGCGATTGCTTCATCGCCGGCAACACCGACTTCATCTTCGGCGACAGCCAGGCGGTCTTTGAGCGCTGCCAGTTGCACGGGATTGCCGGGAAAAACGTGATGTTCACGGCGCAGGGCAGGCACTCGGCCGAGCAACCCAGCGGCTACGTCTTCGACCACTGCCGGCTGACCGCCGACGCCGCGGCGGAGACCGTTACCCTGGGCCGGCCCTGGCGTCCCCACGCCACCGTGGTCTATCTGAACAGCACCATCGACGCAGCGGTGATTCCCGCTGGCTGGACGGAATGGCCGCGCTTTGGCCAGCCCAGCCTGCCGGTGGCATGGTTCGCAGAGTTCCAGTCCACGGGAGCCGGAGCCAATGCCGCCACTCGCGAGCCCTTCGCCCATTCGCTCAGCGCCGCAGAGGCAGAGAGCTGGCGAGCGGCGCGCTTTCTGGCCGGTTCGGATGGTTGGGCTCCAGCCGTCAAGGATGATCGCAAGCCTTAAGGCTCTTCTGACAAAAATCCGGGGTGCCCCACCCTCGCCGCGTTTTTGTTTTTGCGGCTAGGGTGGGAGGTCAATACAGCAAGTCAGCGCCCCGAGCTGCCAAAGCCCTTTGCGGCGCGCGCCGAGTCCTCCAGATCGTCCACCACCGTCACCGCTCCGGTCAGAACAGGAACGGGAATCATCTGGGCGATCTTCTCGCCGGGTTGAATCTCGACGGGAGCGGGGCCGAGGTTGGTCATCAGCACCAGAATCTCTCCACGGTAACCGGCATCGATGACGCCACCGGTGGTAGCCAGGCCGCGGGCTGCCATTGAGGAGCGGTCACGGACCAGCAGCCCCAGCGCGTCGCCGCTGACCGGGTGGCGGGCTTCGACGGCGATGCCGGTGCGCAGCCGGACGGTGGTTTGCGGAGGCAGCACAGCACCCTCCAGAGCAAAAAGATCGTAACCCAGATCCTCACCGGGGTGGGCGACGACCGGAGCGCGGGCTCCGGCTTCCAGCAGTTTGACTCGCAGCATTCTCTTATCCTACGGTGCGGCGGCGGATTGCAGTCAGCGTTCCAGTGACGAAGGACAAGAACGAGGGTGTTTCAAATCCCTAATCCCTAATCCCTAATCCCTAATCCCTAACCCCTAACCCCTGAAAAATGGACAGCCCCGGCGGGAAGCTACCCGGCCGGGGCTGTTTTCGTGCTGCGCGGTGATTCGGCAAGAGGATCCTGTAAGCCGAATTCTGTCGTGTGCGGTCATTCGTCTAGACGCCGCGTCGCCGCGGACGTTCATCAGCGACCTACCCGGAGGTTTCGGCCCGTCCGGCGGACGGCAGCCTCAAAAGAGAGACGCCAACCGTGGACGTTTAGAGCCGCCTGGGCGTACCGGGCCGGTACGCGGCGCGGCCTGACTCTGGGCCGGCGCCTCCCTCCCTATTTGGTCTTGCTCCGTGTGGGGTTTACCCTGCCACCGGCCTTACGGCCGGCGCGGTGCGCTCTTACCGCACCTTTTCACCCTTACCCCGGCGCCTAGCCAGCAAGCTGACTGGGGGACGTCCTCGGCGCTTCTGTAGAAGCGGGAGGGTTAGCCGAGGCGGTTTGTTTTCTGTGGCACTGGCCGTCCATGGGCCTTGACGCCCACGTCCCGGACGTTATCCGGCACACTGCCCTGCGGAGTTCGGACTTTCCTCCCCCGGAGAAACGCGCTTGCGCACGGCCCCCGGCAGCGACCGCCCGGTCCTCCTGCCAATGGCTAGTGTAGCGCAGTTCCGGTTGGCCGGTGGCGGGAGGGATTTTAGGAATGGAACAACTGCATGGAGTTCATGAAGAATGGGAGTCAATCGCATTGAAAGAGTTCGATTTGTAGACCGCCCTGTGTGCAGCTTTTGGGCGCTGCTCGCGTTGCCGCCGGCGCACCAGCGTGAACCGCCAAGGAGCGTTTTGGTCCTTCGAAATACTTTCCCGGCAGTTGCCCGTTCCAATAACCGGCCTGCTCTGCGATACTAGCGTGTTATGCCCATCGACGATTTGCAACTGGCCGCCCAAAAGATTGCTTCTTTCCTTTCCAACCTGAACAAGCTGGGGGGATTGCGCTTTAAATTCCGCATCTCCGCCGGCGACGGCGCCACCGACGCTCAGCTCTGTGTCGAACTGGCAGGTCCGGATGTTCCGCTGCTCACCCAGCACAACGGCGAACTGCTGCGCGCCCTGGAGACGGTGGCGGCGCAGATGCTGCGCCTCGATCAGCGCGAAGGCGACCTGATCAGCTTCGACGCCGGGAACTTCAAGGCGCTGTATGCCGCGCAATTGCAGTTGACCGCCGAGACAGCCGCCGAGAAGGTGCTCAAAACCGGTATTCCCTACGCCTTCCCGCCGATGAACAGCCGGGAGCGGCGGCAGCTCCATCTCGTCTTCCGCTCCATCGAGGGCATCGAGACGGCCAGCAACGGCGAGGGCCAGGATCGCTTTCTGGCGGTCTATCCAAAAGGCAAGACCGACCTGCCGGTCGCAGCGCCGGCCAAGCCGCGCAGCTACAGCGACAGCCGCCGTCCCGATAGCAGACGTCCCGATAGCCGCCGCCCCGAGGGTAGACGTTTTCGGCGGTAGTTCTTTGAGGGCGACGAAACCGGATGTAGTATTCCCAGAGAGGTGAATCATGACCCAGGATTCAATTCTCGGCAGCAGTAAGGTAATCGCCTTTGTCCACACAACCGACTTGGTGAAGGCGCGCAGCTTCTACGAGGGACTGCTCGGCCTTCGCCTGGTCGAAGACGAAAAGCCCTTCGCGCTGGTCTTCGACGCCAACGGAATCATGCTGCGCGTAACCCCCGTCACGGAGCACAACGCGGAGCCTTCCACCGTGCTGGGTTGGGATGTTGCGTCCATCGAGCACACCGTCGAGCGGCTCTCCGCGGCCGGTGTCGTCTTTCTCCGCTATCCCGGACTCAACGACACCAGCCCGCACGGCATATGGACCTCTCCCAGCGGCGCGCGCGTCGCCTGGTTCCACGATCCCGACAAGAATGTCTTGAGCCTGACGCAGTTTTAACGGGCCAAGTAAAAGCCCACATCTCCTTCAAGGTGTGGGCTTTTCTGTGTCTTTTTTCAGATCTGTACGCAGGTGATTGTCCTCGAAAGAGGAGTACCAAGCCAGCTCCCGCGCCTTTCTCTAGCGGGTCAGGCGAAGCGTCTGCCGCACCGCAGGCGCCGCGGGCAAGCCGAAGGCAAGTTGGCCCCACCGCAGGTGCTAGCCGTTCAGAGCATCTTGCAGCTTGTTCAACATGCGGTGCAGGTCTTTGTCGGCGCGGCGCTGCTCGTCGATCTTGGCGATGGAGTGCATCACCGTGGTGTGGTGCTTGTTGCCGAACTGGCGGCCGATCTCGGGCAGGCTGGCCTCGGTCAACTGCTTGGCCAGGTACATGGCGATCTGCCGGGGCACCACCACGTTGCGCGAGTTGTTTTTCTGCTTGAGGTCGGTGACCCTCATGCCGAACTGCTCGGCGACGGCCCGCTGAATGGCTTCGATGCTGACCTTGCGCACCTGCATGTCGATGAACTGCTTGAGGCACTGCTGGGTGGTCGCCAGCGTGATCTCGACACGGTTCATCTGGCACCAGGCAATCAGCCGGGTCATGGCGCCTTCCAGCTCGCGGACGTTGGTGCGCACATTCTGCGCCACAAACATGGCCACGTCCATGGGCAGCACCGCATTTTCGCTCTCCGCCTTTTTTTGCAGGATGGCGACCTTGGTTTCCAGATCGGGCGGCTGAATGTCGGCGATCAATCCCCACTCGAAGCGGGAGCGCAGCCGGTCTTCGATCTCGGCCAGTTCCTTGGGCGGCCGGTCGCTGGCGATGACGATCTGCTTCATGCTCTCGTGCAGCGCGTTGAAGGTGTGAAAGAACTCTTCCTGGGTGCGCTCCTTCTGGGCAATGAACTGAATATCGTCGATGAGCAGCACGTCCACCGAGCGGAAGCGGTCGCGAAAGCTGGTCATGCGATCGTTGCGCAGCGAGGTGATCATCTCGTTGGTGAACTTCTCCGCCGAGACGTAGCAGATGTTGGCCACCGGCTGGCGGCGCTTCACCTCGTGCCCGATGGCGTGCATCAGGTGGGTCTTGCCCATGCCCACTCCGCCATAGAGGAAGAGCGGGTTGTAGGCGCGCGAGGGGCGCTCGGCCACAGCCAGGGCGGCAGCGCGGGCAAACTGGTTGCCGTTGCCGATGACGAAGGCGTCGAAGGTGTAGCGGGAGTTCAGTTGCGCCGCGGTCGACCAGTCGAAACGCGCCTGCTCGGGAGCCCGCGGCGGCGGCGCCGTGGGGGCATGCGCTGGGACCGGACCAAAGCCGCCGTCCTTGCGCTGCGGGGGAATCGAGGGATCGTCCTCGACGGTCACAAAACAGACGTCGTCGTATTCCAGAGACTGAAGATCGATTGCTTCCTGAATCAGATCGCCGTATTTATCGCCGATATGCTGGAACTCGGGCGAGGGGACGCGCACGTAGAGTGTGCGACCGGCCGCGTGACTGAACTTGGTCGGCTTGAACCAGGTCTCGAACGAGGGGCGGATCACTTTTTTCTCTAAGGCAGCAAGTATCTGGAGCCAGGGATTGATTGCCGTTGCGGGCGAAATTGCGAATGCCATTGCGATAGTCCTTGCCCGCGCCGCTGCTCTAATGCCGGTATTGTTCATCTCTGGGCGTGGGCAATGGATAGGCTGTGACGAAAAGCGCGTGGCTTTCCGCCCTGTTGACCATCTCACTGCTGGTTGCCGCTGACCGGCCCCCGAAACGTGCTTGGGACCTGGGATAAAACTCTTACCGTGGGACGCTGGGTAACTTTCTTGAACGGTCCCGATGGTAGCACATTTCGGGTGTGTTTCAATCAGTCTTTCACATAACCTCGGTTCATGAACTAACGGTTGCACCATTCACGGTGAAAGCACCCCAAAAAGTTACCGGAGTCACAGAAAAAATTCAGCGAAGATCGCTTTTTTTGCGGGTTTTTGCATTGCGGTCTGACCACTTCCCGGAGCTCGCCGCCGGTCTTTTTTCGCCGCGCGAAGATGCCTTCCGCGGCACACCGAAGTTGACTTTTCAGCACCCGCCGCTGGCTTCCCGTGGAGATTTACGATACACTTAAAACTTGCCGTCAAGGCCCAGGTTTAACAGACTGATTGAAGCAGACTGATTTCAGGAAACAGGAGCGCCTCCATCCATGCCTAAGCGCACATTTCAACCCAATCGCCGTAAGCGCGTGAAGACCCACGGTTTCCGTGCCCGCATGAAGACCAACAGCGGCGCCGCCGTGCTGAGCCGTCGCCGCGCCATCGGCCGCAAGCGTGTCGCCGTCAGCGCTGGCTTCCGCGACTAGTCCCCCAGCCGTTCTGTTTGAGCCGGAGGTCGAGCGCTCTGCCGTCCTCCAGGCCATTCTTCCCTTCGGCACAGCCATGAGCATTCCCTACCAGGCCGATCCGCGCCCCGTGTCGCCGCGTTCGCTCGCAGGCGCGCGTCTGTGCAAACACGCCGATTATCAGCGCGCCTACGCTGCCAGCCGCAAGCGGCAATCTTCCTCCATGAGTTGGTTTCTGGCTCCGCAGTCGCCCCCAGCCGTGGGTGCGCCTCTGCCCTCCGGTCCCCGCATCGGGTTGACCGCCGGCAAGGTTATGGGCAAGGCCCACGAGCGCAACCGCCTCAAGCGGCGCATGAGAGAGGCCCTGCGTCTGCACACGGATCTCTTCCCGCGCGGCTGCGACCTCATCCTGCATCCCCGCCGCACCGTGCTGACCCTGGAATTTGCGAAACTTGAGGCGGAGATCGTGCGTATCCTTCAGCAGGCCCGCAGCGAGGCCGCACGCATGATTCAGAATCCGCCAAAACCCGCTGAAGGCAGAGACGGCAAGACAGCGATCCCGCGCCTTTCTCCTGGCGCAGGAGAGCCGAAGGCGTCTGCCGCACCGTAGGTGCCACCGCAGGTGGAGAAATGACCCGCGTGCTGCTGGCGTTGCTGAGCTTTTACAAGCGCTGGATCTCGCCGGCTCTGCACTCGATCACCCCCGGCGGCTGCAAGTATCTGCCCACCTGCTCGGAGTACGCCATGCAGGCCATCGCGGCGCACGGGCCCTTCCGCGGAGTGCTGCTGGCGGCCTGGCGGCTGCTGCGCTGCAACCCGTTTAGCCGCGGCGGTCTGGATCTGGTTCCACCCGCTCCATTTTCACGCCATTTTCCCCACGAACCATTACCATAAGAGGAGCGGCGGCGCTGCAGCAATTCGCCTGCACTTTGTATTGCCGGCTTTGTACGAACGCATCTTTCACCGCGCCTCCGAACATGCTTCACCGACAGGACGTTTCCCTTGGCAGAAATTCGCAATCCCAATCTACAAACGCCGGGCTCCAGCGGGAGCAGCGGCGGCGGCGGCAGCATGGGCACCACCATGGCTCTCATGCTCCTGGTCCTGATCATTCTGATGGGCTACGACTACTTCAAGCCCAAGCCCGCCGTGCCCAACGCTCCGCCGCAGAATCAGCAGCAATCCGCGCAGACGCCCGTCAGCCAGCCGCAGTTGCCTTCCGGCTCTCTCTCCGGCGCGGCGCAGCCGGCTGCGCAGCAGGCCTCTGCCGCACCGCAGGTGACTGCTGCGAGCGAGACCAAAACCACGGTCGAGAACGCCCAGTACACGATCGTCTTCACCAATCGCGGCGCCCAGATCGAGCACTGGATTCTGAAGAACTACAGCGACGCCACGGGCAAGCCGTTGGACCTGGTTCAGCCCCAGGCCGCAGCCCGCTTTGGCCTGCCGCTCTCCTTCTTTACCTACGACAAGGGCCTGACGGATCAGCTCAATCAGGCGCTCTATCAGGTTTCCGCGACCGGCGTCTCGACCACCGGAGACCTGCAAGTGGCCAAGGACGGCTCCAGCGCCCTCGCCTTCCACTACGCCGCAGGCGGCCTGGATGTGGTGAAGACCATCCGTTTCGACCAGAGCTACGTGCTCACCATCGAGTCGCAGGTCACGCGCAACGGCTCGCCGGTTCGCGCACTACTCAGTTGGCCCGCCGGACTGGGCGACATGGACGAGTTCCTGCCCGCGCACACGGGGGCCAGCAGCGGCTATCAGGTGCGCCTTTCTGCCAGTTCGTTGTTTGCCTGGTCGATCGATGGCAAGCAGGACTCGGAGAAGGTCTCCAAGGTCGCCGGCAACGCCACCCTCGATCTGCCCTACGAATACGCCGCCATCGAGGATCTCTACTTCACCGCGGCTTTTTTGCCCGACACGCCGGGGCGCATCACCACCGTCACACTGCATAACGCCATCGATATCCCCGCCGACCCCAGCGATCCCAACAGCCAGAAGAAGCCCGCCGACCTGCTCGGCCTGGCCATGGGCGACCAGAGCGGCGTCACCCGCCTGCGCCTCTACGCCGGCCCCAAGCAGCTCGATGTGCTCAAGACCATCCACGTCACCGCAGCCGACGGCAAGCCGGGCGAGACCACGCTGGCCCCGCTGATTCAGTTCGGCATGTGGACGGTGATCGCCAAGCCGATGTACCTGGCGCTGCGCTTTTTGCACAGCCACCTGACCGGCCCCAACGCCTGGGGTTGGTCGATCATCATCGTCACCTTTTTCATCAACCTGTGCATGTTCCCCACGCGCTGGTACATGCTGAAGTCCTCGGTGAAGATGGCGCGCATCCAGCCCAAGGTTGAAGCTCTCAAGCGGCGCTATGCCCATCTCAAGGCCACCGACCCCAAAAAGGCCGAGATGAATACCGAGATGATGGCGCTCTACAAGCAGGAAGGCGTCAACATGTACGGCAGTTGCCTGCCCATGCTGATCCAGATGCCGCTGCTCTACGCCATCTACCGGGTGCTGGCCAACGCCGTCGAACTGCGCCAGGCGCACTGGTTCTGGCTGCATGACCTCTCCAGCGCCGATCCGCTCTACATCTTGCCCGCGATCATCGTGGTGGGCATGTTGGTGGTGCAGTTGATCAGCCCGGCGCCGGGCATGGACCACAACCAGCGGCGCATGATGGCCATCATGATGCCGGCCATCTTCGGCTTCACCATGATTCACTTTGCCAGCGGACTGGCCCTCTACTGGGGCACCGGCAACGTCATCAACCTGGTGATGCAGTTGGCCATCAATCAATCGCCCATGGGCAAGGAGCTGCACGAGATCGCCGCCAAACGCGCCGCCAAGAAGCTGCCGCCCGGCGGTGGTCCGCGCACCATCCAGGGACGCCGCTAAGCAGTCATCCTGTACAACAAAAGCCCCGCTCAGGAGATCCTGGGCGGGGCTTTTGCACGTTTGAAGACCTGCTTCAATATCTGCCGCTATTTGGTGGGAATCACGGGAATTGAAGGGGCGGCCGGCGGCTTCTCTTTCGCCGCAGGGGCGAACGGCTCCGGCCCCAGATGGCCGCGATGGCAGGTGCCGCAGGTCACCGGAGCGCCCGAGCTTTCGATCATCGAGATGTAGTTCATATTGATCTCTTGGGTCATTTTGAACATCATGCGGGCGGTCGACTTCTCGGGGCGGGAGTCGTCGGCGAAGTTCAGCCGCGGCTTGCCGTTGGGGCCGATATTGGTGGGGTCGGCGGTGTGGCAGGTGCTGCAATGCGCGCCCAACGCCGCCTCCCACTGCTCCATGATCTGGTGAACCTGCTCGCCGGTCAGCTCCTTGGGCAGGACTTTCAGATTGGTGGGGACGGGGTAGGTTTTGGGCGCTGGGGGCGGACCGCCCGTGGCTGGTTGTGCCGCCTGAGCGGCCTGGACCGGGTTCGCCAGGGCAAGGGTTGCGGCGTCATAGACGGTAGCAAGCGTGAGAGCGGCTAGAACAACGGCAAGCAGCGGGGAAGTTGCTTTCATCGGTGAGCGTTCCTTGGGCGTTGGATTTTTGGAGAGACAAAAGCATCGTAGGGGAACAGAGCTGAATTCTCTATGAATCGACGGGAATCATTCTTCCTGCAAGGTTCTTCGGCCCGGAGACGCAGGGATTCCCCGGCACCGCGAAGCGCAGCGGCCAATCCACCGCTTCGTGAATGCCGATGCGCGGCGTGACCAGCGCCTGGTGCAAAGAAAACCCATCCTCCCGCACCTGCAGCGGCGAATCCGGGTCGAGCAAATCCAGTCCGTTGTGGCTGGTCCGCGTCAGTCCCAGAGCCTGGCAGAGGCGGCTGGGGCCGGAAGTCAGCTCTTTGGGCTTGGCGCGTGAAGACAGACCGCGGTTGCGCGCCATCTCCTCCAATCCCAGCAGCGGATCGAGCGCGCGCAGCAAGACGCAGCCCGCCCGGCCCTCGGCCTCGCAGGCAATGTTCATGCAGAAATAGCGGCCATAGATGGAGTAGACGTAGGCGTGGCCGGCCGGGCCGAAGAGGACCAGGTTGCGCGGCGTCGCTCCGCGATGCGCGTGGGCCGCCGGGTCGGGCGGATCGTTGTGCGGACCCAGATACGCCTCCACCTCGACGATTCTGCCCGCCAGCGCTCCCCACGGCCCACTGTGCGCCAGCAGCTTGCCCAGCAGGCGCGGCGCCACGCGCTCCGGCGGCGCTTCAAAAAACGCCCGCGTCAGGAGCTGGCCCGGCAACCGCGCTTCCGCAACGGCTGAATTTGGAATTTGCAAGGATTCCGGCATTATTGTTGGGACTTCCAACCCTCGATCAGCGCCAGAACCGCTTCGGCGTGGCCGGCCGGGGTAACCTTGGGAAAGATGTGCAGCAGCGTCCGATCGGGGCCGATCACAAAGGTGGTGCGTTCAATGCCCCGGACTTTCTTGCCGTACATGGTCTTGTCCTTCATCACACCAAACTGATTGCAGACTTTCTCGTCTACATCTGCAAGCAGGGTGTAAGGAAGCTCGTACTTGGCGCGGAATTTGGCCTGGGCCTTGGGCGTGTCGCGGCTGATGCCGAGCACCACCGCCCCGGCGGCGATCAACTTCTCGAACTGGTCGCGGAAGCCGCAGGCCTCGATGGTGCAGCCCGGCGTGTTGGCGCGGGGGTAAAAGAAGAGGATGACCGGCTTGCCGGCGTTGTCGGAGAGGCTGACTGCCTGGTCTTCGTCGGTCTGCAAAGTGAAATCGGTGACTTGCTCGTTCAATTGCATGGGGAAGTTCCTCGTATGGTAGATAGAGAGCCGGAAAAGGCCGTCAGGTTGCATTATTTCCGAGGGGTGAGGCAGATGTCTTTGCGCGGCAAGTTTTTTTTCGAAGACGGACGCATTGTGCTGCTTGCGGCCAGCCTGGCGACAGTCTGCCTTCTGTTGGCGCTACCCATGGCGGCGCAATATCCCGGCCAGGTTGCCAAATCCACCAAGGATGCTCCCGAACTGCGCTCCATCGCCGTCTTGGAGTGGACCGGCGACCCCGATCACCCCACTGCCAGCCGCCTGGTCCCGGTGACCTTGCTCGACGCCGGTGAGTTGCAGGACGCCAGCATCTACCTGGCTCGCCCTGTGCCGCTGGCCCTGGCCGGCGATGTCGAGTACGAGATTCAGCAGAACGGCAAGCCCACCGGCCTCTTCGACCTGCACAGCGCCGGCCAGGAGATGGGCGGATGGGTGGGCCACGGCGTCACCAAGCCCATCGTTGTTGCCAAGCCCAAAGCCGAGAAGAAGGCGCCCCGGCCGATTGAAGACGAGAACAGCGACCGGCCCGTGCTGCACCGTAAACACCACCCCGGCGACGACGCGGGCAACTCCAAGGGAGACTCCGGCAGCGATTCGCAAGCCGGCAGCCAGCCCCAGGCCGACGCCGATCCCGGCCGGCCCAAGCTGCACAAGAAGGACTCCAGCGACGATTCCAGTCCCTCTTCCGACTCGGGGACGGGCGCCAGCGCGCCCTCTGACCCGGACCGGCCGGTGCTGCGCAAAAAGACCACGGACGACAGTGCCGACAAATCCGGAGCCTCTTCCGACCCCGACCGGCCGGTGTTGAAGAAGAGCAAGAAGAAGCCGGTGGACGAGGGCAGTGTCACATCCTTTGACTCCGCCGACCCCGACCGGCCACGCCTCAAGCGGGGCAAGCCGGCCAACGACGGCCCCCAGGTACCGCCCACGCTGCTGGGCTTGCCGCCGCAGATGGAGCAGGCCGTCGCCGTCTCGGACGCGAAGACCCGCCCGGAGCATCCCTGGAGCTATACCTGGGCCGATCCCGACGACGAAGGCAAGATGAAGGCCGCGCTGGAGGACCTGGCGCGCAACGCACTGGGACTGAGCCCGCCCCCTGCGCCGCCCCAGCCGCAACCTAAGCGGACCACCGCGCACAAGACCGCTCAGCCGGTATTGCCGCCTCCGCCGCCCGAACCGGCGCCGCTGCTAGACGAGCAGTTTCGCGTCTTCGAGCTGACCTACGGCTCCGGCGCGACACTGGTGTTCTCGGCGCGCAGCGATGCACCCTCAGAGCAGCAGAAGTTTATTACCCTGGTGGCCCAGCCGGATCTTTACGGGAATCTGCTGGTGCTGCTCAAGAGCGTTGGCGACGCCGCTCACCTCGACGACACGCCGCGGCTGCACCTGATCGACGCTGTCGATGCCCTGGCCGACAATCGCGGCGAGCTGCTCTTCGAGCTGCGCGGAGCAACCCAGCGCCAGTTTGTTCTCTACCGTGTGTTGCGCGGCCGGGCGGAAAAGCTCTTTACCAGCGCAGAAGCCTTTTACGGCGCGGCAAATCGGGAATAGGCGGCGCTGCGGCAAATGGCTTCCGCACGACCGGCTGATTCGCGCGGGAATGCCGTAGAATACTCACTGATGAACAGCAGCACACAGATCGAGCTTTGGCACGCGGAGAAGGTCGCCACGCAGGCCGGCGTCAACCAGGCCTCCAATGGCATTCATTACGCTTCGTGGGGCGAAACGCGCCTCCCCGACACCGATCTGGAGCGGCTGGTCTGCGCCGTGCCGGCTGCGCTTTCTGCCGCGCTCAGCCGCCGCGCCTACTACTTCGTTCCCCTGGCCATCGCCGATACCGGCGACATCATGATCGCCCCGGCCTACACGGTCGAGCTGGGCGACCGCGCCATCTGCCACCGCAACGCGACCTTTGGCTCTACCGAAGCCGTTTTTCTCTCCACCCGGCTGGTGGAGGACCGCTTCGGCCTGGCCTTCGAGTTCTTTATCAATGTGGCCCACAACTTTGTCGAGGCCGCCGGCGTTCCCGAGAGCTTTTCCACGCTGGCCTGGTCGCAGGCCGAGGCCCAGGTACGCGGCGAGACCAGCCAGGACGCCTGGGAGACCCGCCGCCGCGCCCAGGACAGCCGCAGCAGCCAGAAGGGCATCGACGAGCGCTCCCGCAGCACCTATTTCGAGTCTTCGTTCTCCGATTCGCTGGCCATCTATATGCTTTCTTTGGCCGTGGACTTCGATTATCACGACCTGCGCGAGCGCGAATACCCGCTGCTGGCTGCTCCGGCGCTGGCTGAACGTTTGCGCCACGTTGCCAGCCTCTTCCCCGCCAACCCCGGCTTCGAGTTCCAGATCCTCTATCGACGCAAGGGGTAGGAAATGGCTTTAGCCCTGCCCCTACTCTATCTATTGTTCCCCAAATAGCGTAGTCAGAAGAGCAAGCGCCTCATCCAGAATTTCCTTTGGAACACTCTCGAGCCTACGGGCATTGCGAGCTCCAAGGTCAATAGGGCGCGGTTGGTCGCAGCGGATCACACCGGTAGTTCGGGTACCCGCGCCTGTCAGCGACACAGTGAACCCGGCGATGCGCGCAAAGGCGCCACCTGTCGTGATGGGCACAACAATGGGAGCGTGGGTGAGAGCGTTGAACCGATCGGGGGAGACGACCAGAACCGGGCGCGTCCCCTGCTGCTCATGACCAAAGCTCGAATCAAGCGATGTGAGATAGATGTCACCGCGTTTCACAGCTCACGACCTACTGGGGGAAGATTTATCCACATACGGTCCTCTTCAGAGGGTTCCGATTGATCGTTTGGATCGCACTTGGCCAACAATTCGTCCAAAGTGTAACGTGGCCGGGGCTTTGGCTCGACGATCAGGCGACCGTCTTCCACATCCATGGCCACCGTTTCTCCCGCCTTGAGTTGCAACAGATTGAGGAGAACAGGTGGGACGGCCAGCATCACGGAACCGCCGACTTTACGCAAACTGGTGCTGTGCATAGAAAAACCTCTACCACCTAGATTATATGTAAATATAACCTAAATCCCAGAAGAAGAATCCAATCATGGAAGTAAAATCGCTGAACCATGCACCGCGCTATCCCGGCGCATAGGCTCAAGCCACTGGCGCGGCGTAGGCGATTCTGCCTTCGCTGATGGTCCAGTGGACTTTGCCCTGCATCGTCCAGCCGTCGAAGGGCGTGTTGCGGGATTTGGAATGGCTCTCCGTGGCGCGATAGGTCCACTCGGTTTTGGGGTCGAAGACCACCACGTCGGCAAAGCTGCCCACGGCCAGGGTTCCCCGGCCCTTCATATTCAAGAGCGCCGCCGGCTGGGCGCTGAGCAGGCTCAGAACGCGGCCGAGGGGCAGCTTCCACTCCTTGTGCAGCCAGCGCAGGCTGAGGCCGAGGGCCGTCTCCAGGCCAAGAATGCCGTTGGGAGCGCGCTCGAACTCGACTTCCTTCTCGTGCACCGCGTGTGGCGCGTGATCGGTGGCGATGGCGTCCACCACTCCGTCGAGGATGGCCTCGATCATGGCGTCGCGGTCGGTAGCCGAGCGCAGCGGCGGGCACATCTTGGCGTTGGTGTTGTACATCCCCACTTGCTCGTCGCTGAGCAGAAAGTGGTGCGGAGCCACCTCGCAGGTGACGCGCAGCCCGTTGCGCCGCGCCTGGCGCACGGCGTTGATGGTCGCCGCCGTAGACGCGTGGGCCACATGCAGATGAGCCCGGGCGTCGCGCAGCTCGGCCACCAGCCGGATGTCGCGCTCCACAATATTCGATTCAGACTCGTTGCTCATGCCGCGCAAACCCAGCTTGAATGCAGCCAGGCCGGCGTTCATGCTGGCGCCTTCGGTCAGGCGGGTGTCCTCGGCGTGCTGGATGACGCTCAGCCCCACGCGCGCCGCTGCCGCCAGCGTCTCGCGCATCACGCCGTCCTTGAGAATGGGCTTGCCGTCGTCGGAGACAGCCACCGCCCCCGCTGCCTTGAGCGCGGCAAAGTCGTTGATGGCCTCGCCTTTGGAGCCACGTGTGGCCGCCGCGATGGGAAAGACCCGCACTACGGCGCCGCGTTCCGGTTGGAGCATCCAGCGGGTGATCTCCGGCGAGTCGTTCACCGGATTGGTGTTGGGCATGGCCGCCACGGCGGTGAAGCCGCCCGCGGCTGCCGCGGCCGTTCCCGTGGCGATGGTCTCCTTGTAGCCCTGGCCGGGCTCGCGCAGGTGGACGTGCATATCGATCAGCCCCGGCGCAATGGTCAACCCGGTCGCATCCAGAACTTCGCATCCATTGGCCTGCTTGCACTTTCCGGGGCCGGCGATCTCAGCAACGCGGCCATCCTTGAGAAAAACGTCCTTGAGCGCGTCCATACCGGCGGCCGGGTCAACCAGATGGCCTCCGCGAATCAAAAGTGCCGTCATGCGCGGCCTCCGACAACTTCAAATTTTCTTACAGATAGGATTTCCTCAAGAGAGAGGCCGAATCCTTCCGTCTGTTCTAAATCCAGTTTTTGGGGATCGGAGGTAACATCCCAGAAGAAAACATCCGGATCAGATTCTCGATCGAAGACAGAAATCACCTTAATGAGCAGATGTTCGCCATTTCTAGTGTCAATTTCAACAATCTGATGGATGTTTTGCTTTAGAGATTCGAGATCAGACTGCTTCATCTTTCACCTCGATCATTTGATTCTTCTGTGAGCGCCCGCTCGACCACCGTTCTGCGGATGGCGATGCCGTGGGTGGCGTGCTCCAGAATAGCAACTCCGCACCGCAACGCACAATTTCACGCCTGGGCCAGGCGCCTTCGTTCAGACGGAATTCAATTCCATTGAGAAAAATGGAAGCCTCCAATGCCGCTTTATGAGAACGCTTTCGATCTCATTCGGGCCAACTTCGCACGCATCGTACAGGGAGTTAAGCTGTTAGGTGTCATCATCGGAACGCTCACCGCGGAACAGTTGAATGCGCTCAATCGGGTGCGCGCCGCTCACCGGCAGGCTGTCGCATGAACTTCTCGCTCGCAAAAAATGCAGGTCTTGAAAGGGCACGACTTTACAGGCTGTAGGAATAAGCCTATTTGGACAGGTTTTGTGTCATGGAACGATTTTAGCCTCTCAGTATATTGCTGATAATAAATAACTTGTTTCAGAAATAGTTACGATTCCGCGGGAAATGTCTCGAACCGGGAGCTTGAGGAGACCCTTCAGATTGCCGAGGAGATCGAACGCAGCGTGACCAGTTGGCTGCAAATCAATCATCCGGTACTGACGAGTACCTCTCGATAATCGTCTGGCAGACGTGCTGGATTGCGGGGAAAATCGCCGCCGGCAAATCTAACCGCGACGATCCCTTTGTACTTTCAGGGTTGTAGCTGCCGGCGCTCGTGCATAATGAGAGCACGATGGTCCAATTGTGGAATCCCCAAAGCTGGTCGGAGCGGTTGGCAGAGCTGGAAGCGCAATCGGGTGAGCGCAAAGAGGCGCCGTTGCGGCGCGATGTGCGCTCTCTGGGTGTGCTGCTGGGCGAGGTGCTGCGCGAGCAGGCCGGCGAGGATCTCTTCGCCCAGGTCGAGGCGCTGCGCCAGGGCACCATTCGCCGCCGTGACGCCGAGGCGCGCGGCAACGGCGATGAGGCGCTCCGTCTGGCGACGGGCGCACTGGAGCTGGTGCACTCGCTCCCCGTCGAACGCGCTCTGCTGCTCACCCGCGCCTTTGCCTTTTACTTCGAGCTGATCAATCTGGCCGAGACCAACCACCGCAAACGGCGGCGCATCTCGCTGAAGCTGAGCGGCGATGCCGGCCGGCAGCGCGGCTCGCTGGCGGGAACGCTGTTGGAGATGAAGCGCGTCGGCATCGGCGCCGAAGAAGCCATGGACTGGCTCAAGCGGGTGCTGATTGTGCCCGTCTTCACCGCCCACCCTACCGAAGTGGCGCGGCGTTCGGTGATGTTCAAGCGGCGGCGCATCGGCGATTTTTTGGCCGCGTTGGACCGCATTCCAGTCCCTGAGCAGGATCTGGCGCGCTTGGAAGATGCGATTCGCGCCGAGATCACCAGCCTGTGGCAGACCGACGAGGTGCGCTCACGCCGGCCAACGGTCTACGACGAGGTCAAGATGGGCCTCGATTACTACGACGTCTCCATCTTCGCCACGCTACCCACGCTCTATCGCGAGATTGCCGAGGCTCTGCGCGCGGCGTATGGGCTGGAGATCGAGGCCCACGAGCTGCCCCAGGTGCTGCGCTTCGGTTCCTGGATCGGCGGCGACCGCGACGGCAATCCCTTTGTCACACCCGAGGTGACGGTTGCCGCCGTGCAGCTTGCCCGCGGCCACCTGCTTCTTTTTTATGAGCGGCAACTGGAGGAGATCACCGACCTGCTCACCACCAGCGCTCAGCAAATGCCGGTAAGCGCAGCGCTGCTGGAGCGACTGAATGGCTATCTGGCCCAAGTGCATACCCCCGAGGCGCAACTCTTCGGCCAGCAATACGAGTTCGAATACTACCGGCGCTTCATCCTCTGTCTCAAGGCGCGCGTCCGGCGGACCATGCAGCAGCCCGGCTCGGTAGAATCCTCGGGTGGCGCGGAGTTGCCGGTGATGGCCTTTACCCTGGCGCAGGGACAGGAGCGTCTGGCCCAGGCGCTGCCCGCCTACTGCTCGGTCGAGGAGTTCATCGCCGATCTGGAGACGCTGCGCGCCTCGCTGGCCGAGAACCGCGGGCTGCGCATTGCGCGTACGCTGATCGACCCCTTGTTGATTCAGGTGCGCACCTTTGGGCTGCACCTGCACACCCTCGATATTCGCCAGCACGCCAAGGTACACGCCATGGCCTTGCAAGAGACGATTGCCGACACCATGGCCCCGGCGCTGCCCAGCGGCCTCTCTGAAGAGACGTCGAGTGTGCTGGAGACCTTCCGCGCCGTGGCCCATATCAAGAGCGGCTGCTCGCCGGAGGTGATTCGCCAGTACGTCATCAGCGGCGCCTCTACGGTGGACGATGTGCTGGCCGTGGTGCGGCTGGCGCGGCTGGGCGGGGTCAAGGTCGAGGGCTCGGGCGGCTGTCCTTGTGGTCCCGGCGAAGGCGGGCCGGGCTCAGACCCAGGCTTGATGCCGGTGCCGCTTTTTGAATCCATTGAAGATCTGCGCCGCGCCCCGGCTGTCTGCCGCGAGTTGTGGAGCCGCGACGACTATCGCAAGCTCATGACCACCTGGGACAACTGGCAAGAGGTGATGCTGGGCTACTCGGACTCGAACAAGGACGGCGGCATGTTGACCAGCACCTGGGAGATCTTCCGCGCCCATCGCGATCTGCATACCGTGGCCCGTGCCTGCGGTGTCAATCTGCGCCTCTTTCATGGGCGCGGCGGGACCGTTGGCCGCGGCGGAGGTCCGACGCATCGCTCCATCTATGCGCAGCCGATGAACTCCTTCGATGGCCAGATCCGCATCACCGAACAGGGCGAGGTGCTGAACTTCAAGTACTCCGACGAGGTGCTGGCCGAGCGCAACCTGGAGCTGATGATCGCCGCTTCGCTCGACGCCCTGGCCCGGCCCAACGCCCGCGATCCCCAGGGGGGCCATCTAACCGGCGTGCTCAAGCCGGAGTGGGAGGCCGCGCTCGACGAGCTTTCAGCCATTGCCTTCGATTTTTATCGCCAGCACATTTTGGACGATCCCGGCGTGGTGACCTACTTCGAGCAGTCCACCCCGGTGGCGGAGCTGGAGCACGCCAAGATCGGTTCGCGGCCCTCGCGGCGCAAGGCGTCGGCCAGTCTCTCCGATCTGCGCGCCATTCCCTGGGTCTTTGGGTGGACGCAATCGCGGCTGTTGATTCCCGCCTGGTTCGGTGTGGGCCACGCGCTGGGCGCGTTCATCGAGCGGCCGGGAGCGTTGGATCTGCTGCGCGAGATGGCCGCCGAACTGCCGCTCTTCGTCGATCTGCTGCACAATGTCGAACTGGCGCTGGGCAAGGTGGACCTGTCCACGGCCCGGCTTTACTCCGCGCTGGTAGAAGACGCGGAACTGCGCGAACGGATCTACATCATGTTCGAAGCCGAGTTCCATTGCACCGTCGCAGCGTTGCTTCAGGTCACACAGCAATCCGAGATTCTTAAAAACAACCAGGTATTGGGACGATCGATCAAGCTGCGCAATCCGTATGTCGACCCCATGCACCTGATTCAGGTCGATATGCTGCGGCGCAAGCGCGGCGGAGAAGATACCCCAGCGGTGAACCGGGCCATTGCGGCCACCATCAGCGGCATCTCGGCGGGTCTGAGGAATACAGGTTGAAGCCGGCAATGGCGCATGAGTTCTAGCCTGCCGCGCACGGCTTCAAGCCCATTTTCACCCCAGACTGCTGCGAAGGCGCCTGCCAGGTGAAGGGTGTAAAGTACTTGCAGAAGAATCTATGCGCCCGTTGACCATTTTTGTCTCCCACGGCTCCGAACTTTTTACCGACGACAGGCCGCACGGGGACGGACTGATGGCGTATGAGTTCGTCTCCCGGCTTGCCGAGCGCGGCCATCGCCTGCATGTGGCCGTGGAGCAGGTGGATCTACAGAAGCCGCTGCACCCGAATATCGTTCTCCATCCGATCCCAACGTGGACGACCAACCCGCTCTTTTGGCGGGTGGAGTTTGCGCTGAGAAGTCGATGCCTGCTGCGGCGTCTGATGCGCACGGAGAAGTTCGATCTGATCCATCAACTCAACCCGGTCACCGTCGGGCTCAGCCTGGGCCTGACAGGCATGAGATTGCCGATCGTGCTGGGAGTTTATGCCGGACGCTGGCTCAACGATCCCGACGCCATCACCTCCCGATATGCTTCACTTCGACTCGTGCTGAGCCGGTTGCGCGGGCTTCTCTCTGCCATGCAGCAAAATCGTGCGGCGGCGATTCTCTTGTCGACGCCCGCAGCCGAGGACCAGTTAGAAGACAAGCAAATGGTTGGCAGTCGCACACATCTTCTTCCCTTTGGCACGGATACACACCTCTACTGCCCGGCAGATGGCTGGGACGATGCCGCGCGATTCACGGCCGAGCAGGCTCATCCGACGATTCTCTATCTCGCCAGCCTGACGCAGCGTAAAGGCATCTTCGAGATGCTCAAGGCCTTCCAGATCGTGGCCCGGGAGTTTCCCACATGCAGGCTGCGGATTGTCGGCGGCGGCGAGGAGTCCGAAGAAGTGAAGCAATTGGCGCTGGCTTCGCCGGCGGCCGAGCAGATTGAGTTTTTGCCCAACCAGCCGCGCGCCGCCACCATCGATCTGTACCGGGCCTGTACCATCTTTTGCGCTCCTTCGCTGGGCGCCCCCTTTGGCGGCGCAGAGGTGGAAGCAATGGCCTGTGGATCTCCGATTGTGGCGAGCGCGGTCGGCGGACACCTTTTCACCGTATCTCCTCAAGGCGGGGTGCTTACGCCTATGGAAGACTCCGAGACCCTGGCCGCGGCGCTGTTGCGTCTGTTGCACGACCCCGGTGAAAGGCTGCGTATGGCGCAATTTAATCGCAGATGGGCCGAAGAGCAGTTTTCGTGGGATATTGTCATACCCCGGCTGGAGCAGATCTACGCGCAAGTTTGCGGCAGTCCCGCAGCGTAAGCCGGTCTGCGCCGAGAAAAATGGAGGGTCCGACGTGCACCGATTGATTCTTCAGCGGGTTTATGCCGGGACGTTGGGATGTGCGCTGCTGACGATTTTGTCTCTGCCGGTAAGCCTCAACGCGGAAAACGCAACGCCCGCGGACAAGTTTGTCGATAGCGTGGGCGTCAACATTCATCTGCATTACCAGGACACGGCCTACAACGATTTTCCGCAGGTCGAGAAGGCCCTGATCGATCTGGGCGTTCATCATGTGCGCGACGGATTGATCCTCAGCGATTGGCAACCTTACTACAACCGCCTCAATGCGCTGGGCAAGGATGGCATCAAGGCGCTGCTGATTACCTCTCCGGGAGAGTCGCTCAACGCTCTCGATGCCTTTCCCAACCGGGTTCCATCCGTCATGGAGGGGATGGAAGGTCCCAACGAACTGGATATAAGCGGCGGCAGAGACTGGCTGCAGAAGCTGGTGCTGGCCTTACCCGCAACAGAGATGGCCGCGGAAAAGTGGCGTCTGCCCCTGGTGGGGCCATCGATGACCCAGGCCCCATCTTTTGCGATTCTTGCGCATATTCCCCAGGGTGGCGCTTTGGGCAACCTGCACAACTACTTTGGCGGGCACCATCCCGGCACGCCTGGCTGGGGGGACAACGGGTATGGTTCGTATCCCTGGCAGCTTCGCCTTGCCCATCAGGCCTGGCCAGGCAAGCCGATCTGGAGCACCGAGACCGGCTACGTGATGGACCCGGCGCTGGCGCAGGGAATTCCCGAGACGGTGGCCGCCCGCTACATCCTGCGCCTGCTGATGGAGCAGTATCTGCACGGCATCGAGCGCACCTATCTCTATGAGTTGCTGGACACGAATATTCCCTCGCAAAACGTGCATGACCGCTTTGGCCTGTGCCGCAGCGATTTTTCGCGCAAACCGGCCTATCTGGCGGTGCAGTCGCTTTTGCGGCTGCTGGCCGATCCCTCCGGCTCACCTGCTGCGAGCGCTCTGAACCTGCAATTGACGGGAGCGCCGGCCGATCTGCATCACATGCTCTTCGCCAAGAGCGACGGCGAGTTCTATCTGATGCTGTGGGTCGAGGAGGCGGGCTACGATGTCGATCGCAAGATCGAACTGCCGGTCAAGACCGTGCATGTGAAGGCAACCTGGCCGGCAGAGCGCGAGGCCAAAATCTCCCGCTTTGAGGACGACGGCAGCCTGAGCGAGATTCAAACGCTGCACGCCAACTCAGCGGATCTGACGGTGAACGACCGGGTCACGGTACTGCGGATTCGCTAAGAGCGCGAGAGGCGCATCTGCCGCAAATGCATCCGCCGCCAACGACGATGGGTTACAGCTTTACCGGACGAAGCCGGGCGCGCCTTGGGGTCTGTTGCCGGCTCGTTGTCAACGCTTCTTCCTGCCATTTGTACGAGCAAATGGTGAGGCCCAGGCAAATCCAGAAAAAGGCGCCGATGACACCGATAAAGACCATGCCGCCGATTAACTGCGCCAGATAGGCAATGCAGATGGACTTCATCGCAACCGGCATGCGGTCCTCTTCAAAATCCGCTGGGAGGGTAGCGGGCATAGGGCCGGCAGCGGCAGGCGGTCCCGACCCCTTGCCTTTCTCAATGGGGAGCCGGCTCTTGGGAATGGGTGTGAACAGGAAGATCAGAATGCCCACGCTGTAGAGGGCAGTGCCCAACCACCCCAGTTCCAGCAGCAGAATCAAAATGCCGCTGTCGACCACCAGATTGCGGTCGATTTCGTCGTTGACCATGCCATGGCCAAAGGGACTTTCGCGAATAATGCCGAGGATCACCTGGTACATGTTGGAACGTTCGCGCAAGCTCTCATCCTGCTTGAGATTCGAAAACGACTTAAAGCGTTCTCCCAGCACGGGAGCAATATTGCGATTCTGCACCAGCGGGATCATGCAAACTACGAGAAAGAAAAACGATGCGCCAATGCGAAGGATGCGGCTTGGACGCTCGCTGCGCAGAAGCAGAACCGTGGCCAAAATGTAAGCCAACCAGGCAGCGCGCACAACGGAGAGAAGAATCGCGACATAGCCGGCAGCCAGCGCGGGAAGGCGCAGGCGAATCTTGGTCACAAAAAGTAGGATCAAACAGGCCATCATCACATAGGCAAAGACACTGGGCCCGTTCATCGTGCTCCAAACGCGAATGCCGAAGGGCTCCGGCTGGCCGAAACTGGGATCGATCTGGCCCTCGGTGATGTTTTTCAGCCAGAAGACGTCCCATTGCGGAGCGGTGAAGAACTGATAGATTCCGTATACGCCCATAACGCCGGCGCCATAGGCGACATTGCGCTCGATGCAGCGGCGCAACTGCGGATAGTCTTTGGAACTCAGCGCCAGATGCTGTCCAAAGAGGATGGGAGAGAGCCAGTTGAAGATGCCATAGACAGACTCCGCGTAGGAGTGCAGCAAGATGCCAACGATAAATCCGTAGAGGACGCCGGCAGCGCAGAAAACAAAGGGGGGCATGACATTCCCGGACCGTCTTCGACTGGGAATGAGCAGGGTGAGCGCACTGACCGACGCCACGAAGAACGGCGCCAGGAGAATATAGTTGGGAACGGCCCAGCCCAGTTTCCAGTCGACCAGACGGCGGACCAGCGGAGTCAGAAACCAGACCCATAACGTGAATCCCACATAGGCAACCGGTCTCTTCCAATAGAGATAGAGGGCAACCAGGGTTGCGAGCAGGGGAATGGCGAGTCTGATCATGCCTTCGTCTCCATCGGCATTACGTGCGTTTGCCTATGCAGCCTGCCCGATCTCAACTGGCCGGTACAGCGCGCCCAGAGCATGACCATCTTCCTCTTACAGACTCGCGGGTGGAATTTCGGTACAACTGGTTTCTGACACCTTAACCCATTTTTTCCGCTCATGCCAATCGCCGGCGGAGGCGCTTCCCCAGAACCTTCAGGATGAAGCGGAGATCCGAAATGCCAGGAACGACGTTGGGTACGCGCAAACGCAAAAAGACCGGAAAGCAGGCCAAAACCAGGATGAAGCGCGCCGTCGTGGAGATGAGAAGTCCAAGTCCCGCCCCCAAGATCCCCCATTTGGGCGTGAGCAGAAAAATCAGAGGAACGCTCAGCAACAGTCCGGTGACCTGGAGGTTAGTAATCACCCCAGGACGGCCCAAGGCCATGAATGCCTGAGAGAGAACCAGCATCGCGCCGGAGAGGATCACTTCGATCACCAGCACATCGAGCACCGCAAGCGCGCCGCGATACTCCCGCCCGTAGAGCACGGTGAGCAACTGAGGGCCAACCAGCATCACTCCGGTTCCGGCCACGGTGGTCAGCAGAGTGCTCATACGCGTGGCGCGGCCGGTCATCTCGCGAATTGTCTCGGGCGTCTGGCTCACGGCCATGGGAAAGAGCACCATGACGACAGAGGTATGGAATGCGTTCAACATGCGCGACAGGCTGAGCGCGACGACGTAGATGCCCATGGTCGAGGGAGAGAGAACCCGCACCACCAAGGCCTGATCGACATACAGAGCCATGGTGCCGCAGAGATCGATGCCATAGGATCGAATCCCATAAGAAAACAGCAGGGCCGATGAGGAACGCAGGCTCTGGAGAGTGGGCGAGAAGCGCTTCCACAGCATCCTCAGCATCCAGGAGATGGGCACGATGCCAACCGGGATATAGGCACATGCCGCTCTGACCGGGGTCATGCTGTGGGTAAGCGCCAGCACGACCAGCCAGACCAGAGTCAGTACCGGAGAACTCACCAGGAGTTTGTTGGAGGCGGTAAAGTTGCCGTCGCTCTCCAGCGCAGCCCGTCCCACCAGGACCAGCGAAGCGATGGGGCAGTTGAGCAGAAAGATGCGCGCATAGAAGATAGTCTCGGGTGGATATTGGTGAATCCAGGTGGGGATGAAGAAGACGCCCACCACGATAGCGAGCAAACTGGTGAGAAGGGCAAAAAACAGCGCCGAGCCGACCAACTGCGATTGGCGCTGTGGGTCTCTGCGCATCTGGAAGGTCAGGGCGCTGGGTATGCCGAGGGTCAAAGCACTGCCCAGGAAAACCGGCCACATGGTCATGGCGGCAAGTTCCCCTCTGCCGGAGGGCTGCAAACACCGTGCGGAAAGAATTCCGGTGGCTGCATTGAGGCCGACGATCATCAATTTGGCCCAGATCGACTGCGCGACCGCACCAACGGCATTGACCGGCGCCGAACTCTGAAGGTCGGAGTGCTCGGCCTCCAGCAGTTCAAAAGTCTGGTTGGATTCATCGATCAGGTTCTGATCCGGGTTGCTCATACGGATGAAATCCCTGGGTTGGTGTCGCCACTGGCGCGTGCGCCGATCAAGCGCTCATACAAGCATTGCATCTGCTGCATATAGAATTCGGGAGAAAAGCCATCGAGCATCTTTTGCCGTGCGGCGTTCCCCAGGCGCAGGCGCATCTCTGCATCCTTGACCAGGGTTTCAATCGCGCTCACCAAAGCGGCGGGGTTGCGCGGGGGTGTGAGCAGGCCGGTGCGGCCGTGGTCGACGATCTCCAGCGTTCCGTCCACGGCGGTCGCGGCAGCGGTGCGGCCACAGGCAAAGCCTTCCATGAGCGCCAGCCCGAGGGGCTCGATGAAGGAATTCTGCGCCAGCAGGTCGACGGCATTCATCACCGCGGGAATATCCGGCTTGCTGCCCACCAGCCAGACCCGATCGGCGATCTTCAGCGCATCGATGCGTTGTTTGAGGGTGTCCGCATAGATCCGGTTCGCTTCGTTGAAGAGCGCCGCGCCCACCAGCACCAGGACCGCTTCCGGCATACGAGAACGTGCTTCCGCAAAGGCTTCGACCAGTTCGATCAGTCCCTTGCGGGCGGTAATCTGGCCAATCACACCGATGGCAATCTGGTGGTCCTGCAGTCCCAATTCGCGGCGCATGCGCTCGCGGGCGGCGGAATCGGGATAAAAGCGGGCCAGATCCACGCTGCTCAGAATGACTTCGATGGGTTTATGCACAACGTCTTTGGTTTCGCCGCGAAAGCAGTTTGCCGTGGCTTGCGAGGGGGTCAGCAGCGCGACGCTGGGCAGGGTCCGCGCCAGCCGGCGAATGAAAAAGGTAAACAGGTGGTTCGGAAGGATGTCGTGGATATGCCACAGGATGGGGATTCCCAATCCCAGCGAGGCCAAGCTGGCGACCAGCGCGGCGCGTATTCCATTGGCATGGACCAGGTCAGGCATCTGACGGCGAAGCTCCTTCCGCAGGCTCACCATCGAGGCCATAAGACTGGCGCTATAGCGAAGAAGTTGAAAGGGATTGCTGGTAAAGCGGGCGACCAGCGCGGGAACCGGCCGATGCTCGACGCCGGCCGCCAAACAGGCCTCGCTCAAAGCGCCTACCGGGCAAAGCAAAACCAGCCGGAAACGGGAGCGATCCAAGCCCGTCAGGAGGCCGAGCAGCGTGGCCTCCGCACCACTGACCGAACTCGTGTGGCTATAAAAGACCAGCTTTGCCGTCATCGCGCCGTTCCTCCCGGTTGCTTGACCATATCAGGGTAATGATTGCAGCGGATTCAAATACATGCCGACATTGGCCAGCTTCATGTAGCGGGAGATGATCTGGATGCGGTCGCGTGGCACCAGCAGCATGTCGCCGTCTTGCAAGGCGATGTCCTTTTCCAGGTCCACGCGCTTTTTGATATTGCTGAGCTTGAGGATCTTGACCTCGGCGGTATCGGTGTTGATGCGGCGAAAGAGAATGACCTGGCCGGCCCGTGCGGACTCCAGAAAGCCCCCCGAGAGCAGAATGGCCTGCAAAGCGGTGATTCCGCCGTGAAGCGGGACTTTGCCGGGTTTCAGTACCTCGCCGGCCACCACCACCGAAGGCGGCTCAAACTCCTTGCGCACGATATTCAACTCGGGATCGTTCAGACGCTCGCTGGCTTTTTTGAGGATCAGGTCGCGGGCTTCGTCCATGGTGAGATCGGAGATTTTGATCGACCCGATCAGATTCAACGTGACAAAGCCGTCCGGCTCGATGGTCACGGTCTGATTGAAGTCCGGAGTAAAGCGATAGGAAAGCACCAGAACATCGCCGGGCTGCAATTTGTACCGGGGACGGGTGTGCACCTGGTCGTCGGCGAACGAAAGCGGCGAGATCGAGCACAGCAGCGCACTCCCCATCACAAACAGCGAAAGGGCGCCAGTCAGCCTGTTCCCCAGTAGCTGCCGGCAAGTCCGAAGCGTCCATCGAAGTGCGAGTTTCATCGAGTTCACCATGCTGAAAACATCTGAGCTTGAATCCCTCCCTGGCTTTACCGGGGTGCGCCGCGCTTGCTCTGCGCGGGTCATGCGCTGAATTTTCCCAGCAAGGAATAGAGCCAATTGGGGATGAAATAGGCGCGTTTGTTCAAAATGCACCCTAGAATGTTGCCGCCAACCGCGAGAATGGTCTGTTCCAGCAACTGGATCTGGCGGACCTGCGTGCGATTGGCTTCCATGACCATCACGATCCCATCCACCAGATCGGCAATCCCCAGCATTTCATGCGACTCCTTCATCGAGGGACAGTCGATGAGAATGTACTGGAAGCGGGTACGGAGTTGAGCGAGGATGGCCTTGCGCTGGCTGTAGCTGTCGCACCAGGGCGAGATGAGGCCCTCTTCGTCCTCCATGCGGGAACTGGAGATGGCCATGCGCGACAGTGTGTTCTCGACGTAGAGCGTTCCCATCTCCGTCAAGGTGCGGCAATCCAGGCAGATGACGCTGCCCCCATTGTCGCCGCCCAATTCCTCGGCGAGAATTTCGGCGATGGTGCTGACGCCGGAGTGGCGATCCACCCCAGTAAACGCCACCACCAGTCCCGTTCCCCGCTCATGGCTGGAGATGCGGAAGATCTGCTGGAGCAGGCCGTCCCGGAAGACTTCGGAGGAAGGATGACGCCTATTGGATGAATTGCCTTGGCGGGTCGTCAAAGTATTTCTCCTCCGCATACGTGGGAACCAGCGCGTGGTTCCGCAGCAATTGCTCCAGATCCACGACGTTGTACACAGAAGTATGATAATTGCGCGATCGGGATTGTGCCGCCTCTGGGGACAAGAGCGGTATTGTCGCCAGCACGGGGTAGCTGCTGGCCATTTCCAATTCGCGGGGCGTGACGACCGAGGAGCGGCTCAGCTCCGCCACATAGATCAGCGCGAAACTGATAAAGATCCCCGTCAGCAGAGCCATCCCCAGGCTGCGCAGCGGACGCGGGCTGACCGGGATATTGGAAAAAGTGGGGTGTTCGGCGATGGTCACGTTCAGCAATTGCTGGGCATCCATCTTGTCTTCGATCTGCGCCTGATCGCGCTTTTGCATGTACAACTGATAGTTTTCCTTCAGACCGTCGGCTTTGCTCTCCAGTTGGTGGTATTGCACACTGAGCGATTGAAGGCGGGAGAGTTCCGCCTCGCGGTTGGCCAACTGCTGCTCGGCAACCGCGCGCTGCTTGAGGAGGGCCTTGCGGCTGATCTGGTCTTGCAGGCTGCGCCCGCGAATCATCTCCCAGGATGGATTGACATCCGTGGTCTCTTCCTGCGCCGAACTCCTGTTGGCGGCGTCGAGAGCGGCTCGCGTCTGCTCAATCTGCTTGTCGATCTCCTGGACCGCACGGTCGTTGGGCTTGAACTGCGTCAGCAGCGTGGTGCGCTTGTTTTCCAGTTGCACTTCCAGGGTGTTGAGTTGCTGCGTCGCCTCCTGATTGGGAACGGACTTTTGCACCGTCACCTGCCGCGGAGGATTCTCCTGAAGTTGAATGGCGCTCTCCAGCAGCCGCCCTTGAAGTTCGTTCAGGCTCACATCCATCTGCCGCAGTTGCCCCTGCAGCGCAAAGGTATCCTTCTGCACAGAGTCAAGTTGGTCGGGAAGCGAAAAGATCTTGTTTGCCTGCTGAAAATCGACGTACTTCTGCGCCGCGTCGTTCCAGGCCTGACGATAGTTCTCCGCCTCCTCGACAAAAAACTTCGAGGTGCCCGAAGGCCGCTGCACCCGGCGCTCCTCCGCCAGAAAGCTATCGGCGATCCGCTGCAGCGTCTCCTGGCTCTCTTCGGGCGAATTCCCTTGATAGGTGACGGTAATGATATTGGACTTGCGGGAGACCTCGTAGTCCAGCCGGCCTTCCAGCTTGATGAGAAGACGATTGTGAGCGCGAATCTCGTCCGGCGTATGGTTGGCGATGGACTTGCCGCTCCAGGAGGGATCCAGCGCCGAATCCAGGACATCGCGGGAGTGCAGAATCTCCAGTTGGGAGTTGGTCTGTTGTTCGGTTACGTCGCTCACCACACTGGAACCGGTCTCTTGCGCGGAAATGACGATGTTGCTGCGGGTGTTCTGCACCAGCACCTTCATCTCGGATTCATAGCGCTTGTTGGCAAGAAGGATAAACGCACCCACCCCCAAAACCACGACCGGCATGGTCAGCAGGAGGATCTGCTTCTGGCGGAAGAACGTCTCAACGAAATCGCGCGCGGAGACAGCGGATTTGTTTTCCGAACTCATTCTTGCCGGCTATCCTCTTCCCCTTGGACGCGGTTCAACGCCTTCCCCGCCCCGGGCCCTGGCAAACTTCCCTGCGGAAGGTTCCATCTTATTGATCGGCTTGAGGTTGATGAACATGAATGGGCGGCTCTGCACCGCGTAGTTAAGATTACCAAATTCCGTGCTCGAACGGGCCGGCATTTGCTCTGAGGAGAGCGTCTCTGCACCTTTGCTCAAAGATGCGGAGCGGGGCGAAAATCGGCCACCGCCGCCAGAATGCGCTGCTGGAAGACCGCCAGATCGTATTGCTCGGCATGGCGGCGAATCGCTTGCTGATCCCACTCCACGGACTCGAAGCGCTCGATCGCATTCATCAACGCCTGGGCCGAGGGAGCGTCGAAGAAGACGCCGTTAAGACCCTCGCGAATGGTCTCGGTGGCCCCAGCGCCGCGATAGGCAACAACTGGCCGCCCCGCCGCGTTGACCTCCAGCGGAGCGATACCGAAGTCCTCTTCGCCGGGAAAGAGCAGTGCCTTGCAGCCGCTTACGTACCCGTTGACGGCCTCGTCGCTCTGGCGCAGCAAAAACTTGACGCTGGGACCAGCCAAAGCCTGAAGCCGCTTGCGGTCCGGTCCATCGCCAATGACGTAGAGCGGCCGGTTGAGCCGGGTGCAGGCCTCAACGGCAATCTCGATGCGCTTGTAGGCGGCCAACCGGGAGAGCACAAGGTAATAGTCCTTGGGACCCTCGGTGACCTGGAAGCGCGCCGTCTCAATGGGAGGAAAGATCACCTGCGCTTCTACGCCGAAGGCCTGCTTGAGCCGCTCCGCCACCACCGCCGAGTTGGCGATGTACAGGTCGGGCTGCTTTGCCGCGCGCATCTCCCACATCTTCAGCGGCTTGAGCAGCGCCAGCAGCAGGTTGCGCTTGAACCAGCCCATCTTCTCGCGGGCGATATAGTCGGCGGTGCGCCAAACCCAGCGCATGGGATTGTGGCAATAGCAAACGTGGATGGAGCCGGGGTCGCGGCGGCGAACGCCCTTGGCGTAACCAAAACAACTGCTCAGAATCAGGTCGTAGCCGCGCAGATCGACCCTTTCGATGGCCAGCGGATAGAGCGGGAAGTAGTGGCGGAAGAGTTTGGCCTTGGCGGGCAGCCATTGCATCCACGTGGTGCGCGGCTTCTGGCTGCGCAGATAGGGAGTAAGCCGCTCCTCGATGGAGAGGGTGCTGCACAGATCGGCCTGGGGATAGGTCCGATGCAGCGCCTCCGCCACCCGCTCGGCTCCGCCCATCTGGGCGAAGTTGTCGTGGAAGATGGCTACGCGCGGCGCGCCACCGGTCCGCGTTGCAGCGCCTTCAGTCAAGCCGCCCCCGTCCCGTGGAGCACGGCGGAAACCGTGCGGGAGAGGATGGACAGGTCCAACAGCGGCGACCAATCGTCGATGTAACGCAGGTCGAGCGAGATCCAGTGGTCAAAGTCGGTATTGCTGCGGCCGCTCACCTGCCACAGGCCGGTCATTCCCGGCTGCACGCTGAAGCGGCGCATCTGACTGGGATCGGTGATCAGATTCACATCGCGCATGGGCAGCGGACGCGGCCCCACCAGAGACATCTGCCCCAGCAGAACATTCAGCAACTGCGGAAATTCGTCCAGAGAGGTTCTGCGCAGGAATCTGCCCACCGGGGTGATGCGGGGATCCTTCTTGATTTTGAAGGCCGGGCCGCCGTGCTCGTTGAGGTGCTCCAACTGCGCCTGCAACTGCTCCGCGTTCACCACCATGCTGCGGAATTTGTACATGTGGAACATCTTCTTGTTCAGGCCATAACGAACCTGGGAGAAGAAGACCGGTCCACGGCTGGTGAACTTGATGGCCAAAGCCACGGCCAGAAAGACCGGGGAGAGGAAGATCAGTCCGAAAACGGCGCCGAATATATCGATGGCGCGCTTCAGATAGCGGCGCTTGTCGGAGTGAACCATGTACATCACCACACGATTCACATCCTCGCCCTCGGCCGCACGGCGCTTGGTGACGTGGGTGGGGAAGAGGTCGGCGAGGTACTGCGATTGCACCCCGGCACACTCGCAGATGCTGATTGCACGGGAGATCTCGTCGTATTTCGAGCGCACCGGCAAGGCGATGAAGACCTCATCGATATTCTGGCGCATGAGCGTCTCTTCCAAATCGTCGAGGACGCCAATGGTGTGGATGTCGCCGCTCTCGGCGCCGGGCTGCGGCTCGGAGTCGATAAAACCCAGGACCTGATAGTTGATGTCGGGGTTCTTGGCCAGTTCCTGGACCAGTTGCCGGGCGCGTCGTCCCGTTCCGACAATCAGCGCGCGGCGGCGAATCCGGTACAACGGCTTGATGAAGCGCGCGTAGACGAGCAAAGCCAGACGCTCCAGAAAAAGGGAGCACGCGGCAACGACAAAATAAAAAACGACCGGACGCCAAATGCCGAATCCGGGGTGGCGCAAGAAAAGACTCATACCCATAACCGCCGTACACAGCGTAGCACCCAGCAGAAGTGGACCGGAAAGCTGTCCGATCGACTTGAGATAGCGATGCCCGTAAATACCCGTCGCCCAAAGGCTCACCGACCAGGCAATCCAGCAGAAGCAGGCCACCAACAGATTCGCGATCGAGATACGCATTGCCATCATGGCTTCCATGCTGTGCGCCGCGGTGTCGAAGTAAAACATTCCGATGGTCAAGAGCGCGGTCATGCTCAACATGAAAATGTCCAGCAACTGCGCGGCGCTGCCACAAACCGCGCGCAATTCCAGCCTGGAATCGCGAACCGCGATCCCCTCGCTGGTGAAGGCCAGTTGCAGGTTGCCTTTTAGTACCCGTTCTTCCGCCATCCAGATCCTCGCAGCCTCGATCGTTCGACCGTTTGGGAGCCACCCGTTTCGATGCTTTGGGCAGGACTACCCCCCGCCGATACTCTTTGCGCTATGCCCCTATGTTCTGCGAGGTGTTGAATCACGTACATACACACTTTGGGGGATTGGGCCTACGCATTTCGGTGAAAATTACCGAAGTTTACGCAATAGTACCGAGATGGTGGAGTCCAGACTGCTTGATCGAGCGTCGGCGGGAGCGCGCATCTATCGATCCAATGGAGATAAGTTGTTTTAAACCAAGGGGATGTAAATAATTAAATAGTTAATGTCGAAATTACAAACAAACTAACGGCCTTGATGACTCTGCAGTAAATAAATCCACTGCGCTCTCCCAGCCAGGCCAGGGAATCAAGATAACCAAGGGGCCTTCACGCCGTGCGGGTCAGTGCATGAGAAGTTTGGCGGCCGCCATGGCGGTGGCAACCGTAACTGCCGTCAAAATGATCTGCAGGACGATAATCCATGTCACCTTGGTGTCGGTGATCTCGACCCGCCCCATGACGTTGCTCTCTACAGCCGCGGTCTGCGCCGCACCCTTGACGCGCACTTCCTGTAGCCGGTTGTTCAGGCTGGTGGCGGTGGCCTCCATGGACACAGCCAGCTTTTGCAGATCGCGCTTGATCTCGCGAACCGTCTCCTCATTTTGGACCAGACCTGTCTGAACCTCGGTTCTGGTGTGTTGCAGATGGGCGTGGAGCGCATCGCTGGCCTCCCGCGCGCGCTTGACCTCCAGCGCCAGCTCCGCGGTGGCTGAGGTTGTCGCCTCCGCGACCTTGCCGGGTAGATTGGCGCTCAGGGTTTGCAGGCCGCGCAGCACTTCGCTCTCTCTTTCGCTGACTGCGGTGGCGGCCTGGGTAGCGCTGCGCGCCGCGGCGCCTAGATCGGCGCGAAACTCACGCAGGCTCTGCGATTCCGCAGTCACCATCTCAAGTGTCTGCTGGGTCCGCTGGATCAGGTTTTGGGTTGCCTCTTCGACACGGCGGATGGACTCGTTCGCCATCCGGCTCAGGTTTTCGAGCTGCGCCGATGACCCATGCAGCGCGGTGCGTGCGTCGGCCAGGCTCTGCTTGGCCGATTCCGCGGCCTGCAAAGCAGCGTTGGCGTCGGTCATGCGCTGGGCCAGGCCACGGATAATGCTCTCCGCTTCCAGAACTTCTTCCTTTATTGTCTGCTCATCCATTTCAATTCACTCCGCCGCTCTTGCCGGTTTCGAATACGGTCAATAAATCCGCGCCAAGCATCAGAAGCGCCTGACGATAGGGGGCCGAAGCGCGAGGCGCACTGCGCAGCACGGCGCGCATCTGGCGCGGCGCCGCGGTCAGCAGGGCAGCCAAAAACTCGCTGCTCTGCTCGTCCCCGTGGTGTTGCACGAAGGCTCGAACCTCGGCCATCGTCTCGTCGTTGGCTTTCAGGCGGCGCAGGGCGCGCCCCGCCCGCTCTGCGCCTTGGCGATCCTGTTCGCAGAGCCAGCCCGCCAGCCCCTCGGCAAACTGCGCCAACGGGCTTGGATGGTGCGACGCAAATAAGCATAGCTCTCTCCACAGCTCGTCGCGCGGCACCCGCTCCAAGGCCCAATCCAGCGCGTGAAGAACTCCCGAGCAATCGTCGACGGCCTCCGCCATGGTTTGCAGCTCGATGGACAGGATGCGCCGATAGATGCGCAGCATTCTGGCGTTCCCCGCGGCCTGGCGCAGGTGGAGCAGGGAGTCGCAGGCGTGGCGGCAGCCGCGCAGCGCCTTGAGGCAGCCTTCAAAGGGCTCCTCCGCGGCTCTGCCGGCCTCTTCGCTCAGGTCGAAGACCGCTTCCTCCAGCGCCGCGCAGAGATTCGCTATGGATGCCGCCGCGGCGACCATCGTGGCGTTGGCCTGAAGCTGCCAGCGAATCTTGCGCAAGCCGGCATGACGCCGGCCGGAGGCGTATCCGCTCTCTATGCCCTCCACGCGCAGATGCTGGACGATCTTCGCGGCCAGTTGCCGGGCATTCGCCTCCAGGGCATCGCCGCGCTGGGCAAGCTCCCCGGCAGCAGAAGCCAGGTTGGCCTCTTCCGCGCAGCATTGTTCCAACAACGCCTGGGCTTCGGACAGCTCGCGTTCGATGCTTTCGCTGTCTTCTCCCAACAGCCCATTGAGGATTTGCAGGGCCACGCTTTCGCTTTCAGATTGTTCTTTTGCTTCGAGGACCTCTTGCAGGCGGCGCTCAAGATAGCGTCTTTCTTCCAGATTGCGGGCTTGCTCCCTCTCTTGCGAGCGTTTCTGCCGGCCCAGAGCTGCGAAATCCGCACGCAATCCATCCAACTCGCGGCGCAGAGGGGCGGAGATCGAGTCCTGCTCCTGCGGCGAACGGTCCTCGGCCAGACCCAACCACGCGCAGGAGCCGCTTTGCCTGTCTTCCCAGCGGCGCATCTCTTCCTCGTTCAGAGCCTTGCTTCCGCGCTGCTTGGAGTGCCGCGTGCGAGCCTCTTCAAGGCCCCGATCCACCGCCTCGGCCAGCAGGACCAGCCGCCGGGTCAGGTCCTCGATTTTCTCCCGCGACCGGGAAACGGCGCTCTGAAGCCGGTAAATGCGTGCGCTCCGCGATCCCCGCAAGCGCTGCACCGCCGCCTGCAGTTGCGCCAGCCGATCACCGGAAGAAGGATCGCCGGCCTTCTCCGGCAGATTGCGCAGCACCAGCGCCGTTACGTTTTCAGCCCCGGCGCAGTCGAGATCGTTCACCAGCAGCAACTCGATCGGAGGCCGGCTGCCGGGGGAAGACTCGCTGCTCGTCTGGGTTGCTGCGCTGCCTGCGGTCGTCACCCAAAGCACCGCTTCGGCGCGTTGCAGCAGGCTCAGCGCCGACTCCCCGGCGCCGTCCTGGGGCGCATTCGATTCAGGCATGAAGACCAGCAGACGGTCGCGGCTGGGATCGCGGCGCAACTCCAGAATCAAAGGGGCAAGGATTCTGCCCAGAGCAGCATATCGGCCGCTGTCTTCCTGGGCCATCTTTTTTAATTCCGCAAGCGCGCCCACGCGGTACGCGCCGTGCGCTCCATAAGCCGACAGGTTCTCTCCATCTCCATACTGAAGCAGGACCGCCCGGGCTCCGCGCTTATCCGCAGGGTTTCCCCGCTCCGCTGTGCCCAGCAGGGCGCCGAGCAGGGTTCCGCTCCCTTGAGCGAAGTCTCCGCAGGCTGCCAGAATCACCGGCCTTCGCACATCTTCCGCAATTTGAAGGAATTGACTGGAAATCTGTGAAAATACGCCTTCTTTCGGCAGCGTCCCGGCCAGCGCGTGAACCTGCGCGGCGAAGGTCTCCAGACGGTCCAGTGTCTGCTTTGCGGCATCGCTCTTGCCGTTCTGCAACCGCGGCTCAATCCTGGGAGAAAGGGCAATCCCGGCGACCGGCGGTTCGCCGCCATGACGCAGTGCAACAATGGATTCCAGAGGCAGCGGTAGCGCGCCTGGGGGCGTTCGAAAAGGGGCGGCGCCGGGTTTGATCGCTGTGTTGTCCGCGCCATCGCGAAGGGGCAAACTCTCGTTCCTGCCGGCAGGATCGTTCATGCGCTTGCTCACCCCCCCTCTGCGGCCCTGACGGACGCTTCATATCCTCAGCTTCGACCCAATTCTACTCTGCGGGAACCTCGGTCTCTCTGCCTTTGCTGCCTTTGAAATTCGCCTTTGGCGCGCAACCCGGCATGGCCGGCTTTCTTTACTTCCCGGGTTTCGCGCATCTTTCCCGGCTGGCGGCGAATCCAACACTCAAAGTTCTTTTGTAAGGAGTTGCTCGTCATGGCCTTGTCTGCTTTTGAAGTTCATACCCTGAAACAAGCCCCTGCGGTCGAGGGAGTTCTGCCCGTGGTGTTGAACCGCTGGAGTTCGCGCGCCTTTTCCGCGCGTGAAGTCGCTCCGGCCGACCTCACCAAGCTCTTTGAAGCGGCCCGCTGGGCCGCCTCGTCCAATAACGAGCAGCCTTGGCGCTTCCTGGTTGGCTTACGCGGTACACCTACCCACAAGGCCATTGCCGACAGTCTAGTGGGATTCAACCAAAATTGGGCGGGCAACGCGCCGGTGCTGATTCTCACTGTGGCAAGCACCCGATTCGCCCGCAACGACAAAGAGAATTCCTATGCACTCTACGATCTGGGCGCCGCCTCCGCAACCCTGACCCTGCAGGCATCGGAACAGGGGATGACCACCCATACCATGGCCGGATTCGACCACGAGGCCGTGCGCAAATCCTGCGCGATTCCCGCCGAATTCGCCATCGGCACAGTGATCGCGCTGGGCTACCAGGGTGAACCGGATACCTTGAAGCTGGAGCAGCTGATCGCACTTGAAACCAGTCCTCGCACGCGTAAGCCATTGAGCGAACTTGTCTTCTCTGCATGGGGAGAGCCCGCCGATCTGGTCTAGAATCGCTTTGGCTTTCGTTTCTGGAGATTTGCTCTGCTTTCTCCAGCCCCCGCACTACAGTGGAGGATGGAGAATGATCTGGTGACGCCCCCTCGGTCAACCCGGCAGCATCGCGGCCAACACTCCCGCCGGCGCAAACACCGACCGGGGAAGAGGCCCGCGCAGTTGTGGATGCGGCTTTTGCTGGCCGTCGTTTTGGCCGGGTTGATCCTCTTCGCCGCGGGGGTTTTGGCGCGCGCCTTTGCGCCCACTTCGAATTCCGATCTCTCCCACTTCGACGTTCTGATCGTGCTGGGCTCACCGGCCGACCGGGATGGAAACCCGACCTCGGATCAATTGGCTCGTGTCACAGAGGCGGTTCATGAGTACGAGCGCGGCGTTGCTCCACGGCTGATTCTCTCCGGAGGAGCCGCGCATAACCGCTTTGTCGAAGCCGAGGTCATGGCGCGAACAGCGGAATCGATGGGTGTCTCTCGCTCCGCCCTTCTGATCGAACCGCAGTCCATGAACACCATTCAGAATCTCCGTTTTTCCCTGCGCCTGATGCAGGAACACGGCTGGCATTCGGCCGAGGTCGTCTCTACAACGCCGCATCTGCCCCGCGCCGGGTTGATTCTCAGCCGATTGCCGCTCGAGTGGCGCACCCACGCCGCCCCCATGCAGCCCGATTCCGCCCTTCGGACGGCTGAGGCTACGCTGCGGGAGACGCTCAAAACGGTTCGCTATCTGGTCTGGACTCGCTGGAGCGAGCCGTACGAGCCCTGAGCGTAGCGCAAATTTATCTTCAAGCGGGGGTTGAGCGTTGTCCCCCCACGGCGCACTCCTGTAATCTGTTGAGTGATGCGTCTCCCTGTTACTTTTTCCGCTTCTCTTGCCGTTGCCGCTCTGGCCCTTTGTGCCGGAGCCGGTGTGTATGCGCAGAGCACCGCAGCCCCGACCGCTGGCAATGGCACCTACATTGCGATCGATCCACTGGCACTGGTGCGTTACGACAACCGCTACGATCTTTCGTTGGGCATGTCCTACGACCACATCAAAGCCGGATACAACGTGGTGCAAGGAGCCAATCTGGGCGGTCTCGACCTCTCCGCCTCCTATTGGCTCAGCAAACACTGGGGCTTGGAGGGCTCGGGCCGCGGCTATTTCGGCTCCAGCGGCGTTGGCCAACCCAACACGAAGAACCTTCAGGGGCCGTTCGTGAGCCAATACCTGTTCGTCGCCGGCCCGGAATGGCTAGGGCCGCACAACAAGCACGCCGCGCTGATCGCCCATGCGCTGGTGGGCGGAGCGCACTTTGACTCTCATCTGGGACCGCTCACGCCGCAACAGGCCAATTTTTTCCAAAATCAGTTTGGTCCGGCGGCGATTATCGGTGGCCATATCGATTTGAACCGCTCCGCCCACTGGGTCTTCCGCATCACTCCCGACGCCGTGATTACCCACTACAGCACCAATTACGGAACCCAGGTCAGCCAGACCGATACCAACTTCGCCATTTCGGTCGGGGTTGAGTACAAGTTCCAGAAGAAGCGGTAGAAACTCCGCTTGTTTTCTTGCGGCGTGCTCCATGGCGCGCGGCAGCCTGTCAACCATGTTGCACGCACACCGGAGTTCCCCACGGCGATCTTGAGCCCACGGGGCTCCGGTGTTCGTATTTCGGAATCCCCCCAACCCTATGCGGTTTGTTGTACATTCAAGTTCATCGGGGTGTGGTATTCTCCAGCGTTCGGTGACTATTGACGATGCGCCACCGGGAGAAGCTCTGTACCGGACAATGGCGCTGAATAGTTTGTTTCGATTTGAATCCGGACAGAGATTGCCACCAAGGCAGGGGTAAACGGCTATGAGAGATACGCTTGGAGTACTGCTTGCGGGGGGCGCCGGAGAACGGCTTTTTCCGCTGACCCGCGATCGCGCCAAACCGGCTGCTCCCTTCGGCGGCCACTACCGCATCATCGACATCACCCTCTCCAATTGCATCAACTCAGGCCTGCGCAAGGTCTTCATCCTCACCCAGTACAAGGCGCTCTCACTCAACCGCCATATCCGCGAGGGATGGTCGGGAATCGTGGGCCAGGAGCTGGGTGAGTTCTTCGAACTGCTGCCCCCCATGCAGCGGACCGGCGCCAACTGGTACATGGGAACGGCCGACGCGGTCTACCAGAACATTTACTCCATTGGCAGCGAACAGCCCAAACACATGCTCATCCTGGGCGGCGACCACATCTACAAGATGAACTATGCCCGCATGTTGGACTTCCACAAGGAGACCAAGGCGGAGGTCACCATCGCCACCCTGCCCATCGCTCCCGAGGAGTCGTTCCAGTTCGGTGTAGTCGAGGTGGGCAGCGACGGCGAGATTCAGGGCTTCCTGGAGAAGCCGCAAACCACGACTTTCCGTTCTCCGGTCAATCCCAACGCTGTCGACGCCTCGATGGGCATTTACATCTTCAATACCGAAGTTTTGCTGAAGGCCCTGATCGCCGACGCCGAGGACCCCACCTCGAAGCACGATTTCGGCCACAACATCCTGCCCAACCTGCTGGGCAAGAAGAAGATGATGGCCTATAGCTTTGTCGATGAGAATCGCAAGCAGGCCCTATACTGGCGCGATGTGGGCACCCTGGACGCCTATTACGACGCCAATATGGACCTTTGCTCGGTCTCGCCGGTCTTCAACCTCTACGACAAGAACTGGCCCATCCGCACCCGCGTGCGCCAGTATCCGCCTGCCAAATTCGTCTTCGGCGAGCCGGGCCGCACCGGCGCGGCGGTCAATTCGGTGATCACCGCCGGCGTCATCATCTCCGGCGCTCAGGTCTCGAACTCGGTGGTCTCGCAGGATGTGCGCGTCAATTCGTATTCCGACGTGGACGCCAGCGTGATCTTTTCGCACGTGAACATCGGCCGCCATTGCCGCATCCGCCGCGCCATCATCGACCGCGATGTGCACATTCCCGAGGGCACGGTGATCGGCTACGACCCGGTCGAGGACAAGCGCAGGTACTTCGTTACGCCTTCTGGGTTGACGATTGTGACGCGCGACGCCTCGCTCTTTGAGAACCCCGTCGATCCGGACTTCTTGCAGCGGTATTGAGATTGCATTTCATCAACTTTGACTCCGATAAAGGCGTGGGCCGCGGCTCACGCCTTTGCAGCGTTGAAGCATGCGCACAGGATTGCCCGTCCCATGCGAATTGCACTAAGTCGCTGCGATACCGAACGAAGTGAAGCTGCTGTCATCCTGAACAAAATGAAGGATCTGCGGTTGTTTTTGTTGCCGCGCAAGGTGGCCTAATCTATCCCTCGCTGCTGCTTGCAAAGCGATGCGCCTTCCCATTCTATTTAGATAAGAGTAACTTTTTCCAAGTTGCACATCTGCGCCAAAACAATACGACAACAATTCCTTTATAACTGCACTTGACAGATCGAGGGGGGGGGGCACTATTGTCGTGGCGGATCAAACTTAGCTTTATTCGCCGCTGCGAGACAAATGCAGTGCATTTTCGTCGCTTCCACCGCCTTTTGGGGGAGAGGCGCGAAAGAACGGGGCACCGGAATGCACTCGTATCGTGCCGGATCGATTACTTCTTCCACGACGAAGCCCTAAAGGAGACCCATGCTTAATCGCATCAATGGATTGGCCCTCTGTATTCTAGCCTTTGCGCTCGGCGCCGCCGCACAGACCGCGGTAACCAACAACAATGACGGTTCCAATGGAACCATTCCCGTATATACCGGGAGTGCGACCCTGGGCAACTCGCCCATCTCGGTTTTGGGCGGTAATCTAGGCATCGGCTTCGGTAATCCGGCATACAAAGTCGATATTTGGAATGTTGGTGTCGGACCAGCGTTACGAGTGCTGGGCGAGGCAGAAGCGACAGAAACCGATACCGCCATAGACTTGGGCTTGGTGAACGGTATCCCCGCTTCCTATGGAAGGATCGGTATACAAGCAATAAACGGTAATACCGGCATCGAGACGGGAGATATGTGGTTCGGCACCGTAAACAACGGCGTTCTCTTGGAGAAGATGAGAGTGACAAGTTCCGGCAATGTCGGGATAGGGACAGCGTCACCGAGGAGCCTTTTGGATGTTGGCACCAGCGGCGGCACAAACCAAGGAATCCGCCAGGGTCCGTATCTTGAGATCAACTCTCTGGCGGGATACAACAACGCAGCCTATCTCTCGATCAATGCTGTGCAAAATGGCACCGGCACTTTTGTTCCTGTTTATTCCGGGGCAAGCTGGGCCGGTGGAATGGTGATGACGCAATCTACCGGGGGTTATGGCAGTATTGATTTCAAGAGCTATGTCTGGAATAACAATCCCTCGCCCGTCAGCCTCGCCAATTTTACCGAGGTAATGCACTTAGATCAGGGCGGTAATGTCGGCATCGGGACGACGGCTCCCGCTTTTAAAATGGATGTTCAAGGCGGACAGATCAACGCTTCGGGAGGCCTGTCGATCAACGGGTCGCCGGTGATTAACTCAACCGGGGCATGGGTCGGCCCCTCCAGCGGACTCGTCGGTCCGCAGGGTCCGGCGGGGGTGGCCGGGGCAGCGGGGGCGACGGGTGCGCAAGGGCCCGCGGGAGCCACCGGCCCGGCCGGCGCCAGCCCTTGGGGGCTCTCCGGCTTGAATACCTATTACACGCAAGGCAACGTCGGAATCGGCACGACGACACCTGGTTCGACGGCCGCGGCGGTGCCGGTTCAAACAGCGACAGGCTCCGTAACGATTCCCGCGGGAACGGCTTACAACCTCGATACCAACGGGCTGATTCACTCCTCGACCGGATATGTCTTTCCAGACGGATCCATTCAAGCTATCGCATTCAACCCCGCCAATTGCGGCGCTGACTATGCCGAGTCGGTCGAGGTGAGCGGGGAGCGGACCAACTACGAGCCGGGCGACATTCTGGTGATCGACGGCCACGCGCCGGGCAAATTCCTCAAATCCAATCAGGCGTATTCTACGCTGGTGGCGGGCATCTATTCGACCAAGCCGGGCTTTGTCGGCCGCCTGCAGCCGGAAGACGCCAAAAGCAAGGCGGAGGAAGTGCCGATGGCCATAGTGGGCCGCGTTCCCGCCAAGGTAACGGCGGAGAACGGCCCCATCCAGGTGGGCGATCTGCTGGTCTCCTCGTCCAGGATGGGCTACGCCATGAAGGGCACGGATCGCAGCCAGATGCTGGGCGCAGTGATCGGCAAGGCCCTCGGCTCGCTGGACTCTGGCTCAGGCGTCATCATGGTGCTGGTCACCTTGCAGTAGCGGCGGCATTGTGGGAGCCGCACCCTGCGCGGATGCGGCTCCCCTCGCCCTCGGCCTCTGACGATCGTGCAACCGCAATTCATCAGGAGGATTTCGATGAAGACTTCGCTCGGACATTATTTGTTTGTATTGCTCGCCTGCTTTGGTTTGATGAGCGCCATTCTAAACTGTGCCCATGGCCAGCACACCAAAAGTTCGACTACAGCGGAATCAACCACTGCACAATCCGCACCCAACCAATCCTTACCCGAACATACTGTCATTACTCTTGGGAATCCGCCTGAAGGGTACATCCCACCTAGCGAGGAGGTTAGCAGGTATCTCTATTTCTTTGGCCAACTACGAGCCTGGAATGAAGTAGCCAAGAAGGAAGAGGATGCCGGCAATACCGGTTGGGCCGAGCATTGGAGGACAAGACTTGAAAAAAGATCGGGTCTCACTGCCGCAGAAGCCGATCAGGTGAAGAAGATCGCCTTTCAGTATTTTCAAGATGACAAAAGCTTGAGACAAAGATCAATGGACGCAGATATACAATCTGGATCTCCAAAACTGAGACACCATAATATCGGTGAAAAGCTTGTTATTTCCCCTGAAGCATCCGCATTAATGAAAGAACATTATGATCTTGTCAACAAAGCCATTGCACAATTGGTTACCGATTTGGGATCAAGGTCTTTTAGTAAATTGGATTTATTTACTCGCCACATGGATGACCAGATGAAAGCCAATCTAGCACGTCAGAAAGCAGAGGAAGCATCCAAAGGCGGGATGAAATGAGAAAGCAACTCAGTCTGAAGATTGCCGCCTTTGCGCTTTTGATCTTCTCTGGACATCATCTTCTCGCGCAGTCTCCCGTTGAATTCGCCTCTTACGAGGAGGTTTATAACGGAGCGCTATCCATTTATGAATTTTGTAGCGTTGTAAACGGCATGGGACCAGAATATCCAAATCAGAATTATTACCCCAGTGTGCTGACCTACAATTGTCAGCTGACAAACCCCAATGGAAGTGTTGTTTTTCAACGAAATGGTGGCTGGCAGTCCTTTCAAAGCTACGTTGAAACGCATAACCAACCTATCAACGTTTTTGGTACATGGCAAGCATCCAGCCAGTATTGGATCTCATTCTATGAGGATGAGTACTTTGCTGACAACTCTCTTTATGATGACCCAGATGGTTATGGATACCTTGGCGTCCAAACATGCAATTCGTCGTGCAACCTTTATGGCAATGGCGAATGGAATGAGATCTACAATCAAACTTACCAGATCGGCCAAAGCTCAATATCGGTATATATCGATCCGGTGACGGTGCAGGTTTTGCCTTCTACGATCTCTCTTGATGCAGGTGAATCTCAGACTTTTACCGCAGAAGTCGCAGGCGTCCCTTCCGGGGGCAGCACCGGCGTCACTTGGACCATTTCGAACCTTAGCGGTGGAACCGAGAGTTCCGGCGCTTCCACCTACGCCTACACGGCACCATCAGTTATTACGACGAGTCAGGAACTGACTTTAAAGGCTTGCAGCACGATTGCTCCAACAGTTTGCGAGACCGTGACCATTGCCTTGCTGGCAGAGAACATTGCGATTGAGTCGCCGAGTCCTTCAGTTTTGTTCGCCGATGGGCAGTCCACTTCTACCGTTTACGCGGATTTTACAAACGCGGCGACGAATTCATCTGTCACTTGGACAGCAACCCCCGGCACGATTACATCAACAGGAGATGCAACTGCCACCTTCTTGGCCCCCGCATCATCGATTAATATTTTCCAGTCCGGTCCTTCTGCCCCCGTGGCGATCAAGGGATGCATCGGCAACACCACAATTTGCAATACAAACAACAGCCTCATTCTCGTCCAGCCAGTCGGTATTGCAAGTACAGTTCCCGCTTCCCTGACGGCGGGAACTACAACCGCGGTCACTATCACCGGTGGTGGGTTTGGTTCAATCCCGACGGTAACAGTCAACAGCCCGACTTGGCAGGGGGTCGCCTTCACACAGACGAGTGCTACAAACACACAGATCTCTGGCAGCTTAGTTGTTCCCGCAAATCTCTCTAATATGACGGCATCCCAACCTATCACCCTCACGGTGAGTGCGACAACAGACGGACTTTCAAGTTCGGCCACTTCCAATGCGATCAACGTTGCGCCGGTCGTGTACACCTACGCTATCAATCTCTCTTCGACAGCTTCGCAATTGACTTACGGTGGAACGGCGAACCTTGTCCCGATCATTACTTGCAGAACAAATTCCGGAGCGTGCGGTTCAGGCGTTTCCAACCCGCAGTTGGCCAATTTCTCGGTCATCAATGGGATGGGCTCGCTTTCCAAGATCACCAACGCATCTGCAACAACGTTCACCGCCATCGCCATGAATTCCACACCTCAGGTGGTCACCGTACAAGGGTGTGCCTCAGTTTCGACCTCGGTTTGCGCCACTACAACCCTGAGTGTTGCGGCGACGACCCTCACTCTCAATCCCCCAGCCATGTCCAGCGTACTGACTGGCGGCAAAACGCAGATCTTTAGCGCGAGCATTCAGAATCCTGGTACCGCCAACCAGCTTGCTTGGAATCTGACAGCCACACCTTCCGCCGCGGCGATGGGAACATTGGTGAGTGCCAGTTCGGCGATCGCAGGCACACCGACCTCGGGAACCAGTTCCAACACCTATACAGCACCCATCCCCATCACGACACCGACCACGGTCACGCTGAATGTTTGCATGGCGGCGAATGCAAATATCTGCGCCACGCCGGTTTCGATTACGCTGCAACCGCCGCCGACGTTCACCGTCACGGCCAGCAACAACAATCCATTGCAGACGGCTTTGTCTTTAGGCCATTCCATGAGTTACTCCGTGAACGTTTCGGCGCTCAACGGGTTCACAGGGCCGGTGACGCTCTCGGTGAGCGGGTTGCCGGCGGGTGTGATCGGCCAGCTTTCCACTTCCACCATCAACACCTCCGGCAGCGCCACGCTGACGCTGACCTCGGCGTACAGCACGACCACTTTCATCGGGCAATCCGCCGTGACAGTCACCGGAACGAGCGGCGGCCTTACCAATCCCGCAAGCATCTCGCTCACCACCCGTCCCTTGCAGTACAGGGGCGATTGCGGAGTTCAGTAGCGGGCGCAATTCACCGGTCTCCCCGGACGGGAAGGCAATATAAACGAGGCGGTTGCCGCTGGTCTTGGAACGAAGACTGGCGGCAGCCGCTTTTCCTGTCGTATAGCCCCATTTCGCCCCGTCGCCGCATCGCACTGCCCGCCCCATGGAACCAAGCGGCAAAATCCCGCGTATATGCAAACTATGCAATGTGCGGATACATTAAGCTGGAGCGGGATGGGATTGGCGGGCAACGCCAAACCGTTGCGGCGCGATCTGGAGCCCCGGCCGGCTGGCCAAGGCGCCAGCGCTCCGTGGCCCGCTGCCGGCTGCGGCGAGGCTGCTCCCGGCCGGCTGGCGCACCTGGAGGTGAAGCCCCTGGAGATCGACTGGGCACATAACGTCCGCCGTTGCATGGACGGAGATTCCGGCGCCTGGGCCGAGCTGGTGCGCACGCATCATCGCCGTGTCTATGGCCTCTGTTACCGTTTCACCGGCAACCCGGCCGACGCCGAGGACCTGACACAGGACGTTTTTCTCAAGATCTACTCCAACCTGACCAGCTTCGACACCAACCGCGGCAGCCTGCAGGTGTGGATTACCACCATGACCCGCAATCTGCTGGTAGACAACTTCCGGCGCACCCGCAACTTGCGCGCAACCTCTTCGCTGGACGACGGCTGGGAGTCGGCCGAGGAGTTGAAGCCCATCGACCGGCTGACCTCCGCAACGCTTTCGCCGCACGAGTCGGCGGCGCAAAAAGAGCTGGCCAAGATGGTGCAGCAGGCCCTGGCCAGGGTCTCGCCGGATCTGCGCGAGGCAGTGATTCTGAGGGATTTGCAGGATATGGACTACAAGGAGATCGCCCAGGTGCTGGGCATACCCGAAGGGACGGTCAAGTCCCGCATCAGCAGAGGCCGCGCGGAACTGGCGCGCCTGCTGGAACGTACTAAACGGGAGGTGATGTAACCATGGCAGAGCGCACACACATTCCGGCATCCCCGGCCTGCGGGCTTTGGGAGACTTTGCTGACCGATGCGCTGGACGGGTTGCTCAGTCCCGCCGACCAGGCGGTGTTTACTGCGCACATGTCCAACTGCCCGGCCTGCACGGCGCTCTATGAGGAGTCGCGCAGAGGACGCGAGTGGCTGGAGTTTCTGGCTCCCGAGCCCGAAGTGCCCCTCGGGCTCTTGGAAAAGATTCTCGCCCAGACCGGCCCAGGGCAGATAGCCGGCTTTGGATTGACTGCGAATGGCGCATTGGCCGGCACGGGCGGCGCACTGGATCTGTCTCCGGCGATCTTCGCCTCAGGCAGAAAGGGTGAGCGCCAGGCGGGTCTAGCGCATTGGCAGCGTCCCGGCTTCATGGGCTACGTGCGGCGTTTTGCCGAGCCGCGGCTGCTGATGACCGCCGCGATGGCTTTCTTCTCCATTACCCTGACGCTGAACCTGACCGGCGTAAAGCTGACCAGCCTGCGCCTGGCGGATTTGAAGCCCAGCGCGATTCGCTCCCTGATGGAGCGTCGCCTGACCACCGCTTCGACCCCCATCATCCGTTACTACGACCATCTCCGCGTGGTCTACGAGGTGGAATCGCGGATGCGGGAGTTGCGCCGCGCCACCCAGGGCGAAGGTCAGGATCAGGAGCAACCCGCTCCGCAGAAATCCGGGCAGAGCGTGCCGGGAGAATCGAAGAAGAACGCCGACCCCAAAGCCGATCCCAAGAATGGAGGGACGCGTCTGGACCCTCCCTTGCAGTCCGGCACCCCAACGAGCATTGAACCCACAGAGTTGATGGAAGTTTCCCTGACGCTTCAGCAACGGCCCGCGCATTCCGGCGGCTCCGCAAAGACAGTACGGGAAAGGAGCACAAGATGGACTGCGTAAATCACCAAGGCGTCCCCGCAACCGCCTTTTGCCAGAATTGCGGAAAGGCTCAATGCAGCCAGTGCGCACGCACTGCGCCTGGAGGCCAGATTCTGTGCTCGACCTGCCAGAGCGCTTGGCAGGGTTATCAAGCGCCCTTCGCTCCGCTGCCCCCCAGCGGCGCCAACCCCTCGGCGGCCGCGGTGTTGGGCCTGATCCCCGGTGTCGGCGCCATGTACAACGGCCAGTTCTTCAAGGGACTGATTCATGTGGTGGTCTTCGCGGTTCTGGTCAGCATCTCCAGTCACTACGGGATCTTTGGCATCTTCATCGGCGCCTGGGTTCTTTACCAGTCGTTCGAGGCCTACCACACCGCCCGGGCGCGGCGCGACGGCCAGCCCATGCCTGATCCGCTGGGGTTGAACGAAGTGGGCAACTGGCTGAATCTGGGCGCGCGTCCGCATTATCCGGCGCAGCCTGGCGGGGACCAGTCTAACGGCCAGCCCAACAGCCAGCCGCAGACGCCTTACCAGGCTCCGTACGCAAGCCAGGAGAACGCTGCACCGCCCTTCAGCGCGGCGCAGACTCCTCCCCCGTATCAAACGCCGTATCCGTCCGGATTCAACGAACCCGGCTTTCCGCCCATTCCACCGATTCCTCCCATTCCTCCTGTCGCACCGGGCTGCTGGCGGCGCAGGGAACCCATCGGAGCCATTGTCCTGATCGCCTTGGGGCTGCTTTTTCTGCTGGGACAGTTGGATTTCTTCTCCGGCCGCATGTTTGAGTTCACCTGGCCTCTGATGTTGATTGCTCTGGGCGCCTGGCTGATGATTCGCCGCGTAGGCGATGTACAAGGAGGTCGCAAATGAACCGTTACCTGCTGATCCGCCGCTTGCGCGGCCCTGCGTATTTGCTTTTGGTGGGTGTGATGGCTCTGCTGGCTCAGGCCGGCATCCTGGGCTGGGGCCAAAGCTGGCCGCTGTTTCTGATTATGGCCGGAGTCCTGCTGCTGGCGGAGCGGGCCGCTCTTTCCTATGACGGCGGGCCGGAGATGACGCCACCGCCGTATCCAGGCAGCCCCTACCCCGGTTCGCCCTATGCTGGAGCGGCCGCACCGGCTGCCCCTTCCGCTCAACCTGGGGCGTCGGCCGGAACCGCCATGGTCCCTGTTCCGCCGCAGGGCATCGTACCAAGCTCTGAAGGAGGCCAATCATGAGCACACCTCCCATTCCTCCCGGCGGCGGGGCGCCGATTCCGCCCCCAATGCCTCCCTTCGACTCGAAGGCCCAATGGCGCGCCTACCGCGAACAGCAGAAGGCTGCCTGGGGTGCTCAGCGCGACGCCTGGAAGGCTCAGCGTCATGCCTGGAAGGCAAACTATGTAGGCTACTACGGCCCCCGTGTGCCCTCGGTGGTGGGTCCCATCATTTTGATCGGCATCGGTGTGGTCGCCCTGTTGATGGCTACCGGGCGCGTCAACGCCGATCAATTCTGGAGCTGGTACAGCCACTGGTGGCCTTTGCTGTTGATCGCCGCCGGTCTGGCCCTGCTGGCCGAGTGGGCCTTCGATCTGCGCCGCGAAACTCCCGTGCGCCGCGGCGGCAATTTTGTCGGCATTCTTATTCTACTGGCGATTCTGGGGCTTTGCTCGGCAGGATGGAACAACGTATGGGGTCCGTTGCGCGCCCACTTTGGCGATCAGAGCGACGATTTCTTCAACTCCTTTGGACTGCCGGAGCGGGACAACGATCGCCAGGTGCTGAACACGCAGCTTCCGGCCAACGCCACCGTCGAGGTTCAGAACCCCCGCGGCGACATCAGCATTGCCGCCAGCGACGGCTCGACCATCGAGGTGCAATCTCACGAAGTGGCCTTTGCCAACTCCGACACCGACGCCAAGAAGATCTTCGATGCGGAGACGCCCAGCGTGAAGGTCAGCGGCAGCGCCGTGCTGATCAAATCCTCGGGCAATAACAGCGGCCGCCTGAATCTGACCATCAGCGTGCCCAAATCGGCTCACGTCACCGTCACCGCCGGCCATGGCGATGTCACCGCCGCTGGGCTGGGAGCGGGAATCCTGGTTGACGCCGCACATGGAGACGTACACCTCAGCTCCATTGCCGGCTCAGTGCAGGCGCGCTTCTCCAATAGCCGCCACGACTTCTCCGCTCACCAAATCGACGGTGACCTGACCGCCGATGGCGATTGCAACGACCTCACCCTCAGCGAGATCAAGGGCAAGGTCACGCAGAACGGCGAGATCCTGGGCGACGTACACATGGAGAACGTCGGCGGGCCCATCCATCTGCACACCTCGGTGACCGACATGCAGGTGGCCCAATTGCCCGGCGACCTGACCCTCAACTCCGACGACCTGCGGGTCAACGACGCCAGGGGACAGGTGCGTGTCACTACCCACTCGAAGGACATCGACCTGAGCCAGATCTACGGCGACTCCTATGTGGAGACGCGCGACGGCCGCATCGCCATTGAACCGGCGGGCAGCTACGGCATCGACGCCAAGAACAGCAAGGGCGATGTCGAGATCACCCTGCCGCCCAACGCCTCGGCCAAGGTGGAGGCGCACACGCATAATGGCGACATTGTCTCCGACTACGCCATTCCCAGCATGGAAGGGGAGAACAAGACGGCCGCATTCCTGGTTGGATCGGGCAGCGCGCGCATTGTTCTCAGCGCCGAGAACGGCGATGTGCACATCAAGAAGGGAATGGCGCTGATGGCTGCTCCCGCTGTGCCCGCCGTTCCCGCTGCACCCAAGGCTCCGGGCACGCCCGGCACACAGCACCTCAAATCGTCCAAGGCTCTGCCGGCGCAGCCGGTGGCGCAGTAGACGCAACGGTTCCAATCAAAAGCAAGGCCTCGGCGCGGGAGCGAACCACTCCCGCGCCGAGGCTTTTTGACCTATGACCCTAAAATCGGCAGTCTCCCCCATGTACAGGGTTTTCCTTTTCCAATAACATCCATCGTTCCAAATACTTGTCATCCTGAACGAAGCGATGGATCTGCGCTTTTGCGGTAACCCATCGGCGATTTTGTCATCGGAAATACGATGGGATTTTTATCCCTTCACTGCCAGCGCCCGTTCGACCACCGCCATGCGGATGGCGACGCCGTTGGTCACCTGCTCCAGAATCGCCGATTGGGGGCCGTCGGCCGCGTCGGCGGTAATCTCCAGGCCGCGGATGATGGGACCTGGATGGAGCACCACGGCTTGAGGAGCGTGCGCCTGCAACCGGGCGCCGTCCAGTTGATAGCGCCGCTTGTACTCTTCCAGATCCACTTGCAGGCCGGATAGGCGCTCCGCTTGAATGCGCAGCATCATCACCACCTGGCTCTGGCGAAGAGCGGCTTCAAAATCGCGCTCGATGGTGATTCCCGGCCCCGCCTGCGCGGCCAGATCGGGCAGCAACTCCTTGGGACCGCACAAGATCACCCGCGCGCCCAGCTTAGGCAGCAGCAGCATATTGCTGCGCGCCACGCGGCTGTGCAGAATATCGCCGGTGATGCTGACAGTCACTCCCGCCAGCGTTTCGGCGTCGACCTGCTCCACACCGGGCCGCAGGTGGGCCAGAAGGGTGCGCAGATCGAGCAGCGCCTGGGTGGGATGCTGGTGCATGCCGTCGCCGGCGTTGAGCACCGGCAGGCGGGTCTCCGCCTCCAACAGCCAGGCGGCGCCGGAGGAGTTGTGGCGCAGAATGATGGCCTCGGCGCCCAGCGCGCGCAGCGTCAGGCCGGTGTCTTTGAGCGACTCGCCCTTTTCGATGCTCGATGAGAGGCTGGAGACCAGCGTGGTGTCGGCGCCCAACCCCTTGGCGGCCAGCTCGAAGCTGGTGCGGGTGCGCGTCGAGGATTCGTAGAAAAGCAAGGCCACGCGTCGCTTGGCCAGAATCTTGCACCGTTGCAGCGGGTCCATGGTTTCCAGCGCCGTGGCGCGGGTCAGAATCCCGCTGATTCCCTTGACGCTCAAATCCTCAACCGAAAGCAGCGATCCGGGGTGGTAGGGGAATGGCGAGGCGGCCACCGGGGGCGGCTGAAGCGGACGGCGAACTGCAGTTGCGTTCATGGGGAGTCTTTACCGGAGCGCCGGGCTCCGGACCGGTTGGTGTTTTAGCTACTAGCTGCTAGCTGCTAGCTGGTAGCCAAAGCTAAAAGCCAAAGGCTAGAAGCTAGAGGCTAGAAGCTAGTAGCTGCTTTTCTCAATCCACCCGCTCGACCAGCAGCACCTGCTCGTCGTTGTCCACCTCTTGGAACTTGACCTCGATGATCTCGCGGCTGCTGGTGGGGATATGGCGGCCGGTGTAGGTGGCCTCGATGGGCAGTTCGCGATGGCCGCGGTCGATTAGCACGGCCAGTTGCACGCGGCGCGGACGGCCGTGATCGAAGAGGGCGTCGAGCGCGGCGCGCACGGTGCGGCCGGTGTAAAGCACGTCGTCGCAGAGCACCACGTCCCGGCCTTCCACGTCGCAACCCAGCGCTCCCGGCGTCACCACCGGGCGCACGCCGGCGGTGGAGAGGTCGTCGCGGTAGAACTGAATGTCGAGCACACCGGTGGCGATGGGCCGCTTCTCGATGGCGGAGATCAGTTTGCCCAGTCGCTCAGCCAGCGGCACCCCGCGGCGCTTGATGCCAATCAGCACCAGATCGTCGCTACCGTTGCTCTTTTCAACAATCTCGTGGGCCAGGCGCACCAGGGTTCGCTCGACCTCGGAGGCCGACAGCAGACGCCCCTTGAGGCGCAGGGAGGGTTGGTTCTGTGCTTCGCTCATGGATGCTTGGATACTTTCTCGCCGGAGTTCCTCACGGCAGGTTCGGTGAAGAGATTCTACTCCGAGACCGGCAGCGCACACCGATGCCTTTGCCGCAGATTCATATGCGGCAGTCTCTCTCGCAGGATGATACGAGGGGTTGGGGTTCGGGGGCAAGTGAGATGCGGAGTTTGACCACAGAGAAGCCGCAAGGGCCTTTCGAAAGTAAACCGCCCAGCGCATCGAACCCACCATTCAAGCTGAGTTAAATCTCAGGCCGGCGGTTGCGAGCCACCAGGCGCGCCCCCACCGCTCCGCCGCCGAGGGCGAAGAATAGCATGAAAAACGAGTAAAACGCGATGGAGGAGGCCCATATCCAGGCGTGGCCCTCGGGCGATTGGATACCGGCGATCATCTTTGAAAAAACGGTCTGCGCCTGGGCTGCATCGACCGTGCCCATACTGGCGAGAGACTGTTGTGTCCTCTGCTGGAAGGCCTCGACAAAGGTCTTGGCAAAAAGGCTGTCCATCTGGCTGGATTGGTGCAGCAGGTACCGCTGCACAAAGAGCGCCCCGCCACTGATGGCGAAGGCCAGCCAACTGGCCATGATTCCGGTGACCATGCCGATGCGCGCACCGGCTCCTGCGGTGATCCACGCAGGGCGCTGCTGGCGCACATAGAGCACCACCGCCCAGGCCGCAGCCACCGCCATCCACATCAGTCCAAAGCCACTGAGCGGCGAGGGATTGCTGCACAGCATTCCCGCGGGTACGCCCATCAGCAGCGCCACACGGATGGCGGCTCTCCAGTCGATGCTGCCGGCGTCGCGCACCACCTCGACCCCAGGCTCGCTGGGAGCGGGCCCGCTGGAACCGTCGGCCGCATAGGTCAATTGCGGAAGACCACAGGCGGGGCAGAAGCAGTCGCCATCCTGGACGGTCTGGTGGCAGCGTGTGCAGGAAATCTCCATACTCCTCAAGCCTAACCCATTGGCCTCATGCTGAGTGTGCAACGCCGCGCGTGCAAAGGAATATCGAACTTGGAATCATTGCAGGGTACGGGCTTCAGCCCGTACGTCAATGCACTAAATAACCGGGCTTTAGCCTCTGAGGGATGGGCAGTACGCGAGTTTTTCAGGAGGATGGAATCAGATTCAAACACCTGCACCAAGGACGAATTTAAACAGAAACTATCCATCAGGGGCTGAAGCCCAAATGCCTTGGCACTGCTATCGTACGGACTGAAGCCCGTACCCTTCATTTCTTGGTCAGGAGATCTTATTGGATTACTCTAACCTCGAATAGATCAGGGCTAAGCGCAATCGATCCGCTCTGCCACCAATTTTTCCGCGGCTTCGAGGACTTCTTCCAGCGTCATGTGGGTGGAGTCGAGCAGGATGGCGTCGGCTGCCGGCTTGAGCGGCGAATCGGCACGGTTGCGGTCGCGCTGGTCGCGGGCGCGCAGTTCGCGAACTACCTCCTCCGCGGGCGCAGCGGAGGCTGGCCCCAACTGATCGACACGGCGCAGTCCGCGCACCGCCGGGTCGGCATCGAGAAAAATCTTCACCTCGGCGCGAGGAAAGACAACGGTACCGATGTCGCGGCCCTCCATCACCACTCCGCCGCGCTCGCCCATCTGCTGCTGCAGGCGAACCAGCCAGGCGCGAATCGCCGAGATCACGCTCACCCGCGAGGCGGCGTCGGTGACGGTAGGATTGCGCAGCAGGCCAGTTACGTCTTCGCCGTCGAGCAGCACCCGGTTGCCGTCTTCGCCGGGCTCCAGCGCGATGCTGGTTGCGGCGGCCAACTCTTCCAGACCCGCGCTCTCGTCCAGAGGAATGGCCGCGCGCAGCGCTTTCAAGGCGAATGCGCGGTACATGGCTCCGGTCTCCAGGTTGAGCAATCCGAAGCGCTGAGCCAGATGACGGGCAATGGTGCTCTTGCCCGCTCCGGCCGGTCCGTCGATGGCGACAACGATTCCAGCGACATTTTTAGGCGCCGCTGTTGACGACGGATTCATCGGGTCCGTGCTCATCCGCGTTTCTTGGTTCCTTGACTCGGTTTCGAACCCGGCCGGGCGCTCGGCCTTGCATTTGGGGTGAAGCGCTTTCCGTTCGACGGCCTAGCGCTGGATGCTCCCGCCGGCTTGCGGCTGCCGCCGTGCTCCGCTGGACGAGATTCAGTACGCGGACCCGAGCGCGTGCCGGGGCGTGTGTCCGTACGTGTGCCAGGGCGCACATCGCCGGCGGTGCGCGGAGTGTTGCCGTTTCGCGGCGGTGCGCCTGCTTTTCCGGCGGGTTTGGCGCCGTTACTGTGGCTTTTGCGCTGGCTCCAGGCCGGCGCGGCGGATTTGCCCGCCTTGGCGGCATCGCTGCTCGACGGGCGGCTGACGGAGGTATGAGGCTTGGGACGCAGACCGTTGGATGGGCCGCTGCCGGCCGCTCCCTCGCTACGCTTGCCATGTGCGCCGGCCGGTGCATTGGCGTTCCAGCGCGCACCCGTTGGCGGACGATTGCCCGAAGCCGGTCTGGTTCCCGAGGCGCTCCGTCCGCCGGAGGCAGGCCGCGATCCGTTCGAGGGACCTGTGCCGGCCGAACGGGAATCCGAACCGGGACGCCGTGCCGGGCGGGCGCTGGACGACGCGTGCGCCGGTTTGCGCTCGCGCGCGTGTTCGGCGGGGCGGGTAAAGCGGGGACGTGCCGCTTCTGGCTTGGCGAGGTTGCGGGGAGCGGGCTTGGCGGCGCGGGGGGTGGACGCCGGGACAGGCTCGGCAGATTCTTTCGTCTTGGCTTCGGTCGTCTCTATGGCATCGACGGCGGCGGGATCTCCAAGATATTCTCCCGACGCCTCAGAAAAAACCGGCTCGTTGACCCTCTCCTCGCGCATCGGAGCCGTAAACTCATCGGCGTCTTCCTCCCGATCGAGCATGAAGTAGGCCGAGGGCGGCAGCGAGGCGCTGGCATAGAGGCTGATGGGGGCGGCAAACTCCGGCAGGGTGCCGGCCACGTAAAAGTGGGGCGCGTGGCCCATGGAAATGGTGTGCACCTGACGGGTGGCCACCAGACCGCGCAGCACCTCGCGCACCTTGCTGCGCGCCGTCAGCGGCGAGAGGAAGATCTCGACCTCCTCCATGGTGGCCGCGATCACGGCTTGCAGGTAGATGGAGGCCAATACGGAGATGGCCGTCACCTGCGAGGTGGAAGCGCCTTCGGCGATGGCCTTCTGAAAGCGCAGGCGCAGCAATTGCCAGCGCGCGGCCTTGCCGGGGGCGTCAATGACGGGGATGATGCGGAGCTGTTGCCAGAGTTCGGTAATAGCGCGGAGCACCGCGGCCTCGGTCACTTCCCGGCCCAGCGTATGGGTGAGAACGGAGATATTGGTCTCGTTCGTCTCCAACAGCTTGTAGGCTTGCACAGCCAGCGGAGAGACCTGGCGCGAACCCGTCAGTTGCGGGCTGCGACGCCAATCGCGGTCGCCGCGCAAAGCGTAGACGTAAGGCAGAACCCAACCGGCCACCACAAAGTCCGGCTGCTCGCCGGGCTGGCCCAGCAGATTCAGTCGAACCGCCACGCCGTCCAGTTCCAGGCGCACCAGCAACTCCTCGGCTGCGGCAATCTGCTGCGGGTTGGGAGTCGCGTCCCGCTGTCCCGCAACCGCCTCGACAAAAGAGGGTGCAATGGAGGAGGAAAACTGCCGCCTCGGCAAAAAGAGACACAATCCAGTCTCCTCGATCCACGTCCGGGCGTCCTCAAGGGTAATCGTCCCGTGTCCGTTCTGGCGCATCCGTTCGGCGCGCGCTGCTTCCAATTGCTCCGATGTCAAAGAAAAACCTCACTTCCAGGCTGGCGCTCACGCCGGGCAACCCTATCCCCTAAGAGGAGGGCGCCACCTTCCCACTGCGCTAAATACGATGGAAGGCCCGATATATCTCCTTCCAAGAATACAGCAAAGCGATTGGACGTCCATGGGGACAACTGGTCGGATGGCTAGTTTTTGCCAGTTCCGTCAGTAACCACTCCATGCGCCGCTGGTCGAGCGGCATATTTACTTTGACGGCGGCATGGCAGGCAATGGAAGCAGCAATGCGCGCCCTGAGTGTTGCAAGATCTTCATTTCTTTCGACTTGATCCGATCCAGGGGCGCATTGCTCGATCACCTCGTCTAGCATCCGCTCGAGCTCTGCTCCCTCCAGCCCGACCGGCGCTGCTTTTACCGCAAGTGTATGCGGGCCAAAGGGTTCCACCTCGAAACCGTTGCTCTCCAGCTCCTCCGCGATGCGTGCAAAGACCACCATTTGCCAGGGTTTCATCTCCACCAGCAGGGGCATCAAAAGCCGTTGCCGCTGCACCCGCTCCACCTGGCGGTCCTGCAAAATTTTTTCGAAAAGGATGCGCTCGTGTGCCACATGCTGGTCAATAATCCACAGGCCGTCCTCGCCGGTGGCCAAAATAAAAGACTCCCGCAACTGACCCAGAGGCCGCAACGAGGCCAAATGATTCAGATTAGTCGCCGCCTGTTCGATCTCAATCAGGTCGGTGGCGGCGGCGGTTCCTGGACTCGGCGGAGCCATTCCGGCAAACCCGGCGTTGCCGCAACCGCTGGGGGCAGGGGCGGATTCCCGTCCTGCGAGCGCCGGAGTGGCAGGTTGCAACAACGCCGCGGCTGCCTCGCCCCAGCTTTGGAGGTCCATCTCAACCCCAGGCCAGCCGCCCGGCGAAATGCGTTGCTCGGCAAAGGGCAGTTTTCCAGGGAACTCGGCCGGTTGCCGCGCGGTAAGCACGAACCCCCCCGCTTCAAAACCACCCTGAAATCCCGCCGGCTCGGACTCGGGCGGATCGTCCGGTGAGCCGGGAAGCGGCGAAACCGCGGACGGCATCAGCGAGCTTCCGGCGTGAGGAGCCTTGAGCGCTCCATAAAAGCCCGCCGCCGGCCGCGCCTGAATCAACGCCATGCGCAGGCTGTCGCGCACAAAATCGTGCACCAGACTCTGCTGGCGAAAGCGCACCTCGGTTTTGGCCGGATGCACATTCACGTCCACTTCTTCGGGCGGCATCTCCAGAAAGAGCAGCACCACCGGGAAGCTGGTGGGGGGAATGACGTTGCGATAGGCCTCGGAGATGGCGTGCAGCAGCAGCCGGTCGCGGATCAGCCTTTTGTTCACAAAGATATAGATCGAATTGCGATTGAGCTTCTGCAGCTCCGGCTTGCTGTAAAAGCCGGTCAGGCGCAGATGGCCCGGCTCACGGCGAGGTTGGTCGGGGTCCTGCTTCCAGGGCGGGGGCTCGGGCAGTCCGCCCCGCTCCAGCGGCAGCTCGGCAGCCACCGGCAGCAGTTGCTCCAGCGTCTCTTTGCCGAAGATCTGGTAGATGCGCTCGGCGGTGCGCGCCACCGGCGGCGCGGAGACCACGGTGTGCGTTGCCGAGAGCAGCTCGAAGTGCTTCTCGGGGTGGACCAGCGCGTAGTGCGTCACCAGCGCCGTCACATGCGACAGCTCGGTCGACTCGGCGCGCAGGAACTTGCGCCGCGCCGGGGTATTGAAGAAAAGATCGGCGACGGCGATGGTGGTTCCGCGGGGCAGGGCAGCGTCATCGACGTGCAGGATCTTTCCGCCGGCAATTTCAATGCGCGTACCGGCTCGTTCGCCCTCCGCGCCAGACCCCGTGGCTGTCTCCAGCGTCACCCGCGCCACGCTGGCGATGGAGGGCAGCGCCTCGCCGCGAAAGCCCAGGGTGGCGATGGCCAGCAGATCGTCAGCCGAGCGCAGCTTGCTGGTGGCATGGCGCTCGAAGGCCAGCAGGGCGTCGTCGCGGTTCATGCCGCAGCCGTCGTCGGCGATGCGGATCAGCTTGCGCCCGCCCGCCTCGACCTCGACGCGAATGCGGCTGGCCCCGGCGTCGAGCGCGTTCTCCAGCAGTTCCTTCACCACCGAAGCGGGGCGGTCCACCACCTCGCCCGCAGCGATCTGGTTGGCCACTTGATCGGAGAGTACGCGGATACGGCCCATAAGGTCTTAGGGTAACGCAAAGCGATAGATACAGGAATCAGGGTAAACGCACTTCTACCTTCTTTGCCTTCTCGATACCGGCCTGCAAACAGCAACTGCCGCCCAGGGGCGGCAGTTGAGAATCAATCATCAAAGCAAAATCAGATGCCTACGCCAAACTCGCTCGAGTGGCGTTCACCGGCGTTGGCGTAGAAGTCGTAGGGCGTGCGGCGCTTGAACTTGTAGCGGTTGCGCAGTTCGCGGCCCACCAGAATGCCCAGCGCGGCCACAGCCATGCCGAATGAGAACCAGCCGATGACCCGCATCTTGCTCGATTCTTCGTTATGTTCCGTTGCGGGTAGAAGCGTCTCCGGTTCCGTTACCATGGCCCTCACTCTCCTCGCAAGCAGGATACCGCACGCGGCAAAGAGCTGTCAGGCGCGCGGCCTTCACTGGACGCAGTTTTTGTTTACTCAGTAGAGTCGATCTTCTTGATCCACACGGCCTTTTCCACTTCGGGAAGAAAACTTGCGCGCATCGAGTTGACCGCCAGTTGGCGCAACTCTGCGCGCGTAAAACCGTGCTCGGTGTGGGCCAGCAGGTACTCCTGGGCCAGATCCGATCCGAAGAACGCCGGATCGTCGGAGTTGAGCGTCACCAGCAGTCCGCGATCAAAGTAACGGCGCAGCGGATGCGCCGCCCAGGAGGGACAGACCCCGGTGCGCACATTTGAGGTGGGATTCAACTCCAGCGGCGTCTGACGATCCTTCAGTTCCAGCAGCAGGCCAGAGTCCTGCCCCGCCGAAAGCGCGTGGCCGATCCGCTCGGAACCGATGCTCAGGGCCTCCCAGATGGCGCCCGAACCGGTGGTCTCGCCAGCGTGGTTGGTCAAGTGCAGTCCGGCGGCCGCGGCCTCTGCAAAGAGCGCACGAAACGGCTCGGATGCAGCCCGCCGCTCGTCTCCGCCCAGGCCGATGGCGACGATCGAAGGGAAATGCGGCTTCATTTCAATGGCTTTGCGGAAGACCCGCTCGGCCTCTTCGAGGGTAAAGTGCCGCACAGCGTCGAAGATCCAATAGAGTGAGAGGCCCAGCTCGTCGGCGGCGCGCAGGCGAGCCCGTTCCAGCCCAGCAAAGATCGGCTCAAAGGCGGCGGGATCGTGGTTGCGCCACAAGTAGATCACGCCCACCGAGATGTAGACCTCAGCGTGAACTACCCCCTGGCGGACCAGATGCTCCATCATCCGCCAGGCGGCCAGTTCGTAATCCTCGGGGCCGATCAGTAGCCGGGTGACGGACTTGAAGGCCTCCAGAAAGCCAGTGAAATCGTCAAAGCGATACAGCGCCTCGGCCTCGGCCAGGGTAAGCGGCCGGGCATCGTGGCGGGCGCTCAACTCCACCAGCGTCGCGGGCAGGATCGTCCCTTCGAGGTGCAGATGCAGCTCCGCCTTGGGCAGGCGGCAGATAAAGGACTCAGTATTGGTCACCTATTCAGTGTAAAGGAAGCTCAACTGCTTTCTCACAAGCCCGCGCCGCACGCCGAGCAGAAGCGCGATCCCGGCGGATTGGCATTCTGGCAGCGCGGGCAGGCCACCAGCGTTCCCGGCTGCGCCGCCGGCATATTGACCGTGACATGCATCGGCTGGCCCCATCCCGGCATGGAGATCCCCAGCATGGCTGCGATCCCCGCTGCCTGAATGGCGTTGAACTCCCGCACCCGGCCCGGCATGAAGAAGCACTCGATAAAGCCCAGCACCCAGGGAAAGGGCGTCCAAGAGAAGCAGCAATAGAGAATCCCCAGGCCGGTGCGGCGCAGATAGAAGTGGTGAATGCCGAAGCCGCCCAGGAACAGCGCCAGCAAGATGCCCACGACCTCGTCGCGACGCACCGACTCATACTGCTGATAGAAAATCGCTTGCGGGTTGGGATAGGGATAACTGCTCATGGGGCTTCTCCTTGCTGCTCACGGTTTCTCATACGCAGCCGAGCGTACGCCGGTTCCCGCGTTCCAGCGCCGCCCGTGCTTCCGCGTCGGGGTCGGCCAGCAACCGCGGCAGCACGGTATAGACCACCGTCCGCTCCGCGCTCTCGCCCACACGCAGTTCCACCAGCGGACCCAGCGTCTCCAGCTCGACATACGGGAGGGGATCGGGATTGGTGTAGATCTCCACTGCGCAGCCCCCATCGGGGTACTCTTCCGGTCCTGCGTCCATCGCGGTCTCGGCCTCAATGCGCACCACCGCATTCCTGCCCACCCAGACCATGGCGGCCGTCTCCGCGCCGATCTTGACGAAATTCCGCGGATGCCGGGCCAGAGAGAGGAGCGGGCCATTGCGGCGCAGATCCTTAGGCTCAGCCTCCAAGAGCCGTGCAAAGCCCTCGGCAAAACGCGATTCTTCCGCTAGCAGCAGGGCCACCCGCTCCGGATTGCGCATTTGGGTAATCGTCCAGACAGAGACCCGCACTGGCGCTCCGGCAACCTTGCGGTATTCGGTACGGATGCGCATCACCGGCTGTTGCGGATCAATTTCTACATGGCGCACCACTTGAATGCCGAAGCTGAGATCGACCTCCGAGGTCAGCACCACGCCCCGCTCGGTCACCGCCGCCGCGACCGGGCGCGCATCGAAGGCCGCCGGAGGGGGCCACTCCCGGTCCTGGTACCGCGGCCAGCAGGATTGCGGCGCGGGCCAGCACTTGTCGCCGCCAAAATTGATCCATTCATCGGATGCGGAATCGTGTATCTGCCCATCCAACTCGCGATTTTCCCAGAAGGTCCCCTCGGCGTCGCCGATCAGCCGCAACTGCATTACCCGCCCAATCTGCGGGACGACGATCGCCTCGATCTGCTCGTTGGCGAGGCGGATGCAGCCTTCCCATCCATGATGGGTCACTGATTCGACGGAAACACCCGCCGGGCCGGCCGCGACTTCAATCATTCTTGATTCTTCCCATTGGCTCTTCATCGCTCTCGACGATCTTCCTGTACAAACGCGAATTGGGCCGGGGATGCCGGCCCAATTTCACTCCACAACGGATCGGTTTCCTCTTCAGGCTGTCTTTGCCGCCTCGGCGGTGGTGGCGACCTCGCGCTCTTCGAGGTGATCGTACCAGGTGAGCTTGAGGATCAGCGAGGTAACCAGAACCACGCCCAACGCCATCGCCACCCGGTCGAACTCCCGGATCACGATGTACAGCGGCAGCGCGACCAGCGAGATCTGCCAGACAATTCCGACGGCGATGTTGAACATATCGCGCAGGAAGTCCTTGTTCTTCTTGAAGCCGGGGTCTTCTGCCAGCACCTTCTTGAGGATCGGGCCCCAGAAGCCCCACGGCCGCACGCGGCGATAGAAGTCGATCAGAATCTCGTCGCTCTCCGGCGCGGTCAGCAAGGTGCCCAGCAGGCAGCCCACCAGGGAGATCGCCAGCACCAGCGGGAAGACGATGGTGACTTCGAGATTGACGGGATACTTGGCCTCAAAGCTCTGCACGATGGGCAGGCTGCCCAGCAAGCCGGGGAAGGCCAGGATCAGCGCCGAGCTGATGCCGGTAATCATGCCCCAGAAGTAGCCGTAGCCATTGAAGCGCCACCAGTACCACTTCAGCACGTTGGACGCGGTATAACCGCCCCACAAGCCGGAGACGATCCACATCACCACCGAGTTCACGCTGGTCACATTCCAACCGATGAGAACGCCGATGATGACCACCGCCAGCGAGCTGAGATAGGCCAGACGGACGTAGGTCTTGGGATGGGCGCTGGGATTGATGTAGCGCTTGTAGATGTCGTTGACGAAGTAGGGCGGCGCGGCGTTGACCGTGGCCGCGAAGTTGGACATGAAGGCGGCCAGCAGGCCGGCGATCAGGAAGCCCAGCAGACCCATGGGGACGAAGCGGCCCAAAGCCATGGGCAAGACATTTTCAAAATCCAGATTGCTGCCCATGGCGCGCAGGTCGGGTCCGAAGAAGGCCGCCGCCAGCACCGTCAGTCCGATGATGAGAAAGTAGCGGGGCGGGGTGAGCACGATATTGACCCAGGCGCTCATCATCGAGGCCTCGCGCGGCGTCTTGGATGAGAGCACACGCTGCATATCGTAGTTGGGAGCCGGGCCAGCGGCCGAGATCAGCACGCCCTTGAAGAGCAGCATCATTACGAAGAAGCCGAAGAGCTCGTACTTGTCCTGGGCGATCTTCTCCGCGGCGGCGGGCAGGAAGGTCGACCAATCCAGGCCCAGGTGCCAGCCAAAGAAGAGGTTGTCCCAGCCGGCGGGAACCATGCGGTGCAGCGTATCCGGCGCAACCTTCATCATGGCGATGATGCCCACGGCAAAGCTGGCGATGGCCAGAATAAAGAACTGCACCACTTCTGTGATGACCACGCTGATCATGCCGCCCTTGATGACGTAGACGGCGGTGATGGCGATCAGGATCAGCGCATACTGATTGGGCGAAAGATGCCAGGGCAGGAACTCCGCGGCGAATTTGCCGATGCCCTTGAATCCGTAGGTGAAGAAGCCGATGATGCTGACGAAGGCGTAGACCACCACGATCAGGTGCGACAACTGCGCGCCCCGCCCGGTGCCGAAGCGCGTCTTGATCCACTCCGCGCCGGTCATCACGTTGGAACGCCGCAGCCACGACGACAGATAGACCATCAAGAAGATCTGGTTGAAGGTCGGCCACAGCCAGGGAATCCACACGCTCTTGATGCCGTACACATACATCCAGTACACCAGCAGCATGGTGCCGCTGATATCGAACATCCCCGAGGCGTTGGAGATGCCCAGCATGTACCAGGGCATGGAGTTGCCGCCCAGGAAGTAGTTCTGCATGCTCTGCGAAGCGCGTTTGGAGACCCAATAGCCGATGAACACGGTGCTCAGCAGGTAGGCCACGATGATGACGATGTCGATTACGTGAAGGTGCATTCCATTCCTCGATGCCTGCGGCATCTTCTCCCCGCTGTCAGCGGGGGCAAATCTGCGTTATTTCAATTCCCCTGCCAACAGGAAGACCAGCGATGCCTGCCAGTTGATGGCGATTTCGTTGCTTGCATACGAGGCCGTCTGATCGGCATAGACCTTGGCCGGCGGCAGATCCTTGGGAAGTTTGGCCAGAATGGCATCGGCCCGTCGGGAATTCGGTCCTCCCGAGAGCAGTCCCGGCCAGGGCGCCTTCTGCAAGCCCGAGGGGCTGGCGCTGGGCCGGTGGTGGGGATGCTGGTAGGGATTCTCGCCCACCTGCGTCACCCAGGAGAGCGAGAAGGTGTTGCGTCCCAGCAGGTAGTGCAGGTTGTCGCGCGCCCCGTCCACAAAGGCCCGGTCCGGCTGGAAGATGTCGGCAATCAGCAGATACGTGCCGTACTCGGCGGCCACGCCGTTCGATCCCCAGACGTAATCCTTGGTCTGCATGGAGTTGCGGTAGGCGCTGTCTTGGGTGCGTTGGACGACAGCGCGAGCCGCCGTCACCGTCCGCTCGCGGATTGCCGCCGTAACCTTTGTGTCGCTTCCCTGGCGGTTTCCCAACGCATAGCTCCACAATCCCATCGAGCCCACCGTAGCCCAGCTCTCCGCCGGAGGGGAATCTAGGCTGGGCAAGAACGCCGCGTAGTTCGTTACAAAGTAGTCATTGAACCCCGCTTCTCCGGTGGTCCGCCACAACTCGGCCGCGGCCCACAGCGTCTCGTCGGTGCAGTTTCTGTCGCCGTATTCGCCGGTGGTCACCCCCGACGGGTTGCGGAAGGTCACATTGGGATTCTTTTCGACCCACTCCCAGGCCTGCCGCGCAGCATCCAGATTCTGCTTGGCAAACTTGGCGTCGAAGGGCAGATAAACCCGCGCGGCAATGGCCGCCGTCGCCGCCAGATCGGCCGTCGCACAAGTGCTCTTGAACGGAGCAGACCCAGTTCCGATCACCTCGCTGGGCAGATCGTCGTCTTCGGGCGCCACAAAGCCGCTGAAGTGGGAGCTGGTTTGTTTGTGCCAAACACCCCCATCCGCGTCCTGCATCTTGAGCATCCACTCCAGATTCCAGTGCGCCTCGTTCAAAATGTCCGGCGTGCCGTTGCCCGACTCGGGAATCTTCAGCGAGATCCCTTTCAGCTTCTTCCCGTAGATCTCCCAGGCCCACAAGAGCGTGCTGGTGGTGAAACCGGAGTTCACCACGTAGCGGCCGTAGTCGCCCGCATCGTGCCAGCCGCCGATGTTGTTGCGCGGCCCGGTCGCTCCGGAACTGGGATGGAACTCGCCCTTCTGGTGGCACATGGGGTGCGTATAGCCCGGAAACTCCGGTCCCATATCCACGGCAGTGCCGCAGCGCTGTCCATAGAATCCGCGCATCGCCATGTAGTAAGCGCGCTGATACACGTCGGTGCCGAGAGTGAAATCCCAGCTCCGGCCCACGCCGGGAATCTCGATATAGTAGCTGCCCGGCTTCTTGAATGCCGAAAAGTCGGCCGCCTGCACCTGGTCGCCAGTATCGACATCGCTCACCGCTGCGCTCAGATTGCCCTTGAAGACCACCGCATTGTCTTTGACGCGCTTGATTTCAAAGGTGGTTCCGGCGGCGCTGACCAGCGCAACCTTGACCCCATCCTGGGGATAGCCCACCTGATCCACTTTGATGGCCACGGTGGCCTTGTCGGGTGCGGCGCTTTGCGCCTCGATTCCAAGGGAGAAGGAGAGCGCAGCCAGCGCCACTCCAAAAAGCAGCACATGGCCGCGTCGTACGCTCTCGCTGAGCGGAAAAACGGTAATTTTCATCTCTATTCTTTTGCCTCGTGGATGCATCCGGCATTGCTCTGAAAGCGGAATCCTCTCACATCGCCGGGAATTCTGGCAACGATCCCGCACATCCCCCAAGGTCTCTCGCTTTCAGGGCGCGGATATGTTCACGGCTGCGCCCCGTCAAGTATAATCACGCTGCGTGTGGATGAGTCACCATAAATCTTCTGGAAAAACGTTTGACCGCGTTTTCTCGACCAGGCCCCGGCGGCTCTGAACCATCCCCCTGAAGGAGCACCAGCATGAAGTTCGGATTCTTTGACGACCTGAACCGCGAATACGTGATAACGCAACCAGATACGCCTTTGCCCTGGATCAACTATCTGGGCTGCCAGGCCTACTTCGGCATCATCTCCAACACCGCCGGAGGCTACTCCTTCTACCGCGACGCCCGGCTCCGCCGCATCTCCCGCTATCGCTATAACAACACCCCCATGGACTTCGGCGGCCGCTACATCTACCTGCGCGACGACGACTCGGCCGAGTTCTGGTCGCCCTCCTGGCAGCCCACCCGCAACGAACTGGAGAACTACACCTGCCGCCACGGCATGGGCTACACCACCATCGGCTCTCAGTACAAGGGCATCGAGGCCAGCACGCGCTACTTCGTCCCCATGGACGAGAACCTCGAGATCTGGCAGTTGACCGTGACCAACCATCGCTCGACACCGGCCAAGATCTCTTCTTTTGCCAACATCGAATTCTGCCTGTGGGACGCCCAGGACGACGGCACCAACTTCCAGCGCAACTTCAACACCGGCCAGGTGGAAGTGGAAGACGGCGTCATCTTTCACAAGACCGAATACCGCGAGCGCCGCAACCACTTTGCCTACTTCGCCTGTTCCGAACCCGGCGCAGACTTCGAGACGCAGCGCGAAAACTTTCTGGGCAAGTACCGCAGTTGGGATAAGCCGCTCGCCGTTGAGAACGGCCAACTCGGCAACTCCATCGCCCACGGCTGGTCGCCCATCGGCGCGCACCAGGTGAAGCTGGAACTGGCGCCCGGCGAGACCCGCCAGATCGTCTTCGTCCTTGGCTATCACGAGAACCCCGTCGATCAGAAGTTTGACCCTCCCGGCTCCCAGACCATCAACAAAAAGACCGTGAAGCCGGTTATCGCCAGGTATCTCGACGCCAGCAAGGCCGACGCCGCCTTCGAGCAGTTGCGCGAGTATTGGGCGAAGTTGCTGGGCATCTTCCAGGTCAACACCCCCGACGTCCACACCAACCGCATGGTCAACATCTGGAACGCCTACCAGTGCATGGTGACCTTCAACATGTCGCGCTCGGCTTCCTTCTACGAGTCCGGCATCGGCCGAGGCTTGGGCTTCCGCGACTCAAATCAAGATTTATTGGGCTTCGTGCACATGGCCCCGGCGCGCGCCCGTGAGCGCATCCTCGATCTGGCCGCCACCCAGTTGCCCACCGGCGGCGCCTACCACCAGTACCAGCCGCTCACCAAGCGTGGCAACAACGACATCGGCGGCGGCTTCAACGACGATCCGCAATGGCTGATTATCGGCGTTTCGTCTTATCTGAAGGAGACGGGCGACTTCAGCATCCTTGACGAGCCGGTGGCCTACGACAACGAGCCGGGCTCTGAAAAGCCGCTCTACGACCACCTGCTGCGCAGCTTCAACTACACCCTGGAGCGCCTTGGACCCCACGGCCTGCCCCTCATCGGCCGCGCCGACTGGAACGACTGCCTCAACCTGAACTGCTTCAGCGACACACCCGGCCAGTCCTTCCAGACCACTACCAACAAAGAAGGCAAGGTCGCCGAGTCGGTCTTCATCGCCGGCCTCTTCGTTTACGCCGGACGCGAACTGGCCGCTATCGCCAGCCATCGCAACCTGCCCGCCGAGGCAGCCACCTACATGGCCGCGGCCGCCAAAATGGAAAAGGTCACGCTCGAGCACGGCTGGGACGGTGAGTGGTTCCTGCGCGCTTACAACGACTTCGGCGGCAAGATCGGCTCCAAGGAGTGCGAAGAGGGCAAGATCTTCATCGAGTCCAACGGCTTCTGCACCCTGGCCGGCATCGGCCTCGACGACGGCAAAGCAGCCAGCGCCCTGGCCGCCGTGGGCCAGCATCTGGCCACCAAGCACGGCATCGTTGTGCAGCAGCCGGCCTACACCCACTACTACATCGAGATGGGCGAGATTTCCAGTTATCCGCCGGGATACAAGGAGAACGCCGGCATCTTCTGCCACGTCAATCCCTGGGTGATGATCGGCGAAACCCGTTTGGGCCACGGCGACCAGGCCCACGATTACTACAGCCGCATCAACCCCTCGGCACGCGAGGAGATCAGCGACCTGCACCGTTGCGAGCCCTACGCCTACGCGCAGATGATCGCCGGCAAAGACGCGCCCACCTTCGGCGAGGCCAAGAACTCCTGGCTTACCGGCACGGCCGCCTGGAACTACTACGCCATCGTGCAGTGGATTCTCGGCATCCGCACCACCCTCGACGGCCTGGAGATCGCTCCGGTCGTGCCCAAGAACTGGCCCGGCTTCACCGCCAGCCGCACCTATCGCGGCGTGGTCTACAAGATCGCGGTCGAGCGCAAGGGAGAAGGCAACAAGGTCGCGCTGGTTGTCGATGGGGTCGCTATTGATGGGAGCGTAGTGCCTCCTCCGGCCGACGGCAAAAAGGAAGTCGCTGTCCGCTGCACGCTGAGCTAACTTTTCGCCGCCTCTCTGACGAAAGAGCACGGAAAAATGCGTTGCCGGAAGAGGGTTTTCCTCTTTCGGCAATGGCGTTTAGGGCTACAATGGCGACAGAGGCGACATGGCGCCCGAGGCTAAGAAAATACGTTCATGAAGATAGGATTGTGGTACCTGGTTCTCGTCGCCGTCATTGCTGCCTCCGTGGCCCTTTTCGAGATTTGGGGTACGGCTCACTTTCACGTAGCATGGGGAGCGCCCCTCCCGCCAGATACGTTTTGGGGTAAACCTCTCATTCGGAAGGCGCCGTTTAGACTGGTTGGATTCCAGTTGCTTACTCGGTACCACTTTTTTATGTATGGAGCCTTTGTGCCAGCATCGGTCTTCATACTTGGCCTCCAATTTCGGCATATGACCGCCAATCCTCCAGGCCGCTGGTTCGGATGGTTGATTTTCACCATTTCGGGGACGCTTGGAGTTATGGTGTTGGAGGACTTTCTCTTTTTCGTCTTCAGTACCATACTCGGGAAGCCGTACCCGCGTGCCCTAGAGCGTCTGCTTCAAGGAGAGGCATCTTGGCACCCATGGCAGATCGGCTTCTTCGGATTATTCAGGCTGCCGGCAGCGTATATTTGGGTTCCACCGGTTGCTGGATTGCTGCTCTGGCTCGTATCGCGTCTTCGGCTGTAACATTAATTCCGAGCATCATGCGTTCAACTTTGAAGTGACACCATGGAGAACAATATGGCGGAAGCTGTGGAAGGCCTTAAGTTACAAGCGCATCTCTATGAGTATGCAACCCTCACGAACCGCATAACCTATTGGATATACCTTCAGTATGCGGTCTATGGGTTCGCGGCCGCTTCTTTGGGCTTTGTTGCCACGGCTTGGGGCCATCTCGAAATACAATATCAGGCGTGGGCGTGCTTGCTGATACTGCAGTTCATATTGTGGGGGTTACTCCAAACAAACTTTGAGATTTACGCGATTGTTGTTTACTTGGAGACTTCCTTGAAGAACCAGGTGGGCGCCTTATTAGGGGATTCCACAGTCTGGAACTACGAGAATTACATGGTAACGCTAAGGAAAAACAAATTCATATCTTATGAGCAAAATCTAGGTTTATTCCCTGTGTTCGGTATCGGAATCGGAACAGCGGGGCTGCTCATCATTCGTGATCTCTGGTTAAATTGGCGAATTCACTGGGCATCTAGTGCTGTGTGGTTTGGGTGCTGTCTTTATGTTGGAACGATGACGTATCTGAAGTGGCGTGCCGTTTTACACCTCCAGAACGAAGCTCGTAGGATTGCAACCGATTGATTACGTCGGACCTGTCAGCTGCGTGTTAGGAACAAAGGGGAAAAAAATTGGGTCACGACGAGTGGAACGGTGGCTCATCTATGATTCCCAACAAAGGATCGAGTAGGCCAGAAGAGTTTCATGTCCAGCCCCTCAGGGAACTATATTTGCCGTTTTCACGTCAAATGGCTCTTCATAGTGATCAGGTGCACAGGAATCTTGGTTATAGACTCTTCCTCGGGGTGCCTCACCCTCGTCGCGATCTTGTTTTTGCGGCCAAGGTGGGGTATTTCGCTTTCTGAGCGATCCAGATGGTCAAGATCAAAAGGGATGAGCCCTCTCCACTGCCGGAAAAGCTTCTTATCCGCTCCTCGTTTCCGCCCTAGTGGATCGTGCCGGCCGGCAAATGATAACCTTATCGCGGACGCGCATTGCTGCGGAAATTTGCTCTCTTCGAGCCGTTTTCCCCGCCCGTCCACAGCCCCGGCGTCGCCGGGCCAGCCAGCAAGGAGAAGCGCTTTGTATCTTCCCAGCGAACAGCGTTACGACACCATGCTTTACCGCCGTTGCGGACGCAGCGGTGTGCGTCTGCCCGCCATCTCTCTCGGCCTCTGGCACAACTTCGGCGGCGTCGACACCTTCGAGAATGGCCGCGCCATGGTCCGCCGCGCCTTCGATCTCGGCATCACCCACTTCGATCTGGCCAACAACTACGGCCCGCCTCCCGGCAGCGCCGAATCCAACTTCGGCGAGATGCTGCGTCTGGACCTCAAGCCCTATCGCGACGAACTCATCATCAGCACCAAGGCCGGCTGGGGCATGTGGCCCGGCCCCTATGGCGACTGGGGTTCGCGCAAGTACCTGCTGGCCTCGCTCGACCAGAGCCTGAAGCGCATGGGACTGGAGTACGTCGACATCTTCTATAGCCACCGCCCCGATCCCGAGACCCCCCTGGAAGAGACCATGGGTGCGCTCGATCAGGCGGTGCGCAGCGGCAAGGCTCTTTACGCCGGCATCTCCAGCTACAGCGCCACCGAGACCGCCGCCGCGGTCAAGATTCTCAAGCAACTCGGCACCCCCTGCCTGATCCACCAGCCCAAGTACTCGATCTTCGACCGCTGGGTCGAAAGCGGTCTGCTCGATGTGCTGGGCGAGGAGGGCGTGGGCGCTATTGCCTTCTGCCCGCTGGCCCAGGGTCTGCTCACCGATCGCTATCTGATGGGAATCCCCGAAGGCTCCCGCGCCAGCAAGCCGCACGGCTTTCTCAAAAAGAACGACATCGACGAGCATCGCCTCACGCAGATTCGCGCACTCGGCGAGATTGCCGCCGCGCGTGGCCAATCGCTGGCGCAGATGGCGCTGGCCTGGGTCTTGCGCGACCCGCGGATGACCACAGCCCTTATTGGAGCCAGCCGCGTCGAGCAGATTGAGCAAAACGTCGCCGCCCTGGCCAACCTGACCTTTACCGCGGAAGAGCTGGCCCGCATCGACGCCATCCTCCAACCCGTGGCCTGATCTGGAACGGAAATCAGGGTGCCCCACCCTCGCCGCGACTTTGTTTTTGCGGCTAGGGTGGGAGAGAGTCAGGCGAATCCCCGCTCACCGGCACACCACCAAGGCTGCACAGATCCATCCCGCAGGAGGAGACCCCGTGAACGATTTACGGCAGAAGGTTGAAGCCGAGCTGACCAAGGACATTCTTCCCTTCTGGCTCAAGCACACCCTCGATACCGAGCGCGGCGGCTTCATCGGCCGCATCGCCGACGGGCTCGTCCTCGACCCGCGCGCCGAAAAGGGGCTGATCCTCAACGCCCGCATCCTCTGGACCTTCGCCCGCGCCTATCGCTACTATGGCGATCCGGCTTATCTTGCCGCCGCCCAGCGCGCCTATGAATACCTCACCAGCTTTTTCTGGGACAAGGAATTCGGCGGCTACTACTGGATGCTGGACTGCGACGGCCAGCCTACCGACACGCGCAAACGCATCTACAGTCAGGCTTTCACTGTCTACTCTCTGGCCGAGTACTACCACGCCTGCGGGGAAAAGCAGGCGCTGACCACTGCTCTTCAGCTCGTCGAGAAGATCGAGGCCGCCGGGCACGATCCCATCCATGGCGGCTACTTTGAGACCTACGAGCGCGACTGGTCGCTGGCCGCCGATCAGCGCCTCAGCGATGTGGACATGGACGAGAAGCGCTCTCAGAACACCCATCTCCACGTCATGGAAGCCTACGCCACCCTGCTCCGGGTTCATGAAGACTCCACCGTCCGCCTGCGCCTGCGTGAGTTGATCGAGATCTTCCTCGACCGCATTCTCTCGCCGGAGACCTTCCACATGCGGCTCTTCTTCGATGAGCAGTGGAAGCCGCAGTCGAAGATCGTCTCCTACGGTCACGACATCGAAGGCAGTTGGCTGCTGGTCGAGGCCGCCGAGGTTCTGGGCGACGCCGCCCTGCTTGCCCACACCCGCGCAACGGCGGTGAAGATGGCGCAAGCCGTCTACGACGAGGCTGTCGATCCCGATGGAGGGCTGATCTACGAAGGCTCGCCCGAGGGCGTACACGACTCCGACAAACACTGGTGGCCCCAGGCCGAGGCGGTCGTCGGCTTCCTCAACGCCTGGCAGATCGGCGGCCAACAGCACTTTTTTGACGCCGCGGTAAAAAGCTGGGAGTTCATCGAGAAGTTCATCCTCGACCGCCAGCACGGCGAGTGGTTCTGGCTGGTCACGCGTGACGGTGTTCCCGGCGCCGGCCACGATAAGGTCGGCCCCTGGAAGTGCCCGTACCACAACAGCCGCACCTGCTTTGAAGTGATGGAGCGCCTCGACAGCATCGCCTTTAACAAACAGAACGCATAAAGAGCGCTGTCATCCTGAGCGGAGCGAAGGATCTGCGTTTTCGGCACTTTTACCGCCATCACCTACTTTTGCAACAGAATCTTTGGAGAAGAACCATGAATCAAGCTGCTTTCAAAAAGGCCGTTCAAGCCCTGTTCAAGGAGCAGGAAAAACTCCTCTCCCGCCGCAACCGCAAGGAAGCAGGCGGCAACGGAATCTATGACCGTTACGAGCACCCTGTAGTCACCGCCGCCCATGCGCCCATTCTCTGGCGCTACGACCTCGACCCCAAGACCAATCCGTTTCTGATGGAGCGCATCGGCGTCAATGCCGCGTTCAATGCCGGCGCCATCTTCCACAACGGCAAATTCCTGGTCGTGGTGCGCGTCGAGGGCGCGGACCGCAAGTCCTTTTTCGCCGTCGCCGAGAGCCCCAACGGCATCGATAACTTCCGCTTCTGGGATTTTCCCATCCAAATCCCACAGACCGCCGAAATCGACACCAACGTCTACGACATGCGCCTGGTCAAGCACGAGGACGGCTGGATCTATGGCCTCTTCTGCACCGAGCGCAAGGACCCCCAGGCGCCCGAGTGGGATACCTCTTCAGCCGTCGCCCAGTGCGGCATCGTCCGCACCAAGGACCTGAAGACCTGGGAGCGCCTCGCCGATCTTAAATCCAAGTCGCCGCAGCAACGCAACGTGGTGCTGCATCCCGAGTTTGTCGACGGCCAGTACGCCTTCTACACCCGCCCCCAGGACGACTTTATCCAGACCGGCAAGGGCGGCGGCATCGGCTGGGGACTCTCCAAGAGCATCGAGAACGCCGTCGTGAATGAGGAGATCATCCTCGACAATCGCGCCTACCACACCATCCAGGAAGTCAAAAACGGCCAGGGGCCAGCCCCCATCAAGACCGCCAAAGGCTGGCTGCACCTGGCCCACGGCGTCCGCAACACCGCAGCCGGCCTGCGCTACGTGCTCTATCTCTTCCTCACCGAGTTGGAGCGCCCCTGGGTGGTCACCCACAAGCCCGCCGGTTACTTCATCGCCCCGTTTGGTGGCGAGCGCGTCGGCGATGTCTCTAACGTGGTCTTCAGCAACGGCTGGATCGAGCGTCCCAAGGGCGAAGTCTACATTTACTACGCCTCCTCCGACACTCGCCTGCACGTGGCCACCAGCACCGTCGCCAAACTCCTTGACTATGTGCTGTATACGCCCGCCGATCCGCTGGCCAGCCACCTCTGCGTCGAACAGCGTTGCGCGCTGATCGAGAAAAATCTGGCCCTGCTCGGCAAGTCGAAGGCCAAGAAGCCCGCCGCCCGCCGCATCGCCAAAAAGGCGGTCAAGCCGGCAAAAACAAAGAAGCGATAAGGCTTACACTCCCCGCCCGGTGCAGATTCACTCGGCGGGGCTTTCCGGCGTGGTAAGACCATGTACGGCCCAAAATCGGTGACCTTCGCGCCAATATTTCCGAATTTGCCGCCTGAAACCGCTTTCATTTCAGTTAAACTTAAGAAACAACAACATGAAGTTCGCTTCGGTCGTTAGAAAAATTAAGCATGATCAAACAGGGAAAACCCGCGCAGCAATCCCGGCTGGTGCAGCCGGTCAGCCTGCGCACGTTAGGTGAACACCTGAATCTCTCCCCGGCGACCATCTCCCTGGTTCTCAACAACGCCCCCGGTGTCCGCTCAATTCCCCAGGAGACCCGCGACCGGGTCACCGCCGCCGCCGCCAAGTTCGACTACCGCCCCAGCTTTTATGCCCGCTCCTTGCGCAAGCGGCAGACCTTTTCCGTGGGCGTGCTGGTTCCCGACCTCAGCGACAACTACGCAACCCAGGTTCTCTCCGGCGTAGAAGAGTACTTGATCGAGGAAGGCTACTTTTATCTGACGGCCAGTCATCGCCGCAAGCCCGATCTGATCGAGGAATACCCCCGTCTGCTGATGGACCGCTCGGTCGAGGGACTCATCCTCATCGACACGGTCCTCGAACACACCTGGAATCTTCCCGTCGTGGCTATCGCCGGGCACAAGCAGATTGCCGGTGTGACCAACGTCGTTCTCGACCAGCGCCGCGCCGCCGAACTGGCTTTGCACCACTTGTACGAATTGGGCCACCGCCAGATCGCCTTCATGCGCGGCGGCAGCCACAGCTCCGACGCCGACGAGCGCTGGGAGTGCCTGCTGGCTGTAGCCCGCGAGCTGGAGATCGATGTTCCTGCCGAACGCACCGCTCAGGTCACGTTGCGCGTTTCAGCCCCGGAGATGGGCTATGGGCCCACCGAGGAACTACTCAAAAGCGGCGCGGATTTCACCGCCCTGGTCTGCTACAACGATATTGCCGCTATCGGCGCCATTCGCGCACTGAAAGAAAATGGTCTGCACGTTCCGGACGACGTTTCCGTGGTCGGCTTTGACGACATTCAGGGCGCCGCCTTCTACAATCCCAGCCTGACCACCATCCGCCAGCCGCTCAGCGAGATGGGCTCGACCGCCGCACGCATTTTGTTGCAGCGAATCCGCGGCCAGGAGGAGTTCCCGGACTCCATCGCCATCGAGCCGTCGCTGATCGCCCGCGAATCCACCGCCGTCGTGCCCGCGGCCAAGGCTAGCCTGGAGTACGAATACCCCGTCTCACTGCCCAGCTAGGGCCGGTTTGGGATGAACCCGCCTCAACACTCGCAACGGCCGCTCCATCCATCTGAATTCTTCGAGTCCTCTACGCGCTGACCACTGGTACTGCCAGATCCGCTGCCGCCGCTTTCCGCTCGCATCGAGCCCCGCCCAAAGCTGCGCGGTTAGTCGTGCTTGCCGCCCTGCTGGTCCACAAAGTAGGGCAGATCAAGCGCCACCAGAGCAAAGCGCGTCTCGCCCGCGGGAGAGTCCTTGAAGCCGACGATGTGCTGATGGCGCTTGGAACCGGCCTTCAACTGGAAGCCGCCATGCAGGTTCAGGTCGCTGTCGTCGATCTTCACATTGCCGTTTTTGCTCTCATCGGCACAGCTCAGTCCTTCCCCCGTCACGGTCGGAGTTCCCACCGCGACGTTGCCCTGGCAGGTGATCACCTCCCCATAGCGGCCCAAAGCCTTCTTGTAGAAAGCGGTCACCTGATCCTTGGAATCGTGCGTGGAATAGGAGACAACGCGCACCCGCAACTGAAATCCGCCAAAGCCCATGTTGACGTCGGCGGACTTGTGCTTGTCGTCGTCCTTGAAGGCCTGCGCGCCGGGATAGACGGGCAGGCCCAGATCGGTGGCCGTGGTCTGATCTGTGTTCACGTGGATGCCGCCGAAGGGCGTATCCACCTGCACTTTTTTGTCTTCGCCGTTGACGCCCTTGTCCACCTGCACCCGGCATCCGGCCAAGCCGGCCGCCAGCGCCAAACAGCCCGCCAAAATCATCGCACTCGATTTCATATGCACCGCCTCTTGCCTCCTTCCTACGTTGCGCCGCGGGGAAAGGTTCCGCTGATTGGATCATTGCGCTGTTGAAAGACCATCTTGCGAAGAACAACCGCAGATCCTTCGCTTTGCTCAGGATGACAGCTTTCTGGTGAAGATAGCACCAAATCTCATGGCTGCGGTTAAACCGAAGAGCCATGGTTAAAGGGCAAATGCATCTTCATTCCGCAGGTATACAAGTTTTGGTTTACGAATCGATGCAATGGCCAGTACGGGGAGGCAGCAGGGGCCTTCAGGCCCCTGAATAGGGCGATCGATGGACGGGCCTTTAGGCACGGGCATCGCGGCTCCAAGCAAGAGACCCGAGGCTAAAGCCCATCTTTTCTGCCTCTCATGCAGGGGTCTAAAGACCCCTGCTCCCTCCGTAAGAACAAACAAAAGCAACGGTTACAACTGTTTTACTCGTAAAACGGCGGATGGATTCAGACCTGTTTGCCCTGGCCTTTGCTAATCCTCTCTTGCCCAAAATGCAAGAAAATAGGAGCGAATCGGAGCCCGATCGGACCAACGGACAGGAGTTTGCCTACGGTTTGGGTCTGCCGCCAGGGTAATCCACGCGGATGGTCAGGATCTCGTAGGGATGGATGGGAGCTTTGACCAGATCTCCCACCGTTTCGTGCGTGACGGCCAGCGCGCCTCCTTCGGGCGTCTCCATCAGGTTGGTCACCGTGGCCGCGGTCGCTCCCGGCGGCACGTGGAAGCTGACCGTCGACTCCTTGCCCGCCCACTCGTAGACCCGGAAGATCAGCCCGTCGGCGTCTTCGGCCTTTTTGACCGCCGTCAGCACCACGTTCTCCGGTTCGACCGAGGCGAAGGAGTGCGAGGGGGGCAGCGAGCCGGGATGGGCGGTGGTGACCACGGCGGTGAGCGGGTAGTTGTACTCGTAGCCGCGGCGCACCGTGTTGGCCTCTTTCCAGGTGCCGGCATGGGGATAAAGCGCGTAGTGGAAGTGGTGATGGCCCATGTCGGCCTCGGCGTCGGGCCACTTGGGCGAGCGCAGCAGGGTCAGGCGCAGCACATTGCCCACCGCGTCGTACCCATATTTGCTGTCGTTGATCACGCTCAGCCCGTGAATGGAGCCATCGGCGCCCTTGCCGCTCAGATCGGCCCAGCGCATGGCGGGCACCTCGAACTGGGCCTGCTCCCATGAGTTGTTGCGGGTGGTGGCGCGCTCGATGCTTCCATAGGGAATCTCGTAGGTGGCGTGATCGCTCTCGACCGCCAGCGGGAAAGCTGCCTTCAACAAGACATGACTTTCGTGCCAGTCGATCTCGTTGTCGATGTCGATCTGGTCGTCCCTCAATTCAATTGATTGGTCGAATTGCGAATTCTGCCAGTGGCGAACGATGTGGATGGTCATTACATATTGCTTTTGAACCTGTTGAACCAAATCAGCCTTTTCAACTGTCGATGGCGTCTGATCAAGCGTTCCAGGATCGATATTCCATGCATCGTAGTCTTTAGGTTTGTCTCTGAAGAACTGGAGTTGATTCGCGCAACCTCCGGGCGATACTAGTTCAGTTCTCGATTCCTTCCTGAAAATGCTAGTAATACATCCGTTCATCTGATCGACCTTAATTCTGATTTTTTCATTTTCCAGCTTCAATGGAGGGTTCGCCATCTTTAGGTCGTCGAGATCCAAAATTATCGTATCGTTAGATCGATGACAGGCATCCTCATCGCAGCCGATAGTTATGCGAAGCGTTTTGTATCCCATCGCGGGAACATCGCGGACCGGAACTAAATAGTCGTAAGATTCAAGACCACCTAGATTTCTCAAACCATTCAATCCGCCGCTTGCAGCATGTGCACCTGTCTCCGGGTCATCGAGGAGAAAGCCTTCCCGAATGGGTATATGCGCAACAAAAACTCCCGAGCGCTTCCATGCAAGGGGATTGAATACAACGAGTGCTTGTCCCGTTTGCCCCTTCTTTCCGTCTGAGGTGTTAGTCAGCCCCGCGATATGTTCTTTCGCTCCTCCGGAGATGGCGTCCGTCGACATTTTTACCCAGTCGTAGTCTTTCTGGGCATCTTTATAAATCTCTCCAATTCCTGAACCAGCGGCGAGATCGTGGAATTGATTAAAAAGAACCTTCTTCCAATCCTCTGTTAATTCGGTGCCAGGATAAGGGAGTGACCAGACTCCGTTAAGCGCCCACGCGATTGAGGAGAACTTCTCCGCGTTGAGGACTTCGACTTCGCCTTGGCGCATATTGCGCTTGTGGTTGGCCTGGGTGGTCATCACGCCGCGGTGGTATTCGAAATAAAGTTCGCTCTTCCAGGTGGGAATCGAGACCTTGCCCTCGACTGCCGGGGGCGCGGTATAGCCCTTGGCGATGGATTTGTAATCCCACACCGGGCTCTCGGGCGCGATCTGCTTTTCAAGAGAAGAGAAATAGCTTTGCGCGGTGCCGAACTCGATCTTGGGCGTGATGTGTGCATGGCCCTGCGCGTCCAGACCCGTCCAGTGGAAGCCCTCGTCGAGAATCGCCCGCGTGGGCCCGCCGCCGTGATCGCCGATGCCGTAAAGGTCCATGATCGCGGGCAGCCCTGTAGCCTGCTTCTGGGCAATGGTGAAGTCCCGCGCCAGGCGAACGGGGTTCAAATTGTCGTTGGCGTAGTCGTGGGGGAAGTAGGCCAGCACCTTCGACCCATCCGGCGACTGCCACCAGAAGAACTTGAAGGGCAACTGGTTGGTGTCGCACCAGGCCATCTTCTGGGTAACGAAATAGTCCACGCCGCTCTTTTTGTAGATCTGCGGCAGTTGCCACGTGTATCCAAAGGAATCGGGATTCCAGCCGATGCGCGTGTCTACCCCGTAGGCCTGCTTGAACCAGCGCTTGCCCACCAGCAGTTGCCGCACCAGCGATTCGCCGTCGGGCATATTCAGATCGGGCTCGACCCACATGCCGCCCACGATCTCCCAGCGGCCTTCCTTGATGCGCTGGGCGATCTCAGCGTTCATGTCGGGGTACTTGTCGGCGATCCACTCGCTGTAGGCCGCGGCCGACTGCGTGTAGGTGTACTGCGGATACTCGTACATCAGTTGCAGCGCGGTGCCGAAGGTGCGCTTGACCACGTCCACCGTCTCCGTCCACGGCCACAGCCAGGCGGCGTCGATGTGCGAGTTCCCAGTCAGGTGCAGCGTGACCTGCTGGAGCAGCGGGGTCAGCGCAGCCAGCTTGGCGCGCGCGGTCTGGAGGCTGGCGTCGAAGTTCTTCTGGTCCCTCTGGTCGAGCGCAGTCAGATCGACAGCCGCGATGGCGTTCTCCAGTGTTGCCATTTTGGATGCATCGCCGGGCGCCAGCGCGGGAACCAGCAGCGCGGCGCTGAGGAACTCCTCGCGCAGGTCTTCGGGGTTGGGACGGCTTTCGGCGAAATCGATCTTGAGCGTTGCGCCATGAACGCGCTTGGTGTCGACCGTATGCAGCAGCTTGACGGCCACCGTCACCGTTTCGCCCGGCTTGGCGTTGTCGAAGAGGACCACCGGCTCCAGATCGTCGCCCAGGGCCACGCGGCGGCCGTTGAAGTAGAGGATTTCCGGCATGGGTCCGTTGGCGTCGGCGTGAAACTGGAACCAGATGCGCGCGCCGCTCAGATCGTAGCCCGCCAGCGCCTGCGGAACGACAAATGTCTGCCTGAACCAGACCGCCTCGTTAGGCGCTTTTGCTCCCTTGGCGACCGTCTGCCAGCCGCTTTCGTCGAGCGCCGTTGCCTCGCCGTGGGCCAGATCGCCCGTGTGCATCTTCCACACGCCGTCGGGCAGCTCGCCGAGAGTGCTGAGCCGATCGAGCACGGCGCGGGAGGCCGGTTGCAGGCTGGCGGCGATGCGGGCGGCATCGGCTGCGCTCTGCGCCGGGGCGCATTGCGGCAGTACCAGAAAAACTGACAATCCAAGACAAAAAGCAAGAGTGCGGAGCGCTTTCACGACGGAGATCATGGCCAAAAAAACCTCCGCAGTATAGTACGGCAAAGGAGCAGCGAGAGGAACCATTTGCCGTTTCGGGACGAGAGCCCGCTGGGCGCCGCGATGCTGTTTTTGCAAACCAGTTCCCTTGCTCTACGTAACATGTCGTGTTACGCTAAGGCCGTGATACGGAGCTTTCGCCATCGCGGAGTGGAGAGGTTCTTCAGGACGGGTTCCAAAGCCGGAATCCAGCCCCGGCATGAAGCGCGGCTGCGTATCCTGCTGACCACCTTGAATCTGGCTTCTACACCACTCGACATGAACCGCGATGGCTGGAATTTTCATGCGCTCAAGGGCGATCTGAATGGGCATTGGGCTGTCAGCGTCAGCGGCAATTGGCGGCTGACATTTACTTTTGAAGGCGAGGACGCCATCCTTGTCGATTACCAGGACTACCACTGAGAGGGCGCGCGTATGAAGGGCATGTACAATCCGGCCAGCCCCGGCGAGCTGCTGCGGGAGTTTCTAGGCGACCGAACCGCGACCGAGCTTGCCCGCCACGTGGGCGTAGCCCGCGCCACCATCTCGCGCATTCTTAATGGCCGCACTGCGGTTACGGTCGATCTGAGCATCCGTCTGGGTGAGGCGTTCTCGCTCTCGCCGGATTTCTTTTCCAAGGCACAGTTGCAATACGATCTCTGGCTGGAATCGCAGAAGGTGCGGCGCAAGATTAAGCCGCTGGCGGCGTAGAAGCAGGCTTTTGAAATCCTCCCAAGACGGGTGGAGCAATCTCTGGATGAAAACGTTTGCTGCCGCTCTGCACCGCCGGTTACCATAGCTGCCATGAAGAATCGGCATCGTTTTTTGCCTTGTCTGCTGGCTTTGACTGCGTCCTTGGCGATGGCGCAGAGCACCGCCGCGCCCTCAAAGTATCCCGGCTCTGCCGATCCGTTGGCGCCCACCCGCGAGAGCAAATCCGCCGCACAGATTGACCGCGAGTGGCAGCAGTCGGTGGCCAAATACGACGCCGAGCGCAATCGCCTGCTCGGGGTCGAAGAGCAACAGGAGAACGACGGCCCCTACCGCGCCGACTGGGCCACGCTGGTGAAATACCAGCAACCGCAGTGGTACAAGGACGCCAAATTCGGCATCTTCATCCATTGGGGCGTCTACGCCGTGCCCGCCGCTGAGAATGAATGGTATCCGCGCAATATGTACCGCCCCGGCGAAGGCGCTTATCGTGACTTCCAAGATCATTTCGCCGGCACAGATCCTGCCGCGAAGGACGCCAAGGGCTACAAGGACCTGATTCCGCTCTTCCGCGCCGAGCGCTTCGACGCCAAAGAGTGGGCCGCGCTCTTCAAGCAGGCCGGCGCGCAGTATGTAGTGCCGGTGGCCGAGCACCACGACGGCTTTTCCATGTACAACTCGGGGCTGAGCGATTGGACGGTGGTCAAGATGGGACCCCGGCGCGACACGCTGGCTGAGCTCGCGGACGCCATCCGTGCCGCCGGTCTGCACTTCGGCCTCAGCTCGCACCGCGCCGAGCACGATTTTTTCTTTGACGGCGGGCGGGCGATCCGCTCCGACGTGAACGATCCCCGCTACGCCTCGCTCTATGGGCCGGCGCACGAGTGGATCTCTTCGCCCACTCAACAAATGCAGGACGATTGGACCTACGTCAGCCCGGAGTTTGCCCGCGACTGGCTGGCCCGCGCCACCGAACTGGTGGAGAAGTACCATCCCGAGGTGGTCTACTTCGACTGGTGGGCCGGGCAGCCCAGCTATCGCCCCAGCGTGACCAAATTTGCGGCCTTCTATTACAACTATGCCGCCGCCCACGGCCTCGCCGGCGTGATCGACATCAAGGACAACGCGCTTGCCTGGAAGGCCGGGGCGCGCGACTTCGAGCGCGGCCAGCAAGACCGGATTCTCGCCGATCACTGGCAGACCGACACCTCCATCAGCAACGCCAGTTGGGGCTACATTGAGCACGACACCTTCAAGAGCCCTGAGTTCCTGGTGCATCAACTTGTCGACATCGTCAGCAAAAACGGCAATCTGCTCTTGAACTTCGGCCCGCGCGCCGACGGCAGCATTCCCGCCGAGGTGCAGTCCACGCTGCGCGCAATGGGAGCGTGGCTCAAGATCAACGGCGAGGCGATTTATGCGACGACGCCCTGGGTCACCTTCGGCGAGGGACCGACCCAGATCAAGGCCGGCGCATTTCACGACACCGACACCAAGCCCTACACAGAAGAGGACTTCCGCTTCACTGCCAAGGGAAAGACGGTCTACGTCCTCGGCATGGCCTGCCCCAAGGAGGGCAAGGCGACCATTCACTCCCTGGGCTGGGCGCATGAAGGTAGCTCGCTGCCCATCGCTTCGGTCGAGCTTTTGGGGTCAACCGAAAAGATCGTCTGGACGCAGGGCGCCGATGCGCTCCAAGTCACTCTGCCTGCCGACGCGGCCTGCACCTACGCCTACGCGCTCAGGCTGACTCCGGCGGCAAAGTAGAGAGCCGCATCGAGGAGCCGACAGCCTGGAGTGATGGGATTTTTTTGGTTTTCGATCGTCCGGCGCACGCTGGGAGCTGCCGGGCAGGGCTGGGCGGGACGGTTGCCGCCCGGCGGTTTTCATTCTCTGCTCGGTTCTGTTCCACGGCGGACTCTCAAGTCGTACACTGGAGACTCGATTTTCTGTCTACGGGGCAGAAGGAGCAGAACGCCATGGACTATCCCGCGCACTACCGCTACACCCGCGAGCATGAATGGATCTCGCTTGAAGGCAATCTTGGAACCATCGGCATCACCGACTACGCGCAGAGTTCGCTGGGCGACATCGTCTACGTGGACCTGCCCAAGGTGGGCGATGCGGTCGTAGCAGGCGCCGTCTTCGGCTCGGTGGAGAGCGTGAAGGCCGTCAGCGACCTCTACGCGCCCGTCTCCGGCACGGTTGCCGCTATCAACGAAGAGCTGATGGACGCCCCCGAGCTGATCAACTCCGCGCCCCACGAGAGCTGGATCATCAAGGTGGAGCTGAGCAGCCTTGACGAGTTGGACTCCCTGCTCGATGCCGCAGCTTATGAGGCCTTTGTCGCTGAAGAGACGGGACACTAGCCAGCTTTTAGCTGCTAGCCTTCAGCTACTAGCCGGTTTTGGGCAACGCAGGCTGAATTGAACTTCCTCTCGCACCGTCGGATGGCAGGTCGCATTCAGGCCCGTTTTCTAGACCAATCACCGTTTTAGGCTGCTCTTTTCTCCTGCTCTGTGCGGCTGTTCGCCGACGCCTCGGAGCTGGAAGCTGACAGCTAGCAGCTAGAGGCTGAAATGCGCTATCTTCCCAAATCCCCGGCCGAACGCGAGCAGATGCTCGAGGCTGTCGGCGCTGCGTCGATCGATGAGCTGTTTGCCGTCATTCCCGAGGAGTACCGCCTGAACCGCGATCTGGAGGTTCCCGCGGCGCTCGCCGAGAGCGAGATTGTCGAGTACTTCCGCGTCGCCGGAGCCAAAAACGCCACCGACTACACCAGCTTTCTGGGCGCGGGGGCCTATCGTCACTACCGCCCGGTGGTGATCGATTCGCTCGTCCAGCGCGGCGAGTTCCTGACCAGCTACACGCCCTATCAGGCCGAAATCACCCAGGGAACCCTGCAAGCCATCTTCGAGTTTCAGACCATGATCGCCGAACTGACCGGCATGGACGTGGCCAACGCCAGCATGTACGACGGCTCGACGGGCGCGGCCGAAGCGGTGATGATGGCCGTGCGCGTCACCGGCCGGCACAAAGCGGTGGTGGCTAAAACCGTTCATCCCGAGTATCGCGAGGTGCTGGCCACCTACACCAAGCACCAGGGACTGCCCTTCACCCTGGCCGGCTACGATGCTGCTACCGGGCGACTCGATTTGGCCGCGCTCGATGCGGAGATCACGGCTGAAACCGCCGCCGTGCTGGTGCAGAGCCCCAACTTTTTTGGGGTCATCGAAGACATTCCGGCCATCGCCGAGGTCGTTCACGCCAAGGGCGCTTTGCTGGTCGTCTCCATTGCCGAGGCCATTTCGCTGGGCGTGGTGCGGCCGCCGGTCGAGGCCGATATTGTCAGCCTGGAGGCGCAGTCCTTCGGCGTGGCGCTGAGTTACGGCGGACCTTTCTGCGGCGTCATCGCGACCAAAGAGAAGTTTTTGCGCCAGATTCCTGGCCGCCTGGTTGGTCAGACCGTGGACAGCAAGGGGAACCGCGGCTTTGTGCTGACGCTCTCGACCCGTGAGCAGCACATCCGCCGCGAAAAGGCCACCTCGAATATCTGCACCAATCAAGGGCTGGTCGCGCTGATGGCGGCCATCTTCCTCAGTATCTACGGCAAGGAGGGCCTGCGCGAACTAGCCGAACACAACCTGGCCAAGGCGAACTACGCCGCTCGCACTTTGGGTGCTCAGGCAGGCGCAAAGCTGCTGTTTGACGGCGCGCCGCGCTTCAACGAGTTTGTCTTGCAGACGGACGAAGCGCCTGATTCTCTAAGCCAGCGGCTGATGGAGCAGAAGATCGTCGGCGGCGTGGATCTGCGCAAATGGTATCCCGAGTTGGGCAACGCCACGCTGTGGTGCGCCACGGAGGTCATGCCCCGTCAGCGCATCGACGATGCTGCGAAGGTGCTGTTAGAGAAGTAGTGTCTGTATTCGACGCCGGATCTTGTAAAAGAGAACGGCTTTCCATGTTGCGAATAACTCCGCTGGCGAGGTGTTGTTACAGGGAACGACTTTAGTCGTGCCGCTGACGGAGGGAAATACTAGGGGCTTTAGCCCCTGATATTATCCTTTTTGTTCGGAGACATTGCCAATGGCGAAACAGGTTTATCCACCACGCATCATGTATATCGAGTGCAAAGGCGGTGGGTTCGTAGATCCGTACGGATACGGTCCGTTTAGCACTGGCGGTGGTCTGCATGGGGCCGCCAGGATTGGGAGGGTTACCTTCAGCCGCACTGGTGCAACACTTCACTATGGGAACAAGTCGTTCCAGAAACTGAGCGGCGGCTTCAAGGCAAATTATTTTTGTGTGGAGACCGGCGAGCAATATTGGATTTCCGGTCCGCGGAGCGACGGAACAGATAGGCTCTACAAGAGCGACTTGCCCGTCGAAATTGATGAAGATGTGCGCGAAGAATACTGGACGGAGATTCGTAAAATGCCAGAATCGAAGGCCCGTACTCAGGCATCGCTCTTAACCACGAACCGTCCGAACGCCACATCGTTGACACGGAAATGATCGACATCGGCTTGCAATCCGCTCGCAGACCAGCGTTTTGTAACAGGGCACGACTTTAAGATTGGGAAAAAGGCCCATTTGAGCGAGTTTTGTAACAGGGCACGACTTGAGTCGTGCCGTAACAGGCATAAGAAAGGAGCGGGCTTTAGCCCCTGCATGGCCCGGCCCGGTCGCAACGCGTCCCCTGAGGAGATTCTCAACCCAAGACGTTTTTTCTTTGCAACCACCCGGACCAGCATGAGCCGCCGCCTCTTTCAAACCGCGCGCAATGCTGGCTTGTTGATCGATGTTTTGCGTTCGCTGGTGGCCGAACACAAGTTCCGGCTGCACGATTTTGTCGTCATGCCCGATCACCTTCATCTGCTGATTGAGATCGACAGCGAGATGACGATCGAAAAGGCCATGCAATTGGTCAAGGGCAGGTTTTCCTACCGGCTGAAGCAGGAATACGGCGTTCTCGGCGAGGTTTGGCAGCGCGGGTTTTCTGAGAAGCAGGTGATGGACGCGGAGGCGATGGAGAAATGCCGCGAGTACATCGCCCATAATCCGGTGAAGGCGGGATTGGTCGAGTCTGTGGATGAATATCCATTTTGTTTCCAGTATTTGGCGGTTCGCAAGACCGGCAGGATGGGCAAGGACAACGGTGTGCAGGGGCTGAAGCCCGAGTGATTTTTGGGCATCTTACGGCACGACTAAAGTCGTGCCCTGTTACAAAGCATGTCAGCAGACTGTGTTTCTCTGCAAAACTGCATTTGGTTGAGCATCGATGGAATGAGGACCCCGTAGCTTTAAGAGCAGGGTTTAACTGGCAACAAATCAAAGAGGGATGAAAATGGCATCATCTGAAGTTTTGACTGAGGCAGCGAACCAAAAAGTCCGTCCTCACCCGACGCAGAACGAGGCGCTGATTTTCGAGAAGTCCGCGCCGGGCAAGTGCGCCTGCAAACTGCCTGCGCTCGATGTGCCGCCTGTCGATCCTGCGGTGCTGCTGGGTGAGACCCATCGCACGATAAGCGCGGAACTCCCCGAGGTCAGCGAGATCGAGGTGATTCGCCACTTCACCCGGCTTTCGACGTGGAACTACGCCATCGATCTGGGCATGTATCCGCTGGGCTCCTGCACCATGAAGTACAACCCGCGAGTGAACGAGTTGGTGGCCCGCACCGAAGGCCTGGCCGAGGCTCATCCCTATCGGCCCGACGCGCTGGCGCAGGGGTCGCTAGAAATTGTTGACCTGTTGCAGCGCACGCTCTGCGAGATCACCGGCATGGACGCCATTACCCTGCAACCGGCCGCCGGCGCGCATGGCGAGTTCACCGGGATCCTGCTCATTCGCGCCTGGCACGAGTCGCAGGGAAACGCGCGCAAGAAGATTCTCATTCCCGACTCTGCGCACGGCACCAATCCGGCTACCGCGGCCATCTGCGGCTACACGGTCGAGAATCTCAAATCCAACGCCGAGGGAGGCATCGACCTCGACGCTCTGGCGCGCCAGGTGGATGAGGAGACCGCGGCGCTGATGCTGACCAATCCATCGACCATCGGCGTCTTCGAGAGCCAGATCCACAAGATTGCCGATATTCTGCACGCCAAGGGCGCACTGCTCTACATGGATGGGGCCAACATGAACGCCCTGGTGGGCAAGGCGCGGCCCGGCGACTTCGGCGTGGACGTGATGCACCTGAACCTGCACAAGACCTTCTCCACACCTCATGGCGGGGGTGGTCCCGGCTCCGGCCCGGTGGCCTGCAAGGGATTTCTGGAGCCATTCTTGCCCGTACCCGTGCTGAAGAGAACAGGGAACGAGGGAACAAGGGAACTGGGAACTGGGACACAGGGACTAGGGACTAAGGGACTGGAGAGCTTCCACTGGGAGTACGACAGGCCGCAATCCATCGGCCGGGTGCGGGCTTTCTACGGCAATTTTGGCGTGTTGATCCGCGCCTTGGCCTACATTCAGGCCAACGGGCCGGACGGCCTGCGCCAGACAACCGAAGACGCCGTGCTCAACGCCAACTACATCCGCACCAAGCTCGAAGACCTCTACGAACTGCCCTACAAGACCGCTTCGATGCACGAGGTGGTTTTCAGCGACAAGCGCCAGGCGGCCAAAGGAGTGAAGACCGGCGACATCGCCAAGCGTCTGATCGACTACGGATTTCATCCTTACACGGTGAGTTTCCCCATGATCGTCTCTGGCGCACTGATGATCGAGCCCACGGAGAGCGAGTCGCTGGAAGAGCTGAACCTGTTCATCAACGCCATGCGGGCCATTGCTCTTGAGGCCGAAGAGAGCCCGGAAGTGGTGAAAAACGCCCCGCACTCGACCCGAGTGGGCCGCATGGACGAGGTTGCGGCAGCGCGCAAACCGGTTTTGCGCTGGAAACGGCAAGAATAGCGAAAAGACTTAGGTCGTTTTGGCCCTGACTTCGATCTCGGGTTGGGGCCGGCCCATTCCCTGAATCGGGGCTGGGGAGATTTGCGCTTGGTTTAATTACAAAAAATGGATGTAAAGCATCGTTTTTCGGCAGGGAAATTGCACTTCCGGGGGCAGAGTCGCGCGCTTTTATCGCACGAAGAGATGAGGGTTACCCAATGCATATCCCAGGCATACAGAACCATTCCGCATTTGCCGCATCTTCCTCACAGCCGACAAACAGCAACACTCCCCCGTTTGCGGGCAGCTTTTTAGATGCTGCGAGCAGCGGCGGCGACGCGGTTGAGCAATTCTTGGATTACGCCAAAGAAACTCCCGCGCAGCGCATGTTCGATAGCTTTTTGCAGAACCAGCATATTTCCAAAGACCAATACAACTCTATGACCCAGGCGGAGAAGCAAAAGCTCATCGACGAGTTCAAGCTAGAGCTCAAGGCAAAGATGAACGGCGGGTTGGGCGGATCAACGGCCTCTGCCGCCATGCCATCCATTTCGGCCTAAGCGAAAGGGTTTCGGCAAAGGGCGGCGGCCACGCCGATTTCTCTCCAGAGCGCCCAGCCGTCTTATCTTCCTGCCATTCCTGTTCCCGCTTTCCCCGCCCAAAGGGAAGGCAGAAACAGAAGAATGCATTTTTGCGTCAACGGAACGGCCTTCGGCGTCAGATACTGGAGATGCCCTTGCGGCGGCGGGTTTCTGCCGGTGAGGGGCAGTCTTTTCAATAGCTGGAAGCTGCACCGCGGCTGGGAGCGCTCTTCACCAGGCAAGCAGGAACGCGATCCGTCCGCGGAGATACAACAGCGCCGATTCGTCCCGAAGCGGCCTGCAGAAAAGGAAGATCGAGTGAAAAAGCGCATCGTGCAGTCTCTTGTTGGTTTCAGTTGCATTCTTTTGATGGGATTTGCGGCCAGCGGCTGCAAGGGAACGGTTACTCCGGCTGCCGCCAAGGGCGCCGGAATGCAGGGCCTACCCGTGCAGACCGTAGCCGTGACCCTGGCCCCGGTACCGCAATCGAGCGAGTACGTGGCCACCATCAAGTCGCGCCGCTCGGCCACCCTGCAGGCGCAGGTGGCGGGCCTGCTCACTGCGATTCCCGTCCATTCCGGCGAGCGCGTGAAGGCGGGGGCGGCACTGATGGAGATCGATCCGCGCCAGCAACTGGCGACGGTGCAGGCGTTGCGCGCCACCGAGCGGCAGAAGAAGGCGCTCTTCGACTTCGACACCATCGAAGAGGAGCGTCAGAACAAGCTCTTTGCGGCCGGCGTCACCAGCCGCGATGCCTACGATCAGGCGCACCAGGCCTACGAGAACGCCAAGGCGGATTATGAATCGGCCATCGAGGCGCGCAAAACTCAGGAAGAGTTGCTGGCTTACTACACCATTCGCGCTCCCTTTGACGGCGTGGTGGGCGACATCCCGGTCCATGTCGGCGATTACGTGACGCCCGCATTGGTGCCCGGCGGCGTGCTGACCACCGTCGATGAGAACAAGGATCTGGAAGCCTATATTTACGTCCCCACCGAACGCAGCAGCCAACTGCGCCCAGGGCTGGAGGTGGAGCTGAGCGACAACAACGGCAAGCTGCTGGAGAAGACCCGCATCGACTTCCTCTCACCCCAGGTGGACAGCACCATGCAGGGCATTCTGATCAAGGCGCCGGTGCACTCTACGCTGGAGACGCTGCGCACCGCGCAGATGATCAAGGCCCGCGTCATCTGGAGCACGGCGCCAACGGCCGTGGTCCCGGTGCTGGCCGTCACCCGCCAGGGCGGGCAGAGCTTTGTTTTTATCGCGCAGCAGCAGAACGGCATGACCATGGCCATTCAGACCCCGGTTACGCTGGGCGACACGGTGGGCAATACCTACTCGGTGACAACCGGTCTCAAGCCCGGCGACAAGGTGATCGTTTCCGGTACGCAGTTCCTGGTCAACGGCATGCCGGTTATACCGATGGGAGGCTGATCGCGGTTGGTGGCTGATCCACCGAAGATGCGATTGGAGCTTCAACCATCCCCAGCTATCCCGCCCGACGCGCGATGAAGCCGTGCCGAAGGCGAAACACCCGCTCGGTTGCGGGTGAGAATAGGAAGGCTTCTAGTGTTTGTCGATTTCTTTATTCGCCGGCCGGTCTTTGCCACGGTTTGCGCGCTCCTGATTATTCTGGCGGGTGCGGTGTGCATTCCCAACCTGCCCATCGCGCTTTATCCCGATCTGGCTCCGCCGCAGGTCACAGTGAGCTGCAACTATGTGGGTGCCAACGCCGACACCGTCGAGAAGGCGGTCACCATCCCGCTGGAAGAGTCGATCAACGGCGTCGAGGGCATGCGCTACATCAGCTCATCGAGCACCAACAGCGGCACCAGCGAGATCACCACCACCTTTAAGACCGGCTACGACCTGAACATTGCCGCCGTCGACGTGCAGAACCGCGTGGCCAGCGTGCAGGGCCGCCTGCCCGCGGCGGTTAACGCCACCGGCATCAGCATCACCAAGGCCAACAGCAACTTCGTCTTCGGCGCCGGCTTCTTTACGCTGGACGGACGCTATTCGCAGGAGTTCATCTCCAACTACCTCGATGTCTACGTCAAAGACGCCCTTAAACGCGTTCCCGGCGTGGGCGATGTGTTGATCTTCGGCGAGCGCAAGTACGCCATGCGCGTCTGGCTCGATCCCGTACGCCTGGCGGCGCGCAGCCTTACCGCCAGCGACGTGGTCGCCGCCATGGTCGAGCAGAACGTCGAGATTCCCGCCGGCCAGCTTGGCCAGCCGCCCGCCGATCAGACGCAGGCATTTCAGGTGCCGGTGCGCGTCGTCGGCCGGCTCACCGATCCCGCCGAGTTCGATCGCATCATTGTGAAGAACTCCGCCAACGGCCTGGTGCTGCTGCGCGATGTGGGTCACTCCGAGGTGGGCGCGGAAGATTACAGTTCTGCACTCAAATACAACGGCCACTACGCCATGGGCATCGGCGTCATGCAACTCTCCAACGCCAACGCGCTGGAGGTAGACTCCAAAGCCCGAGCGGTTCTGGTCGAGCTTTCCAAGAGCTTCCCTCCCGGTCTGGAATACCGTGTAGCCTTCGATACCACCACGGTGGTGGGCGAATCGATCCGCGAGGTGTTGCAGACCCTGGGACTGGCCATCTTTATCGTCATCACCGTCATCTTCCTCTTCCTCCTCGACTGGCGCGCCACCATCATTCCCGCGGTGACCATTCCCGTCTCGCTGATCGGCACCTTTCTCTTCATCAAGATCTTCGGCTTCTCCATCAACTCGCTGACGCTCTTCGGCATTACGCTGGCCACCGGACTGGTGGTCGACGACGCCATCGTGGTCATCGAAAACGTGCAGCGGCACATTCATATGGAGCACTCCGACCCGCATGCCGCCACCTCGCGGGCCATGGGCGAGGTGACCAGCGCGGTCATCGCCACATCGCTCGTGCTGATTGCGGTTTTTGTACCTGTCTCCTTTTTCCCTGGAACAACGGGCATTCTTTACCGTCAGTTTTCGCTGACCATCGCCTTTGCCATCGCCATCTCTGCCTTTAATGCGCTCACCCTCTCGCCGGCGCTGGCTGCGATGTTTCTGCGCGGCGAAGAAGAACGTCCGCATCAGCTTGACTTTTTGCATATCAAGCCCGTCTCGCGGCTCTTCGCTTTCTGCATTCACAGCGCCGACGCTTCCATCGACTGGATGTCGGCAACCTACGCCAAGGTGGTGCATGTCGCCCTGCAACTGCGTTACGTGCTGCTGGTGCTTTTCATCGCCGGACTGGGCGCCACCGTCTGGACCTACCAGAAGGTTCCTACTGGCTTTATTCCGCAAGAGGATCAGAGTTTTCTGATGGCCATTGTGCAGGCTCCTCCGGGCTCCTCGCTGGCCTATACCACCGATCTGGCCGATCGCGCCAATGCCGTGATTCACACCAATCCCGATGTCGAGGGATCGTTTTCGGTGATGGGTTTCAGCCTGGCCGGCAACGCCTCGAATGCGGGCATGATCTTTCTCAGCACCAAGCCCTCCGACCAGCGCCGCGGCAAGGGACACACCACGGCCGACATCGTCGCCGATCTCGGCCCCAAGCTGCAAAGCCTGATGTTTATGCCGAATGGCGGCATCGTGGCCATCTTCGAGCCGCCGGCGGTCAACGGCGTGGGCAGCTTTGGCGGATTCAGCTTCATGCTGCAAGACACGGGCAAGAACACTCTGGCCGATCTCGATCGCGTCGCCCATCAGATCGTGGGCGGCAGCCGCGCACGCAAGGATCTTACCGGGCTGCTGACCACCTTCAGCGCCAACGATCCCCAAGTTCTGGTGACCATCGACCGCGAGAAGGCCAAGGCCATGGACATTCCGCTCTCGCAGATCACCACTACTCTGGGTGTCTTCATGGGTTCGGAGTACGTGAACGACTTCGACTACAACAACCGCACCTATCGCGTTTATGCCCAGGCCGACCAGGCCTTTCGCATGACCGCCAAGGATCTGCACAGCTACTATGTGCGCTCCGGTTCTGGCCAGATGGTCGCGCTGGATAACCTGGTGACGGTGGCCCAGAGCGCCGGTCCGCCCGTAATCAGCCACTACAACCTCTTCCGCTCGGTGGAGATCGACGGCTCCGCCGCGCCGGGCTTCAGTTCCGGCCAGGGCATCAAGGCCATGGAAGAACTGGCCGGCAAGACCATGATGCCGGGAATGAAGTTCGAGTGGACCGGGCTGACCCTCGACGAGCTGGAATCGGCGGGCAAAACCATCCTCATCTTTGGATTGGGCCTGCTGGTGGTCTATCTGACGCTCAGCGCGCAATACGAGAGTTTTGCGCTGCCCTTCATCATCCTGCTGGCCGTTCCCATGGCCGTGCTGGGCGCGCTGGGATTGGTCTGGGCGCGCGGCATGATCAACGACGTCTACTGTCAGATCGGCCTGGTCATGCTCATCGGCCTCTCGGCCAAGAACGCCATTCTGATTGTGGAGTTCGCCGAGCAGTTGCGGCGCAAAGGACGCTCCATCAGCGATGCCGCCATCGAGGCCGCCGAGTTGCGTTTGCGGCCCATTCTGATGACCTCGTTTGCCTTCATCCTTGGCATTCTGCCACTGGTCTTCGCCACCGGCGCAGGCGCTCTGGGACGCCGCTCGGTGGGCACCACCATCGTGGGCGGCATGTTGCTCTCCACGGTGCTCAACCTCATCTTTATCCCCACACTCTACGTCATCGTCAGCCGCCTGCTGACCGTCTTCCACAAAGAGAAGCCGATGGTGGATATGGCGGAAGGGATCTGAACCTAGAAAACTGCAAGAAAAGGGGCGGAATGGTTCTCCATTCCGCCCCTTTTCATTGTTCCCCGTCCTTTTTTTGAATGATCCCCTGAAATTGAATCTAAAGTTGGCAGCTTTCCCCCTTATTCAGAATTTTGTCGTATAACATCCATCGTACCAAGTACTTGTCATCCTGAGCGAAGCGAAGGATCTGTGTTTCCGTTATCACCCGATGGGATAGCGTAAAACCGCAGATCCTTCGCTTCGCTCAGGATGACAATTTGTTGGTGAATATTTACTTAATCGAGTATCCAGCATTCAGGCCCGCAGGAGAACTGCTGCTTAAAGGTTGAGTGGTTTCATTGCTTCTCTCTATGCGCGATGACGAAATCCTTGATGCGGTTGTAGACCTCGGCGGTAACCACGCCGTTCTCCAGCAGGTCGGTTTTGGCGCGGTAGGGGCGAAAGCGCACGATTCGCCCCGCCCAACTCGGCGTCATGCCGGGAACCTTGAGCAGCTCGTCGATGCCGGCGTGGTTGATGTCGATGCGCGCTGCGGCGGGCGGAGCGTGCTCGCTGGTCTTGGGCAGGCCGCGGGTGTCGCGATCCGGATACTGTCCCATCGCGCCGAGACAGACGCCGGCCACGGCCAGCAACAGTAGCGAAGATCGACCTCTTCCGCGCATCGAGTCCATTTTCACCCGCAACGGACGCCGCGGCAAGAGAAAGCGAGCCATTGCGCAGGAAAGCCGATAAGTCTCTGCTCATCGGCTTGCCTGGCTGCCTGAATCTGTGCTGTAACCGCCTGCATCGTCCGCTGGTCCCGGCAGGGAGAATCTCTCTACTCGGCGCACACGTCTACGTCGTGGGAGGGTCTTGCAAGCGGCTTGCAGGGCTTTCCCTCTGTAAAAAGCACTCAGAGGGAATAGGAGCCGCTGAGAGTGACGCCGCAAAATGAGCCGCTGATAACCTCGCTGCCGGCGCCGGTTGAATCTGTGATCGTCGCCGTCAGATTCACGTCGATCGTGCAACTGGAGCTGGTCGTTTTGATGCCGCCGGTCATGGTCAAAACATCGGTGGTGACCTTCCCGGTATCGGTGAGCGTGTCGTTAATGGCGATGTTTGGATTGCCGCTCATGGTGAATCCGCCGTCCACGCAACTGTTGATGGTTTCAATAATGCTCAGCGATGCGGAGTTTGCGGTTCCCGAGTAGGAGCCATTCACCACAATCGTCCCGCCCCCTGGGCAGTTGTAGGTGAAGGCGGGAATGGTGGTAGCCGCCATGGGGTTGTCAACCAGAGGTACAAATGCTGGAGACTGGGCGGTTGCCGTGCCAGCCTGAACCGCTTCGCCAAGTCCAGCGGATTCGGCTTTGCGCAGCATCGGAGTCGCCGTAGCGCTGCCGAGCGGCGCGGATGCCAGCGCGGTGAAGATGTCGTTGATGGCGGTTGTGGCTTGCGCCTGGGTCACAGTACTGCCACTGGTGCCGATGCTGGTGGTGCTGCTGCCCCCGCAACCGAATTCACAGAGGGTGAGCAGCAAAAGGGAGCCGGCGATTGCAATTTTCCGAGTCATTGAAAAACTCCTCCTGTTCAGGTTGGAGGTGAACTTCGGTAGCAATTCAAAAGGGCCCTTGCAGGTTGGATTCCGTGGATCTCGATGCCGGGAGTTCGCTATGCTCTTCTCCTTCAGGGCTGACTTTCTGCACTGAAGATTGGTCTCCTGGAGCATATCGGTTGGCGCAATGCGCGGAAATCGCCCCCCGTGGCGGCCATTTTGAGCTGCCTGCAAAACATGTGAACGACCACCGGCTAATAGCCGGTGGCTTCGGGTTACGGCTGGAAGCCGGATTGATCGGCCATGCGGCCGATTACACCACGTTGAAGTCATCGTCGGGAGCCGGGGGCTTCTGC
>Ga0181520_10000211_pt1 | contig 124631 bp, 87 predicted proteins | sample PEATcosm2014_Bin_29_FD_132451 | JGI IMG/M metagenome (GOLD analysis project Ga0181520, IMG submission 132451) | Peatland microbial communities from MTU Mesocosm Facility, Houghton, MI, USA - PEATcosm2014_Bin02_30_metaG | ecosystem: Environmental > Terrestrial > Soil > Wetlands > Peat | place... | reverse complement strand
TACAGTATATCGGAGTAGGGCACGCGGCACTTTCTTGAAGCCATTTAAGTGCAGAGTCATAAAAATAATTAGTTTTTGGCACGGCAAGTGCGGCAGTTCGCGACCGTTGCCCGGGCCGTGGGGTGGGTCGAGGTACGAGACCCACGCGCCACAGCTTCCGCGCAGCCGCCGGCGCGGACGCCGACTTGGGCAGGTCGGCGCCGCGCGAAAGTTATGGCCCCCGGTTCGCTACGCCGGGGGCCGGTCAAATTGTCAATGAACAAATGCGCGCGCAGAGCATTCAGGCGTAACTGAATCTTGCTCAGCGCGCTTTATACCTAATAATACGCAATGAATCGCGCCGCCATTTGTCCCGATTTTACCGATTTTCCAATTGGCGTAGGCCGTGAACAGGGTAGGCCGTGAACAAGCGCAGCGCAGTTCCGGCATGGGTGTCCACGGTTTTTCGACCTCCTAAGCTCGTCCAGGCCAGAGATGTTGCAGAGAACAGCGTCGTTCATCTCGGTGCCCGACAAGGTCAGGACTTCCAAATCTCGGAGGTTCGCCAGCGGCGCGGCGCCCGGCGCGGTGATACTCGTGTTCCTTAGCCCTAACTCGCGCAATTGCCGCATTTTCCCGATGATGGCCAAATGCGCATCCCCCACGGAATGCCCGGAAAGGTCCAATCTTGCGAGATGTTTTAGCCTCGGTAGTGCGTCCAGCGCGTGAGGCGTTATCGGCAAGTCGATGATTCGCAAGTCCTCCAAATCGCGAAGGTTCGCAAGGAAGCTCAGGTCCAATTCCTGCGTGGCGTGGGCTCGTTCCTTGGTCATCTCCACTCGGACGACGTGGCCCGATGGCGTGATCGCAAAGAATGCGTCGAGTTCTCTTAACCTCGCGACCGCGCCCTGTTCCTCCAGCGCGCCAGGTCCGCCGCAGACTTGTTTCCGAACGACGGCTGCCGAGCCGTCGATAACTGTCGCGCGTTTCGCGGCGACAAGGCTCGCGGCTGCCAAGAGAAAGCATAGTGGTGTTATTCGCTTCATTGGATTAATCCTCAAGATTGGGTCGCCTTTCTAAAGCGAGTTTCACCGGTATCTGCGGCAGGCAATCCGGCAGCTTAGCCCTGGCCCCTGCTTCGATCTGTTCGGTGCAAAGGTGGTACGGGCTGCCCCACGCGGGCGTCGCCGGGCGAAGAAGGCGTTCAAAAGACGCCAATCAACTGCAGCACACCGTCGGTGATCTGGCCTACGGTCCGCGCCTGTTCGCTCATCGTATCGGGAACCGAGATATCGAAATTCTCTTCCAGTTCCATCGCCAATTCCACGACATCCAGGCTGTCGTAGGCCAGGTCAACGATCAGATCGTGTTCTTCGCGGACCTCGTGTACCGGCAGGGCAACCTGCTCGGCCACGAGTTGTTTGACTTTCCCGAGCACTTGCTCGCGCGAGGGTTGCGTTTTGTCGGATCGGTCCAGGTGGGTTTGCATGATCGTGCTCCTTTTTCGTGGTTATGGGATCGAGTCTTTTGCGAATTCCTGCTCGGCCGCGTCCATGGCGACGACGAGTTTGCGGATCGTGCTGAAATCGGGCGTAGTGTGGCCGCGCTCGATGCGGTTGATGGCCGCGTTGCAAATTCCGCCCGCATGTGTCAATATCTGCCGCGGCGGGTCGCCGTCCAGCGGCTGCACGGCCGCGCCGGCCAGCATCTGCTGCCGGCTGCCGTAGCAGATCATCGCCGTCTGCCCGGCACGGTCGGTGGTCACTGCACGGACCGTCTTGTCGGAGTCGATAGATCCCACGATCTTGCCCGTGGCCAGGTCCCAGCGATGAATGCCCGGGGCCTCGCTCGTGGTCAGCAACTGCTTGTCGCCGGCGAAGGCCACGGCCAACACCCAGCCGTATTCGGGATCGTCCAGCGTTTGTGTCTCCTCGGGCGGATCAAGTTGCGCGTCGAGCTTTCGCCGCCAACGGTCATAACGGGCATTGGACTTCCACGTCACCTGGTCAACCGTTGCTTCGTCGATGCGGGCGAAGAGCAGCCGGGCCGTTTCCTTGTCGCCCTTCAGGCAGGCTAACAGGCAGGCATTATTGACGAAGCGGTCGCATTCGCAGAAGTCGCACAAAGCGACATGGAAGCCGGCTTTTAGATGACGGCAGGCTCGGGCGATCTACAGCGAGCGCGATATGCGCCTGATGCGGAAGATGCTGCTGAAGTCGGCGCTATCGCCGCGTTATTGCTTGCGAGAAGTGTCATTCCCATCCGTCATGCCGCTGCTGGGTGGGCTGGCGGTCGAACTGCTGGCGGTCGAAGTGCTGCCGTAGCGGCTGCTGACTGAGTTGGCGAACGCCGAAGGCGGGGTCGGGGCCATCGCTGCATCATAATAATAGACACCTGGCGGAAGCGGGTTGGGGTTGGTGTTAATCTGTAACGCCTTCATCACCATGGGATCCCAGACGGTGCCGGTTTGGCAGCCGGTGAGCGCCAATACGGACAACAGAGCCAATGCGACCCAGGAGATTGTGCAACGCATTTTGTACCTTCCACGGCTTGAAACGACGCCAATCGCCCCACTGGCATGAGATTCCGACTATTTCTATATCGGACCTTAGCGATTGCGCGGTTGATTACTTTTTTGCGGAGTTTGCGGATTAGTAAGAATGGGAATGTTGGGAGGATTGTGGACTGTGTGATATTTCGCGCGGTTGAGAACGATACTAACCCGAAGCGTAAGCGAGGGAACGACTTGGGCCCTCGCTGGCGCTTCGGGTTAGTGTCAGCCCCAACCGCGGGCAGTATATTCGTCGGTCACCCCTACGCTTGGTTATCTTGCGCCATCAAAACAACAGATCGCGTTGGCCGGTATCGATTGCCGCCAAGCGCGATGCGAGCTGCTGCTTGGTTTCGTCGTCGGGAAGCCGCGACAACTCGCGGGCCAGGAGTTGATTGCCCTTTTCCTTGACTTGCGGCGAGGCATAGTCGACCAGATACTCCTTGAGCGTCAAGAGGGCGTTGGGCGTGCAGAATCGCTTGATGAAGCCGGGGATGGCAAATTCCATGAAGTGCTCGCCCGTGCGCCCTTTGCGATAGCAGGCCGTGCAGCAGGAAGGGATGGCGCCCATGTCCAGCAGATCGTCGACAACCTCGTCCAGCGACCGCGTATCGCCGATGAGGAACTGCTCCTTGTGGAGATCCTGCTCGCGGCCGCTCTGCTGGTAGCCGCCGATCTCGATGCGCGTACCGCCGTCGATCTGCGAACAGCCGAATTCGATCAGCTCGCGGCGCAGCTTGGCGGGTTCCCGGGCGGTGAGCACCATGCCCGTGTAGGGGACGGAAAGCCGCAGGATGGCGATCAGCCGCTTGAAATCCGCGTCGCTGACGGCGTAGCGCGGATCGAGCGCACGGTTGCTGGCGTCCTTGATGCGGGGAAACGAGAACGTGTGCGGGCCTACGTTGAACCGCTCTTCCAAATGGATGGCGTGGGCCAGCAGGCCCAGGGCCTCGAAACGCCAATCGTAAAGGCCGAAGAGGGCCCCCAGGCCGACGTCGTCGCAGCCGCCTTGCATGGCGCGGTCCTGCCCGTAGAGCCGCCAGAGGAAATCCGCCTTGTTGCCCGAGGGGTGCATCGTGCGGTAGGTGGGCCGGTGGTAGGTTTCCTGGAAGATCTGGTAGGTGCCGATGCCGGCCGCCTTCATCTTGCGGTAGCCCTCCACGTCCAGCGGCGCGCAATTGATATTGACGCGGCGGATCTCGCCGTGCGCCGATTTGACCGAATAGATCACGCCCACGGCGTGGGCGATGACGTCGGCGTCGTAGTCGGGGTGTTCGCCGTAGTCGATCACCAGGCGCTTGTGGCCGCGGCCGATGAGGACAGCCACTTCGGCGCGGAGCTCGTCGTCGGTTAACGTGCGGCGGACGATCTGCTGGTTGTCACAGCGGAATCCGCAATACTTGCACGAGTTGACGCACTTGTTGCCGATGTACAGCGGCGCGAACAAGACGATGCGGTTGCCGTACACGGTCTGCTTGAGTTCCCGCGCGGCGGCGAACATCTCCTCGAGCAAGTCCGGCGCGGCGATCGAGAGCAGCGCAGCCATCTCCTCCAGCGTGAGGCGTTGTTTGTTCCGCGACTTGCCCAGCACGTCGCGCACTTCGGCCGCCTCGGCGGCGGGACGGCGCAATAACTCTTCCATGCGCGCGGCGGGAATAAAATCAAGCAGGCCTTCGCTATTCGGGCGGATCAACATCGGTAACAACTCCTGGGGCATGAACCTTGGACATCAGGGACTTGACCTGAACGCCCGGGAGTTTGCCCAGCTTGCCCGTCAGGGCGCTGAGGCGATTGACCGAGGAATCGGTGACGAGCGTGATGATATTCACGCCCCGCGACGGATAGGGCAAGCCCAGCCGAGCGACGATGCAGTCGCCGAACTGCGAGAGCAGTTCATTGACGCTTGTCACTGGACCGGCCTGCCGATCGATAATGACGCTGATGCAACCGAGCCTCTTCTCCATCGGAAACTCCCATGAATCAGATCTCGACAACGCGCTGACCAATACGCAGATGCGATGTCTCCTGCCGCCGACCTTCGGCAACAAGAACGTCGATTATACCTGCCCGCTGCGGAAACCGCAATCCCTGCTGGGCGGCAGATCTGTCGTGCGGCAGAACGGAGAACTGCAAAGTCTGGCAGGATAGCCATCCGTAGCACGGAATTCATTCCGTTTTGTCCTAAGAAGGGCAAGGCTACGGAATAAATTCCGTGCTACGAAGGACTTTGCACTTCTCCCGGCTGTTCCGGAACGCCCTTTTACACGGGCATGACCGGGACTATAATAGGGGAAGTCCCGCCTTGACGTTTCCTGGCCCTCGGAGGCAACCTATGTCCGTCGTTGCAGATTTTTCTCAACCGCTTATCGAGGTGGCAGCGCCTCCTGCGCCTGCGGTGCCTCCGTTGTCGCTTTGGCGGCTGAGCGTGGATCAATACCATGAAATGGTCCGCCATGGTATTCTTACGGAAGACGACGATGTCGAACTCCTGAACGGACTGCTGGTTGCCAAGATTACGAAGAACACCGCACACCATGTTGCCAAGTTGCTGGTGCAGGGCGCACTGGCAAGGGTTATCCCGGAAGGCTGGTACGTCGACTCGCAGGATGCGACCACGCTGGCGGCCAGTGAGCCGGAACCGGATGTCATGGTGGTTCGGGGTCAACCGCGAGATTACTTGTCGCACCATCCCTTCGCTGACGACCTTGCCTTGGTGGTCGAGGTGTCGGACAGTTCCCTACAGCACGACCAGGGCTTCAAGAAGGCGATTTACGCGGCGGCGGCAATCCCGGCCTATTGGATCGTCAATCTCGTTGATCGACAGGTTGAAGTCTACATGGATCCGACCGGTCCGGCCGAACAACCCGATTACCGCCAGCGGCAGACGTTCAGTGGGGCAGGGCAAGTGCCGGCAGTCATCGCCGGCCGCGAGGTCGCAAGCATTCCGGTGCATGAGCTTCTGCCGTGACCGACAACCTGCGCGGCAACCGCGTCGTGTACCGTTCGGCGCAGCGGTCCTGAGGCACACGCTTGACCGGCACGTTTTTTGTCCAGTACAATCACAAGTGGGGGAACCGAGTTTTCTGTCAGTTGCTACCGTTATGTGCCAGGAAAGCGGGCTGCAGCCTATCAAGCAGAGTTCGTACGTTGACGGCCAGCCGTCGGCTGGCACGAGTCTATCTACCACCGCTGACATAATTGCGGCTCGACTCGACAACTGGGCGGCAACGTACGGGATTGGCGATTATGCGCTGACATCGAGTTTACGGGAAGTCATCGAACGCGCCCTATCTGAGTATTTTCGCTTTCTCACGTGCGATGGAAACCTGATGGTGCTCAGCCGCGGTTTGGCAGGCGGAAACGCCATGCTTCTTATTCTCCAGCCAGGGGAGCGCTTTTGGCGCGTGGCCTACGAAAACGTCGCTGCCCATACCGACGTTCCCGACGCCATGCTTCGTGAGTTGTTGGACGGCGTGCGCAGGCCGCGTGCGGGAGAAACCCCGCCGCGATGTTGGGGATGGACACTCACCCGCGAAGACTTTCCACTGAATGCCTTTATCCGTTCGGAACTGCCGGTTCGATTCAGTGTCAAGATCATGGAGCACTTTTACGGGATGCGTTCTGTGCCGGGACAATGCATACGTCCGCAACTTGCGGCACTGCGGGAATTGTCTGAGCTTTGCGACGATTTGCCGGAAGTGCGGGCCCGATTCGCGATTGAACGAGTCGCGGCAAGGTGCGACCCGCTGCTACGAGATCTTGTCAAGGAAGATTCGGGCGTGCGCGTACGGGAGTACAACTTCGCAGTAGCGGCGCAGGCCCCCGATTCTCGCGTCAACCGTTTCCGCTGGGCGCGAAGCTTTCCGGCCCTGTGGGGGTTGCGCACTGAGCCGCATTTGCGCGAGTTGATCGACGCTGGCCGGCCTTTCATCAAGCCGGCCGCTGCCCTGCTCGATTGCTCGCCTGCCGAGATTCGCAGGCTGCGAGTCATGCAGCACAGCGCGGTCGTTTCGCGCAACCTGCAGGAATTGCACGGGTATGTCCGCGGCGACCACTTGGGCGACCAGCAGCCGGCGGCGAGATTCGAGGACCGGCCGCCGTCGGCGGGCGTCCTGGACGTGCCGCTGCTTCTCTTGGACGGGCTGGCCGGCCTGCCGGCGGACAAGTTGCCGCCGCTGGAATCGCTGACTTCATGTGGTGTTGCGATTGCAGGCGGTCCGAGCGGAGACGCCTCGGTCGCATCCGTGATTTGCGACTCTTTCTACGCCGCGAGACTCTTGGTCGAAGAAAGCCCGGGCGCGATCAACCCGATATTTCCCGCGTTTCGTCCGCTGCTTGCTTCTACGGGAGGTGATTGGATCTCTGTCGGCCGTCAAATTGAGAATCTTACGAGAGAATATCTCATTGGGATCCGCGATTTCGTGCGGATGCTGGCAAATGCGCTGGTGCTGCCTTATTCGCTGCGCGTCCATGAAGATCGCGATCAGGCTGACGTGCAGGAGACGCTGCAATCGACCGCGCGCAGGCAAACGGCGTTAATGTTGGCAGCGCGCTGGCATATCGGCACGTTTCTACGCCGCTCGGCGGAATGGCATAAATTGCTGGGTATTGCCGCGGGCGTCGGCGGGAACGGATCGAGTGGCGATCATGCCTGGCCCGCCTGGTTCGAACGGTTCGAAACCGCAAATGGGGTTGTGATCCAGCCGCTTTGTTCTTCATGGGCGCTGCAGGAGGAAGGAGTTTTCATGCATCACTGCGTGGGCGGGTATGACCGAGAATGCATGTCCGGACGGACCCAGATCTTCTCGCTGCGCACGGTGCGCGGCAGGCGGCTCTCGACACTGCAGCTCTTTGCGAGGGAAATTCGCCCCGGAATATTCCACTTTACAGAGGGGCAGAACCTCGCTTTTTGTAATGGGCCGCCACCGGGCACGGCCGTTACGGCGGCGGAGCAACTGCTCGTGGCACTGAACGGGGGCGACTTGCAGCACTATCTTGGGGGCGCGCCACGGCGGCGCGCGGCCGCAGACGTGAAAACGCTTTGTGGTTTTGACTATCGAAGCGACACGGCCTGGGAACAAGTCCGGGCCGGTGCGATTCAATTCTTGCCGTCAGACCTGCAACGCCTTAGCCCAATGGAACTTGGGGCGACCGTGATGGCTTTCAGGCCAAAACAACGATCGGAGCAACCCGAGCTAAGTGAGCCCGATGATGACCACGAGGATTTTGAGAAGAGGGTCTTGCGCTGGATCCGGTAGTCGGGTGTCGGCATCGCGGTGTCCGGTGTCGGTCTGACCCCGGCTTTGTGGTAATCGCCGTCGCCGTTGGCTCCGGGTTAAACGAGGCCGATGGCCAATACGTCTGCTTTGCCTCACCCACCCCGCTGTGTCCCAGCCACCCATACACTTGCCAAAAATCCTGGCCAACCCCAGCCCCTCTCTTGACAATTGCTATAACTTGTTGGAAGATAAAGATATCGGAATAGATTCCGCACGAAGGGCAGTGCGTTTTCGACTCCCAGACGCGGCAAAAGGAAACGCCATGTCCCGCCAGGCGATCTTCGAAGCCAGCGTCGGCTATTTTTTAGAGCCGATCGGAGCATTCCTGGCCGATGAGTCGGTCAGCGAAATCATGGTCAACGGCTATGATTGCGTTTATGTGGAACGCCGCGGCCGACTGGTCCGTACCGACGCCGCCTTCCCCAGCGAAGATGCCCTCTTGACGGCTATCCACAATGTGGCCCAATGGGTGGGCCGGGAAATCACCGAGGAACACCCCGTTCTGGACGCCCGACTGCCCGATGGCTCACGCGTCCATGCGGTGATCCCCCCCAGCGCCCGGACAGGTACCTACCTCACAATCCGCCGCTTCACCAAGCAAATCCTCACGGTCGATGATCTCATCAGTTTTGGCAGCCTTAGCCCGGCGGCCAAGGAATTCATCGAGATCTGTGTGCGGCTTCGAAAGAATATTATCATTTCTGGTGGAACGGGCACCGGGAAAACAGTCCTTCTGGGGGCCGTGTCACGATTCATCCCGGAAGAGGAGCGGATCATCGTCATTGAGGACACGTCGGAACTGCGGCTGATCCAGGCCCATTGCCTGTACCTTGAATCGCAGCAGGCGGACCGCCGCGGAAAGGGGGGGCTGAACGTGCGGCAGTTGTTCGTCAATTCGCTCCGCATGCGGCCCGACCGCATCATTGTGGGCGAGGTCCGCGGCGGCGAGGCACTGGATATGATCCAATCGATGATCAGCGGCCATGCCGGCGCGCTTTCGACCGTGCATGCCAACTCGGCCCTGGATGCCTTGATCCGCCTGGAAACGCTGTCGCTGATGTCGGACATCGAGATCCCGATCTATGTGGCCCGTGCCCAAGTGGCTTCCGCCATCCATGTAGTGGTGCAGATTGCCCGTTTTAGCGAAGATGGATCGCGAAAGATCACGCGAATCACCGAGGCCCGCGGCCTGGACGACAATAACAAGTACCGACTGGCGGATATCTTCGTTTCCCGCTTCAAAGGCAGGACCAACGAGGGGCGGCTGATTGCCGACCTGGAACCGACCGGTGAGCGGCCGACGTTCGCCCGCGAACCCTACGAGCAGGGGATGAGCGACCGGATCCAGTTGACGCGGGACATGTGGAGTGCGGGGGAGGGGCCGTAGATTCCCGGTGCCGATTCCTATATTATTATGTCGGTTGCAAATGATACTAACCCGAAGCGCAAGCGAGGGCCATAACGTATTCCCTAGCTTGCGCTTCGGGTTAGTATCGAGTGTGCTTCGCACACGGTTGTCGGTTGCAATGGTGGACGAATGATGCGAAAATCGAGGCGGTGGAACGTGGGGCGGAGCAGTCGCCGCGGCCTGGCCACGCTGGACTATGTGCTGGTCCTGGGCGTGATCCTGCCGCTGGCGGCGTTTCTGTTTCGCGTTGGCCCCACGATCATTCGCATCGTGTACGGAATGGTGTGTGCTTTAGTGTCCTGGCCGTTTATGTAGGCCCATTATGTAGGACTGCCGTGCAAGACCCGATTTGGATCCGCCTCAGTTTTGGGCGGTTCGGGGTGTTGCGAGACGTCCTCGGGAGAAGAGTGCTTATGAAGAATAATTCCCTGTGGAAACTTCTGCAGAAGGTTCACGAGGATGAAGACGGGTCGATCAGCTTGGAAACCATCCTGATTATCGGCGCGATCGCCTTGCCGATCTTGATCTTCCTGTTGGTCAAGGCCTGGCCGGCGATCAAGGCTTACTTCAACCAGGGCCTGGAGGATTTGACCAACGACGCCAACAATGTCCCCACGTGATTCATGCTGTCCACGGTCCTGCTCCTGGCTTTGACGCTGGCCGCCGCCGTGAGCGACGTGTTCCGCAAGAAGATTTACAACTGGAACACGTACGGCGGAATCCTAGCGGGCCTGGCCTTGAGCGCGGCTGGCGGCGTATGGCTGCGCGTCGATAACGAGGCAGGATCGCGGCTGGGCGCGTGGTTGGGTTCGCCGCCGCTTGCGGACGCCGGCTGGGGCCTGTTGACGTGCGGCGGGTTGATGGTGGTTTGTTTCGTGCTCTTTCCCGGCATTGGCGGAGGAGACGTGAAACTGATGGCGATGATCGGCACGCTGATGGGATGGGAGAAGGGGCTGGAGGCCTTGTTGTGGACCTTTGTGTTGGGTTCGTGTTTCAGCCTGATCATTTTGGTGTGGCGTGTGGGGCCGGTGACGACCGTATGGCGCGTGGTGCGGTTGATTTCGACCAGGTTGTTGCGGTTGCCGTGGTTGCGGCCGTTGAGCGATGAAGAACGCGTGGCGTTGAGACAGCGGGTTTTCGTCGCGCCCGGCGCGCTGGCGGCGGTGGTGATCGTGAGGTTTGGATTGATTGAGGTGTTGGAGAAGGTCTTGGAACCGAGAATACCGTAGGCCGGAACAAGCCTGCGCAGTTCCAGCAGGGTCTCCGTGAAATCATGCCGGAACTGCGCAGGCTTGATCCGGCCTACGGTTTGACAAGGAAAATTGCCATGGCTCGTGCGATGTTGACGGCATGTCTGCCTTGGTTGGCGTGGCTGCTGGTTCTTCTACTGGTGGCCTGGGCGTTGGTGCGCTTCAGCCGGGCGCAGCTTCGCCTGGGCCGCCTTTTGCAATTGCACCGCGATGAGGTGGGGAGCGTGCAGAGCCTCAGTTTCGTGCTCACGCTGCCCGTGTTCATCATGGTCATGCTGATGATCGTGCAGGTCAGCCAACTGATGATCGGTACGGTGGTGGTGCAGTATGCGGCCTTCGCCGCGGCCCGCAGCGCGGCGGTTTGGATTCCGGCCGGCATGGCCGTGCCCGAGGGGCCATGCTGCATCAGTTCCTATGCGGTCGACCCGGATGCCCCGGACAATGTTGCCCCGGAGATTAACCCCAAGGCTGCCGACTATGGTCCCGGCAGTGGCGGGTTGACCTTCAAGATCGAGCCGGGCAGCCCGAAGTTCAACAAGATCGCCTCGGCGGCCATCCTGGCCTGCGTGCCCATCTCGCCTTCGCGGAACCTGGGTTTCACGGCCGAAACGGCGGCGCAGATGGACACGGTCTTGAAGAACGCCTACGGCGCGCTGGCGCCGAGTTCCAGCGCCAACACCGCGAGCGGCCCGCGGCTGGACCATAAGCTGGCCTATGCCGTGCAGAACACGGACGTGGAAATCAGCTTTTACCACAAGAATCAGGAGCCGCCGCTGGAGACCTACGACGAGCCGCCCTATCCGGGCGAATTCTATTTCAATGAGGTGGGTTGGCAGGACACGATCACGGTGACGGTGAATTACCAATTTCCCTTGCTGCCGGGGGCGGGGCGGATCCTGGCGAAGTATGTGGTCGGGCCCAGCGGAAAAGACACGGTGGCGGCGGCGATCAAGAACTACGATGGCGTATACACGTATCCTTTGCAGGCCTCGGCCACCATCGGCAACGAAGGCGAGAAATCGGTGGTAACGTATGTCTATCCTTAGGAAATCCGTCACGCGAGGTTTCTGTAGGGAACGGACTCCGTGCCGTTCCGCAGTGCGCGTGTTCGCTCCATTTATGGAACGCCACCAAGGGCGTATGCCGCTGGAACGCCACAGAGGGCGTTCCCTACAGGCGTGGGTGAGAGGGAAGGCGAGGGGGCTGCACGGCGACGAGCACGGCTCGATCAGCATCGTGAGCGTGTTCGCCGTGTTGTTCCTGGCGATGCTGCTGGGGATGGTGATGAATGTCGGCCGGCACGTGGACGGCAAGCTCCGCATGCAGAACGCGGCCGACTCGGCCGCCTATTCCGGCGGAGTAGTGTTGTCGCGGGGCATGAACACGCTGGCGTTTACGAACAATCTGCTCTGTGACGTGTTTGCCGTCACTGCCGTGTTGCGCGAGGCCCGCGACGAGAATTCGGCCTCCTATGTGTCCCAAATCCTAGCCGCCTGGAACCGGGTCGCCACGGTCTTCTCCCGTTCGCCTTTTCCGAAGTTCAGCGCCCTGGGCACGGCCATCCGCCAGAAAGTCCCGCTGGAGCAGAACATGGTCGACACCTACTCGGCTTGGGCCAAGGCGGTGAGCGCCCAGGTTCTGCCGACGATGGAAGAGATCCTTTCCGAAGAGTTGATTCCCCAGTACCAGCGGGCGGTGATCGTGGCCTTCCCGGAGATCGCACAGGCCGCGGCCCAGCAGACCGCCGCGCGGAACGGCGAACCGGATCACCGTCGCGGGCCGATGTTCGGCGTGCTCTGGCGGACCGACGCCCGGCCGGTGGGCGGCGACCCCGAATCGAGCTACTCGCCCGAAGAGCGCACCTTGCCCGCGGGCGATCCGGAACTCGATGCGGTGGCCAACCAAAACCAATACGTGCAAGCGGCGATCGCCCAGCGATCCTCGCTGTCGCACAACTATCTCAATCAATGGAACGCGGAACTGCTCAGTGGCTTCGACGCCGTGGCCAAGATGTCACAGTTCGCCAACCTGTGGCGGAGTTTCACTTGCGGCTATCTGGAACATTTGCTGAACGTGGAGTACCCGCGCACCAACTTGCCCATGCAGATCTATGAGGATCCCTCCAAGACGGCCAATCCGAACGCGGCGCTGGAGAAACATTATGTCTTCATCGGCGTGGTCTACTGGAAGAAGTTGCCGGAGATAGCACCGGGCTTGTTCAAGAATCCGCTGGAGGCTGACGACCAGGCGTTTGCCGGCGTCCATCTGTTCATACCGCGCCAGCGCTTGGAGTGGGTCAAGGCCGGCACGAGCACCAGCGGCGGCCAGTCTCCGCTGGGTGGCGTTCCCGGCGAGATTGCCTACGGTTCGGTGAATGGCGGGGGCGGCAACGGCGGGGGCAACAGCAAGGCGCCTTGGACCGTCGGCCGCGTGGGAGGCCCGCCGGACTGGTCCCTCTTGAACCAGAGTTGGAATTGTCAGATCGCCCCGGTCACGCAGGCGGCGTTGGCCACGATCCTGCAATCGACGCCCGAGGTTTCGGGCTATAGCGGCCAGTACAAGCTGCCGAACCTGGGCGGGCTCGACAGCGAGGATTTGCAACAGATCAGTCCACACTAGGAAGAAGCACGAAATACGAATATCGAAATACGAAACAAATCCAAAAGAAGAAATGCAAAGGTTCAAAACGTAGGTGCCAGCGGAAGACTCATGTTTTGGTCATTTATGCTTTTTAGGATTTGAATTTGTTTCGGATTTCGATATTCGTATTTCGAGTTTTTTGTTTTTGGAGTTGCCATGAGAAGTAAGTCCCAGCCTCGTCGCGGTCTCGCCATGTTGGAACTGGTCCTGGCGCTGCCGATCTTGCTGTTCATCATGGCATTGATTTACAATGCCGGCGTCATCTCGGCTTGGAAGGTCCGCGAGAACGGCGTGGCCCGCCTGGCGGTTTGGGAAAGCCGTTGGCCGCGGAGCGGTCCCACGAGGCCGAGTTACTGGCCCGCCACGGCCACGATGGAAGCTTCCGACCAGGGGAATGTGGCGGCCATGGACGATAGTCGCGTCGATCTGCCGGTGGCCCGCGGTCCGTTGCAGGGGGCAACCGTCAATTCGGAGCTTTTAGACCCCACCCGCGGCCTGCGCGAAGGCCTGGCGGAAATGAAGCGGCGCTACGCCTACTTGCCTAAGATGGGCGAGTATCCGCTCGACGCCCAGACGTGGCTGATCGACGACAAGTGGCAGTATCAGACGCCGAAAATGGGGATGGGAAACAACTGGCTGCGGCGCATTCCGGTGATTTATTACCCGCTAGCCGCAGCGTCCCGGTCGCTGGTGAATGCTTACACGCAGGCTGTCATGGCGGTCGAGAGTGCGCCGTTCCGACCGCAACTCGCTCCGCTGGATAGCGACCCCGATTTCATCTACTACAGTTGGTTTTTCGGTGGCGGCATTAGGAGTTATTACTCCAACAGGGCTGGCGGCGGAGGTGGCGGTCTTGGCGGCTCCGGCGGTTCCTCGGGCTCATTCTCCCTGTCGGGCGGCGGTTTTCTTTCCTCCGGATCGTACTCGAGTGGGAGCAGCGGGGGCGATTCTTCCGGCTCGTCCACGACACCCGATTACTACGGCTCGACCGCGGATTCGGGCGGCGCCTCTAATTACTACGGCTCGCCCTCCGATTCAGGCGGCGGTTCGGATTCCTATGTTTCGGGCGACGGATATTACTACGACGACACTTACAGTTACAACTATCAGTCGGTTTCCAGTTCCGGCGGCGGCTATGGTTCCGGCGGTTCCGGTTCCTACGGTTCGACGTCCGGGGGCGGTTTCGGTTTTAGTTCCTTTGGCTTTGTGGGTGGTGGCGCGCCGGATTTTGAGCCGCAGTTCCAGCAACTGTGTTCGACCGATCGCGGCCTGACTCAGCAGAGCGTGAACAACCTCATCGATCGGATTCAAGGCAACAGTGCCAAGCACATTCCCAGTGTGGCAAGCGTCATGGCGAGCTCGTTCCTGGGATTGTATGAGGGGGCCATGCAGGCTTTCCAGGCGATTGTCAAACAGCAGAAGCCGCCGGTTCCGGGGCCGTTGAAGGCATTTGCCCAGTCGCAGATTCCGCAATTGCAGTCCAAGATCCAGGAGTTGACGCAGTTCCTGGAAACGCTTCCGTAGCGGTCAGTTTCATGGGCAAGAGCCTGGGCCAACTAGCGCAACGAATCTCGACATGGACCACCAACAGCTTGTTGACGCTCATGCTCGTGGTCGTGGCGCTGGGATTCGGCCGTGCCGTAACGCACTGGTGGTACGACGGAGGGACAAAACCGCCCGTCGTGCCGTCTGCCGCGTTGGGGGGTAAACCGGCTGGGCAGACAATGGCCTTTGGGGACCAGGCGTGGTCGATCCGGCGGCACGAGTTCTCGGGTCCGCGCGGTCAGCTTGCAGCCGCGTTGCAGAGCGAGTGCCGGACCGTGATTGGGAATGCTGTGCCGCGCGGCGAATCGCCCGATGCGGCCGAACGGGAACTGCTCCAGCGCCTCGGCGGCCAACGTCCCGTGGCGGAACAACAGGGGCAATGGCGGCTTTATGAATGGGGCCAAGACCATCCCATCGTGATCGGTACGCGGGCCGTGGCACGTAGCGGGCACGATACGGGTAATAATCCCGCTCCTGAGGAACGGACAAGCCTTGATGAAACCGTGTATCGTGTGGTAATCTGGGGGTTGGCGATCCCTGTTGCTCCAGAGGCCTGGACCTTATACTTGTTTCAAGCTGGTGGCACGACACAGAATCCGGGGCAGCCGCATGCCGAAATCCCCCTCCCGCCGGGCGGCCACCGCTTGGTTTCCATCCGTGCGGGGGCGGGCGACGCGATTACGGCCTTTTCCGCCGACGAGGGCAACGCGGTCCGCGAGTTCTACGATCAATGGTTCGCCGAGCACGGTTGGGTGGCTGCCGCCGGTTGGCAGCCGATTGCCGCGGGCTGGCACGTGCGTTTCGAGCGGCGCGCGCCCGAGCCGGCCTTGGCGGTCGATCTCCGCTTGGGGATGGATTCGCCGGGGCGGTGGATCGGCGTGCTGATGGAGAGTGAATTAGAGAGAGGAAGACCATGAAAGGCATTAACGGGCTGATCGTTGCCGCCGGCTTGGGAATAGTCGGCGCACTGGTAAACTTTTACTATCTCAACACCGAAGCCCAGAAGAAAGACATGGTGGCCTTCATCGGCATCAAGAAGGGCCCGCCTCTCGGCCGCGGCGATAAACTGAGCGAAGACAAGCTGGTGAAGGTCGAGATTCCGGCGAACCACGTGGGGAACCTCAAGGATTACGCCTGCCTTTGGGATGAGAAAGTGGGCATCCAGGACCGGCCCGTGTGGCGAACGCTGGACAGCAGCAATACTGAAGGCGGCCTTCTGTTGCTGCGCGGCGATTACCGCGAACCGCCCAAGGATCTGGAATTGGGCAAAGGGGAACGGGGCCAATTCATCGCCGTGCCCAAGAATTTCGACGCATCGCACTTGAACCCGGGCGATCGGGTCGCGTTCAGGGTCATGACGTTGACCCCTCCCGGTCCGACGCGTGCGCCTGTCAGGCCGGTTGCCGCACCGGCCGCTGCGGCCACGGGGGCCGCGGCCTCCGGAACCGCCGAATTGCAGCCCAAGCCCGAGGAACCGGAAGCCGCGCCGCAACCCTTGGAGTCCAGCGAGATCATCGGCCCCTTCGTCATCGTCTCGATCGGCAACCGTTTGGGCACGCTGGAAGCCCAGAAGGCCGCGAAGATTGCGCCGGTTGCGCAGAACTTACTGCTGCTCCGCATCAGCAAGAACGTTCCCGGCGAGGAAGAGCGGTTTGACAAACTTGCCACCGCCATTCACCGTCTTGGTCCCAACTGCTATGACATTCAACTGCTCGGCAAAGAATGAAGATATGGTTCAACAAGATCAATGAGAGCCGCCGCAACCTGGTCGAGGTCTCGGGCAGCCAGATCACGATCGGGCGCGACGCGTCCAACACGGTTTGCCTGCAAAGCCCGCTGGTCTCGCGGCAGCATGCCGTGGTGCGGGTCGGGGCACCCGGTACTCCGGGGCACGGCAAACTCGTGCTGGAGAATGTCGGCCTGAATAGCTGCGTTGTGGGCGAGGAGGAAGTGCTGGGCGGGCAGACGGGCATGTTCGAGCCGGGCATCAAGGTCCGCATCTGGCCCTACACGCTGACGTTCGAGGCCGAGAAGTCCGCCACCGTGAGTCGCGGCGAGTTGGAGGCCCACCTGCGGTCGATTATGGCCGACCTGGAACTGAAGATCCACCAGAAACTGTTGGAGCGGCTCGATCTGTACCAGTTCGAAACCAGCCACGGCAGCGACCCGCAGAGCATTCTCCTCCTGGAGAATAACATTGAGGACGTCTGCCGCGAGCTGAACGTCTTTGGCCCCGAGAACGAGCCGCTGGTCGAGGAGATCACCGGTCTGACGCTCCGCGACCACCTGGTCAACCAGATTATCATGGAGACAGGGACCGACGACATCTTCGACCTGGCGGTATTGACCTCCAACGAGTTCGATCTGCCGGCCACGCTCGTGCCGGAGCGCGAGGCCGAGTTGCACGGGCTGCTGAAGTTCCTCCGCGAGCGGCTGAACCTGGCCCAGTGCCGCGACGTCAGCCAGCAGGTCCACCGCGTGGAGAGCGGATTCAACGACGTCTTCCACCTTGTTCGTCCGCACCTGCACCACGAGTTGCGGAAGTACATGATCCTGCGGACGCTGAAGAAGGACTTGAAGGACATCATCTTCGGTTTCGGGCCGCTGCAGGACCTGCTCCGCGCGCCGACGGTCACGGAGATCATGGTCGTCAGCAGCAGCCAGATCTACGTCGAGCGCGACGGCATCATTGAGCGCAGCGGTCGCCGCTTCATTTCTGACAAGGTGACCGAGGCGATCATCGAGCGGATTGTGGCCCAGGTGGGCCGGCGGATCGACAAGAGCCAGCCGCTGGTCGATGCCCGCTTGCCCGACGGCTCGCGCGTGAACGCCATCATCCCGCCGCTGGCCATCAAGGGGCCATGCCTGACGGTGCGGAAGTTCCCCGCGCAACGCCTGACGATGGACGACCTGATGGAAATGGGCAGCATCAGCCGCAGTGCGGCGACGTTCCTGCGGGCCTGCGTGGTGGCCCGCCGCAGCATTCTCGTCAGCGGCGGCACGGGCAGCGGCAAGACGACGATGCTCAACGTGCTCAGCGGCTTCATTCCTTTCAAGGAACGCATCGTCACCATCGAAGACACCTCCGAACTGCGTTTGCACCAGGAGCACGTGGTCACGCTGGAGACGAAGCCGGCCAACATCGAGGGAGCGGGCGAGTACACGATCCGCGACCTGGTGAAGAACGCCCTGCGCATGCGGCCGGACCGCGTGATCGTGGGCGAGTGCCGCAGCGGCGAGGCCCTGGACATGATCCAGGCCATGAACACCGGCCACGACGGCTCCATGACCTCGGTACACGCCAACAGTGCCCGCGAGGTGATCGAGCGTCTGGAGGTGCTCGTGCTCATGGCCGCCGATCTGCCGATGGCCTCCATTCACCGCCAGATCGCGTCGGCCATCGACCTGATCGTACACATCAGCCGCCTGCCGGACGGCGCCCGCGCGGTGACGCAGATCTCCGAGGTCGTGCGCTACGATCCGGAAGAGAAGCAGATCGTGATCCTGGACATCTTCAACTATCGCAACGGGGTCTCCCTGCGGCCGACGGGCTACATGCCGTCGTTCATCGACTCGCTGGTGGAGAAGGACCTGTTGGACGTCGAATTCCTTTACGGCCGGGACGGGCAAGAGCATGCAAAGTAACCCGCTTCTCTGTATGCTCGGCTGCCTGCTGATGGGAGCGGCGGTGGGCACGCTGGCCTGGTCGGCGCAGGTGGATTTCGCGCATTGGCTGGGGTTCGTGGAGCGCGATCTGGCGGACAAGCTCCGCCGTCTGCGCGTGAGCACGGCCAATTTGCACCGCTACGTGTTGACCTGGCTAGGCGTCACGGCGGCGAATTTCCTGCTCTTCTGGCTCGTGCTGGAAAGTCCGGTCTTTGCCATCTTGCTCTCGGTGTTCCTGCTCTGCGGGCCGTGGTACCTGCTGCGGCGGATGGCGCAGCGGAGACGGCAGAAGATCGAAGATCAACTGGCCGACGCCATGGTCATGTTGGCCAACGCCGTCCGCGCAGGGCTGTCGCTGGCGCAGTCGATGGACGTGCTGGCGGCGCAGTGCCCTAGTCCGATCAATTTCGAATTTCGCCAGATCGTGGGCGAGTACAACATGGGCAAGCCATTGGAGCAGACGCTGCAGGAGGCCCGCGCTCGCCTGCGGAGCGAGAATTTTGCCTTGTTTGCCGCGGCCATGATGGCCAGCCACCAGAGCGGCGGCCGCCTGAACGAGATCGTCGAGCGGATTGCCCAGGCGGTGCTGGAGATGCAGCGGCTGGAACGCAAGGTGCAGTCCGAGACGGCCCAGGCCCGCAAGTCGGCCGTCTACATGTCGATTGCTCCCGTGCTGATCCTCGTGGTCTACTACTTTGTCGATCCTGAGAGTACGATGCGATTGTTCCACGAGCCGATGGGGCACCTGATCGTGGCCACGGCCGTGGTCTTGGACGTGGTGGCGTATTTCTGGGCACGCTGGATTTTGAGTCCGGATATTTGAGTAGGGGTGGGTGATGGACGCGGATACAAGATGTAGTACTGAGTACTCAGTACTGAGTACTATGCGCTGTGCTGCCACAAGACCTTTTCAACGGTCTCACGGGGTCGGTGGGGGTGATTGCTGTCTGGGCGCTCTCCTGCCCCTGGCCGTATTGCCGGCAGGGATCGGCCTGGAAGTGTTCGCCAGCGCGCTGGTGGGCGCGGCGCTGGCCGTGCTGGCGTGGTGGATTTTCCGTGTCTTGGAGAGCGACGATCTGGAACAGGGCAGCGAATGGCGCTACGATGTCAGCCGCATGAACGAGCTCCGCCGCATCGATCCCTTCTATCGCCTGTTGTATCCGGTGTTTTCCGCGTTGGCCCGCATCAACCGCGTCGTCTTCCGCGACGGCTTGGGCGAGATCCAACGCCAAGTGCAGGCCTCGGGGCTGCCGCGATTCTGGCTGCCGGAAGAGTATCTGGCACGGCTGGAAGTCCTGGGCCTTTGTTCCGCGCCGGTATGGATCTACGTTTTCGTGTGGATCTTCGGCCCCGACGGCATGCTGCTTGCCCCGCTGGGCGTCGTTCTCACGGCCTGGTTCCTCCGCTACCGCCTGGCGGCCCGTTCCGCGTTTCGTTTGCGGCAAATCAAGCGGCGCATGCCTTACCTGCTGGACCTGCTGACGCTCTTGATGGAGGCGGGGGCGACGTTCTTGAACGCCCTGAACCAGGCGGTCGATGAATTTCGCGGCCAGCCCGTGTCGGAAGAGTTCGGCCGCGTGCTGGCCGACATGAATCTGGGCAAGACCCGCATGGAGGCCTTCCAAGCCATGCGCGACCGCCTGGCCGACGACGAAATCACCAGCATCATCGGCACGATCATTCAGGGCGAACACCTGGGCACGCCGCTGGCCCGCATCTTCCGCAGCCAGTCGGACGTGCTGCGGGTGAAGCGTTCGCAACGCGCCGAGACGATCGCCGGCGAGGCCGGCGTGAACATGCTCTTGCCGGCCGTGCTGGTGATGGCTTCCACGGTGCTGATCATCCTTGGTCCGTTCTTGTTGAATTTCATGAAATTTGGTGTCTCGTTGTAAGATGGCCGTCCGCACCCAATGTCCCCGTTGCAAACAGCCCCTGTCGGTGCCCAACAAGCTGGCCGGCAGTTACGCGAGCTGTCCGCGCTGCCAGGGGCGGTTTTGGGTATCGAAAGACGCTCCCGTTGATCCCGCGCTCAGCGATGCGGTCGTCGCGCCGGCCGTCGGCACGTTGACGTTGACCGAAGCTCCGGTGGCCACTCCGCCTATCGCGTCGCCACACATCGTCGCGCCCCCTGCTACGCCTCCTGTCGCGCCACCCGCCCCTGCGCCGCGGCAATACTTCCCCTCGGTAACGCCGTTGGCGCCGGTGCCCGCGGCCCCGCCCATCCCTATACCGACAGTCGACGGTGCCTCCACTGCGCCGCCAGCGGCGCCGCCGCAGACCCGCAAGGTCGCCCGGCTGGTGACCGCCGACACGGCCCAATCGACCTTCAAACTGGCCGCCGACGGGCAGCTTCCCCATCTGCAACTCCAGGAAGGCGACGGCAAGGACAAGGGCCAGGGCAAATCGCGGTCCATACCCCCGCTGGTGATGATCCTGGCGTGGGTCTTGTCGGTGGCCTTCACGGTTGCTATCGTATTGGTTTCCAACAATGGTGACGATACGGGTGTTACCACGGAGGCCAAACAAGAGGCCCTGTTGGCTATCGCAAAGAACTTTTTCGGCCACCCGGAGCGTGGCGAACTGCTGCCCTACGAACGCCTCTTGCGCGAGGCCCGCCAGGCCCGTGTCCGCCACGACTCGAAGGCCGAACGGCAGTACTACAAGCAGGTTCTCGATTTGTTGCACACGGAGACCTGGGGCGGGTCGTCGAGGCCGGGCCGGGGGCTGGAAAAAGGCATCACCGGCAGCCGCGACCGCGACCGCGAATTGGAACAGTACATCCTTACCATTTTGAAGGATTAAAGGCCCGAAATGGAATCGGACTTGCGTTACGAGATACTCGATACGATCGCCTCCGGCGAGTTCGCCACCGTCAGCCGCGCCCGCGACCGCGACCTGGGCCGCGAGGTGGCTGTCAAGCAGATCCACCCGCAGTACCTGGCCGATCCACGGCAGTTGGCCCGCTATTGGCAGGAGGCGCAACTGCTGGCCTCGTTGCAGCACGCCAACATCCTCACAATTTACGACGTCGTGCGGCCGCGGGGCTGGCTCATTTTGGAACTTATGCGGGGCAGCCTCAGGCCGGCCGCTGAAGGTGATGCGATGGACCTCGACCAGCTCCGTGTGGTCCTGGCCAACTGCCTCACCGGGCTGGATTTTCTCCACCGCAATGGCGTGATCCACGGCGACATCAAGCCCAGCAACATCCTTGTCGCGCCGCCCAATCGCATCAAGCTGGGCGACTTTGGCCTTGCCCGGCGGGCCAGCAACGAGGAAGGCAGCCTCTTGAAAGGCACGACCAAATACATGGCCCCCGAGTTGCTCTCGGCCCAGTTCGGCGCGGTCGGCCCGGCCAGCGATCTTTACTCGCTGGGGTTCACGGCCTACGAGTTGATGGTCGGCGCACAATTCGAGTCGCTACTGCCCACGCTGGCGACTTTCGGCCGCAACAAGCAGTTGGCCTGGATGATGTGGCACTCCACGGCCGACGTCAAGCTGCCCGACATCCAGCGCGTGCTGGAAGGCGTGCCCGAAGACTTGGCCCATGTCATCCAGCGGCTGATCGCCAAGGACCAGTCGCAGCGCTACCGCTTTGCCCACGAAGCACTACGGGACCTGCAATCCTCGCCGGGCGGTGGCAGCGGCCTGCCCGCCCCCGCGGACCTGGACGCGGAGGCCGCGGTCGCGGAGGCGGCGCGGCGAAAGAAGAAGGTGCGGACCCTCGCGTTGCTCGCCGGCGCCGTTGGCGTGATGCTCTGTGCGCTAATCATCGGGCAGTTGTATTATCTCTCCCACCACAAGACAACGCCGGTTGTGACCGCGACGGAAACGTTCAAGGGGACCGTCTCCGATGTCTTCGTAGCGTCGCGAGAGTTTGGCGTAGCGCCGGCCGACGGTGGCGCAGTCCGGCGAATTGCCCTAAAGGATCAGAAGAATCACGAGGACATCATTTTTGTAAACGGTGAACGGCACTTGCTCGAGGAGTTGGAGCGGGGCGACATCGTGGAAATCACCACCACGGTCGATCCCGTCTCGCACAAGATCGTTCGCGAAATCCATGCCACCCGCCCTGGTAGGTTTGCCGCAGGGAGACTCCGCGCCCGCGACGACGCGCTGAGGACCATTGTCGTAGAGGTCGGCGATGAGACGAATCACCAGGATCTGAAGATCTTCGTTCCGGCGGGCCTCAAGAAGATTCTCTTGAACGGCAAGGCGACGTTCCACGAAAAACCGGTTGCCCTGACGACCCTGAACCTTGGCGATCGCTTGAAAGTGCAGTACGATTACGACGAAACGACGGGCAATAATATCGCCGATAAGTTGGAGGCGCTACGGCAAGTCGAGTTGGAAGGCGTGCTGGCGGAGGATTTCGACGGCCGCCTGTTGAGCGTCGTCAAGGACGACAAGCAAGTGGTCAAATTGCCTTTCGCGTCGCAATACGTCATTACCGTCAACGGCCAGCCGGTGGCGAAGCCGTCGAGCCTGAAACGCGGCGACCACGTGATGGTCAAGCACGACATGTATATCGCCGAGGTTGTCGCCCGGCGAAGGCTCGCCGCCGAGGGTGTCGTGCAGCAAATCGGCTATGAGTCTGGTACGCTCAACGTGGCCACGGATAGCGGGCAGAAATGGACGTACGTGGCCGGTCCGACGTGCAAGATCTTCTTGGGCGATGAGGCAGTCGCCCTGGACAAACTCCGGCCCGGCGATCGGGTGAAGATCGAGCATGAAGCGGTCGATGCCAAGAACCAGTCGCCCATCGGGGCCACGGCGGTTACGGCGGAACGCCCGACCGACGCCACCCGCTGGACCATGATCATTGCCGTGCAGAATTACGACGACAAGCAACTCAGTCCACTGAACTATCCGCTGGCCGATGCCACGCTGCTGTCGGACGTGTTGACCAAGCGTTATCGTACGCCGCCGGAGCAGTTGCGGGTCTTCAGCGATCCCAGCGCCGTGACCCTGGAACGGGAGATTCCCGATTTCCTCAAGAAGGTCGGCGCCGACGGCCGGCTGATCGTTTATTTTGTCGGCCACGCTTGCAAAGACGCCGAGGGGCAGGTCTACTTGGCGCCCAAGGATTTTCACGTGGATCAGCCGGCGGTCAACGGCCGGCCGCTGCAATGGCTTGTCGATCTGCTGGAGGATTGTCCGGCCAAGGAAAAGCTGCTGCTCTTGGACGGCAGTCATGCGGGGACCGGGGCGGAGCAGGCGATCGAGCCTTCTTCGGCCGAAATGATTCTCGCGCTGAAAATGCAGCCCAACCGCGCTCGGTTGCGGAAAGTGACGGCCGTGGCAAGCTGTCGGAAGGGGCAGCATGGCATCGATCTTAGCGACAAGGAACACGGCTTGTTTGCCTGGTGCCTGGCGGAAGGCTACGGCGGCGCGGCGGACGCCAATCGCGACACGCTGGTCGAGCCGACGGAGTTGTACGCCTATCTACAGAAACAGATGCCTGCCACCGGTGGGCAGGGTGAACAGTTGCCGGCACTGTTCCTGCCGGATGACCGGCCACCGCGGCTGAACGAAGCCGCCAAGACGTCGATTCGCAAGCTGGCCGGCTACGTTGATCAGGTGAAAGTCAACTTGGACGAGGCGTCGCAGGAGTACGACACGGCCCTGCAAGCGGCCGGCACCGAGCCTGAACCGCGGCTGCTCTACGGATTGGTGTTGCTGAAGAAGAAGGATCGCGACAAGGCCCTCCAGCACTTCGAGGCCGTCAAAGGCGAACTGCCTGACCGGCTCCTGCCCTACGCGGCGCTGGGCTGGTTGAAGATGTACAATCGGGCCTACCCGGCGGCCATTCATGAACTGACCGAGTTGATCAACAAGATCCCCAAGACCGCCCGTTCGTCCGCGCTTGTGCCCGATCCCTACGAATGGGCAGGGCAATTGCGCGATTATGCCGCAGGGCAAGGCCGTTCGTCGCTGCCACTCAAGGAGGCCGTTAGCGCCTTGGACGCCGCGGTCGCCGCCCGAGGGCCACAGGCCGCCGCGCTTTACGCCAAGGGCCGCCAGCGTAGTGCCGGCATCCTGGACGACTTCGACAAGAAGATCGAGCAATCCACGGATGACGCGGAAAAAGGCACGCTGGCGACCAATCGGAAGCAGTTGGCCAACTACTCCGACTTCCCGATCAACGCGTACAAAGAACAAGTGCTTGCGCACTTGGATGAATAATTCGCGATTAGCCGCCTAAGGCCCGTTTCATGTCCTGAAACTCGTCCTCGATGCGGCGCATGCCCGCCGAAAGGTCGTCAATCTCCTGCCGTTGCTGCTTCACTTGCAACCTCAGTTCGTCGATCTGCCGCCGCAGTCCTTCCGAATCTTCAGAATCGCCGGCCGACGGGGCAGGGCGGGGGGCTACGGGTGCGATGGCCGGTCGTGGAACAACGGGCGGGAGTGGCTCGCCGTGAACCCCATCGTCAGCGGCTGGCGATGCCACGGCCTGCTGGGAGTACTGGGCCTTTTGATGCTCCAGATCGCGCTGCGGGAATAATGCGTGGGAGAAGACCTGACCGCGCCCTTCGGGCGTGAGGGGAATCACAAGACCTTTGCCCTTGAGCGAGGTCAACAATTCGCGCATCACGTTGAGATCGTTGATCGGATCCATGCGCGAGACCCGTCCGCGGAGTTCGCCTTCCGTCTGTGGGCCGCGAAGCATCAGTTCGATCATCACCGATAGTTCGATTTTGCCCACTCCCAGCCACTCGTAGAGGTAGTGCCGATACTTTTGTACCCGGCCGGAACCTTCGACCAGGGCCACCGCGCCGAACTTCCGCAAGCGGTCCAGCGATTCCTCGACTTGATCGGGTTCGAGTTGCATGAGCGGGGACCGGTTGCTCTTCTGGTTGCAGGCGGAAACCACCCCATTGAGTGACATGGGATAGGTATCTGGTGTTGTTTTTGCTTTTTCGCCCAGGACCCCCAGGACGCGGCGATCGATCGAGTTCAGCGGTTGCCAGCGGGGCGCTGGAGTGGTGGATGGGGAGTCGGCGTCAGTCATGGTTCGGCCATTGCGCGGCTTGATGGGTGCGAATCTTGAGTGCTGGCAGTATAAAGGCTGCCCATTCGAGGGTCAATATGGGTGGCAGCTTCCTTTTTGCACGCTCGGCGCATAAAATTCAATGTAGGCAAGTCGGTTTTTCCCCATTCACTTTCTCTTCTTTTTTGCAGGGGGTTGCCATGAAGAGTCCCATTCAACAGGATCCGCGGCTCGCCGCCTTTCTCGAACGGAAAATGCGTTCCTGGGGTCAGGTCCAAGAGACGGCTGGCCACACTGGCGGTAGTCAGGAGTTCGGCCTTTTGCCGGGCCAGGCAGTCGCCTATGTCGCGATTTCCCGCGAGGCCGGCGCGGACGGGGCAAACGTAGCCCGCCTAGTGGGCGAGCATCTTGGCTGGCAGGTGTATGACAAGAATCTGGTGGACCAGATCGCCCAGCGTTACAAGGAACCGCGCTTCATGCTCGACCTGGTCGACGAGACCGAGAGCAACTGGGTGTACGACGTATTCGGCACGTGGATGGATCGCCACATCATTCCCCACGAGAAATACGCGGTGCAAGTTCGTCGCTCGATTCAGGGGTTGGCTCGGGCGGGCAGCGCGGTATTTGTCGGTCGCGGCGCCCAATTCATCTTGCCGCGGGCCAAGACTCTGGCGGTGCGTATCGTGGCGCCGGAGGCATTTCGTGCCCAAGCCATAGGACAACAGCGCAATATCAGCTTGAAAGAAGCGTTGGGCTGGATCCATCGTACCGACCGCGGCCGCCGCGAGTACATTCAGCGGTTCTTCCACCACGACATCAATGACCCGCACCTCTACGACCTTGTGGTCAACGTGGCGCAACTAGGGCCGGCGGGCGCGGCCGAGCAGATTGTGCAAGCCGTGCGCCGAGGGGCGTAGTACTGGTCCGTGTTTTGCGCGCGGCCCGTTGCCGACCTTGCCGGAAGATGCTAATATAGCTGTTTTCCCATCCTGGGTCGGCAATAATGACGCGCTTTCCACACAGTTTCGTACTCACGGTCATGTCCGACGATCACCCCGGCATCGTGGCGGCGGTGAGTGATGCGGTCGAGTCGCTGGGCGGCAACATCGACTCGTGCAGCCAGACCGTCTTGGGGGGCTACTTCACGCTGATTATGATCGTCAGCGTGCCCGAGCCGATCGATCCCGAGCAGTTGGCCCAGAGAATTCGCGCGGCGGGGGCCGGCGGGTGCGCCTACCAGGTACTGGCCCGTCCCGGGCGGGCCGCCGCCGCCGCCAGTTCGGAACCTGCCGAGCGGTTCGTGATCAGTGCCTTTGGCGAGGACCAGCCGGGTATCGTTCGCCGCTTCAGCCAGTATCTGGCCGGCAAGGACATCAACATTGTCGATCTCTACGGCGATCGCAAGGGCACGCAGTTCGTTCTCATCGGCCAGGTCGAGGTTCCCGCTCGCTGGGACGTGCGGATGATGCAGGCTGACTTGGAGCAGATGGGCCAGGAACTGGGTTTCGCCGTCAAGCTCCAGCATGAAAACGTCTTCGTGGCCACGAACCAACTGCGATTGAAACAGGGGCAAGGCGTGAGAACGTAGCTGTAGGCCGGAACAAGCTTGCGCAGTTCCGGCAAGATCTGCGTGAAACCATGCCGGAACTGCGCAAGTTTGTTCCGGCCTACAAGAACTAAGCACTTTCCCTATGCTCCGCACCGACGAAATCCTCTCGACCATCCAGATGCTGCACGCCGAACATCTCGACGTTCGCAGCGTTACCCTGGGGCTGAACCTCGACGACTGTTCGGCGCCGAACCTAGATCATCTTTGCCGCAAGGTGCGACAGAAGATCGTCTCGCGGGCCAGCCGGCTCGTCGAGGTCTGCGATCGCGTGGGTGCCAAGTACGGCATCCCCGTGATTAATAAGCGCGTGGCCATCTCGCCAGCCGCCACGCTGCTGGCCGGCCATGGTCATGGTTCCGCCGTGCAGTTGGCCAAGACGCTCGATGCGGTGGCGGACGAGTGCCGCGTGGACTTCGTGGGCGGTTTCACGGCCCTGGTTCACAAGGGGATCTCGCCCGGCGACTCGGTCGTCATGGAGTCGCTGCCGGAAGTCTTGGCGCAGACCAGGCGGGTTTGCGCGTCGCTGAACGTGGCCTCGCGGCGGGCGGGCATCAACATGGACGCCATTCAGCGGATGGGCCATATCCTCTTGAAGATTGCCGACGCTACGGCCGGGCAGCGGGGATTCGGCTGCGCCAAGCTGGTGATCTTCGCCAATATCCCCGAGGACAACCCCTTTATGGCCGGGGCCTATCTGGGCGCGGGTGAGCCGGAGGCCGTGGTCAACATTGGTGTTTCCGGGCCGGGCGTGGTGTGCAGCGCCTTGCGGCGACGGCTGGCGATGGAAGAGCATCTTACCCTGGGCGATCTGGCTGAAGAGATCAAGATCACCAGTTTCCGCGTGACCCGCGTGGGCGAGTTGATCGGCCGCGAAGTGGCTGCCGAACTGGGCGTGGAGTTCGGCATCGTCGATCTTTCGCTGGCCCCCACTCCGACCGTTGGCGACAGCGTGGGCGAGATCCTCGAGACCCTCGGCATTGCCGCCATCGGCGCCCCCGGTTCCACGGCGGCCGTGGCCATGCTCAACGACGCGGTGAAAAAAGGCGGCTTATTCGCTTCAAGTTCCGTGGGCGGGCTGAGCGGCGCGTTCATCCCGGTCAGCGAAGATGCCGCGCTGGCCGACGCCGTTGGCCGCGGACACCTCGTGCTGGAGAAACTCGAAGCCATGACCAGCGTCTGCTCGGTCGGCCTGGACATGATTGCCATCCCCGGCGACACGCCCGCGGAAACGATCGCTGCCATCATCGCCGACGAGATGGCCATCGGCGTGATCAACGACAAGACGACGGCCGTTCGCCTGATCCCGGTGCCGGGGGCCAAGGCCGGCGACATCGTCGATTTCGGCGGTCTCTTCGGATCGACTCCCGTGATGGAGATCCGCAACAGCGGGGCCAGCACGGCGTTTGTGCGCTTCGGCGGCCGGATCCCGGCGCCGATGCAATCGCTGCGGAATTAAGGCGCGATGCCCATGGGCCTGGGAGTGAAGCCGAGCAAGAGGAAGGCGAGCGTAAGCATCCCGAGCGCAAAACGGCCCTTGCCCAATGGCACGGAATCGTCGGTCGTAGGCGGATGGCGCGTTCCCAGAAAGGTGATCACGCCCAACATAAACCACCAATCTGGAATCATCAAAACGATCGATGCCGTGATCGCCAGCACCAACACCGCCATCGAGGCCACGTGGGCCTGCTTGCGGAACATGGCGTAAAGAATGTGGCCGCCGTCCAATTGGCCGATGGGCATGAGGTTGATCGACGTGATCAACAGGCCCACCCAAGCGGCAAAGGCGACGGGGTGGTAATCGATCGTGTTATTGGCAGGCATCGGCCCATGCATCCATGAGAAGACGTACTCCACCAACGGCGGCGTTCCCAAGACTATTTCGTGTGTTTTGATTTCTTTGTAATGGCTCCAGGAAAGTCCGACGAAGAGCAAGGCGAACGTCGGCAGCAGCCCGGCCAGCGGACCGCTGATGCCGATGTCGAAGATAGCCTTGCGATTGCCGCATTGCGGATCCATGCGAATTACCGCGCCGAATGTCCCAATCACGGGCACCGGATTGGGGATGAAATAGGGTAGCGAGGCATAGACGCCATAGCGGCAGGCCTGCACGAAGTGGCCCATCTCATGGCAAAAAAGGATTGCCATCAGGGCCGCGGAATACATCAGCCCGTCCTTGATCGCCGGCCAGGAAAGCTCGCGCAGGAAGGCCACCCATGCGCCATCCGGGCGGTAATCGGAATAGTACACTCCGGCGATGAACGTGGTCGCGCAGGTCGCCAGGAAAAGAAGCACGTGCCGCCAGAGGTGGCGGACAGGGGGAGGCGGGAGATAGTCGACGTCGAACTCGGGAATTACATCGACCAGGGAAACTCCGCGCGGTTCGAAGGCACTGGGCGGAAGGAGCGGGTTTCGATTTTCGGCATCCATCTTGCTTAATTCTAGCTCTTTATCCGCCAGGGACAAGAGATGCCCCGAAGGGTGGGGACGATAAGCGGCTCCTTGTATCATATTGGGCTATCGTCTTGCGGCGGTTTGGTAGGCATGCTAAAACTGGACGGACAGGTCAGCTTGCGTGGGATAATCGCAAGGAAGTGGGGCCTACGTTCGTTGTTTCTTGGAGCAGCCTAGATGGAACAGTCGGTGCGGGGACGGCCTGCGGTAGTGATAACCGGCGCCTCGATGGGCATTGGAGCGGCCAGCGCGGCGGAACTTGCCCGCCGCGGTTACAACGTGTTCGCCGGAGTTCGCAAGCCAGCGGACGCCGAGCGGTTGGCGGCCCAGTCGCCCCATATCGTGCCCTTGTTGTTCGACGTCACCAATCCCTGCCAGGTCGCGGCAGCTGCCGAGGCGGTGGGCCGGTCGGTGGGCGATGCCGGCCTGGACGGCCTGGTCAACAACGCCGGTATCGTTGTCGCCTGTCCGCTGGAGATCCTGCCATTGGACCAGTTGCGGTTACAGCTTGAAGTGAACGTCGTGGGACAGGTTGCCGTGGTGCAGGCCTTTTTGCCGCTGTTGCGCAAGGCGCGGGGGCGCATCGTGAACATCAGCTCGCTGAACGGGCGGATAGCCTCGCCGTACCTGGGCTCCTATTCGGCGTCCAAACATGCGTTGGATGCCATCAGCAATGCCTTGCGCGTGGAACTGCGGACATGGGGGATCCGCGTCTCGACGATCTTGCCCGGTGCGACGGCGACTCCCATCTGGGACAAGTCGCTGGCGACGGCCGATGCCCTGGCCGCCCACGTAGACGACCGTTCCCTGGACTTGTACAAGAACGATCTGACGGCCATGCGGCAAGCGGCGCGGAACATGGCCCAGCATGCCCAGCCGGTTGAATCGGTGGTTCGCTGCGTGGTCCATGCCCTGACTGCACGACGGCCCTGGACGTACTACCCGGTCGGCCTGAAAGTAAGCCTGCTGTTGCGCGTTTACAGGTGGATTCCCGACCGTATTTGGGATTGGCTGGTGCGACGGTCCTTGGGGCTGCCCAAAAGTTAGGACTGACGCAGGAATACGTGTCGCCTTTCGCTCCGCGCAAGTTGTGCAACTTTCGCGGAGCGAAAGGCGCCAATACGACAGTTATTGATTCGCCCGTTCTTAGTGGTGCCGGCTTACTATGAGCATCCGCAATCTCGAAAAGATATTCGATCCTCGCTCGATTGCCGTCATTGGGGCCGACGAAACAGCCCGCAGTGCCGGCTCCACGGTTTTTCACAACCTCATCGCCTCCAACTACCAGGGTGTGGTCTACCCGGTCAACCCGAAGTACGAGGTGGTACAGAGTGTCCATGCCTATGCGGATATCCAGAGTATTCCCGCCGTGGCCGACCTGGCCGTAATCTGCACGCCGGCTGAGTCTGTTCCCGAAGTCGTGCGATCGTGCGGCGAAAGGGGCGTTCGCGGCATCATTATCCTCACGGCCGGTTTCGGCGAGGCAGGCCCGGCCGGCCGCGAACTGGAGGAAGCCGTCCGCCGCGAGCATCGCAAGTTCGACGGCATGCGGATCCTCGGACCCAATTGCCTGGGAGTGATCGTTCCCTGGCGGCATCTCAACGCCAGTTTCGCTACGGCGACGCCGCTGCCGGGGCACATCGGTTTCATTTCGCAGTCGGGAGCGCTCTGCACGTCGGTGCTCGATTGGGCCGTCGATGAAGGGATCGGCTTCTCGCACTTCGTCTCCGTGGGCAACATGCTCGACGTGAGCATGGGGGACCTGATCGACTATTTCGGCTGCCTGACGGAAACGCGATCCATCATCTTGTACGTGGAATCGATCGGCGAGGCCCGCGAGTTTCTTTCCGCCGCCCGGGCCTTCGCGCGCACGAAGCCGATCGTGGCCTACAAGGCGGGGCGGTTCAAGGAATCGGCCCGGGCGGCCGCCTCGCACACGGGGGCCATGGCAGGGGTCGATGCGGTCTACGAAGCGGCCTTCCAGAGGGCGGGCATCGAGCGCATTTGGGAAATCGACGACATGTTCGATTGCGCCGAGTTGTTGGCCCGCCAGTTGACGCCCCGCTCCGATCGGCTGGCCATCGTCACCAACGCCGGCGGGCCGGGCGTTATGACGACCGACATCTTGATCGCCCGTGGCGGCCATCTGGCGGAACTTGCGCCGGAAACCATCGCGGAGTTGGATAAGTTCCTGCCGGAGGGTTGGTCGCGTGGCAACCCGGTCGACCTGCTGGGCGATGCCTCGCCGCAGCGCTATTCGCGCGCCCTGACCGCCGTTCTGAAGGACAAGAACGTCGATGCCGGGTTGGTCATTCTCACGCCCTTGGCCATGACCGACGCCACGGCTACGGCCCAGGCGGTCGCCCAGGTGGCGGCCCAGACCCGCAAGCCCGTGTTGGCGGCATGGATGGGTAGTCGTTCAGTCCACGAGGGCAGCCAGGTCCTCAACTCGATGAGCGTGCCTACCTACAAGACGCCGGCCAAGGCCGTGCAGGCCTTCTTGCACCTCGTTTCCTATGCCCGAAACCTGACGATCCTGCAGGAAACGCCGCGCGATTTGCCGGTCGAATTCGGCCTCGATCGCCGCCAGCGGCGGACGGCCTTCCAGGCCTTGCTTGCCGAAGGCGATGACATCCTTTCTGAGAAACTATCGAAGGCCCTCTTGGAGTCTTATGAAATCCCCGTAACCCGGCCGATGGCCGCACGCACGGCCGACGAAGCCGTCGAGGCTGCCGAGGGCTTGGGCTACCCGGTGGTCGTGAAGATCGACTCGCCGCAGATCAGCCACAAGACAGAGGTCGACGGCGTGGTCCTCGACCTGCCCAATGGCGCGGCCGTGCGGGAAGCCTTTGTGCAGATCACTACCCGGGCGCGGCGCATGCGGCCGGAGGCGGAAATCTCCGGCGTTACCGTGCAGAAGATGATCAGCTATCCCAATAGTTTCGAACTGATCCTGGGGACGAAAAAGGATCCCGTTTTCGGCCCGGTGATCATGGTGGGCATGGGCGGCGTGGCCGCCGAGGTCTTTCAAGACCGGGCACTGGGACTGCCGCCGCTGAACGACGTTCTTACTCGGCGGATGTTGGAGTCGCTCAAATCATGGCCGCTGTTGCGCGGCTATCGTGGCAAACCGGGCGTGAATATCGATCGGTTGATCGAGATCATCATGCGATTCTCCTACCTTGTGGCCGACTACCCGGAGATCGAGGAACTGGACGTCAATCCGCTCTTGGCCACGCCGGGAGACGTGATTGCCTTGGACGCCCGTGTGGTGGTCGATCGCCGCATGCCACCTGGCGAGCCCCGGCCCTACGCGCACTTGGCGATCCGGCCGTATCCGGAGGAATACGTCACCCAGGGAACGCTCAAGGACGGCACGCCAGTCGTGTTGCGGCCGATCAAGCCGGAGGACGAGCCGCTCTGGCACGAGCTGTTGGCGGGCTGCTCGACGCAATCGCGCTGGTTCCGCTTCAACTACACGTTCAAGCAGACGACACACGAAATGGCGTCGCGGTATTGTTTTATCGACTACGATCGCGAGTTGGCGATTGTGGTCGAGGTCGAGGAAGAAGGCTGTCGGAAGCTCATCGGCATCGGCCGCCTGGTGGCCGACGTCGATCATCAGGCGGCCGAGTATGCCGTGATTGTGGTCGATCGCTGGCAAGGCCGCGGGGTAGGGGGGATGTTGACCGACTACTGCCTGGAAGTGGCGAAGCGGTGGGGCGTAAAGAAAGTCGTCGCCGAGATTGCCAAAGACAACAGCCGGATGTTGGCCACTTTTCGCCGTTGCGGTTTCGAGATTGCCTCGCCGCTGGGGCAGGATGTGGCGATGGCGACACGGAAATTGTAGAAGGGGAGTTGTGAGCCTTGTTTAGGGTTTAGCCCAGCCACTCATGGCAGTTCCCACGAAAGAGAATTGACAGAAAGATGATTGACAGAAATATCGCGTGTTAGCCGCGCGTGCGTTAACGCTATATTTCTGTCAACCATATTTCTGCCAAGTTCTTGAAAGATGCGGAAGTGGCAACAATTGTTTTTGGATACCTCAGTAATTCAGCCCAGCGCGCGCCATCAACGTGTCGCCAACAAACATGTCGTCGCCAGTGCTCGTCAGGCGAATGTAGCGATGAAACACATAGCCGATTTCAATGTGCGAGCTGATCGTCGTTATGGATTTCGTCTCCAGACCGAGGTAAAGCCGCCAATCGCTGTAGCTCATCAAGTCGCTCGCGCCATCGCTGTGGCGGATCGCCCAGGTGCCGCCACCCAACTCGCCGGCGATGTAGAACCAGAGTTCCCCCGCATCGGACGGCTTCTCAACCAACCCAAGGTCCCCGAGTTTAGTCGCATCGGAGCGAAACAATCTCGCTGATCCGCCACCTTCTAGGCACCATGCGATCTTCGGCGTCGGGAAAACCAATCGATACTCCACTTCCGGGTTCGGTTTCCAGATGAACCCGGCGATCGGCAGCAGTTCGATATCCGGCCGGTCGAGATAGGCGCAGCCCAGCACGAGTTGAAACGTGGGCGTCCAGTCATAAACGCCCGCTCCGTGGCCCAAGATCCGCACGGCGCGAACGCTGCTGCCGTCCCAGTCGCTGTAATACCCCGGCTGTACGGCTATATCGGCCCGAAACCGCTCGCCGATCTTTGGCAGCCAGCGGAACTCGGTGTAAACATCGTGAAGCTGCGCGGGAATGTCGAGGCTGCTCGGACCGTTGAGCCAGTGCGTGGCAAAGCCCGGCGTGATGACCAGCGGGGCGTCTTTTGTGGGAAAGGGAAGTCCCCAAACGCTCGTCAACTCGACGTCGTACCAGCCGAAACCATCGGAACCCATCCGCGGCAGATAGGTGTTCACAAACGAGAGCTTCTGAAAAGACCCGCAACGGTTATCGGCCGGCGTATTGCGGCCGTCGGCAAAGAGCAGTTCTCCGAGCGTGGTCGGCGCGGGGCATTGTGCCGGAGCAGGCCCGCTTGTGACCGCCGGGCCTGCGGGTGGAAGATAAGGCATTTGTGCAGAAGGGACTTGTACGTCCGGCGGTTGGTAGTAGCCCGGATTCTGGTCGCCAAAAGGATTGTCCATGGGCGAATCCACGGTCGGCGACATTTGCGCATTTGCTGCCGAGCAAAGCCAAAGTAGCAGGTACACGCCGAGCGTATGAAAGAAAGGCGTTCGTAGTACCGCCTTTAGGCGGAAATTCCGGCATGGTTTGATTCCAGTGTAACACTGAAGGGAATGGCCTCCGTGCCGTTCCAAACCGGGCGGAACGGCATCGACCCGCTGCGCGGGTGCCCCGCCGTTCCCTACAGAATCGCTATGAGCGCACGGTTCGCAAGCCTGGAGCATGCCTGCCGCCGTGCCGGCCATCAGAACGCCACTCCAGCATGGACATAGAACGCGCCGTCGAGATTGACGTCGGAGGGCAGCCCGCTGGCGTAGTTGAGTTGCCGCTGAAACGCATAGCCACCTTCGAAGAAGCCCTTTTGGCCGCCCTGCCGCGTGAAGTCTATGCCCAGGGCGACGCGGATGTCGTCATAGTCGACCAGGTCGATCTGGTTCTCTTCCGGATGCGTGGCGTCGGCCGAACGCTTGATTGTCCACACTCCGCCGCCATAATCGCCCGAGAGATACCACCACCATTCCACGCCGCCGCCCGTCGTAGTGAGCATCTGCGTGAACTTGGGATTGGGAAAGAGGATATCGAAGCGCGTGACCGGACTTGGTTTCCACACGAATCCGCCCGCGGGAAGTAACTTGAAGCGTTCCCGGTTGATGTACCAAACACCGAGTTTCATCGTCAGGTTCGTGTCGGGGACGCCGATCACGGCCATGCCCCGGCCCTTGAGGCGGATGCTCTGGCTGGTAATCTCGCTGAAGTCGGAGTAGATGCCCACGCTGGCATCCAGCTCGGCGCTGAACGAGTTGGGAACGAACACCGGGTCCCACTCGGCGTCGAGATAGGCGTCGTAGGTCCGCGGCGGCATGTCGGGGTTACCGAGCATGTTGGAGGAAGGCCCGTCCCAGAAGTGCCAGGCGAAGCCCGGCGTGATCAGAAGCGGCCTGGGCGGCTCCGGCTGAGGCGGCTGGAGGAAAGGCATGGGCAGGGCAAAGGTGCTCTTGAAGTTGATGTCGTTGATGCCCAACTGGCCCGGGCTGGTGCCGTGGCCGGCAAACCAGTTATAGTCCAGCGACACGTCCCGCAGGAAGCGGTAGGGCGTTGCCAGCACGGGCGGCATGGTGAACGGCCCCGGCTGTGCGGGGCAGGGCTGCGGCGCGTTATAGTAGGGATCTTGCCCGGGAAGTGGGACCGCCGGGGCAGTGCTCGGGGGGGCAAAGGGGTCCCATGTGGCCGGCGGCGGCTGCACGTTTCCGTTAAGCGTTGCCACCGGGGCGGGGCCATAAACGGGGGCGGCGGGGGCCGGATATCCGCCGCCCGGCGCCAAGGTCGGCGCAGCGCCGACAGGCGGGGCAGGCCCGAACGGCGTCATCGTCGATCCGGCAGAGGGGGCGGTAGTGTCCGTGCCCACTGCGGCAACCGGGGAGGTAGTCGGCGCGGGCGTGACGACCGGCTGGCCGTCGGCCGGATCGGGCGTGGGAAAGCGAATCTGCGTCTGCGCGGCGGCGATTGTCGGGCCAAATATCCAACCAATTGCTAGCAATGCCAGCAGCAAGATGCGGGCCGGACTCTTGCATTCGAAAGATGCTCGACCTGGTTCCTGTCGCATTGTGCCACGACGTTATAATGAGGCTCTGTTTCGCGCGGAAATGGGGAACCGCAGAAAAGTTTGGGTGGAAATACCAATCTTCAGCCGGCCAGTCAAGGTGAGAATGCAAAACTTGAGGAAAATTCTTGAAAATACCTTTGTTGCCGACCTGGAGCACCACGCCGAGATCGGCTCGACCAATGATCGGGCCAGCCAATGTGCGGCTTACGCGGGCGTGAAACTTCCCTGGTTGATCATCGCCGATCGCCAGACTGCCGGCCGCGGACGGGGTTCCAACCGCTGGTGGACCGGCTCCGGAAGCCTTGCGTTCAGTCTGCTGATCGGGCCGGAGTTGGTTGCGCCGGCCGGGGCATCGCAACGGTCGGGCCTAGTTTCGCTGGCGGCGGCGGTGGCGGTCGTCGAGGCTGTTAGCCCGATAATAGTGCCGGGCCATGAAATCGGCATTCACTGGCCTAACGACGTTCTGCTCGATGGCCGCAAACTGGCCGGCATTCTGATCGAGGTTCTGCCCGATGGCAAACACGTCATCGGCATCGGCCTGAACGTGAACAACGCCGCGGCCGATGCGCCGGAGGATGTCCGGCCGCGGGTCGTTACGCTTCTCGACGCGACGGGTCGCGAGCACGATTCCACGGAACTTTTGATCGCGATCTTGCAGCAGTTGCAGCGGCAACTTGCCCGGTTAGCGATCGCGCCGGAAAGCATTGTCGCGCGCGCTCAGGATCTCTGTTTGCAGCGCGGCAAGCAATTGCAGATTGTGCAAGGCGAGAAGCGGATCGAAGGCCACTGCCTGGGCATCGCCGCGGACGGTGCCCTGCTAATTGAAGCCGATGGGAAACAGCAGGCGGTCTACTCGGGTGTGGTGAGGTGTGTTGTGTAGCTGCTACACCGTCGCGTACAACACCGTCTCTTCGCCGTGGATCGTGTAATGATCCAAATAGAACTTGTAGCCCAAGCCAAGACTATCGAGGAGGGCAGGCACCTCGAACATGTCCTGCGGTCGATGGTAGACCGAAATCGCCAATCGCGGGCGGAAACGGCGCAGCGTCTCTTGAGCGCCGCAGAGGGCCTTGAGCTCAAAGCCTTCCACGTCCATCTTGATGAAATCAACCCGCTCGATCGCGCCTTTCCGGATGAGATTGTCGAGGGTCTCGACAGGCAATTTCGCAGAGTCGGAAATGGCGTTCATGCTGAATCCGGGACTGAGGAAGTTCGCTTGAAGCGGGGCCGAATCGCCTTGCGACACGTTTCCCAAGCCGAAGGGAAAGACGCGAATGACATCGGTAAACTGAGGATTCTGGGCAACGTTATGGCGAATGATGTCCAGGTGCTTGCCGATAGGCTCGAACGCGTAGACGCGGCCGTCGCGGCCGACAGTGGCCGCAAAAGCCAGTGCCGTGTCGCCGAAACAGGCCCCCGCGTCGACCACGTGGTCATTAGGCTGTGGTGCAATCGTTACGGAATCTCGCGCAAAGTAGTATTGTCCGGAGATGAAGTTCCAAATTGCGCCGCCGCGCCAGCAATCGACCTTCAACGCGTGCCCGAGGTACTCAATGTTCTCGAAGTGCAGCAGCGGTCCGAACAAGCCCGTATACGGAAAGGTGGACGGGGTGGCGGGAAGTTGCTTGGCCCGCTCGCATAGACTCCAGTACTGTGGCGTGTTGGTGTCCAGTTTCACATGCACCCAACCGGCCAAGTGGAAAACGATCAAGTCCAGGAATAGCTTCTTCGATGCCTGGTCAGCCAGCCGCAGATAGGTCTTGTGCAGCGAGATGCAGTTCTGGAAAAAAAACCATAGGTATTGCTTGTGCAGTACGAGGTCGAACTGCTTCGAGCGGTCGACGCCGTCAAAGGAAAACCGATCCGCATCATAGTTGTTCTGCGGATACTCGTGCATCCGCGTCAAGTACTGCGTGATGATGTAATCGACAAACTGGCCAGGGTCGTCCATTTTCTGCGGCTCCTCATGAGTCCGAATTGCGCCGGCACGGAGGCCGGACACGAGTGTATCCTTGCTAAAACGACAGCAACACCTGCCAGAGATACATGTACGCGAGGGCATCGATGTCTTCCCAGACGCGGCGGCATAAGGCGGCATCGCCTTGGATCGGCGGAAGCTCGGCCAGCTTCGCCTCCCAAGGCTGGCACACCCCGGGACGCGGCCGACCCGGTGCGGCCGTAAGCCCGGCGCCGGTGGCAGACGATTGGAAGGGCGCGGGCAGCGGTTCCAAGGAGCCGGAAGAGTAAACGCCGAACTCGCGGCCGGCGTCGGTCATGGCGCGCAGGTTCTCGATCGTGGCGTCGTTCTGCACGATGGCGCTGGCGTCGAGGATGTAGCCACCGTCGCCTGCCGCGATTTCCAACACGTTGCGGACTTGCTGGCGGATGTCTTCCGGCTTGCCGCGCGTGAGCAGCCAGTTGGGAATGCCGCCGCTGAGGCAGAACTTCTCGCCCAGCACGCGATGGGCCTTCGCGACGTCGCCCTGATCGACATGGTAGACGATGCTCCGCTCCGGCAACTCGGCGAACGACTCCAGGTGGTGGTCCCACTTGCCTTCGGCGTAAAACAACGTCTGGTGGCCGTGGGCCCAAAGCTCCTCGACGATCGGCTTAGTGGTCGCCCAATAGATATTCTTGAAGATCTCCGGCGACACGAAGGGCACGCCGCCACGGTGCATCCAGTAGCCGATGGGCACCTGCCGCTGTGGATCGGCCGAGGTATGGGCGACGTGGTAGAGGTGCGGCATGAGGGCCTCGCAGGCCGCCACAACCTTGTCGCGGCGCTCGAACAGGTCATCGACCAGCCCCAGGTAGCCGCGGAGCTTGTCGGCGATGATGTCCATGGGGGCCTTGAGGATCCCGGCGATGGCCGATACCGTGCCCGACTCGCTTCGCAGCAGGGCGTTTTGCGTGCTGAAGGCGCCGAAATACTTCATCATCGCCATCCCGCCCTTGAGGAAGGAGAGATGGTTGGCCGTGGTTGTCGGCTGGCCCGGGGCACACACGGGCGCTGCCGCGCGGGGGAGCCAGACGTTCAAGAGGAAACCCACCGGGTCCTCGATCAGGGCGTCGTATTCCTCCGGCTGCATGTAGGCGTCGTTCTGCGACGGCTCGCGGTACTGGAAACCGGTATCGGCGGGGATGTCGATGCCGGGAATGCCGTAGTACTTCAGCCCGATCGCTTGCGTCAGCCCGGTCCAGACGTAAACCATGTTCGAGACCACGGCGTCCCAATCGAAGTCGGCCGCGCACCGCCGCGCGGCGGCGAAGGCCAATTCGTAGTCGTGGGCCACCTCCTGGCACGTGTAGCCGGCGTACTTGGCCGTGAACTCGGCCACGAAAGGCCGGATCGGCACCATGTCCGGCTTGCCGTTGTGCATGGCCGTGAGGTAACGGCGCAGGCGAGTTTGATAAAGACACTCTTTGTCGATGCTTGGCGTCATGGCAGGATCCTTTGCGCTGTGGCAATCGTAGAGTGGGCCGAGCAACGCGAGTCCCACCAGATTCCGGATCGAATTGGTGGGACTCGTGTTACTCGGCCCACCCTACATATTGTCTTCTATACTTCCTGTATTCCCAGTTCCTTCAAGGTCGTCCGCAGCCAGGCCAGCGAGCGCTCGATCATCGGCCCGCCAGCCCCTTCGCACTCCATGCTCAGCACGCCATTATAACCGCGATCGCGCAGGATAGTGACAACCTGGCGGATGTTGGCCGCGTTCACGCCGTCGCCGATGGCGCAGTGGCTCACGGCGATGCCCGTCTGCGAGCCGCGGGCTGCCTCGGCCAGCGAGGGGCTGACGTCTTTGACGTGTACGTGGTTGACACACTCCTTGAACCGCCGGCAAAAGGCCACCGGATCTTGCCCGGCAATGAAGGAATTACCGGTGTCGAGGTTCAATCGCAGATAGGGCGAGCGGCAAAAGGCGAGCATCTGCTCGAGGCGATCGGGGTTTGTGGTGAAATAACCGTGGACCTCGATGTTGACGAAGATCTCGTAGGCTTCGGCCACTTCCACAATCTGGCCATAGCTCCGCTTCATCATTTCCATGGCCTCGTCGTCGCTCAGTCCCTCGGGCTTGTGTAGGCCGTCGGTGGTGGCGATCCGCGGGCTGCCGGCCAACTTCGCCCAGGGGATCGATTTCAGCACGTAGGGCACGCCGTACAGCGGCCCGTCGCTGCCCGAGAGGGGATAAGCGGCATCCAACTGCGAGAACTGCACGCCGAAGCGTTCCATTCTCCGTCGCAACAGCAACGGGTCCTGGTACAGGGCGATGTGCGGCTGGTAGCCCAGGCCGTGGATCCAGCTTACGCCGTCGATCAGCCCGCACTCGATAAAGTGTACGCCGTTGGCCTGTGCCCAGGCGAGGCACTTGTCGAAGTTCCAGTAGGAAGAGTTGAAGGCGTCGGTATGAAAGCCGATTTGCATGGGAAACTCCAGTTGTTTTACGGTTCCTTCCCGGCTGTCCACAGCACGCCACGTTGCAGCAGTTTTGCCACACCGGGCATGGCAACCGCCTTGCCGTCGTGACCCAACGGAGTATTGAACACACGGCCCTTGCCGTAGGACATGGCCAGCGCCATGGGGTGATCTTTCCCGGTTACTTTCGAATGGGCAGTGGCCAGGACGTCCATCTTCTTGTCGCCGGTCAGGCAGATGTAAAGTTCGTCGTCGGCCTGAAAATCGGCCAGGCCGCGGGTAATGGGGTGTTCGCGGTCGATGATCTTCACCTGGTAGGGGCCGCGGGGATCGTGCGTGGTCTTGCGGTCCCAGACCCGGCCGGCCAGGTCCGCATAGCCGGGCCAAGTGGAAAACGCGCCACAGGAGAAGTGCAGCACGACTAACCCTTTACCCTGTTTCACCAGTTGTTCGAGGTTTTTCTGGGCCTCGGCCTGGTGCCGCAGCGGTTCGGCGTTGTAGAACTCCAGCAGGATCACGTCGTAATCGGCGATCAGCGGCGAGGCCAGGAACTCGGGATCCTGGACAATGCGGGCATCGATCCGCGGGTCCTCCTCCAGTTTCGCCTGGACGACCGGGGCGGTCTTCTTGCCGTCGTGCCAGGGATCGACATTGGCGACGATCAGCACGCGGGTCTTGGCCGGCGGCGCGGGTTTTTCGGGAGCGGCCGCAATAACGCCTGCGGCCAGGGCGATTACTAGAGATATCGTATTCATGACAGTGGCCTCACTTTTCGCCGTTCTTCTCGCGTTTCAATTGTCGTTCGCGTTCCTGCCAAGTACGAAACCCTTCCTTCGCCGGGAGCTTTGGGGCTTTCAACGGCTCATTATAGATGCCCGGTCTGGGCATGGGATATTCGCCCGCGGTGTCCGGCTTCGAGGGCGGCGGCGTGTCGAAACTGGCGGCGTCGGGCGAGGGGCCGAATTGAAATTCCGAGTTGGCCACGTCGTCCCAGTTCAGCCTTCCGCCGGTACGGGGGTTCCCGCCCGTATAGCAGGCCAACTGCCCCAGCACGGTCGACATCGTACTGCCGGCCATGTAGGGTCCGCTGTTGATCGGCGCGCCGTTACGGACCGATTCGATTAGTGCCCGCTGTTCGTCCACATAGGGATTGTTATGGGGACCCTTGAAGCGCCAATTCGTCTCGCCTGTGATGCTGCAACTGCCGAGATCGCACTGGCCCTTGCTGCCCATGATGATGTCGCCGGAGTTGTCGTAGCAATTATTCTCCGTGCGGCAGAGGGCGTAGACCCGCGTGCCGCTGGCATATTCGTAGACCACGGTGTGATGATCGAACATGTCACCGTAGGCCTCACCGAACGATGCCGACCGGCCGGCCAGCCCGATGCACCAGGCGGGCATCTCCTCGTGCAGGATCCAGGCCGCCCGGTCCATGTTGTGGACCAGCGACTGCGTCACGTCGTCGCCGGAGAGCCAGCGGAAATGGTACCAGTTGCTGAACTGGTACTGCGTCTCGGTGTAGGCCGGATTGCGGGTGACGATCTGGTACGGGCCGCGCAGGAACATGACTTGCATGGCGACGACCTTGCCGATCGCCCCGTCGTGGATCCGCTGGACCGCTTCGCGATACCCATTGTGATAGCGACTCTGCAATCCGGAAAGCAGGCTGAGATTCTTCTGTTTCGCCAGCAGGGCGGCGGCCTGCATGCGGCGGACACCGACCGGATCGATGCCGTGCGGCTTCTCCACGAAGACGTGTTTGCCGGCGCGGATACCGGCCTCCGCGTACATCGGATGGAACTTCGACGCGCAGGCGATCAACACTATGTCGACGCTCTCGATCACCTTCTTGTAACCGTCGAACCCGGCGAAAAGATGGTCCTGATCGGCGATGACCTGGTTGGGCCGGTTCTTCTTGAACCAGTTGTACTTGGATTGCAAGCGGTCGGGGAAGATGTCGCACATCGCGGCCAGTTTCACGTCGGGGCCGGCTTGTAGCGACTCTTCCGCCGCGCCGCTGCAGCGTCCGCCGCAGCCGATCATGCCGATCTTGATCTCTTGTTTGCCGGCGGCATGTGCGCTGCGGGCGATGCTCAGGCCGGCAAGGGCGGCAGCGCCGGTAGCTGAGATTTTCAGAAATTCACGCCGACTCGGATGAGTGGAGTTTGCCATAGTACGTTCTCCAGGAGGGATGGACAGAGGAAAGGCGGGCGCCGCGCGCGAACAGGCATCCAGCGTCGGTCCTTATCCTACCTAGCCGGAAAAACGCTGTCAACTTGGCGGGCGAGTTGCAAAGTCTCGCAGGACAGCCCTCCGTAGTACGGAATTCATTCTGTTTTGCCCTAAGAACGGCAAGGCCACGGAGTAAATTCCGTGCTACAAAGGTCTTTGCAGTTCTCCTGGTCAACTTGGCGGGATACTGTGGTCTCTACAGGGCGGCACGACTTGCTCCGACTCACCTTCCCACGGTGTGGAAAAAGCCCTATACTTAGATGCTTGTCGCGTATGCTTGGCATTACGGAGCGGCTGCCAGGAGTGAAATCGCTCGCGGCCGGAAATGAGTGACCCCCTATTTGTTGGGAAGTAATTCCTGAACTAATTATGACTGAATCAGACAAAGTAGATCATTGGGCCTCTTTGGCAAGCAACCTTGGTGCCGAACCGGCCCCCGAAGAGCCGAAGCAGCCGGTACCCGCGGAGACGCCGGAAGGCGTGGCGGGAGCGGAATCAGTGGAAGCAGGACCAGTCGCTCCTCGTCCGCCCTCGCCCGCTTTGCGACTGGCGGCCAAGCCCGTGCCCGTTCAACGGCGACCGGCCCGCCCCTCTGCTTGGGACCAACTGCCGGGCGAGTTGGGGATTGAAGTGCCGCCCCCCCCGCCACGAGTGGAATCGCTGCCCGCCGCGAGCGTGACCCCGCCTCGGGTACCGCTGGTTGCCTCGCCCCAGGTCTCGGAGCCGCCCAAGATCACTGAGCCGCTCGAGATCGCCCTGGACGCTGAAGTGCCGTTGCCAAGTTGGGATGATTTGGAGTCGTCGGCCACGCAGCCGGAATCGTTCGAGCCGCAAGAGGCCCTGGACATCATGGACGAGACGGCCGATGAGTTTGGCGAGTTTGGCGATGAGCCGAGCGACGAATCGGTTGCGCCGACCGAAGGAGCGGCCGAACTGTCCGCTGGCGAAGAAATTGCCAAGGACGAGCGGCGGCCGCGTCGCCGTCGTCGGCGCCGCGGGCGCGGTCGGGGACGCGAAGACACACCGTCGGGGGAAGGTCAAACCGCGGATGCAGGCAGCGAGGAGTCAACTGGCGAAGAACCGGCTGGCGACCAACCGGCCGACGACGAACCGGTCGGCGAGGAACTTGTGGTCTCCGAAAGTCTCGAAGTGGACATCGAGGGCGTGACACAGGAGCCTGCCGAAGAGAGCCGCAGTGACGAAGAACGATCAGAGCGGCGAGGACGTCGTCGCCGTCGTGGCCGTGGTCGTGGCCGGGACCGCGACCAGGTCCGGGACGAAGCGACGTCGGGCGAGGAGCTTGAGATCGAAGATGAAGACGCCGATTTTGATGGCGACGAGGCCGATGAGGCCGAAGAAGTAGTCGGCGCCGAAGCGGCGACGGAGCCCGGGGACGAGCCCGATTTTGACGATGTCGACGGGCACGACGACGAAGACGATGATGGCGGCGAATCGCCACGCATCGGCTTCCGCAACATTCCCACCTGGCAAGACGCCATCGGCGTGATGATCGCCAAGAATATGGAATCTCGATCGCGAAATCCGGGTGGGCCGCACGGTTCAGGGGGCCGTGGCGGGCGTGGCCGCGGTCGCCGGCCGGATCGCCGTTGATTTACGACCGTGGGACTCGCCAGTAGTTTATGTCTTCCGCTTCCATGGCAACGGTGGCGTCTGATCGACTCGTGCAACTGGTCGGACGCATCGAGGCCTTGCCGGACTTCATAGAGGTTGTGGAGAGTCTGCAAGCGGGGCATGCGGCAACGCTGGATGGAGTATGGGGGGCGTCGTGCGCGCTGGCGGCGGCCGCCTTGGCCAAAGCGGCCCCGGCGGTGCTCGTGGTGGTTTGTTCCCGATTGGATGAGGTCCAGGGCTTGATCGGGGAACTGGGCCTCTTTTCCACGCTGGAGCCGGCGCGGTTCCCCGTCCGCGAATCGCTCCTACTCGAGCGCGTGGTCCAGGACGAGGCCGTCGGCGATCGGGTCCGCACGCTCAAGACCCTCTTGGGGCCGCAGCCACCCAAGATCCTGGTGACCAGCATTCCCGCCCTCTTGCAGCCGGTCCCCAGCCGCGCGCGATTGGCCGAGCGAACCCGCACCCTGCGGAGCGGCGCGTCGCTTGCCGTGGAGGAGATTTCCCGTTGGCTCGTGCAGGGCGGCTTCCAGAACACGACGGCCGTAGAATTGCCCGGCGAGTTCTCGCATCGCGGTGGAATCATCGACATCTTCGCCCCCGACTGGTTCAACCCCGTGCGGATCGAGTTGTTTGGCGATGAGATCGAATCGATGCGCTGGTTCGAGGTGGAAACTCAGCGCAGCTTGGAACGCATCGACACGGTTGAAATCACCGCAGAGTTCGATGGAACGACAACATCATGTAGGCCGGAACAAGCCTGCGCGGTTCCGGCAGATACAGACTGCATGGCCCACCTGGCGGATTATCTGCCGCCGCAGAGCTGGTTCCTGCTGGTCGAACCGGGGGAACTGGAGAGCGAAGGCCGGCAGTACCTCGAACGCATGGAGCGGCCGCAAGGGTTTCACGACGTTGCCGACGTGGTCCGCCGGGCCGTGCAGTTCCCCTCGATCACCGCCTCGGCCATCGCCACCGGCTCGCTGGAAGCCACCTGCCGCTTGCCCATCGAGTCGGTCGAGCGTTTCAGCGGGCACATCGAGAAGGTCCGCGACGAGCTCGACGATGCCGGCCGCGGCCAGCAGGTCTTTCTGATCTGCCAGACCGAGGCCGAAGTCCGCCGGTTGGGAGAGGTCTTTGCGGGCACGCAACTCGCCCATGACGGCCGTTTGCACTTTGCCATCGGGGCCTTGCAAAACGGCTTCCGCCTGGTGCCGGACCGCATCGTGCTCTTGAGCAGTGGCGAACTTTTCCGCCGGGCCGACGTGCAGCGTCCCGCGGCCGTCCACCGGCGGCTGGGCCGGGCGATCGATAGTTTCCTGGACCTGCACGAAGGCGATCTCGTCGTACACCTCAGTCACGGCATTGCCCGCTACCGTGGCATGCGGCTGATGGAAAAGAACGGACAGGTCGAGGAACACCTCGAGTTGGAGTTTCACGGCAAGACCAAGCTTTATGTGCCCAGTTCGAAGATCGGCCTGGTGCAAAAGTACATCGGCGGCGCCAAGAGCCGGCCGATGCTCGCCAAGCTCGGCGGCCGGCTCTGGGACAAGCAGAAGCGTCGGGTCGAATCGGCCGTGACCGACATGGCCGCCGAGATGCTCGAGCTCCAGGCCGTTCGCGCCTCTCGGCCCGGTATCAGTTTCCGCGTTGATACCGAGTGGCAGCACGAATTCGACGCCTCCTTTCCTTTCAAGGAGACGCCCGACCAGTTGACCACGCTGGAAGCCATCCAGCGGGACATGCAGGCCCCGCGGCCGATGGACCGCTTGCTGTGCGGCGACGTCGGTTACGGCAAGACCGAAGTGGCCATGCGGGCGGCTTTCAAGGCGATCGATTCGGGCTACCAGGTGGCGGTGCTCGTGCCGACAACGGTCCTGGCCGAGCAGCACATGCGCACGTTCTCGGCGCGGATGGCCGAGTTTCCCTTCTCGATCGCCTCCCTGTCGCGGTTCGCTACGCGGCGGCAGCAGACCGAGATCATCGAGCGGCTGAAGGCCGGCGCCGTTGACATCCTCATCGGCACGCATCGCCTCGTGCAGCCGGACGTACAATTCCATAACCTGGGCCTGATCGTTATCGACGAGGAACAGCGGTTCGGCGTCGAGGTCAAGGAGCGCCTCAAGGCCATGCGACAGACCGTTGACGTGTTGACCATGACCGCCACACCGATCCCTCGCACGCTGCACATGGGCCTGATCGGCGTCCGCGACATTTCCAACCTGGAGACCCCACCCGAAGACCGCCTGGCCGTGGAGACCCGCGTCACGCGCTTCAATCCCGACCTGATCCGCGAGGCCGTGCTGCGGGAACTCAACCGGCAGGGGCAGATCTTCTTCGTCCACAATCGCGTGCAAGACATCGAGAAGCTCGGAAAGCGACTGGGTCAAATCGTGCCCGAGGCCCGCATCCGTATTGCCCACGGCCAGATGGCAGAGCACGAACTGGAACGGGTCATGCTCGACTTCGTTGCCCACCGCTTCGACGTCTTGCTGGCCACCACGATCATCGAGAGCGGCCTGGACATTCCCAACGCCAACACGATCTTCATCGACGATGCCGACCGCTACGGCCTAGCCGACCTGCACCAGCTTCGCGGCCGCGTGGGCCGCTACATCCACCGCGCCTATTGCTACCTGCTGCTCGACCCGAACAAGAACCTGACGTCGACCTCTGCGCGGCGGCTGAAGGCCATCGAGGAATTCAGCCAGATGGGCGCCGGCTTTGCCATCGCCATGCGCGACTTGGAGATCCGCGGCGCGGGCAATATCCTGGGCACGGAACAGAGCGGCCATATCGCCGTGGTGGGCTACGAGCTGTATTGCGCGCTCCTGCAACAGGCCGTACACCATCTCAAGCGGCAACCGCCCAAGGAGGCCATCGAGGTGGAGATCGATCTGCCGGGCGAAGGCCACATCCCGCGAAGTTACGTGCCCGACATGCGGCTGAAGATCGATCTTTACCGCCGACTGGCCCGCATTTCCAGTAGCGACGAGCTGCGCGACCTGCGCAGCGAACTCCGCGATCGCTTCGGGCCGCCGCCACCGTTGGTCGAATACCTCCTCTGGCTGGCCGAACTGCGGATTGTCGCTCATCGCTGGCGGATTGAATCGATCCACGTGGAGCCGCCCTACGTGGTCTTCCGTTACCGCTCGGCACGGCTGATCCGCGAACTGGCCGATCAAAGTGGGGGAAGACTGCGGATTGTCGACACTCAAAGCGCCTATCTTCCGCTAGAAGGCGACAGAGAATCGCCCGAATCGATCCGCCGGCAGGTCAAATCGCTGTTGCAATAAAAACAGGCGAATGCCTATAATCCGCCCCCGACGCCTAGGCTCGCGCACGGGCCTGACTATCCTGCCACCCAACCGGGGCGATTCTCGTGCAAAATCGGCTTGTCAAGACCACCGCAGTAGGGCTGATCGCGGCCCTCGTGGCCATAAACTCGGTGAGCTTACCGGCTCAAGACCCGTTTCCACAAATCCCGCCCAACGGGCCGATACCCAACGGCCAAGGTCCCGATGGATACAATCCGGGTCCCGGCAGATACATGCCCACGCCCGTGCAAACCCAGCCGCTAGCGCCGAGCCGGCCCAACACTTGGCCCGTATCGCAGGCGGATGCGAATCCGGGCAATCCACCCATCGTTTCCGCCATGCCCGCTGCTCCGCCCTATGGACCGTACCAAACCGCTCCGCCCTATGGACCTTTGCAAGCGGGTCCGCCACGCTCCCCCGGCGGCCCGCTGGCCGGCATGTCCATCGATCCCGGGCGGCTCTGTGCCGGGGCGCAAATCCTCGGTCGTGTAGGCAACGACGTCGTGCTCACCAGCGACGTGCTTGTGGCAATCGAAGATTTGATTAGCGGCGCAAAAGGCAAGATGCCGCCCGAAAAGTATGCCGAGCAGCGGGCCGCGGTGGTCAAGGAAGTGACCGCCGGCATCGAGGCCTTCAACGCGCACTACCGCGACCCCGATCCAGCCAAGGCGATGTCGTTCTCGCAACGCGGACTCATCATGCAACTCTTGCGGAAGCAGATGGACACCAAGATGCTCTACCAGGACTTCCGCGCCAACATGCCGAAAGACAATAAAGAGGCTCTTCAGCAGATTGAAGAGACTGTCCGCAAACACTTCGACGAGTACCAGCTCAAGACCCTCTTGAAGCGGGAGAACGTGGATTCGCTCTCCGATTTGGAGAACGCCCTGCAAGCCAAGGGCAGTTCCCTGGATCGCGAAAAGAAGATTTTCAAAGAGCAGGTCATCGCCTCGCAATGGTTGCAAGAGAAGGTGAAACCGGAGAAGGACAAGGCGGAAGAAGAGGTCACCCATGAAGAGATGCTGGCCTGGTACAACGCGCACTTGAAGGAATTCGAGCAGCCCGCCAAAGCCCGCTGGGAGGAGTTGATGATCTCCTTCGCGCGGCACCGGAACCACGACGAGGCCTATGCGGCGATGGCCGCCCTGGGGAATCGCGTGCTGGCCGGGGCGACGTTGGCCGACGTGGCCAAGTCCAGTTCCGATGGTCTCACGGCCAAGCAGGGCGGGCAATGGGATTGGACCCATAAAGGCAGTCTGGCCTCGGACACTATCGATGCAGCGATCTTCAGCCAGCCCGTGGGACAACTCAGCCCCAAGATCCTGGAGTCGGAAAACGGCTACCACATTATCAGGGTTGTGGAGCGGCGGGAGATGACGCGGACCAGCTTCCTCGACGCCCAGAAGGAGATCAAGGAGAAGATCAAAAAGGAGCGGCTCGACCGGAAAGTGAAGGACTTCATGGAGGAGGTCCGCAAGAAATATCCCGTCTGGACCGTCTTCGACAATCTCCTCAAAGAGGCGAAAAAACTGGACGACGACCAGTATCGATAAACAACTCTTCCAGTGAGCTGTAGGGTGGGACCCGGGCACCATGCTGCGCATGGTGCCCGGGTCCCATTACAATCTTACTTCACCGTAAATCGGTAGCTTCCTGACTGCACCTCGAACGCCGCCTCGCCGCCCTCTGCCTTAAGCAGCTTCACGCCTTCGCTCTCGGCCGCGGGCTTGCCCGACTCCTGTACGGCTGCGGGATTGGCGGCGGGCACGTAAACCGTAGCCGTCGTGTTGGCCGGCACCGTGACGTCCAGCGTAAACAGTCCGTCTTTCACCGACCACGAGCTGCTGATGAGACCGCGGATGGAGCGCAGGCTCCCGCTGGCCGAAGTCAGCCCGCCGCCCACGCGCGGATGAATGACGATGTGCCGGAAGCCGGGCTTCTCCGCATCCAGGCCGATGCCCGCCACCGAGTCGTACAGCCACTGGCCGCACGAACCCAGCGAGTAATGGTTGAACGAATTCATGCCCGGGTCCTGGAACCCGCGCTCCGGCGTCCAACCGTCCCAGCGCTCCCAGATCGTCGTGGCCCCGTGCTTCACCGAGAAGAGCCACGAGGGGAACGTGTCTTGCATCAAGAGGTGGTAGGCCGTATCCAGCTTGCCGGCCCCCGTGAGCACGGGCAACAAGTAGCTCACGCCCACGAAACCCGTCGATAGGTGCCAACCCTTGGCCTTGATGTCGTCCTGCAGATACTGCGCCGCCTTCGATCGCAGTTCCTCGGGTAGGAGGTCGAACTTCAGGGCCATGGCGTAGCAGCATTGGGTATTGCCGACAATGCGGCCGTCAGGCTTCACGTAACGCTTATTGAACGCCGCCTTGATCTCGCGGAAGAGGTTCTCGTACTTGGCCGCCAGGGCCTCATTGCCGACGGCCTTGTAGGACTTGGCCACGAGGTCCGTCGAGTAGGCGAAATAGGCCGTGCCGATCAAGTCCTTGGGCGTGTCGGAGCCGATCGCCAGCCAGTCGCCGTAGTCGTTGCCGCGGTCCTTGTCGCGAATCAGGCCGGTGCTATGCTTGCGGCACCACTCGACCCAGGCGGTCATGGCGGGCAGATGCCGCTCCAGGATCCGCGTATCGCCATAGACCTGGTAGATGGTCCAGGGGCAGATGACGCCGGCGTCGGCCCAGGCGGGCACGCTGCCGCAGCCCATCGTGTTGGGATTCACGTCGCTGAAGGCCCCGTCCGGGGTCTGGCCGTCGTCGACGTCCACCAACCACTTGGTGAAGAAGGCCGCCACGTCGGCGTTCATAGCCGCCGTGCGGACAAAGACCTGGGCATCGCCCATCCAGCCCAACCGCTCGTCGCGCTGCGGGCAGTCCGTGGGAATGCTGAGATAGTTTCCGCGCTGCCCCCAGCAGATGTTCGAGTAGAGCTGGTTGATGCGGTGATCGGAGCAGGCGAACTCGCCCGTCCGCGGTGTATCGGACCCCAGCACGATGCCCGTCACGGCGTCCGCCCCGGGCTTGCCGGGCAGGCCGGTGAGTTCCACATAGCGGAAACCGTGGAATGCAAACGTCGGTTGCCAGACCTCAACGTCGCTGTCCTTGGTGACGTAATCGCTGCTGCCCTTGCAGACGTAGGTATCCACCGACGGGGCGCCGCGGAGGTTCGTGGTATACAACGTGCCGTCCTTGTTGAGCATTTCGGCGTGCCGCAGGGTCAGTTTCGTACCTGCCGGGGCCGCGACCTTCAGCCGCACCACGCCCACCATGTTCTGCCCCAGGTCGAAGGTCCACTTGCCCGGCTTGGGCTGAGTAACCGACTTGGGCTTGAGCTCGCCCGTCTGCCGCACGGGCTGCATGACCTGGCCTTCCAGCAGCCGGGCCGGTTCTTTGCGAACGGTCGCCGCGGGCCAGGAATGAGCGTCCAGGCCCGGCGCATCCCAGCCGGATACTTCTTTCGTCGCGTCGTAAGACTCGCCCAGCATGAAGTCGGAGGACAGGATGGGGCTGGCGTGGACTCGCCAGGCGGCATCGCTCACGATCCGCTCGACAGTACCGTCGGAGTAGGTCACTTCAAGCTGCGCCAGCAGGGCCGGGGCGCTGCCGAAGAACTGGAAGCCGCCGTTGCCGATATGCCCGCAGTACCAGCCGTCGCCCAGTAGGGCGGCTACCGCGTTGTCGCCCTGCTTGAGCAGAGAGGCCACGTCGTAGACGTCGTAGCGCACCCGCTTGCGGTAGTCGGTCCAGTCCGGCGCCAAGACGTGGTCGCCCACGCGCTGGCCGTTGATGTGCATCTCATAAAGGCCCAACGCGGTGGTGTAAAGGCGGGCCGAGGCGACCGGCTTGTCGGCCAAGGTGAACGACTTGCGGAGGATGGGCACCGGCCCGGCTGCCGGGGCGCCCGCCGCCTTGCCCCACACGTTCTGGCCAAAGTCGGCGATCTCGAAGGAGTCCTGCCAGGCGGAATCGTTGAAACTCACCGTGTTCCAGCCCTCGTCCGCCTTGTTCGAGGTCTTCCAATGCCGGTCGCTGACGAGTATGCTCCAGTGACTTGCGTAGTGGATCGCGATCTTCGCGCAGAGTCCGGCCATGAATTCGATGTTTGTCCCCTTTACGGCGACGACGTTCTCGCCGGCGTGCAAGTGGGGCAGGAGGTCGTAATGCTGCGGCCGCTTCCAGCCGTCCTTTTCGGCAAACTGGCCGATTTGCTTGCCATTGACGAAAACCGTGAACTTGTCGTCGACAGTGAGAGTCAACTTCGCCGCCTCGGGTTTCTCGCCGACGGGCACACGGATAGGGCAGCGGAAGAAGCGGTCGCCGGCCGGCGCTACTTTGGTCAGATCGGTGCCGGGTTCCGGACACCAGATCCACTTGGCGTTCACGAGGGAAACGCCCGCGGGGTCATCGGCCGCAAGGTTGGCTTCGATCCATTGGGCGGACCAATCGGCGGGCTTCAGCAGGCCCATTTCCCAGCGGGCCGGCTTGCTCCATGCGCTGGGCTTGCTGTCGCGGTCCCAGGCCCGGACCTTCCAGCAGCAGACCTGCCGCGAGGCCAGCGGCTTGCCGGCGTAAACGATGTGGGCCGTCTCGTCGGAAGCGACCTTGCCGCTGTCCCACAGGTCGCCCCGATCGTCTTCCAGTGCCCCGGCCGAGGAGGCCACCAGCACCTGGTAGGCGGTTTGGCGCTGTCCGCGCTCCCGCGACTGGATGATCCAGGTCAAGCGCGGTTGGGCGGAATCGATCCCCAGGGGGTCTTTCAGGTACTCGCAGCGCAGCTCGTCGAGCTGGATGGCCTGGCCGAACGCGAAACTGGAACCGACGAGAACCGCAAAAAGTGCAAGAGTTGCGTGCCGCATGATCTTATCCTCCGAAGCCAAAAAAACATGAAATGCTGTGACTGCCATGATAATTCCGAAACGGACGAGTTACAACTCCCCGGTAGCGGGCGGGTGATCGATCATCATCTAACTCGCGAGAGTACTTCACGTGTTTATCTTGGTCACAAAAAGTCCTCGTTTTGTCTTTTAATCGCTGTTTCATACCGCCGGAAGAGGTTGGGTCGCTTACCAGAGGTAGGTGCGAGCCACCGAAAAACGCCGAGAAACCACCGCTTGACACTCCAATGATAGTTTTTGGCTCAGCCAAAGGCCGTAGCCAATTCGTGACCATTTTGTGCCACTTTGTGCCATTTTGTGTCATTTCTGTGCCACTTTCTCCCATTCTGTACCATATGTGGTCATGTGTACAGTATATAGGAGTAGGGCACATGGCGCTTTCTTGCAGATACTTGAGTGCAGAGTCAGAAAAATAATTGTCGTCACGGTAAGTGCGACCCTGCGCGACCGTTGCCGAAGACAAGCCCCTTGGGCAGGTTCCGCGCAGCCGCCAGCGCGGACGCCGACTTGGGAAGATCGGCGCCGCGCGTAATATATGGCCCCCGGTTCGCAACGCCGAGGGCTGGTTAAATTGTCAAAGAACAAATGCGCGCGCAGAGTATTCAGGGGTGGCCGAGTCTTCTTCAGCGCGCTTTATACCCACATAATACGCGGCGAATCTCCGCCCCATTGCGCGCGGGACGCGAACTTGCGTCGCAAGCCCAATCGCTCGTTGCGTTTGCGGCTTTTAGCCTGGAGCATAACTGGGTCCGGAGGCGAAACACGCGTCTCGCCGCCGGGCCAGCGTGTTTCTTGAGGGGCTCTCAAGCGATCCAGTTCCGCACTCCCGTAACTTCGGCAATCCGGATTTCCGGCCGCGGTTGGGCCGGAAGAAGCTGAAAGCTGACGGGAAGGACCGCGCTGGCGATTACGTCGTTCCGTTGGTCGCTCGAACGGCCCGCCAGGACCAGTTCGTTGCCGCCCAGGCGATAAAGCTCCAGCGACCAGGGATAGCGGTCGACGACGAGCAACTCGCGGACTCCCAATTCTGCATAAAACGCCAGCTTGTCACGGCTCTTGTCGCCTGGGCTGATGATCTCAACCAAGAAATCGGCCGGGCCGCATATATGCGATTCAAACACTTGGGCGGTGTTTTGCCTGCCAGAAACACCGCTACGTCCGGACAGCGGTAGTTGTATTTCCAGTCGTCGATGCGATCACTGAGATTCAAGCCCGGATAAACCTTGCCGCCGGCTGGTGGGCGAACCACTGCGGATAGCGCGACCGTCAGTTGCCCCATCAGTTCTTGATGCTCGACATTCGGGTCTGGCATGATGATGTAGATTCCGTTCCAAACTTCATCTTTGCGATCCCATCCACGCGCGCGGCGCTCCGCGAGAAGGCGTTCTTCGACTCCCGGATCGGCAATTAGAGCAGCCATGGCACATTTCTCCTTGCAATTATTATGAATCCGCTCGGCCCGCGCGGCAAGCCCGTTTTCCGCCTCCGCCCGCTTTCCGCCGTCGCCAACCGAACGCTAAACGCCGATCGGAGTCAAGAACGCGCTGCATGATCGTCCAAACTTCACCGGTTCGATGGTCGTTATACATGCCGTAATGGCGGGGGAATCGAAACAGGGGGTGGTGAGCCGAGGAGCCGAGGGGACAGGTCCGGTAGGCGGAGGCCCAAAAGGCGGACGGACGGCGGTCCTGGCAGCGCGTGAATCGGGGCGGCCGACGGCCGAGATGGGCCAGGGTGTCGCTCGGGAGTTGTGAGCGGCCGATAGCTGGGCCAGCATGCCGAGCTTGGTCAGTCGCCACACTGGCGGCCCTGCCCGCTCCCGGCTTATAATGGAGGCGAGAGTTCCGCCCGACGAGATCGTCAGTTCTGTCGGTGAAAGACTGATAGTGCTGCCTTTTCCTTAACGACATGGCTTCGCTCATGTCCGAATAGCCAGCTTTACGACGATGGAAGTTCCCTTGCCGGGCTTGCTCTTGATGTTGCAATTTCCTCCCAGCAACCGGGCACGCTCACGAATGCCCTCTAACCCAAAGCGATCTTCCTGGACAGTCTTCGGGTCGAAGCCGACGCCCCAGTCCCGGATCTCGATCCGCAGGCGGTCGTCCCGCTGCTTCAAGCTAACGAGGATTTTGTCGCTCTTGCTGTAATTGCGGGCGTTGGTCAACCCTTCCTGAACGATGCGGTAAATGACGTTTTCGACAATGGGGTCCAAGCGGTGGAAAGCGATCTTGCTATGGAGTTCCACTTTCGGTCCCTGGTCGAAGATCGGATCGTGGACGAGATGGGCGATGGCGGCCACGACCCCCGACTCATCCAGGATGGGCGGCCTTACGCCGCTAATAAGTCGTCGGGTCTCGGCGTGGCCCCGACGCAGGAGCGATAAACCGCCGTCATAGGCCTTCTGCGCTTCAACGGGATTGCCGGATTTGAGGGAATCGTAGACCTGGAATTGCATGATCGCCCCGGCCAATTCCTGGGCCAGACCGTCGTGAATATCATAGGCGATCAGTTGCCGTTCATGGTCGCTGGCCTGGAGCATGTGCTCCAGGGAGCGGCGTTCGCGTTTCAGGGCCTCCTGAGCTTCCCGCCGTTCCGTAGTATCATGGAAGAAACACATCAGGCAGGGGCGGTTGTTGTGCGTTATGCGACTCGTGCCGATGTCGGCGTAGAATATACTGCCGTCCTTCCGCACGTGAGGCATGTCGGTTTCCCGAGAAGCCCGTCCCTCAACGTGCGCCCGCATGCTTTCAACGATTTGGGGCAACGCTTCGGGTGGATGGACTTGCGCCTGCGTTAGCTGCAACGCCTCTTCTTCGGAGTATCCCAGCATGCGGCACAATGCGGGGTTGACTCGGACCGCTTTCAATGTCCCCAGGTCGAGGATGTTCAGTCCGTCGACCATACCCTCGTAAATGGCCCGCAGTTCGTCGTAACTTTGCCGCAGGGCCTCCTCGGCTCGTTTTCGGTCATCGATGTCCTCCACAACGCCGAGAGCGAAAGCGAACTTACCGTCCGGGCTTTGGATTGCAGCGGTCGTTGCCTGAGCCCAAAAGGGTTGTCCGCCCTTTCGAAGATAACGTTTCTCTAGCGTGAAACTGGGAATCTCCCCATCAAGGAGTCTCCTGACCAAGGGACTGCTGAGTTCCCGGTCTTCGGGATGGGCAAGGTCACGGACATGCCGCCCAACCAGTTCCTCCTGGCTATAGCCGCTGATGCGGCAGAGGGCACGATTGACCTTGGTGATAAGGCCGTCGCCCACGCAGATCACCATTCCCACAGGGGCCTCCTCGAACGTGACCCGGAATCGCTCCTCGCTCGTCCGCAGGGCCTCCTCTGCCCGTTTGCGTTCGGTGATGTCCGTGACTACCACGGCGAGACGCAACGGATTTCCTCGCTCATCTCGAATCACAAAGGCATTGTGCCAAGTCAGAATCGACTTCCCCTGACGTGAAAGCATCGGTAATTCGCCCTGCCAATAACCTTCTCGCAGCAAGGCAGGCTCGATCTCGTGTTTCCCCCTGCGATTCGATTCCTCCCCATAGCAGATGGACAAGTGCTCGCCAATCCAGACTTCCTGCCTCTCCTCGCCCAGCATCCGACACAAGGATGGATTGAGGTAGATCAGGTGGCCGTCGAGATCGGCCATGCTGAATCCCTGGGTTGAGGTGTCGGCAAACTTGCGGAAAATGTCGAGGTTCTCGTTGGCCTTTGCCAGTTCGGCGGTACGTTCCTCGACACGTCGTTCCAGTTCGTCGTGGGCCTTCTGTAATGCCTCTTCAGCCCGTTTCGGTTCGGTAATGTCGGAGACAAAGCACACGAAGCCGATGACTTGTCCCTGTTCGTCCCGCTTATAGTTCCAATCGACACGGGCATCGAACACCTCGCCGTTCTTTCTGACGTTCTTGGCACAGAACGGTGTCGGAGGAGGCTGCTCCGAGACGAGACGCTCAAGGTACGACGGAAGAGCAGCCTTCGCCGGCCCAGGTTCAATACGGTCCCAACAGTAGGTGCCCACCAACTCATCCGCCGTGTATCCGGTGATCGCTTCCTGCGATATATTGACGAAGGTGATTCTTCCCGTAGTATCAATCTCGTGAATACCCAGTGGTGCCACCCGAAGAAGGGCGGCTGCCGATTGATTCTCCTGTAAAGCCTGTCCTAATCCGGCAACTCGCTCGCGCAGGTCTTCGTTTTCTGCGATAAGCTGTTCCCTGGTCTTGACTTCATCCTGCATAGTCGATCTTCCAATCGCTGGTCCGTTTGGCAACTCCAGAGCGCAAATTGTACAATAATTTGCGCACGTTTGGGAGGTTCACCAGTCCTCGCGGAGCCGATTGCGCTGTTCGCACACGCTTGCGGCGCAAGGGTGTGCAATTGGGTTCCAAACAGCGCTCCCTGCAAGACAGCGATCTTTCTCCGCAATTCGGCAACGAGGCGGTGATTGATTCGGATTTTCAGACCACGAGCGGGCTCTTGCGGGAATTTTCTGCAATGTACGCCGGTTACTCCGCATTGCCGGTCGAGGTCTGCCGCGTTAGCGGCGCCATGTGAATAGCCGCGGGTGGAGCGCAGCGCAACCCGCGGTTATGATATGCCAATGCGATCTCAGCCGCGTTAGCGGCGACAAATTCCCTGTTCGATGAATATCGGCGATTGCTCCGCGAAAGCAGCGTTCCGTACGGCGAGCCATACCTCGCGCGAACCCTGTCGTGCCACACCCGACCAAATGAATCTGACTCCGCGAGTTGCGCTGCGCTCCACCCGCGGCTATTCACAGGTGACCACTACGCGGTCGCAAGCCTGGCCTTGCCGCCCGTACTTCAACTCCCGCGTTGTACGGCGACTATCGGCGAATTGCCGGCTAATAGGAAACGGGGCTTGCTCCGGCGACGGCCGCCGTCCAGGCGAGTACCGCATCGTTGGGGCCCTGATGCGTCATCAAGAATTAGTAGGAGCCCCGGGCACGGTTTGGGCCGCAACGCCGGCTGCCATGCCGAATGCCAGCGCCACCAGCGCCGCGATGGACGACACAGAAGTTCGGAACATGAGATGACTCCTTGCTTGCGGGGATTAGCGGTCTGCCGACATGCGAGTATTGTAATCCTCCGGGAAGTTGCCGCAAGGCATCGGTTGGCAGGATGCTGGACAATCGCCGTTCCGTGAAGTATTCTGACGCTACGCGATCGGAAGATCGCCGCACGACCGCAGTACCCTGCAATCCGAGATTCTCGTTAACCGTGAGAGTGACTCCATGACAAATTCAGCACAAGGAGCAACGGCGATGCCGCTTAAGACTCTTGTTTCCATCCTCTGCCTCAACACGGCCTTACTGATATTGTGTGCGACGGCGCCTGCCGGCGACAACGCTTCCCCACCGCGGGCGGCCGGTTTGCAGGTCTCCAAAGAGGTCTTCGGCGCGATGCCGGACGGGACCGCCGTCGAGCGGTACACGTTCAGCAACAGTCACGGCCTGCGGGTGAAGCTCACGCCGCGGGGGGCTGCGATCACCGCGGTCGAGGTTCCCGATCGTGCGGGCAGATTGACCAACGTGACCCTTGGACCCGACGATTTTCCGCGCTACCTGGCCGGCGACCACCCGCTGGGCGCGTTGATTGGCCGCTATGCCAACCGCATTGCCAAGGGCCGCTTCAGCATCGACGGTGTCGAGTATCGCCTGGCGTGCAATAACGGCGTAAACCACATTCACGGCGGCAAGGTCGGCTTCGATCGCGTCCTTTGGAAGGCTGCGCCGATCCGCGGCCCGGGCTGGGTGGGCGTAGAACTGGCGTACCTTAGCCGCGACGGCGAGGAAGGCTACCCGGGCAATCTGGCCGTAACCGTCAAGTACACTCTCAGCGAGAACAACGAGCTCCGCATGGCCTACGAAGCCACCACGGATCAGCCGACCCATGTGAACCTCACCAACCACACCTATTGGAACCTTGCCGGCCAGGCGGCGGGTAACGTGCTGGGCCACGAAGTAACGATCCATGCCGATCGCTACCTGCCCGTCGACAGCGACCTGATCCCGTTGGGCGAGCCGAAAGCGGTGCGAGGCACGTCGCTGGACTTCACTCGGCCGACGGTGATCGGCGCGCGGACCGGCCCGCTGCACGGTATCTGGGACCACTGCTACGTGCTGAAGAAGGGGCCGGGAGAAGGGCCCGCGCTGGCTGCGCGAGTTGCGGAACCGACCAGTGGACGCGTGATGGAGGTCTACACCACGCAGCCCGGTGTGCAGTTCTACACGGGGAATCCACGGGCCTTGTGCCTGGAAACGCAGCATTATCCCGACGCGCCCAACAAGCCGAGTTACCCCTCCACGTTGCTGCGGCCCGGCCAGAAATACGCGCAAGTAACCGTCTACAAATTCAGCGTGCAGGGACCATGAAACGACAAAAGGCTCACTGAACCGGAACGTTCGAAAAAAAGTCAAATTGTAGACGCCACCGCTGGGCCTGTCCCGGCGGAACGGTGTTTGACCACTACAAGCGACGGCAATCTAGTGCAGTGTTTCCGAATTGCCGTATCTGTTGGAGTTCCGGCTTTAGCCGGGAAATGCCGCCTAAAGGCGGAACTCCAGCGCAAACCATAAGTACCAATCTGCGTGAGACACGGCGCGGGCACACTGCAGGGCCGCATGTAGTGGTCAAACACCGCTCCACTGCCACAGGGGCAGTGGGGGCGTTTACAGTTTGAGTAGAAAGGTCTCAGATAATGCTCAGAGTTGCAGTCGTCTTCGCGTCGCTCATGTCCGCCGCCCTCACGTCCGCGGGCGAGGATGTGAAGTTTGTGCAGACGGACGAGTTCAACGGCCCTTTTCCGAGCTGGCGGGACGTCAAACGGGACTACGGCGCGAAAGGCGACGGGGTGGCGGACGACAGCGATGCCATCAACAAGGCCCTGGCGGAACTGAGGAAGGCTGGACGCGAGTTCTCCGTGCTCTACTTCCCGGCAGGCGTCTACAGGGTCGCCAAGACGCTGACGACGTCGCCTTGCAAGACGCATCACGAGGGGAGCGGGATCGCGGTGGTCGGAGAGGACCCGGCGACGACAGTCATCAAATGGGACGGTGAGGACAAAGGGATCGTCTTCAGCTACACCGCCTGGTATTCGAGAATATCGCGGCTAACCATCGACGGGTCTGGGCGGGCCTCCATCGCCCTGCTCTTCAACGGCGAGAAGTTCTCCACCTACAATGAGACTTCGGACATGGTCTTCAAAGACTCCGCCACCGCCTTGCAATTTGGCGGCCAAGGCGGCGACTGTGGGCAGGCGGAGAACATGGTCCTGCGCTGCCGCTTCCTGAATTGCGGGACGGGGCTGCAAACCGCGAATTTCAACAGCCTAGACATCTGGGTATGGGACAGTCTCTTCGCGGATTGCGGAGAGGCCCTCCGCAACGTGGCCGGCGACTTCCGCGCGTACTCCTGCGTCTTCCTGCGGTCGAAGAAATGGGACGTGACCACGCAGAACCTCAGCAGTTTCAGCTTCATCGACAACGTGTCGATAGGCTCGGCCATGTTCCTCGACTTCAGCGGGGCGCCCGGCGGAGTTTTCAGCCGCGCTCCGGTCAGCATCTGCGGCAACCGTATCTTCAACTGCACGGGCGGCAAAGGCGCGATCCGACTGGGAGCCGGCCCCTCGCTACTCTGGGGCAACACCATCCGGAACAGGGCGGACGACCCCGGTCCGGCCGTGTTCCTGGGCGGCGACCAGGGCTTCTTCGGCAACACCTATAGCGCCGCGAAGCCGGTGGCCGCGCTGCCTTACCAGGCCCGTGATGGACATCCCTACCGCCCGCGAACGCTCGCCGGCGGCGAGTCGGTCATGCAGCGCGGGAGCATCGCCGATCCCAAGCCACTCCTGCCGGGCGCCCCGGCGCACGTCGCCAGAAAGGTCTTCGAAGTCGAAGCTAGTGCGGACGCCGCGAAGATCCAGGCCTCGATCGATTCGGCGGCGGCCTTGCCGGGGCAAAGGCCGGTTGTCCACCTGCCCAGAGGCAGATACAAGATCGAAAAGACCCTGGTCATACCGGCCGGAACGGACCTCCAGATCATCGGCGACGGCGCCAACGAGGACGCTACCGCGCTCGTGTGGACCGGCGCAAAGGGAGAATTCGTGATCCGCGTCGAAGGCCCGGGAGAGGCTTCCCTCAGGGATCTGTTCCTCAGCAACAACACCGGCAACGGCATCGTGTTCGAGCATTGCGACCGCGATGGTGGATGCTTCTATGCGGACCGGCTCAACTCCGGGGCGAAATCCGGCGCGGCGGTATGGGTCGATTGCATGCACAAGTCCTCCGTGCAGTTCCGCTGCCTGGCCTGGGACCAAGGGAGCCTGCGCGTCAAGGGAGGGAAAGCAAGGACCGGCTCCGCTGCCCTCCAAGGGCTTGTTTCCGTCTTCGGCGGGACCTCGGGAGAGTCGAAGGAAAAGGTGTTCGACATCTCGGCCGGGGCTACTGCGATCCTGAGCGGCGTCTATTATGATGCGGGCGGGGTTATCCCGATCGTCTCCATGCACGGCGACACGAACCTGTTCTACGATTCCGGCATCTGCGCCGCAGGCTCCTCCCCGGATTTCCCCATGTTCAAGTTCCAGGACTTCTCCGGCCGCGCCCTTATGACGGTGGCCAGCATGGTCGAATGCGCCGGCGCGGACACCGGCCCGCGACTCGCGCTCGAGGGAGACTGTTCCAAAGGTTCGGTCCTGTTATTCGGCACGTGCTTCCAGGCCAAGAGCCGGCATGAAATCAAGGACATGTTCAGCAACGCTTCAAGCCCAAAATGCAAAAGCGCGGGCGCCTATCTTTCGACGTTCGAGGCACCCTCCTTGCGAAGTCAGACCCTGCGTCCGGCGGACACCGCGACCGGCGAAAGTGCCGCCGCGCAGGCGGAGTCGGCCATCATGCGCGGCCTCGACTTCTTCGCCGCAGGCGCCAGGCCGCGAACGCCAGGGGTCGGCGGCAACCAGCGGGTGCGGCTCCAGAGCGTAAATGTGAAGGTCAATGGCGAGACGGGCGTGCTCATCCGGGGCGCCGAGTGAACTTGAACGACCCTAAACTTCCCATCCTTGGCGATACTTGCGGAATCTCAACTGGTTGGCCTCGGGCGAATTGCTGAATTCCATCTTGGCCGCGTCCCAGCGCAGTTTCTTGCTTACGCGCAGGGCGATGGTGCCCAGCAGGATGGTTTCGGCAAAAGGAAAGGCATTTTCGAAACATGCGGCCGATGGCCCTTCGCCGCGGCAGGCGCGGACGAACTGATCCAACTCGCTGATGGGCCGCGGCAAGCTGGCCGGTGGCGGCTGGAAATCCCGCATACGGGCCTTGGGAATCAGTCGCGGCTTATCCCCAAAGAAGCCGGCGAGGATCTTGCCCCGTTGGCCGACCAGCAGCAAGCCCTCCTCGGGCATCGCCTCGCCATCGGCCTCGAGTTCCGCCGGCATGGGCGGACGCAGGCCGCCGTCGTACCAGTGCAGGGCCACGGGCGGAAGCTCGCCCCGCGCGGGAAACTCCCAGTGAATCATCGAGGCCCGCGGGTACGACACGCGATTGATCTGCTTGCGCCAGGTGAAGTCTTCGATCTTCCAGAACTGGCTGCGGCTGGCCTCCACGCTCACAGGCGAGCCGAGCTTCAGCATCTGGAAGATCTGGAAGAAGCTGTAGTGCCCCATGTCGCCCAGCGCGCCGCTGCCGAAGTCGTACCAGCCGCGGAACACGGCATGCGTGTAGGCGGGATGGTAGGGCCGGTCCAACGCCGGGCCTAGCCAGAGGTCCCAATCGAGACCCGCCGGGACCGCCGGCTTGTCGGCGGGCAGCTCCGTCATGCCCTGCGGCCAGAAGGGACGCGTCGACCAGTTGTGTACTTCCCGCACCGGGCCGATCACGCCGCTGGCGAGCCACTCGCAGAGCGTCGCCGTCGAGGGAACGTCGGCCATGCAGAAGAGTTGCGTGGCCAACCCCGTTTGCCGGGCCGTGTCGCGGGCGATGCGGACCTCGTCGAACACGTTGGCGATCGGCTTGTGCGTGATGACGTGCTTCCCCTGCCGCATGGCCCGGATGCCGATCAGTCCGTGCAGGTGGTCGGGCGTCATGATGTAGACGGCGTCGAGGCCCTTCTGCTTGTCGAGCATCTCGCGGAAGTCGGCATAGGCTTGGCACGTGCCGGCCTGGCCCTGCGCGGCATAATGCCGGTTGACCAGTTCGAGACCCACTTCGCGGCCGCAGAGGCCGCCGCGGGCCCCGGCGGCCCAGTTCGTATCGCCGAGGAACTTGCGGATCTTGTCGTTCAGTTCGTTTGGACCATATTGCGGATAGTCGTCGCTCTTGCGATTAGGATCGCACACGGCTACGACCTTGATCGCCGTGTGCTCCAGGGCCGGCATGAGTTGCCGCAAGCCTTGCGTGCCGCAGCCGACGTAGCCGATCTGGACCTTCTCGCTGGGCGCGACGTGCTTCGGCCCGCCCAAGGCGCTGCGGGGGATGATGGCCGCTGCGCCGACGGCCGCCGCCGCGCCGAGAAACTCGCGGCGGGGAAGAGTATTCTTGCTGCTCATAATTCGACCTCGCTTGTTGTTACGATAGCTTGCCCAGACGGCGCAAATCCGCCAGGGCCTTGCGTGGAATCTCCATGCCGAAACCGTTGTCGCCGCCCATCTCGACGATGTACCACTGGGTCTTGCAACTGGTCTCGCAGAGTTCGAAGACCTGCTCGTAGAACTTGCTGCCGAACGTCTTGTCTTCATGCTCCTTGATGTGGATCGAGAGCGTGCGGCCGGGGAACTTTCGCAACACGGCCAACGGATCACCGTGGCCGGCAAGGCAATTGCCCACGTCCAACTGCATGATGACCTGCGGATCGGTGCGGCTGAAGAGCAGGTCCCAGGGTGTGCGATCGCCGATCTTCTTGAAGTCGAAGGGATGGCTATGGTAGCCCACTCGCATCTTCTCCGCCTGGAGTTTCTTGCCCGTCTCGTTCAACATCGCAGCGAACCCGCGGATGGCGTCTTCCGAGCCCATGCGGTCCTCAGCAGCGGCGATGACCAGGAGGCGATTGCCGAGGATGCGGTTGTTCTCGATGGTCGTGGCGAGTTGCGCCGGTTCCAAGGCCTTGAGTTGGTGGTGCATGCCGCAGCACTTGAGGCCATTGTCGTCCAGCAGCTTGCGGAGTTGCTCGGCGCTATAGTCCTGGAACACCTTGGGCGTGCCCCCGTAGCCCCAGAACTCGACGGCCTTGTAGCCCAGCTTGCCCACCGCCTTAAGCGTGCCGGGCACATCGCGCTCGAAATCGCCGCGCACCGAGTAAAGTTGCAGGGCAATTGGGATCTTTTTCTTCGCTGCGGTCACTTCGGCGGCCATCGCCGGGCAAAGGGCGCAACCGGCGGCCAGCCCTAGGCTTGCCTGGATAAACTGTCGTCGGGAAGTATTCATGGTTTTCTCCATTAGGGTCAAGATTCGTGGGGTCTTGCTATCGCCAACTCACACTCAACATACTCAGTCTGGTCATGGAAGTCCAGCAAATGCATCTTGCTCATCCGGCGATTCCGGTAACCGCATGACCAGCACGGCAGCCGGCAGAAAGAGCAGACCGGCGTACAGTATCGCCAGCCGATAGTCGCCCACCTTGGAAAACAGCCCGAAGAACACCGTGGCGGCGGCGGCAGCGACCCGTCCGATATTGTAGCAGAATCCCGTGCCCGTGGTCCTGAGGAGCGTGGGAAACAGCGGCGGCAGATACATCGTGAACAGGGCAAACAGGCCCTGGCAGATGCCAATGGGAACAAGGCACCAAGCCAGGCTGACGTGGCCCAGCGGCGTACTATAGGCGGCCGCGATCAAAAGGAAATAGAGAAGGCACCCGGCGGCAATCGTGCGCCGATAACCCAACCGCCGAGCAACCCCAGCGGCGACAAAATTCCCTACAATCGAAGCGCCAATCACCACGATCATGGCCTGGCTGGCAAAGCGGGTCTTCTCCGGACCACTCCAGGCAGCCAGGTCGGGCAGATTCCGCAGATGCTGCAACAACCAGAACAGGAACGCCCAGTGGCCTGATAGCGAAAACCCGCATACCAGGATCGTCAGAACCGTCGTCCGACGAATCTTGCCGCGGAAGAGGTCCAGAATGCCGGGCTGACGCGATTGCCGCCGGCTACGGGCTTCACGCCACTCCTGGGTTTCGGGCACGGCACGGCGAATCCAAACGACGATCAGAGCGGGGAGGATGCCAACCAGGAAGAGGGCGCGGTACGGAAGGTCCGAGAGCAGGCTTCCGACGATCATGGCCGCGATGATCCCCGTATTGACGCCCGTTTGCAGCACGGCGGCAATCCAGGGCCGCCAGCGGCGCGGCCACGTTTCGCTGAGCAGCGCCGCCCCCACCGCCCATTCGCCGCCGATCCCCAACGCCGTAAGGAAGCGGAAGATCAATAGATGCCACCACTTCACGGCGAAATAGGACCCGCCGGTAAAGAGGGCGTAAGTGAGGATCGTGAGCATTAGGGTCCGGCTGCGGCCCAGGCGGTCGCCGACCCAGCCGAACAGTCCGCCGCCAAAGGCCCAGCCCAGCAGAAATGCCGCCTGGATCAAGGAGCTGTAATAGCCGACGGCGTCGTCTTTCACATCCACATTGAGCAGTTCGGCCACGAAGGGTGTGGCCACCAGCGTGTAGAGATGCAGTTCGAGCCCGTCAAATGTCCAGCCCAGCCAGGCGGCAATGCCCGAACGCCACTGCTGGGGCGAGAGGTCGCGGAGCCGCCGGGCCTCAGGTGCATCGTTGGCTTGATCGCTGGCTGTCCTGTCCACGTTCTTCGGATCAGGTATGTTGGACATGGAAACGCTGGCTTACTTCTGCCCGATGCAATAAATGTTCTTCATGCCCACGAGGAACAACCGGCCTTGGGCAGCCGCGGGCGAGGGATGGTTCGCGTCGCCGAGGTCGTTGACGGCCAGGATGCGGAACTCCGGGCCGGACTGCACCACGTAGCTCTTGCCGCCGTTGGCGAAGTACAGCCGGCCGTCGCCGTCCACGATAGGACTGGCCCAGGTCGACGAGATGCCGCTCAGGTGCTCCGAATAGAACTGCTTGCCTGTGGCGGCGTCCCAGCACTTCAGCGTGCTCGGCCTGTGCAGGCGATAGACACGGGAAGCGACAATAATGGGCGAACTGATGGCCTCAGGTATCTCCGGCCCCGTCCAGCGGATACGCGCGGAAATGTCGCCCGTGCCGCCGGCCTCGACCGCCACGCCCTTGCCGCCGCGCCCGTTGTCGAAGTAAACGATGCCGGAGCCGAAGGCCGGCGACGAGGCGTCGCCCGCACCGCGGCACCACCACAAGACCTTGCCGCTGGCCGGGTCCAGACTCCGCAGGGCGTTGCCCTTCTCTCCCATCCCCGACGCCAGCACGAGCAACTGCGGCTGTCCCTGCACCGAGATGATCACCGGCGTGCTGTGGCCGAACGCCATGTCCGGAAACTTCTGCCGCCAGCGCACCGCGCCGTTGGCCTTGTCGAAAGCGACCACATTGGAGTCGCTGGCGTTGGCCATCGCGCAGAGCAGGATCACCGTATCCTGATACAGAACCGGACTGCCGCCGATCGTCACGTCGAAGCTCCGCGGCGAGATCTCCTTGCGCCAGGCGATTTTGCCCTGGAAATCCACCGCCGCAATGACCGCGGAGGCGAAGACGCAGTAGACGAGATTGCCGTCGGTCGCCGGCGTGGGGGCGGCGTAACCGCCGCCGGCCCCGCTGCGGAAATCGTTCCGCAGCCAAGGGCCCGGCGGCACGAGCGTGTCCCAGAGCAATTTGCCGTCCCTGACGCGGTAGCAGGCGACGTGGTGCTCGGGCATCACGCTGTCCTGCGAGTCGCCGTTGCCGGGCCATTTGACCGTGCAGACAAAGACCTTGTCGCCCCAAACGATAGGGCTGGCGTGCCCCGCACCGTGCAACGGGCTGGTCCAGAGGACATTCTCGTGCTTTGGCCCGCCCCAGTGCAGCGGCAGGTTCTTCTCGTCGCTAAAGCCCAGCCCGGTTGGGCCGCGAAACTGCGGCCAATTCTCGCCGCCCAGGGCGGGAAGCGAACTACAAAGCAGGCCAAGGGCAAGGATGATGGATTGGAGGGAAGTGCGTTTTTGATTTGTCGGCATGATGGTACAAAGTGTTTTGGTTCTCACGTTGGTTCTTTCGTAATGTCCTAGCAACGTAAAGTCGATGACCCCAGCCAGCTTGCCTGGCCGGTGAACGAGTTTTGTAAGCGAGGAACGGTTTGCAGTATTTGTGGGACCCCTGCCAGCTTGCCTGGCCGGTGAACGAGTCTTGTAAGCGAAACGGTCGCTACCGTCGCTAAGAAGACTTCTTCACCTGCCGCACGAGGCGGCAGGGGTCGACGTCTTATAAGAAACGTGTTGGTTGCTATCAAGACTTCTTCACCTGCCAGGCAAGCTGGTAGGGGTCTATTCCTCAATTACCTTTGATACTTGTACGCCGGTTCGCCCATTCGCGAAATATAAAAAATGTTGGCGTTGGGGTCCCAGCCGGCGTTGAGGAACCAACCGGGCATTCCCACCTCGAATTTGGGCGGCAAGGCAGCGGCGTGGCTCCAACTCGTACCGCCGTCTTTCGTCTCGAAGAAACCCTTCTTGCCCACGACGACGATGTGCCGCACGTCCTTGCCGAAGTAGGGGCCGAAGGAACATTCCAGCGCCGCCCCTTGCACGGCCCACGTCTTGCCCTTGTCGCGGCTTGCCAGCAGGCCCGCGGCACTCGTCCAGTAGGCCGTCCCGTCGAGGATGCGGATATCGCGTCCGGCAGGCTGAAGCGCGGAGACCTTCTGCCAGTTCCCACCGCCGTCGGTCGAGCGGAAGATACCCTTTTCCTGCTCCTTAGTGGCCACAAAGGTTAGCCGGTCGAAAATGCCCACGGCGGTAAACCCCTTGCCCTTGAGCTTCCAACTCTTGCCCAGGTCCGTGCTCGTGAAGATCTCGCCGCCGGATTCGTGCCGCAGGGCGAAGATATCGACGGGCTTTTCCGCCGACCAGTCGACCGAGGCGGCGTCCCAGCCCCGGCCGTTGCCGTGCATCGTTTGCCAGGTCTTGCCGCCGTCGAGCGTGTAGCCGCTCAGGCCGTCGAGCATGAAGCAGGCCAGGCGGTTGCCGCGGGGATCGAAGTTCAGGGCGAAGCCCGTTTCGCACCTTCCGCCGATCTTTCCGCCATCGACGCGGCCGAACGAACCGCCGTGGTCGCGGCTCCGCCAGATCCCCTGGTCGGGCACAATCATGAAGACATCGCCCGAGACGCGGTCCACGGCGATACCGGCGGTCTTGCCCGGCCAGGCCGGTTTCTTCCCTTCGGCCGCCAGGCCCTGAAGGACCGTGGCGGAGATGTCGGTCCATCCGCCGCCGTTGGCCGCCGCGGCCGATTTCTCTTCGGCATAGACAGCACCCGACAGGGTGAGAACCAGCGCACACAGAAGCCATGACAAACGATTCATCCTCTTGCCTTTCTTTCGAGTTTACGCAAATTGCTTATCGGCCTATCGTAATCCGAACTGCAAGCAATAGCAATTCGCGCCGCCGGGAGTAGGGCATATCCCGCGCTCCGCCGTTGACGAAATAATAGCGAAGCGATTAAGATGGGGGGGAGCCGTTGAGGAGATCCATGGACGACCCCACACGGCTTGTCCGGGTCGGTGAAGAAGGTTGAACAGCTATGCGAATCGGCACCCTTATGTTCTTTCCTTCGCCGTGTGTGGCCGCGGAGGTGGCCACCCGCGGCGAAGGAAACGGTTCGGCAAGGAAGGCCGTTAGCCGTTCAACCTTCTTCACGAACCTCGGTAAGCGAGGTGGGGTCTGACGTGAGCCCCAGGAAATCTCGTAATGAACATTTTCAGTCTGTTCTTTCCAGCCAGAACCACCCCGCGAGGCAATCCGATGGCCGTCCGCACGTTCGCCTGTTTCGCCACCCTCCTCGCTGCGGGTCTTGTGTCCGCGGCCCAGGGACCCAAGTCGCGCGGTACCCCCGAGCGCACTGCCGCCGCCCAGGAAAGTGGCACGGAACAAATCACGCTTGGCACCGCCTTACGCTTCCATGCCAAAATGGGCGTGATCGCCGATCGATCGGGATGTGACTGCGATATGGATGGTTTTCCTCGGTGGCGGGGAGGCGCCGGCGTTAGGCCGGCGATTGGACCCGCTGGCGAATGGATCTTCCTGGGCGGCGAGCGCGACGAAGAGGGGCATCTATCCGGCTTGGCCCAGGTGGTGCTGAGAGTTCAGCTTGCGGCCAAAGGGAAGGCGGCCCGCGAGACGCGGTTGTTCGAGTTTGAAGGTTACGATGCCGTGTTAAAGGATGTCTCGGAGTACGAGGAAAAGATGGAAGGCGGGAAGTTTGGCCAAAAGCGGTCCACGGCGGCGCTGATTGCCTTGCTACGCGAAACGCCTGAAGAGCAAGCGGACATTCTTGTGGCGGCCTTCTCCCGCTTGATGGAACGTGTTCGACAGGAAAGGAGTCCGGTGCCCGGGGCGTTCTTCTTGTCTGTCGATGGCCAAGATCCGCCGCAAGCATTTCTTGCCCGCTTTTCCACGATGCGGCCGATCGTGCGGCGGGGGTCTGAGTTCGGTAAAGACCGGCAAGACGTGCGAATCAAGGTCGGCACGCGCAGCATCTACTGGCACGACGCTAGCCGGGTTGATGTGGGCTATGAATTCGACTTGATTCCCGAGTCCTTGTGGTGGTCGGGCTTCTGCCGCGTCGAAAAACGCGGCGGCCGCTGGACCGGCACTGAGATTGAACTGGACAAAGGATGGAGGCATCTGGAGCATGGGGCCGCGAAGAAGTAGAATCACAAGTCAGTTAACTCTTCCATAGAACCAGAGGTAATCCATGAAGCCCCTATTCCTACTCGGCGTGGCCGTATGCCTTGGCACGGCCGGCTGCGACTCGGACAATCCACTCTCCGATCCGCAGACCTCGAAGGCCGACGAACGGCTGGCCGGCATCTGGCGGGAACCGCATAGTGATGTCGACTTTTATTACCATATCGGTCATGCGGGCGCGCGGTTTCCAGCCGGCGTGATGCGGGTCGTGAGGATCAGGCACGATCGGGGAGAGGTCGACAACTCTGAGGATTACCTGATGTTCCCGACGGTCCTCGGGAACCAGACCTACCTGAATGTCGCTGTCGGCCTGGATGATAAGCTGGTGCAAAGCTGGATTGTGGAAGGTGAGGATGGAAAAGGCCGGGAGAAAGGTCGGAAGGAAAAGGACGCGAAGGCCCGTGAAGTGGAGGGCTACATGTTCTATAAATTTAAGCTCGATGGTGACAAGTTGACGTTTTATGCGATCGATGAGGAAGCTAAGCAGAACGCCATCAAGGATGGGAAGATCAAGGGAATGATCGAGCACGACAAACTCGCCAAGTTCACGGACACCAGCAAGAATCTCGCCCGCTTTATTGCCGACGCGGGCGACAGCTTGTGGAATACGAAAATGCCGGTCCACTTGGAGCGGGTGAACGTGGACAAGAAACTGTGACGGGCGAATCTGTGAGAACTGGTACGGCGTTCTGTCCATCAGGCTTGGCTTTCCATTCCGTAGCATATCATCTTCGTTGCTGGTTTGGCCGCCGTCAACGGGTGCAACCCCGTACCTTACGGCCGCGAGAAAATCTGGTAAAATCGTGAAAAGTTAGAACAGCGTCAACACCTTGCAAGGAAAACAACATGAAAAGAACGATGATCGCAACAAGCCTTGTCCTCTTGCTCGTGGCCATGGCCCAGGCGCAAACGAGCGAGTGGCCGCCGAAGAAGGAAAAGGAATCGGTCTTCACCGAGCGGAAACTGGAAACCTTCAAGCACGGGGTCAAACAGGAATGGGGCTATGTAGCGCCCCAGCGCGACACGTTCCTGGTGCTCTATCCCAAGCAGGCCCGCAAGAACGCCCCGCTGTATGTCGTGCTGCACTCGGCCGGACACGACGTCCACTCTTGCCTGGCCTGCACGACCACGGTGGGCAATCACGATATCTATCGTGCGCCCGATGACTTCTTCGCCGTATACCTCGACTGCCGCGCCAACCCGGGCGATTGGTGGTGGGGCAACGAGAAATACAAGGGGCCGGACCTCTGCCCCACGGAAAAACGCGTGATGGACACCGTGAAATGGGTGATCAAGGAATATGGTATCGACCCCAACCGCGTCTATTTGTGTGGGAACTCCATGGGCGGCAGCGGCACCCTGGGCATCGGCATACGACACGGCGACGTCTTCGCGGCCATCAAGGCGAATGTCCCGGCCGGTGTCGAACACGTTTCCAGCCGCATGTACTTCCCGCCGCGCACGCCGCCCGCCAACGTGGCCCTACCCGATCCACCGGTGGCGATCGACTACTCCGCCCAGAACGACGGTTGGTCCAAGGGCCACGACAAGTTCCTCCAGGCCATGAACGAGCGGAAATACGCGATCTTCTTCTACTGGGGCCCCTTCGGCCACGAGAACAATCACGCGCGGATCATGAAGGTCAACGACCTGATCAACTCGTTCGATTGGTTGAGCGTCAAGAAGAACGAGGCCTATCCGGCCTTCACCAACGCCTCGACCAACGATCCGCTGCCCTGGCCGGACCAGGTCGCCGACAAGCGGCCAGGGCAGGTCAACGCCTTCTTCCGCTGGAAGAATTTGCGCGACACGCCGGACGCGATCGAGATGTCGCTGTTTCTGGTCAAGCCTTCGGAACTCAAGACGCGCTTCACCATCCCGGCGGAAGCGACGGCGGACGTCACCTTGCGCCGGCAGCAGAAGCTGCAGGCGGCCCCGGGCGAAACGCTACGCTGGACGTTCGGCACGGCCAGCGGAGAAGTCCGGGCCGACGCCGCCGGGCGGATTAGCATCCCGCGGTTGAAGATTACCGCGGAGCCACAGACGTTGCGCGTTGAGAAGATCAAGTAGGTCTCTCTTGCCGAGAGAGACCAATGTGCTCCGCGCCGCTGGGAAACTCTGGGCCTTCGCTGGGGCGGCGCACAATAGTCCTTTCCGGCAGAAAGGACCTACTTAAGGCTCGGATCACGCGTCCTCTCCCAGCCCCACGATCTCCAGCAACTTCAGGGCGTTGGAGGTTGTGGCGATGCCGGGCCGCAGGCAGTAGTCGAAGGTCATCGCTTGCTGCGCCGGCCCGCCGTGCAGCGTCTCGCGAAAATGCACGCAGCAACACGTGGCGGCCAATGGCGGGCTGGTCGCCAGATCCAGGTCGTGCGTGGAGATGGCCCCGATCGTGTCGTGCCGGAGCAGGTGCTCCATCACCCGCACCACGGCGATATGCCGCTCCTTCGAGTTGGTTCCCAAAAGAATTTCGTCCAGCAGGTACAGCAACAATCGGCCGTTGTGCGGCCCGGGGTTGCGGGCCTGATTGACAATCTGCTTCAATCGCAGCAACTCCGCCATGTAGAACGAGACGCCATCCTCGAGCGAATCGCGAATCCGCATGCTCGTCGCCAGCGCCAGCGGCGGCATCGCCAGGCGCTTCGCACAGACCGGCGCGCCGGCCTGCGCCAGCACCGCGTTGACACCGATCGCCCGCAGCAGCGTGCTCTTGCCGGACATGTTCGAGCCGGTCACCAGCAGGAACGAACCGGGCGGACCGAGTTCCACGTCGTTGGCCACCCGCGGGCCATCCGGCAAGAGCGGGTGCCCCAACTCGACGGCCTCGAATCGCTTAGCCGATTCATCGAGCGCGGGCATGGCCCAAGCGGGATAGTCGTGGGCCAGCGTCGACAACGACGACAGGGCCTCCAGCTTGCCCAGTGCCCGGAACCAGGCCCGTGCGTGGACGCCGACCTTCGCTTGCCAGGCCTCCAGCAGGCACAAGATGTGCAGGTCGTACAGGAATACAAGCTGCAAGGGCACGAACACGAAGATGAACAACATCGGCGAGTGACGAATCTTGGCAAGCGCCACGATGCGTTGCAACTTCGTCATGCAGCGCAGCACGCCGCCGCCGGCCTGCGTGGCTTCGTGCTTGACGGCCACGAGAGGCGGGCTGGCCTCCGGCATGGCATACATCAGGCGGAACATCCGCGCGTAGCGGCCGATTTCGTTATAGCGCAAGTTGATGCCGGACGAGATGTTATGCAGCCGCCAGCCCACGAAGGCCGAGGCGATGATGTTCAAGAACAGGGCGACGAAAATAGCGATCGCACCTCGTTCCAGCGAAACCCAATGGAGTGCGATCGCCAGGCCGATCAGGGGCACGGTGATCGCCATGGCCCGCAGTAACCACAAGAGCCGTGGACGCCGGGCGAGCCAGGGCTTGTCCTCGGCCCATTCCAGGAAGCGGGACGCCGCTCGACCGCGGTCGACCAGCAAGCGCCCTTCGAGATCGAGCGTTTGCCGCAAGTCCAGGTGTTGCGCCAGTTCACGCACGGCTTGCTGTCGTTGGTGGACCTCTGCGGCCGACGCTCCCTCCACGAGCCAGTCGCGCAAGGTTTCGATCCCCAGCGGCGTATGGGCGGTGCACAACATCTGAAACAGCGAGGCGTGGCCGAACAAATCGAGATCGTCGGCGACGGCCTGATGCGGGGGCGGCACGGCGACGGGCGTTTCGGGCAGGGCCGCCCAGTCGCGATGCAGACGGGCGAGTCCCTCTTGATTGATGCTGCGGAGCAGGCCGAATCGCAGCATTTGGCGGCGGACGTACTCGTGGTAGACGACTGCGGCAACGAACGCGCACGCGGCAGCGCCGCAGGCAATGTGCCAGGCCAGGCCGGCAGGGCTGTTCCGGCCGAGGATGAACGCCGCCACGGCAACGAGAAACGCGGCCACGCGAAAATGCATGACCGGCCGCTCGCGCACGGCGTACCGTCTCTCCACCGCGGAAAACTGGTCTACACGTCGTCGGTAGATTTCTTCGCTCGTATTTGTCGGATCCATGAAAGAACCTCGTCGGGCGACACATATGGTTACGAAGTCAGTTTAATACATTTGTGTGGTTTGGGTAGGGCCGGCGATTGCTCTCGCTTATCAGTGGAGTTAGAATTACGCTCTGGGCCGAAGTCGCCATCGTTACTAGGTCCGGCAAAAGCAAGTCCACGATAAACGCTACTGACGCGGGGAGGCTGCTGAAAGAGTCTAGTGGAACATAACGCATAGTACTCAGTACTCAGTACTCGATCTTCTATCCGCCTTGAGTTTTTCAGCGGTCGCACCGGACCGGTTGGGGCGTTGATAGCAGCAGTGATTTTGCTCTTGCTCGATCCAATGTTTACGGTGGAATCAATACAGTGTCTCCCCAGAACTCTCGCATGCATCGCTGGCTGAAGCGGTTGGCCATAACCGCCGTGGCGCTGTTGATTGCCTGGTTGGTGGTTTCCGCGGCGGTCGCCTATAAGCTCACCCGTCGGCCGCGTGCGCCGTTTGCCGAACCCGTGCCCACGGTTTCATGGGCTGCCGTCGAGCCGCTTCGGCTTCGCACGTCCGATGGCGTGGATGTCGGCGCATGGTTCATGCCCGGCGCGGACACGGGTCCGTCGGTCGTTCTTCTGCACGGATATGGCCGTTGTCGGCGCGATTCGTTGCCCCTGGCGGAAATGCTCGTTCGTGAAGGCTGCAGCGTCCTGGCGATCAGCCTCCGCGCGCACGGCGATTCGGCCGGCAATGTCAACGATATCGGTTACAGTGCCCGGCATGACGTGGTCGCGGGCGTGGAGTGCCTCGAGCAACGTCGGCCCGGGCGGCCGATCTTCGTGCAGGGCACCTCGCTGGGCGCGGCGGCGGCCATTTATGCCGGCGGCGAATTGCAATCGCGGGTGGCCGGCTATATCCTCGAATGTCCCTTTCGCGACATTCGCTCGGCGGTGCGGAACCGCACGTCGGCGTTTCTTCCTTTTCCGCTGGACGATATCGCCTATGCGGGCCTGAACGTAGTCGGGCCGATCTTTCTGCCGGAGATGGAACGCATGTCGCCCGTGGATTGTATTACCGAAATTCCCTATAGCGTGCCGATCTTGATCATGGCCGGCGGTCGCGACAACCGCGCGCGGCCCGAGGAAGTCGAGGCCATTTACCGGCGCGTCGCCCCGCACGCTCGGCTCGTGGCCTTTCCCGAGGCATCGCACGGGCAGTTTTATGCCCAAGGCGGCGATGCTTATAGCGAGGCGGTGCTCGGTTTTCTGAGCGCGCTCATGCGAAAGCCTTCAGCCCCTGCTGCTCGGATCCCATAATCTCGAAGAGCTGGCCGAGTTTCGTGGCATGAAAGATGTCCATGATCTCCGGGCCAACCTGGCAGAGTTTGAGCTTGCCCGGCTTTTGGCTCATTTTCTTCCGCAGCATGAGCATGATGCCGAGCATGGCGCTGGATAGCCCTACGACGCCGAAGAAGTTCAAGAGGATGTTGCGGCAATCGGCCCGTTCGGCTACTTGGAACAACTCGTCGCCGAATTTTTTGACCGTCAGCTCGTCAAGAATGCGATGCTCGCCGAAGCGGATCACGAGCACGTCGCCCTGCTTGCGCAGCCCCAGGTAGTGGCACGACGCCCGGTTGTTCTCCTGCGCCGCGACCTCGGCCGGCAGGGGGAACGTCCATGCGGAAAGCGGCGTGTGACAATCGGGGCAACTGGCATGGGTGACGGAAACGATTTCGCAGCATCGCGGACAGACCTTCTTCCGCCGCAGGAGCGACGAACCGGCCGCGTCTTGCTCCTTGGACGCCGCTTTCTTTGGCTCCTCCTTGGCGGAGAGTTGTTTTGCCGGCTCTTCCTTGGGCGCCGCGGGCGGATGATGGGCCGGCTCGCTGGAAACGGCCATGCGATGAACCACGCGGGGCGGACCCAAGACCTCCAGTAGTTCGTCTTCCGAAACTGCCGCCGGTTCCGGCTTGGGAACGGCAATGCGGGCTTTGCAGTGCGGGCAAAGGCCCGATTTCCCCGCAAACTCGCTCTTCACCTGCAGCGCATGCCCGTTCGGGCAAATGACCTTAATCGACATACCCCACCTCGTCGATGATAACCCGCCAAACGGGTTAGGTTTTGACGGCACGATCAGCCGTTAGCCCAGAGAAGCCACTGTTAGATTACCGCTAAACGCGAAATATGTCAATCTTTTTGCGGGTGAATTGCGAAGTCCGGCAGGACAGCCCTCCGTAGCACGGAATTCATTCCGTTTTGCCCTAAGAGGGGCAAGGCCACGGAATAAATTCCGTGGTACGAAGGACTTTGGGTGGGCAAGGCGTTGCCCTGGCTCATGCGCCGGGTTATTATGATACGCTTTGCCCTTTGGTCGCCGGTCCCATATTGTGTGCGGGAAGAAATGCACCGTTGGAGTCCCTCCTTTAGCCCGTAGCCCCGCCAAAATTCTGCCTAAAGGCGAAACTCCAGCGGCGCATTTCTTCCCGCGCGGACTATAATCGAACTGCCATGACAATCGCGCGCCGCATGGTGATCCTGGTCGACGGACACACCGATCCTTGCACGGCCAAGACGGCCGTCGGTGTGATCCGCTACCGCAGCGAGGAAGTCGTGGCAGTGCTCGACCGCGACGGGGCAGGGCGGACCAGTGGCCAGTTGCTGGGCGTGGGCGGGGCGATCCCTGTGGTGGCCTCGTTGGCCGACGCCCCGGCGGCCAACACCTTGCTGTTGGGCATTGCGCCTCCCGGCGGCAAGATTCCGGCCCACTGGCGGCGGATCGTGCTGGAGGCCATCGGCCGCGGCATGACCGTAGTTTCCGGGCTGCACGACTTTCTGGCCGACGATCCCGAATTCTCCCAAGCGGCCGCCCGCCACGGCGCGACGCTTGTCGACTTGCGCCACAACGACGAACACGACGTCGCCCAGCGCCGCGGCATTCGCGCCGACTGCCTCCGCATCCACACCATCGCCAACGATTGTAACAGCGGCAAAATGGTGGTCGCCGTGGAGGTTGCCCAGGGTCTGCAGCAGGCGGGCGTCGACGCCGCCTTTGTGGCCACCGGCCAGACCGGCATTCTCGTGGCCGGTAGTGGCTGCGCGGTCGATCGCGTGATCTCCGATTTTGTCGCCGGCGCGGCCGAAAAACTCGTTCTGGCAAATCAGTATCACCAGGTGATCGTCGTGGAAGGGCAGGGGAGTCTCTTCCATCCCCGCTACTCGGGCGTGACCCTCAGCCTGCTCCACGGGACTATGCCGCACGGCCTGATCGCTTGCTACGAGCTGGGCCGCAAAGCGGTCTTCGGCATGCCCGACGTGCCGCTGCCTTCGCTGCGCAAGTTGATCGAGTTCTATGAGACGGCAGCCAGCATCATGCATCCCTGCCGGGTAATCGGCGTTGCGGTCAACGGCATGAAGTTTTCCGACGCCGACGTGGCGGCCGAATGCGCCCGTGTCGAAGACAAGTTCCAATTGCCGACTTGTGACGTGATTCGCCACGGGCCGGGCAAGCTCGTCGAGGCGGTGCGAGGAATGTGGACTTGAAAGAGAGGCATTGCGGGCTAAAGCCGGGACTCCAACGTTCCGTTTCTATCCGCGCGTGCTATAATATACTGCGTTGAGGAGCAGCGTAAAGGAAAAGGAAACCTCCATGACCGGCAATCGCTTCATTCGATCGGTACTTCTTGCGCTCTTCATCGCCACGGCGCTCATGGCGGGGCAGGGGAGGGCACAAGGGAACCGGGCCGGCAACCCCGCGGCCCGTCGCCCCACGCTGGAAGAACTCCGCGGGCAGATGGTCGACCGGGACATCGCCGCCGCCGGGGTGAAGAACCCGCGGGTCCTGGCCGCCATGCGGGCCACGCCCCGGCACGAGTTCATGCCGGCCAACCTGCGGCACATGGCCTATTATGACATGGGCCTGCCGATCGGCGACGGGCAGACGATCTCGCCGCCGTATCTCGTAGCCACGATGACCGAAGCGATCGATCCGCAACCCCAGGACAGGGTGCTGGAAATCGGCACCGGCAGCGGCTACCAGGCCGCCGTCCTCAGCGGTCTCGTCAAGGACGTCTACACAATCGAGATCCTGGAATCGCTCGGGAAGCGGGCCACCCAGACCCTCAAGCGGCTGAAGTACGAAAACGTCCATACCAAGATCGGCGACGGCTACCTCGGCTGGCCGGAACATGCCCCCTTCGACAAGATCATCGTCACCTGTTCCCCGGAAAAGGTGCCGCAGCCGCTGGTCGACCAGCTCAAGGAAGGCGGGCGGATCGTGATCCCCGTCGGCGAGCGCTACCAGCAGACGTTGTACCTGATGAAAAAAACCGACGGTAAGATGGGCCGCAAAGCGCTCTTGCCGACTTTCTTCGTGCCCATGACCGGCGAGGAAGAAAAGTGGCGCAAGATCAAGCCCGACCCAAAGAATCCCAGCGTGCGAAACGGCGACTTCCAGGATGTCAACGGCGATCCGCCCCAGATGGTCGCCTGGCACTACCAGCGGCAGATGGAAGTCGTCACGTCGGCCAACGCGGCGGCAGGCAAGCGCTACGGCGTCCGCTTTCACAATACCGATCCGGGCCGCTTCGCCCAGGCCCTGCAAGCCTTCGCCGTGGACGGCCGCTATGTCCGCAAATTGCAGATTTCCCTGCACGTCCGTTACCGCAACTTCACGCCCGATCCGGCCATTCCAGTCGCTCCGCTGCTCGAGGTGGTGTTCTACGACGACAATCGGAACATCATCAGCGACCAGTCGTTCGGCGCCCCCCACGGCACCAGCGACTGGAAGACCGAGAGCAAGAAACTGGACGTGCCCGTGCGCGCCCGCGAGGCGATCATGCGCATCGGCATGTTCGGCGCTACGGGTGAACTGCTGCTGGACAACGTGCAAATGCAGGGCTTGCCGTACTGAACGGCGAAGCAATGCGTGGCGCACAACGTATCCGGCACACTCCGTGTGCCGTTGCGCGGCGGCACACGGAGTGTGCCGGATACGTTGGAACGCCGCCCCCAATCGATTCGTAGCGACCAACCGCTTATTTCGCCCAATCGTTCCGCGCCGGCCGGCTGCGCAGGGCGTTGGCCGCTTCGTCGCCGGGGAACGACTCGCTCTTGGGGTCCCACTTCAGCTTGCGGCCAAGTTGCATGGCGATGTTGCCGAGATGCATCGTCGTGCTCAGCCGCTGATCGGCCTCGGCCGTGTAGGTGGTTGGCTTGCGCGATTTGACGCAGTCGAGGAAGTTCCGCTGCTCGTTGGGCGGCATGGGCCAGATCTTGTTGCCCTCCCGCGGATACTTCCGCCGCAGCAGTTCCGTGGAGGTGCCTTCCAAGCGACCGAGCCAGCCGTTGTTGCCGACCCAGCCGTCGCTGCCGTCGAAACGCAGGGCCACGCCGCCCGATTCGACAAACATCTCCACGCCATTGGCGTAGCGATAGCGCAGCTTGAACGTGACGAACGTGGTGGCCATCGAGTTGGCGGGGATCTCGCCAGTGCCTTCGACCTCGACCGGACCGCTCTCTTCGGCGAAGTTGGCTACCTGGGCCGTGTCGATGATGTGCGAGCCCCAGTCGGTCAAGAGGCCGCCGGAATAGTCGCGGACCTGCCGCCAGTGCATGGCCTCGGTACGGTTGGGCGTATAGGGATGGAAGGGTGCCGGGCCGAGCCACATGTCCCAATTCAGTTCTGCCGGGACCGGGGCCGGTTCTTCCTTCGGGTAGGCCGATCCGGCCGGCAGCTTGACGTGGATGGTCTTCAATTGGCCGATCGCGCCGTTGCGCACGAGTTCGGCCATGCGGTAATAGTAAATCGACGAACGGTCCTCGATGCCCGTCTGGAAAACGGCCTTGTGTTTCTCCACGGTCTCCACGAGCTTGCGCCCCTCGGCGATTGTCAAGGTCGGCTTCTCGCAGAACACGTCCTTGCCCGCATCCAGGGCCAGGAGCGCGATCGTCACGTGCCAGTGGTCGGGCGTGGAGATGACCACCGCGTCGATGTCCTTGCGGGCGATCAGGTCGCGGAAATCGGCGATCTCCTTGCAGCCCGTGGCCGAGTACTTCTTGTCGACCGTCTCGCGGGCCCGCGTGCGGCGGCTGGCGAGGACATCGCAGACGGCGACCGCCCGGGCGTCGTTCTCGACCAGGAATGCCTGCAAGTTATGCCCATACCCTTCGCCACCCAATCCGACGAAGCCCAGGGTGATTTGTTTCGAGGGGGCCGTCTCGCCGAACAGCCGCGAGGGCAAGACCAGCGGCGCGGCCGCCGCGCCGGCGATACCTGCCAAACGGCCGATTGCCCGACGGCGGGAGATTGCAGTTTGCGGAATATGAGAAAGAGAGTTGGACATGATTGCACCTTGGAATGGATTGTTCGTGCTCGGTATCCGGCACACTCCGTGTGCCGCTGACATCGGCACACGGAGTGTGCCGGATACACTTAGAGTTCCTTACCCCTTCGCCGTCTTCGGCGCCGTAAATCGCCGCACGAGCATGGCATCCTCGGCGGGCTGATCCGTATAGCGATCGTAGATGCCCACAATCACGCCGTCGCCCGGCTTGATCGACTGGAATGCCTGCCGAAAGGCCTCTTCAACCCATTCGCGGCGGTCCGACAGCCGGCCGGCAGCCAGGATCTTGAACGCCAGGCAGGGCCTCTTCGTTTGCTGGACGGCCTTGTACATCCGCAGCGGGTCCTGCGAAAGGTACACCTCGCCGATAGGCAGCGGGGCTTGGCCGAGCAGCTTTTCCAGCTCTTGCTTGGAACGATGCCGCTGGTAGACGCAGGTCATGTAGTAGTCGAGTTCCCAGCCCTTGGACTCGATCGTGTCGACCACGTCGGGCATGTGCGTGGAGACGCCCGCCATCATGCCGGCGTCTTTGACGCGCTTGATGAAGTCGGCAATCTTGTCGATCTGGCCGGTCTTGAAGAGGTGGTCGGTGGTCTCGCCGTGATGGGCGATACCGATGGTTCCGGCTTTGGCCAAAGGAGCGATGGTGTTCGCGTTGGATTCGATCGCCAGGAATTTCATCTTGCCGCCCTGGTCGAGGTGGCGGCGATACAACTCGCTGTTGCCGATTCCCGCCTGCCAGCAGGTGATGCCCACTTCCTCGCAGCGGCGCAGCGTTTTAAGGATCTGCTCGGGCGTGTAGTAACTCCGCATCTCGCGATTGACGAAGTCCGAAAGGTGCGAGCCGGCGTTGAACGGATTCGCGCCGCAGACAAGTCGGGAGATATGGTGTTTGCCAAAAGCGAGCTGCGGAAGCTTGCTCTCCTCGGGCGAAGCGGCCAGCCCCTCGCGGCTGCACTGGGCCGCCAACAAAAGGCTCGGGGCCACGCCCGCAACTTTCAGAAATTCACGGCGCGAAGTCATCGATTGTGCTCCTGTTTGGTGTTTGTCTAGTTTGTGTTGTGAAATCAGTTGTGGGGTGGGGCCGCTATCAAGTAGGTCCCTCTTGCCGAGAGAGACTAATGTGCTCCGCGCTGGGGGAAGACTTGGGGCTTCTCCTAGGGCGGTACATGTTAGCCCTTTCCGGCAGAAAGGACCAGTAGGTCCCTTTAGCCGAAAGGGACTAACATGTTTCGAACCGCGTGAAAACCTCCCTGTTGTTCGACAGGTCGGCGCGAATTGGTCCTTTCCGGCAGAAAGGACCTACTTCATTTATCCTCCCCGGATCTGCTGCAAGGCCTTGGCCGCGGCCGTGCGAACTTCTTCCTGCGGATCGCTGGCGGCGGCCTCCAGCGCGGCGAGGGCCGCTTTGGCCTGATCGCCAACGTTGCCCAAGGCGCGGGCGGCCGACTGGCGGACCGGCGGACTCTCGTCTTTCAGCGCGGCAATCAAGGCCGGCACCGCGATCGGCCCCATCCAGCTCAGGGCCTCGATCACCAGGCGGCGGGCCTCGGGGTCCTTGTCCTTGAGTGCCCGGGCCTTGCCCAACGCTGGAAAGGCCGCCTTGCCCAACTGGCCCAACGAGCGCGAGGCCGCCCGGCGCACGTCGGCCGACGGCGAGTGCAAGGCATCGATCAGAGCCGGCGCGACCGTGTCGGCCTCTTTCTCCATTTGCCCAAGGGCCACCGCCGCCGGATAGGCCTGCGCCGGCTCCGCACGGCGCAACATCTCCAGCAGGGCGGGCACAGCCTTGGGATGGCCCTTGATCTTCCACAGCGCTACGGCGGCGTTGACACGGACTATCTCGTCTTCATTGCCCAGCATCTTGACCAGCTCGCTCACGGCCGCTTTCGCCGCCGGACCGAAATTGCCCAGAGCCACCGCCGTGCTGCGCCGTACGGCCACGAGCTTGGTCGCATGCATCGTCTCGATCAGGAAGGGGATTTCCGACTCGGCAGCAGGGCCGATCCGCCCCAAGGCCCAGGCGGCCATGCTGCGGGCGTACTCGTTGGCGCCCGATTTGACGTCCAGAACCGCGTGCAGCGCCGGCACAGCTTCCGCCGCCTGCGGACCAAGTGTCCCCAGCACGTAGGCCGCATGCCATTGCTGGCGGAACTCCTTCGATTTGAGCTCCTCGCACCAGCGCTGGACAACCTTGCTCTCCGCCCCGGCGGGCGGTTGCTCGGCGGCGGTCAGCAACGGCGAAAGGAGAAGCAGGCAAACGAGCGATTTCACTTGAGGTCCAATTCTTCGAATTCCGGTTGTTGCGCGCGTCCCTTCGATTTATTGCCCTTGGTGTTCTTCTTCGCTCCGCCGGCCTTCGTTTTCTCCACGTCGCCGCTCTGGAAGATGACGACTCGCGGGGAAGTCTCGTCAGTATCGTCGCCCAGCGCCGCATAGACACGGAAAGGAACCGAGGCCTTCTGATTCAGCTCGGTGGCTAGCTCTGCCAGGGCCTTCACTCCGTCCTTGGCCATCTTTGTCATCTTCTCCTGCTCGGGCGAGGGCTTGTGACCGGACTTGCCCTGGTTCGCCTCCATCACCATGATCATCGTGTTGGCGGCCTGCAAACGCTGCATGGTGAACGGCGTGGGAACGCCCGAGATCTCGCAGATCGTTTGCGTCTGTAGCAGTACGTCCCGGGGACCGGCGTCGAAGGCGATCTCCAGGGCGACGCGCGGCGTGTTCTCTTTCGTGAGCAAAACCATCACCTGGCCCTTGGCCGATACCTTATTGCCCGGCGCCGCTTCGGCGGACTTGGTGCGCGACGGCCGGCCGTGCCCCTTGCCTTCCATGATCTTGGTCTGGCTCTTCGGCAACGACGCATCCAGCGGCAAGACCTGGAAACGGAGCAGGCTCGGGTCGGGCAGCGGGCCGTCTTTGCTCAAGCGGAGCTTGACGCCGCCCAGGTCGAGGTCGAACCACAGCGGCGCGACGATCTTGGGCGTGCTCAAGGCCACAAAGCGAGTCTTTTTCTCGCAGGAAAACCGCAGGCCACAGTAGCGGAGCAACCCGGCCTTGTCCTTGGCGTCGGCAGTCCACTGAACCTTCCAGCGGTTCTCGTCCCGCCAAACGCGGGCGATCTTGACGGGATCCTTGACTTTATCAACCATCTCGACCGACCAGCCCGAATTGCCGCTGTCGCCGTCCTTTTGCAACTCGAATTTGGGATTGCCCTTGGCAACCATCTCGCCGCCCAACAACTTGACCTCAAGCGACAGCTTGGGATCCAAGTCCAACGTGCCCATGGAAAGTTCCGGGGCGGCGCCCTTGCCCGGTTGCTGCAGGTCGACCGCCGTCGCGAGGCCCTCCAAGGAGACTGGCTTGGCGGGCGGCTCCGCTTTCTTGGGCGGCGTTTCCGGTGTCTTGGCAGGCACGTCCGGCTTCGTTGCCGGCGTCTCCGCTTTCTTATCAGGCGGCGTAGTCTTGACATCGGGCTTAGCGGAGTTCGCCTCGGTCTTCGCCGGGACTTCCGTCTTGACGGCGGGCTGTGTGGCGGGCTTGACCGGCTCGGCCGATTTGGGCGGAACCGCCGTCTTGGGCTCTTCCCCATGTTCCGGCTTCTTGGCTGGTTCGGCTTTTCCGCCGGACGGATCCTTGCCGGGTGGGTTCTTCGCGTCAGCCGGCTTTTTCTCGGGCTGCTTGTCGCGCGGCGTGCCTACGTCCTCTTCAACCGAAGTCTTCTTCTCCTCCGGCTTCGGCTGCTGCACCGCTACCTGCACAACCGGCTTGGGATGCCTAAGCAGGAAAGGCAACGACGCGAGCCCTGCCGCCGCGGACAGTAGCGTGATGCCGCCGACGATCCCCAAAATCTTTCGCTTCGTCGTATTGAACCACGCCAGCGCGGTCCGACTGAAGACCGCCACGCCGGCCAGGGCCGCGGCAAATCCACTGCGGTTCTCGATTTTGCGGATCGGCTGCTTGCCCGATTTCGTCAGTTTTGTGAGGGTTGCGGCGGCGGGCGCTGCCGTTCCATTGGACGCTGTCGTCGCGGGCGAGGCATCGCCCAGAAACGCCAGCCAGTTGTCGCCCGACGCGGATGGCACAATGACATCGTCCAGCGGCTTCACCGCCAGCGGCAATCGGCCGCCAGCCGCTCCCCCGGCCTTGGTCTGCCAGGAGGCCAGGGCCGCACTCACCTCTTGGGTCGATTGGTAGCGTTTTTCCGGCTCTTTGACCATCATTCGCTTACAGATCTCGACCAGATTCGGCGGAGTGTCAGGCCGTTCCAAGAGGATGTCGCGGGGCTCCTGCGCCTGGTGTCGGACGATCCGCTGGGCAAGCGTGCCTTCCGGAAAGGGCGGGTGACCCGTGAGCAGGAAGTACAGCGTGCAGCCCAGGGAGTAGATGTCGGCACGGTGATCGAAGTTGCTGCTTTCCAGGCCCTGCTCGGGGGCCATGTAATCCACGGTTCCAAAGGCCGGTTCGCCCGCCGCCGCGCCGCGGGGTGAATCGCTGCGGTTCAAACGGGCCAGCCCCAGGTCGAGAATCTTGATCACCCCTTGCTGGTTCACCAGCAGGTTCGAGGGCTTGATGTCGCAGTGGACGAGGTTGCGGGCGTGGGCGTGGGCCAGTCCGTCTGCGGCCTGGCGGATGAAGTCTGCCGCCCGGGCGAAGTCCAGCGGGCCGTTGACCTCGACCGTCCGCTGCAAGTCCTGCCCGTCGACAAATTCCATGACAATGAAATAGCGGTCCATTTCATTGTCGACGCTATAGGCCTGCACGATATTCGGATGATCGAGCGCGGCGATGGCCCGGGCCTCGGCGAAAAAACGGTCCAGCGAGGCCCGATTCTCGGTGATCGTGCGGGGCACGATCTTCAGGGCCACGCGGCGGTTCATGGTCACGTGCTCGGCAAGAAAGACGATGCCCATGCCGCCTTTGCCCAGCCGTTGAATGAGCCGGTACTTGCCCAGGCGAAACTGCGCCCGCGGGCCCAAGGCCAGCAGCGTTTCGGCCTGCCAGCGGCTGACGAGCTTTTCACGCACCAGGGCCTTGGCCAGGACGGCGGCATCCGACGATTCGCCGGCGAGACGCTGAGCGGCGACAAGCTGCTCCGAACCGAGGAGCTTGCTCTTTTCCAGCGCCGACAAGTAATCGCCCACCGTGCTAACGGCCATGATCTCCTTTTCGCCCCCTCCGTTGGGGTTCTAATGGCAGCCTAGCAGTCTGTTCGTCCATTTCTAATTTACCAGAAAGCTGTTCTGTCCACCAGACTTGGGAACGCGGAAAGAAAAATAATCGGCGGATCCGCACGAGGCTACCAGTTTCGAGGGCACAAACCAAGACCTCGGTACCATTCGCCTCCTTTCGTTTTCTCTCTTCCCCATTCTTCTGTCCGCGCTCTGTTATGGCCATGGCGATTGCATGTAGCCCTTAGCGGGGGTAAAATCAGGCTTTGCCGAAATTCGCTCGATAGCCAGGAGACGATCCATGAATGCGCGGAGTTTTCTTCTCGTTTGCGGTTTCAGCGGTTTACTGCCGTGCGCCCTTGGCAGGGCTGCTTCGTTGCAGGCGGTGGCGGAAGCCACGACAGTGTCGGTCAGCCGGCCCGTCGCCCGCGAGGTGACCGACTGCCTCGATTTCACCGGCCGGACCGAGGCGGTCAGCACGGTCAAGGTGGTCGCGCGGGTCAGCGGTTACCTGGTCAAGGCGCCGTTCCGAGAGGGAGCGATCGTAAAGGCCGGGGATCTGCTCTTCGAGATCGACCCCCGGCCGTACCAGGCCCAGTACGACTTGGCCTTGGCCCAGTTGAACCTGTCTCAGGGGCAACTCAAGTTTGCCCAGGCGCAGTTTGCCCGAGACCAGCAAACGGTGCAGGCCACTCCAGGCTCGATCAGTGCGCAGCAAATCGACCAGGACCGCGCTGCGGTCGCCCAGGCCGAAGCCCAGCTCAAGGTCGGGCAGGCGGGCATGGCGGTCCACAAGCTTAACTTGGAATTCTGCAAGGTCACTTCGCCCATCGAGGGCCAGGCGAGCCGTCACTTCCTCACGCCCGGCAACCTCGTTTCGGCGGATCAGACTGTGCTGACCACCGTCGTTTCGCTCGATCCCATCTACGTCTATTTCGACATCGACGAATCGACCATGCTGCGAATGCGGCGGGCCGTCGGTGAGCAGCGAATCAAGCCCTCTTCCCCCGGGCAGACTCCCGTCCTCATGGGCCTGCAGAATGAAGACGGCTTCCCTCATAAGGGCGTTGCTGACTTCGTCGACAACCACGTCAATCCGTCGAGCGGCACCGTGGTCATGCGCGGGAAAATGGAGAATCGGCTGCCCCCGGGCGGTCAACGGCTGTTGCTGCCCGGCCTGTTTGTACGGATCCGGCTGCCGATGGGGCGACCTCATCAGGCCCTGTTGGTGGTCGAGTGCGCCATCGGTTCGGACCAGGGTGTGAAGTACGTTTACGTGGTCAATGCCAAAGGCGAGATCGCCTACCAACGCGTCGAGTTGGGGCCGTTGGAGAGCGACGGGCTGCGCGTGATCGAGAAGGGACTGAACGCCGGCGACCAGGTCGTGGTCAACCGGCTGCAGCAAATCTATCCTGGCACGAAGGTCCAAACCCAGGAAGTCCCCATGACCGTGCGGGAAGGTAGCGAGACGGAGCGAAGCAAGCCACCGGCGGTCAATCGTCCCGCGGGCGATCCGCCGGCTGGTGCTGCAGAAGGCAAGAATTGACAGCCACTCTACGGCTACGGATTGCCCCTAGCGGCCTTTAGCCCGATGCCGATTTCCGGCACGAGCGTCTCGATCGTCTTCCCATCGAGATTGAAGATCGAGAAGCCCGACGCACCCAGCGCCCGGCCTTTTTCGATCTGCACTATGACCTGAGATGCGGTCATCGGTGGAGTGACCGCCGTGGCCCCGATGCCGGCATAAATCGGCACTCGTCCGCCGACAAAATACATCTGGCTGGAAACCAGGTCGGCAAAAGTATCGTCGCCGGCGCTGTAGTCCATCGGACACAAGAAATCGAGGTAGCCGGCCTTCACCCAGGCCACCCAATCCTGCCCGACCGCTTGGCGGCAGCTCGGATATGCCCCGAACACGGCGGCAGAAATCTTGATCCCCGGCCGCACGCGCTTGGCCTCGCGCGAAACGGCCTCGACCACGCGGGTGATCTGCGCGCAGCGCCAAGTGCGATACTCGTCGCGCCGCGAGCCGTGGTAACAGTCGCCCGGCCATTGGCCCACCGGCTTGCGGCTGTCGGCCTCGAATCGTTTTCGGCAGCCGTCGCAATAGCAGTGCTCCCCATCAGGATAACGGATGTAGTCGAAGTGCAGGCCGTCAACCGCATACATTCGCGCTACCTCCAGCATAGTGTCCACCTCAAGCTGGAAGTTCTCCGGATGGGACGGACAGAGCCAGTTGGTTGCCTTGCCCGTGGCGGAGATCTGGGTCCGGCCCTCGCGGCGGAGCTTCTCGACAAACGCCTTCGGGGCGTTGCCTAGGTTGAAATTGACCTTCCAAACGTGAACTTGCAGGCCGTGCCGATGTGCGGCGGCCAGGCATTGAGCCACCTGATCGCCATACTTGCGGAAAGTGTCGCTTTGCGGCAGGAGCTTGCTGGGATAGTCGGCCCGGCCGGCCCAAAGCTGATTGGGCAGGATCATGTTGATGCCGTTCTCCTGCAATGTCTTGGCTGTTCGTTCCCAGTCGCCCGGATAGGCCCCGGTGCCCGAATGGTTCCAGAAAGCCCTGCCTTCGTGGGCCGGATCAACGCGTTTCACGACCATTGCCGGCTCGACGACTTTTGCCCGCCCCGCCCAAGCCACCAGATTGCTGAGGCGCAGGGAACTATTGACCCCCATCCCCCGCCAAACGGAAATGCGGATGCCGTCCACATGCTCCCAGCCGGCCGGGCGGCCTTCGCCGCGGAACGAAGCCTTCACAAAACGCAGGGTCTGCGGACCTGGCCGCCGCAACGGAATGCCGCAGCCATACCAGCCCTCACCACTTTTGAAATAGATCATCACCTCGCCCACGGCCTCCATATTGTCCGGCTCAACGTCCAAGGTGAATTCCCTCCGACCCGATAGATCGAGATTCAACTTACGATCGATGATCACCCGCTCCAGACCCGGTTTAGCGGCAAAGGGCAGGGCCAACTCGATCCCCCCGTCCTTTGCCGTGGAAACGCCGACTTCCGCGACGCCCTGGGGTTTCCACTCCGCCGTGGCGGTCTTGGCATCCGTGTAATGAAACGCGTCCAGCAGCACCGGTTCATCCCCGGCGACGAGAGTGCAAGAAAGCAGCAGAAATGCGAGGTTCATGGCGATGGCTCCTGATGAAAGTGTCCTGCCGCCTATCGTAGCCTGCCGCGCGCCGTGACGCAATTGGAGGGGCGTCGATGTTGCGGCGGTTTGCCGAGAAATGGCGGAATTTTCAGAAAACCCTTGCCGTGACAGGTAAAGCTGTTAAAATTACCGCGGAACGAGAAGACGACAGCGGTTATCCTGCCTGAAATTCCTCCCTGACACCCGCCTACAACGCATAGCCGCCTTAGGGGCGACCGACGAATAAGTTTCGGATTTGGGTGGCATACCTTAAGCCTTCTAGGCTAGGCATGTTTGCCGCCGACATGCCTAGCCTAGAAGGCTTGAGGCATGCCACGCTCGCAGAAACACGGAAGTTATTTATCGTCCGGTCCTTACCGGCTTCGACGATAACCTACAAACTCACTACGGTTCATACCGAAATCATCCCATTGCAGAGGAGGATCGACCAATGCGTCAATGCGATTGCCACGGAAATCCCTTATCCGCTCCCTCGCGGCGCGAGTTTCTGACGGTTGGGGCACTGGGTGCGATGGGCTTTGCCCTGGGCGATCTGCTCCATTGGGAAAAGGCCCAAGCTTCCCAGACGCCGCCGGCTGCGGGCGCGTCGATCAAGCCTCCGCGGGCCAAGAGTATCCTGCACATCTTTTTGCCGGGCGGCATGGCCCAGCAGGAGTCGTTCGACCCCAAGCCCTACGCTCCACTGGAGTATCGCGGATCGTTTGGGGTGGTGAAGACCAAGCTGCCCGGCGAGGTCTTCAGCGAGATGTGGCCGCAAACGGCCGCAGTGGCCGACAAACTCTGCGTTGTCCGCTCGATGAGCCATGGCGAAGCGGCCCACGAGCGCGGCACGCACAACATGTTCACCGGTTATCGTCCCAGTCCGGCGATCCAGTTTCCCAGCCTGGGTAGCATCGTGAGCCATGAATTGGGCTCTCGAGCCGACCTGCCGGCCTACGTCTGCGTGCCGAACATGCCCAATCCCTACGCCGGGACAGGCTACTTGAGTTCCTCCTATGGCCCGTTCAGTTTGGGCGCCGACCCGGCTCAAGGTGGCTTTCGCGTGCGCGACCTGTCTTTGCCCGGCGGCGTGGATGCCGCGCGATTCACGCGCCGCCGTACGGCCATGGACGCCGTGAACGCCCATTTCGAAGCCGTGGAAAAGGCCGAGGCCATCGGCGCGATGGACACCTTCTATCGGCAGGCCTACAGCTTGATCAGCTCGGCCAAGGCCCGCGAGGCGTTCAACCTCGACGCCGAACCGCCGGCCGTTCGCGACGAGTATGGCCGGGACACCGCGGGTGCCCGTTTGCTAATGTCGCGGCGGCTGATTGCAGCGGGCGTCCGTGTGGTCTCGGTGGCCTACGGCGGCTGGGACTTCCACCAACAGATTGTTCCCGCCACGCGGCGTGAAGTCCCGCCACTGGACAGGGCCTTTGCCGCCTTGATTCGCGACCTCGATCGATCAGGTCTGCTGGATAGCACGATTGTCATGCTTTCCAGTGAATTTGGCCGAACACCGAAGATCAACGGCGACCAGGGCCGCGACCACTGGCCGAAGGTCTTCAGCATTCTGCTGGCTGGCGGCGGCATCGCCCGCGGCAAGATCTTCGGCACTTCCACGGCCACCGCGGCCGAGCCTGATTCGGAAGAAATCGGCCCGGCCGACTTGTTTGCCACGCTGTATCACTTGCTGGGGATCGATTTTACCAAGCGGTTGTTGGCCCCCGGCAACCGGCCGATCGACATCGTTCGCGACGGCAAACTGCGCCAGGGGCTGCTATCGTGAAAATGTTGCCATTTGCTTTAGAACGTCCGGAAGGGATTGCGAAGATGCCCGATTGTTGGAGTCCCGCCTTTAGGCGGAGTTTTCGGGCATTCCGGCTAAAGCCGGGACTCCAACCCGTTCATTTCTTCCGAACGCTCTTGGCGGCCATGTTCGCGCTCTGGGCGACCGCACTACCTGCGGCAGCACCGCAACTCGACCATTTCTTGCCGCGCGGCGGCCAGCGCGGCACGGAGGTCGAGGTGATCTTCTCCGGCCAACGCCTCGCCGATGCGCGGGCCTTGCTCTTCTACGAACCAGGCATTGGCGTAAAGTCGCTGGAAGTATTGCCCGACAAACGGGTGAAAGCCCGGCTGGTCCTGGCTGCCGACTGCCCGCTCGGGCCGCACGCCCTGCGACTGCAATCGGCCACGGGCACCAGCAACCTGGTCACTTTCAGTGTCGGCGCGCTCGCGGAAGTCAACGAAGTCGAGCCGAACAATGATTTTGCTAAACCGCAGAAGATCAATTTAAATACGACGGTCAACGGCGTGGTCCTGAACGAGGATGTCGACTATTATGCGGTCGAAGCCCGCCAGGGCCAGCGGCTGAGTGTCGAGGTGGAGGGCCTGCGGCTGGGTGAATCGTTCTTCGACCCGTCGGTGGCGATCATGGACACGAACCGCTTTGTGCTGGCATCGGCCGACGACACGCCGCTCCTGCGCCAGGATTGCGCCTGTTCGGTGATCGTGCCCCGCGACGGCGCCTACGTGATACAGGTCCGCGAGAGCGCGTTCGGCGGTTCCGACCGCTGCCACTACCGCCTGCACGTTGGTACTTTCCCGCGGCCGCTGGCAATTTTCCCCGCCGGGGGCAAATACGGGCAAACGGTCGATGTCACCTACATTGGCGCGGCGGGCGGTCCGATCGTGCAGAAGCTCACGCTCCCTTCCGGGCCGCAACCTGGGTTCGCCGCCTGGGTCCGCGACGGACAGGGCATTGCCCCTTCGCCGAACCCCTTTCGGCTCTCGCCCTTGGACAATGTGTTGGAAAAGGAGCCGAACAACGACGCGCAGCATGCCACGCCGTTTACTGCCCCAGCCGCCCTGAACGGCATCGTCGATCGGCCGGGCGATATCGACTGCTGGGTTTTCCCAGCCAAGAAGGGGCAGACGTTCGACGTCCGCGTTTTCGCCCGGCAACTCCGCACGCCGTTGGACAGCACCTTATCCATCTCGCGCATCAAGGGCCAGTTCATCGCCTACAACGACGACAGCAACGGTCCGGACAGCTACATCCGCTTCACCGCTCCCGATGACGACCAGTACGTGATCAGCATCACTGATCAGATGGGCCGCGGCGGGCCGGAGTACGTTTACCGTGTGGAAGTCACGCCTGTCGAGCCGCGATTGACGATTGGCTTGCCCGAGCGATCGACGTATGTCGACATGGTCGTGCCGGTGCCGAAAGGGAACCGCATCGCCGTTATGCTCAATGCCCAGCGGGAAGATTTCGGCGGCGACGTGAGCCTGGATATGGCGAATCTGCCGGAGAAGATTGCCGCACAGATGTTGCCGATCGCCGCCGACCAGACGATGGCCCCAGCGCTGCTTTCCGCGCCGGCCGACGCGAAACCCCAGGGGACCTTGGTTGACGTCGTCGGAAGGCACCAGGAAGGCGGCCGCACCATCGAGGGCCGGCTGGTCCAGAAGACGATGCTCGTCCGCGGCGACAATAATCGCGAGGTCTGGAACTACGTCAGCAACCGCGTGGCCGTGGCGGTTACCGAGCCGGCGCCGTTCCACATCGAGATTTTGCCGCCCAAGGTGCCCCTGGTGCAGAACGGCAATATGGTGCTGAACGTCGCCGCCAGCCGCGACAACGGTTTCAAGGGGGCCATTGCGCTTCGCATGCTCTACAACCCGCCCGGCGTCTCAGCGCCGGATTCCGTCACGATCCCCGAAGGCCAGAACCAGGCAGGCATTCCGCTCACGGCCGACGGCGGCGCGATGTTGCGGACATGGAAGATCGCCGTGCTAGGGGAATCGACCATGGGTGACGGGCCGCTGGTGGTCTCTTCGCAACTGGCCGACTTGGAAGTCGCCGAGCCGCGGTTGCGGTTCCAATTCCAGCCGGCTGCGGTCGAGCAAGGACAGAAGACAAACATCGTGCTGAAGATCACAAAGACGCGCAAGCTCGACGCGCCGGCATCCATCGAACTGCTCGGTCTTCCCAACGAAGTGACCGCCGAACCGCGGCAGATCGACGATGCGGCCAGCGAAGTCGTATTCCCGATTTCCACCACGTCCAAGTCGCCGCCGGGCCTGCACAAGACGATCTATTGCCGGGCCGTGGTGAAGTCGCAAGGCGAGCCGATCACGCACGTCGTGGGTGGCGGAGAACTGCGGATCCAGCCGCCTTTGCCACCCAAGGCTACGGTTGCCGCCGCGCCTGTCGCTAAACCGGCTCCGCCACCACAGCCGGTCGCCGCCAAGCCACTCAGCCGTTTGGAACAGTTGCGATTGGAGAAGAAAGGGGCGCAGCCATGAGCAAGATTATTACTCCGGAAACAAAGCTGGGCAACACCAACCCGAAGCGTAAGCGAGGATTCCTCGCTTACGCTTCCGGTTGGCGTGCGGATCTTCCATGCCGCAGTAACAGCGTTGCCATGCTCCTCTTTCTCGCGTTGGCAGTTACCGCCGAGCCCGCTGCCGCCCGGCTTGATCTTTACCCGCCCGACATTCAACTTCGCACGGCTTCCGCCCGGCAGCAGATTGTGGTTGTGGCCACACGCGGCGACGGCGTAACCGAGGACGTGACCGCCAAGGCCAAGATCACGGTCGCCGATGGCCGCATCGCCCGCGTAGAAAATGCAACGATTTATCCAACTGCCGATGGCCGGACCACGCTTCAGGCTCAATATGACGGCCAAGCGGCCTCAACATCGCTGGCCGTGCAGGACATGGCTATCGTGCCGCAGGTCAGCTTTCGCCGGGACGTCATGCCCGTTTTTATGAGGGCCGGCTGCAATACGGGCGGCTGCCACGGTTCGGCCCGCGGCAAGGACGGCTTTCGCCTCTCGTTGTTCGGGTTCGATCCCGAGGGCGATTACTTTCGTCTCACCCGCGAGTTGGGCTATCGCCGCGTGAACCTGGCTCTGCCGGAAGAGAGCCTCGTGCTGCAGAAGGCCCTGGGGGCGGTGCCGCATTCGGGCGGCAAGCGGTTCGAGCCGTCGAGCGAATATGCCAAGGCGCTGACCATCTGGCTGCAGGCCGGTGCGCCGAACGATCCGCCCACCGTGCCGACCGTGGAAAGCGTCGAGATCTTCCCCCACGAGATGCTGCTGGAAGGGGCCGGCTCCAAACAGAAGATGATCGCCCGTGCTTCTTACAGCGACGGCAGCCAGCGGGACGTCACGACGCTTGCGCTCTTCTACAGCAACAACGACAATTCCGCGCCGGTCTCGCCCGATGGCGTGGTCACCGCCGCCAATCGGGGCGAAGCCTTCATTTTGGCACGCTTCAATACCAAGACCGTTGGCAGCCAGGCGATCGTGCTTCCTGCCGGGCTGAAGTACTCGCCGCCCGCGATTGCACCGGCCAATTACATCGACGAGCTTGTCAACGCCAAACTGCAGAAGCTCCGCATGGAACCGAGCGGTCTTTGCAGCGATGAGACCTACTTGCGGCGGGCCACGATCGACATCACGGGCATGCTGCCGAGCGAGGACGAGTATCGGGCCTTCCTCGACGATAAGTCGCCGGGCAAACGGGCCGCGCTTGTCGATCGCCTGCTGCAACGCAAGGCCTTTGCGGAAATCTGGGCCATGAAATGGGCCGAACTGCTCATGGTCCGCTCGGGCGGCGAGAGGCAAGTCAGCTACAAGTCGATCTATCTTTACTCCAGTTGGCTGACCGAGCAAATCGCCGCCAACGTTCCCCTGGACGAGATCGTACGGCAGTTGCTGGCAGCCCGCGGCGGAACGTTCTCCTCGCCGCCAACGAACTTCTACCAGATCGAGCGCGACACGCTCAAGACGGCGGAAAACGTCTCCCAGGTCTTCATGGGCGTGCGCGTGCAGTGCGCCCAATGCCACAACCACCCCTTCGACCGCTGGACGATGGACGACTATTACAGCTTCGCCGCCTTCTTCAGCCAGATCGGCCGCAAGGAAGGCGAGGACTACCGCGAGACGATCGTTTTCAACAGCGGCGGCGGCGAGGTGAACCATCCGGTCGGCGGACGCGTGATGGAACCCAAGTTTCTGGGTGGCGCGAAGGTCGATTGCCGCGGCAAGGACCGCCGCCAGGTCTTGGCCGACTGGCTGACCGCGCCCGACAATCCCTTCTTCGCTCCCAGCGTGGCCAATCGCATCTGGGCACATTTCTTCGGCGTTGGCATTGTCGAGCCGGTCGATGACGTCCGCGTCAGCAATCCGCCGGTGAACCCGGAGTTGTACCAGCAGTTGGGGCGCAAACTGGTTGAATACAAATACGATTTCAAGCGGCTGGTGCGTGACGTTTGCCTTTCGCAGACCTACCAGCGGACGACGCAGACCAACACGAGTAACGAAGGCGACCAGCGCAACTTTGCCCACGCCCGCGTGCGGCGGATCCAGGCTGAGATGCTCCGCGATAGCATCGCCCAGGTGACGGAGACGAAAGACAAGTTTCGCGGCCTGCCTCTGGGCGCTCGCGCGGTGCAGATCGCCGACGGTGCGACATCCGACTATTTTCTTGAGACGTTCGGCCGTTCGCCCCGCGAGTCGGTCTGTGCCTGCGACGTCCGCAACGAACCGACCTTGTCGCAAGCCTTGCACCTGCTCAACGGCGATACGGTGCAGAACAAGATCCGCGAAGGGCGCGCGATCGAGCGTTGGCTGGCGGCAAAGAAAAGCACGGAGGAAATTATCCGCATCCTGTACGTCCGTTGCCTGAGCCGTGAGCCGGCGGCCGACGAGTTTGACAAGCTGAAGAAGCTGGTTGACGGCCAGCCGAAGCCGGCGGAAGCCCTCGAAGACATTTTCTGGAGCCTGCTGAATTCCCGGGAGTTCTGCTTCAACCATTAGTGTATCCGGCACACTCCGTGTGCCGTTGCTAAGCGGTACACGGAGTGTGCCGGATACATTCGGCCACCGTACTTTCCGAAACACCTCACAGCGTCAACCATGTCCAGAGCTTCTTTGCAATTCCTCATTCTGCTTTTCCTTCCCTGCGCAGCCGTCGCGGCTGATGGTTCGAAGATCACGTACGAAGAACACGTTCGCCCCATCTTTCGTGAGCACTGTTTTGCCTGCCATAACCAGGGCAAGGCGACCAACGACCTTGCCTTGGACAGCTACGAGCGCGTCCGCAAGGGTGGCGCCAGCGGCGAAGCGATCGCTCCGGGCGATCCGGATGGTTCCTATCTGTTTACACTGGTCACGCATAAAGACCAGCCGCACATGCCTCCCGGCGGCGACAAGATCGCGGCCGCCAAGCTTGAAATTCTGCGGAAATGGATCGCCGCCGGGGCGTTGAAAGACTCCGGCGCGAAGGCGGAAATCAAGAAGCCGACGGTGAATCTGGCAATGGCCGGCGGGGCCGCGCGGCTGGCGGGACCACCGGTGATGCCCGAGGGCGTGTCCCGCCAACCGGTCGTCTACACGCCGCGCGCGGGTGCGATCACGGCCCTGGCGGCCAGTCCCTGGGCGCCGCTGGTAGCGATCGCCGGGCAGCGGCAGATCGTCCTCTATAATACGGATTCCGCCGAACTGGCCGGCGTTTTGCCGTTCCCCGAGGGCATCCCCTATGCGCTCCGTTTCAGTCGCTCCGGCAAGCTGCTCTTGGCCGGCGGGGGTAAGGCGGCAGCCCGCGGGCTGGTGGTGGTCTATGACGTCCACAGCGGGAAGCGGCTTTCCCAGGCGGGCGACGAGCTCGACGCCGTTTTGACCGCCGATGTCAACGCCAGCCAGACACTCATCGCGCTGGGCGGCCCGCAAAAGATTGTGCGCGTGCTGAATGTGGGCGATGGCTCCGTGGCGGCCGAGATTCGCAAGCACACCGACTGGGTAACGGCCTTGGAGTTCAGCCCTGACGGCGTGCTCTTGGCCACGGCCGATCGGGCGGGAGGAGTTTGGGTCTGGGAAGCGGGCACCGACCGCGAGTTTCAGGCACTGGAAGGCCACAAGGCGGCCGTCACCGCCATGAGCTGGCGCGACGACTCCAACGTTCTGGGCACGGCCAGCGAGGATGGCACAATCGCCTTCTGGTCGATGGAAAACGGCAAACGCATCAAGAGCATCGCCGCCCATCCCGGCGGTGTGACGTCGCTGGCGTTCCTGCACGACGGCCGTTTCGTTTCCGGCGGCCGCGACCATCTGGTGAAGCTCTGGGACGGCGGAGGCAACCCGCTTCGCCAATTCGAACCCTGCGGCGAACTGGTGATGAAGGTGGCCGCCACGCACGATGGCGGACGAATCGTTGCCGGTGACTGGTCGGGCGAGGTCCGGCTGAGTAGCGCTGCCGACGGCAAGCTCGTGGGCCGACTGGCCGCGAATCCGCCCACGCTGGAAATGGCCATCCAGCAGCGACAGGCCGAGGCAACGGCGGCACGTGCTCTGGCGGAACAGACTGCACGTGAGGCCGCTGCGGCACAGAAGCTGTTCGACGAAAAGCGGCGTGCCGCTCTCACGGCCGCGGCCACGGCAGCGGCAGCCACGAAAGCCGTCGAGAGCCTTGCCGCGGAAAAAGCCGCGCTGGAGAAAAAACCGTAATTCGTAGGGTGGGTCGAGTAACACGAGTCCCACCACCGAGGAAGAAAATACGAAATACGAATGTCGAAACAAATCCAAAGCAGAAAATTCAAAGGCAGGAAACGGCCGTTTTAATTCTTGTTCTTTGCGATTTCTGATTTGTTTAGGATTTCGTACTTCGTTTTTCGGATTTCTGTGCTACCTACGGCCTTGCGCATGCCTGCACTCATGCCTCGCCCCACACGACCCCTTGCGGGCCTTGTTCGGCGCGACCGATCCGATAGCTTTCAATGCCGGCCTGCGCGAGCTGATCGCGAATGCCGTCGGCACTGGCGCTGTCCACCACCAGCACCATGCCGATGCCCATGTTGAAGACCTGGTCCATCTCGGCCTGTTCCACACCGCCTAGTCGCTGCAACCAGGTGAACACCGGCGGCACCGTCCAGCAGCGGCGGTCGATGACAACCTGCACTTCCGCTGGAATCACGCGGGCAAGATTCTCGTGCAGCCCGCCGCCAGTGATGTGGGCGATGGCATGCACGGCCTTCGTCGCACGGTGCTGCGTCAAGACTTGCCGCACGGGCCGGACGTAGATCCTCGTGGGAGCAAGCAAGGCATCGCCCACGGTCGTGCCCAACTCCTCGACGCGGTCCGTGACCTTGTGCCCGCCGATTTCGAAGACGATCTTGCGCGCCAGACTATAGCCGTTAGAATGCAGGCCGCTGGAGGCCAGCCCCAGCACGATGTCGCCGGGCGCTACCGCCGTGCCGTCGATGATCTCGCTCCGCGAGGCCACGCCCACGCAGAAGCCGGCCAGGTCGTAGTCGCCGGGGGCGTAAAGATCAGGCAGGATGGCCGTCTCGCCACCCAGCAGGGCACAATCGGCCTGGATGCAGCCGTCGCTCACGCCTTGGACAAGATCTTCGAGCAACTCGGGATCGTCTTTGGGCATCGCCACGTAGTCCAGAAAGAAGAGCGGCTCGGCCCCGCAGCAAAGCGCGTCGTTGACACTCATCGCCACCAGATCGATACCCACCGTCTTGTGATTGCCCACCGCACAGGCAACCTTGAGCTTGGTGCCGACGCCGTCGGAACATGAGACCAACACCGGGTCTTGGTAGTTGCGGGCAAACAGCCGGTCAGCAAAATCGAGGCGGAAAAGGCCCGCGAATCCGCCTTCCAGGGGCAGAACGCGCGGGCTGAACGTCCTGCTCAGCAGTTTCGGCAGCTTGGCCATCGATTGACGGTAGACGTCCAGATCGACGCCGGCATCTTTATAAGTTACTTTCGCCATGATATTCGGGGTCTCTATGTGGTTGGCAGCTATTCTAACCGCGGGGCAGAAGACGGCAAAGGGGTGTGCCCGCTTGCGTGGGCCGAAACAAGGCGTAGGCCGGAACAAGCCTACGCAGTTCCGGCAGCATGCCCTCCGTAGCACGGAGTTCATTCGGTCCTGCCGTTAGGGCAAGGCCACGGAATTAATTCCGTGCTACGAAGGACTTGCAGTTCTCCTGAAATCGCTTGACAGCGGCACCGACTTTGGCGAAAATAGCGTTAATCTCAAAAACAGGGATAAAAAAGAGACAGACATGCCTGCCTTGCCGCCCCACACGCCGCGCGGCCCTACGATTTTGTTTTGGAGAATGAATGGCCGCTGCCGCGTGGCGCGAGCCAGTTGCTTGTTTTCCCTCGGTTTGTGCATCATGGAGAGTCGTATGACACGTTTTCAAGTTTCGCTCGGATTGGCAATCGTTGGCGTCCTCGCGGGCGCATTGTTCCTGGGTACATCGGCATTGACGTTTGCCGGCGACGATACCGCGGCACCCAAGTTTTCGACTTTCGCCTCCGCCGCCGATCTGGCTGCCGAAGTGAAGTTCCTGGTCGCCGATCTGGAGAAGGCTGTCGCTGAGGAAGACGAATACAAGAGCCAGGTCGAAGACCGCTTCGTTCGCGACGGCAATACGATCACCCTGATCGCCATTGCCTTGGGCTTGCACGACCAGGCCAGTCCCATGAAGCCGCATGCCAAGGCGATCGCCGCCGCCGCCCGGAAGCTGGCGGCAGCAAAAGACTACGCTGCCACGAAGCAGGCCGTCGACGATCTCAAAGCGGCCATCAGCGGCAAAGGTGCCGCCAGCACGGGCGAATTGCAGTGGGGCAAGGTGGCCAAGCTCAACGGCTTAATGAAGAACGAAGTGCCCAACATCAATACCAAGTTGAAAAACAGCCTCCGCCGCTTCACTAAGCGGGCCGCCGAAGTCTCGGCCAACGCGGCCACCATGGCCCTGATCGCCGAGAACGCCAAGCTCTACGTGGCCGACACGAAGAAGCCCGAAGAAGGCAAGAAGTGGCTCGCCTTCGCCGCACAAATGCAGGCCGCCGCCTGCGACGTAGCCGCCAAGGCCCATGCCGGCGACGATACCGGCGCCAAGGCCGCCATGGAAGATCTCGACAAGTCCTGCCACGATTGTCACGCCGTGTTCAATCCGGAAAAGCAGGCAGTCAATCCGGAAAAATAGTGATCGTTGTACCCGCTCGCGCAGCAACGCCCGGAGTCTTTCCGTTACTGCTTGGTTAGTACATGAAGTGCCACCGCGAATTTGTTGTCCGCTGGCGTTTCTCCTATAACCGGTACCACGAGCGTGGTTGCTCACATTCTCTGCATGTGCCACTGGACCCTTGTGGCGCGTGTCGCTAAACACGACCATGATCGTTTCGCCGGTCCTAACCATCGGGCCGCCAACGCCTTTTGAAACGACTGCTGGACGACTAGCGATAAACAAAGGGGTGACGCCCTCCTGCGACAATTTCATTTTCCGGCAAGCACCTGACCGAAATAGTGGAGATATAGGCGGATTTTTGGCGCGATGCCCAACCCCGCCTACCCACCTACCCCCCTTTGGCTCGGCTACCGGTGAAAAGAAATGTCGCTTGATATCAATTCGTGCTATGCTTCGGATGTTGCGTTCTACACAGGTTGCACCCTTGATTCCCCTACCATGTCGCAGCGACAAGCGGCACTGAAATTCACGCATCCCCTTCCTTACGGTGCTATAGTCCATAGTGGAGGGGTGCAATTCGTCGTCTTCAGCCGCAGCGCCACCGCCATGCGCGTGCTGCTCTACGACGGTGTCGACGATCCCGAGCCTACCGATATTATCGACTTCGACCCCGATTTGAACCGCTGGGGCCATATCTGGAGCGTGTTCGTGCCGGGTACCGCCGCCGGGCAACTCTATCACTTCCAGGCCGACGGTCCCCATGAGCCAAAACGAGGTTACCGCTTCGACCCCCAGGCCCGTTTGATCGACCCGTACTGTAAGGCCCTGGCCGGCGATTTCCTGCCCGCCGACGGCGGTATCCTCCGTCCGCCGAAATGTGTCGTGGTCAGCGACGAGTTCGATTGGCAGGGCGATCGCCACCTCCGCCGCAACCTGGCCGAGACGATCATCTACGAGACCCACGTCCGCGGTTTCACGCAGTCGCCGTCCAGCAAGGTCGAGTACCCGGGCACCTACAAGGGCATCGTCGAGAAGATCCCCTATTTGAAGTCGTTAGGCATCACGGCGATCGAGCTCATGCCGGTACACGAGTATCCCATGCTCGACTGTTTCGGCAATCGCCCGCCGCGGCCCAATTACTGGGGCTACGACCCGATCTGTTTCTTCGCCCCGCACCGCGGCTATGCTGTGGGCAGCGAGCCGGGCGCCCAGGTCCGCGAGTTCAAGGAACTGGTGCGGGCCTTGCACGCCGCCGACATCGAGGTCATCCTCGACGTGGTCTTCAATCACACCGCCGAAGGCAACGAGCAGGGGCCCACGCTCAGCCTCAAGGGCCTGGAGAACCGCGTCTATTACATGCTCGAAAACGGCGGCCAGCAATACCGCAACTACACCGGCTGCGGCAACACGCTCAACGGCAACCATCCCATCGTCCGCGAGATGATCTTCGATTGCCTGCGGCATTGGGTCCACAATTACCACGTGGACGGTTTCCGTTTCGACCTGGCCTCGATCCTCAGCCGCGACCGGGACGGCAATCTCGTGCCCAATCCGCCCGTGGTGGAAACGATCGGCGAGGACCCGCAACTGGCCGACACGAAGATCATCGCCGAGGCCTGGGACGCGGCGGGGGCATACCAGGTGGGCACGTTCGGCGCGCTCCGCTGGGCGGAATGGAACGGCCGCTACCGCGACGACATGCGCCGCTTCTGGCGGGGCGACCCGCAAATGATTGGGCCGTTGGCCACGCGGCTGGCCGGATCGAGCGACCTTTACCAGGCCAGCGGCCGGCGGCCCTACCACAGCATCAACTTCATCACCTCGCACGACGGCTTCACGCTCAACGACCTGGTGAGCTACAACTGGAAGCACAACGAGGCCAACGGCGAGGGCAACCGCGACGGCGACAACAACAACTACAGTTGCAACTACGGGCACGAGGGGCCCACTACGCGGCGCTCCATCGATACCCTGCGGCTCCGGCAGATCAAGAACTTGATGGCCACGAACCTGCTCAGCCAGGGCGTGCCCATGCTCGTCTTCGGCGACGAGTGCCGCCGCACGCAGCAGGGCAACAACAACGCCTACTGCCAGGACAACGCCATCTCCTGGTTCGACTGGAAGCTGGTGCAGCGGAACGACGCGCTCATTCGTTTCGTCAGCGCCTTGATCGCCTTCCGCCGGGCCGAGCCGACCACGCGGCGGACCAACTTCCTCACCGGCCAGCCGGCGCGGCCGGGCGGCGTGCCCGACGTGTGCTGGTTCAATCCCTGGGGCGGCGAGGTCGACTGGTCGCACGGCGGCAACAGCCTGATGTGCCTCTTGGGAGCCGTGCCGCGGACCGACTTGACGGAACTGCCCAATCACCATTTGTTGCTCATGCTGCATGCCGGTGGATCGCCCCAGAAGTTTGTCTTCCCCAAGGTCGTGCGGTCGTACAGTTGGTGGCAGTTCGTCAACACCGGTATTGCCGCGCCCAAGGACATCTATCCGGACCTGGACGGGCCCGCCCCGCCGCCCGACTGGACGGTGGAGCTTGAGAGCCGCTCGCTGGCCTGTTATATCGCCCGCGACGAGCAATGAGCAAGGCCAAGTCGCCTCGGTTGCGGCAGGTGATTGAGACCTCGTTACGCGGCAGCGTAGTTCAAATGTACTCCAGATGGTTCCAATTGGCATCCCGGTCGAGAACCCCATGCACGAGCAGCAGCGCCTGGATGAGTTCGCCAATCGTATACTTTCGTTCTTCGCACCAAGCGATTCCGGCGTGCTCTTTCACCGACTGATGCAAGGCGACGAAATCGGGGTCGAAAGTGACTACGACCCGCGCATTCCGTGTGGCGAAGTCCAGTTGATCTGAATCTGGCAGTCCGCAGCGATCGGCATCCTGAGCAGTCAGTACATCGACCCCGCGACGTGCCAGCGCCCGGCTCACAGGACCGGGAAAATTCTGGTCCATGTAGAACCGGATTGGTTCAGCCACCGATATTCTCTCTCAGTTTCGCCGGAATCTTGGAAGGGATACTGGCTTTCACCCAATCGGACAATTCGTCTTCTTTGCGGAATTCTTCTTCGATTTCCTGGCGGAAATCAAAGTAGTATGTCAGTGCTGCGTGAACGTCGGCCAATGTGATGCCGGGAAATAAGTCCACAATCTGGTCGGGGCTCATGCCGCGCGTCTCGTGCCAGGCGACGATGTCCATTACGCGAATGCGGTGTCCGGCGATACAAGCCCGGCCCCCACACACGCCAGGGGTCTTGGTAATATGATGCGTTAGGACGTTATCCATGGCGACCTCTGTCGATCGGGAAAGAAGTTGTTCATTGGTCTCTCCTATTATACACCAAGTTCTTCGCCCCAACCGGCCAAGAGTTTTCCGAAGAGAAACAGTTTGGGCCGCAGCTTTACGCGCTTCGCTCCAACACCGTGCGCCAACGGCGCGGCAGGGCGGCAAAGGCGTCGCTATAGGTGCGTTCCAGGGGCACCAGCACATAACCGCCCGGTTCCAGGTAAAGCGGCATGGAGCGCAACTCGCTGCCGACCCGCAGGGGCTCGACATAAGCTCTGACGTTCGCGGCCGATTCATAGGCGGCCAAGGTCAACGGTTCGCCTGCCGGCGCCTCATAATTCTCTCCGGTGATTTCCTCAATCCAGCCATGGTGGAACGCATGAAAAATGCCGGCTTCGACACGGGGCCAATCGTGAACGGGCATGTTTCTCTTATCCTTGTTTAGGGCCGTTTGCAGCGACGCGCCGAATATATTATAGCGTACTTGTCACCGTGCCACGATCCGCAGCTCCTGTGTAACCGGCTTGCCGTCGGCGCCCTTGCGGCGGATCTCGATACGGGCAATGTCGCCCGCATTCACGCCTTGCTTGAGCCAAATCGTGAGCAGCCGGAACTGAACCTGCACCGTCATCTTCAGCTCGATCCGATCGATCTTGACGATCTCATCCCCCTGCTTCAACCCGGCCTGCTGCGCGGGCGAGTCCTTGGCCAGTTCGCCGATATGCACGTACTCGTCTCCCTTGCCGGGCGGCGACAACTTGATCCCCAGGTCGCCGGGCTTCAGCGCCAGCAGTTTCAGTTTCAATTCTACTTCCTTGCCGTCGCGCTCGACGCGCACGCCCACCTCCTGGTTCTGGGGATAGATATGGATGGCCTGGGCGAGTTGGGCCGCGCTAGTGATCGGGCGGCCATCGAACCGGTCGAAGCGGTCGCCGATTTTCAGGCCGGCCTTCTCGGCGGGCGAATCGTGGACAATGTCCATAATCTTGGGAACTTTCCCGTCCGCCGCTTCGCTGCTTTCGAACTCCACGCCCGAGAGACGACCGTGCAGCACTTCGTTGCCGTTGGCCTTGACCAGGTGCGGCAGCCAGAGCCGCACCTGCCGGGCACTGATGGCATAGCCCAGACCGGTGTTGGAGCGCAGGCCCCAGCGGGTGGCAATCTGACCGTTGATGCCGATAAGCCGGCCGGTCATGTCGATCAGCGGGCCGCCGGAATTGCCCGGGTTCACCGCGGCGTCAGTGGCGATAGCGTCGGCATCGTTGTCCAACGTCTGGTTGAGGGCCGAAATCACGCCCAGCGTGAAGGTCGGGTTCTGGTCGAAGAGTCCCTCGGCGAAGGGATTGCCCACGGCCAAGGCGAAGTCGCCCACGTGCAGGGCCTCGGAATCGCCGATCTCCAGGCAGGGCACCGTTTCCTTGGGCTTGAGATCCAGTTGCAAGACGGCCAGGTCGCCGCCCACGTCGCGGCCCAGCAACTTCGCGTGATAGTGCCGGCCATCGCCCGTGCGGACATCGAATTGCCTGCGCGGGCCGACCACATGGGCGTTGGTGAGCATCCAGCCGTCGGGCGAGACGACCGCACCGCTGCCGCCGTCGATGAAGACGTAGGCCGGCTTGACCTGTTTGCAGAGGGCCGGAATATCGGGCCGCGGCGGGGCGGCTTGTTCGGCCACCGCCGGCACGGCACACAGGCAGAGCACCGAGCAAATCCATAGCATAGGTTTCAAACGTCTCATCGCAGTTCCCCCAGAGTCACGGTGACCAGCTTGGTATCCGATTGTACGAGCGTGCCGCGGAACTCCTCGCCGGGCTTGAGCTTTTGCGCGAGCGCCCGCAAATCTGCTTCGCTCTCGACGTTCTGGCCCTTGATGACCAGGTAGCGTTGGATGTCCTTGCGGTAGACTTCCAGCTTGATCTTGTCGCCCGGTTGGTGCTGGCCGACACGGTCCGTCAGGTCTTTCCAATCGCCCAACGGCGCACCGTCGAGCGTGACGATGCGGTCGCCCGCCTTCAGACCCGCCTTCTGCGCGGGCGAATCGGGCAACACCTCACCGATCACCACCTGGTCGCTCAGCGCGCGGCGGGGATCGAGCATGACACCCAGCATGGCCCCGCGCATGCGCGTCGTGCTCTTGCCGGCCTTCAAGTCGCCCAGCACCGGCAGCAGGCGGTCGATGCGGCCGATCATGCTCACGCCCGAATTCGGCGCCGTGACCCACTGCTGCAACTCCTTGGCGTCGAGCACGCGGCCGATGATCGTGTGCGGCACGATCGGCGCTAGGCCGATGCCCAGCAAGCGGCCCTGCGCCGAGATCACCGGACCGCCGGAATTGCCGTAATTCAGTAGCGCGTCGACTTGGAACCGCAGGCCCCGATCGCGGCTGGGCGAGCTGACGATCCCCAGGTCGAGCGTGTGGCGGGCGAGCTTTCCACCCGTGTAGCCCACCAGCCCCACACGTGTACCCAGTTCCGGCTGCGCCGCCGACTTTGTCAGGTCGCAGCACTTCAGCCCCTTGGCGTCGATTTTCAGCAGCACCACGCCCAGCGGCTCGTGCCGCGCCAGCAGCTTCGCCTCCCGTTGGCTGCCGTCCGGCAGCGTGACGAGGATCTTCTCGATCGGATTCTTGTCCATCGCCAGGCGATTGGCGGCATCCTTGGCCAGACCGGCCTCGATGCCGCGGAAATCGAGTACCGGCGGCTTGCCGCTGGTCTTGTCCTTGAAGACCAGGTCGTCGCCCAGGTTGAAGGCGCTGGTAAGGATGTGGCCGTCGGAAGAGACGAGCAGGCCGGTCAGTGCCGCCGACGGCCGCCGCAGGATCTGGTTCGCCTCGAGCAGCCGTTCCACCTCCGTATACGTGTCTTCGCGTTGCAGTTTTTCCGCGGCGCTGAGTTTGTCCCAGTCCTTGATCTGCTGCCGATAGTTGTCCCACGACATCCGCGGCAGAACTTCGACGGGGAACTTCCGCTGCACGGTGATGCCCACCAGGCAGTCGCTCACCTCGCGGGCAGTGGCAGCCAGCGACTCGATGTCATCGCTGACCGGCGTGGCTACCAGCGGATCGAAACTCAACTTCAGCTTGCCGGCCTTCATCACCTGGAATTGCTCCAGGACGTGCATGATCGGCACGCCGGTCCCCTGCCAGCGGAGCGGCGAGGAGTTCAAGCTGAGGATGCCGCAAAGCTGGCCGAACTGGTTGACGATCGGCCCGCCATCGGAGCCCGGATTGACGGCGGCCGAGGTTTCGATGGCCGGGCCATGGTAGCCGCTCTCGCCGCCCAGGTCCTGCAACTCATAGACGCCGCTGATAACTCCCATGCTGAACGAAACCCGGCTGCCCGACTGCACCATGTCGTTGGCGTTGCTGAAGGTGAAAGCCCGTTGCCCCACGGCGGGCATGTCCCGCGCCACAGGAAAGGAAGGCAGATCCTTGGCATCGACCTTCAGCAATGTGGCCTCGAGTTGCTTGTTGCTCTCGACGATTTTCGCCTTGAGGACCTTGGGTCCGTCGAAGAAGATCTTGATGTTATCGGCCCCGGCGGGCACGACAGTCGTGGAGGTGATGACGTAGCCGTCGGGTGTGATGACCGCGCCGGTGCCGTAGAAGTCCTGCTGTTTTTCCACGGTGCAGGCGATACCCACAGTGCGGGGAATGCCGGCGTCAGCTACAAGCCGGCTAAGGGCGGGGGGATCCGCCGGCCGCACGAGCGGCGGTCCGGCCGCGGCAAGGGCCGTGGCCAGGCCGAAGATGATTGCGGAAAAGACGAAATTGCGGAAATTCCCCATGCGCGGCATCGCTGGCGGGCTCCTGGTTGGGTTATGTGGGTCTAATATGATTGTGATTCGGCAGCGCGGGAAAGGCAAGACCCCAATTTCAGGTTCACCTCTGTCCCATCACAAACCTGCGCCACTGCTGACTGAGTTGCTGCTCGTCCCAGCCGTAGACCTTCTCGATGGCCTCCAATTCGGAGCTGCCCTTCCGCATCGCCAACAACAGTTTTCCAAACTTGACAGGCTGCCTGGACAGAAGCCCCACAAGCGTCCATCCCTCGGCGAATTGCGGCAGCGACATGGTGTTGGTATCCATCTGCAACAACTTGCCCAGAGGCGTCTCCTGGTTGGTCGCCATCCGCTGTTGGACCAGGATGCTCCAGGCGCGGCGGTCCGAGCCTAGATTCCGGGCCGCTTCGCGGTAGTTGATCTCCGAGAACATGACGCTGGGACAGCCGGCCACGATGGCCTCCGCCCCGTTGGCGAATCCCGTTTCCATCGGGCCGCACCGCGACGGGTTCGCCAGTTGCGAAAAGTACATCCGCCCCACGTTGGCCGCCAGGTCGCGGTGCGCCCAATCAAGTGGTTGTTCGCCCACGGAAATCGCGGAGAAATGCCACCAGTTGAACACCGACCCCTGGGGGATCCGCCGGCGGAAGTTCGCGTTGGCGCCGGGATCGTCTTTCTTGTCGAATTGTTCTCCGTAAAGATCGAACATGGCCTGGCACCAGGCGGCGAACTCGGCGTGCGTCCTCAGGAGGATGACGTGGGCAGTCCGCTTGTCCAGGCCCGAGCGGATCGGCTCCGCGCACCTGGTATGGAAGAACTTCTCCAGCTTCTGCACGTCTGGCAGGTACACGCGCTGCAGATCGCTGGCCGCCCAGAGCGTCACGTGTTGCGATGCGACGGGCCGCACGTCCACGCCGCTCTTGGCCGTGACCTGCTTGATCTCCTGAATCGTCTTGTTTCGTTCTTCATCATCGGTGTTCGCCCATTTTCCCGGCGACAGCGGCTGAGTAGCGGCCTCCTTGACGGCATCGATCTGCGCGGGACGGAATCCCAGGCGGCGGAGTTGCACGATGTTCTCCGGCGTGAGTTCGAAGGCACGTCCCTGCTCGGCAATGTTGTCGACGACTTGTTCGGGCGAGAGACGCTGACGGCGCATGTGTTGGATGTCCGTCATGGTCAGCCGCGTGTCTTTCTCGCCGGCATTTGCCCCGCCCCCTGCCGGTGTGTCGTCCTCGGCCGCTTGCTCGTCAGCCTCCGCCGGCTGCTCGCCGGTCTTGGCGGGAGTGGCGTTGGGTCTTGCGCGAGCCGGGTCCTTTTGCTGCCCGTGGGCGGGCGATGCCAGCCACGCCGCCAGCAGCGCGATGCAGGCAGTCCAGATCGCGCAGTGACGCATTCGCATGATCGGTCTCGTTGCTTGAAGACGACGGATTGAGATGGTTGGCTTTCCTTGTGCCCCCAATATGGTGTCCCGCAGCGAGATTGTCAATGCCTGCAACAATGGGACATTCCCCACTATTATTCTTGCAGTGGCTTCATTCCGGTGGTAAAATGCCGCTCAGTGGCGATAAAGTAAGAACATGCGATTAACGCGTACATTCCTGGCGCTGCTCGTGTTCGGCATCGGCTTCGGCTACGTCGAGGCCGCAGTCGTGGTCTACTTGCGGGCGATCTTTGCGCCGATCCGCCACGAGACTTTCCGCGCCGTGCCCCACAACGACCTCTTCCCCTTGCTGTCTGTGGACGATCTGCGGGCGGCGGGGCCGGAAAACGCCGGGCTGCTGGGCACCGAGATGGGCCGAGAGCTGGCTACAATCGTGATGTTGGCGGCCGCCGGGCTGGCCATCGCCGCCAATTTCCGCCAGTGGCTGGCCGGTTTCATGATCGCCTTCGGCGTCTGGGACATTTTCTATTACGTCTTCCTGCGGCTGTTGATCGATTGGCCCGCGTCGCTCTTGACCTGGGACATTCTCTTCCTGCTGCCGGTCCCCTGGGTCGGGCCGGTCATCGCGCCGGCGCTGGTCTCCGTATCGATGATCCTAGCCGGAGTGCTGATCCTGTGGCGCGAGGCGGCCAGCCGGCCGATCCAACCGCATTGGATCGATTGGATGGCGATCTTCCTCGGCGGCCTGGTGGTGATCGTCGCCTTCTGCTGGGACTTCCGCCACACGGCCGCGGGCGGCTGGCCGCACGCCTTCAACTGGCCGCTGTTTGCCGTGGGCGAGGCGCTGGGAGCGGTGGGGTTTCTTCATGCGGTGTGGAAACGTGTGACAAAAAAGGAGAGCGCGACTTGAGCTCTGAAGTGCTTCCTTTTGGTTTATGTTTCGCGTCTAATTCACTTGAGAGTCAAAATCGGTATGGCGGTCGCGTACAGTGGCGAGCGATTACCGATTCTGATCGCTAGAACCTATACGGCGAGCGGGCAGAAATGAGCCGTTGGAGTTCCGGCTTTAGCCGGCTTTTTGCCGGGGTCGCCGCCTAAAGGCGGAACTCCAACGGCTCATTTCCACCCGCGCACACTATAAACGATACGCACGAAAAGCAACCATGAACCCTGCCGAGAGACTGCGTGACCGGGCGGCGGGAAAGCTCAATGTGATTCTGCGGGCGCTCGGAATCCGCATATTGTTCTATGGTGCCATCGCCCTGCTGGCATGCTATCTCGCCGGATTCACCTTGCCACGATGGCGCGAAGCGGGAATCCAGCCACAGCCGGAAGACACAGCGCCCGCTGATCCGGGCTGGCCGCAGCTTCGCGGACCGTATTATACTGCCGAGTCGGCCAAGACGACGCTTGCCGACGTCTGGCCGGCGGATGGACCGTCCGTGCTTTGGACCCGCGGGGTCGGCCACGGCTATTCGGGCGTGATTGCCGTAGGCAACTGCGTGTACACCCAGGTTCAAACGCTCACCCAACAAAGCGTCCTGGCCCTGGATGCCGACACCGGCCGCACCATCTGGGAGCACCGCTATGGCTGGCCGTATGAGGCCGCGGGGATGTATCCCGGTCCACGTTCCACGCCCACCTGGTCGAACGGCCGGGTCTACTTTGCCGCGCCGGACGGCCTGGTGGGATGCCTCCGCGCCGCCGATGGTCACGAGCTTTGGTCACTGAATATCATCCGCCAGTTCGGCGGACGCGGCGCCGATTTCGGCTATGCCTGCTCGCCCTTGCTGGAAGACGGCAAGCTGATCCTGCCGGTGGGCGGTCGTGCCGCGGCGGTCGTCGCCCTCGACGCGGACAACGGCGAAACTGTGTGGGCGTCGGGCAGCGCGCCGGCCTCCTACTGTTCGGTCATTCCCATCACCTTTCGCGGTACGCGCCAGGTTGTCGCCTTCCTGCGCAACGAACTGGCCGGTTTCGATTTGATGACGGGTGAGTTGCTCTGGGAGCAGTCGTACTCCAGCGGCTACGACGAGCACGCCGCCTTCCCCTTGTACGACGAACCGTACCTGCGGACCATGCAGCCCTTCCGCGCCGGCTCCGACCTCTACATGCTCGAGGCCGCCCCGCGGAAAAACGGCACGCCCGACAAGTCGCAGTACCGCCTCAAGCCGCTGCGCCACGATTCGCAGATGTCCAACGACGTCGCCTCCAGCGTCCTAGTGAACGGCTGTGTCTACGGTTTCGACGTCCAGGGCGCCCAGACCAGCCCGCATCGGCCCACGCGGGGCATGTTCCGCTGCATGGATTTCACGACGGGCAAGATCCTTTGGTCGAGCGATCGCCCCGGCCAGGCCTCGATCGCCGTGGCCGACGGAAAGCTCCTGCTTTTCAACGATCGGGGCGAGGTGCTCCTGGTCCGGGCCAATCCGCAATGCTATGAAGAACTTGCCCGCACCGAAGTCTTCCGAGGCGAAATCTGCTGGACGGCGCCGTCCCTGCACCGCGGCCGCCTGTTCGTTCGCAGTCCCACGCGCGTGGCGTGCCTGTACGTGGGGACGCCGGGCGGTTTGGACAGTCGCCAGCAGGCGGCGGCGATCCCGGCCTCGGCGATCCCCAAGGGCCGCTGGCTGGATTTGAGCTGGCTCGTGGGAGCGGAGCGCGAGCATCCCCTTGAGCTGCCCGATTGGCGGGAGCTTAGGGGCTGGTTTGCGCTCTCCTTGGGCGCTATCGCGGCCGCCGGCGGACTGGCCGCCGGGGTCTACAGCATGCTCTGGTTGCTGCGCTGCCGCCAGTCCGCCCGCCCCGCGGCCAGAACCGCGCTGTGGCTCGGATTTCTGGTCTTTGGCGTTGTGGCCACACCGCTGGGGAATCGCTTTTCCAGCCAGTTCGTGTTCACCTGGCCGCTCTCCCTGCTGGCAGCTCACCAGATCGCGCTAGCGGCTACATTCCGTGCGAAACAATTGCAGGGCAGGGCAGCCGCATGGCTTGGCGCGGCGGGCGGCGGTCTTCTAATCGTGGTTTGCCTGGTCTATTACGCCTTGACTCGGCGGCTCGGTTTGGCTCCCGCCTGGTATTTCTTGGCGGCGTTTCTTGCCGCCTGGCCGTTGGCCATCCCCGCGGCACGGCGGCTTGCCAGTCCGCACGGGATCTTCGGCGACCTTGTCTGGATGCTCTTTACCTTCTCACTTTACTTCTGGGCATCCGGGGGCCTGATGCTATGGCGAACGGCCGCCACTCGGTAGACTCATATCTACTTCTTTTCCGCCGCCGGTGCGTCTTTCTTCAACTGCTCCAGCGTGCTCGCCGGACTGGCGGGCAGAGAATCGTGGTCATGCTCGTGCTCATGATCGTGGCCGTCGGCGTCCTTGGCCTTGTCCTTGGCCTCTTTCTTCTTGATGAGGTCCGTACGCGTGAGATGGATCTTGCGGTAGACGTCGTCGGAAATCACGTAATACCAGTCGGCAAAACGGTTGTTGAGCTCGTCCTTGTGCTTCTTGCCGGCCGCAACCTTGTCGTTGTACTCGTCCAGCTTCCGCTTGTTCTCCTTCTCGATCCGCTCCCGCTCGGCCTTCAAGTCGACCTTCTTCTCCTCCTTCTTGGGCTCCTCCGTCTTGCCCGCGTCTTTCTTCTCGGCGTCAACCGCCGGCTTGGCATCCTTGACATCCGCCGGCTTGGCGTCGGCCTTCACGTCGACCTTCTTCTCCTCCTTCTTAGGCTCTTCCTTCCGCGTCGCGTCCTTCTTCTCGGCGGCGACCGCCGGCTTGGCATCCTTGTCGTCCTTGGCATCCGCCGGCTTGTCGTCGGCCATCAATGCGTCCGGCTTCTTTTTCGCGTCGGTCTTCTTTTCCTCGGGCTGCTTGGCGTCCGGCTTCTTTTCTTCGGTCTTCGGCGCGTCCGGGGTCTTTACATCCGCCTTCTTCGCATCCGCCTTCTTCTCGTCTGCTTTCTTGTCGCCCGGCTTCTTCGCATCGGCCTTTTTGTCGTCGGCCTTCTTGTCGGCTGGCTTCTGCTCCTTGGGAAGCTCTTCGTAGACGGGCTTGGCAATGGCGTCCTGGTTGAACTCGGCCATCACGAAGAGGTAGCGGTTGGAACCAGCGACAGGTTCGTCCTTCTTGTCCGTCTTGAGATTTTTCTTGTCCTTGGCCTTGTCGGCCGCGGACGACTCGCCCGTGCTCTCACCGAAGCGCAGGACATAGCGAACGCCATCGCTGAGCTGGAAAGCCACGTCGCCCTTGGTGGACATGATGGAGAAATGCCCCTCGACCCCATCCGGGTCCTGCACGGGGAAGAACCCGCGTTCTTTCAGGGATTCGACACCCACCAAGTCGGCTTCCTTGCGTAGATGAAGGTCTGGAGGGATGGCGCCGGGCTTGCGCTCGACATCGACAATCTTCAGGTCGTCGATCGCCGTCTTCAACTCGTCGAGCTTCTTGGTGTCGAGTTCCTCGTCCGCGGCAAGTTTTTGCGGGACCAGGGCCTTCTTGGCCGCATCGAAACGCAGATCCTTGCTGAGCTTCCAGGCCGGCGTCGCATTGAAATCGTAGTCCAAGAGGTACTCGCCGTCGTGCTTGGGGTAGCCGTGGATCCCGTCGGAGGCCATGACGATGGCATAGTCCTGGATATCGACCTGCTTGAGGTCCATGGTGTTCATGCCCAGCAGGTTGCGTTCGATCCAGTCCTCGAATTTCGTGGAGACCTTGCCGGTATCGATGTTGACGATGTAGACGGGATCCTGGCCGGGTTTGCGCACGTAGTGCTGACTGGCCTGGTCGCCGACTTGCTTGCCGACAATCAAGGAGGCCAGGACCTTGTCTTCCTTGTCCTTCAAGGTGATCCGCGTGCCCACGCCGCTGTCGCTCGCCTTGACCGTTTCCGGGTTGGGGTCGACGACGCCGAACTCGTTGTGGAGGCGGCGAATATTCTCTTGCGTGAGGTTGCCGTGCTCGGGATCGAGCCCTGGGGCGGTGTTGATGGTCTTGAGGTGCATCAACAGGCTGGCCGCTTCGCCCAAGTGCTCCTTGGCGTCGGCGGGGTAGTTGGAGTGTGAGGGGATCTTCCAGCCACTCTTGCCGCCGTGCCCCGCGACCTGCGCCACCACGAAGGGATCTTTGCACATATGCTTGGCGTCGTCGAACTGCACGACTTCCAGTCGCGTCACGTCCGACGCTTTGGCAAGCTCGGGGAATATATCCTCAAGCTTGTAATCCTCGTCGGAATTCTTGTGGGAAACGGGGCGGCTGAGGAAGGCCACCAGGCCCACCACGCATGCCAGGCCAACGAATACGGCGGTCTTAACGCATTCTCTCATTTATGTCTCTCCAAAACCTTATGTCTCAAACTGAAAATACCCTAACTGGCCGGGCGATAAAATTGGCTCCCGCCGCCGCTGGGCTTGCCCCAGCGGAGCGAGGGATTTGCCACTAGGTCGCCGCCTCAAAACCTCCCCGTGTTTTCCGCTGCCGCCGCCCGGCCCGTAGGGCCGGGCGGCGGCAGCGGAAAACACGGATTATGCGAGAGGATGCTGGTGCTAGTGGTCAATCCTTCGCTCCGCTGGGGCAAGCCCAGCGGGGGCGATTGCAGCTTGACGTTTGATTGTAATTCACCGCAGACGCGACTTGCTCACGCCTTCGCGCTCGCGAACACGGCGGGCGACAAAGACAAAACCGGCCAGCGCCAGCGGTGCGATGGGCGGGATGACCACGGCCCAGAACATGTACCAGGCCTGCAGTTTTTGGATCTTGGCGTCTAGCTCGTTGTTGATGTTGTCGATCTTCTCGCTGTACTTCTCTTCAGCCTCTTTGGTATAGTCGTCGACCCGCTTCTTCCGCTCGCCGGCGAACGTGTTCACGCGGTTGAGAATGTCGGCGGCCTCGACGTTCGGGTCCTTCTTGAGTTGCTCCTCGAGGTCCTTGACTTCCTTGCTGAGTTTCTCGTTTTCTTTCTTGATATTGTCGTCGGTCTCCTTGCGGATGCTCTCGGTGGCTTCAGCTTCTTTCTTGCGGGCCTCCTCGAGGCGCTCTTCGACCTTCGTCAAGGTGCGGTGCTTGGGACGCCGCTTGCGGAGTTCGAGGAAGCGAGGCTCGCCGGCCAGCGAGTCGATGGCGTTGAGGACGAAGGCCACGTTGTCGAAGTCCAAATTCATGCCGGGCACCTCACCTTGCTCGCGGATATGGAAGAACTCGTCGGTGATCATATCCAGATCGGCCACAAGGACCACGTTCACGTGCGTGTCGGGCGTCTTTTCGGGCTTGGCCTTGGGGTCCTTGCCGGCATCGGCCGCCGGCGCGCCGCGGAGGATCCCCGTGATGTGCGCCGCCAAAGTGTACTCTGTGGAGGTGACCTTATGGGGCCGCTTGGGATTAAAGGCCGGCCTGCCGAACATGTCGTGGGAGAATATCTGCGATGCGCTGAGGGTTCCGCTGTTTTTGCCCGTAATCACGAGCGGCACGAACTCGCAATCCGCCAATTCGTTCGTTTTCCGTTTTTCGATATAGCCCGGCCCGAGGAACACGAGATGCTGGAACCCGGCACTGATGGGGTCCTTGCCGAAGGGGTCGAAGTCCTTGTCCTTGCCGCCGCAGGCATTGTCGACGAAGACGAACTCAGGCTGGAAGGGGACCTTGGGAAACGGATTGTAGTTCTGGAACACGACCTGGTCGGCGCCGCCGGGGCTTTCCTCGTCGCCGGGGAAGGGTTGGTACTCGTCGCTGCTGCCGCTAAAGGCCACGCCGAGCAATTTCCAGAGCGGGGCGAGACTGCCCTTCTGCAGGTTCTGCCGCGGCTGGAACATGGCCATCTGCGGGTCCGGCGGGCGGCGCGGCTGGGAGGTACCCGGTACCGGGGAAGCAAACGGGAAGGGGTCCTCGAAGATCACCGTGGGCTGGCCGGCGCGGATGGCCGCGAGTAGGTTCTTGGATTCCTCCGGCCCCATGGCCGAGGGCTGGACAGCCACCAGCACGTCAAAGCCTTCCTCCTTATCGCCCGGCTTGACGGCCGGCTTGCGGAGCGGGATGGGCTGCGTGGGGCTGACGGGGATGACTTCGTATTGCTTCTTCAGGTCGTCGACGATCTGCCAGGCCGGCGACTGACCCTGCATGCTGAGGCGGCCGAAAACCGGGGCGTCGGTCTCGACGATCCCCACGCGCTTGCGCTTCTGCTTCTCGACGGTGCAGATCGCACGGACCAATTCGTATTCGATGGGCGTGCCGCGGTCGATGAACGGCAAGGTCACCTTTTCCAGGCCGCAGGTCACGGCCACGGCCAGGAATATCTGGTCGTCGGGCTGCTCGGCCCCGTGGACGATGTTATGTACGTGCTTAGGCTCGATGCCGTAGCGCTGGCGGGCAAGGTCGGCGGCCGTGCTGGCGCGCTCCACCGGGTTGATCTGCACTTCCATCATGTCGCCGCCGCGGGCCTTGAACTGATCGAGCGTGTTGAGCAGGTTCAAGCGGGTCTGCAAGTAGGCCTCGGGCACCTTGGTGCTGACGAAGGCCTCAATACGGACCGGCCGCTTGGCGTCGGCCGCCTGGTAGGCGTCGTGCAACTCGTTCAGAATGTCGATCGTGTGCGTGGAAAGCGTGCTGAGGCGTTCGCTCGTGGCGTCCAGCCGGATAGGACGGCGGAAAACCGTGGGGTGCGAGTAGAGACAGTAGACCAGCGCGACCGCCATCGCCCCCATCGCCGCGGCGCGGACAATGAAATGCGATCCCATGATGAACCACGAGCCACTGCGGTTCCAGTGGCGGCGGCCGATCAGCACCATGCACAAGTACAGCATCACGGCGGCGATCATCAGGTAGAAGAGCACGCCGGCGGGACCGATGATCCCGCGTCCGAACTCCTGGAACTGGCCGCCCAGGCTCCATTGCTTCACGGCCATCGCCCAGGAATAGGGGAGCATGGGGAGCGTGTCGGCGTACCAGGTCAGGACCATCAGGGCGTTCAGGGCCGCGCCCAGAATATAAGCCACGGTGATGTTCCGCGTGAGGAACGAGGCCACCATGCCGATGGCCAACATCGCCAGCCCCAGGAACCAGTAGCCCAGGTAGTTGGAAAAGAACAGGCCCGGATCTGGCTCGCCAAGCTGGCGGAGGATGATGAAATTGGAAACAGCCGAGACCGCGAGCGACACGCTATAAATGGCCACGGAGGCCAAGTACTTTCCCAGCACAATCTCCAGGTCGCCGGCGGGGATCGTCAAGAGCAATTCGTCGGTGCCCTGGCGGCTTTCGTCGGCCCACACGCCCATCGTGATGGCGGGCACGAAGAACAGCAGGATCAGGGTGATTGCGCTGTTCAGGGCGTCGAGGTTGGCCAGGTTGGCGACGAAGAATTCGCTGGGCCGGAAGGCGGCGCAGGAACTCAGCAGCAGGAAGACGCAAATGAAGACATAGCCCGTCGGATTGGCGAAATAGTTGACGAAGTTCCGCTTGAATACGGCACAGAGGACGTTGCTATTCATGGTTTATCGCGAACTAGGGAATATGAAGTGAAGGAAGTTGTCAAGGGTTTTGCGCGGATGCGCCGCGCGGTCGGGCAATGCCGCCGCGCGTCAGGTCTGCGAACACAGTTGGCGGAAATGGACGTCCAAGGGCTTGCCGTCCTTGATCAGGTTGGCGATCGTGCCATCGTACTTCAGGCGGCCTTCGTCGATGAACAGCACGCGGCTGGCCATGGCCTCGACCTCCTGCAGGATGTGCGTGGAAAGCAGGATCGTTTTGCTCTTGCCGAGCTTGCGGATGGTTTCCCGCACCTCGTGGATCTGGTTGGGATCCAGGCCGGCGGTAGGTTCGTCCATGATCAACACGTCCGGCTCGTGCAGGAGCACGTGGGCCATGCCCACGCGCTGGCGGTAACCGCGGGAGAGCTTGCCGATGGGCTTGCCGATCACGGCGTGCAGGGCGCACAGGTCGACGACGGCGTCGATCCGATCGCGCTTCTGCTTGCCGCTCAGGCCGCGGGCCTCGGCGAAGAAGTTCAATAACGCGCGGGGCGACATGTCGAGGTACAGCGGGCCGTTCTCCGGCAGGTAGCCCAGGCGGCCCGAGCCGGCCAGGCGATCGGTGGCCATGTCGTGGCCGGCGACGAAGGCCCGTCCGGCGGAAGGGGCCAGGTAGCCGGTCAGCAGCTTCATCGTCGTGCTCTTGCCGGCGCCATTGGGGCCTAAAAATGCAACCACTTCGCCCTGGTGAACTTGGAAACTGACGTCTTGGATGGCCGCAAAACTGCCGTAGTACTTCGACAGCTTCTGGGCCTCGATCATGGCAGGAGCCGAATCTTTGGTCATAGGGAACACTCCGTGAACAACCCGCCCGTGGGGGCGAGTGCTGCAAGGTGGTTTCGATGCAAAAAGGAAGGATTTTCCAGGGGCGAGAGGCCGGAAGATCCGGTCTCGGCGTGAGGTTAAACTACCAGTATACCATCGCCTGAAGCAAGAGCCAATGGGCAAGGCAAGATTGTGCGGGAAATGATCCGGGATTGCCGGGGCCGGCCGGTAGGTCGAAAAGCGGTTAACGACCGGCGGTCTGGGGAATTTTTGAACTCACCCGTTTGGCGACATCTAGCAGGTGCAACACTTTGTTGCAAAAAATGCATACGGTCTCGACGCGCCCGTGAGGGGATCCGCGCCCCGATTCGTAAAAATCCCCACACTAGAGCACTCAAAAATTCGGGCGTGCGGCGGCGGTTGTTGCAAATACGGTGCCGGCAAGAGCGGAAGTTCGTCATCCAACGTGACGCAAAGTTCGGCGGGCTGACGAGGGCCGCGCTGGGTTTATAGAAAATTTCGGTCGGACCATATTTTTCAAAATTGCCCACTACCGCCTACGAGGGCAGATCTTCCCTCTGAAAACACGTGTGCCGGTTCCAGTGGGCGTCGTCCAGTACCGGATAGTCGGTGCGGACATGGGCGCCGCGGCTTTCCGTTCGTTCCAGGGCGGCCTCGATCATCAAACGAGCCAGACAGATCATGTTCTGCAACTCCCAGCCGCTGGGGTCGTTGAACTGCCGCGCCAGGACATAACGGCACCAGTGTTGCACCGTATGCTGGGCCTCGGCCAGTCCCTCGCCGTCGCGGCGGACGCCCACATTGCGCCAAAGCAGGCTCTTCAGCGCGGCACGAATGTCGTCCAGATTGAGCGGCTCGCCCACGGAATCGATCCGCGGGTTCTCGATGGGCAGGGCGAAGAAGTCGTCTCGCTGCGACAGGGCCGCGCGGGTCGCCTCTTCACCCGCATGCGCCCCGTAGACTAGGGCCTCCAGGAGACTGTTCGAGGCCAGACGGTTGGCCCCGTGCAGGCCGGTGGAGCTGACTTCGCCGGCCGCCCATAGGCCGGGTAGCGTCGTGCGACCGTCGCAATCGACCGTCACCCCGCCCATCATGTAATGCGCACCCGGCCGCACCGGGATGCGGTCGCGGGTGATGTCCAGATCGAACTCCGCACAGATCGCCGCAATGCCCGGGAACCGCGACAAGACCCGCTGCCGATCGAGATGCGTCATATCGAGATAGACGTTCGGATGCCGCGTCTTCTCCATCTGGCTGACAATGGAAAGACTGACGACGTCGCGGGGGGCCAGCTCGGCGCGGGGATCGTAATCGGGCATGAAGCGATGGCCGTGGCGATCGACCAAATGCGCGCCCTCGCCGCGGGTGGCCTCGCTGATCAGGCTGCGGCTGCCGCCGGCAATGTACAGGACCGTAGGGTGGAACTGCACGAACTCGACGTCGCGCAGTTCGGCCCCCGCGCGATAGGCCAGGGCCAGTCCGTCGCCCGTGGCCACGATCGGATTGGTCGTTTCCCGGTAGATCTGCCCCGCGCCGCCGGTGGCCAGGATCGTTTGCTTGGCCCAGACCATCGTCTTGCCGTGCTCCTGGTTCCAGACGATGATGCCGCGGCAGGCCTCGTTGAGCGTGAGCAGGTCGATGGTGAAGGTTTTTTGCCAGATCTCGACGTGTTCGAGCCGGGCCACGCGCTCGGTCACGGCCCGCATGATCTCTCGGCCGGTGGCGTCGCCGAAGGCATGCACGATACGATCGTGCCCGTGGCCGCCCTCGCGTCCCAGGGCCAGGCGTCCTTCGGCCTTGTCGAAGCGGGTTCCCCAGCCGATGAGCTCCTCGATCCGCCGTGGGGCCTCGCAGATCACGCGTTTCACAACCTCGGGATCGCAGAGCGTCCCGCCGGCCTGGAGGGTATCGGCCACGTGGTCCTCAAAGCGGTCCTCCGGATCCATCACGCCGGCGATGCCGCCTTGAGCACGAGAACTGTTGGAGTTCTGTAGATCGTCTTTGGTGACGACCAGGACCGAGAGCCGCGGGTCGGTGGCCAAAGCGGCGCGGAATCCGGCCAGCCCGCCGCCGATAATCAGCACGTCGGTAAAGTAATGCGGGACCGATTTGGGACGGAACGGAACGAGGTAGCGAGGCGTGGTGAACTGCATCAATATCAGGGTGGGCAGAGGGCAGGGGGGAATCGCAAGTAGGGTGGGCCGAGTGAAACGAGTCCCACCAGATTGCGGCTGGAGGTTGGTGGGACTCGTTTCACTCAGCCCACCCTACTTGTGTTCCAGCAACAGAAACGATATTCGGACAGTACGTTGATTCTAGCCCAAGATCGGGCCGGAATGTAAGGCGGGGCTACTTCTGTCCCGTGCCCTGTGAATAGGCATGGTATTGGTCGGCCCATTCGCTGGGCGGCTCCATCTGGCCGCTGTCGCGGACGTTCCGCAGGTCGTCGGTCTTGGTCTGGCCGCCGCGAATCTGCGTGCCGCCGGGACGCAAATCGAGGTCCTTCAAGAATTCGTTGTAGGCCTTCTTACCCGCCTCGCCCTCGGTGCCGGGCTGCTGGGCCGACTCCTTCAATTTCTGCATGTTCTGCAGGAACTTTTCGGCCTCTTCCTTGGTCCAGCCCAGGCGGTGTAACAATTCCGAATTCCCTTTGTCTTTTTGGTCCTTGAGGTGTTCCAGGGCCAGATCGACCTGTTTCTTGGCGAACTCCAGGTTGGCCGGGTCGGCGCCGCTTTGGGCCGGCGGGGCTGCTGCGGTCGAATTATTCGAGGCCGTGGACGGGCTGCCGCCCGCGGGCGGTCCCGAAGCTTGCTTGCCGGCCGGCTGCGAGGACTTGGCGCCCGCCTGGCCGTCGCCGGACTTGTCCTGGCTCTCCGCCGCGTTCTGCGCGGAATTTTTCTGCGAATTCTGCGTGTTGTCGGCCGCTTGTTGGTCGGCCGGTTCGCGTTTCTCGCCGCCACCCTTGCCTTGCTCCTTGCGGGCCGAGTCGGTCCGATCTTTGGAACGAACCGCCTCACCAGCCTTGTTGCCGGTGGCGTCGCCGCCGCGTTCGTTGGAGGCTGCCCCGCCATTGTTGGCAGCCGATTCCGAGCCAGGCGAGCCCCGGCCGGTCTTCTTATCGGCTTGACCGCCACCCGGGCCACCACCGCCTTTACGATCACCGCGGGTTTCACCCTCGGACTTCGAATCGTGCTGACTATTGCCGGGCGACTGCGATTTATCCAAGTTCAGACCTTCGTGGGCATCGCCAGTCTTCTGCTCGCTGCGCTGCTTGTCGACCTGGGAATCGGGAGCACCGTGGCTGTCTAGTGGATCGCCGGTCTTGCCGGGTTCTTTCTGCCCCGGCTGGTTGTCGGCGGTGCCACCCTTGTTTTCGCTGGACTTACTGCCGGGCTTCTTGTCCCCGCCGCTGGAGCCTTCTTTTTCGCCTTCGCCCGGTTTGGGCTGCTTGTCGCCGCCGCTTTGTCCGCCGCCGCCCGGCTTCTCCTCCTGCTTGGGCTTCGCGCCCTGGCTGCCGCCGTCGGAATTGCCGGCCTCGTCCTTGGGCTTTTCGCCCGGCTTCTTGCCGCTGGGCAGATTCTGGCTGCTGGAATCCCCGCCGCCGGCAGGCTTCTTCTCCTCGGACTTTGAGCCGCCCTGGGCCGGTTGCTTTTCATCGCCACCGCCCTGGCCGGGTTGCTTCTTCTCGGCCTTCGGCGGATTGCCGCCGCCGGGCGAGCCGTTCTCGCCCTTGTCGCCGCTGGGTTTACGTGTTTCGGACTTCGGGCTGCCGCCGCCCGATTGCTTCTCTTGTCCCTTGTCACTGCTGGGATTCTTGGAATCGGGATTCGGCTGGCCACCGGTGTTTTGGCTTTCCTTCGAACCGGCCGACGAATTCGACGGCTTGTTCTGGCCGCCGTTGTTGGGTTGCGCGGGCTTATCGCCGGACGATGGCGTGCCGGAGTCCTTGTTGCCTTGCGACTGTGAGCCAGTGTCGGACTTGTTGCCCGAGTTGCCGTTCTGCGTCGACTGATTGTTGCTGCCTTGTCCGCCGGGGTTCTGTGGATTGCCCTGTCCGGAATTATTTTGGTCGGATTTTTGCCCTTCGCCTGGTTTGTTGTCACCCTGCGGTTGCTCGTTGCCGGATTCTCCACCCTGGTCTTTCTTGTCGCCCGAGTTGCCCGGGGACTGCTTGTTGCCGCCTTGCTGATCGCCGCTAGGCTGCTGGGCATCGCCCGACTTGTTGCCATCTTGCTGCTTGTCCTGCGGTTTACCGCCTTGCTGGCCTTTATCCGGTTTCGAGTCGCCACCCTGTTGCTGGGGATTGTTCTGCTGCTGCTTCTTATCTTGCTCTTGCTTATCTTTGAGAATATCCTTGACGGCATCGCTTTTTTGCGTGTCGATATCGGTCTTCTTGGGCTGGTCCGCAGCCTCGTTCGAATTCGGGTCGCCAGCGTTCTGAGGATTCGAATCGGAAGCAGGCTGCTTGTTGCCCTGCCCGCCATCGTTGCTAGGCTGGCCCTGGTCTTTGCCGCCGTTGCGCGGATCCTGCTTGTCCCTATTCTTGCTCCCGTCTTGACCGTCTTGGGGCTTGTCGTCGGACGGTTTCTCGCCCTTGGGCGACTCATCGGCCTTCGAATCCTGTCCATTCTCGGGCTTGGTTCTCTGGCCGCCTTGGCCTTGCTTGTTCTCGCCGGGTTGCCGTGAACCATCCGGGGGCGGCTGGCCTGGTTGATCGTGTTGGCCGGTCTGTCCGGGGGCGACGATCTGGATGATCCGCGGCGGTTCCGCCTTTTCGATCTGCCTGGTATCGGAGTGATTGGCGCGCGGTTCTTTGTTGTCGTCGGCCGTGGCCCAATAGAGCACGCGGTCGCCAGCTTTCAACTTGTGTTCGGCGGGTTGGAAGATATAGTCGTCTTCAAAAGGTTTCGACCGGGCCTTGCCCGGCATGGGGAGGTTCAACAGGGTCCCCAGATCCAGGTCCTGGGCTTCCTGGCCGGCCCGCGCTTCGCGCTGGGCGTGCAGGGCTACCCACCGCAAAGCGTAATCATCCGAGGCCCGTACGTGGATTCGCAGTTTGCCATCCACGGGCAGTTGCACTTCGCCCTGAGGCGGCTCGACGATCTTGATCTCGGGCGGCATGTCGGGATCGACGTCGATATGATAGCGGACCGGCCGGCGGACGTCGTGCCCATCGATGTTGGTGAAGAGCACCGAGTACTGGTCGTACTGGGGCTTCCCGGGGTTGTCGGCGCAGAGCGCCAGCTTGAACTGGCCGACGGCCTTCGTGCCGGCAACCATCATCGGCAGGACTTGCAGACCGGCACAATTCAAATCGATCCGAGCCGTTTTGATCGCCATGTTGGCTGTGGCATAGACCGTCACTTGCGTGCCTTCCAGCGCCCTGATGTCGCCCTGACTCTTGATCGTGCGGTCGGGCAGTTCGGTATAGGGCGGGAAGTGGTAGTCGATGCGGTCGACGGTGATCGTGGGGGCGACGTGGAATTCAAGCGTGTATTGCTGGGTCGTGGCATCGCCCGCCGTGAGACGATAGGACGTGTCCTGCTGAAAGCCTTCCTTGCCAGGCGGCAATTCGCAACGATAGTGGTTGGCGTCATCGACACGCGTCATGGGCATCCGCTCGTCGACCATCTGGCCGTCGGCGGTGCTGACCAAGAGGGCCACCTCTTCGCCGTCGCGGAGTCCGGTGACCGTGGCGACGATCGGCTCGTGATCGTCGTTGAACACGCCTTTATCGCCCGGCGTGACCTCTTCAATGTGGACCCGCGTGGGAGCAGGGATGCTCGACCAGGGCCAGAGCACCCGCGCCGCGGAAACGAAGGGATTTTTCGGCGAAAGGGCCAGGTACAGGGCGAAGATCGCCACCACCCCGGCCAGCACGCAGGCCAAGTGTACGACGCGGCCCCGGTCCATCGCATGGTCGGCCGGCACCTTCAGCAGATCGGCCGCCGCCCGATGCTCCATCGCCCGGTAGACCACCGGCGCGACATCCTGCGGGTGCGAACGAAGCAGAAGGAAGTTGATGAGACTGTTCTTGAGCGATGGCCGGCCCTGTTCGATGGTCTGCGCGGCGAAAACTGGATTGATGCGATTGGCCAACGGCGGCACCAAGAAACGCCAGACAAAGGTCCCTGCGCCGGCGATCCAGAGCGCAAAAAGCCCCAGCCGGGCCAGGAAGCCAAGTCCGTGGCTGAAGACCCACTGGTCCAGGAGGGCGACAATCAGAAAGAAGAGCAGCGAGGCTGTCGCAAGCAGCATGAGGCTGGTAGCCACGTCCACCAACCGCACTTGCCGGCGGGTATGCTCCAAGCGATTCTGGATGAAATCTTCGTAGCGCCCTGTCCCGGGGGCGTTTTCCGCTTGCGGACGAGTGGAAACTACGCCACTTGCCATGATGGTTCTCCGTATGCGGGCCTGCTCGTGTTCCTAACTTCTATTATAGACGGAATTGCCCGCAGTAGATTGGCATTTTGGTAATAAATGAGAAAAAAACGGGGCGGGAGGGGCGACTGCGGGAGAACCGCATTAGTGAAACCACGCTGATGGGTGGTGATTTGGAGTGCGGCGAGGGCACCATCGGGCACCATGCTTGCATGGTCGGCATGGTCTCCGCCGCTTTCTGTGTCGGCGGGCATCGAGGCAAGGCAATCCCCCAACATTGAGGCAACCCCGCGACGCGCCTGGAAAGCCGCGGAGACCATGCTGCGCACGGTGCCCTCGCCGCACTCCAAAGGCTCGCTAGCGTACCTTATCTGTAATGGCCGCAACTGTTATAAATACTGGATTCAAGACTCCGAGAATCGCCCCAAACCACTCCAACTTATGCCTCCCCAATTCATCTTCGAAATGCACGACGTGGGCAAACGCTTCGGCGAACGCGTTGTACTCAAGAACATCAGCCTGTCGTTCTACTACGGTGCGAAAATCGGCATCGTCGGCGAGAACGGGGCCGGGAAATCGACCCTGCTGCGGATCATGGCCGGCATCGACACCGATATCGACGGCACGGCCGCGCTGGCCAAGAACATGCGCGTGCGGTATGTCGCCCAAGAGCCGCAGTTGGATCTCGACAAGACGGTCCGTGAGAACCTGCGGACCGCCATGAAACCGGTCCAGGACCTGGTCGATCGCTTCAACCAGATCACCGCGCAAATGGGCGATCCCAAGCCAGACGACGACCTCGACAAGCTCATGGACGAAATGGGCCGCTTGCAGGAGAAGATCGACGGCTGCGATGGCTGGGAACTCGACCGCCTGATGGATATCGCCTCCGACGCCCTGGTGCTGCCGCCCGATGAGACGCCCGTGCGGCAACTCTCCGGCGGGGAACGGCGACGCGTGGCCCTCTGTATGGCCTTGCTGGAAAAGCCCGACCTTCTGCTCCTCGACGAGCCGACCAACCACCTCGACGCCGAGACCGTGCAGTGGCTGGAACAAACCTTGCGCGAGTACCCGGGCACGGTGATCATCGTCACCCACGATCGCTACTTCCTGGACAACATCACGAAGTGGATCCTCGAACTGGAAAACGGCCGAGGCCTGCCCTTCGAGGGCAACTACTCGTCCTGGCTGCAGCAGAAATCCGAACTCTTGCGGGTGACGGAAAAGCGTGAGACGCAGCGGCAGAAGACGCTGCAGCGCGAACTGGATTGGATCCGCAATTCGCACGAGGGCCGCAAGCAGAAGAACCTGGCCCGCATCAAGTCCTACGAGCAGCTTGCCGCGCAGCAGGTCGACGACGCCAAGAGCGAGGCCATCATCCAGAT